>Ga0315336_1000261_pt1 | contig 190972 bp, 156 predicted proteins | sample ASW5metaG_FD_204512 | JGI IMG/M metagenome (GOLD analysis project Ga0315336, IMG submission 204512) | Ammonia-oxidizing marine archaeal communities from Monterey Bay, California, United States - ASW #5 | ecosystem: Environmental > Aquatic > Marine > Intertidal zone | place: USA: California... | reverse complement strand
CCTGGGTGAACGCGTTCGTCCAAGGCATGCGTACAGGCTGTGCGCTGGGGATACAAAAAGGTTTACTGGTTTCGTGAAGGGTTTCCAGGCTGGAAAGAGGCCGGATACCCGATCGTACCCTGAGACGACGTCCTTCGGGATTTAGAGCGGTTTGCCCCTTCCGGTCACTTATTCACCCGGAAAGGAAACGTACCTGATCGCCGTATTAGAAGAAATTCGTTGCTTGTCTGGGCGCTGCCGTCCGGATTGCGATAGACGACGGCACAGGTCTCGATCTTGAACCGGTCCGACCGGTCGCAGAGGCGATAATCGATAATACGGCTGACGCCGGTGTCATTCCAAAGCCCGCTCGAGGTGAAGGCGCCCTCAGGCGTGCGAGTCACAGTGAACGTCAGCTTGGACTTAGGATGGAAGCCTTCCTGGATCCGCCCGAAAGATATGCGGCGCAATTCGTCATCGCCTAGAAGATTCGCCCGATCATAATCCCATTCGCCTACGAACTCCGGCATTCCACCTTTGCGCAACCCGTCGCGGTAGTGTTCCGTGTCGCGCTGTTGTTTGTACGGATAGAGCGTGGTCGACGTCACGCTGTTGCGCAGCCGCCAATGGGGATAGTCCCGCGTCGCGGCGAATTTTCTCAGAATGGCGATGGAAGGCGCCGCCTCTTCACGGCGGTCGAGATAACCGAGCGTCGCGACCATCAGCGCCAGAACGTCCGGATGATCCGGCGCCAGGCGATGCGCCTTTGTCAGCGCCCCGAGAGCCTGATCGTAGTGTTCTAGGCCGAAATGCGCCATGCCCAGCAAATACAGGTTGTCGGCCTGCAAATTCGGGTCGAGCCGCATGGCCGATTGGACCGCCGGCAGTGCGTCCGCCGGTTTGCCGGTGAGGATCAGAGCTCGGGACTTGGCCAGATATCCGGCGGGGTCATTGGCATCGAGTTCGATGGCCTTGTCCGCCTCGGCGACGGCCGCGTCATATTTCCGGTATTCAAGCAAAAATCGCGACCGGACCTGATGCGCCAACGGCACCGGATTCTCAAGCGCCCGGCTGATATAGTCTAACGCCCGCTCTTGCGCGTCGTCAGGTGTCATATCAAGGATCTTCGCCCAATCGTTGGCCCGCGCCGATAGATAGATCGACGCCAAAGCGGCAAGTGCCTTGGCATGGGTCGGGTCGCGTTTGACGGCTTCCTCTAAGTATGGGACGGCGCGCACGTAGTCTTCCGGAGTCGTTTGTACGTAGTACGCCCAACCCTTTAGAAATGCATCATGCGCCGCGACATCCTTCGTATTCCTGACGGACGATCGGGCCCGATCGTCGGCGGTCAGTTTCACCGACAGCGCGGCAATAATGTTTGCCGCCACCTTGTCCTGTAATGCAAATAGATCCTGAAAGGCGCCATCATAGCGATCCGCCCAAACATGGCCGCCGGTCGTGGCATCGATGAGCTGGACGTTGATGCGGACTTGATCGCCGATACGGCGCACCGAGCCTTCCAGCACATAGCGCACGCCAAGCTCTCGCCCGACCACCGTCAAATCGACGCTCCGGCCTTTGTACTTAAATGAAGAATTGCGGGCGATGACGAACAGGCCGGAGATTTTCGAGAGATCGGTGATCAGATCCTCCGACATGCCGTCGGCGAAATATTGTTGGGCGGGGTCGTCGCTCAAACTATCGAACGACAAAACGGCAATGGACGGTTTGTCAGGCAACGCATAGGGCCGATCGCCTGCTACCGATTGTTCCGGCGCGCTTTGCCAAGGCTTGGACCACCAGGCGAGGCCGCCGACCGCGGCAAACAAAACCAACACCGCCGCGAGGATCCAAACTATGGCCGCGCCGGACAAGCCCGATCGGCGCCGGCGCGGCTTGCCCGTCGCCGTTTCGTCGGCCATCAGAACCTTGAAGACACGAACCGGTCTGGCAATATTTTTGACCTCGATATCACCGAGATCATCGAACGCGACGTCCATGCGATCGCGCACATTGTCACGCACGGTGCGCGAGACGCAGATACCGCCCGAATCGGCCAGGGTCTCAAGGCGCGCCGCCACGTTGACGCCATCGCCGAAGATATCGTCGCCGTCCGCCAGAATATCGCCGAGATTGATGCCGACCCGGAACAGCATCTTCTGGTCATCAGCCAAGTCGGCGTTGCGTTCGGCCATCAAGGTCTGGGCTTCGACGGCGAAACTGACGGCTTCGACGACGCTCGGATATTCCATCAACACGCCGTCGCCGGCAGTACCGACGATGCGCCCGCCATGCTTCTCGACGATTGGGTCGACCACCGCCCGGTGGCTTTTCAGGCGCGCGAGGGTGCCTTCCTCGTCCTCGCCCATGAGCCGGCTATAGCCGGCAACATCGACGGCAACGATGGCCGCTAGCCTTCTCTCGACGCTTTGTTCCGCCAGGACGTCACTCCCATTGCCCGGATGCGAGGCCTGAGCTTATACGCAGCCTAAGCCGACCGAAAGTATTGTATTATTTGTTCCAAATACCGGTATGGCGCCCGCTCCCGCGGTCAACCGGCGGTAACACGCAGCTTGGCGATACTTGCCCGTTCGACCGAAGCACAGAAGATTTCCATGGCCCGATCGATCTCATCCAACGATAGCATGGTCGGCGCCAGCCGGATATTACGGTCTCTCGGGTCGCGTCCATAGGGAAAAGTCGCGCCGGCCGGTACCAGGTCCAGACCGGCTTCGCCGGCCAGGCGCACTGTTTCGGTGGCACAGCCGTCGAGGACATCGACACTGACGAAATAGCCGCCCTCGGGTTTGGTCCACGTCGCCGCGCCCTTGCCGCCGAGCCGACTTTCGAGCGCCGCGTCCAAGGCGGCAAATTTCGGCGCCAGGATCGCTCTGTGTCGATCCATATGCGCCCGCACCCCGTCCATATCGCCAAAGAAGCGAACGTGGCGAAGCTGGTTTATTTTATCCGGACCGATCGTTGCGACGGCCATCTTAGCGGTCGCATCCTGAATATTGGCCGGCGATGCCGCCATGGCCGCGAGCCCGGCCCCGGCGTAGCTGATCTTCGACGTCGAAGCGAAAATCAGCGGCCGGTCGGCCGTACCCTTGGCCCTGCAGACTTCGAGAATGTTCTTGAGTTCAGGGCGCCCGTCACCGAGATGATGAACCGCATAGGCGTTGTCCCAGATGATGCGGAAATCCGCCGCCGCCGTCTTCATACCGGCCAGCCGATCGACCACCCGATCCGCATAGGTGACGCCCGTCGGGTTGGAATATTTCGGCACGCACCAGATCCCCTTAATCGTGGGATCTTCAGCGACCAAAGCCTCGACTTGGTCCATATCCGGCCCCTCATCGGTCATATCCGCCGGAATCATGGCGAGGCCGAGCCTTTCGCAAACCAGGAAATGCCGGTCATAGCCCGGCACCGGACAAAGAAACTTCGCATCCGCCTGGTCACGCCACGGGCCGTCGCCGCCCGGCACGCCGAACAGCACCGCGCCGGCCAAAGCGTCATACATCAGATTGAGGCTCGAATTGCCGCCGACGATGACCGCGTCGGCGGCAACCTCCAAATAGGCGGCAAACAGCGCCTTGGCCTCGGGGATGCCGGTGGCGAAGCCGTAGTTCCGGTAGTCGGTGCCATCCGCCCCCCGGCAATCCTCCGGACCCACAATCGTCATCATATCAGCGCAAAGATCGAGTTGCTCGGCCGACGGCTTGCCGCGCGTCATGTCGATCTGAACGTTGCGGCCGCGCAACGCGGCCAAGCGCTGTTCCACACCGCGCTCGGCGGCGAGCAGCGCGTCGGTGTCCATGTCGGCGTACTTCATGACATCCGTCCCAGGCGCAAACTTCGGAAATTGAGAGACAGCAGGATATAGGCAATTGCCATCGCAAAGGAAAGGCTTGCCAACGCACGGGACATGTCTGTTATCTACCGATTGGCGACCGTCAAAACGATGAGGAGTTTTGGAACTATGAAACCTGTCTGCTTAGTCATTGGTGCCGGTGCCGGCATCGGCGGCAACGTCGGAAGGCGTTTTGCTCAGGGCGGCTATCACGTTGACCTATGTCGGCGCACCGACAAAGAAGGCCTGGATGGGTTGGTGGAAAACATTGAGAGCGAAGGCGGCTCCGCATCCGGCTCGTTACTCAACGCCATCGAAGCCGACACGATCGAAGAACGCGTCGCCAAGGTTGAGGCTGATATTGGCCCCATAGAGGTTGTGGTTTACAATTTGGGCGCCCAGATTGGTGACAGAGCGCTGAAGGACACCAGCTATAAGGCGTTCGAAATGGGATGGCGGCTTGCGACATTCGGACTGTTTCGTGTCGCATCGACCGTGTGCCCGTTGATGGAAGAACGCGGCCACGGAACATTATTGGTGACCTCGGCGACGGCGGCCGTGCGCGGCAACCGCGGTCAGCACTCTCATGCGGCTGCCATGGGTGGCCGACGCATGCTGTGCCAGTCGCTTAATGCAGAGTTTGGGCCGAAGGGCATTCACGTCGCTCATATCCTGATCGATGGCTCGGTAGACGCTCCCGATACGCTGGGCAAGATGCTTGGTCCGGAGCGCTTCCAGCAACTGCGGGAGACCCGCGGCATGGACAATGATGGACTCATGCTGCCGGCCAAGATCGCCGACAGCTATTTCCACATCGCGGAACAACATCGATCGACCTGGACGCATGAAATGGACATGCGGTCGTTCTCCGATATGCCGTGGTGGAATCACTAGCGCCGGAGCCGGCGCGACTATACACCGTTCGTCATGTCGCCGACTTTGCGGCCGCGGTCTGCGCTCGATAAGCCCGGATCAGCGCGTCATAGTTCTCCGGCTGGGCGTCAAAAATCAACAGATCCGGGTCTAAACCCACCCACGGCTGTCCTCGCTTGACCCAGATATGGCCGACCGGCCGGAGCCAGCCGGTATCGTCCAAGGAACCCGCCTTTAGGCTCACCATAGCGCTGTCAACGCCGGAATCGTGGCAGATCCGGACGCCGCAACCTGCGCAGAAATGCATGCGCGTAACGCCCCCGCGATCCGTCAACCTCTCCCATACGCTAGGCGTACCTTGCTGAAGGTGGTAACCGCTGCGCGACACCTTCATCGACATGCCGAAGCCGCTCGCCGATTGGCGCTGGCATTCGCGGCAGTGGCAGCAATAGAGCGTCAGGATCGCCGTGCGCTCGATCGCATAGCGGACGGCGCCGCATTGGCAGCCGCCGGTTTCCACGTCCGACATGGCCATCCTCCTAAGAACGGGTCACAAACTGATGGATAGCCCGCCGTCGACGACCAGCGTATGGCCATTGACGAAGGCCGCGGCGTTGGAGGCGAGATAGGTGACCGTGCCGGCGAGCTCGTCGGGCTCGCCCCAGCGCCCGACCGGGCAGCGCGTCTCGATCATCTTCGTGAACGCCGCATCGTTTTGCAGGCCGACATTGATTTCGGTGCGGAAATAGCCGGGCGCGATGGCGTTGGCGGTGATGCCGCTCGGCCCCAGTTCCACGGCCAGCGCCTTGGTCAGGCCGATGATCGCGTGCTTGGTGGTGACATAGGACGGAATACCGGGCCGCGCCAGCAGCGACAGGACCGAGGCGATCGAAATGATGCGCCCGAAGCCATGGTCGATCATCGGCCGCGCCGCCTCCCGCGACAACACGAACAGCGCGTTCAGGTTGGTATCGATGACCCGGTGCCAATCCATGGTCTCGGTCTCGACCGCCGGCGCCGGATGGATGGTGCCGGCATTGTTGATCAGGATATCGAGCCGGCCGTGGTCGCCGCGGATTTGTCGCACGGCAGTGACCGCCGCCGCCTCATCGGTGACATCGAACGCCAAGACTGAGGCGCTGCCGCCCGCGGCGGCGATCGCCGCCGCCGCCGCATCGAGTGCCTCGACGCCGCGCGCGCAGATCACCACATGGGCACCGGCCGCGGCCAGCGCCTTGGCCATGGCGAAACCGAGGCCGCGCGAGCCGCCGGTCACCAGCGCCACACGGCCTTCCAAGGAAAACAGATTTGTCATGGTCCGCGAACGTCCTACATGGTGGCGCCGATGATCCAGGGCAGGAATTCCTGGTCGCCGAAGCCGAGGCGTTCGCTGGCGCTCTGCTCGCCCGACGCGACCGCCAGGATCTTGTCGAAGATCTCTTGGCCCATATCCGCCATCGAGCAGTCGCCGTCGATCACTTGGCCGCAATTGACGTCCATGTCGTCGGGCATGCGGTTATACATCGCCGAATTGGTGGCGAGCTTGATCGACGGCGTCGGCTTGCAACCGAACACCGAACCGCGGCCGGTGGTGAAGCAGACCACGTTGGCGCCGCCGGCCACCATGCCGGTCACCGAGACCGGGTCGTAACCGGGCGTGTCCATGAACACGAAGCCCTTGGCGGTGATCTTGGCGGCGTAATCATAGACGTCGACCAGATTGGTGGTGCCGCCCTTGGCGGCGGCGCCGAGGGATTTTTCGAGAATGGTGGTGAGCCCGCCAGCCTTGTTGCCCGGCGAGGGGTTGTTGTCCATCGAGCCGTTGTTGCGTTCGACGTAGCGTTCCCACCAATGGATCTTGGCGATCAGCTTGTCGGCAACCTCCTGGCTGACCGCGCGCCGGGTCAGCAGATGCTCAGCACCGTAGATCTCCGGCGTCTCCGCCAGGCACGCGGTGCCGCCATTGCGCACCAGCAGGTCGGCGGCGGCGCCGAGCGCGGGGTTGGCCGAGATGCCGGAATAGGCATCCGATCCGCCGCATTCCAGGCCGAGCACCAGGTGGCTCGCCGGCACCGGCTGGCGCGAGACCTGGTTGACGATCGGCAGCATTTCGTGAATGCGCTCGACGCCGGCCTTGACCGTCGCCACCGTGCCGCCGGATTCCTGGATCGTCATCATGCCCAAAGTCGGACCGACCTTGAGCCCCTCCACTTCCATCAGGAAGCCGAGCTGGGCGGCTTCGCAGCCGAGGCCGACAAACAGCACGCCGCCGAAATTGCCGTGCCGCGCATAGCCGGCCAGGGTGCGTTGAAGAATTCCCATGCCATCACCGTCGGCGGCCATGCCGCAGCCGGTGCCGTGGGTCAAGGCGACGACGCCGTCCACGTTAGGATAATCGGCAAGCGCCGAGGCTGGAAACTGGTCGGCGATATAGCGCGCCGTCGTCGCCGAGCAATTCACCGAAGTCAGGATGCCGATATAGTTCCGGGTCGCGACCCGGCCATCGGGCCGGACATAGCCCTGGAATGTGGCGCGGTCGGCTTCGGCCACCATGTCGACCGGCTTGACCTGCTCGCCGACCTTGTAGTCGCGCTCGAACATCTGGAACGCCATGTTTTGGCTGTGCACATGACCGCCCGGCGCGATGTTACCTGTCGCAAAGCCGATGATTTGGTCGTATTTGCGCACCGCGTCGCCGTCGGCAATGCCGGCGGTCGCGATCTTATGGCCGGCGGGCACGAAATCCTGGGCGGTGACGCCTTCCGCCGCCAACGCCGCGCCGGCGGCAATATCGTTTCGGGCGACGACGACATTGTCGGCGTCATTCAGTCGAATACCTTGGGCACCGTTGGCACTCATGCTCGCCTCCATCGTCGATCCACGCTCGGCGTGGAGAATACCGAAAAAACCACAGAGAACCAAGCGGCGGCGCATCGTGGCCGTAGGCAGGTGCCCGCCAACCCATCACGGATTCGGACATGGATTCGAAAATAGTGTGCGGCTAGACTCGAGCCATGTCAGAAAGAACTCAGCCTAAACGGGCGGCCCAGTTGCGTCTCGAACGCAAGCTTCAGCGGGCTCGGGATCTGGGCCTACGAACGGCTCGGTGGTCGCTATTTCTTGCAATTGCCGTTATCGGCCAAGCCTGTGCGAATTCAGACCCTGAGGTGGTGCAACATCCGCCATATAAAGCGCGCGCCCAAACCAAGGTCCAGGACGATCTCCACATCACCGTCGCCGTACCGACTGCCGACGAGGCGACGGCTATATATGGGGTGGACCTGGCCGAGCAGCTGATCCAGCCAGTTTGGATTCAGGTCCGAAATGAGTCCGCTTTGCCTTACTGGTTTCTCACATCGGGACTCGACCCCAATTATTTCGCCCCGTCCGAGGCGGCCTATGCATTTCATTCCACGTCCAGCGAAGCCAATCACGAACTTGATGAACAGTTCGACAATCTGCAATTCAGAAACCCGGTCATGCCGGAAACCACTGTCTCCGGGTTTGTGTTGACGAACCTGGACGAGGGCGTCAAGGCCCTGGATATTGATCTGATATCCAGAGGGGACGCTATGAGCTTCACCTTCGTCATCGCGGATCCGACATTCATTGCGACCCGTACGCGGGTAAATTTTGACGGACTCTATAACATCGACGAACTCATTCATGTCGACGACGAGGACGAACTCCGAACTTTGCTTGAGCGGTTGCCGTGTTGTACCAAGAACAAGGACGGCACGGAAAACGGTGATCCTTTGAACCTGATTGTGATTGGTGCGAGAAGTGATCTGATCGCCGCCTTGGCCCGCCGTCAGTGGCACGCGACTGAGGTCCTGCATGTCGAATCGCTTTGGCGCACCGTCAAATCCTTTATTCAGGGGTCACGCTACCGCTACTCGCCGGTCAGTCCATTGTATGTTTACGATCGACCGCAAGACGGGGCCACGCAAAAGGCACGGGCGACTATCCATGAAAGGAATCATGCCCGGTTCTGGCTAAGCCCGATCCGTTTTCGGGACAAAGAGGTGTGGGTCGCGCAGATCAGCCGGGACATAGGGGTGAAGTACACCCTAAAATCACCGACCATCTCGACCCACGTGATTGATCCCGACGTCGACGAGGCACGGCGTTACCTGCTCGAGGATCTCGCGTACTCACAGGCCCTGAATAGGATTGGCTTTGTCAAGGGTGTCGGCGACGTTAGTCGAGAGGCGCCGCGCTTCAATCTTGTCGGCGATCCCTATTACACAGATGGCTTGCGGGCAGTACTGTTTTTTGGACCGAGACCATATACGCTGAGCGATCTGGATTTTCTCGATTGGGAGTTGCCTCCGAGCTTCAGGCGAAACTCCGAACGTTCGCGAGTCGGTGAGCAGGGAGAAATTCGATGACTGGCCCCGACATCGCCGGCGTCCGGTCGCAGACGGCGAAGGCCGTTTTTGCTGTTGGCCTGCTCGTACTCACTGCGGCTTGCGGATCATCTTTCCAGAGACCCGCACCAGTGGATGATGGGTCGTTGCGCGCGCGGGCAGTCACCAAGACCGAAGACAACATCGGCGTGTCGGCCACGGTTCCCAGCGCGGACGAAGCCAGATCCGCCTTTGGCATCGATCTCATGGATCGTGGCATCCAGCCGCTTTGGCTTGAAATCGAGAACCGCACCGATCGTCCGTTTATCTTTCTTCCGACAGGGCTGGACCCGGAATACTTTGCGCCGCTGGAAGTGGCGTTTCTCTATAAGGATGACCTCTCCGAAGAAGGTCATGCAACCCTGGCAGCGCATATCAACGATCTTAGCTTCGATAGCCGCAAGCTGATCTATCCGGGCGAAACAGTCTCGGGCTTTGTGTACCTGAATCACTTCGACCCCACGCTGGTGGCGGAGATCACCCTTGTCGGACGAAAATGGAGCGATAGAATAGGCTTGCTGGTCCCGGTCCCAGGCACGGCAGAAGGGCAGCGGCGCGTCAAGGCGGTAGGGCAGGCATTCACCGAGGATGATTTCACCGAGATTGACAATGAGGCGGCGCTACGCGCGGCTTTGGCAGCGCTGCCCTGTTGCACGACGGGGGAGAATGGCTCGGGCGAAAATTTGCCGCTCAATCTTGTGCTCATTGGTGCGATCGAGGAATTGGGCCCGGCGTTCACCAGTCGAGGGTACCGGTACACGCCCGCCAACCCATTATACGCCTTCGGACGTCAGCAAGATTTTTCTGGCCACAGGACCAGTCGTTGGGTCGCGCCGCAGCCGCATACCCTACGGTTCTGGCTGACGCCACTACGCTACCGGGGCAGGCCCATCTGGATCGGGCAGGTGAGTAGCCGGCTAGGCGGACGGTTTGCCGGATCTGTCGAAGAATCGGGGCGGGTTGAGCCCGATGTAGACGAAGCCCGCAACGATCTTGTCCAGGATCTCCTTTACTCCCAATCAATACGCAAAATCGGCTTTGTGAAGGGCGTTGGGCACGTGGCTGATAATAGACAGCGAGAGAATTCGGACGGATTCAACTTTCACACAGATGGCCTGCGCGCCGTCATGGTTTTTGGCGGCAAGGACATATCACTTGCAATGATAGACTTCTTCGATTGGGAACGGCTCGTCGACCGCTAACGCCAGTAGTTAGTTCATCGTTAGAAAGTCCCTCGGCTTCGCCTCGGTATTCCTAATTTACCGGGTACTAATGCCAATTCAGGCTGCCGATCGAATTTCAAACTGGGGCAACACCACCAAGCGGCAGCGCTTTCTTGTCGCGCAGGATCAGCGCGATTTGGCGCCAGCCGACTTGCACCACCAGGGGATGGCCGACGGCGGCGCGGATGCGCCGGTCGCCCATTAGGTCGAAATGCTCCTTGTAGGTGCCGGCGCATTGCAGGGCGTAGGGATGACAGCCGATGGTGACGGCGATCGCGACCAGCTCGACACTGCCGGCGTCACCCAATCGATCCGACAGCAAATGCGCCGTCCAGCGCCCGCTGGCCAATAGTCGCGGCCTGTCCATTACCACCGGCATGGTGTTTACGCGATCCGGTCGCCCTTCTTGATTTGCACCGACCGGTTATCGACGCCCGGCAGCATTTGCGCCGGGTCCCGGGTCACCACCACGTCGAGGATTGTCGGCAGGTCACGATTGGCGATGCCGCGACGAAAGGCGTCGCCAAGCTCCTCGGGATCCTCGACCCGGATGCCTTCGCACCCCAGCGCCGTTGCCACCGCCGCATAATTGGTTTCGCTCAAGTCGCTCGACTGATACTGGCCGCCGAACATGACATGCTGCAACGCCTTGACGTAGCCCGAGGCGGCATTGTTGACCACGGCGATGGTAAAACCGAGCCCAAGCCGGCGCGCGGTTTCCAGCTCGCCGAGCACCATGTTGAAGCCGCCGTCGCCGGTGATGCCGACGACCGGCCGATCGCCGGCGGCGCGCTGCGCGCCCATGCAGCCCGGCAAGCCATAGCCAATGGAGGCGAAACCCCGGTTGACCACATAGGTCCGTCCGGCCTGTTGGGTATCGAACAACAGTCCGGTCCAATGGGCGGCGAAGCCGCCGTCGGCAACGACGATGCCGTCGTCCGGCAAGGCGCCACGCAATTCATGGATCATCCGGGCCATGTTGATCGGCCGCTCCGTGGAATGATAGCGCGGCGCGGTTTCCTCCCGCCAGGTCGCCATGCGCGCCGCCACTTCTTCGGCATAGGCGGCGCGGCGTTTGGCGGAAGCGCCGTCGACCGCCTCCATCAAGTCGTCTAGGGTCGCGCCGATATCCCCCCACAGCGCCAGATCGGTCGACGCCCAGCGGCCGATCTCTTCGGCCAAAATGTCGAGATGGATCAGCGGTACTTCGGCCGGCGGCAAGCTGTAGCGTTTGGTGGCGATCTCACCCAGCTTGCAGCCGACCACGAAAATCAGATCGGCTGTTTCGATGAAATCGTTGGCGATCCGCGAATAGCGGCCGAACAGCCCGAGATTGAGGCCGGCGCTGCACGGGATGGCGCCCTTGCCGCTCAGGGTATGGGCGACGGGCACGTTGAAACGCTCGGCGAAGGCGGTCAGTCGGTCGGCGGCGTCGGATAGATGCACGCCGCCGCCGGCCAGGATCACCGGACGCTTGGCTTGCGCGAGCCGCGCCACCGCGTCGGCAAGCGCCGCCGCGTCGGGGCGGGCTCGGACCGCGGGCATCCGGCAGGTCGCCGGGTCGGCATGGAAGTCCGATGACGCGTAGGTGAATTCGCCGTGGCAGATGTCTTCCGGCACATCGACCAACACCGGCCCGGGCCGGCCCGACGTCGCCACCCGGTAGGCGCGGCGAATATGTTCAGGAATACGCGTGCCTTGCTCGATCCGGATGACTTCCTTGACGGCGGGCCCGAGGATTTCGAGTTGCCGCGATTCCTGGGTCATGTTCTTCCAGGCATGATCGCGGTTGGTGTTGCCGGTGAAGACCACCAGCGGCACCCCGGCATTCAACGATTCGACCAGGCCGGTCGCCAGGTTGGTGGCGCCGGGCCCAAGCGTCGCGTCGCAGACGCCGGGCCGGCCGGCAATGCGCGCCCAAGCGTCGGCGGCGAAGATGCCGCAACGCTCGTCATTGATCAGCGTGTGTACCATGCCAAGCTCCCGCACCGCTTCGTAGAACGGCAGCAACTGAAACCCGCCCATGCCAAACATCGGCGCCGCATCATGCAGACGCAGCATTTCCGCCATCGCCCGGCCGCCGCCCATGGTAACCGGTTCGTTCGCGCCTCTTTCGGCCTCAGCCATGATATTCCTTCCCGTTAGACGGCCCCGCTCACGCGTCCTCGTGGAGCAGGACGTCGACAGCCTGTTTAGTGGTCATGCCGGCGGCGACACCCAAGCCGGCAGCGATGCCGTTGACATGCGAAATCATGCCGGTTTCCCAACTCGACCGCGCGTCGCCGATGCGCGCGCTCGACGCCGCGACGGTCGCCGCGGCTATACCTCGGTCGGCGAGCGCCGGCAACCGGCCGATACCGGCCCGATCGATGCCGACACCGGCGTCGTTGAAGATCGCGGCATGGGCATCGACCCGCAAAGCCGCGGCGGCGTTGCCGGCCAACAACCCGCCATGGGAGGCGACGATTAAAATCCGGCCGGCATCCTCCCGCCGCACCAGAGACGCGGAATCGAGGCCCCAGACCTCGCGCTCTCCGGCCTCTTGGCGCAACGGAAACCGCGCCTCTTCGTAGGCCGGCGGGGCCGTCTCGAATTGCCGTGCGGCCGCCATCAGCCGTGCCGCTGCCGTCGCCGTCTGCCCGACCGTACAGCCGAGCGCCGCGGCGGTTAGGTTGACATAAGAGATGATCCCGTTGGCCACCATGTGGCCGCCGTCACCGATCAGCGCCGTCTCATGACTGACCGTCGCGGCCGGCGCGCCGAGCCCGTCGAAATAGCTAAGGCTGGCGATGCCGGCGTCGTCTTTGCCGACCGAGGCGTCGTTCAAGATGACGCCCCTGACACCCGCCTTGGCGGCGCAGTAGCCGGCATAGAGGCCGCCATGGGAGCCGGAAATCAGCACCGCGCCGCGGTGGCGGTGGTCGAGCTTGGTGACGCTGTCGGCGATGAGAATGTCGATGTCGTTTTGGTCAGCCATGGCCGCCATCCTGTCACGGCCGCACCGCCCTTGCCAAGACGACGAAAATCGGCCGCCGCCCCTTCCGGCTGCACCGACCTTGCGCGTATGATCGCCGCGACAATCTTTAGTTTATGGAGACTTCCGTGGCCGACCTTCGTAACCGCCCGGACCGCGACCGTCTGTTGGCGTATTACCATACGATGTCGCGCATCCGCGCCTTTGAGATGGCCGCCGAGCAAGCCCAGAAAGACGGCTTGGTCACCGGCGCCGTGCACTTGTCCATCGGTCAGGAAGCCGTCGCGGCTGGCATATGCGGAAATCTGCGCCGCGACGACCGCATCACCTCCAACCATCGCGGCCACGGCCATACGATCGCCAAAGGCGCTGACCCCTTGGCGATGATGCGGGAGCTCTGCGGGCGCGCCGGCGGTACTTGCGGCGGCAAAGGCGGCTCCATGCATATCGCCGATTTCACCATTGGCATGCTCGGTGCCAACGGCATTGTCGCCGACGGCATACCGATCGCCGCCGGTGCGGCGCACGGCGCCAAACTGCTCGGCGAAGACACTGTCACGGTGTGCTTTTTCGGTGACGGCGCGGTCAATCGCGGACCGTTCCTGGAGGGCCTCAATTGGGCGGCGATTTTCGCGCTGCCCGTCTTGTTCGTCTGCGAGGACAACGGCTACGCGGCGACAACAAATACGCGGTCGGTGACCGCCGGGCCCGGCCCTGCGGCACGGGCGGAGGCGCTTGGTGTACCGGCTCACACCGTCGACGGCAACGATGTCGTCGCGGTCGACGCACTTGCCCAAGACCTGATCGCGGCCATGCGTAACGGCGGCGGGCCAGCCTTCATCCTGGCCCGTACTTACCGCCTGAAGGGTCATACCGCGGCCGATCCCGGTACCTATCGCCCCGAGGCCGAGGTCACCGCCGCCGAGGAAGTCGAACCGATTAGCCGGCTTGCCGTAACGTTGGCAGAGCTCGGTGTGGCTGCCGAAACCTTGGGCGAATTGCGGAAGGACGCCGAAGCGGAGATGGCGGACGCCATGACCGCCACCCGCGCATCACCGCACCCGTCGCCGGAACAGGCTTACACGGACGTACAAGACATTGGAGCCGTGCCGTGGCCGAATTGACTTACAGCGATGCCGCCAAGCGGGCGCTGACCGAGGAAATGCGCCACAACCCCAAAGTCTGGGCGCTAGGCGAGGATCTCGGCCGCGGCGGTGTCTTCGGCCAATATGCCGGGCTGATAGACGAGTTCGGCCCGGCACGCATCGCCGATACGCCGATCTCCGAGAGCACCATTATGGGCGCGGCGGTCGGCGCAGCGCTGGTCGGCACGCGGCCGGTTGTCGAGATGCGCTTCTCCGACTTTGCCCTCTGCGCCGTCGATGAGCTGGTCAACCAGGCCGCCAAGAACCGCTATATGTTCGGCGGTCAGGGCCGGGTGCCGTTGGTGGTGCGCCAGCCCATGGGGTTGTGGCGGTCGTCCGCCGCACAGCATTCGCAAAGCCTGGAAAGCTGGTACACCCACGTGCCGGGTCTGGTCGTGGTCGCGCCGTCGACGCCGGCCGACAATTACGGTCTGCTGAAAGCCGCGATCCGCGCCGACGATCCGGTGGTCTATCTCGAGCACAAAGACCTCTGGCCGCTCGCCGGCGCCGTCGCCGACGACGAGCACACGGTCGAGATCGGCAAGGCGCGGTCGGTGCGGCCGGGCCGCGACCTAACGGTCGTGACCTGGTCGAAGATGGCACAAGTCGCGGCCGAGGCCGGTAGGCAGGCCGCCGATGACGGCATCGACATGGGCGTTATCGACCTGCGCTCGCTCTGGCCCTGGGATACGGAGATGGTGCTCGATAGCGTCGCCGATACCGGCCGATTGCTGGTCGTGCATGAGGCCGTGCAAGTCGCGGGATTCGGCGCCGAGGTCGCGGCAACAGTGGCCGAGAAATCCGGCGCCGCGGTACGACGCCTAGCCGGCCCACGGATTCCGGTGGCCTATTCGCCGCCGTTGGAGGATCTCTTTCGCATTGGTGCCGACGACATCGTGCAAGCCGCCCGCGCAATGCTTACATAATCAATCGTCAAAAAGTCCCTCGGCTCCGCCTCGGTGTACTTTTTGCCGGAACAATAATGCCAAATCAGTCCTTGGGGCGGCCCGGCGGGCTGATTAGATCATTTTTGTCTTGGATCTTGACCTTCGGTCATGATCAGAGTCCGCAACACCGTAAGGTGTTGCAAACAAAAACTTGTTAGCCCATCGCCGAGCCGCCTCAAGATGTGCTAACGCATTATTCTCTGTTGAAGAAAAGTACACTGAGCGCCAGCGAAGGACTTTTCTTCACGGGCTATGAAGGCGCGGCCATGCAGGTTTACACATCCGTCCTGGAAAGCATCGGCAACACGCCGATGCAGGAACTGACAAAATTCGATACCGGACCGTGCCGGCTGTTCGTCAAGCTGGAAAACCAAAACCCCGGCGGTTCGATCAAAGACCGCATCGGCCTCGCCATGATCGAAGCGGCGGAGCGCGATGGCCGGATCCAGCCGGGCGGCACGATCATCGAAGCGACTGCCGGCAACACCGGCCTCGGCCTCGCCCTGGTGGCGGCGCAAAAAGGCTACCGCATGGTGCTGATCATTCCGGACAAAATGAGCGCCGACAAAATCTTTCACCTGAAAGCGCTGGGCGCGGAAATCATCCTGACCCGATCCGACGTCGGCAAGGGCCACCCGGAATATTATCAAGACATGGCCGAGCGCCTGGCGGCGGAGACGCCGAATTCCTTTTGGGCCAATCAGTTCGCCAATCCCGCCAATCCGCAAGCCCACGAGGACACCACCGGCCCCGAAATCTGGGAACAAATGGACCACGACCTGGATGCGGTCGTCGCCGGCGTCGGCTCCGGCGGTACGATTTCCGGACTTGGGCATTATTTCCAACGGGTCGCGCCGCATGTCGCCATGGTGGTCGCCGACCCAATGGGATCGGTGGTGGCCGAGGCCGCCGAGACCGGGCGAATCAGCGACGAGGTCGGCAGCTGGCTGGTCGAAGGCATCGGCGAGGATTTCATTCCACCGAATTGCGACCTGTCGGTGATCCGTCACGCCGAACGGGTGTCAGACCAAGAAGCCTTTGCCGCCGCCCAGGCGCTGTTGTTGCAAGAAGGCATCCTGGGCGGATCCTCGACCGGCACCTTGCTCGCCGCGGCGCTGAAATATTGCCGCAAGCAGACGGCGCCCAAGCGCGTCGTCACCTTTGTCTGCGATACAGGCAACAAATATCTGTCCCGCGCCTACAACGAATCCTGGCTGCTGGACAACGGCTTGATCGAACGCGACGTTCGCCACGATCTGCGCGACCTGATTTCCCACCGCGCCGACCGCGGCGACGTGGTCTCGGTCGGCCCGGACGACACCCTAATGACGGCTTATAGCCGGCTACGGATGTATGACGTCTCGCAATTGCCGGTGATGGACGACGGCCGCATTGTTGGTATTTTGGATGAATCGGACATGCTGCTGGCGGTCTGCGAGAACTCCGACAACTTCCATCACCTGGTTAAAGACACCATGGTCACCGGCCTGGAAGTGCTGCCGCCGGACGCGTCGATGGAGGTCCTGCTGCGCCTGTTTCGCCAGGACAAAGTTGCCATCGTCGTCGAGAACGATACCTTCCTCGGCCTGGTGACCAAAATCGACCTGATCAATCACACCCGCCGATCACTGGACAGACAATCATGACCAAACGCTCCAACCGCCCCGGCTTCGCGACACGCACGATCCACGCCGGCCAGCAACCCGACCCGACGACCGGCGCCATCATGACGCCGATCTACGCGACCTCGACCTATGTGCAAGAGAGCCCGGGCGTCCACAAGGGTTACGAATATTCGCGCAGCCAGAACCCGACGCGCATGGCGTTCGAGGCCTGCGTCGCCGATCTGGAAGGCGGCACCCAGGGCTATGCCTTTGCCTCCGGCCTGGCGGCCATGGCGACAGTCTTGGAATTGCTCGACGGCGGCGGCCATATCGTCGCCGCCGACGACCTCTATGGCGGCAGCTACCGTTTGTTCGAAAACGTCCGCCGCCGCACCGCCGGCCATGATTTCTCGTTTGTCGACCTGGCCGATCCGGCGGCGTTCGAGGCGGCGATCCGGCCGGAGACCAAAATGCTGTGGGTCGAGACGCCGACCAACCCGTTGCTGAAACTGCTCGATCTTGAGGCGCTCGCCACCCTTGCCCGGCGCCGCGGCATCCTGACGGTCTGCGACAACACCTTCGCCTCGCCCTACATCCAACGGCCGATCGAGTTGGGCTTCGATATCGCCGTGCATTCGACCACCAAATACCTGAACGGCCATTCCGACATGGTCGGCGGCGTCGCCGTGGTCGGCAAGCCGGGCGAGCTGGCCGACCGGCTCGGCTTCCTGCAAAACGCCGTCGGCGCAATCGCCGGCCCGTTCGATAGTTTCCTGGCGTTGCGCGGCTTAAAAACCCTGGCCTTGCGTATGCAACGCCATACCGAGAACGCGCAGGCCGTGGCCGAGTATTTGGAGGCCCATCCGAAAGTCGAAAAAGTCTATTATCCCGGCCTGAAAAGCCACCCGCAGCACGAACTGGCAGTGCGGCAAATGGATGCCTTCGGCGGCATGGTAACCGCGATCCTGGGCGGCGGCCTGGAAACGGCGCGGCGCTTCCTGGAGCGCTGTGAGATCTTCGCCTTGGCGGAAAGCTTGGGCGGTGTCGAGAGCCTGATCGAACACCCGGCGATCATGACCCACGCCTCGATACCGGAAGAGCAGCGCGCCGCACTCGGCATTTCCGATGGCCTGGTGCGGCTCTCGGTCGGCGTCGAATCCGTGGACGATTTGATCGCCGACCTGGCATCCGCGCTCGAGTAAGGCGGCCAATCGCCATTGCGCCCAGCAAATTCATGCGCCTGCTGAACAACCGGCCGCTGCTGCGCGCCTTCGGCTGGCTCAATGTCGGGCTCGGCCTCATTGGCGCCATCTTGCCGCTGATGCCGACCACGGTCTTTTTGTTGATTGCGCTATGGGCATTCTCCAAAAGCTCGCCCGAGCTCCACGACTGGCTTTACAACCACCCACGCTTCGGCCCGGCGCTCCGCCACTGGCGCGACGACCGCGCCATCGCCCGCCCGGCAAAAGTCGCCGCGGTCATCGCACTGTCGATATCGATCTTTTTCCTGGCCCGGAGCGACCTGTTGCCGACGGCGGGGTTAGTGGTGCTGATCGTGTTTCTAACGGCAATCGGCGCGTGGCTTGTAACCCGCCCGACGCCACGCGGGGACGGTTGATGAATACACCCAGCGGTTCTAACTCGACGCCAGCATGGCGATCGCCGGCGGCTGTGCTACGCTGCCGACAGAGGACCAAACCCATGGTGATGACCGAAAACGGTGCCGGCATTGCGTTCAACCCCTATGTAGGCGCCATCGAGGCACCGCCGATTGCCGAGGCGCGGAGCTGGATCAGGCCGGACGCGGACCAGCCGTTGATCGATGTGACCCAGGCGGTGCCGGGTTATCCGCCGGCCACCGAATTGGTCGCCCATCTGGCCGAGGCCGTGACCGAGGCGGAGACCGCCGGCTATACCGAGATCGAGGGCATTGAGCCGCTCAGGGCAGCGTTGGCGACGCATATGCGCGGCTGTTACGGCGGCTCGGTCGATGCCGAACAGGTGCTCATTGCCGCGGGCTGCAACCAGGCGTTTTTTCTGACGGCGCTGGCCTTGGCGCGACCGGGCGACAACATTTTGCTGCCGGTGCCGTATTACTTCAATCACCGCATGAGCCTCGACATGCTGGGCATCGAGGCGCGATTCCTGCCCTGCCGCGCGGCCGCCGGGTTGGTCCCGGATCCGGACGAGGCGGCAAGCCTGATCGACAGGCGGACCCGCGCCATCCTGTTGATCAGCCCCAACAATCCAACCGGTGCCGTCTATTCAGAGACCTGCATCAACGAATTTTTCGCGTTGGCAGAACGCCGGGGCATCGCGCTCATTCTCGACGAGACCTACAAGGATTTTTTGCCGGCGGACCGCGACCGGCCACATCGGCTCTATGACCGGCCGGACGTTTGGCAAACGCTGATCCAGCTGTACAGCTTTTCCAAGGCCTATTGCTTGCCGGGCTACCGCGTCGGCGCCGTCTTGGCCGATCGCCGGGTGCTCACGCAAATCGCCAAGGTGATGGATTGCGTGTCGATCTGCGCACCCCACGTCGGCCAACGCGCAGCGCTTTTCGGTTTGAACCATCTGGACGCCTGGCGGGCCGACAAACGCGCCTTGATGAACCGGCGCGTCGAAACCTTCCTCGCCGCCCTCGAAGGCTCGGCGAGCGGCTTCGAGCCGGTCAGCGCCGGCGCTTATTTTGCCTATCTCAAGCACCCGTTCGACGCTACCAGGGCCGACGATCTGGCCCGCCGACTGGCGGCCGAACAAGCGTTACTCTGCTTGCCTGGGACCATGTTCGGTCCGGGCCAGGGATCCTATTTGCGATTCGCCTTCGCCAATGTCGCGGACGCCGTCTTGGCCGATTTGACCGCCCGACTGGCGGCGTTCAGCGAACAGAATAATTAAACGCTGCAAAAACAAATACTAACGCCCACTAACACGAGTGATCGATATCCTGCAGCAACCAGAGCCGATAATTTCCACTGGTTATAGGGAAAAATTAGCGTTTTGTTCTTTATTTGTTCGCTATTTGTAGCCATACTCGCGCTTCAACTACGGATCAACGACAACCTTGGTTGGGGCGCAAAAAATGTTACAACTTGGAGATATTCACTGTTCAACTTCGTCCGATGAACCCACCGGACGTCGCCGTGGGCTGTCATATCGTGAACAGCACACCGACATCGGCGATGACGGCAGCTACTGGGTTGGTACTGTCGATGCGGCGACGGCGCCGGGCGTGATCGCATCGATACCCGTCTACCGGCTGCAAACGCACCATGGGACACTCTGTCCCGGATTGAGAGAAGTCGACGAAGACATGCCGATCGCCCGGCCGCACCATTTGGTCGTCCGCGGCGCGGTTCAAGCCGGTGATTGGCGCGATGCCATCGAATGGCCGGAAGCCGACTGGCAAACTTTCTCGATTTCCGGCCTATCGCCAAGGCCAAATGCCGCGCAGCCGGCTTTTGGGCTGTTGGTTCGCGGCTTGTCCATGAATCTGGTCTTTCCGCCCGGAACAATATTGGTCTGTGTCCGCTATGCCGACTTGGGATGCGCGCCGTTGGCGGGCGATCATGTCGTCTGCCAACAGCGACAGCGTAACGGCCTGGTCGAGGCAACCATCAAGGAATTGACCCATAGCGCGTCCGGCTGGTGGCTGCGGCCGCACAGCGACAGTCCGGCGCATCAGCAGGCGATCCTGCTCAGTCCGTCATTACTTGAATGTGACCCAGCCCATCTTCATTTTCAAAGCGGTTCGGGTACGGATTCCGAAGAGATCGTGATCGCCGCGCGTGTCATCAGCGCATTCCAAAAGGAATAGGTCCAGCGCTTCGCTAGTGCGCCTAGCGAAACGCCATCGGCATGAACCCCATGTCGGTCGATCACATCGAACCGTTCCGGCACGCGCCTTCAAACGGCCGTGTCCGTGTCCGGTCCCTTCTCCCTTTTTTCCGCCTGGAATTCCGGTCCTTAGTAGGTGGCCGGAAAATCGCCTTCCCGCCAGGCCGAGGAACCTTTGCACTTGCGGCAAATTCGATTGTGCTTACCTTCGGATTCAAACGAAGTCTTGCACATTAAACAGCGGCGTTCCTTCGGCTGCGGCAGCTCGTAATCAAAGATCGGGTCTGCTTCTGTTAAAGTCTCCATGGTCAGATGATAGCAATCTGAGGCGATAAACTCGATTGCAATTGCTGCATGGCAGCAATTCACGTATGACTATTTCGAATTTCTCTTAGATTCGGTATACTGTTTTGATGCGCCTATTTCTGGCGCGATCTCAGCGCAAATTTTGGCCCGAAAAACCCACATTTGTAGATTGAAATAAATCTTAAAATCAGTATCTTATAAATCGATACTGATCCATATTCTTAACGAATTTACGGTTGACGAATCACCAGAAGTAGCTCACCAAAGCAAGGATTGTCGGTAGAACCGCTAGCCCGGAACCGACCAATGTTAAGAGATATAGTTTTATATATCTCTCGCAGTACTAGCATTTTCTGGGGTTGGCCGAATCCCGCCTCATCGACGGTCGGCGCAAAGATTATGCCCAATCCTGCCTCGTAAAGGCTAACATGGGAATGGCTTAGAAAAAGGGGAAAGCGACATGTCTCTCGTACGGCGTTTGGGTGCCGAGTTCATCGGCACGTTTTGGCTGGTCTTCGGCGGTTGCGGCAGTGCCGTCCTGGCCGCGGCGTTTCCCGAGTTGGGAATTGGATTCGTCGGCGTGTCGCTCGCTTTCGGCTTGACCGTGCTGACCATGGCCTATGCGGTCGGCCATATTTCCGGCGGACATTTCAATCCCGCCGTTACCATTGGTCTTTGGGCCGGCGGCCGCTTCTCCACCGCTGACATTGTGCCGTATTGGATCGCCCAGATTGTCGGCGCCATCGCCGCCGCCGCGGTGCTCTATCTTATTGCCAGCGGCAAGGCCGGTTTCGATCTGGCCGGCGGCTTTGCCTCGAACGGCTATGGCGAGCATTCGCCTGGCGGCTATAACCTGACCGCGGCACTGATTGCCGAGGTCGTTTTGACCCTGGTGTTTCTGTTGATCATTCTCGGTTCGACGGACAAGCGCGCGCCGGCCGGCTTCGCGCCGATCGCGATCGGTCTCGGCTTGACCCTGATCCATCTGATCAGCATTCCGGTTACCAATACCTCGGTCAATCCAGCCCGCAGCACGGGACCGGCCCTGTTCGTCGGCGGTTGGGCGTTGGCGCAGCTTTGGCTGTTCTGGGTAGCGCCTTTGGTCGGCGGTGTCCTCGGCGGCCTGATCTACCGATGGCTCGGCGGCGCCGATCAGGACTGAACTCGCGTAGAACTCGTTGCCGGCCATTGCCCTGATGTAATTCGAATGGCGACTTGCTAAACTTGCGCGTTCTCGGCGCGGCAGTTCGGCAGATTCGATGACATGAGCAGCGAAACCACCAGTAAAGCGCAAGCGGCTGGTCAACGGCGTCAGGTTACGGTGTTGTTTGCCGACATGGCCGGTTTCACACCGTTGGCTGAGCATCTCGGCGAGGAAGCGACGTTTAACCTTGTGCGCCAAGTCACAGGCGAGATGGCCGCCGCCATTGAGGTCGAAGGCGGCAGCATCCGCGAATTTGCCGGCGACAGTGTCATGGCCATGTTCGGCGCGCCGCAGGCGCTTGAAGACGCGCCGCTGAAGGCCTGTCGGGCGGCACTTGAAATCCAACGGCGTATGCAAAGCGTGCGCGACCAAGTGCAAAAGGACCATGGCGTCGGTCCGGCTTTTCGCATCGGCATTCACACCGGGCCGGTGGTGCTGGGCAGCGTCGGTGAAGGCGAGGCGCTGTCGTTCACCGCGCTTGGCGATACGGTCAATGTGGCAGCACGCCTGCAACAGGCGGCCGAACCCGACGCTGTGTTGATCAGCGAGGCAACCCAAGCGTTGGTCGGCGGTTATGCCGAGTGTGCGCCGACCGGCGAGCGCACCCTGAAAGGCAAGAGCGAGGCACAACAGGTCTTCCGGCTGGAAGCCATAAAGAGCGGCATCACACGATTCGATATTTCCATCAGCCGCGGCCTGACCCCTTTGGTCGGGCGGAACGAGGAACTGACGGCTCTCGACAGGCACTGGCAGCAGGCACGGGCCGGCCACCTTGTGGTTTGCGATATGATCGGCGACCCGGGCATCGGAAAATCGCGCCTAGTGCACGAATTCCAGCGCCTCAACAACGACAAAGACACAACTTGGCTGCAGGGCCATTGCACACCGGACAGCGCCAGGACCGCCTATCACCCTTTCGTCCAGGTCGTACGGACGTCGTTCAACATCGGCGAAAAGGACGATCAGGCCAAAGCGACGCGCCGGCTGCAGCGTGGCCTCGACGTAATCGGCGTAGATAGCCAGGAGGCGCTGCCTTATCTGCTCAACCTTTTGGGTTATGCGGTCAATATTTCGAGCTTCCGGCGCGAGAATGCCGAGGTGGCCGGCGTGCGCACCCGCGCCACGCTCTTGGAAATAATTCGCGCCCGTGCCCAACTGACACCAACGATATTGTTTGTCGACGATTGTCATTGGCTCGACCGGGCGTCGGGCGATTTGCTGGAAAGCGCGCTGGCGCAGGATTCCGATCTGCCGCTCTTGCTGATCCGAACCTACCGGAACGCCCCAACCCTCGGGCGCAAGGCTGAGACTGACATGTGTCTCGCGCCGCTGCCGAGCGACGAGATCATTCAGGTGGCTGCGGGCTGCTTGAATGTCGAAGTCTTGCCGGCCGAACTGGAGGCCGTGATTGTCGAAAAGGCGGACGGCAATCCGTTGTTCGCGGAAGAGATCGTCGCCTATCTGCAACGCGCCGGTCGATTGGACGTGGCGGACGGCCGCGCCGTCTATCAGGCCGGCGACGAGGCAACCTTACCGGTCAACCTGCAGAACCTGCTGATGCAACGCGTCGATCGTCTGTCGGCCGAAGCCAAGTCGCTGATCGAGGCCGCCGCCGTGGCTGGCCGGGTATTTTCGCCTCTGGAAGTGGCGGTGGCGTCAAGCTTGGATCAAAGTCTGGCCACCCTGCTGGACGAGTTGGTCGCCCAGGGCCTGGTTCGTGTCACCGCCACGACCGACGACAGCCCCGACACGGCGCGCTTCGAAAGCGCCCTGGTGCGCGACGGCATCTATGACAGTCTGTTGAGCGACCGCCGCCGGGATTTGCACGGCCGCCTCGGCGCGGCGATGGAGCAACTCAATTCCAGCCACCCGGACAAGGTGGCCGACGATCTGGCGCGCCACTTCCTGGCCGCCGATGATCACGCCAACGCCGTGCGCTATCTGACCAAGGCCGGTGAGAAGAACTTGCGGGTCTACGCCTTGGAAGATGCGGCGGAACACTTTGGCCAGGTCATCGACTTGGCCGTCGACGATCCCGCCTGCGCTTCTGACGCGTTGGTTGCCGACGCCGCGCTGAGCATGGCTCGTGTGCTATATTACTCCTGCGACTTCGGCGGCATCATTGATCTCATCAAGCGCGTGCGGCCACGTTTCGAAGCCTTGGACGATCCAAGCCATACGGCACGCATGTTGTTTGAATCTGGCTATGCCCATGTCTTCTCGGCGCGCCAGGAGGAAGGCAAGAAACTGCTCGAACGCGCCCTTCAAATCGGCGAGCAGACCGGCGACAAATCGACCATAGGTTATGCCTGTCTCGGCCTCGGTTGGTATCACGCGGTCTATCAGCCTGCCGGGTCGGAAAAAACCGAAAATCTGAATGCAACGGCCGAGCGGGCGATCGCGTTGGGCCGCGAAATCGGCGATGTCTGGCTCACCACCAAGGCACTATTGTCCCTGGCCACCGTTGGCATCATTCATGGCCGCCCCAACGACGCGCGGGATCATTCTTTGGCCTGTGTCGAATTGAGCCGGACAAGCGGCGATCCGCGCCCGCGCAGCATCGGCATGGCATCGCTGGCCCTGGCCGACGCCTTTGTCGGCGAGGCGGATATGGCGCTGGAATCGGCGGAGCAAACAATCGAGCAGTCATTGTGCCCAATCGATCGTCTTATGGCCCAAGGCGGGTTGTTCGTGGCACGGGTCATGAGCGCGGTCGCGACGAACGCAGCAATCGACCACGAGGCCGTGTTGCGCGAAGGCAACGCCTTGGTTGAGGCGTTCGACGAGGGTCAATTGTACACCCCCGGTAACGCGCCCCATTCGATTTTGGGTTTGGCATACATCTTGGCCGGCGAGTTCAGCGAAGGCATCAAAGTCATCCAGCAGGCAGCCGACCGCTTTGACGCCTTAGGTTTTCCCAATGCCCGGATGGCGGAAAACTATTTCCTTGGCCTGATCTATACGCAAATGGCGTTGAGTAAAGAAAAGCCGACAGCCGGTGTGATTTGGCGCAATTTGGGCTTCCTGATCACAACCCTGCCACGGGTTACGAAACTGGCGGAAAAGAACCTGCAGGCAGCCCTCGATCAAATAAAAATGCAGGAGTCGCCCTATTACTATGCCGATGCGGCCTATCATCTGGGCCTGTTGGCGCAGAAGCGCAAAATGGCCGATCAAGCAACAGGCCACTTCGCCGTTGCACGCGAATCCGCCGAAATTGCCGGCGCCCAGAACCTGATCGACCTGATCGACGCGGCGGCGTGATTCTTACTCGGTTGATTGGCTCATGCGATGGCCGATCAGGCTTTGGGCCTCGACGAACACGCGGGTGATCTCCGGAAACGCCTGTTTGATCTGGCGCTCGAGGTCGGAAATGGCTTCTTCGACCTGACCCGCCGTCAGTTTGTCGGCGAAATCGACACTCAAGGTCAGCAATACGTCCTGAGGCCCGAGATGCATGCTTAAGGTCTCATTGGTGGCGACGATGCCGGGCACGTCGGCGACGATACGCTCGATGCCGTCCAAGACCTGGGCGCTGGCGCCCTCGCCGATCAACAAGCCTTTGCATTCATAAGCCAGTACCATGGCCGTTGCGGCGAGGATCGCGCCGATGATGATCGAGGCGACGCCATCGAGCATCGCCAAGTCGAACGCATCGGCCGCGGCGATACCGGCGAAGGCGACGATCAAGCCAAGCATGGCGGCGCTGTCTTCGAACAACACGGTGAAGATCGCCGGGTCCTTGCTGCGGCGCACTTCTTCCAGATAGCCGCGCGCGCCTTTGGATTTGCGGAACTCGCGAAAGGCGACCCACCACGCCCCACCTTCGAAGATGAACGCGGCGCCCAGTACCAAATAATTGATAAAGGGGTCGGTAACAGGATGGGGATTCAGGAGTTTCTGCACGCCTTCGTAGATCGACACGCCGGCGCCAACGGCAAAAATCAAGAGCGCCACGACAAAGGCCCAGAAATAGAGCTCCATGCCATAGCCGAACGGATGCTGCCGGTCGGCTGGTCGGCCCGACCGTTTCAAGCCGTAAAGCAACAGTCCCTGGTTGCCGGTGTCGACCACGGAATGGATCGCTTCACTCAGCATTGCCGAACTGCCGGTATAGGCGGCGGCGGCAAATTTCGTCGCCGCGATCACGGCGTTGCCGGCCAACGCCGCGTAGATGACTTTTTTCGAGGAATGGCCAGCCATTTCAGCAATATTTTCCCGTTCTATTTCGCCACCCGACCCGACGGTGCATGGATTCGTGCCAGAGGGCGGTTTACCATGCCCGCCATGAGCGATGTCAACAGGGCCGTGGACGGCCGGCCACGCGGCCAAACCACAACCGCGGGAGGATGCGGATGAGCGACGACGGGGCGGTCTATACGCAGCCGGTTTTCAAGGTCGACGCGCAACCCGGAAAGCACCGCCGCGGCGGCGGTACGGTCACTGAGCCGGCACGCTCCGTTCCAGTGTTCGACACCGTCGATGTGCTGGTGGTCGGCGGCGGCCCGGCCGGCACCGCGGCGGCGACGGCCGCCGCGCGTAGCGGTGCCCGCGTCATGCTGGTCGAGCGCTACAATCATCTTGGCGGCCTGGCCACCGGCGGCCTGGTCATCTGGATCGATCGGATGACCGATTGGGACGGCAAATTGGTCTTGCGCGGCTATGCCGAGGAGGTCCTTGACCGCTTGCCGAGGGACGCCATCCTGGGCCCCGAGCAAGACCTATGGGGTTCCCGAGACGAACGCCAAGCCGATTACTGGAGCAACCGATTATCCGCCTTCCATGGCATCGTCACCTGGGCGCCAATGATCGACCCGGAGCGCTTGAAATTGGCGGCGGACGATTTGGCCCGAGATTCCGGCGTCGACGTCCTGCTGCACGCTTGGGCCATTGGGGCCATCGTCGAAGACGGGCAGCTCAAAGGCGTCGTGCTGCATTCGAAACAAGGCCGGCATGCGGTGCTGGCTTCGGTCGTAATCGATACCACCGGTGACGGCGATATCTTCACAGACGCAGGCGAGCAAGCTGCTGACGATGTCGAAGAGAAAAGCATCCACCATTGCGTCAACACCGCCTGGCTGTTCGCCGGCGTCGATGTGCCGCGTTGGCTCGACTTCAAGATGCGGGAGAAAGACGCGTTCGCCGATTTCTCCGCGCGCGCCCGCACCACGTTCAATCAGTTTGCGCTGCCCATGCCGGCCTGGCGGGACGACGTGGTGGTCTTCATGGGGCCGCGCTTCAGCGGCTTCAGCGCCGTTGATCTGGCCGACCTCAACACGGTCGAATTCCTGTCACGGCAACGCATGCAGGACTTGCTTGAGTTCTACCACGCTTACGCGCCGGGCTTCGACAAGGCTTGGATCATGCTCACCGCGCCGCAGATCGGCGTCCGCCACAGCCGGCGCCTGCGAGGACTGGGGCAAATGACCGGCGCGGATTGGAAGGCCGGCACGATCCACGCGGATGAAGTCGGCGTCAGCCCGAGCTTGGCACCGAAATTCAACTCGGTCTCGGTGCCCTATCGCGCACTGCTGGCGCGCAACATACCGAACCTGTTGGTCGCCGGCCGCCACATTTCGACGGACGCGACCACCCACACCTTCATGCGTGAGATCCCGCAATGCTGGATCACTGGTCAAGCCGCCGGCGTCGCCGCGGCGATCGCCGCCAACGACGGCGTCGCGGCAAAAGACGCCGATATCGGCCGGATCCGCACGGAACTTCTGAATCAAGGCGCCCATTTGCAGGAAGCCGTCGACGAGCGCGGCAACACCGAACCAAGGAATGACCCATGAAGAACTACCGGTCCATCACCGTCGAACGCGACGGCGCCGTCGCGATCTTGACCTTGAACGCGCCGGACACGCTGAACGCCCTGACGTTCGACATGGCCGATGAAATTTGTGATGCCTTAGCCACGATGGTCGAAGCGGACCAGACGGTGCGCGCTTTGGTTCTGACCGGCGCCGGCCGCGGTTTTTGTTCCGGCCAGAACCTGAAGGCGGAGGCAATCGACGGCGAAGGGTTGATGGAGTCCGCACTTAACCGGTATTTGCCGATCTTCACCGGCCTGCGCGGCGCCCGCGTGCCCGTGATCTGTGCTGTCAACGGTGTCGCTGCCGGCGGCGGCTTTTCCCTGGCATTGGCCGGCGACGTGATCTTTGCCACCCGATCCGCGCGTTTTATCCAGGTTTTCAGCCGCATCGGCCTGGTGCCCGATATCGGCTCGACCTACCTGCTGCCGCGATATATCGGCCGTGCCCGCGCCCTGAAGGCGATGATGAGCAATGACCCGATCAGCGCCGAACAGGCGCTCGACTGGGGCATGGTGACCGACATGGTCGACGACGCCGAATTGATGCCGGCGGCGCTCGAATTCGCTAAGCGTCTGGCCGAAGGGCCGACCGGGACCCTGGTGGCGACCCGCGCCCTGGTCGATGAAGCCGACGGCAACGACTTCGCCGGCCAATTCCGCCGCGAACTGGAGGTCCAAGAGGCCGTGAGCCGGTCCGCCGACGGCCGCGAAGGCGTCGCCGCCTTTGTCGAAAAACGGCCGGCCCGGTTTACCGGTCAATGACCGCGTATTAACCAAAAAACAACACAATCGACGGACCTTTTGGAGCGTATCAAGGAACCGCCGCGCCATGTCGATTGCATTTCCCCTGCCCAAAGATCAAATCCGAATCGTGCTGCTGGAAGGCATCGCCGATACGGCGGTCAACGCCCTAACCACGGCCGGCTTCACCAACATTGAGCAGGTCGCCGGCGCGCTCGATGGGCCGGCGCTGATCGACGCCTTGAAGGACGCGCGGATCCTCGGCATCCGCTCGCGCACAAAGCTGACGGAAGAGATGCTGTCCCATGCCGACAATTTGATTGCGGTCGGCTGCTTTTCCGTCGGTACCAATCAAGTCGATCTGCGAGCGGCGCGCGGCGCCGGAATCCCGGTCTTCAATGCGCCGTTTTCCAACACCCGCAGCGTCGCCGAACTCACCATCGCCGAAATCGTCATGTTGTTCCGGGGCATATTTCCCAAATCAGCGGCCGCCCATGTCGGCCAATGGCGCAAGACCGCCAACGGTGCGCGTGAGGTTCGCGGCAAGGTGCTCGGCGTCGTCGGCTACGGCAACATCGGCAGCCAATTGGCCCTACTCGCCGAAGCCATGGGCATGCGGGTCCGTTATTTCGACCAAACCGACAAGCTGCAGCACGGCAACGTCGAAGGCGAAGAGCATTTGCGTGATCTGCTTGGCATGTCGGACGTGATCAGCCTGCATGTCCCGGACACGCCCGACACCCGATCGATAATTGGCGAGGCGGAAATCCGGGCGATGAAGCCCGGCGCTTTTCTGATCAACAACGCCCGCGGCTCGCTGGTCGATCTGGAAGCCTTGTCGGCGGCGCTGAAAGACGGCCATCTCGGCGGCGCGGCAATCGATGTGTTTCCGGTCGAGCCCTCGTCCAACGATGCGGAATTCGTGAGCCCGCTACGCGGCCTCGACAACGTCATTCTGACGCCGCATGTCGGCGGTTCGACGGAAGAAGCACAACGCCGGATCGGCGCCGAGGTAGCCCGAAAATTCGTCGACTACATCGACGTCGGTTCGACCACCGGCGCCGTCGATTTTCCTCAAGTGCAGTTGCCGATCACCCGCTCTGTTACGCGGTTCATCCAGGTGCAGCGCAATCTGCCGGGCGAGCTGAAGCGCTTGAACGACGTGTTCGCCTCGCGCTCGATCAACATTGTGGCGCAGCATTACCAAACCGATGGCGAGATCGGCTATGTCGTTTTGGATGCCGGCGGCGACATCGCCGACGCCGATGCCGTGCTGTCGGAGATCCGCGGGCTGGAAGGCACCATCCGCGCCCGCATCGTGCAGTAGTTGGCGTTAGTCTTCGACCACCAGCATGGCCGCCGTGAAGCCCGGACCGAGCGCCGAGAGCAAGGCACGGCCGTGATCCCCCGCACGCACGGCGCGCTCGAGAACAAACAGGATGGTTGCCGCCGACATGTTGCCGTAGTCGCGCAACACCTGGCGCGAATGGGTCATGCGCCCGGCTTCGAGGCCGAAGACCTCTTCTAAAGCATCGACCACTTTGGCGCCGCCGGGATGAGCCAAGAACTGATCGAACAAGCCGAGTTCCAAATCATTCTTGTTGAGGAAGTGCGCCAAGGCCGGCGGCAACTTAGTGCGGACGATATGCGGAATGTCGCGCGAGAAAATCACCGCGAGGCCGTCGGCGCGTAAATCCCAACCCATGACGTCGAGCGATCCAGGCCAGGTATGACTACCGCCGGCGCCGATCCTCGGGCCGTCAAGTTCCGTCCCGATCAACGCGCCGCCGGCGCCATCGCCGAACAGGGCGGTCGCGACGATGTTGCTTTTGGTTCGATCCCGCGCCCGAAAGGTCAATCCGCAGAGTTCGACGACAAGGCAAAGATAACGGGTCCCCGGACGCGCCGCGGCCAATTGCGCGGTTTGGATCAAGCCGATGACACCACCGGCGCAGCCAAGCCCAAACACCGGCAGCCGCTCGACGTCAGGCCTAAATCCGAGCCGTTCGATCAACAGCGCATCAAGGCTCGGCGTGGCGATGCCGGTCGAGGACACCACCACCAGCCCGTCGATGTCCTGCATCGCCAATCCGGCATCCGCAACCAGCCGTTCCGCGACTTCGGCCAGCAACGCCGCTGCCTGATCAAGATAGAGGGTGTTTTTGTCCGGAAAGTCATGCGGCTCCCGGTACCAGTCGATCGGCACGCAGGAATAGCGGGTTTCAATCGCCGCGTTTTCATAGATCGCCGCCAAGCGCTCGGAGGCGCCGAACGCTTGGCCGAAAAATAACCCGGCTTCCGCGGCGACGTCGCGTTGGTGTAAACAATGGTCTGGCACTGCCGTGGCGACGGCGCCGATGCGAGCCGAATCCGACATGAATATGAAGATAGCGTCGCCGTCCGCCCGTTGACAGAGACTAATACCAACCTGCGGTGATAGGGAACCATTTGACCGCAGGTTGGTATTAGTTCAGACGCCCATCACCGTGCAATGAATTGAACGGTACCGATGGCGCAGCTATAGTCCGATCAATGCACGTTCTCTTGATTAGAAATGGCCGAGGCGCTGCCTGACAATGGCGGACATCGAACAGACGGTCATCGACATCATTCGCGCCAAGGCGGAAGACCATGACGGCACAATCGATCGCCGGTCCGTGCTTGTCGAGCTCGGTCTCGATTCCTTGGATGCCATCGAAATCGTCTTTGAAATCGAAACCGCTTTTTCCATTGATGTGCCCTACAGCCACAACGACGCCGGCCCGGAGTTCGAGACCGTGGCCGATGTCATCGATGCCGTGAGCACGGCGATGGCAAAACCAAGTCGGGCGGTCCGAGATTGACGCGCCGTGTCGCTGTCACCGGCCTCGGCATTCATTCCGCCATCGGCTCAGGCTGCGATCCTGTTGCCGAAGCCTTGGCAAGCGGCAAATCCGGCATCGCAACCATCCAGGCATTCGACCCAAGCAGGTTGAAGTGCCCGATCGCCGCTGAAATCACGGATTTTGTTCCGGCGGCCGGCCTGACCCGCAAACATTTGGCCTTGCTGGATCGTCACGCAGCTTTCGCTGCCTCTGCCGCTGTCGAGGCGGTCGACAATGCGGGGGCGGACCTGGCCGGCGAACGCACGGCCGTGATCATCGGCACCGGCGGCGCCAGTCTTTCTACTATGGATCAAGAATATTTCCGCCTTTACGGCGAAGGTGCCACACGCCTTCATCCATTCACGGTGCCGCGCATAATGGCCAATGCGGCGGCAAGTCATATCACCATCCACTATGGCATCACCGGCCCGTCTTTCACGATCTCGAGCGCTTGTTCGTCCGGTGCCCACGCGATCGGGCTGGGCTATCAAATGATTCAGGCCGGCCTGGTCGACCGCGCCATCGTCGGCGGCGCCGAGGCCGGCCTCACTTACGGCAATCTCAAGGCCTGGGAGGGCCTGAAAGTGATGGCGCCGCACTGCTGCCGGCCTTTTTCCGCCGACCGGGAGGGCATGGTCATGGGCGAAGGCGCCGCGGTGCTGGTGTTGGAGACGCTGGCAGCAGCCCGTGACCGAGCCGGCCCGGTTCGCGCCGAGATCCGGGGATTCGCCATGACGTCGGATGCCCACGACCCGGTCCACCCGTCACTTGCCGGGGCAAAACAAGTACTACGGCAATGCCTCGCCGACGCCGACCTGCAAGCCGGCGATATCGAATACATCAATGCCCATGGCACCGGCACCGGCGCCAATGACGTGATCGAAGCCCAAGCCATCCGCGGCGTTTTCGGCCGTCACAACGATCACCTCGCCGTATCATCAACAAAATCGATGCACGGCCACACCCTGGGTGCCGCCGGTGCCATTGAGTGCGTTGCGACCATCCTGGCTTTAGCGCGCGGCTTTCTGCCGCCGACCATCAACTTCACCACGGCCGATCCGGAATGCGCTCTGGATGTCGTCCCGAACCAAGCGCGGCCGAGCACGGCAAACTTGGCGCTCTCGACCTCGTTTGCTTTCGGCGGCAGCAACGCGGTCTTAGCCCTCGATTTGGACCCTGCTTAAGTCGAATTTCAATCTAGAATGGCCGCGGCAATTCGATCGGGATGGTGAAGCGAATGCGGCTCGTCGCCTGGCTTTCGGCCGCCTGACTGGTCGTGCCATCACCTGCTGCCCCAGGGATGAGCAGGCGCTGCTCGTCGCCGTCACCTTCGATGGATACGGCGACGTCGAACTCAATCATTGAGACCACGTCGTTGTTGCGGGTGTGGATCAATCTGTGATCGCCATAAACCCCGCTTCGCACCTCGGCCACTTCCGGATTGATCAGCTCGCCGTCTTCCGTCGACTGAGCCTCGCGCACGCCCTGCACGGCCTGTTGCAAAACCGAACTCACATACGTTTTCAGATCCATCGCTCAATCACCTGCCACAAGAAAGAAGACTCTATGCTTACCATTGGCCCGTTAGTGCCGGTATCGCCGAATTTTCGTCACGATTTAATGATATCGACTTATTCTTGAAAAGCCCTACACTTTCGGTGGAGGTCGGTCCATGAATTTCCTCGAGACCTTATTGCATCCGGACCGCGATGACGACCCGGAACGCGGCGAAATCGTCCATGCCGCCAATTTGTTGCAGGTTGGCGAGTTTCAATTACTGCAACTCGCTTTCGCCGCCTGGTTCGATCGTGAGATGTCGGACGCCGAAGGCAAGGTGATTTTCCAAGAGTTCATGATTCGCGGCCAAGTGCACGCCTGGGCGCGCCACTATGCCCGCAAAATCATCGCTCTTGACCAGCAAAACCAACTCCATGACGACGAGCCGCATTATCACCGCTACGATCGTGACTATTTTCGAAACCCAATGAGCAACGCCCGGCGCCGGTTCATTGTCGCCGCCACGATCGTCTTCGGTTTCGTCGGCGGCAGCCTCGCTTTGGCGTCCTACAGTGCCGACTGCGGCACGATGGAATTCCCGCCCTGTTTCAGCAAGAAAGAGCTGCAACAAAACCCGCGGCAAGAATAGCGCAGGCGCCAATCCGACGGTTTCGCGCGACCGATATCTATCTTAAGTTAACGTCATGTTCGAATTTGCCGCCGAGTGGGAACAACCGATCAATATCCTGTTCCTGATCGTTACCGCCGCCGTGGCGATCCACGCGATCCGCTACCGCGATGCCGAGGGCGAGCGCGATTTCGTTCGGCTGTTGTTCGGCTGCATCGCCGCCGTCTTCTTTTGCCTGGTGTTGTTCCAAGACGTGCTCGGTGTCGTGAGCTTCAAATAATTACCCCTAGATCAAATTGTCTGCGTTCGAATGAACGCAGGTTGCTCTACGGTTTGTAGGTACGCGACTTGGCATCGAGCTCGGGAATGCGGAGAAGGCGCTCCGCTTCCGGCTTTTGGAGCTCTTTATAGAGATACTTGGCGCGATCGCGCACCGTCGACGGCCGCGGGTCGTGCAGGATCTTGTCGATCAAGCGGGGGCCGGACACCGCGTCACCATCGACGCGAAGCGCCTCGATATAGTCATCAAGTGCCTTTTGATAGTGACCGTCGCGGTCGCGCAGGATACCGCGATTGGCGTGCGCCGCCGCCAGAGCACCGCGCCCGGTCAAATCATCCTTGATCAGCGTTCGGTTGAGGAAATCGATCAAATAATTGAGCTCGGCTTCGGCTTCGTCTCTGCGGCCCGTTTCCATGAACACGACGGCCCGGCCCATCAACGCGCCGCGATGATCCGGCGAGGCATGGAGCGCCTGGTTGAAAAGGTCGAGCGCCTGCGCGTGGTCGCCGTCGGACAGAAACATATCGCCGCGCTCGGCTTCGTAGTCGCCGGGCGGCCGATCGAAAAAGGTATCGTAGAATATGGTGCCGGCGCCGACGATCATGCCGGCGATGAACAACAACATGATAAACCGTCTGAGAACGCGGGGATTCATTAATTTGGCGAAAAAAATTGGAAGGTGTAGAACACGGAAAATATGGCGGACAAGAGCCCGGCCGTCACCCCGGCTCGACGTTTGAGCCGCGCCCGTTCAGCGTCATCCGTTTGTTTGCGCTTGTCGGCGCGGCGAACCGAAACAACCCAAATCAGCTGACGGACTGGAAAGAACAGGGCGATGGTCAACGCCAACGCCCATAGCAGCCAGTAATCTTGAGAAAAAAGCCCTTGCATAGGATCCCCGCCCCAGTGCACGGCTTCATCTATAAATGATTCGGGGGAAGGGCTGAACCCTTCCCCCGCATCCGTTCAGGACTGCCGTATCCGCCTATTCGGCAGGGGCAGTGGCATCGCCGATGTCTTCCACCAAGGCTTCAATGTCCTTTTTCGGAACCGTCGACATTTCCATCTTGTAGGCCAGGAACCACATCATAACGACACCGAGGATCCAGAACAGGATCTGCCAGGCCCAGATGGACGGTATGCCAAACGTCCAGCCTTCAAGCCCGGCATCCGGCCGGCCAAAGATGGTGTTGCCGATCACAGCACCCGGGCCGATGCCAAAGAACATCCACAACACCGTTACGATCCAAGCGACCGGTATCAACTTGCGTTTGTCTTCCGACAGACCGGCATGCTCATGCAAGAAATCGTGGTACTGCATGCGATGGGACCGCGCGGCGTCGCTTTGTGTAGACGCGGACACCAGCACGCATACCACCAGGTTGAAGAACATGCCCCAACCGGCGGAATGCATGGTCCATGGCCAGCGTCCCCACGGCAAATCGATACCGAACGCACCAGCGATGCCCAAGCCGAATGGCTCGGTGAAGATCACCGCCAACAGTCCGACCGCCAGGCCCCATGTCGCACCTTGTCGGGTGATCCACGGGAACCAGCAGACCGCAGCCAAGGATGGCCACATCTGGAAGCCGAAGGCGACGGCAAATCCGCCAAGCAGCACGATCGCGTCGGTGGAAATCGTCGCCACGGTCAAGGCGGCGAGGATGATGAACGCGACACCCAAACGTCCGAACAGTTTCTGCGTCGTATGCGACGCGGTCGGGTTCAGATACTTCTTGTAGAGGTCGCGGGTCAGCATGCCGCCGGCCGTGGACATATAAGCCGCCCCGGTCGACTGCATCGCCGCCAACGCGCAGACCGCCAACAGGCCGACAAGCCAAGGTGCTGCATCCGCGATCGTGTTGAAGTAATACGGCACGATCTTGTTCGGTGTCTTCGATATCGCGTCCGCGTCCAGTACTTGCGCGATCGCTAGGCCGGCCTCGTTCACTTGTGGCGACGCGCCAAGCAAGTTGCCGCCCATGCCTTGAGCCGCGGTAAAGAAGAACAGGATCAGGCCGATGCCGAAAGAAGACGCCCAGACTTGCTGTGGCGCGAACGGCTTCGGGTTGTTGTTGGAGAACGACCACATCGAGAAGGCCGGAGCCGATTGGATGCCCATCAACGCGAACATGTAAGTCAGACACATCATGCCGGTCCAAAGTCCGCCAACCGGCGTTTCCTTGCCGAGGCCTGCGGTGAACTGGATCACGCCGGGAATAGCGAAATAGGCGTTGTGCCCGTCCTCCGTCACGCCCCACTTGCCGACGTCCGTCGCCGCGAGCTTGGCCATACCGGCATTGAGACCGCCCCAGCCGCCCGCCAAGTTATAGGCAATGAAGCCGGTTACCACGATGCCGATCGCCAACAACACGCATTGCAGGGTGTCCACGTAGGCCACAGCGCGCAGGCCCCCGGAGGCGACATAGACCAGCACCACCAAAGACAGCACCCACATGCCCCAGTTTTGCGTCACCAAGCCGTCGGTGAGCACGTTGAACAATGAACCGGACGCCGCCAGTTGCAGCCCCAGATAAGGAATGGAAAAGAACAGGGCGACAATGACCGTTAGAATCCGTATCGCGTTGCCTTGGAAATAATCGGAAAGCATTTCGCCCGGCGTAACGTAGCCATAACGCTTACCCAACATCCATTGTCGTTTTAGGAACATCACCCCCGTGAACGGAATGGTGATCGTATAGAACGACGCGTATGCGTATTGGAAGCCGTCCCGATAGATCAGCCCGGGGTGACCCATGAAGGTCCAGCCGGAAAACGACGTCGCCGTCGCAGCAAGAACGAACACCCAAATCGACAACCGCCGACCGGCAATGAAATAGTCCGTCGCGGTACGCGCGCTCTGGGCACTCTTGATGCCCCAGAAAATGCAGTAACACCAATACAAGGCTACGAAGACGAAAAGCCAAATGACCTTGGCGTCCATTGGATCATCTCCCCTAGGAACGATCCGGCACCACCGCAATCAGCTCCACCACGGTGCCGGATTCCGACCGGTCATCCCGGTCCTGGCCACAACAAATGGCCATTCCGTCGGACCTACTTTCAAACCAAAGCAGAAGCTACCGGTCGAATACTACAGAACCGGTATCTCAATTTCCGACAAAAAGGCCACCACCCTGCTCCGCCCGCTTGTTGTTTTGATCGGCTGTTGCCAATCGTCCCAGGCCTCATCAGTGAGCGCCCGCGGGCTTTACCTCTACGCGTAGTCCATAACACGTGAAAACGTTCCCTCACGAATTATTCATTCTGGGTTCTTTGTCCCAGTTACGAAAATCCTACCATTTGAAGCGTCTATTGACAATCATTTAGGTGCGAACTGGCCTCTCATCCGGTCATCGAATAGTGATCGCCGCGACGACGGCGTAGCTGTGTGGCCATGTTGCGACTGCGAAAAGACAGGCTGTGCGTCCGACTCAAGAAGGCGCAAAATCTTACGGTTTTCCTGGCAGTGATCCGAGGTTCAATGGCCCTTTGTGCGGCGCAAAAAGGTACATTAAGGCAACCGCAGCGGCTATAGTTCCGATCATGTTGTCTCAAACTGCCATTTTCCGCCAATTGACGCGCAATCACATGCGCCGCGATCCGTTTCAAGTGTCGAATCGCACCGCCTGCGGCGATTTATTGCAAGCCATGACCGATCGCGACGAACGCGCTGCAATCGTCGTTGACGATGGGAATCGGTTGGCTGGAATCGTGACCGAACGAGACATCGCGCGACGTATTGCTTTTCAAACCGGCGAAGCGGCACCGGTAGAAACCATTATGACCACGCCGGTCATCACCATTCGAGACGACGACTTGCTTTACCTCGCCATCGGCCGCATGCGCCGCAATGGTCTACGTCATATGCCGGTCGTAAACAAAGATCACAAAACCGTCGGCATGATCTCATTGCACGATGCGTTCAACGTCGCGGCCGAGCAAATGGTCGATCATATCGATCGCTTGACCCACGAAGAATCACTGGACGGCATGGCGGACATCAAGTCTGCACAGGTTGCCGTGGCCCAGCATCTGTTGGACGATCGCCTGCCGGGGCCGGAGATCCAGGCGCTGCTTACCGACATTAACAATGACATTCACCGTCGCGTGACGCGCCATACCCTGCGCCAAATGGACCAGGAGGGATTGGGGGAACCGCCGGTTTCGTTCGATATGATCGTCATGGGATCCGGCGGCCGCGGCGAGAGCTTCCTCTATCCCGATCAGGACAATGGCTTTGTGCTCGAAGATTACCCGGACGCCAAACACACGGTAATCGACGGCTGGTTCAGCGATTTCGCCGAGCGCCTAACAAAGAACCTCGATCGCGTCGGATTTCCGCTCTGCCACGGCCATGTCATGGCGACCAACCCGCTATGGCGCAAGACCGCCAGCCAATGGATCGAGCAAACCTCTTATTGGGTCCGGAGTCGGCGCGACGTCTCAACCCGCCTGTTCGACATCTTCTTTGATTTCAAGTGTGTGTATGGCACCGGTGCCCTTGCCCGGCGCCTGCGCCGGCATGTCACATCGGTCGGGCGCAACCCGGCCTTCCTGCAGGCGATGTACCGCTTGGACGAGGAGCACAAGGTCGCGCTCGGCTGGTTCGGCCGGCTCATTCCCGATCGCGAGAGCAAGACCCATCGCGGTCAAATCAATCTGAAGATCACCGGCACCCTGCCGCTGGTCGAAGCCGTGCGCATACTGGCCCTGCGTCATGGCATCGAGGAGACCGACACTTTGGGCCGCATCGACAGGCTCGGCGCCGCCGGCGTTCTCGATGTCAACGAGCATGACTATCTTGCCGGGGCCTTCCGTCATGTTTCCTTCCTGTTGCTGCGCCAGCAATTGAGCGACTTCGCCGCCGGTCGGCCGGTCGGCAATCACGTACCGCCGCAACGGCTGACGCGCCGCGAACGCGACATGCTGGTTGATGGATTCAAGGCCATCTCGGCGTTGCGCGACCGCCTGAAATCTGATTTTACCGGCGATGTTTTTTGACGGACGATCTTCTACGAGCGCGCGGTCGGGACACCGAAGGCGGCGCGTTGCGCCCGCCGTATCTCGGTGACCGAGTTTGCGGCCTCGAGGGCTTGGCCGAGGGTGGTGATGCCGGCGGCTTCGAGAACGCCAAGCATGCGGGCGAATATCCGGGCGGTGGTCAGCGCGTCGCCCAACGCGCTGTGGCGGTCGACCACATCGACGCCGAAGCGGTGCGCGATCGCGTCGAGCCCGTGATCCGATACGTCCGGTTCGAGGTGAACTGAAAGTAAGAGCGTATCCAGTACAGGATGATCGAACGCGGGGCCGCTGTCGACCCTCGCGCGATGCAGAAAGGCAAGGTCGAAAGCCGCGTTATGGCCGACAAGAACCGCGCCGTCGGCAAACGCCGCGAATTTCGGCACGACCTCAGCCAAGCGCGGTTGGCTGGCTACATCGGCGTCGGTGATGCCGTGGAAGCGGACCGATCGGGCCGGAATGAGCCGCCCCGGGTCGACCAGCGTATCGAAGGTGTCGCCAGACAGGACACGCCCATTGACGATCCGCACGCCGGCCAGAGAAACGACTTCGTCACCGCCATAGGGCTCCAGTCCGGTGGTTTCGCTGTCGAAGGCGACAAAGATCAGGTCACGCAGCGGTCGGCCGGCATCGGCGGCCATTCCGGCCTTGGCGACCAGGCTGAAATCGTAAAACTCCGGTCGTGGGTCGGACAAAACGCGATCCGCGGCGACAGGACTTGGGGTCGTCGATTTCTCTTCGGACCAAAATTCGGCCGCCTTGGCCGCTGCATCCGTGAAACTCATGACGAAGCCCGCGAGCCGCCCTTCATCGTCCCTGATCAGGCTCAGATTAACCGAAAGACGGCGATCGCTATGGCTGAGCCCACAGGCAAACTCGACCCGCCGCCGCGACCGGTCGCCGGCGCCGAGAATGATCGGCCGATCGCCCAAATGCGCCACGGCTTCTTGGATCGGCGGCTTCGCCATGGTCTCGAAAATCGACCGGCCGAGGCCGACCCGCTCGTTGGCGGCAAGCAGGCGGACAGCGGAATCGTTATAGAGCATGATTAGCCCATCCGGACCGCAAACCACGACGCCTTCGGCGAGGTCGTAGAGGATTGCCGCCAACCGCCGGCGTTCGGCATCGGCTTCGCCGGCCGCGGCGACGACGGTGCGGCCGACATCGGTTTCCGCCTGTTGCAGCCGCCGGGCGAATTCATTGATGGCGTCGGCCAAATCCTCCAACAGCATCGGCGCTTCCACGCGATGGCCGGAATTGGCGCCGGCGATCACCTGCATCGATCTGGCCAGCCGCCGCAACGGCATGACGTATAACCGATCAATTGCCACCCAAGCGACGGCCAAGACGGCGGCGACCAACAGCCCGGCCGATGCCGCGATCAGGGGACCTTGCGACGGCGTCAGTTGCACAAGCGTCACCGCCACGACCACCAAACCGGCGGCCAACGCCGCGGCAACGGCGTACAATCCCCATAATGCAAGTCGCGGTCTTCCCATCGGCACCCGCTTCGGCAAGAGCAACCTGCGTTCTTCGAACGCAGATAAGTTGCTCTAACTCTTTGAAATAGATCAAATTATCTGCATGAAAATGAACTCATTCTCATGCAGTTTGATCTAGTCGAAGCTTCAGCTTAGGCCATATTGGACTGTGACTTAACCGTCCGCCGTCACTGATCTTGCCGGACGATTTTGGCCACCAGTTCCGGCGCGCGAAGAAACAGCAGGCCGGCCAGCAACGCCGGCGCCGCGGCAGCCAAGAAGCCGTAGCCATAGTTTGCGTCGCTTGTACCGAGGATCAGGCTGTATATTGCCGGATAGATCAACATGCCGGCACTGGCAAACGACAGCACGCCACCGGTCATGGTGGCAATCTGGCCTGGCGGCGCGAGCCGGGCGACTTCGGCCAGCATGACGCCGTGAAAACTGATGGCCGTGGCGCTTAAGGCGATTGCCGCGGCGGCAATCGCCAGTATCGACCAATCGGCCGCCGCCATGCCGGTGGCAACACAGGCGATCGCCATGCCGGCACCCAACAGAGCCAACATTGTTCGCGGCGTGACCCAGCGGCCCGACAGCCAGCCCCACAAAATACGGGCGAAGACCGCCACCGCCTGGGAGATCGCGAAAACATAGCCTGCCGTCGACAAGTCATGGCCCAGGCCCTTGGTCATGAACAAAACGAAAAACGCCCCGAAGCAGGACTGGATGCCGACATAGGTCAAGCAAGCGATCGCCAGCTCACGGAACGGCCGCGCCATGGAGACGGCACGCAAGGTGTTGACGGTCTGTGACAGAGAAATCGGCGCGGACGGGTCCCTGACCTGATCGAATTCACGCCGCAAGGGCTGCAACAGCACCGCCAATGCGGCGCACATGCCGGCCGCGGCAACGAACCCGCCGCGCCAACCGAACAAGCCGATAAACAACGGCACCAGCAGCCCGGCGAGGATGCCACCGACCGGTACGCCGGTCTGTTTGATCGAGAAAATCAGCGGCGCATGGCGCGGTGGCGCGTAGCGCGCCAGGATCTCCGAGGATGCCGGCGTCGAAACCGCGGCGCCCAAGCCGATAAATCCGGCCCCGGCTAACATCACCAGGGGGCGGCCCGAGGCGCCGGCCATCAGGCCCAGCGCCATCGACAGCAACGAAATTTGCGAAACGCGAAGGGCACCGTAACGGCGAATGAAGCCGCCGCAACTGAGTGCGGTAAAAATGCCGATCGCATACATCGCCGTGGTGTAGACACCGAGCAGCGCCGGATCGAGGCCAAGATCATCGGAAATGCGCGACGCGGCCAGCGGCAAGACCAGCGTGCTCATATAAGAGAACGCCTGTTGCAGCAACATGGCCAGAACCGCCAACGTGAGGGGTTTCATGCGTTCCAGGCTCGCTTTTCCGGTATCTTCTCGGTCGATTCGGACAGTGTCGGCCAGAATCGCGACAATTGCACGATCGCCCGGCCGCGACCCTGCCATCGAATTTTGGCATGGCGAGGACCAAGCCGATCAACCGTGGTGGTCGCCCAGGCAATGGCGATGGCTATGATCGGACAGGACTTCGAGGATACGGCAGTCGCCGACCCGTCCGCCCTCACAATCGCGGATCATACGTTGCAGTTCGGTGCGCAACCCCGCAAGCCGGCGCATGCGTGTTTCGACGTCGGCCAGCTGATTGCGGGCAACCGCATCGACTTCCTCGCACGGCCGCTCGGGATCGTCGGACAAGGCCAGCATCTCTTGGATGGCGGGCAGCGAAAATCCGAGTTCGCGGCCATGCCGGATGAATCCGAGCCGCGCGAGATGCGCCGGGCCATACCGCCGCTGGTTGCCGGCGGTGCGCGGCGGTGCCGGCATCAGCCCGACTTGTTCGTAGTGGCGGATGGTCTGCACCTTACAGCCCTCGGCCTGCGCCAAATCGCCGATCGAATAAATTTTGCCCGGCATGACATTTTTTCCTTGAACCTACAGTTACTAGAGACTGTAGGTTCTGGCTCACGGCTGTCAAGGTCCTCTTAAGGGTACGGGGTTAGAACCGAGCAATGAGCGCATGTGGATGCGGAGACATGAAATTCGACGGCGCGACGGCCGCCTACCGCCGGGCGTTGGTCATCGTCATCGCCATCAACGCGATCATGTTCGTGGTCGAGATGACGGCTGGTATTCGCGGCCAATCCATGGCGCTACAAGCCGACGCCTTGGACTTCCTGGGCGACACGGCAACCTATGCAATCAGCCTCTGGGTCATCGGCCATAGCGTTCGCGTGCGTGCCTCGGCGGCCATGGTGAAGGGCATCAGCCTGGGCGCCCTCGGCCTCTGGGTATTTGGTTCGACCGCCTACCAAGTCATGGTCCAGGGCATGCCGGAACCGCTAATCATGACCGGAATCGGCGCTCTCGCATTCGTAGCAAACGCCGCCAGTGCCTTGATTTTGTTGAAATTTAGAGACGGCGATTCCAACGTTCGATCGGTTTGGCTGTGCAGCCGGAACGACGCCATCGGCAATCTTGCGGTGATTGCCGCGGCCGGCGGTGTCGTCCTGACCGGCACCGCGTGGCCGGACTTGATCGTCGCGATGTTCATGGCGGCACTGTTCCTGCAGGGCGCTTTCAGCATCCTGCGCCAAGCCGCCCGCGAACTCTCCGCTGAAGCGGTAGCCGGACCGGCTGAATAGTCGCCTTATTCAGGCTTTGAGCGGAACTCTCCCATGCGCCGCATAACCACGAAAAACACCGGCGTAAAGACCAAGGACATGATGGTCGCCGCGATCATGCCGCCGACCACGGCGGTGCCGATGGCGTGCCGGCTGGCGGCGCCGGCGCCGCTCGCCACCACCAACGGCATGAAACCGGCGATCGACGATATCGCGGTCATTAGGATCGGCCGGAATCGGGCTTGGGCGGCGGCCGAAGCGGAGTCCAGGATGCTTCGGCCCTTGGCGCGTTCTTCGGACGCGAACTCGACAATCAATATGGCGTTCTTGGCAGCAAGCCCGATCAACAACACGATGCCGATCTGGGTGTAGACATTGTTGTCCAGGCGTGACGCCAGCAGCGCCAACACGGTGCCCAGCACCGCCAGCGGCACCACCAAAATGACGGCGGCCGGGCTGGTCCAGCTCTCATATTGGGCGGCGAGCACCAGGAACACCAAGACGATCGCCAGCCCAAAGACCACAATCGATTCCGAACCGACTTTGATCTCCTGGAACGATATGCCGGTCCACTCGTAGCCCATCGTTTGCGGCAGCTTGGTTTGCGCAATTTGGCCCATCAAGCGCAAGGCCTGGCCGGAACTGGCGCCGGCCGCCGCCTGGCCGGTCACCGATGCGGCGGGAAACAGATTGTAACGCAGGATCGTTTCCGGCCCGAGAACGCGATCGACGTCCACCAAGGTGCCGACCGGGATCATTTGGCCGTCGTTGTTGCGCACGTCCAAGCGGCGAATGTCATCTGGCTCGACGCGGAATTGGTGGTCGGCTTGAACCTTGACCTGCCAGGTGCGGCCAAACCGGTTGAAATCGTTGACGTAGGCCGACCCGAGATAGGCCTGCAAGGTACCGAACACTTCGTTCAACGAGATGCCGAGACGCTTGGCTTTCACGCGATCGACTTCGGCAAACAATTGCGGCACGTTCGCTCGAAAGGTGGTGTTCAGATTGCTGAGCCGCGATTGCGCCTCGCCGTCGGCGATGATCTCGCGCGCCATTTGGCCCAACACCTGCAGGCCGACACCGCCGCGATCCTGAATTTGCATCTGGAATCCGCCGGCGACGCCGAGGCCGGGAATCGGCGGCGGCGGAAAGGCAAACACCAAGGCTTCTTCGATGGTCCGGAACTTGACCGTAAGGTCGCGAAAGATGGCGCGCAGCCCCAGCGACGGATCCGTCCTTTCCTCCCACGGCTTCAATACGACGAACACCGTCGCGGCGTTCGCGGCGTTGGTGCCGGCGATTATTGAAAAGCCACCGATGGTCACCCAGTCACGGACGCCTGCGGTATCTTTCAGCAGGCGATCCATATCGGCCAAGACCGCTTGCGTGCGCTCCAGCGACGCCGAGTCCGGCAGCTGGACGTTGACCAATAGATAGCCCTGGTCCTCAGTCGGCAGAAACCCGGTCGGAATTTTGCCGAATTGCCAACCGGTAACACCGGCAATGGCGGCAAACAACACCATCATCACCGCGGTTCGTCGAACCAAGACTTTGACCATGCCGAGATAGCCGCTTTCGCCGCGGCTGAATACTCGATCGAAGCCGCGGAAGAAGACGTTCTTCCGTTCTTTCGGCGCCCGCAACAGCAGCGCCGACAATGCCGGGCTCAGGCTCAGCGCGGTGATCGAACTGAACACCGTGGATACGGCAATGGTCAGGGCGAACTGGCGATACATCTCGCCGGTGATGCCCGGCAGAAACGCCGTCGGTATAAAGACCGCGAGCAGCACCAAGGTGGTCGCGACAATTGGGCCAGACACCTCGCGCATGGCTTGGATGGCCGCGTCCTTAGGCGTACGGCCGCGCTCGATATGCGAAACCGTGGCCTCCACGACCACGATCGCATCGTCGACCACGACACCGATGGCCAACACCAGGCCGAACAAGGTTAGCATGTTGAGCGAGAAGCCGAGTGCCCCCATGACGGCAAACGTGCCGATCAAGGATACCGGTATCGCCGCGCCCGGTATCAGGGTGGCACGCCAGTCCTGTAAAAACGCGAACAGGACGATGAACACCAACGCCGCCGCCATCAGCAGCGTGATGTAAACCTCTTTGATCGATTGATCGACGAAGATCGTGGTGTCATAGGGAATGCGGTAATCGACGCCTTCGGGAAACAGCTTTTTCAGCTTGGCCATTTCACCGCGAACCTGATCGGCGACGTCCAGCGCGTTGGCGCCCGGCAGTTGATAGATGCCGATGCTGGCCGACGGCGCGCCATTCAGACCGGAGACGATGTCGTAGCTCTTGCCGCCGAGTTCGACACGGGCGACGTCTTTCAGCCGTGTCGTCCGGCCGTCTTCGCCGGTTTTCACGATGACCTGTTCGAACTGCCCGATGTCACTCAACCGACCAAGGACGTTGACCACGTACTGAAAATTTTGGCCTTTAGGCGCCGGCGGCTGACCGATCTGACCGGCGGCGACTTGGACGTTTTGTTCGCGGATGGCGTCCAACACGTCATTGGTGCTGATGCCGCGGGACTTAAGTTGTTGCGGATCGAGCCAAACCCGCATGCTGTAATCGGCTTGTGGAAATATCGTCACTTCGCCGACCCCGGGCACGCGACTCAAGACGTCGCGAATACGGAGCGTCGCAAAATTGCTCAAATACAGCTGGTCGAAACGGCTGTCCGGCGAATACAGCGACACGAACAAGATGATGTTGGTGGATTTCTTCTTGGTGTTGACGCCTTGGCGCTTGACCTCTTCGGGCAAATTGGGCTCGGCCAGTTTGACCCTGTTCTGCACCAGGATCTGGGCCATATCGAGGTTGGTGCCGATATCGAACGTCACGGTGAGTTTGTAGGAGCCGTCGCTGGCACTGGTCGACGACATGTAGATCATGTCCTCGACGCCGTTCACTTGCTGCTCGATCGGCGCCGCCACGGTCTCGGCAATCACCGTGGCGTTGGCGCCGGGATAGGCCGCGGAGACTTCCACCGTCGGCGGCGTGATCTCCGGATATTGCGCGACCGGCAACGCACCTAACGTGACCGCGCCGGCAATCATGATGACAATGGCAAGAACACTGGCGAATATTGGGCGCTCGATAAAGAAGGCGGCGAACATGGCGGTCTCGCTGTGGTCTGAAATTGCTATTTGTTCGTCGTCGCGAGCGACGCCATGTCGACCTGCTTAGGATCGACTGCCGCTCCGGGTCGCGCACGCTGGATGCCATTCACGACAACCCATTCACCGCTTTTGACTCCGCCCTCGACGACCCGCAAGCCGTCGTCGAGCTGGCCAAGACGCACCGGCCTTTTTTCGACAATCTTCTCGCTATTCACGACCAACAGATACGATCCGCCCTGGTCGGTGCCGACCGCGCGTTCGCTGACCAGGGGCATGTCGGCACGCTTGGCGATCGGCAGGCGCAGGCGCACAAACAAGCCCGGCAAGAACTTCGGTACGGTTCCCGGATTGTCGAACCTGCCGCGCAACTGCAATGTACCTGTCTCGTTGTCGACAGCGGAATCGGAATAGTCGACAACCCCTTTGTGGATATAATCTTCCTCGTTCGACAGGGCAGCAAACACCGGCAGTCCAACCCGCTCGGCGATTTGTCGACTAAGGTCGATGCCTTTTTCCTCGGCCAGGGCGCGAAAGCGCGCCATTAGGCGGAGCAAGTCGCGCTCGTTAATCTCGAAATAGACATGAATCGGGTCGAACTGGGTGATTTCCGTTAGAACCGTCGCCTCGCCTTCGCCGACCAAATTGCCGATGTCCGCCTTCTCCCGGCCGACGCGGCCATCGATTGGCGCCATGATCTTGGTGTAGCCGAGCTGAATTTCCGCTTGGGCGAGCTTCGCCTTGGCGGACAGAATTTCCGCTTCGGCCGCCAGCGCGTCGGCGTCCGCCTCGTCGAGCTTGGCCTGGGAAACGTTGCCGCGTTTGATCAGGTCTTTGGCCCGCTTGACGGTTTTCTTGGTCTCCGTGCCGCGTGCCTTGGCGCGCGCCAATTCGGCCTTTGCATAGGCGACTTCCGCTTCGTACTCCGCCGGTTCGATCTCGAACAGCGGATCGCCTTTGGCGACACGGGTGCCGGGCTTAAACGTCATGGTGCGCAGGATGCCGGACACCCGGGCCCGCACCTCGACCTGGGCCACGGTCTCCGTGGTGCCGGTGAACTCGAGATAGTCGACCACTTCCCGCACCAGCGGTTGTGCCACGGAAACCGTCGGCGGCGGCGGTGCAACGAACTCATTGGCTTCGTCGCACGCCGCCAGAAGCGGCACCAGCATTGCAGCGAGGCCTCCCGCCACCGCAAACCGCAGCACTGCCACACGCTTTGCCATCATGCCGTCCTTTCGAGAATCAAATCAGCTTAATTTTCACTGATATCCGATGCTTCGCCTACGATGTCCAGCGAACTCGTCGCAAATGACACTGCAAACACTCAGTGGTAGAGTTTCGCATAAGCGTTCATTGGATTTGAGACGATCATGTGCCGTGCATTGGTTTACCTGGGGGAACCCGTTTTACTCGATCACCTGCTCTATCAGCCGGACAGTTCCCTGGTCAAACAATCCTATATGCCGCGTATGTTGCGCATGTTGAATTTGGCGGGTTTCGGGATGATGGCTTGGGACCGAGAATCGATCAATCCGGAGCTGCCGTTTCGCTATAACACGACAACGCTGCCGGTGTTCGACAGCAACCTCAAATTCCTCTCCAACAAGATCAAGTCAAACTGCTTTCTCGGTCATGTTCGTGGCGTCGCTCTCGACAGTGCCGTGACGATCAACGAGCACAACATCCACCCCTTCTGGTTCCCCGGAGCCAAGCTCGCGCTGGCCCATAATGGCGATCTGTATCGCTTCGACGAAATGCGTGACGATCTTAGGCTTCACATCCGCCCGGAAATTGCCAGCCACATCTCCGGTTCGACGGACAGCGAGTGGATTTATGCCGTTCTTTTGTCGCAATTGACGGATCCGAGCGCCTATTCGACCAACGATGAAATCAGGCGTGCGATTGACAAAACGCTGGGCATTATTGGCCAAGTCCGCGACGCGCGAGGCATTACCGTCGCATCCTCGGTCAACCTGTTCGTGACCGACGGACGACAGATATTCGCGGTCCGATTCTGTTTCGATTTCGGCCGCTATGCGACGCACGATCCGAGCAAAATCCACGAAGCCAACCTGACCTATTTGAGTCTTTGGTACACGTCCGGTCGGGAATATGGCTTCTATGACGACGAATGGCAGATGACGGGCGGTGCCGCAGCGGCCAATTCGGTGATGGTGGCCTCGGAACCGCTGACGAGAGACGTGGCCAAGTGGCTGGAAGTACCTGAATACGGCCTTATGCATACGGAACGCAGCAACGGCCAAACCATCACCGATATCCATCATGTCGATTTCTGATTGGCGCTCTTGCGCAGGTTAGTACTACAGACTGCGGACCCGAGGCTCGCTCAAGACATAACTTTGACTGACCAGCAGGGCGAGCAGGTTGTCGGCCGCTTTGAGCTGCATCAGCTGGTTGGCGCAGACCATATTCTGAAATTTCAAACAGTAACTTGCGTCGCCTTGAAACAAGCTCCGAAAATCGGCTTGCTCGAGCCGCAACAAAAGCGCCTCGGAGCGGACGCGCGCATCGCTTAAATGGATTGTTTTGGCGATGAGCGCATTGCCGCCGCACAGTCTTCCCGGTCCGAGCACGGAAAACTGGTAGCGCCGGTCGCGCATGACGGAGCGCTCTACGGCGCCGCGCAAGACCAAGAAACTACTGCCGGGCGGTGTGCCTTCTCGGTACAGAAATGCGCCACGCGGCACTTCCGCCAATTCGCCCTTGGCCAGAACGTCATCGATTTCATTTTCCTCGAAGGTTTCGAACCACGGCATCACCGACAGAAACGGCCGATAGTCGAACGATGGCGCGAGGCTCGCCACCTGGTCCGTCGATGGACCGGCGACCGATCCGATAAAAGGCTCGCAATCCCATTGTTCCAGGATGCGCGTTTGCAGCTCACCCAGGCGCTGCGTCATTGTGTGAATGACAGCGCGTAAGATCTTGAATGCCGGCACACTCATCTGATCGAGCGCTGCATGAAAGAAATAGTACGAGACTTTGATGACCGTCGAGGGGCAGCGTGCACGCACCGTCGCGGTACGAGCGCCACCGGCTACCAACGCCATCTCACCGATCATGCCGCCTGGGACGATGGTACCAACAACCGTATCGCCGCCGCCCGGTAATGCCTTCAGCGCTTCCAATTCGCCGTCGACCAGAAAGCAGGCATTGGTCGCCGCTTCGCCTTCAAGATAGATTTGCTCGCCGGCGGCAACATGGGCTTCGTTGAAACAGCTCATGATTTCGATCAGTTCGGAATCTTGGAGATCGTCGAACATGGGTATGCGTCGTAAGAGTTCCGGCGTGACGGTCATCGCGAATACTCTTCTGCGCTGCCGAGAGCATGATGGATACTCTAAGCGCTCTTTCGTTCGTCGACCGCGTCGGTCCGCAATTGATCGAGGATCTTCGGCAAATGTTCAAAGAGGTAGTCGATATCCTCCTTGGTTGTGTCCTTGCCGAAACTGAACCGAATCGTGCCGAAGCGGTCGCTATCGACGCCGATGGCTTCCAGGACGTGTGAGACCTTGTCGTCCCCGGCGCTGCAAGCCGAACCGGCGGAAACGTAAACACCGATTTGATCGAAGCTCAACAGCAACGAACCGCTGTCGACGCTGGGGAACCCGACGCTCACATTGTGCGGCAGGCGGGATTCCAAAGTACCGTTGATAATGGCATTCGGCGAAATTTTTTGCAGATGAGAAAGAAAGCGCTGTCGCAAGTAGCCGAACTTGACGTTTTGCTCGTCCATCTCCTTGCGCACGAGCTTTGCCGCCAAGCCCAATGCCATAATTCCGGCGACATTCTCGGTGCCGGAGCGCAAACCTTTTTCCTGTCCGCCGCCGTCGATCTGCGGGTCGAGGGCCAGGTCCGGATTGAGATACAGAGCACCAACGCCCTTAGGCGCGTAGATCTTGTGGCCCGACAGGGTCAGCATGTCGATGTTCATTTCCTGCGGCCACAAATGGATCCTGCCGAACGCCTGGATGGCGTCGACATGAAATGGCACACCCCGTTCACGGCACACCGCGCCGATCTCGGCGACCGGATAGACGGTACCGATCTCATTGTTGGCGGCCATGATGGAGACCAGGATGGTATCGTCTTTGATGGCACCGGCGACGTCGGCGGCCGACAGCATGCCGTCCGACGCAACTGGTAGGAAACTCACTTCATATCCCTTGGTTTCGAGGATACGCAACGTCTCGAGCACGGAGGGATGCTCGACATTGGTCGAGATGATATGCCCGCCGTCGTGCTTGCTGGCGATGCCTTTGATCGCCAGGTTGTTGGCTTCCGTGCCGGACCCGGTGAAGTAGAGCGTTTTTGGTTCGACCTTGAGGCATTTGCCGATCCGTCGCCTGGCTCGATGCAACACGTCATAAGCCAGGCCACCGATACCATAGGAACTGCTCGGGTTACCAAAAGATCGGGTATCGCGGTAGAAGTTTATCAGCGCATCGGCAATTTCCGGCCGGATCGGCGTCGTTGCGTTGTTGTCGAGGTAGACTTCGCGTGGGTTTTCTACCTCGATCAATGCCATCGGCTTGCAGCCCTTGTCGGTCGTCTGGATCGGAATACCGACCCAGGTGTAAACCGACGTCAGTCCGTTCGGGAAGATGTCTTCGATTACCTCGCGGACGACGCCGGTGTTGCGGCCGATATTCGTATAAAGCGGACCAACCCGACGCTCCCGATAGTAGCCCCAAGCATAGTCCAGGACCGTAAGATGCTGCGGCGTCAGCTGTGTGCCGGTCGCCTTTGCCATTTGATGGCAGCGCATTTTGGCCAACGCATGCATTTCGACACTCCTACACTTCGGCAGCGGCACCCGGGTAAAGTGGGAACGGGAAACCGCCTTTGGAATCCTGCATGCCTTTGATGACATCCTTCCACATCGAATACGGCATGCCCACGCCCATCTTATCCGCTTCAAATTCCGCGATCAAACGGGCACCGAGGCAGAACGTCGACACGTTCATTTCCTGGGTCAGATAGGGCCGGACAATGAGATCCGAATTGACCACACGGAGGCCGCCCATGCTGGCATTCACACGATTGCCGGTGTGGAACTGATAGGCCTGGATGATCCGCGTCAATTCGACCGGCCGAACCGACATGACAATGACGTCCGGTTCGATATCCGCGTCGTCAAATTCAAGCGCATAGAGAAACACTGCCTGGGTCGTCGGCGGCTGGATCGCGATCATGTCGTCCATGGCACGTCGGGCGGTTTCCGTGCTGTCGTAGCGGCCGGTATCGTCCGGACCAAACAGCGCAAAATCGGAACGGCCCGCGGCGGTGCAGGCATAAACGGTGCCGTCGGCGAAATCCTTGGGCGTCGGCGGCACGAAATGTTCTTGATCGTCGGTTTGCGCCTTCATGATGTCGGTATAAACAAGCGATTCGCCCATCGGTTCGTCTTGATTCCTGTCGACCAGACCGAAAGTCGTCGCCGCAGCAACGCACCCAATCGATTTGGGCGTCAGCAACACCGAATCTCCGAAGCTCGCCTGTCGCATGCTCTGACAGGATGTCAGGGTCAGGCCGGAAGGCTCGTAACCCAATACGCCGGCAGGGATTTCCTCCCCCTGTTTGTAAATCTTAACGCACGCGGTCGGCACGTTAAGTCCTTCGACGCCAAGCGCATCAATCATTTCATCGTATAGTGCTTTGACTTGTGTCATTTGGATTTCCTCCTTCGCAATTTTCTTTAGGCGACCCCAATTGCGGATTGGTCTTTCTGCTACTAATCTCTGGGTGGTGAAAAAATGTACATAGTTAGCCGTGCGGATTGGGCCGGAATATGTGCGGAATCGTCTATCTGCGTAGCTCCACGATCGCTGGCCTGAATCGATGGGATGTTGGATGCTGCTCGATAAACTGTTGTCAAACCTTTCTGTCCATGTGGCACCATTTGCACTGTGCAAGATGAGCGCGGGTTGGCGCGTCCATTTGCCGGGACCGCCGGGTTTGCTGTTTCATTTCGTCTTAGACGGAAATGGAAAGCTTTACGGGCCCGAGGGCGATGGCCACGCCATTTCGCCGTTGTGCCTCGCGGTTGTTCCGATCGGTGCGAAACATGTGCTGGAATCGGACGGCGATGTCCATAACGATTTGCGGATCGATGCCTTGCCCGATGACGAACCGGTTTGTCGGATTGTCGCAGGCTCCGCCAGTGAACCCGATCTGATTGTCGGATGTGGCATCGTGAGCGTACGGTACGGCCCATCGCTGGACCTTTTCGACCATCTTTCGGACGTCCTATCGGTCGACTTGTCGGATGCGCCGGAAGCGGCGGCAGCGTTTCAGGGCATTATATCGGAGCAATCGAAATTGATGGCGGGAAGCACGGCAATGACGTCAGCATTGATGACGCAGTGCCTCGTCCACCTATTTAGAAAATTGCCGGAGGAAAGCCTAAAATCATTGCCGTGGCTGATCGCGTTGGAGGACCAGCGTCTGGGTCGCGTGATCGATCGGATACTCGATGCGCCCGGCGACCATCACACGGTCGAGTCGCTTGCTGAGACGGCGGCGATGAGCAGATCCACTTTCGCCGAACAGTTTTCCGCGTCGTTCGGCCGTTCGCCGATGAATTTCGTAAACCATGTCCGAATGCAACATGCCGGGCATTTGCTGGCCGTCGGCAGCATGTCGATCGATGAAATTGCCAACGCCGTTGGCTATGCCAGCCGCAGTCACTTCTCACACGCCTTCAGGGATCATTCCGGCCTGCCGCCAGCGGAGTTTCGCAGCGAAGGCGCGTTGATGTAGAGTAAGATTCGACCCTACCGATCACGTCGCCGTCGGGATACGAGAGGTTCCAGTCAGCGAGATGGAACCAAACGGCACGAACGGTAGGATAGCTTGGAACGCATAGACCACGGTCACCGTCAGGTAAGTAATACCGTCGAGGACTTCCGGGCCGACGGTGACGGTCACATCGCTCTTGTCCACCGTCATCAACTGGCTTTCGGCATAGGTTTTGATCTGACTGTTCGTAGCCAGCGGATTAGCCAGCGCATAGCGCACGCCTTGCTCGGCGGAATAATCCAAAGCGTGATCGCTCCACATGAGCCGACCGAACTCGATGGTGCCGTACACCATGAGCAGAAAGACCGGCAGCGCCAGGCCGAATTCGACGGCCGCCAAGCCGTCTCGGTTGGTCAAAAGCGCGCGCGCGCCGCGAAGAAAACGCTGGCCAATATTAGCGGGATTTGCGTTACGGGGGTGCTTGGACGTCACGGTCAGCGCATCCTCATCGTTGCTGTCTGATCGAGTGTGAAATTCTTCATTAGACCGCCGCCCTGCATCAAGGACTCGGCCGGCTGCGACAGACTGACGGCGACAAACATGTTACTCAAAGTACCATCCGAACAGGTATCCGCGCATCCAGCCGACCCGGAGCCCGGGCATTCGCAAAACGTGTTCACATCGACTGTCAGCGTCGCATCGATAAGACCACCTGACCTGATGGCCACGTTTCTGATGCTCGTCTCATTGCTCGGATCTTTCGCGGCGTGTTCGACGGCGATGCGCGCGGCGCTTGAAAGCCTGCTCGATTGACTGGTCACGGCGGCGAACTCGAACAGGCCGAGTATTGTTGCCATGAGCAGCGAGGCCACCAGACCGAGTTCGACAAGCACGTTGCCGCGTTCGCAGGCAACGAATTCATGGATCGCTTTGAAAGCGTTCACCGGTTTCATTGCACAACCCTCACGCCGACGATTTCGAGCGGTTCAATACCGGCCGTTTCACAGCCGGTATTGTAAATCTGCGAGTTACCAACGAACTTCACCTCCCGGCCGATAATTTGCGTGCAGGTCGCCCCGGCCGCGGCATTGCCGCCGGACCATTCAACGGTCTGGTTAGGAATGTAAATCGCGCCGGTCAGCAGCATCGACGAACCGCCATTGAATTTCACCGACTGGCCCGGAGGCGCACGGCGGTCCTGATAGACCAGCATTCCCTTGTAGTCGTCGAACTCGCCGGTCGGCGCCCGCAGCACCACGTCGGCCCCGCCGTTGATGACCACGGCGCCAATATTGCCCGGGCCGGTGCTGCTGGTCATCACGAACGTAACCCCGTCCTCGGGATCCGGGCATGAGCATCGCAAATAAGCCGTCGCCGCGATCGTGACATCGCCTCTGTCGACATAGTAGGTACCCGGGTTCAACGTGATGATCGCGTTGGCCCCGAAATTGATGCCGTCACAATAGATGCCGGGGTCGATGGTCTGGGTTACGTTGGAGTAGCTCGCGCTGTTGTAGTCGCAGGCTCCGAGTGCCAGAATCGTGATCGCTTCGTAGGGATCGTCGATCGCCCAGGCGTTCACAATAGGAGGGTCGTCCAATGTTACGGTCGCGGAGTTGCTGATCGTGATGTTGCCCGCCGTCCAGAGGGACTTGGCGTCCAGGACAGCGCTGCCGGACACGGTGATCGCCGCACTATCAGTCGAGTTTGCGGCGAGGACACAGCCGTCCATGGCGATCGTCGGGTTACCCTGATTTTGTATGGCGCTGCTGGCGGAGGGGTCGAGCGCCAAAACGCAGGCTGTCCCGGTTGTCTCAACCGCCGCGACGGACTGGGCGCTGACCGCTAGTCCGTTCAGGAAGAACGACGAAAACAAGAGCGATTGCGGCGCGCTAACGATGACTTGGACCGCGGAATCGTCACCCGCATACGGACCGTTGGTCGGCGGGTTGCTGATGGTGATCGTATTGGGCGCGGCGGCGACGAAGCCGTTGCGCCCCGCCTCCAGCAAGGCGGCGGCGCTGACGTCAGCGTAATCCGGGTGGCCTTTTCGTCGTTCGAACGCGCCTGACAGAGCCGCCGCGTCCGCTTGGGTCTGCAGGTTGCGCTTGACCGTGTACCACAATCCGGTCTCGATCGCGAGACCGGTGGTGCCCAACAAACCCGTCATCAGCAAGGTGTATGTCACCAAGATCGCGCCGCCACGATCCCGCCGTAATCGGCGGATGGCGCTCAGCAACGTTTGATACCTTGAAAATTTTCTCCGGCCCATCTGAGCCAGCTCCCACATCAATTGCGATCATTCATATCTATTCCATACTTGCTTTAACATGATGTTAATGAATATTACCCAATTACAGAAATTTTGTTTACAAATGTAGTAAATTCCGAACTGTACTTGTTTCTTATAAATAAAATCGACCGTTTAATTGAGTACAAGGCACAAATGAAGAGTTTCTACTTTGAATGTTTTGCAGCGTGAATTGGATGGCGTCGTGGCCGCGCGAACTGGGCAAAGCGCGGCGGCTCGGGCATCATGGCGGATAGCGAACAATCATTCCCTCAAAGGAGTATGCTGATGCGCGCGTTGATCTGCCGGGCTTGGGGAGATATCGCCGACTTGGAACTGGCCGACGTTGCGGCGCCGGAACCAGGTGCGGACGAAGTCCTACTCGACGTCGTCGCCAGCAGCGTCAATTTCGCCGACAGCATCATGGTCGCCGGCAAATACCAGACCAAACCGAGCTTTCCCTTCAGCCCTGGTTTGGAGGCCGCGGGACGGATCGCGGCGATCGGCAAAGACGTCAGCGGCCTTCAACCCGGCGACCGGGTGATGGCGATCCTGGCCCATGGCGGTTTTGCCGAGCAGGTGATCGCCAAGGCGGACGAGGTTTGGCCGCTGTTCGAGGGCATGGGCTTCGCCGAGGGCGCGGTCTTTCCCGTCGCCTACATTTCCGCCCATGTCGCGATCCGCTGGCAGGGCCGGCTGGAAACCGGTGAGACCATGCTGGTGCTCGGCGCCGCCGGCGGCTCGGGCCTGGCGGCGGTTGAAATCGGCAAGGCCATGGGCGCACAGGTCATTGCCGGGGCGAGTTCCGATACCCGCCTCGAGGCGGTGCAAGCGCACGGCGCCGACGCGGTCGTGAATTACGCCACCGAAGACCTCAAAGCGCGGGTCCTGGCGCTGACCGACGGCCGGGGTGCCGACGTCGTCTTCGACCCGATCGGCGCGCCGCTCTTCGACGCCGCGCTCTCGTCGCTCGGTTGGGGCGGCCGATTCATTCACTTCGGCTTTGTCGGCGGCGTGCCGCAGGTACCGGCCAACCGCCTGCTGGTCAAGCACCGCTCCGCCGTCGGTTCCTCGCTGCGCTATTTTCGCTGGCACCGGCCCGACCTGCTGAAACGCTCCATGGCGGATCTAGAAACGTTCTACAAATCCGGTCGGCTGCGGCCGATCATCAGCCATCGCCTGCCCTTGGAGCGGGGTATCGACGCCCTGGCCCTGCTGACCGATCGTCAGGCCTTCGGCAAGATCGTGGTCACTGTTAGGGGGACAAGCGATGCCGCTCAACGTCCATGAACACAATCCGCATATCGCCGTCATCACCATCGACAATCAGCCGAAACGCAACGCGCTGAGCCGCGACGCGCTCACCGAACTCGGCGATCTGTGGGTCCGCTTGGCCGAGGCACCCTACCGGTGCCTGATCCTGACCGGCGCCGGCGACAAGGCGTTCTGCGCTGGCGCCGACATCGGCGGCGACCTCTCGGCCGGCCCGGAATTGTCGGAGATGATCTACCGCGGCCTGCAGAAATTCGGCGCCTATCGGAAACCAATCGTCGCCGCGGTCAACGGTGATTGTGCCGGCGGCGGCGTCGAACTGTTGCTGGCGACAGACATTCGTGGCGCCACGACCCATGCCCGCTTCGGCCTGCCGGAAGTCCGATTCGGAATCTATCCGTTCGGCGGCGCCACCCTGCGGCTGCGCCAACAGATCGGCCATGTCCACGCCATGGATCTGTTACTGACCGGCCGCCTGATCGACGCCGAGGAAGCCTGCCGTATCGGTCTGGTCAACCAGGTCCTCGCCGCCGACGAGCTCATGCCCTGGGCCATCCGCACGGCGGAAGCGATCGCCGCCAACAGCCCGGCTGCCGTGCAGGCGGTCAAAGAGCAGGTGACAACGATCGACGACACCGCCAACCGGCCGCGCGAGGCGATGGAGCAGGCGCTCGGCGACCGGGTCCGCTCCAGTCCGGATTTCCAAGAAGGCGTCGCCGCCTTTCGCGAAAAGCGCACGCCGAGCTACTGACGTCGCTTGTTATTGCTTCCCTAGTTTCTCCATGGCTTGGTCGACGAACATCTTGTGATCTCGTCGCATTGTTTCTTCGGTAATCTGCGGCATGCCCTGCGCTCGCCATGCCTCGGCCCAAGTGGCGATAACGTTGGCTGGCCGAATGGCGGCGCAGAGATCCCAGTACGGTAAGTTTCCGGTGTTGGCCGCCGTCGTCGATTGATAATGCAGCGTAAACGTCTCCATCGCCTCGACCCCCAACAGCCACAACAACTCCAAGCGGGTGATCGCGAGATCGAAAAGCGGATCGCCTAACTCGGCGTCCTCCCAAGCGATGACAGCCGCTATTCGGCCGTCTCGCCATATCAGATTGCCGGGCCAATAATCCCCGTGCAGCAGCACGGGGGCATTCATGCCAGCAAACGGCCAGGCCGCTTCCAATAATGCCCGAATCCGCGCCTCATCCAGCGAATGATCGATTTTGTCCGGTTGCTTGGCAAAATCTGCTGACAGCCGGCGTTGTTGCGTCGGCAAGAACGATAAACCTAAACCGGATATATCAAGGTGATGAATGTGTCCGAGCCGCGTCGCCATTTGCCGAACAAATTCGCCCGCATCCACTGGAACGAATTCAGGCTCCCCTTCAATGTAATCAACAACCAGATAAGGCTCGGCAAAAACGTCACCGGATTGATCCAGCAACCGGGGCTCCGGCACCGCTATTCCATTGATATGCAATGTCTGCAACAGTTTGAACTCGTCTTCGGCGACATTCGGGTTATGTCCGACAGCCCATTCGCCAGGTCGACGGACGATGACTTTCGCCGTTTGGCCATTCGGCCGGTCGATCTCAAGCGCGGTCATATCTGTTGAGACGCCACCCGTTAAGGACCAATACCGCCGCAACCGTGCCGCGGGTTCGAGTTTCCCAACCACTTGTTGATAGTGCGTGTTTTCCACTGTGACTGTTTGCCTGCCAATTTCAGCTGTGTGCGAGCTGGAACAACGCTGCATTCCGGGTCACTATGGAACGTCGATCGTTCGGGTTCAAATTACCGGAGTCTCGCCCATGCCTACTTTAACCATCGAGCCGCTGCACCCTGATTTCGGCGGGCGCGTCACGGGCGTTGATCTCCGGCAGCCGCTGGCGCATGAAACCGTGGAAGAGATAGGCGTTGCCATTGACGACTATTCCTTTCTTTGTTTCCCGAGCCAGCCGTTTGACGATGACCGCCAGTTTGCCTTCACGAAACAGCTGGGCGAGCCCGAGGAGAGCCACGTCAAGCTCCGCGAAGAAGGCAAAGTCACTTATTTTGGCACCATCGGCAATGTCCGGCCGGACGGCAGCACGCTTGGTAACGCCGACAAAAGAACCATCTTCTTGACGGGCAACAACATGTGGCACACGGATTCCTCGTTCCGCGAAGTGCCGGCCAAGTTTTCGATCATGTGCGTCTATGAAGTGCCCGACGAGGGCGGCGAGACCGCCTTCGTGAGCACCCGCGCGGCCTATGGTCGATTACCCGATGATATGAAGGAATCCATCGATCCGCTGCTCACCATCCACGACTACGTCTTCTCCCGCGGCAAGGTCAGCCCCGACGCGGTATCGCCGTCGCTCGCGGCCTCCCTGCCCCCGGTCGAGCAAAAACTGGTTCGCGCCAACCCCCGAACGGCTGAGAAGAACTACTTCGTTGGATCTCATGCCAAGGCTGTGGTCGGCTGGACCGACGAGAAAAGCCGCGCCTTGTTGGACGATTTGCTGGCGCGCGCGACGGAGCCGACCCACGCTTACAGCCACGCCTGGCAACCGGGCGATCTGGTAATCTGGGACAACCGCTGTTTGCTGCATCGCGGCAGCGGCTACGACGCCGACCGTTACCGCCGCTATATGCGCCAGACCCGGGTTCGCGGCGCCGGATCGACTTTGACCGAGTAATCACCCCTCTTCCACTTCGTCAAACGACAGATCGGCCAGCCGGTTGCGTTGCAGCTTGCCGGTCGAAGTGAGCGGCAGATCGTCGGCGGCAACAAAGGCGAAACGCCGCGGCACTTTGTAGGCGGCCAACGCCTGCCTGCAATGCCAGCGCAACGCTTGGGCGGACACCGCTTCTCGGTCGTGCGGTACCACCACGGCGGCAACGGTTTGATCCCGGCGCGGGTCGCCCAGTCCGGTGACGAATGCCGCGGCAACGGCGGCATGGCCGCCAAGCACTGCTTCGATCTCTGCCGGGGCGATGTTGATGCCGCCGCTTTTGATCAGTTCCTTGCGCCGGCCCTGAAAATGCACCCAGCCGTCCGCATCGACGAAGCCGAGGTCGCCGGTCAACAGAAAGCCGTCGGCGGTCATGCTGCGCGCGGTTGTTTCGGCATCGTTCAAGTAGCCCGGGGTCAGGCGACCTTTCAAGGCGATCTCGCCGATTTCGCCTGCGGTCAGCGGCCGGCCGCTCTCCAAATCGAGCACGCGAAGCGTGACACCGGGCAGCGCCTGGCCACTGGCGGCAAGCCGCCGCTCGAGCGGTGCGGCGGCGTCGGTCACGGCCGAATTGCCGTAGGCCTCGGTCAACCCATAGACGTTACAGATCTGCCGCGCACCGAGATCGACGAAAACCTGCATCTGTTCCGGCGTGCCGATCGCCGCACCGGTTCGCAAGCTCGACAGATCGCGGCCCGGCCGATCGGAATGCCCAAACAGCGCTTCCGCCATGTTGGGCGTCCCGTAGATCACCGTGCAGCGTTCCTGCTCGATTAAACGGAGCGCCGCGCCGGCGTCGAAGTGATGCTGCAACACCATGCTGGCGCCATGGGTCATCAGCGCAAACAAGGCATTGACGCAGCCGAACGACCAAAACAGGGAGACCGCAAACCAGAGCCGGTCGTCGGCCGTCAGATGCATGCGCTGGCCGATTTCCCACATGTTGTCGATCAGGCCGCTGTGCTGCAACGGCACACCTTTCGGCGTCGCCGTCGAACCGGAGGTATAGAGGATGCAGGCTATATTATCCGGCGTTACGCCGTTCCAGACGGCATCGATGGTGCCTTCCGGCACCGCCCGTGCCAGACCGGCGAGATCGTCGAAAGCGATCGAGCCGTCCGGTACCGGCCCGTCGACGACGATCACACGAGAGAGGAGCGGCAGTCCCAAATCGCGCATCGCCGACAATTCCGCCAGCAGATCGCGATCGCCAAACCGGGCCGCAAGGATCAAGGTCGTTACGTCGGCGTGGCCCAGCTGATAGGCCTGCTCGGGCGGCGTCAACCAGGTGTTCAGCGCCACCACCGTCGCCCCGAGCCCGAGGATGGCGAAGTAACTCGACAGCCATTCCGCCCGATTGCCCATCAAAATGGCGACCCGATCGCCAGGCCGGACTCCCGCGGCCCAGAGGCCACGCGCCAACCCCCACGCCTCGGCCCGGAGATCGCCATAGCACCAACGCCGGGCGCCATCGATAACCGCGTCGCGCTCCGGCTGGCGCGCCGCCAATTCATCGAGCAATGCTGGTGCGGTTCGTGCCGAGGGTTTCTGCATGGACGATACCGTCACGCCCTCGTCACCCGCTGTCAATCCGGTGACTTAGGCCAATTCTTTAATTGCTTGCTTGTGAAGGGCTGCCGACCTTCGTCCCCGTCTTAACCGAAATTTTCTTTCGTTTCGCGAGCGGACAGAATGCCGCCGGCTTCGATGATACTGCCGGCGCCTCGCTGGTCACCTGACGGCAACTCCATTCAACGAGCCATTTGGCCATATACCTATGCGCATTCGCAGTCCAATGGCCATCGTGCTTCAAATAGAAAATATCGCTACAGGTCGGGCAATTTCTTCGATAACGTTCCAACCCTTCACCAAGAACCGCCTCAAGATCGACAACGTTTTGGTCGGTCTTGCTGTTTATGTAATCTGCAATACCTCTTTGACTTATACGAATGTCAGAAGGAAATTCGTAAAACTTCGTCTGTCTACCAGCAGTATATTCCCTCTCGAACGACCATCCGCCTGGCACTAGGAAAAAAGTCACCGATGATTGCAACTGCTCGTTAACATATTTTTCTATCCGTCTAATTCTATCAATTGCCAAATCCATCGATTTGGTATGAACAGCATCCCAGCAATTTGGGTGTTTAGTGTACATCAAAAAACTGTACCCGAATTTTTTTTTGTAGCTTTCGGGAATGGTGGCGAGAGCGGCACAATCCTCATAGTGAGAGCTGGCAACTAACGCTACGGTCTCCATCTTGCTGTTCTCAGAAGTTCGCCAATATATCTTTTTCATTTTTCCGTAAATCGTAACAGCTGTCTTACTGTTCTTTACAATCGTCTTAGTCAACGACAAAGCTGTTTCATTTGCCCTCAACTCGCCATAGACCGATCGACTATCATTCGGATTAAAATCGTTGACACCAATAAATACCAAGTATGTAGCTTGTTTTGCATTCACCAATTTTGCCGCACGGTGAAACTGTATGAGGTTCCAGGACAAATATCCTAGCGCATAAACATTTGTTTGGCTCGAGAGCAATCCATATATTGTTTGTTCATACGGAATTGCTCCTGCTTGAATGAATGCGTCACCGATAAGAACGACGTCAGCATTCTGGGGTTCTGATTTTACACCCGGATTCGGAATTCTGCCGCCGTACTTATCCGTAAAAATTTTGACTTCATTGTACTTGATGTCTTCTAACGTCACGTCCCGTATATAATTTACTTCTGGGCAATATCCGTACGTCGTATCATCACGGTCACACCGCACCTGACCGGTGCGCAAATATATCTCTGCGCCAACTAAAGAGAAGACCAAAATGACGCCAAGAAACATCAGGTTTACGCTGACAATCTTACGCCAACTCTTTTCTTTACCCATAACTCACTTCAACTATTCTACGCCAATTACACTGTTATTCAGGAACGCCTCCAACGTAATCGTCGGCGCGATATCGGCCTCTGCCAGCAGTGCAGTGGATAGAGCAAATCATGGCCGCGCCCCGGATCAAACATGATCACGATGGTTATTTTTAACTAGTGGTAAAGCCTATACGCCCCCGATGAGATATCGACTTTGGCAGAAAAGTCGATATTGACCCAAAAGTCAACGCAGATGGCAACTCGTTCATCTGTATGCCAGTCAATCCTGGATGGCAGTGGCAACGTTTGCTCCGGCATTTCGCCCGCTTCTCCATCAATTTCGCGACCCTGTCGCCCGGTCGGACACCCGCGGGCCAGAGGCCGGCGCCGCGGTTCGTGCCGTAGCCTCTGCATGGGCGATACCTTCAAGACGTTGGGGTCAGGTGTTCAATAATGCGGAATTTCTGCACCTTGCCCATGGAATTGCGCGGCAAATCAGCGGCGATTTCGACCCGCCTCGGAACCTTGTAACCAGCGAGCCGGGCGCGACAGAATTCCCGCACGGCCTCAGCCGTCAAGCCTTCCTCTCGGGCGACAACCATGGCAGTTACCGCCTCCCCCCAACGCTCATCGGGTAAGCCGACGACGGCGGCCTCCAGGATGTCCGGATGGTCGTGCAGGATACGCTCGACTTCAGCGCAGTAGACGTTTTCGCCACCACTGATGATCATATCCTTCTTGCGGTCGACGATGCAGAGCCGTCGGTCCGGCTGCCAAATGCCGATATCACCGGACATCACATAGCCCCGATGCCACACCGCCGCCGTCGCGTCAGGGCGGCCGAGATAACCGTCGAAATGTGTCAGGCTCTTGACACCGACCTCCCCGGCTTCACCGACCGGACAGGGATCTCCAGCTTCATTGAAGACAGCCACTTCGTTGCCGAACGTCGGCCAGCCCACCGAGTGCGCCAACAAGGTCTCCGGCTGTTTCACTTCGAAACTGACCCAACCGCCTTCAGTCCAGCCATAGGCCTCGCTGACGACGGCGTTGTTGAACATCTCCATGGCCGTCTCGGTGAGCGATAGCGGCCCGGGCGCGCCGGAACTGATCATGAAACGGAAGGCATCGACGCTCGGTCTGTTCCGGCGGCGCCATTCTTCGGCAATCATGCCGGTCATGGCCGGCACCAGAAACGCGAAGCTGGCGTGCTGCTGTAGCTCATCCAGCGCCGCGTCCGCGCTGAATTCCGGCATGATCCGGATCCGCGCGCCGATGCAGAGCGCGGCCAGGGAGAGCCCGGCGTACGACAAGTGAAAGAGCGGTCCCGGCACCAACAGGACCTGATCGCCGGTCAGCCCGAACTCCCAGCCCCAACGCATGATCGCCGTCAAGAAATGATCGTTGCTCCAAAGCGCGCCTTTCGGAAAGCCGGTGGTGCCGGAGGTATAACCGACCACACTGGTCGCGCCGCCGCGCCCGCCCTCGCCGAGCACCGGCCGTACTACCGACGTCGGCGTCTCAATATCGCCGGCCAAGCACAGTCTGATCCCTACTGCTTCGGCGGCGCGCCCGGCCACCTCGGCCATCTCGTCGTCGGTCAGGATCAGCGTGGCGCCGGAATCTTCGAGCATGAAGGCGATCTCAGGATCCGCCAAGCGGCCGTTGATCGGCACGGCCGCGACACCCGCCATTTGACACGCCAGATAAGCCAAAACCGCGTCGGCGCCATTGGCTAGCAACAAACCGACCATGGCGCCATGCCGCCCCGGCGCGACATCCGCCAGCGCCTCGGCCAAAGCCTCCGCCCGCCGCCAGCAGGCACCGTAGGTCAAGCCCGGGCCGCCGCCCAGGGCGTCGATGGCGACTTGGTCGGGTTGGGATAGCGCCCGCGCGGCGACGCATTCAGCGATGGTCAGGCGCATCCGCGGCTCCTCTAGCCGTTTGTCAGGATAACCGACGCGTTCTGTCCGCCGAAGCCGAAGGAATTGACCTGGAGCACGTCGAATTTCTGCTGACGCGCCGCGCCGACAACAATATCAAAGCAGGCCTCGGGATCCGGCTCGTCGGTATTGGCGATGGCGGCAAAGCGCCCCTCCGCCATGCCCGCCAAGCCGGTAACGATCGCCATTGCGCCGGACGCGGCGCCACTGTGGCCGATATGGCCCTTGATCGAGGAGACCGGCAACGGCGTCGCCCGATCGCCGTGGATCTGATTGATGGCGCGGATTTCAGCGGCATCGCCTTTCGGCGTGCCGGTGGCATGTGCAATCAAGGCGCCGACCGCCGACGGGTCCATGCCGGCCTCGTCCAGCGCCAATTGCATGGCCCTCGCCTCCCAGTCGCCGCTTGGGTCCGGCGACGATGGATGATAGCCGTCGGCAAGTGAACCGTAACCTCTGAGGTAACCCAAGATCTTGGCGCCGCGGGCCCGCGCGTGGGTGGCACGCTCCAACACCAGCATGCCCGATCCTTCGCCGACCACAATGCCGCTACGCTTGACGTCAAGCGGCAGCATCGCCCGCTTTGGATCATTGACGGGAGCGTCCATGCCGTAAAGCGTACTGGTGTAGAACAACACCGGCACGAAACCGCCGTCAACGCCGCCGCCGGCCAGGCTGATGCCGCCTTCGGTGGCACCGGCGATAGCGACATCGGCGTGGCCGCCTTCGATTAACCGCGCCGCGGTGCCGATGGCATCGAGCGACGACGCACAGGCCGTGGTCACCGTCAGGCTCGGCCCATGCAAGCGGTAACGCATGGCGATTTGCGCGCTCGCCATATTCGGCCAGATCTGTATTTCGGTCTTCTTGGATATGGCCGCAACGCCGGCCGTGTCCAAGGCGTGTTGGGCCTTCATTACCGACCTGACGCCGCCGATCGAGGTGCCATGCACGACCGCTGTCCGCAACGGATCCGGATCGCCGAGACCGGCTTGGCGCATCGCCTGCTCGGTGGCGGCGAGGGCGAACTGAGCAAACAGATCCGTGCCCTCTTCGATCTTTCGATCCATCCAATCGGCCGGATCAAAATCGGTGACCGTGCCCCACCACGCCGCGCGACCGCCCAGGCGGTCGGCCCAGGGTGCTGCTTGAATCGCCGTCCGGCCGGCTATCAAGCCTTCGTGGAAACGACCGACATCGCTACCCAGCGCCGAAACGACGCCGGTTCCGGTGATCGCGATCGCTTCCATCGCCTTATCCGTATATGAGCTTCGGCAACCAGGTGGTCAGTTCAGGAAAAGCCGCCATGATGCCCAGCGCGACCAGTTGAATGATGACGAACGGAATAATGCCACGATAGATTTGCCCGGTCGTCACCTCGGGCGGCGCCACACCCCGCAAATAAAACAGCGCGAAACCAAACGGCGGCGTCAGGAACGATGTCTGCAGGTTCATCGCAATCATGATCCCGAGCCAGACCGGATTGAGGTCCATCATCAACAGGATCGGCGCGACGATTGGGATCACCACAAAAGTGATCTCGATGAAATCGAGAAAGAAGCCGAGGATGAACATGATGATCATGACGCCCAGAACCGCGCCAAATGTACCGCCCGGCAAGGAGGTCAGGAAGCCATGCACCAGTTCGTCCCCACCGAGGCCGCGAAACACCAGCGAAAACATCTGAGCGCCGATCACGATACCGAAGACCATGGCGCTGATTTTCATGGTAGAGCGCATGACTTCGGTCAAGGCGCCCTCTCGGTTGATCCGCATCAAGCTGATCAGCAAGCCATAGGTCAGGCCGAGGCAGAACAGGCCGGCGAGGAGAATGCCGGCCCACTCGCCGGTCGAAATCACGTCGCGGGCAACCCGCAAATCGACCAGCGCCGTTAGGAACAGCAGTCCCACTAGAGACAATGCGGCCGCATAGACCGGCCACGGTTTGGTCTCATCGAGCCTGAGGCCACCCAGCAATGTCGCACCGATTGCGCCGACGGCGGCGGCCTCGGTCGGCGTCGCGACGCCGCCGAGGATTGAGCCGAGAACCGAGACAATCAACACGACCGGCGCGACCAAGGCTCGAAGCAGCCTGCCGGCGAGTTCACTTTGGCTCAATCCGGCGGTCAGTTCTTCCCGTGGAACCGGCGGCGACGATTCCGGGCGAATAATGGCGATGGCGAACTGGTAGATAATGTACATGCCGACCAGGATCAGGCCGGGCAGCAGGGCGCCGGCGAACAGGTCGCCAACCGACACCGGGTCCGGGGCGAAATTGCCGAGCTTGCGCTGCGCCTCCTGGTAAGCGGCCGAAATTTGGTCGCCCAACACCACCAGGATCAGGGATGGCGGAATAATTTGCCCCAACGTGCCGGACGCACAGATCACCCCGGTGGCGATTTTGGGGTCGTAGCCCCGGCGCAGCATGGTCGGCAGAGACAACAGCCCCATGGTCACGACCGTGGCGCCGACGATGCCGGTCGACGCCGCCAACAACGCCCCGACCACGCAGACCGAGATGCCTAGGCCGCCCGGAAAAGAGCCGAACGCCATTGCCATATTTTCGAGCAGATCTTCGGCCACCTTAGAGCGTTCCAGCATGACGCCCATGAACACAAACAGCGGCACCGCGATCAGCACCTCATTGGTCATTTGGCCAAAAACACGGCTGGCATAGAATCCGAAAAAGACCGTGTCGAAATGCCCAACAAGCCAAGCGATTCCGGCAAAAAACAAGGCCGCACCGCCAAGGGTGAAGGCGACGGGAAATCCGGCCATGAGAATGATGCAAATGCCAAGAAACATCATGACGACCAGAACTTCGGTGCCGATCATAACGCGTGCTCCTCTTCCGAGCCCGGCGTCGAGGTTGCTTCAATTCCCCGCAAAACGGCGAGAGAATGAATGGCCAACGAAATTCCCTGCAATAAGAGAACGACGGCAAATACCCAAATGAATGTCTTAAGAAAGAAAATCAGCGGCAACCCGGTGCCCTCGGGCGACACCTCAAACACCTTCCACGACGCCAGCACATAGCCCCACGACGCCAGCAACGTCGTGACCGTCATCGGCCACAGCAACACGATCACGCCAATCAAATTGATCTTGGCGCGTGTGCGCTCGCTGGCACTGCCATAGAAGATATCAACCCTGACATGACCGTCGTGCAATAGGGTATATCCGGCCGCCGTCAGGAAAACGATGGCATGCATATAGACGATGGATTCTTGCATGTAGATGGAACTGAGCCCGAACACGTAGCGCATAACAACGACAGCGAACTGCACCAGCACCATCAGCAGGGTTAGCCAAGATATTGCCCGCCCGAGGACGTCATTGATGGCGTCGATTATTCGCACCAGCGAAATCAAACCGGCCACTGCGTCACTCCTTCATCGTTGTCATCGCGCGCACCCGCGGCAAGGCAGCCTATCGATCGGCACGTGTAACGTGGTCGGAGCCGATAGGGTTGGGAGCCCGCGCCGACACCTGCCGGACGGACTCCCTGTCTCTTCAAATGGTTAGTGTCAATCTTACGCCCACTTGAACGGCAATTCGCGTGCCTGAATATATTTGCCTTCCGAGATTTTCGAAAGCGCGATGGCGTTCTTGCGGAATCCCGCATAGCTCTCATACACTTTTTTGGTAACGGGATCTTCACTGGCCATCTGCTGGACCACCTCGCCGGATATGCGGCCAAATTCCGAATACATTTCATCGGTGAAGCTGCGTAACTTGACGCCTTGCTCGGCCACCAACTTATCCAACGCGGCCAAGTCACGCGCCCGGAACTCGGACGTTTGCCATTGCCCTTCCGCTTGAATCACGGTGGTGATGATCTCACGCTCGGTATCGCTCAAGTCGTCCCATACCTTCTTGTTGATACCGAAGCTGCCAACCGTTCCCGGCTCATGGAAGCCGGCGGCATAGTAAAACTTGGCGATCTTGTAGAATCCAAACATCGTGTCTTGCCAAGGTCCGACCCATTCCGAGCCATCGATGGTACCGGCTTGCAGGGCCGGGAAGATCTCGGCGGCCGGAAGATTAATGACAGCCACGCCGAATTGCCGCAGCACCTCACCGCCGATGCCAGGCATCCGGAATTTCAAGCCTTTCAGGTCGTCGAGCGAATTGATTTCCTTGCGGAACCAGCCGCCCATTTGCACGCCGGTCCAGGCGTTGGCGAAGCCTTTAACGCCGAACTGCGCCGACAGATCGTCCCACAATTCCTGGCCGCCGCCGAAATTGATCCACGCATAATGCTCGGAACCGGTCAGGCCGAACGGCACCGTGGTAAAGAAATTGAACGCTTTGTGGTGGCCTTGCCAATAATACTCCGCACCTTGATACATCTCGGCATTACCGGACGACACGGCGGGGAAAGCCTCAAACGCCGGAACCAGTTCGCCTGAGCCATATACTTTGATCTTGATCTTGCCCTCGGTGAACATCTCAATGCGTTTCGCGACACGCTGGGCGGCGATCCCGAGGCCCGGCGTGTTGGCCGGCCAGGTTAGCGCCATTTTCCATTCCTTCATGCCCTGCGATATGGCAGGCGTCGGAAAGTTCGTGGCGGCAACGGCGGCGGTGGCGACACCGGCCGTCGCGGCACTTTTGATAAAGTCGCGGCGTTTCATACCATCGTTCTCCCTAGATTATTCTATTCCGAAACGGATAGATTGGTTTTGCACTGGATGATTGCCTATTGATGCCCTTAGGCCGGCGCTTCGGCCCAAGCCATAATGAAACCTTAATCGGGCGGGGTTGGACGCGCAAGCAGGGTGTCGGTCAGGCAACGTCTCGCGCCCGCCAGGAGGAGAGTTGCATGCCTTGGATTCACGGTGGTTTGAAGCGCTTGGTTCAGCTCGCGGCCGCCGGCCTGGTTCTCGGACTTTGCAATGCAGCGGCGGCGGCGCCGGTCGACATGGCGATCGTCGTTTCCTTCGATCGCTCTGAGTCCGTCGATCAACAAGACGCAAAAATTCAAATCGATGGTTTGATCTTCGCCCTCAGGCATCCAAAGTTCCTCACCGCGGTGCAAAGCGGCCGATTGGGGCGCATCGCGGTTTCCGTCGTTACCTGGTCGAGCTTTGGCAAGCACGACGTCATCTTGCCTTGGACGCAAATTGCCACCGGCGCCGATGCCGAGCGCGCCAGCACCGTACTATTGCGCGATTTGGACCGGCAGCTAACCGCCGTGCATGGCAGTCAGACCGACGTCGCCTTCGGCATCCATATCGCCACCAAGCAACTCGAGGTCCTGCCCTGGGAAACCGACCGCCAACTCATCAACATGGTCGGCGACGGCCGCTCCAACATCGGCCAAGTGGCGGTCGTCGACCGCGACGTCGCCTTGGACCGCGGCATCACCATCAATGCGCTTATTTCCGCGCAAGGGTCGGCAATCCGGGTGCTGTCCGCCTATTTCCGCGAAGAAGTCATCGGCGGCCCATCGGCGTTTGTCCAAATCACGAAAAACAACGGCGATTTCGCCCAGGCCATGCTGCGCAAAATGCTGCTCGAAATGTCCCAACACCAAGCGTCGCGCCGACGCGGTTAGAACAAGAACACGCCCTTACCCGTCGTCTGCGTGTCGAACAGCGTGTAAGCCTCTTCGGCCTGTTCCAGGCGATAGCGATGGGTGAACAAACCATCCACGTCGATCTTGCGATCAGCGACGTAGCGCGCGCATTCAGCTTGGCCGACGGCGGAAAAGGTCCAGGACGCGACAATCGTCATTTGCTTGCGGATCAGATCCGAACTGACGTCGAGGGTGACGTCGCCGCCCTCGCCGACGAAGCAGACCGTGCCCCAGGCGCGCGTCGATTTGACCGCCTGGGCCCGCGCTTCGGCCGCGCCGCTGCAATCGAGCGCCTTTTCGACCCCGTATCCCGCCGTCAGTTGCTTCACGGCTTCGACCGGATCGTCCGCGCCGCTGTTGATCACGTGATCGGCGCCTAGGCGCTTTGCAAAATCCAGGCGCTCGTCTGAAATATCGACCGCGATAACGCGAGCGCCCATATTGGCGGCCAACTGCGTCGCGCTTAGGCCGACCGGGCCTTGACCGAATATGGCAATCGCATCCCGCCCCGACAGATCCAAACGCTTGAGCGCGCCGTAAGCGGTTCCGGTACCGCAGGAAATTGCCGCGCCGGTTTCGAACGACAGCGGATCCGGCAGCGGCACCAGGGTCGAGGCCGGGACTTTCATGTACGGCGCGTGGGCGCCATGCCCGGTCACGCCATAGACGACAAACGTGTCGTCGCACATTTGCGACCAGCCGACGCGGCAGTGATTGCAGACGCCGCAGCCTTTGTAATGGTGCACCATCACGCGATCGCCGATCGTCGCCTCGCGCTCGCTGACGCCGTCACCGATCGCGGCGACGACGCCGCAGGGTTCGTGACCGGCAATGACCGGGCCGGTATTGGCGCCCAAGCCAAGCGCCGCGGCACCGGCACCACCTGCTTGGGCGCGGTAGAATTTGAGGTCGCTGCCACACATGCCGGAGGCCTTGATCTCCAACACCACCTCGCCCGGGCCCGGGGTCGGGTCGGGGAATTCCTGGAACTCCAACGTCCGACCGCCGACGAATACCGCTGCCTTCATGATGATCCCCTGTTTCTAGGTCCGCAACATCAAGCCGCCGTCGACCGTCAATCCGTGGCCGGTGACGAAGGCGGAATCGTCGGACGCCAGAAACAACGCCCCGCGGGCGATGTCCCGAGGCTCACCGAGCCGCCGCAGCACCGACTTTTTGGCCCAGATTTCGGCGATATTGGCATCGGCGAAGCTCGCCGCGGTCATGCCGGTCTGAATGGCGCCCGGCTCGATATAGTTCGCCGTGACGCCAAATTTGCCGAGCTCGAGCGCCAGGGTCCGAGTCAATCCGGCGACGCCGGCCTTGGACGCGCAATAAGCAGCCAAGCCGTAGTCGGTATAGCGCGCCATGACCGACGCGGTATTGATGATGCGACCGGCCGGTGATTCTTTGAGATGGGGAATAGCCGCCCGCGCCAATCGGAATTGCGCAGTGACGTTGACCGATAGGGTGATGTCCCACTCGTCATCGGTCATCGCCTCGGCCAACGCATTGCGCGACACGCCGGCATTGTTGAACAAAATATCGAGCTTGCCGTAGCGCTCGATACAGGCGCCGACGATCCGGTCCGGCGCCTCGCGTTCGGCAACACTTTGCTGCAGGACATGGATGCCCTCATGCCCCGCCGCAGTGCCGCCCAAGTCACTGTCCGGCAGATCCACCGCCAAGACGTCGGCGCCTTCCGACGCAAACAATTGGGCGCTCGCCCGGCCGATGCCGGACCCCGCACCCGTGACGATCGCTGTCTTGCCGCTCAAGCGGTCCGCCATGTCATCCTCCCGACAAACTTTGTTTGTTTTTGCGCAAGCCCCCATTGTCACCATTGCGCGGCGATTGACCAGATGGGCCACGACGTTCGACACCGAACCGACTATTGTTAGGGCACTAGAAATCGATTGAGAGCGGCAAACAGTGTTTGACAGCGGAACGGATTTTTCACGCAGGCGCATCGCCCGATCACGGTCTGCGGCATGTCTGGCATCGGCCGTGATCCTATTGGCCGCAACGCGGCCGGCCACCGCCGACGTCATCGCCCGTGTGGCAGAGGTGGTGGATGGCCGGACCGTCAAAGTCGAAGTCACCGTCCGGCTCCGGGACATAGAAATTCCGAATCCGGACGGCGCCTGTGCCTACGAACAGGCACTCGCAGAAAGCGTCAAACGCGAAGTCCAGCGGGTCATCGGCCGAAAAGTCGCGCTCGGCAAAATCGAGGCCGACGCCTATGGCCACCTGGCGGCGCGCATCGTGACCCGAGAAACCGGCGATCTCGGCGGCCATCTGCTGGCCGAGGGGCTGGCCAAAGAGAAAGGCAACGACCCGGTGAAGTGGTGCGAGTGATCTCTACCCCAACCATTCGAGATAGTCGATATGAAAGGCGGCGGATGAGGTTTTCCGGAACGACAAGCGACGGCACTCGAGCACTTTTACGCGGCTATCCATTCCGTCGCGGATTGCTTTTGTCCGCCTTTCGGGCGAAGGCGCTTGATTAATATCCGACCCCCGTTTGCTTGCATTGCAATGCCATCGTCGAGGACGGATACTAGCTTCCCGGGTTCGCCGTCGCCGTCAAGCGGTGCACAATCGTAGATCTGGACCTCAGTGCCATTGAGTTCAGTCCACGCCCCGGGTGCCGGGTTACAGGCGCGGATGAGATTGTAGACTTCGGCGGCCGATTTCGACCAGTCGATGCGAGCATCGTCCTTCTTGAACCAGCCTTCATAGGATCCATCTTCAAGGCGTTGCTCATGCTTTATTAGAACGCCCGCCTTCACAAGATCCAGGCCTTCGATCATGGCGTCCACGCCCATCGGGAACAGCTTGCCAAAATAGATGTCGCCAAGGGTTTCGTCCGGACCGATCTCGCAGGTTTTCTGAAGCATGATCGGCCCCTCATCAAGACCGTCGTCGGGCCAAAAGATCGTCAGGCCGGTGCGTGTTTTACCCATCGCGATCGGCCAGTTGATTGATGATGGTCCGCGGTGCCAAGGGCAAAGCGACGGATGAAACTGGAACGTGCCGTACTTCGGTGCGTCGAGAACGGTCTTCGGCACAAACAGCAACACGTAGGCCATCATGCAGACGTCGGCGTCAAAGCTTTCCATCAACGCCAGGGCCTCGGGTGTCTTCCATGACGCTGGCTGGTGCACAGGCAATCCGTTTTCGCGAGCAAATGCTGCAAGCGGATCTTCAGGCGCGCCATCTTTCGCCGGTACGCCACAAACCGCGACAACGTTTTCGCCGCGTTCCAACAGCCGTTCCAGAACAGCCTTACCGAACGCCTGCTGGCCGTGAACTACAATTCGCATCATGTCCCCCTTCCATGAGCAGACTGATCTGCGCCAGCGCTGCTCAAGATACTATTCCGCCGCGATCTTAGTCGCTTTGCCCACTGCGCCCGAGTCCACCACACGCTGGAGGTCCTCGCCGTCGTAACCGAGCACCTGTTTCAGGATCTCGGAGGTGTGTTCGCCCAGCAGTGGCGACCGGACGACATGGACCGGGCTGTCCGACAATTTGATCGGACACCCGACACTGACATACCGACCGCGCTCCGGATGATCGACATCAACGATCGTGCCGGTTGAGCGCAGCCCCTCGTCATCCATGATTTCTTTGGTGGACAGGATCGGCCCAACCGGAATGTCGAGCGGATTGCAGATGTCCATGACCTCATACTTAGTCTTGGTCATCGTCCACTGTTCGATGCGCCCAAAGACCTCGTTGAGCTTGTCCAGACGCTCGGGCGGCGTCGCGTAGCCCGCCTTGGTTTTCCATTCAGGTTCGCCGATTACGTCGCAGATATTCTGCCAAGCTGCGGCTTGGGTAATAAAGTAGGTGTAGGCGTTGGGATCTGTCTCCCAGCCCTTGCATTTCAGGATTCGTCCCGGCTGACCGCCGCCTGAATCGTTACCCGCCCGCGGCGTCGCCTCGCCGAAAGGAATGCCCTCGCCGCATTGCGAGTATTCCGTTAGCGGTCCGGCCGCGAGGCGCTGCTGATCGCGCAGCTTGACGCGGCTGAGATTGAGCACGCCGTCCTGCATCGCCGCGAGCACCTTTTGGCCGCGGCCAGTTTTCTCTCTCTGGAACAACGCGGCAACGATGCCAAGAGCTAGGTTCAGTCCGGTGCCGCTGTCGCCGATCTGGGCGCCCGTCACGAGCGGTGGCCCGTCGACGAAACCGGTCGTGGAGGCCGCACCACCGGCGCACTGCGCGACGTTCTCATAGACCTTGCAGTCCTCGTACTGGCCCGGGCCAAAGCCTTTGATCGAGGCCATAATGATGCGCGGGTTGATCTCTTGAATACGCTCCCACGAAAAACCCATGCGATCGAGGGCTCCCGGAGCAAAGTTCTCTACCAGGACATCGCATTTCTTGATCAGCCGGGTCAGAACCTCCTTGCCCGTCTCGTTCTTCGAATTGAGTTCGATCGAACGTTTGTTGTGGTTGAGCATAGTGAAATAGAGCGAGTCCACATCCGGAATGTCGCGCAATTGGCCGCGGGTGGCATCGCCAACGCCGGGACGCTCGACTTTGATCACATCCGCGCCAAACCATGCCAGAAGCTGGGTACAGGTCGGACCCGATTGCACGTGGGTGAAATCGAGGATTCTAATTCCTTCGAGTGCCGTCATTATTCCATCTCTAAGATTTGGTTATTTGTACATGGTTTGGTTCTTAGTGCCCGGAGCATATTCGTTGGGATCAATCCAGACATTGATGACGGCACATTTGCCGGTCTTGGCGATCTCTTCGCGGGCCCGCTGCAGAGCCGGTTGAATCTGGTCTGGCTCGCGCACCTCTTGACCGTAGCCGCCGATCATTTCAGCAAACTGGGAAAATGGCACGTCGCCAAGATCGTTGCCGACACTGCCGCGTTGCTCGCCATATTTGGCTATCTGACCATAACGGATTTGGTTCATGTGCGAGTTGTTGCCAACAACGGCCAAATAGGGTGCGCCAAAGCGCTGGGCGGTCTCCATGTCGTAGGAAGTCATGCCGAAGGATCCGTCACCATACAGGCACAGTACTTCCTTGCCGGGATGCGCGAGCTTGGCGGCCATGGCAAAACCGGTACCCACGCCCAGTGATCCCAACGCACCAGGGTCCATCCATTGGCCGGGGCCGCGGGGACGAACGGCCTGGGCCGAGATTGTCACGACATCGCCGCCGTCGCCGATATAAATAGTGTCGCGCCCAAGAAACGCGTTGATTTCCCAGGCCAACCGATAGGGATGGATCGGCGTGCTGTTGGCGGTGAACAGCGGCATTAGCTTTTCCAGTTTCACCGCTTCGATCTTGCGCAGTTCCCGCATCCAGTCCTGCCGTTTTTGACGGGCGCCACTGTCCATTCGGCCAGAGGCCGCATCGGCGACCGCTTTGAGGATCGATCCGGGATTACCGGCGAGACCCAGTGTGATGCTGCGGTTCTTGCCCACGGTCGCGTAGCTCTGGTCGATCTGGACAAGTGTCGGCGCTGTAATTCGTTTGCCGTAGCCCATGCGAAAGTCGAAAGGCGTGCCGACGATCAGGACGACGTCTGCATTCTTGAAAGCATCGGAGCGTGTGCGGTCGAAATGGTGTGGATCGTCGTTCGGCATCATGCCGCGTGCGGCGCCGTTCATGTAGGCGGGAATGTCCAGCGCACGGATAAAATCGATTGCTTCATTCTGCGACTGGCTGGCCCAGACCTGCTGGCCGAACAACGCGGCCGGACGCTCGGCTTTGACCAGGATGTCCGCCAACTTCTCGATATCATCGGGATCGCCGATCGATTTGGTCGAAGCACGATACTGGCCGGGTTCTGGGATAACCGCCTTTTCAATAGGTATTTCCGCATCCAGAATATCCCGCGGGATTTCAAGATAGGATGGGCCGTAGGCTCCGGCGAAACATTCCCGTGCCGCCATCGAAATCATGTCGGCGACGCGCTCGGTGGAAAATACGCCGGAGGCAAACTTGGTTATGGGCCGCATGATGTCCACATGGGGCAAGTCCTGCAAGGAACCCTGCTTGTGTTGGCCAAGAGAACTCTGACCGCCGATGTGGAGTATGGGACTCTCGGAGCGGAACGCTGTTGCAACACCGGTGATGGCATTGGTGCAGCCCGGACCCGCCGTGGTAACCACGCAGCCTAGCTTGCCGGTCTGGCGGGCGTAGCCGTCGGCGGCGTGGGCCGCGGTTTGTTCGTGACGCACATCAATTATTCTGATTCCTTCATCGATGCAACCGTCATAGATGTCGATGATGTGTCCACCGCAAAGTGTGAAGATCGTGTCGACACCCTCGTTCTTCAGCGCCCTGGCGACCAGATGGCCGCCGGATATCACCGATCCGTCTTTGGTCTTCTGTTTCAGGGTATCTGACGCTGTGGTGGATTCGGTTTGTTCGGAAGTTATCGACATGCCTCGATTTCTCTCGTTATTTTTCCGTGCCTTCAAGAACGTCAGCGAAGCCATTCACACGATGCTCGATACAGAAATTTCCGCTCGATACTGCGATTTCCGCTCGATACTGAGATTTCTCCGGTATACCATATATCAAAACAATGACAACTGCGGCTCAACGCAACTAAATCTCGCACAGGGAGGAGAGATCATGAAGAGGTACCTGTTATCGATTTTGGGCCTGAGCGCCGCTGTCGGATTCGGCCTGGCTGTTTCCGTGCCGAACGACGCCATGGCGCAAGGGTGGCAACCGAAGAAGCCCGTCGAGTTTGTCATCATGGCCGGCAAGGGCGGCGGTGCAGATCGTTTGGCCCGTTTCATCCAAGGCATCATCGAGAAACATAGCCTGTCGTCGAAACCCTTCGTTCCCGTCAACAAGGGCGGCGGTTCCGGGGCCGAGGCCCTGCGTTACCTCAAGGACCGCGCGGGCGATCCTCACGTCATCATGGCGACCTTGAACAGCTACTACACGACCCCGCTCCGCAACCCGGGCCTAGGCGTCGATATCGCCAGCTTCACGCCGATTGCGCGGATGGCCGAGGACACGTTCCAGCTTTGGGTGCATTCCGACACCGACATCAAGTCCGTCGAAGACTACGTCAAGGCCGTCAAATCGGCCGGCGCGGCGAAATGGAAAATGGGCGGCACCGGCAAGGGCCAGGAGGATTCGCTGGTTACCGGCATGCTGGAGAAGAAATTCGGCTTCAAGGTTACCTACGTGCCCTACAAGGGCGGCGGCACGGTTGCCAAGGAGCTGATCGGCAAACACATCAATTCGACCGTGAACAACCCCTCCGAACAGGCCGGGTTCTGGGAAGCCGGCAAGTCGCGCCCGCTGGCCAGTTTCACGCCCAAGGGAAAGTTGACGGGACGGTTCGGTGAAATCCCGACCTTCGAGGAACTGGGTTTCGGTTCTGACATGGTCTACTACATGCAGCGTAGCATCATCGCGCCCGCGGGCATCGACAAAGAGGTACAGGCCTTCTATGTCGGCGTCTTCGACAAGGTGTACAAATCGGAAGAGTGGCAAGCCTACTTGAACAAGAAGGGCCTCATTCCCGGCTGGCTCACCGGTCAAGCGTTGACCGACTACTTCATCGCCGAACGCAAGGCACACGGCGTGCTGCTGAAAGCGGCGGGAGAAATCGACTAACGCGCGGCTAGAGCCATCTGCATTCATCGAACGCAGATAAGTTGCTCTAACACTTTGATCTAGGCCACGCATCAGGGAAAAAGGTAGGGCTTCCGACATGCGTATTGCCGAGCTCGTCATGGCGCTCGTGTTGGCTGTCTTCTCCATCTACCTGATGTGGAAGAGTGCGGAACTCCCCATCGGCTGGCTCCCTGGCGAGGGGCCGGGCGGTGGAGCGTTTCCGTTCTGGCTGTCTTTAGGGATGTTGGTATGCTGCGTTGCGATCATCGTGCGTTGGATCACAAAGGCTAGCGCGCCGTCACGATCGACCGAGCCCTATATGACGCCGGAGACGGTCAAAAGGTTCGCACTGGTGGCCGGTTCGCTGACGGCCATGATCGCCCTGATCCATGTTATCGGCGTCTATGGCGCGGTGCCTCTTTTCCTGGTTTTTTACGTGCGCTTTCTGGGCCGGCACAGCTGGTCAGCGACCTTCGCGCTGGCTGTCTCTACGCCTGTGGCGGCGTTCTTCTTTTTTGAAATCGCCTTGAAGAAAACCCTGCCGAAGGGTTTCACCGAGCCGTTGTTCTACCCCCTTTACGATATTTTTCTATAAGGTTCCTTGGGCGGCCGGATGCAGCCCGTCAACCAGGTCAGAGAACGGAAACGAATTTTGGACCCCCACCCCCGACCGGTACCGGAAAGCTGACCACGGATGGAAGTGTTTGCCCTCCTTGTCGACGGTTTTGTCATTACTTTCGGTCCGCTCAATCTTTCGTTGGTCATCGCCGGCGTGGTCGTCGGCCTGTTCATCGGCGCCATGCCAGGGTTGGGATCGGTCAACGGCGTCGCAATTCTGTTGCCGATGACATTCCTGGTGCCGCCGACGTCGGCGATCATCTTTCTGGCGGCGATCTATTACGGCGCGATGTATGGCGGCGCCATCAGTTCGATCATGCTGGGCATTCCCGGCGCGTCGACGGCGGTGGCCACCACCTTCGACGGCCGTCCCCTAGCGCTCAAGGGAATGGCCGACAAGGCGCTGGTGGCGGCGGCGACGGCATCCTTCGTCGGCGGCACCCTATCGATCGTGCTGTTTACCCTGTTCGCCCTGCCGCTCGCCGAGGTGGCATTGGCCTTTGGCCCGCCCGAGACTTTCGCGCTGATGGTGCTGGCCTTCGCCACCTTCATCGGCCTGACCGGCGACGACATATGGAAAACCCTGTTTTCGATCTTCATCGGGCTGGTGTTCAGCACCGTCGGCTTGGATATCATCAGCGGCCAACCGAGGTTGATCTTCGGCGATCTCACCGGATTCTACCACGGCATCAACTTCCTGGTGCTCGCTATCGGCATCTACGGCATCGGCGAGATGCTGTGGACCATCGAGGTCGCACAAGGCGACGTGTTGATGTCGAAAGCGACCGTCACTTTCCGGCGCGTATTCGATAGCCTGAAAGAACTACGATCCTCCGCCAAGACAATGGTCATGGGGTCGTTCTTGGGTTACTTCGTCGGCATCCTGCCGGCCGCCGGCGCGACGCCGGGCTCGCTGATGGCGTACGGCGTCGCCAAAGCCGTGTCGAAGGATCCGGAGACCTACGGCCAGGGCAACGTCGACGGTGTGGTGGCGCCGGAGGCCGCCAACAATGCCGCCAGCACCGGCTCAATGCTGCCGATGCTAACGCTTGGCATTCCGGGCTCGCCGACGACGGCGGTTCTCCTGGGTGGCATGGTCATCTGGGGCCTCGAGCCGGGTCCCCTGGTCTTCGTCGACCATCCGGATTTCGTCTGGGGCCTGATCGCCAGCCTGTACGTCGCCAACTTGTTCGCGCTGTTGATCAATATCGGCTTCATCCCGGCGTTCATCTGGGTCTTGAAGTTGCCATTCACCATTCTCGCCCCAATCATCTTTGTGCTTTGCGTGATCGGCGGCTATGTGCCCACCCAGGACTTGCACGACGTCTGGCTGATGCTGATTTTCGGCGTCGTCGGCTATTTGATGCGCAAGCTCGACTATCCCCTGGCGCCGGCAGTCCTGGCGATCGTTCTCGGGCCGCTCGCCGAGCCGGCGCTGCGCCAGTCCCTGATCGGCTCCCAGGGCGACATGATGATCTTCTTCGAACGCCCAATTTCCGGCACGATCATGGCCGTCGCCATCATCTTGTTCGCTCTGCCGCTGTTGAAGATCGTCAATGATCTGAGGAAGCGGGCGCGATAATGGCGTGGCCGATCGCCGGCCAGAGCAGTTCTCGATCATACGGGACCGTTTGATCGAGAACTGCTCTAGAAGTCAGCGCTTCACTGTCGATACGATGAGGACGAGGGACGAGCGCGCGACGATGACCAGCGCGGCGACGTAGGAAACCGCGCCGGCAGTGATCATTGCGAGCAGTGCCGCGGCCGCCGGCACTTCATCGGCAATGGCAATTTGGGTGCCATAGACGCAGGCCGACATGAACGCTGTCGCGATGGTCGCCGGAATGATGCTTTTGCAATATTGCCAGATGTTCAAATCGATCAATTGTTTGACCAAAATTAATCGGAGCGGCATCAATAAGTAGGTCAACGCCGTCGTCGTAACGATGACACCGAACACGCCATAACCGTAGTAAATCGCCGCCGCGCAAACGCCGAGCCGCAGAAAAACCGTCAGGATGGCGAGCTTCATAACCAGGCCGGCACGGCCGACCGCGCGTTTTACCGTGGTTAGAAACAGGCCGGCCGACATTGTGAACCCGGCAAAACACAGGATCGGCACCATGGCGCCGACCGACTGCCATTCCGGCTTCAACAACAGCTGGATCAGCCAATGAGACACCAGCCCCAGGCCGGCGAAGGCGGGAAACGCCACCAAGCTGGCAAAATGCGACGCGTTGGTCACCGCCAGGCAAAGCTGTTCTTTGTCATCCTGCAGCTTGGAAAAAGCCGGCAGTGCGACGGTATTGATGACGCCGAGCAAGGTGCGTTGAATGGCATCGACGATCCGCCGTGCCATGCCGTAGAGGCCGAGCGCCACCGGGCCAATGAAGTAGCCGACCAACAGGCGGTCGATCTGCATGGCAAACGTGCCGATGATCTGGCTGCCCATGGTCTTGTAGCTGAAATCGGAGATATCGTTGAAATCTGCCCGGGAGAAGCGAAGCCGCGGCAGCCAACGGCCTTGGATCGCAAGGCACAAGAAGTCGAGCACCGGGATGCATAGCTGGAAGACGATCAAACTCCATATTCCGTATCCTTCGAGCGCCAAATAGATCGCGACCGCCGACGATGCGCCGTATGCCAAAATCGAACGGATCGCCAACGCCCGAAAATCGAGATCGCGGCGCAACTTGCTCTGCAGAATGTTGGCGGCGCCGGTCACCGGGAAAACCAACCCCAACATGGTGATCACCGGCACCAAGCGCGGCTCCTCAAAGACATCGGCGATAAACGGCGCAGCGACCACGCTGCCGATCGCGGCCACGACGCCCATTACGAAAACCACCCAAAAAGCCGCTTCGAAGTGGCCGCGATGGGCGTCTCTCCGCTGAATGATCGCTTCGCCGAAGGTCTCTCTGATAAACGCGTTGACCAGCAGCATATAGACGAAGCCGATCGCCATCACACCGTAGACTTCCGGACCGATGATGTTACCGATCACGACGAACGCGACAATTTGAATCCCTTGCTGAGTCCAATTGTCGATGGCCGCCCAGGCGGTACCGACGGCAACGGATTTGGCAGACGATGGCACTTCTATTTTTTCTTGTTTCACATCAATACCGACGAAGCTGTTTGGCCATGCGCGGCACCCGGCCCGATTGCTCGGTCGCGCGGCACACTGGTTTCAAGCTCTTAAGTATTGATCATTGAGTTACGAATTGATTAACCATGACCGATCCTTTACCCCATATCCGGCCGCCAACACCACGCAAATCTGTGGTCCGACCACACAGTGGCGGCCGCTGAAACATAGGAGTGCAAGAATGGATCGATTTGATGGCCGCACGGCCTTGGTGACCGGCGGCTCGCGCGGTATCGGTCGCGCCATCTGCCTGAGATTGGCCGAATCCGGCGCCCGCGTCGCCATCAACTATGCCCGCGACGGGGCCGCTGCCGACGCGGTGCGCGATCACATCACCGACGCCGGCGGCCAGGCGGTCACCATCCAGGCCGATGTCTCCGATCCCGACCGGGTCGAAGACATGATCAAGGAAACCGCCGACTTGCTCGGTCCCGTGGATTTGTTGGTCTGCAACGCCGGCATTGGCGGCAAGGGCGCGGATTTCAGCCATGCCAATTGGCGCGCGGTGCAATCGGTCAATGTGGATGGCACGATCCTGCCGATTTTGGCGGTCAAGGACGGCATGATCGCGCGCCAATATGGCCGCATCGTCTGCATTGCCTCGATCGCCGGGCTGCGGCCACGTCCGCAGAACGTCGCCTATGCGACCTCGAAAGCCACGGTGATCGCTTTTGTTCGGAATTTCGCGCCGGTGATCGCGCCGCATGTGCGCCTGAACGTGATCGCCCCGGGGCTGATCGAAACCGACATGATCACAAATATGGATCAGCAGCGCCGCGGCCGCATGATCGCCGATACACCGCTGCAGCGTATCGGCGAAGCCTCCGAGATCGCCGACATGGCGCATTTCCTGTTGTCGGAGCGGTCGAGTTACACCACCGGCCAGACCTTGGTGGCGAGCGGCGGCCGGGTTGCCGTGCCGTGACCTTGCCCGAGGCTTGCGCTACAATACCGCGGTGCTGGACTGGATCAGCATCCTCGATTGAAGGACGATGGAATGAACGAACAGATTTCGGGTTTGGGCTTTGCCGCTGAGCATGATTGCCCGATCCCCTACATGGAGCGTCTGCGCAGCTACTATCTGACACTCGGCTATGGCAATCCTTACAAGTGGGCGCATTACGCGGACACGCCTTTCGTGGCCCTCAAAAAACCGTTGGCCGAGGCCCGCGTCGCCCTGGTCACGACAGCGGCGCCCTACCAGCCCGATCAAGGCGATCAAGGCCCCGGTGCCGCCTACAACGCCGGCGCCAAATTCTACAAGGTCTATTCCGGCGACACCGACGACAAGCCGGATTTGCGGATCTCGCACCTCGGTTATGACCGCAAATACACCACCGCCGACGATCTCAATAGCTACTTCCCGTTGGCCCAGTTGAAGGCGCTGGCAAGCGAGGGCCGCATCAAGCACGTGGCACCGCGCTTCCACGGGGCGCCGACAAACCGCAGCCAGGCGGCGACCATCGATCAGGATTGTACAGAGATCCTGAGCCGTGTGCGCGAAGACGGCGCGGACGCGGCCATCATCGTCGCCAATTGACCGGTGTGTCATCAGACCGTGAGTCTGATCGCACGGCATTTGGAAGCGAACGGCATCCCGACGGTGGTCATGGGCTGTGCTAAGGATATCGTTGAACATTGTGGCGTACCGCGTTTTCTTTTCAGCGATTTTCCGCTTGGCAATTCTGCCGGCCGACCGCACGATCCGGACTCGCAACGGCTGACCTTGGAGCTGGCGCTGCAGCTGTTGGAAACGGCGCCAGGGCCGCGCACGACGTTGCAATCGCCGCTGCATTGGCCCGCCGACCCGCGCTGGAAGCTCGACTTCTCCAACATCGACCAGCTCTCCGACGAAGAAATCGCTCGCCGGCGCCAGGAATTCGACAAAAGCAAGGCTGTCGCCAAACAACGCCGGGAAGAAGCGGCAACGAGCTAGAGCGTAAGGACACGCCATGCGGATGATCGGTGTCGATGTCGGCGGAACCTTTACCGACGTTGTCTATGCCGACGGCGGCACCGTCGAAATCCATAAACTGCCGTCGACCCCGGACGATCCCTCGAAGGCCGTCATCGCCGGCATCGAGGAGATTTGCCGCCGGTTCGACGTCGACCCGGCAAGCATCGACTACGTCCTGCATGGCACCACCGTCGCGACCAATGCGGTGCTTGAACATGACGGCGACGAGGCCGGCATGATCACCACCGCCGGCTACCGCGATATCCTGCATATCGGCCGTCACCAACGGCCCGAACATTATTCGATCCGTCAACGGATCCCGTGGCAGGACCGGCCGTTGGTCCGGCGGCGCCACCGCTATACCGTCGCCGAGCGCCTGGTGCCGCCGGACGGGGCGGTCGAAACGCCCCTGGATGAAGGGGCCGTGCGCGAAGCCGCCCGGGCGCTTAAGGCGGCGAACGTGCGATCGATTGCCGTTTGTTTCCTGTTTTCCTATCTGAATTTCGACCACGAGAACCGCGCCCGCGAGATCATCGCCGAGGAATATCCCGACTGTTTCGTCACCACGTCGGCGTCGGTGGCGCCGCAGTTCCGCGAATTCGAACGCTTCACCACCACCGCCATGAACGCCTTCATCGGCCCCAAGGTGAGCGGTTATGTCTTGCGCATCGGCGACGCGCTGGAGCGGCTCGGCATCCGCGGCGAGCTGCACATCATGTGCTCCAACGGCGGCATCGCCACGGTGGCAACGGCGGCCGAGCGGCCGGTTACGACCTTGCTGTCCGGGCCGGCCGGCGGCGTCATCGGTGGCGCCTGGTCCGGCGAAGCCCAGGACCGGCAGAACCTGATCACGTTCGACATGGGCGGGACGTCCGCCGATATCGGCATCGTCATCGACGGTGCGTTTTCCGAGGCAAGCGCGCGTGATACCTGGATCGCCGGCTATCCGTTGCTGGTGCCGATGCTGGACATCCACACGATCGGCGCCGGCGGCGGCTCGATCGCCTCGGTAGCGGCCGGATCCGCGTTCCGGGTCGGGCCGCAAAGCGCCGGGGCGGCACCGGGACCGGCGGCCTACGGCCGCGGCGGCGACCGGCCGACGGTCACCGACGCCAACGTGGTGCTCGGCCGGCTGGTGCCGGACTTCTTCTTGGGCGGCGACATGACGTTGGACGGCGACGCCGCGAGCCGGGTGATCGGGCACCTCGCCGACGAACTCGGCCTCGACATCGCCGCCACGGCGGAAGGCATTCTCACCGTGGTTTGTGCCAACATGGCAAACGCCATCCATTCGCGCACGGTGCAAAAAGGCATCGATCCGCGGCAATTTTCCTTGGTTGCCTTTGGCGGCGCCGGCCCACTGCACGCAGCCCAAGTGGCCCGCGAACTCGGCGTCCGGGAAGTCATCATCCCGCGCTTTCCCGGCATGACCTCGGCCGTCGGCCTGCTGACCACCGACATCAAATACGACGCCATCCGAACCGCTTTGCAGACCAGCGACAGCTTCGACGCCGATCGCCTGGCCGAGGACATGGCGGCGATGGAACGCCAGCTGCTGCAGCAATTTGCCGCCGATGGCATCGATCGCGCCCAAATGCAGTTTCAGCGGTATGGCGATCTGCGTTACGCCGGCCAAGGCTACGAGCTGCGCATCGCCGTGCCGGACGGCGCGACAATGCCGGCGATGCTGGATACGGTCCTTGACCGTTTCCACGAAGCCCACGAAACCGAATACGGTCACGCCTTCCCTGACAGCCCGGTCGAGATCGTCAATTTGCGCATGATCGGGATCGGCGGCTTGCCGAAGATCAGCCGGTTTACCGTCGACGGCGGCCGGGCGGCCACGGACGCGCTGGCCAGGACCGGCGCCTGCCACTTTCGCCTGGACGGCCAAATCAAAACCTTCGAGACGCCGTTCTATCACCGCGAACGCCTGCCTCTTGGCACCAGAGTGGCCGGGCCGGCCATTGTCGTGCAGAAGGATTCGACGACCGTCGTCCCGCCCGACTGCAGCCTGCGGGCGGAGCCGAACGGCAACATGCTCATCGCCATTGGAGATCGGCCATGACCAAGGCATCCGACAAACCGACCGCGAACGTCGTCGACCCGGTCTCCGCCAGCGTCATCCAAGGCGCGCTTGAGAACATCGCCGTCGAAATGGGCTATAAGCTGATGCGGATGTCCTATTCCTCGATTATCCGAGAATCGGAGGATTTCGGCGCCGGTCTGGTCGACGCGCAAGGCCGGGGGTTGGCCGAATCCGCCCAGTCGACACCACTGCAGTCCGGCCCGATTCCGGGCTACGTCACCGGCATGCTGAAGCAATTGGCCGAGCGCGGCGAAGAGATCCGGCCTGGCGACGTGATCATGCACAACGACGCCTATGCCGGCGCCAGCCATGGCCCGGACGTCGCCTTCATCGTGCCTGTCTTTCATTCGGGCAGTCTCGCCGGCTATGCGGTCACCACCGCCCATCACCTCGACATCGGCGCCTTGACACCCGGCAGCTGCGGCATCGTCGACGCCATCGATGCCTATGCCGAGGGCCTGCAATTCAAAGCGATCAAGGTCTATGACCAGGGCGAACGCGTGGTGCCGGTCTGGCAAATACTGCGCGACAACATCCGCGCCTCGGATCTGGTCGTCGGCGACATGGAAGCGCAGGTCGCGGCAAGCCGGATCGGCGCCGAACGGCTGCATGATTTGATCGACCGTCACGGCCGGCCGCATTTCGAGGCGGCCGCCGAAACCGTCATGCAACAGGCCGAGCAGATGATGCGGGCCGCCATCGCCGAGGTACCGGACGGGCGCTATCGCGCCGAAACCTTCATCGATGGTTTTCTCGACGATCCCGACCCGGCGCGCCGGGAACTGCCGTTGGTCGCCACGGTCACCGTGGCCGGGGAGGAAATCACGGTCGATCTGACCGGCACCGCCGACCAGGTCGCCGACCGGCCGATCAACATGCCGTTCGTCGGGACCGTCGACGTCGCGATCTGGCTAACCATCCGCTCGGCATTGCTGGACACCGCGAGCCACGGCCATATTCCGGTCAATGACGGCCTGACCCGGCCGATCCGCATTACGGCGCCTAAGGGCTGCCTCGCCAATCCGGTCTTCCCGGCGCCGACCATCGCCCGCTTCTGCCCCGGCAATCAGCTTTCCGACACGGTGATGAAGGCCTTGGCCCAGGCGGTGCCCGAACAGGTCTCCGCCGGCATCGGCAATCTCCGGGTGCTCGCCTTTTCCGGCATCAACGACGAGACCCATTGGGTGCATATGGAGATCGGCGAAGGCAGCTACGGTGGCCGTCATGGCATGGACGGCATGGATGCTGTCGATACGCTCTATGCCAACACCCGCAACAACCCGATCGAGGACATCGAATCCCATTTGCCGCTCCGCGTCGCGCGTTATGAATTGCGCGAAGACGCCTGCGGCGCCGGAAAGTGGCGCGGCGGCCTCGGCTCGGTCCGCGAGTTCCAGTTTCTGTCCGACGGCGGCTGTTCGATTGAAGGCGAAGGCCATCGCTTCCGGCCCTGGGGATTTGCCGGTGGCGTCGACGGCCGGACCGCGGCCATCCAACTGATCGGCGTCGATGGCGACGAGGCGCTGCCATCGAAAGTGCCGTATAAGCCAGCCAAGTCCGGCGATCGCTATATCTGTATCGGCCCGTCCGGCGGCGGCTACGGCCCGCCGTTCGAGCGCGACCCGCAACAGGTGCTGGACGACGTGCTGGACGGCTATATCGGCCGCGATACCGCGGTCCGGGATTATGGCGTGGTCATCACCGACACGATGCAGATCGACCAGGCAGCGACGGCGAAGGCGCGCCAGGCCGGCCCCTAGGGCCCTATTCGGCGGCTTTCAATCGCGCGAATCCGGCCTCAAGATCGGCGATCAGGTCTTGTGGATCCTCCAGCCCGATATGGAACCGCACCACGGGTCCGTCATGCGGCCAGGGACGCGCGACCCGGAACATGTTCGGATTGACCGGCAAGACCAGGCTCTCATAGCCACCCCAAGAGGCGCCGAGCCCGAAATACACCAGGCCGTCGACGAAGGCGCGCAGCGCGGTGTCCGAACAGGGCTTCAAGGTCACCGCGAACAGGCCGCTGGCGCCGCCGAAATCGCGCTTCCAGATGGCGTGGCCCGGATCGCTCTCTAAGGCCGGGCACATGACGACCTCGACCTCGTCGCGGCCTTGCAGCCACTCGGCAACCCGGAGCGCGTTGACATGGTGTTGGCGCAGGCGGACGCTCAACGTCCGCAATCCGCGCTGCGAAAGATATACATCGTCGGGGCCGACGCTCATGCCGAGATCGCCGGTCGCTTCGTTTAAAGCGGGAAAAGCCGCATCGGTCACCGTCACCGTGCCGATCATCACGTCGGAATGACCAACGATATATTTGGTGCCCGCCATCAAGGAAATATCGACACCATGCGCCAGCGGCTTGAAGAGATAGGGTGTCGCCCAAGTATTGTCCATGGCAACCAAGACACCCGCTGCCTTGGCGACCGATGCCAAGGCGCTGACATCCTGCATCTCAAAGGTTTGGCTGCCCGGCGCCTCCAGGTAGAGGAGCTTGGTGTTCACTTTGAACAGGCCGGCCAAGTCGTCGGCAGCGATACAGGGGTCAAAAAATGTGGTCTCGACGCCGAAACGGGACAGGAATTGATTGCAGAACCGACGCGCCGGCCCGTAGACGGCATCGGTCATCAGGACATGGTCGCCCTGGCCGACATAGGCCGACAGCACCGTGGCAACAGCGGCGAGGCCGGATGGATAGAGCTTGCAACGCCCGCCACCTTCCAGGGCGGTGATCGCGTCCTCCAAGGCGTGATGGGTCGCGGTGCCGCCACGGCCATAGGCAATGGTTCGCTCACCGGCGATGCGCGCCTGCATATGCGCATCACGCTCGGCCATGTCCGCATAAAGGATTGTCGAGGCGTGATAAACTGGCGGGTTGACCACGCCATCGTTGCTTTCGGGGTGGCGTCCCGCCGTGACAATCCGGGTTTCGTCTTTCATGGTCGTCGATCCTCTCCCTCGCCTTAGTGGCGTGTAGCCAGGCGCCATCATAAGGCCTCGCCGCACAAAGGTCGAAGCCCTGGCTCCAATGTCTTCTCCGGAAGGCCGCACAGAACCAGTTAAGATTTTGTTCGGACTTCCATATTCATTATGAAAGCCATATTGTCTCCATCACTCATGCTGGAGACTTTCGGAGACGTGCAGTGAAATTCAAGCTCATCATAGGGTCAGTCATGGCGGCTTTGATGACATTGGCTGTGCCACCGGCCAATGCGTCGGAGTGGGACGGCACCTGGTTCTATGCCTTCCGGGGCATTCAAGGGCCGGACTGCGGCCGCTTCACCAAAGGATCGATCAAAGTCCGTGACGGCAAATTCGCCGGCAAGCTGTTCAATCTCGAGTATGGCGATTTTACCGTCACCGGTGGCCTTCGCGAAGACGGCACGCTGGACGATGTCCAATTCATCGGCGCCGATCGCCGGGCGCGGTTGACTGGCCGGTTCTACAAGGATGTCGCAAACGGCACCTACGAGGGCACGTTTTGTAGTGGTGAATGGGAAATGTTCCAAATCGAGTCTGCCGAGCGCGACAACCACCCGTGACGCTCACAAGTTTGTGCATAACGCCCCGAGTGTGCATGGCCTACGCTAAACAATACGGATATCACGGGCAGGCTTGAGATATAGCCGGATTTGACTGCCGTTTAGTGCGTCAAACAAAAACAACAGGGGGAATAGGCGACGCGGCCAAAATCCGGTAAGATTTCACGAAACGCGTTTATCTTGAAACAAAATGCGAACACCAGGGAGGAACCGCATGTCAAATATCAAGAAATTGTGTTTTGCGACCGCTCTCGCCGGGGCGATGGCATTTGGTGCAATGGCACCCGCGAGCGCCGAAATCGATGAAAAGAAATTCACCGTCGTCGGCACCTGGCATTTTCTTGCCCTTTGGAAACATCATGAAAGCCGGCTGTGGCAGAAAGTCTTGCCGGAAGCGTCCGGCGGCAAGATCACGGCCAACGCGCGGCCGTTGACCGAGTTGGGCATGAAGGGCTTCGAGCTGATGCGCCAGTTGAAAGCCGGCGTGTTCGATTTTGCCCACGGCGTAACCAGTTATGTGGCTTCTGACGCACCGGCCATCGAAGGCGTCGACCTCTCCGGTGTGGTCCAGGACCTGACGACCTATCGTAAGGTCATGGAGGCTTATCGCCCGATACTGGAACGCGAATTCGACCAGCGTTTCAACTCGAAAGTTTTGATGCTCTATGCGTTCCCGAGCCAGCAATTGTGGTGCAATCTCAAGGACAAGAGCATCACCAAGCTCAGCCTCAAGGATCTCAAAGGCAAAAAGATCCGAACTTATTCGACCACGCTTGGCGATTTCATCGAAGGCTTGGGCGCCAGCGCCGTCACCATCGCTTTCTCCGAAGTCGTGCCCGCGCTGCAGAAAGGCGTCGCGGATTGCGGCATCACCGGCACCATGCCGGCCTACAATGCCAAGTGGTGGCAGGTTGTCACCCACAACTTCCGAATTCGCCTCGGCTATGCCAGTGCATTTTTGGCGGTCAACAACAAGGTCTGGAACGGGCTCAGCGCCGATACCCAGAAATTGATGATGGCGAAGTTCAAGGAAGTCGAAAACGACATGTGGGATCAAACCAAAAAAGATGACGCGCTCGGCATGGACTGTAATGCCAGCGGCCCCTGCCCGATCGGCGAGCCCGGCGGCATGGTGCCGATCGAGGCAAGTGATGCCGACAGGGCGCAACTGAAAACCATCGTCAGCGACTTCGTGCTGAAGCGGTGGGTCGACCGCTGCGGCAAAAAATGCGCCGTCGAATGGGACGCCACCATCGGCAAAGTCGTGGGCATGACGGCGGAATAATAGGACGAACCGCTTAAACGTCGAGTCCGGGCGCCCACCTGCGGGCGCCCGGACTTCCTAATTCCCTGTACGGTCAGCCAGTGCAAGAAAAAGCATGTTCCCTCGCATCCTCGAGACGCTGAAGCGGATCTCTCATATTGCGGTTTGGATTAGCGGCGGGGCGCTGATGGTTTCGGCCGTCATCGTCACCGTCGACGTTTTGCTGCGAAAATTCGTCGGCTGGACAATGAGCGGTTCCGACGAGGTCACCAGCTACGTCTTCGCCGCCGGCACCACCTGGGCTTATTCTTATTGCCTACTGCACCGGTCCAACATCCGGATCGACGCGGTCTACAATTTATTGCCGCCGGTCGCCCGCAATGTGTTGGATTTGCTGGGCATCTTTCTGTTGCTGTTTTACATGGCGGTGCTGACCGATCGTGCGGTCGTTACGTTGCAGGAATCGATTATCAATTATTCGGTATCGAACACCACGCTGACCACACCGTTATGGATCCCGCAACTGGCTTGGGTGAGCGGCTTGGTCATGTTCATGTTCACCCTGGTCGTCGTCGCCATCTATGCGACCGTGTCGATGATCCGCCGCGACTACGCGACCGTTACGCAAATCGCCGGTATCATGTCCGTAGAGGAAGAAATCGACGAAGAAATTCGCGGTACCGAGGCGGATACCGGACGCTCGGCAGGGAGCGGTTGAGATGGCGGGATGGATCCTGGTCGCGCTTTTGGCACTAGTATTCTCGGCGGTCCCCGTCGCCGCGGTCCTCGGCATTTTGAGCCTCGGCCTCGACACAATATTCATGGACGGCCGGATGCGTCTCGGCATTGGCGATTTCGTCTGGGAGCAAAGCAAAGAATATATCCTGGTCGCGGTGCCGATGTTCATCCTGTTGGGCGAAATCATGCTGCGCGCCGGCATCGCGACGCGCATGTACAACGCCGTCATCCAATGGCTGTCCTGGCTGCCCGGCGGGCTCATGCACGCCAATATCGGCTCCTGTGCCATTTTCGCCGCGTCTTCGGGATCCAGTGTCGCCACCGCCGCCACCGTCGGCACGGTCGCCATCCCGCAAATCGAAAGCCGAAGATATAACGAACCGCTGTTCCTCGGCACGCTTGCCGCCGGCGGCACGTTGGGCATTCTCATTCCGCCCTCGATCAACCTCATCCTCTATGGCCTGTTGACCGACACATCGGTGCCCGAGCTTTACCTGGCCGGCATTTTCCCCGGCTTGATCCTGGCGACCTTGTTCATGCTGATGATCATCATCGCCTGCACCTACAAAAGGGCGTGGGGCGGCACCAAGGTCGAGACCTCTTGGTCGGCCCGTATCCGCTGCTTGCCGGATTTGTTGCCGCCAATTCTGCTGTTCTGCGCCGTCGTCGGATCGATCTATGGCGGTATCGCAACGCCGACGGAAGCCGCTTCGATCGGCGTCGTTTTCGCCCTCATTATCGCCGCCTGGCACAAGGCCTTGTCATTCAAGATGCTGCTCGAGGCGTTCGAGGGCACCATGCGCACCTCGGCCATGATTATGCTGATCATCCTGGCCGCCGTGTTCCTCAATTTCGTGCTCGGCTTTATCGGCGTCACCCAGGCTCTGACCGGTGCCATCACCGACCTCGGCCTGACGCCCATGCAGACCATGATCATCATGATCCTGTTCTATTTGGTGCTCGGCATGTTCATGGAAACGTTGTCGATGATGCTGACGACGGTCCCCTTGACCTTCCCGATCGCCCAAAGCCTCGGCTTCGACGGCGTCTGGTTCGGCATCATGGTCACAGTTCTCATGGAAACCGCGCTCATCACCCCGCCGATCGGCGTCAACCTCTACGTCGTGCACGGCATCCGCCAAGGCAAGGGCAATTTCAACGACATCTCGATCGGCGCCATCCCATTCGTGATCACCATGCTGATCATGATCGCGCTGTTGCTGTTCTATCCGCAGATCGCGTTGTGGCTGCCGCAGAAGTTTTACTAGGGTTTAAATTACCTCGTCGTCGCGCAACGCTTGGAGCGCGTCAGCAGTGACACCCAGGCCGCCATAGATCTCATCGTTGTGCTGTCCGAGTTTCGGCGCCGTCTTGCGCACCGCAATTCCGTCGCCGATTTTGATCGGCGTTCGAATATGGGGGACGTCGCCCAATTCCTCGTCGTTGGCATAGACGACCATCTCGCGATGGCGGACCTGGGGATCGGAAAACAGTTGCTCATAATTGTAGACCGGCCCGCACGGCACGCCGGCTTCGACCAGCAACTCAACCCAATGCTCGGTGGGTTGCGTCGTCAGCACCGATTCCATCACCGCTTCCAGTTCAGCGCGATTTTGCATGCGGTCTTGACCGGTCGAGAAGCGGGGATCTTCGCACCATTCCGGATGACCGAGCGCGCTGGCGCAGCGCCGCCAAATCGCTTGCCCGCCGGCGCCGATCATGATGTAGCCGTCCCGGGTCGCCATGCGCTGATAGGGCGCGTTTTGCCGGTGGCGCGACCCCTGCCGGGTCGGCTCTTCGCGGTCCGCCAGCCAGCCGGCGCTGGTCCAGGAACTGAACCCGATCGCGGTTTCGAGCAGCGAACATTCGACCAGCCTGCCAACACCGGTCCGTTCGCGCTCGTAGAGTGCCGCCAGAATGCCTTGCACGCCCCACATGCCGGTGCCGAGATCGCAGATCGGCAGGCCGACGGAGGTCGGCGGGCCGTCCGGTTCCCCGGTCACATGCATGACGCCGCCCATGCCTTGGGCGATCAGATCGAAGCCGCCGCGGCTGGCGAGCGGACCGTCATAGCCAAGGCCGGAGAGTTGCGCATAGATCAGGCGCGGATTAATCGCCGCCAAGGTCTCATAGCCCAATCCAGCACGCGGCATGACCGTCGGGCGATAGTTTTCCACCAGCACGTCGATGCCCTCGACAAGTTTGAGAAACAGCGCCTTGCCTTCCGCCTGCTTGTAATCCAGCGTAATCCCCAATTTGTTACGGTTGATATAGCGAAAATAGGGATTGCGTTCGCTGCCGTCGCCCATCGCCCGCGAGGAATCGCCGCGGCCGGGCCGCTCTAGCTTGACCACCTCGGCACCCATGTCAGCCAGAACCATGGTGCAAAACGGGCCGGCCATATGCTCGGTCAAATCCAGAACCTTGAGCCCGGCGAGCGGTCCTTGTGTATCAGCCATCGGTCATTTTCTCCGCTCGGTTAGATCAAACGGCATAAAAATGGAATCATTTTGAGGCCGATAATTTGATCTATTTCAAAGTGGTAGAGCAACTTATCTGCGTTCGAATGAAAGCAGGTTGCTCTAGTCTTGTTTGATTGTGTCGAGGGTCGGCAGGCGATGACGATCCGCCGGGTCGTCCCAGCCTTTGAAATTAGGCGCGCGCTTTTCGGCGAATGCGGCGCGTGATTCCATCAGATCGCTCTTGGCGCCATGATCATGCAACGCGGTGCCTAGGCGCGCCATATCAGGCGCAATGGCCGGCCGCATCTGGCGCATCATGTGAACGGTATTGACCCGCGACGCCGGCGGCAAGGTTAGAAGGTGCGCCGCCATCTCCAATGCCGTCGGCATCAGCGCGTCGGCCGGAACCAAACGATTGACAAAGCCGATCTCGTGGAAGCGCTGGGCCGTGAAACGGAATCCAAGCGCCATTTCCATAGCCACTGGATAGGGCAGATTGGCGACGAAGCCATGGTCGTAGCCGCCGAGCAACCAGCGCTTGGCCTCGGAGACTTCGAACACCGCGTCCTCGGCAGCGACCCTGAGATCGGTGCGTTCGACCAGCATGAAGCCACCACCCATGGCAAAGCCATTGATCGCCGCGATGACCGGCTTTTCGAGCGCGCCGGACATGAACGGATCTTCCTTGTCCAAGCGCCGCCCGCCCGGCGCGCCGTCTTGCAGCGATTCCTTCATGTCCTCGCCGACACAGAACGCCCGGCCCGTGCCGGTGAAGATGGCGACTTCCAACGCGTCGCTGGCGCGGAAGTCGGTCCAGGTTTCGGCCAACATCACGCGCAGTTCGGTGTTGAGCGCATTGAGCCGTTCAGGCCGGTTCATACGCACGACCAGGATCTGCCCGTGGCGCTCGGTCTCGACAACAGCCATGGTTTGTTCTCCCTTGGGGTTTTCGGTTACACCGTGGCGATTGGTGTCACCGGCGAGCCGACGGCGCCAGTCAAGCGAAGCGGCGGGGCGGTCAACAGGAAGCGGCTTCGGCGGTGGTCGGCAAGCCAGCGGTTGAGTTCGGTCAAATACCAAAGTTCTCCGAGATTGACGCCGAGCTTGAACAGACAGGCCTCATGCAACGGCAGGCTGGCAAATTTCTCGCCCTGACCCGACCGCGCGGGAATGCCTTCGACGGCGAAATTGTCAGCGATTAGGCAAGCGACGCCGCTGTCGGCGATCCAGCGCAGCAGCCGGTCGTCGCGGCCGTCCAGGACCGCGCAGGTATTGTGCAGCGCGTGCGCGTCAGGCTCGGTCTGCATCTCCAACAGCATGTCGGCAAAACCGGTATAGAGGCAAAGCATGTCGCCGGCTTCGACCTCTGCACCGCCGGCCTCCAGCGCCGTCATCAGCTCGTCATAGCCGACAAAGCTGCGCGCGCGGCCGTGATGACGGAACAAATCGACCATCACGCCGCGCCCTTGCATGCCTTTCGCCGCCATCTTGTCGACGCCGAGCTTCAACGCGCCTAGGTGCGGTCCGGTTTCTTCCGCGCTGCCGTCGGCGCCGTAGGTCACCGGCCCGACTACGTCAATGCCGCCCTGCCAGCCGTTGTAAAAGCGGATTTCCGCCTCACCGTCGCCGTCGGCGTCGTATTCCGATCCGACGTGGGCCAGGCTGTCCCATTGGGTCGAATACTGGCACCACAGATTGACCTGATCGTCGCAGACCACGTCGGTCAGGCTCGGATCCTCGATCCGCCTGGGGTAATTGAACCGGATCTTTCCGTCGGGCGCCCGCGTCGGCTCGATGATCGGCGGAAACCGCGCCGGTGCCAGTTTGTTGGCGCCGGGATAGTCGAGTGGCAGGCTCAAACAGAAGACCAAGCCCTCCTGCACCTCGCGCACCGCCGCCTTGACGACGTCCGGGGTCAACAGGTTGGCGCGGCCGAGTTCGTCGTCGGCGCCAAAATCCCCCCAGGTCGAGCCTTCCGGGCGCGTGGTCCAGCGCTGCATTTTTCACTCCCGTTGCTTGTCCGTTTGCCTATGCTAGAGCATGATGGCGGCAACGCAAAAACGCCGAGGATTAGCTGGACCCCGCCATGTTGACCAATTCCCCGATCATCAATGCCTACGCTGAGAAAACACCGTCTTCAGGCGCCATGGCGGACCGCGCGCGGTCCCTGTTCCCGAGCGCCATCACCCACGATTCCCGGCACACCAGCCCGTACGCGATCTATGTGGACAAGGCCGAAGGGTCGCGAAAATGGGACATCGACGGCAATGTCTACGTCGACTACTTCGGTGGCCATGGCGCGCTTTTGCTCGGCCATTGCAACGACCAGGTCGAACAGGCCGTAGCCGCGGCACTTGGCGCGGGCACCCATTTCGGCTCCAGCCACCCGCTCGAGGTCGACTGGGCAACGGCGGTGCAACGATTGATGCCGTCGGCGGAGCGGGTGCGCTTCACCGCCTCCGGCACCGAGGCGACCCACATGGCCATGCGGCTCGCGCGCGCGCATACCGGCAAAGACCGCATCATGCGCTTTCGCACCCATTTCCATGGCTGGCACGATCACATGGCGTTCGGCGTCAGCAATCATTTCGACGGCACGCCGACACCGGGCGTGCTGGCCAACGTCAGCGAACAAGTCCATCTGCTTGATCCCGGCGACCTGGATCTGGTGGCCGCGGCGTTGGCGCAAGATACCGACGTCGCCGCCCTGATTCTCGAGCCGACCGGCGGCTCCTGGGGCATGATACCGCTGCCGCCCGGTTTCCTGCAGGGGCTGCGCGAAGTGACCGCGCGCCATGGCGTGTTGTTGATTTTCGACGAGGTGGTGACCGGCTTCCGCGTCCATCCGGGCGGTGCGCAAGGGCTGCACGCCATCAAGCCGGACCTGACGACCGTCGCCAAGATCCTGGCCGGCGGCTTGCCCGGCGGCGCCGTGGTCGGTCGCGCCGACGTGCTCGACCATCTGGATTTCCAAGCCGCCGCGGACAAGGGCTTCGAGAAGGTCCATCATCCCGGCACGTTCAACGCCAACCCGGTCTCGGCCGCGGCCGGCGCCACGACGCTGGGCATCATCGCCGACACCGATGCATGCGACCGGGCGAACGCGTTCGGTGCCAACTTGCGCCAGCGCCTGAACCAGCTGTTCGCCGACCGCTCTATTGCCTGGGCCGCCTACGGCAGCCATTCCGGTTTCCATGTCTATATGAACGCCTCCGGCACGCAGATCGATCCCTTAGACTTCGACCCGTTGGCTCGGCCCTATCAGGACCTCAAGGCGAAACCGCCCGCCCAACTCGCCAAGCTGCGCTTAGGGCTGCTGATCAACGGCGTCGATATCATGGGATCCGGCGGCGGCGTCATCTCCGCCACGCACGACGAAGCCGACCTGGATCATACCGTCGACGCCTTCGCCGCCGCCCTTGCCATGTTGCAAGCCGAGGAACCAGTTGCGACGCTGTAGGCGGGAAATCGAGATCGCTCATCATCGAGTGAGGACGTAGCATGCTCGCCAGAGCGTTGGTTGTGACAATTCTGTTGGCGTCGGCGGGTTGCGCATCGGACCATATGGAATCCAGTGACGTCGCGGCGGCGTTCAAGAAAGGCGACTACGGTGCTGCGGTCCCCGTTATCGAACGGCTTGCCGAGCGCGGGGATGCCGACGCGCAGAACTTTCTCGGCGTCATGTATGACACCGGACAGGGCCTGACACAGGACTATTCAGAAGCCGCCCGTTGGTATCGCCGGGCGGCGGAACAAGGCGATGCCGACGCGCAGTACAATCTTGCCACATTGTACGAATCCGGTGACGGGGCAGCACAAGATGATGCCGAAGCCGCTTATTGGTACCGCAACGCGGCGGAACAAGGACATGCCGATGCGCAATTCTACCTCGGTGCCGTGTATGAATCCGGCAAAGGCGTGAAACGCGATACTGTCGAGGCTCATAAGTGGTTCGATCTAGCCGCCAAGCAGGAACGGAAAAACGCTGCCGTATCCCGTGATGCCGTTGCAGAGCGTATGACCCGAAAGCAAATCACGACAGCCAAACGGCGCGCGCGTGACTGGCAGCCTAAACGACAACAGGCTGTTCCACCGTCCCAACTGAATCCACAGCCGGTGCCCTCGTACCGCGCCCGTGTTACCCAAATACAGGCGCAGCTTGCGTCGCTTGGCTACGATCCCGGGCCAATTGACGGTATCTGGGGGCCGAAGACACGCCATGCCGTCCGTATGTTTCAAAAGCAGAAGCAGCTTTCCGTCACAGCCAAAATATCGGAAAGTCTGGAGGCCGCGCTCCTGACAGCGGCCGGATTGCCCGCGAATAGCCCTCGGCGATTCGAGGTCGCCGCGACGGGGTCCGGCTATTTCGTCAGCCGCAAAGGCCACATTCTAACTAATTCGCATATCGTAAGGGAATGCCGAAAGATATTCGTTTCGCCGTCTCTGAGGGCAGGTGTCCTGGCGGTCGATAAGTTCAGCGATTTGGCCTTGCTCAAGACCTTTACGGAGCGGACCAATATCACCTCGACGTTTCGCCAAGGCCCGGACGTTCGACCCGGCGACGGTATATTTGTGTCGGGGTATCCCTTGCAGAGCGAGTTGGCAACGGAAATGAATTTTGCCACCGGCAGCGTTGGTACGATCGACGGACCGGGCGGCGACCGTCGCTTGATCGAAATAACTGCTCAAGTTCGGCCGGGCAACAGCGGCGGGCCTGTGCTGGACAGGTCAGGCAACGCTATTGGCGTGGTTTTGGCCAATCTTGGCGCCATCCGTATCGCCGGCGACGTCGCCCGGGACGCAGTCTATGCGACCAACGCCCGTGTCGTACGGAATTTTCTCGACGCGCTGCATGTGCCCTATGAAACGGCGCGCTCGACAATCAAATTGACACCCATAGAGGCCGCCATCAACGCTCACGCCTTCACGGTCGCCGTTGAGTGCCGGAATTGATCGGGGCGGAGCCGAAGGGCTTATTAACGATCGGCGACTTACGGCAACTTCACGGTTAGTTTCGGCCAAGCCGCGAGGCCGAGCCCGATTGAATCGACATCGCCGGTGATCAGGTCGGCGGTCAGGCTGCCCATCGCACTGCGCAAGACAAACTCGCCGCCACCGGATATGCCCTGGAATGGCCCGGTGCCGGCGACAAGCGCGAAGTCACCTTTGCAGCCAATCATCGCCACGCCTTCGCAACTCCATTTTGCGAACACACGGTGGCCTTCGGCATTGGTGATGATGCAACGACCATCTCCGTTCGACTTTTTGGTCTCTAAATTGATTTCCATCATGCCCGGGCAAGTCAGCTGTGCGGCATTGAGGCTACCTTGCCCATCGTTGACAAACATGATGCCGCTGAATCCGCCGACAAACAGCGCATCATTCTCACCGATAAGATACAGGCTACCATTGCTCTGCCACGTCGCTGTGGCTTGCAGCTGGTATTCCTCCGCCGCCATCGCCTTGTGCGGCGACATCAACGCAACCAACAACAGTCCCAACAAAGACAACACTGACATACGAATTTTCACGGTTTTCTCCCTGATCCAATACCAATTCACCTAACAACTATGACGGCACTGTTATCGCATCCTGGTCAAGTCCAAATCTCACAAACTCCGGCCTGGAGCCATCGGGCAATCACCGTGGCGGAAATGACGCGCTCGATGTCGACTTCGAACAGGGCTTCGTCATCCGACGAAGTGATCCAGGACAGCTGGACTCCGCCTTAGCGCACCAGTGGAGGGTCCGATATCGACCCTTCATTCCGCGCGCGGGCGAGATCGCTGGCGACGCGTTCGATCACCGATTGCCAATCGCCTGGTTTAGGTTGGCGATAGAGTCGTGCAGTCGGATACCACGGGCTGTCAGCACGATCCAGTAGCCACCGCCAATCCGGCATAAAGGGCAGCAGCACCCAGACCGCTTGGCCCAGCGCGCCGGCGATGTGGGCAACGGCAGTGTCTACCGAAATGACAAGATCGAGTGCCTTGATTGCCGCCGCAGTATCGGCGAAATCCGTGAGCCGTGGCGCAAGATTGGTGACGTCCTTGCCGAACACCCGTTCGGCTTCACCCTCGCGGCCGACTTGAAGGCTGTAGACGGAGACATCGGGTAACGCTGTGAGCAATCGAAAAAGCGCCGGCTCGACGGAGCGGTTGCGGTCGTTGAAATGATTGGGGTTGCCGGCCCAAACGATCCCGAGCCGGAACGCGTTCCGCGGGCCCAATCGCGCGGCCCATTGCTCCTCGAGCGCCGGAGCCGCCGCCAAATACGGAACGTCGGTGGGTATTGATTCCAACGTCGTTTCGAGGAGCCGGGGCATTTCCAGCAACGGTGCATGGCAATCGAACGACGGCAAAGCATCGCCTCGACCGAGAATTTCCGGCCCGCCGGCCAGGCCAGCCATCAACCGACAGAGCGATCGCGGGACTTCGAAGAGGATATACGCGCCGCCCTCGACGAGCGTTGTTGCGTAACGCGAAAACTGTATTGTGTCGCCGAAACCCTGTTCGGCATGCAGCAAAAGCGTCCGGCCGGCGAGCTCATCGCCCAGCCAGACGGGCTTTTCCAATTGCCGCGCCGGCGGCATCTGTTGCGCCTGCCAACGCCATTCGTATTGCGCCCAGCCTGATTCAAAATTGCCCTGCAGCAAATTCAACAAAGCATTGTTCCAATGCGCGTCGGCGTGATCCGGTTCGGTGTCCAGCGCCTGCCGGTAGTGATCACGGGCCTCGTCCAAGCGGCCCAGATCGAATAGGCTTGCACCGAGATTGACATGCGCATCGGCATGATCCGGTCGGATCTCCAGGACCCGCCGGCAGTGCGCCATTGCGTCTTCATGACGGCCGAGCCGATGCAGGCAGACAGCGAGATTGCTGTGTGCATTCAGGTAATCAGGCGCAATGGCCAAAGCCTGCCGATAGCTCGTTTCCGCCTCGCCGTAGCGCCGAAGGTTAAGCAGGACGTTACCGAGATTATTGTGGGCACCGGCAAATTCCGGCCGGATCGCCAAGGCCCGCCGATAACTTGATTCCGCTTCCTTGACGCGCCCAAGATCCTGCTGGACATTGCCGAGATTGTAGTGGGCGTCAACATCGTCCGCATCGATGTGCAACGCCTTGCGAAAACAATCGACGGCTTCGGTCAGGCGTTTCAATTTGTGCAGCACAAATCCCATGTTGCGGTGCCCAACGGCGTAGTCCGGTCGGATCGCAATCGCTTTGGCGCAATGGGCCAAGGCGTCGTCCAGGCGGCCGAGTTTTTGCAGCACCACACCCAGATTTGAGTGCGCGACGGCATGGGCGGGATCGATCTCCAACAAGGCCCGATAGTGCGCTTCCGCTTCCTCGAACCGCTTCAGCGCCAACAATGCATCGGCCACGGCCTGTTGGTCATTGGCAGAGACCGGAGCGATGGCGGCAGCTTGCCGGAAAGACGTAACCGCCTCTTCAAATCGCCCGAGTTTGACGAACGCATGGCCGAGGTTGCTGTACGCGTCCGCATAATCGGGAGAGAGAGCCAGCGCTTGTTGGTAGCGATCGACCGCTTCCTCGATCCGACCGAGGGCCACCAACACGTTGCCGAGGTTATTGTGCGCGTCAACGCGATGCTCATCGAGCGCGAGGGCCGTCTCGAACACCGCTACGGCCCGTTCGGGCTCTTGGGCCTGAGCATGGGCGACGCCAAGGCGGATCAACACGGCGACGTTTTCCGGATCCACCGACAGGATCCGGCCATAGAGTTCCCTGGCCTGCGCGAGCTTTCCTTGGGCATGGAGCCGAATGGCTTGCTGTAGAACTGTATCGTTCAATTTCCGTCGCGCCGCTCTTGATGGGGTCGCTTTATCCAACCGAACGCGAAATTTAGATCAGTCCATGGTCATAGGGAACCGTTGGATGAGCTCACCCCGGCAATTGCGGGGAGATTGCAACGCTCACCGAAGTGAAGCCTACTCCGCCGCGACAGCCGCGGTTTCGGCATCCGGCAAGCGTCTCGGCAGGATCGACACAGCACCGAGGATCACAACGGCGGCACCGACGAGGATCCGGAATAGCGTGTCGAAGCCCCAATTTTGATAGACGAATGCGATCAGCGGCAACGACAGCGCTAGGACGGTGAAACTCACGACATAGCGGACGCCATAAATGCGCGCCCGATAAGCGCCGCTGGCGGTCTTGCCAATCATGTAGTCATTGATGGGAATCTGTCCGAATGCGCCGATCATGAAACCCAGCGCGACGGCGAGCGCGATCGCGTCCGTCAGGCCCGGCATCACGGAAAAGAAGACAATTTGGATTACGGCAACGGTCATGAAAACCCGGCGCGGGCCGAAGCGGTCGAGCGTGCTGCCGACCACGAGCTGAGCGATCGAGGCCACCGCGAATATGATGAATGCCAGCGAACCGATCACGGTCGCCACATCTCCCTGGCCGGTGCCCGCAATATCACCGACCCAGGCCGACAGGTCGGTCGCCAGGCCCTGCATGCGTTCGTCGAAGATTTTCGGCAGCGCGAAGGTGGTCGACTGAAAGATAATGGACGACACCGCGGTCGTCAGAAAAACGATCGCCGAAACACGGATCAACAGAGATCGGTAAGCGGGCGTTGTGTTCATTTCCGCCGCCTCAGCCTTCGCCTTCGGCGCCATTCGGCCGGCATGAATATCGCGCCACCGCAACGCCAGATATAGGGTTCCCATAGCAATGGAGAAGACGCCCGGAAGGATGAACGCCATGCGCCAGCCGCCATTATCGATCAGGAAGCCGGTGATCAACGCCGCGCAGGCGACGCCTAAGTTTCCCCAGACGCCGTTCATCGCAATCCGCATGCCCGTGTTTTTCCATTTCATCGTGACGATGGCCAAGCCGACGGGGTGGTAGATGGCGGCAAACATACCGATCACGAAAAGCCCGATACCAATTTGCAACGGCGTTTGGGCGAAGCCGGTTACTATCGCTGTTAGGCCGATGCCGATGAAAAACACACACATCATGCCGTCGCGGCTCCATTTGTCCGCCAGCCAACCGGCAGGCAATGAAAACAGGCCAAACGCGAAGAACCCCGGTGTCGCATAGGCGAGAAGGTCGGCGTAACCGATCCCCCATTCCCGATAGAGCACCAACGCTGCGACGGTCGCAAAAACGAGGGTGAACAGGTGGTCAAGAAAATGCCCGATGTTCAGCAACAAAAAATGCGATCGATCCCGGTCCATGAGCCTGAAATTCCCAATGCGCGCGCATCGCCGGGAAACCCGGCACGGGCGCGGTCCAAATCATTTGCTTCAGTTTAAACTTGGCGGAAATGCGATGTCATGCCAATCTTCATCGAGATTATGCCAAAATTTTCCGTTGTTTGAAGGCGCACAACACATGGCCGTCAGCAAAACGCGCAGCACGGACCCGCAGGACTACCAGGATCTGCCGCAGGCGATCGGGGCGATGTCCAAGCGTTTTACCGATGGATCTGTAATTCCATTGCATGAACACGAGCGCGATCAATTGCTGTATGCGACGCGCGGAATCATGCGTTTGCGGACGGAACGGGAGGCCTGGATCGTGCCGCGCGACGGCGCAGTCTACATTCCCGCCGGAACGCGACACTCGATCAGCATGCATGGCGCCGTCGACATGCGCACATTGTACATCGACACATCCAACAACGATAAACCTGCCCGCGCTTTGTGTGTCGTCGCGGTCTCGAAGTTGCTCCATGAACTGGTCCTGGCCCTAACGGCGGAACCGGTCGTGTACGATCAAGCCGGCCGCGCCGGTCTGATCGCCCAACTGATCGAACAGGAGATCGGCCGCGCACGCGAATTATCGCTTCAGGTCCCCTTACCGAAGGATGTCAGGTTGCAACGGCTCTGCGCCGAACTGCTCGCCAACCCTTCTGACCGGCGAACGCTGGACGCTTGGTCGGACGCCGCCGGCGCCTCGACACGGACGCTGGCCCGGTTGTTCGAGCGCGATCTCGGGATGAGTTTCAACCGATGGCGCCAGCGCATCCGCTTCCATAACGCCCTCGAGGCGCTATCCTGTGGTGAGCCCATTGCCCGCGTCGCCGAACAGCACGGCTATCGCAGCGCCAGCGCCTTCTCGGCAGCCTTTGGCAAAGTGATGGGCGTACCGCCGTCAAAAGTGGCGATCAAACAATAGTTCTGGCCATAGGCTTACAACATTCACGTGGATTTAGAGGGCCATCAGCAGCATGGGGAACAAGCAGATTGCCGTAATCGGCGCCGGTATCATCGGACGCACCCACCTAGACGCCATAGCGGAAACGAAGGGGTTCGCCATTGCCGGAATTGTCGAACCGGCATCGAGTGGTGAATCTTCGTCAAATCAATATGGCTGCCGTCTCTTTCCAAGCCTCAATGAGCTGATCGCCGACCGCCCGGACGGTGCGATCATCGCGACGCCAAACGAGACCCACGTTGAGATCGCGGTAGGGCTGCTTGAAGCGGGCATCCCGGTACTGGTGGAGAAACCCCTCGCCGTCACCGTCGACGACACGCGCGATGTGCTGGCGGCCGTGGAACGGTTAGGCGTGCCGGCGATGACCGGCCATCAGCGCCGCTATAATCCCATCGTTCTCAAGGCGCGTGAACTGGCGAAGGCGCAACAGTTTGGCCATCTGGTCCAGGGCTCGGTGCTCTGCTCGCTAAAAAAGCCGGAGAGTTATTTCGAAGCTGCCTGGCGGCACCAGCCCGGCGTCGGCGGTCCGCTTCTCATCAATATGATCCACGAGATCGACTTGCTCCGCTTCATCTTTGGCGAAGTCCAAGAGGTCACTGCAATAACGTCCAACCGTGAGCGTGGCTTTGCCGTGGAAGATACCGCCGGCGCCATTCTGACGTTTCGTAACGGCGGCTTAGTGACCCTTTCGATCTCCGATGCTGCGTCGGCGCCGTGGGCTTGGGACATTTCCGCCGATGAGAACCCGGGCCGCTTCCCGGCGCATGCCGTCCAATCGCATTTCTTCTGCGGCTCCGATGGCGCCTTCAGCTTGCCGGATCTTACACTGTGGTCGCATCCCGGCGAAAAGAGTTGGACCGAGGCCATGCGATCAGAACCCGTGTTGGTCGCGACCGAGAACGCCTACGTCAATCAGATTGTCCATTTCGGCGCGGTGATCGACGGCAAGACCGAACCGCGCTGCTCAGCGCTCGACGGCGCCAGAAACGTCGCGATCATAGACGCCATTAAGCGGTCTTCCGCTATTGGCGGCCGGCTCGCTCTCGACCAGAGCGGTTTGAAGGCTCAGGGCGTGTACCAAATCGGTGACGTATAAGCGCGTTCCTGGGTCGTCATGGGGACGTTGTCGGTCATCTTGACGGCGAAGTTCTTGGCATCGTACGCAGTCCAGCGCGGCGTTGGGATCTCGATGACGCGGGCGTAATAGACCGCGCGTTCGGCCGGATCGAAATCGGGATCGACCCAGACCGATATCAACTCCGGATCGCCAATCGTGTTGGTCCAAGTCGCCTTTTCGATATCGACGGTGCTGCCGACCGGCGCCAGCGTACCATCGCTTCCCTGCTTGCGCGTTTCGGCGTCGCTCCAAACCACGTCGTGCACCTTTTCGTGCCGTTCGCCGGCCCCATCGACCCAGCCCTTGACGATCTGGATGCGGTCGAGATTGCCGGACAGCGGATCCTTCAACGCGGCAACGAGGAAACTTGGTGCTTTGCCTTCTGGTCCCTTTGTCAAATCGCCGCCCATGGGAACGCCTTTGACGTAGCCAACATCGGCCGGTAACCGGTTCGCGGCATCCGCTGCCGTGAATTCCCAGCCGCCGAAGAAGCGCACGAGCATCCGGGATCCCGTTGTCGCATAGGTTTCCCGGCGCATCATGGCATCGAACAGGGCTTTGCGCGTGTTCTTCCTTGCCCATACGCCGGCCAGGCCCGAAGCGGTCATCGACCAACCTTCGTATTGCCTGTCGCCGACCTTGGCCATTGGATGCTCCCAACGTTTTGGGCCCGGCTCGGCGCCTGAGTGCTTGCCGAAGAAATTGTCCTCTTGTGCCGTGGCCAGCCCGGTATGGGTATCCGTCGACCCGATCATGCCAAATTTGTACGGGTTCGTGCCCAACCTGGCTTCCAACTGCAGGCCGATCTGCAGCGCGCTCCGGGCATATTCATGCGCCAGCATCTCGTCTTTCTTGACCACGCTGAGGTCGAGGTTGCCTTGGTCCCAGGTTTCGTAGTCGGCAAACGCGTCGTCGGGCGACAGGAAAGGATGGGTTTCGCCATCGCCTTTGATCTGCGTTGCTTCGTAAAGCGGCTCCCACCGCGCTCGGCTTTCGACGTAGGCTTTGTCGAGCTTTTTGCCTGTCCACGGGTTCACTACGGGGAACATGACACCGTTGCTGAGGTTGCCGTTATGGGCAATTGCCATGATGGTGCCGCCCGACTTCTCCTCATAATTGGTCATCCAGGCCCAGAGGTCACTTTCATTGGGACTGCCGAGCGGCGGCAGCGATGTGTAGGGTTCCGTGCGCGAAGCCTTGTCGGCGCCGTCGCGGTAGACGACAACCCGGTGCCGGTTGTCTCCCGCCTGGTTCGATGTCCATTCATAGCCGATAAAGGCGGTGAAGCGGCCCGGGTCATTGTATTTCTCCGCCGCGTCAATGGTCAGCTCCCAGGCGGAGCGGTAAGCCTCGGTACCAGGCAGTGACGCCAGCGCCTTGGGGAATTTGTTCTGGGAGAAAGCCTGAATGACTTCGACCGCGGCCTGCACGCCCTTCTGGCCGCCGGCCTGGACCAAGTCGTACCAGCGTTTGCCGGTCGGGTCGGCCAGCATCGACGGTTCGCCCGCGTTGAGGCGAGGAAAGAAACCCATGTTATCGGAGTGGTCCGCGACAACCAGCCAGTCGAGGGGCCGCGAAAGCTTGACCTGGAGCCCGGTCGAAGCCGTCAGCTCCTGGCCGAGCGCGAACCGATAGGCGTCTTCGGGCATCAGGCGGGCGCCGAACGCGCCGGCATCCATCGACATGCCCGTATGCACATGGCTGTCGCCCCAATACACCTTGGTCGGGAAATTGCGTCCGGCATAAGGCGAATAATGGTCCTTCGCCGGGAAGGCACGGCCGACCTCGGTATGCGGCGCCGACAACCCGACGGCAGTCTGACCATATGAGGTCAATGGCAGCGCGGCGAGCGCGCCGAACGCGAAAAGACAGAGCACCGGAACCCGAAGCGACATTTGTAAGCCTCCCTTGTTTCTCCCCCGTTCCTGAGGAGCAACCAATCTTAAGTCAAGGCAAGACGACAGGAAAGATAATTCGCGGCCATTCGCTGTCAATCGAAGTAAAGCCGCAAATATTAGTCGGTGCACCTCAGCTGTTATTGCTCCGGTCCCGCTTTTCTGAATTCTCTGGGCTTTTGATTGGTCAGCTTTTCCCACACTTGGATTGCCCAGGCAATAGCGTCCGAGGCGCGCAAAACCTTGCCCGCAACGGGTAACAAGCCCGAAAGATCGGGGGTAGTCTCGGGAATCATCGTCCCGCATAGAGGGAATGCGATTGTCGGATAACAAACCGCTCGGCGGCGTTCGCGTCATCACCGTTGGCGGTGCCTGGGCCGGACGAGTGGCGTGCTGGCCGGTGATGGACGCCTATCTACCTCGCTGAAGGAGGCCGGATTTGACAGTGCCTAACCCAATGAACATGCCGCGCCCCTATTGGATTTATGGGCACACGCTTTCTTATTTCACCAGAAATCTCACCGGGTACATTTCCTATAAAGGCCTGCCCTGGCTGTCGGGTGCGGGACTTAGGCGTCTGCACACATGCCTCATGGCCCAACCAGTTTCGAGTACCGCCTCCTCTGGAATCGAGGTCGGTTTTGGACTAGCGTCACGGCAGGACAATCTGATGGCGGACGTTCATTTCAACCAAAAACTGGCGCTGCATGGATAAACGAACACTATTGAAGGCACTAGCCGTTGCGGCGTCTGTTTGCCTCTGGAAGGGAATGGCGGACCACGCAATCGCAGCTGAAGGCGCGGCGTCGAACTACTTCCCCGGCGCCTATGGGACTTTGCTAGTCGCGGTTGCGCCTGAACCAGGCCCGGTCTTCGCGGATCTAAATCTTTTTTACAGTGCCGAGGTCGACCGCGCTATCCTACAGGGACGCGCCAACACAGATGTCGAGATAAACGCTTTCTACACGTTGATTCAGGGCTACTACATTTGGGATGCGCCGGCGATCGGCGGCCGCTTTGGCATCAGTGGCTATGTGCCGTTGGGCTACTCTTCCCTGGAAGCGAGACTGGCGAATGGCCTGGGTACGGTTTCCGCGGATGAAGACAGTTTTGGGCTGGGCGATATCGGATTTGTGCCGGCCTCGTTTTATTGGAATACTGGCAATCTCAATTTGAATTTATACGAGCTAGTCATAGCACCAACGGGTAAGTATAGCGTAAACGATAACGTCAACATCGGCCGCAATTACTGGAGCTTCGACACTATCGTCGCAGTCACCTGGTTTGATGCCGAGACCGGAACCGAGGTTTCTGTCATCCCAGGAATAATGATCAATACGGAAAATCCCGACACCAATTATCGCACCGGTACGGAATTTCACGTCGATGTGGTCGTAAATCAATTTCTGTCAGAAACTTTCGCCGTGGGCGTCATTGGCTATGCTTACAAACAAATTGAAGGTGATTCCGGATCGGGGGCTATCCTCGGTGATTTCAAGGGCGAGTCCTACGGACTGGGCCTGGCCCTTTCGTGGATCCCGAATTTCGGCAGCGGCGATATCGCCATTACGGGCGGGTGGTTGCATGACCTTGATGCCACAAATAGGCTTGAGGCCGACTACGGTTCTCTCGCAATTGCCGTAAGCTTTTGAGTATTGGTGCCGTCGACAGCTAAAGTCGCACGCCGTTTGTTTCTTGGGTAAGGAGGGAGATGTTTTGAAGAAACTCCGCACAGCAATCGTTGCATGTACTGCGATATTGGCTTCGACCTTATGTTCGATGACCTTTGCGCAGGTCGTCGAGAAACCCAACATCGTCCTTGTTTTCATGGACAATTTCGGCTGGGGTGAACCGGGATTCAACGGTGGCGGAATCATTCGCGGTGCACCGACACCGAAACTTGACGCTCTCGCGGCCGAGGGTTTGAGGCTAACCAATTTTAACGTCGAAGCCCAGTGCACGCCATCTAGAGCAGCCATCATGACCGGGCGCTACGGTGTCCGAAGCGGCAACCACACCGTGCCGTTTGGTGGCGGGGTTTACGGGCTCGTGCAATGGGAAATCACCATGGCCGAGATGCTTGCGGAGGCCGGATACCACACCGGTATGTTCGGAAAATGGCACCTTGGCTGGTCAGAAGGCCGATACCCGAGCGACCAAGGTTTTGACGAATTCTTTGGAATTGAAACGACCGATAGCTCGGTTTGGAATACGCTCCCAGGATTCAAGGACAGCGGTCTAGAGACGCCGAAAGTGTTTCAAGGGCGCAAAGGTGAGCCCGCGACTATGGTGCGCGAGTACGATCTTGATTACCGTGCCAGGATCGATGGCGACCTGACCGACAAGGCCATCGATTACATGCGCCGCAGAGCTGCGACGGACCAGCCGTTCTTCCTCTATCTACCGTACACGGCGACCCACTACCCCACACTGCCACATCCGAAGTTCGATGGTGTGACGGGCAATGGACCTTGGGCCGACTTGCTTCACCAAATCGATCAATATGTCGGTCGACTGAATGCCGCGATCGACGAACTTGGTATTCGCGATAATACGGTCTTCATCTTCACAGCGGACAACGGCAATGAGGCACAGCCCGAAGGCGAATCCAACATTTCCCGTGAGCCGGCGATTCAAGGCACGGCTGGTCCTTGGCGGGGGACGATGTTTACGAGCTTCGAGGCGAGCCTGCGCGTTCCGTTCGTAATCCGATGGCCGGGCAAGATACCCGCTGGGTCAGCAAGCAACGAGATCGTTCACGAGTTGGACTTGTACCCGACACTGGCCAAGATCGCCGGGGGCAAAGTGCCGACTGACCGTGTTATCGACGGTGTGGATCAGACCGAGTTCTTCCTCGGCAAGCAGAAAAGATCCAACCGCGACGGTGTTATCATCTACCAGGGCGCAAAAATCAACGGCGTGAAATGGAAGAACTGGAAGGTCTTATTCAACGAACTCGACACGATTTTTAGCCCCACATTAGCCTACGACACGCCGAAGATTTACAATCTGTTGACCGATCCGGGCGAACGCTTGAATGTATTGTTCCCGAACACGTGGGTCGCACAAAAGGCGCTTCCGCAGCTGACTGAGCACGCAAAGTCATTGCAAGAAGAGCCACCGATCCGGCCGGGAACTCCCGATCCGTACGTACCGAAAGGGTCGCAATGAACGGCTTACGTTAGCAATCCGTTGTGTATCTTTATGGCAGATTTTGTTGATAAAGTCCGCGACTATCAAGATCTTGAAATATTGATTCGTGTAAATCCGGCGTAACGGCACTCCGCCGCCGATCGACATACTGCCGTTAATGTCGGCGGGTAGGCGCATGGCCGCCGTAGCCGCTCCAGGCGACGCACGCGCGGCGCATCCATCACGGCATATCGATAACAATATTGCCGTAATCGTCGCAAACAGCACTGGCGCCGGGCGGGATGACGCAGGTGGCGTCGTATTCCTCGACGATCAGCGGCCCGGTGCGACGCTCGACCAACTGGGCGCGGGCGATGACATCGGTCTCGCGCCAGCCGTCGTCCGGGCCGAAATAGGCGCGGCGTGTGGTCGGGCCCGCGGCCTCACGATCACCCGCGGTGATCAAGCGATCCGGTACGCTGCCGTGGTCCGGCAGGCCGCGGCCGATCAATTGCGCGGTGACCAGCACCACAGGTTCGTCCGGGCCGGCGCGATGGCCATAGGTGCGTTCATGTTCCTGGCCGAAGCGTTCTTCCAGATCCCGGACCTTGTCGTCATCCAGCACGCCGTCCGGCGCCGGCACGGACAATTCGAAAATTTGTCCTTTGTAATGCATATTGCCGGTTCGCTCGATGGCGATTTGGTGGGGCCGGAATCCATCGTGGGTAAGCTGGGCCCGGGCCTCGTCTTCCAACGCTTGCCAGGTGGCGGTCAAGGCCGCCGGATCGGTGTCGCGCAACACCGACATCAGGCTTCGCGAATAATGATGCTCGACATCCGCATAGAGCAACCCGAACGACGAAAACAGCCCCGGCGAGGGCGGCACAACGATCCGCCCCATACCGAGCGCGCGCGCCATGGCGGCGGCGAACAGTGGACCGTTGCCGCCGAAGGCGAACAGGCTATAGTCACGCGGGTCGCGGCCGCGCTCGCTCGAAATCGCCCGGATCGCCCGGATCATGTTGGAGGCGACGATCTGATGGGCGCCGTAGGCGGCCTCGGCCATCTCAAGCCCCAACGGGCCGGCGATCTGCTCCTGCAACGCCTGGCGGCTTTGTTCGGCATCGATCGGCAACTCGCCGCCGACCAAGTAGTCGGGATTGAGGTAGCCGAGGATAACGCTGGCATCGGTCACCGTCGGTTCGGTGCCGCCGCGGCCGTAACAGACCGGCCCGGGATCGGCACCGGCGCTTTGCGGCCCGATTTGCAGGGCACCGCCATCGTCGATCCAGACGATGGAGCCGCCGCCGGCGCCGACTTCGGCCAAGTCGATGGCCGGGACTTTTAGTTGATAGCCGGCGCCGGTCAGCAAGCGCGAGCCCATCAGGATGCCGCCGCCGACCTGGTAATCGAGGCTGCGCGTGTATAGCCCGTTCTCGACCAACGAGGTTTTAGCCGTGGTGCCGCCCATGTCAAAGGTGATGATGTCCGCCAGATCCAGTTTGGCGGCCAGCGCCTGGGCGCCGACGACACCGCCGGCGGGGCCGGATTCGATGATGTTGGCGGGCTTCACTGCCGCCGTATCCGCGGTGATCAAGCCGCCGTTCGACTGCATCAGTAAGAACGGGCAGTCGAGGCCGATCTCCTTCAGCCCTTCCGACAGGCGTCCGAGATAGCTGCCGACGACCGGCATGATGTAGGTGTTGATCACCGTCGTCGAGGTCCGGTTATATTCATTGATCTCCGGCAGCACGTCGAAACTGATCGAATGGGGCAAGCCCGGCGCCAGGCGTTCGATGATCGCCTTGATACGACGCTCGTGGGTATCGTTGGTGTAGGAATTGAGCAGGCAAACGGCGATCGCTTCGACGCCTTCCGCCAGCAGCCGCTGGACCGCCCGCTCCGCCTCATCTTCGTCGAGGGCGACTTCGATCGCACCTCGGTGGTCGATGCGTTCCGTGACCGTCAGCCTGAGATAGCGCTCGACCAGTGGCGCCGGCTTCTCCCAATGCAGATCATAGAGCCGGGGCATACGGAGATTGCGGATCTCCAAGACATCGCGGAAGCCGGCCGTGGTGATCAGGCCGGTGCGCGCGCCCTTATGCTCCAGGATCGCGTTCGACGCCACAGTCGTCGCATGCAGCACTTCGCTGACGTCCGCCGCCGCCAGGCCAGCCTCGGCAAAGACCGCCGCCAGCCCGTCGACGATCGCTGCCTCGTATCCACCGACCGTCGATGAGACTTTCTTCGAATGCAACGTCCCGTCGCGGGCCAGCACCACCAAATCGGTGAACGTCCCGCCGATGTCGGCACCGACACGAAAATCCGCCATCACGCCCGCTCCTGTTTTTGATTGGCCGCGTCGTCGTCTTGCCAGCGGACAACGGCCGAATCCGGCGAGCGCACGGCCCTGAGTTCGGCGCGGCGCGCCTCGGTCGCGGCATCATCGACACGCCAGTTTTCGCTGTCGACCACCACGCCATACTCATCGGCCGCCGCCGCTGGGCTGACTAACTCGTTCCGCACGTCGCGCAGCACCGCCGCCGGATCCCGCGTCAACGGATCGCCCCAGCCGCCGCCGCCGGCCAGTTCGTGCACGAACACGTCACCTTGGCGGATGGTCATGGTGAGTTTGGAATCGAGCGGCTCCGACCCCTCCCCGCGGTCGATGTAGTTGCAGGAGGCTTTACCCGGATAGCCGCCATAGAGCCCGTAGGGCCGGATCTTGCGGCGGTCGGAGCGGACCTGCAGCACCGCCTCGCGCTCCAGGAACCGGTAGTCGCGACGGTAGGGCGCACCGCCGCGAAACTGCCCCGGTCCGGCACGATCAGCGACGAACTCATAGGCCAGGATCTGCATCGGATGCTCGGTTTCGATCACCTCGACGGACTGGGACGCCATGTTGGCGAACATGTTGGCATTGCCTTGCAAGCCGTCGGCCCAGGGCCGGCCGCCCCAGGTGCCACAAGCGAAATCCACATAGATGAAGGGCTGGCGCTGATCGTCGTAGCCGCCGATCGAGACGCCAGTATTGCCGCCGTCAGACGCGGCACAGACCTGGTCGGGCAACATCATCGCCAAGGCGCCGAACATGCAATCGCCCATGCGGAAGCCGGTCAGGCCACGCGCCGCGCAGGCGCCGGGCAGCACCATGTTGGTAATCGTGCCCGGCGGTGCGACGACGTCGATGACCCGGAACACGCCTTCGTTGTTCGGGATGTTCTTGGGCAACACCGATCGGATGGCGGCATAGGAATGCGCCATGGTAAAAGACAACGTGCTGTTGATGGCGCCCTTGACCTGGTCGGAGGAACCGGTCCAATCCACGGTCATGCGATCGCCTTTTGTGGTGATCGTCACGAACAGCCGGATCCGCCGGTCGCGATCGATGCCGTCATCGTCGATCCAGTCTTCGAAACTGACCGTGCCGTCGGGCAAGGCCGACACCGCCGCCCGGGTCAGGCGTTCGGCATAATCGATCACCTCCTGCATATAGGCCGCGGTCTTGGCCGGGCCGTAGCGGTCGACCAAGGCACCGAACTGGGTCTCCGCCAGCCGGCAGGCGGCGAGCTGGGCGCGCAGATCGCCGAACACCTGCACCGGAATGCGCACGTTCTTTTCGATCAAGGCCCACATGGTATCGTTACGGCGGCCGGCCTCGAACAGCTTCAGCGGCGGAATGCGCAGACCCTCCTGATAGATCTCCGTCGAATCCGAGGCGTTGGAGCCCGGCACCCGGCCGCCGACATCGGCGTGATGGCAGATTGTCGCGGCGAAAGCGATGCGCACGCCTTGCGTATAGAGCGGCTGAAAAATGAAGATATCCGGCAGATGCATGCCGCCGTCGAAGGGATCGTTCATGATATAGAGATCGCCGGGCTGCATCTCCTTACCATAGCGCTCGACCACCGCCGCCAACGCCGTCGGGATCGAGCCGAGATGCCCGGGCAAGGTCAGGCCCTGGGCCACCATCTTGCCGTCGGCGTCGGCGAGCGCGGTCGAAAAGTCCATGTTGTCGCGCAACACGCCGGAATAGGTGGTTCGACAAATCGTCACCGCCATTTCATCGGCAATGGTGAAGATCGCGTTCTTGAACAGTTCGAATTCGATCGGATCGATGGTCATGCTCATGGCCTTATCCTTCGCTTTCCGCAACGTCGACGCCGTAATCCTCTAGGGCGGCGGCGCGCGATATGTAGCCGCTCTCAACATCCGACAGGATGCGGTCGCGCGGCCGGTCGGCGGGATCGCCAAAGCCGCCACCGCCCGCTTGAACCATGGTGATCCGGTCGCCTGGTTTCAGGGCGTAACGTCCCTTTGGGTCGACGACACCGTCATTGATCCTGTGTTCGCGCGGCAGGCCGGACCCACCGCGATGCAAGCCGAGGGCCGGAAAATCCGTCCGATTGGCCATGCAGAACACGGTCATGTCATGGCCCGAGTCGTTGCGGATAACGACTTCCTGGCCAAGCCCGCCGCGGGCGGCACCGGGACCGGCGGAATCCGTCAACAGCGCCTTACGCTCGACCGTTGTCGAGGTCAGGGTTTCCCAGACTTCGACCGGCACCACCGCCATGTTCGACGGGCCTGGCGTCGTGTCGGCGCCGTCCAAACCGCGCAGCGCGCCGAAACCGCCGGAGCTGAAATAAATCGTCGACACGGCATGGCCGTCCCGGTGGCGGCCTTGGAAAGTCATCAGGTCGAGCATGCCGCAATCCGCCTGGACCCGTTCCGGCACCGCCTCGGCCAACGCGCCGAACACCAGCGGCGACACGAAATGGCCAATCATATGGCGCGCGCCGGTGGCCGCGGGTGGCATGGCATGCAACAGGCAGCCCTCCGGTGCCGTTACCGCGACCGGGGCGACGCTGCCGCCATTGTTCGGCAACTCGGGAACCGTCAGGCATTTCACCGAATACAGCACCATGGCGCGGGTATAACAGAACGGCACATTGATGCCGCGGCGAACACAGGCGTCCGTGCCGGCGAAATCGACCGCCAGGCCGTCGCCCGCTACGGTAACCGTGCAGGCCAGGGTCATGGCGCCGTCCAGCCCTTCGATTTGGACTGAATTCGGGTAGCGCCCGTCGGCCATATCGCCGATCCGCTGTCGCGTCGCCCGTTCCGAGCGGGTTCGGATTTCCGCTGACAGGCCGTCGAAGTCGGCCAACCCATAGTCATCGAGGAACGCGCAGAGCATGGTCTCGCCAGCCTGGGTCGCGGTCACGTTGGCCATCAAATCGCCGATCACCTGTTCCGGCGCGCGAACATTGTTGCTGACCAACTCGACAATGAAATCATTGCGCCGGCCCGCTTCGAACAGCTTGCAGACCGGCAGCCTCAAGCCCTCGTGGTAGATCTCCTCCGCGGCGGCGCCGAACCCGAGCCCGCCGATGTCCGGCAGGTGTGTAATAGAGATGACATAGGCGATCAGCCGGCCGTCACGGAAGATCGGCCGCATGACGTTGATATCGAACATATGGCCGGTGCCGAGCCAGGGATCGTTGGTGATCACCACGTCGCCGGGCCGCAACGTCGCCGGCGGAAAGCGCCGCAGCATATGCTGCAAGGTCGCCGGCGCGGTGCCCATGAATACCGGCACGCTGTAAGTGCCTTGCGCCATCAACTGGCCTTGGCTGTCGAGGATTGCCACGGTCAGGTCGTAGCTTTCATTGACGATGGTGGAAAACGACGTCCGTACCAGGGTCGAAACGATTTCGTCGGATATGGCCACCAAGCGGTCCCACATGATGCCGACGTCGATCGCGTCGAGAGACCGTTCGGCACCAGTCATGACGCCGCCTCGCGCAACAACGCGTCGGCCTCGACAGCGGCCAATTCGGCGACAAGGTTGCCGTGGCCGTCGACGCCTACCCGATCGCCTAGGCCGATCACCACGGTCGATTCCCGCTCTTCGACCAGGGCCGGTCCGTCGATCACGGCGCCTTCGGCCAAGGCATAACGATCATAGACCGGTGTCGGCATATAGTCTCCCGTTTCCGGAAAGTAGGCTCGCCGCTCGCCTTTGCGGGCATCCGCCGCCCCGGCCCGTGTGTCCGGCGCGCCGGCCGCATCCAACGCCGGCGCCGGCGCCGCTGCTTCCGCCTTCCACGTGGTGATGACCAGCGGCGCGTCGAGCAGGCTCGGTCCGTATAACGCTTCGTAGTGCTGGCGAAAGAGATCGGGCAAGACCGCGACCAAGCCGGTGACATCCGCCGTCGACGGCAGAGTGACTTCGATCTCATGGCCTTGGCCGTGGTAGCGCATGTCGAGGCGGCGGCTGATGGTCATCCGGTCCGCCGCGACCCGGGCGTCGGCCAAGGGTGCCCGCACGTCGGCTTCAAGGGCGGCAAAGGTTTCCGCCAGATCTTGCTGCGACAGATCGTCGACAAATATCTGTCGGGTGCGCGCGACCTCGAACGTCAATGGGCTGTACAACAGCCCGAACGCCGACATCACGCCTGCCGCCGCTGGGAACACCACCCGCGGAATCCTAAGCTTGCGCGCGACGCCCAAGGCATGGACCGGGCCGGAACCGCCGAAGGCAACCATGGTGGCGCCGCGATAGTCGAAGCCGCGTTCGGAGGCATGAATGCGGAAGGCGCGCGCCACGTCCTCGTCGATGATTTCATGGATGCCCCAAGCGGCCCGGACCACCGGCAAATCGAGCGGTTCGGCGATGACCGAGGCAATCGCCTGTTCGGCAGCAGCGCCATCGAGCGCCATGTCGCCGCCGAGAAAAAATCCTGGATCGAGATAGCCGAGCACCAAATTGGCGTCGGTCAAGGTCGGTCGGTCGCCGCCCTGGCTGTAACAGGCCGGCCCCGGATCGGCGCCGGCGCTCTCCGGCCCGACCGCGATCGTGCCGCGCGCATCGATGCGTGCGATGGAGCCGCCGCCGGCACCGATTTCGATCATGTCGATCACCGGGCTCTTCAGCGGCAGACCGCTGCCGCGCTTGAATTCGTGCATGCGGGCGATTTCCATGCCGTAGACCTTGGTGGCCAAACCGTCGCGGATCAACGCACCCTTGGCGGTGGTGCCCCCCATGTCGAAGGACAACAGATCCGGTTGGCCGAGCATCCGGCCATGCACGGCCGACATTTGCGCGCCGGCGGCTGGACCCGATTCCACCATCCGCACCGGAAACCGCCGGGCCATGTCCGGCGTCAACGTCCCGCCGCTCGAGCTCATCACGAAGAATTGCCCGGTGAAGCCGAGATCGACCAGCCCGGCCTCGAGCCGGCTGAGATAGCGGCTGAGCAGCGGTTGCGTGTAGGCATTGATGCAGGTCGTTGTGAAGCGCTCGAACTCGCGCCGCTCCGGACAGACCGCGGAAGAGAGCGAGACAGGGAGGTCGGGAAAATCCGCCGCCGCCGTGGCGCCGATGGCTTGTTCGTGGGCCGGGTTGGCGTAGGCGTGCAGCAGGCAAATGGCGAGTGACTGAATGTCGTGCTCGGCGACCAGGCGCGCCACCGCCCGGCGGGCGTCCTCGATATCAAGCGGAATTTCGACATGGCCGTCATAGTGGCAGCGTTCGGCGACCTCGACCCGTCGCGGCCGCGGCACCAGCGGCGCCGGAAAGGCCAGGCGGAGATCGAACACGTCGTAGCGTTTCTCCTGGCCCATATCGAGAATGTCGCGGAAACCAGCCGTGGTCACCATGCCGGTCCGCGCACCCTTGCGCTCGATCACCGCGTTGGTCACCAAAGTCGTGCCGTGAACCACCTCGGTGACCGCATCCAAACCGATGCCGTGACGCGCCAACAACGCGTTGGTACCATCGATCACCGCGCGCGACGGATCGTCCGGCGTCGTCAGCTGCTTATGGATGGCAATCCGCGTCCGCGCCGCGTCATAGAGCGCGAAGTCGGTAAAAGTGCCGCCGATATCGATACCTAAACGATAGCCCATCTGACGTCGGTCTCCGGTGAAGGAAGAGTCTAGCCGTCAGGTGCCTAAGCGTCGAGGCCTAGCCCTTCCGCATCCAGGGTTTCGATCAACGCCTGGTCGAGAATGGCCATGGCGCTGTCGATTTCGTCGCGGGTCACGGTGAGCGGTGGTGCGATGCGGAAAATGTTGGCCCCTGCCCGGCGGCCGATGTTCAAGCAGGCGCCGAGCGCCAGGCAACGGCGGCTGACGGCGACGCCGAAATCGAGCGCCGGTGTCTTCGATTGGCGATCGACTACCAACTCGATGCCGACCAACAGGCCGCGGCCGCGCACGTCGCCGATGGCTTCATGGCGCTGTTGCAGGTCCGTCAGGGACTGCTTCAAATACACGCCCATCTCTCGCGCGCGATCGGCCAAGCGATCGCGCAGCACGATTTCGATGACCTTGCGGCCGACCGCCGCCGGCATGGGATCGCTGGCGTGGGTCGTGTAGAACAGAAAATCGTTTTGCTGGCAGGTTTCCTCGATTTCATCGCTGGTGATCGTCGCCGAGAGCGGCAGGCCGGCGCCCAGAGTCTTCGACAAGGTCAAAATGTCCGGGACGACACCATCGCGTTCGAAGGCAAACAGGTCACCGGTGCGCCCGAGGCCGGTCTGCGCCTCATCGAGGATCAGCAACATGCCGCGCTCCCGGCATTTCTGTTGCAGGGCGGCGAGATAGCCCTCCGGCAGCTCGATGATGCCGCCGGCGCTGAGGATCGGTTCGGCGATCATGGCGGCGGGTCGGCCGACGGATTGACGATCGACCATGGTGAAACCGAAATCCAATTCCCCTTGCCAGTCGTAATGACCGTCGCGCGCGAACGGCGATCGGTACGGATCCGGCGTCGGGAGGGCAAGCGCGCCCGGCGCCATCGGCCCGTAGCCGCGCCGGCCACCGGCATAGGTGGCGGCCGCGGCACCACCGGTGACGCCATGCCAGGAGCGGTCAAAGCCGACCACCTCGAAACCACCGGTGACCAGCTTTGCCATGCGCAGCGCCGCCTCGTTGGATTCGCCGCCAGTGCTGAGCGGTAAAACCTTGGCTAGGTTGGGGGGTAGGACACCGGCCAACGTTTCCGCAAATGCCTGCACGGGCAGCGATAGGAAACTGCTGTGCAAATGGTCGAGTTCGGCCACCGCGTCCTGCATTTCGGCAACGATTTCCGCGTGGCTGTGGCCAAGAATGGCGCTCATCTGACCCGACGTGAAATCGAGGATCGCCCGGCCGTCTTGGTCATAGATGTACGACCCTTGGGCGCGGGCGATTATCGGCTCGGCGAAGCTGCCACCATAGCGAAAAACGTGGGTTCGTTCGGTTTCGTCCATGACCTGTTCCTCTGAATTGGCAATATCGTAGTGCCGCGCCGTCGAAAGCGATAGCCGGCCGGCCGCGACGACGTGCCACGCTTTCGCTCGTTGCCCGATTGTGCTACCGATTCCGGTAGATAAGGCCATCGAGAAACGGTCAGATTTGGGAGAACGATCATGAACAGCATTTTCGGACAATGCCGGCGGACCTTGGTCAAAGGCGCCATCGCCGTGGCCTTGCTGAGCGCCACGACAAGCATCGCGGCGGCGGAAACCGTCACCTTGCGCATGTCGACCTGGCTGCCGGCGCGCCACCATTTGACCGGCGACACCCTGCAGCGTTGGTTTAGTGCCATCGACAAGGCCTCGAACGGCACGCTGAAGATCAACCTCGACAAAGCGCCGATCGCCAAGCCGCCGGGGCAATACGACATCGTCCGCAAGGGCGCTGCCGACCTGTCCTATCACGTCATGGCCTATACGCCGGGCCCGTTCGAGATCGTCCGCGGCGTCGAGCTGCCGTTTATATCGCCGAACGCGGAAGTCGGCAGCCAGGCGGCCTGGGACTGGTACGACCGCAATATCGGCTTCGACAAAGAATTCAAGGACGTCAAGGTCGTGACCATGTTCGTGCATGGACCGGGCATGATCCATTCGAAGACGAAAATCCTTAACCTGGAAGACCTGAAAAACGTCAAGCTTCGGGTTGGCGGCGGCGGCGTCAGAATGTCGGAGGCGCTCGGTGCCACGCCGGTGGCGATGCCGGCACCGAAAGCCTACGAAGCGATCCAAAAAGGTGTCACCGACGGCGCCATGTTCCCGTGGGAAGCGGTGTCCGGTTTCAAATTGTTCGAGCTGACCAAATTCCATCTTGAAGTACCGGGCGGCCTCTACACGACGCCGTTCGCCATCGTCATGAACAAGAAGAAATGGGACGGCCTGTCGGACGCCCACAAGAAGGTGTTGAACGATGTTGGCGGCGTCACAGGCGCCAAGATCATCGGCCAAGGCTGGGACGATGCCGATGTCGCCGGTAAGAAAGTCGCCCTCGAGAACGGCGCCACCGTCAACGTGCTGTCGGAAGCGGAACAGGTCAAGTGGGCCGAGAAGATCTCGTTCATGACCGAGGTCTGGATCAAAAAAGCCAATGACAAAGGCCTGGACGGTGAAGCCCTGCTCGTCGATCTCAGAGCCACGGTCGCTAAGTATGCAGCCATGAATTAGCAGCGTTGGCGACGGCCGGATGAACCAACCGACAGCGCACACGTGACCGCTTTTGAAAGACTCTTGCGGCGTGTTGCCCAGGCGCTGACCGCGATTGCCGCGGCGTGCCTGGTGTTCCTGATGCTGATGACGTTTTTCGACGTCGTCGGCCGCTACTTCTTCAATGCGCCGGTCACCTTCACCGTCGAGCTGACGGAACTCGCCATGGGGCTGGTGATACTCCTCGGCCTCGGCATGACCACGTTGAAGCAAGAGCACATCACCGTCGACGTGGTCTTGAGTGTCATGCCGGCGCCATTGGCTCGATTGGCGACCATCGTGGCGCGGCTTTGCGCGCTTATCTTTCTCGCCATCATCGCCTGGCAATTGACCGAACAAGCTCTGCAAATCATGGCTGACGGCCTGGTGACCCAAGTCTTGGGCACGCCGGTATTCCCGGCGGCTTTCGTCATGGCGGCGGGCGCCGCGTTCGCGTGCCTGGTTGGGGTGTGGCTGTTCACCCGGCCGGTCAAACACGCACCGAAGGGCGTTACCGATGGAAGCGCTTGACGCCGGGCTGGTTTCCTTCGCTGGCATGTTTGTCCTGTTGCTGATCGGCGTTCCGATCGGCTTCGCCATGGGTCTGGCGGGCCTGTTCGGCATGAGCATGATCATCGGCTGGGAGCCGGCGCTTAGCCTGTTCGGCACCACCGCGTTCGAGACCACGGTTACCTATGACCTCAGCATTGTCCCACTGTTCATCCTGATGGGGTCGATGGCCTCCCGGTCCGGCCTCAGCCAAGAGCTCTACGAGGCCTTCGATGCCTGGGTCGGCGCCTTCCGCGGCGGCTTGGCGTTGGCGACGATCGGCGCCTGCGGCGCCTTTGCCGCCATATGCGGCTCGTCGCTCGCCACCGCGGCGACCATGACCAAGGTCGCGCTGCCGGAAATGAAGCGTTATCAATACAACGACAGCCTGGCGACCGGCTCGGTCGCGGCCGGCGGCATCATCGGCATCCTTATCCCGCCGAGCGTCATCCTGGTGCTGTACGGCATCCTGACGGAAACCAGCATCGGCGACTTGTTTATCGCCGGTTTCATTCCCGGCATCTTGACGATCATCGGCTTCATGGCGGCGATCGCGGTGGTGACCCGGCTATGGCCGGACATCAGCAAACCTGGCAAACGCTCAACGACACGCCAGAAAATCCAGGCGCTGGGCCGCACCTGGGGCGTGTTGCTGTTGTTCCTGCTGGTCATCGGCGGCATCTATTTCGGCGTCTTCACGCCAACCGAGGCGGCCGGCATCGGCGCCGTCGGCGCCTTTGTGATATCCGCCCTGCGCCGCCGGTTGTCGGTCGACGCCGTCAAGGAAGCGCTGGTCGAGACCGTCGGCACGACGGCAATGATATTCATCGTGCTAATCGGCGCCTTGACCTTGAACAATCTCATGGTCTTCTCCGGCATCGCCGACGCGCTCTCCGACTTCGTCACCGGCCTGGACTATCCGCCGATGGTGGTCATGGCGGTCATTTTGCTGCTTTACATGGTAATGGGCTGCGTACTCGATGCCTTGGCGATGATCCTGCTGACCATCCCGATCTTCTACCCGATCGTCCAAAGCCTGGGTTTCGATCCGGTCTGGTTCGGCATCTTGGTGGTCATGGTGGTTGAACTCGGCCTGATCACGCCGCCGATCGGCATGAACGTGTTCGTCATCAAAGGCATGGTCCCCGACGTCGCGTTGAGCGCCATCTATGTCGGCGTGTTGCCGTTCGTGGTCGCGCAGATCATACTGATCGTGATCATATTCTTCCTGCCCGACATCGTATTGTGGCTGCCGCAAACCGCGGCGCAATTCCGCTGACGCGCCATCAACCGGAGTGAGACCCACCCATGGCAGAACTCGATCCGATCACCACGTCTGTCATCCATCATCGCCTCTGTGCCATCGTCGAAGAGATGGGCGAGGCGATGTTGCGGACGTCGTACTCGCAGATCCTGAACTCGAGCCGGGATTTCTCCATGGCCATTTGCGACGATCGCGCGCAGTTGGTGGCGCAGGCGGAGCATATCCCGGTGCATGTCGGCGCGCTGTCCTGGGGCGCCAAGGCCGTCATGGAATTCTTCGACGGCGACATCCATCCGGGCGATGTGTTTTTGCTGAACGATCCTTATTTCGGCGGCAGCCATCTGCCCGACCTGACCGCCTTCGTGCCGGCCTTCGCCGATGACAAACTGCTGTTCTGGACCATCAACCGGGCACACCATTCCGACATCGGCGGCGCGACGCACGGCGCCTACAACGCTTCGGCGACGGAGATCTGGCAGGAGGGCCTACGCATTCCGCCACTTCGGCTCTATAGCCGCGGTGAGCAGCACAAAGACATGCTGCGGATGCTGACGGCAAATGTACGCCATCCGCGTGATTTCGAAGGCGACTTGGCGGCGCAGATCGGCTCGGTGCATTTGGGCGAACGCCGGCTCAGCCACCTGATCGCCGAATTCGGCGCCGACACCGTCACGGGCGCCGCCGACAGCATCTTGGATGCCGCCGAAAGGCAAGCCCGCGCGGTCATTGCCGATTGGCGCGACGGTGTCTTTCATGGCGAGGCCATTCTCGACGACGACGGCCGCGGCAACGACGATATCGCAATCCGCGCTAAGGTCACCAAACGGGGCAGCGACATCGAGATCGATTTGACCGACTCCGACCCCCAGGTCACCAGCTTCCTCAATTCCTCTTACGCCAACATGCGCTCGGCCGTCGCCATGGCGATCGCCTTCCTGTTGGATCCGGAGATCCCAAAAAATGACGGTTCGCTCCGGCCGGTCCAGGTTATCGCCAAGCCCGGCACCGTTGTCTGGGCCGAACCGGGCGCGCCGGTCACCTTGTCGACGTCGCATTGTGCCCAGGAAATTGTCGAGGCCGTGGTCAAGGCCTTGGCCGGTGCCTGTCCGGACCGGGCCATGGCCGGTTGGGGCCGCCGTTTTCGCATCGCCATCAAAGGCGAGGATCCGCGCAACCACAAACCCTTCATCTGGCATATGTTTCATGCCCGGCCCGGCGGCGGCGCCTCGTCCGGCGGCGACGGCTGGCACGGCATCGGCGAATGGCATTCCACCGGCGGCATCAAATTCGGTTCGGTCGAGGTCGCCGAAGTGCGCTTTCCGCTCTATTTCCGCCATCATGAATTCCGCGCCAACTCCGGCGGAGACGGCCAGTTTGGCGGCGGCGCCGGGGTCGATCTGGACTTTGTCGTCGAGACCGACACGCCCTGCCGCGCCAACACCGCCGGCGACGGCGCCCGGCACGGCTCGCCGGGCCTTCAAGGCGGCCGAGATGGCGCGCCGCACCGCTATCTGATGCGCGTGCCCGGCCACCGGCCCAAGGTGCTCAGCACCAAGCAGGAAGGACTGAACGTGCCGCCGGGGACCGTGTTCGAAGTGCACTCCGCCGGTGGCGGCGGCTGGGGCGCACCGGACGAAAGGCGTCCGGAAGCGATCGCCAAGGACCGGGCCAACGGCTTCGTTCGCGGCGCCAGAAAACCGGCCCGGCCGGATTGAGTTTCTGATATGTATCGTATTGGCATAGACGTTGGCGGCACTTTCACCGACCTGGTTGCCGTCGACGACAACGGCAAGGTCACCCTGGCCAAGGCACCATCCACGCCCGGCGATCAATCGGTTGGCGTGATGGACGGCCTCGGCCGCCTCGCCGAGGCGCTGGCCCAGCCATTGGAAACGGTGCTCGCCCAAACCGAGCGGATCGTGCACGGCACCACGGTCGCCACCAATGCCTTGTTGGAGCGCAAGGGCGCCACGGTCGGGCTGTTGACCACCGAAGGCCACCGCGACGTCCTGGAAATGCGCGAAGGCCTGAAACCGGAGCGCTACAATCTCAGACTGGCGCGGCCCGACCCGCTGGTACCGCGCCGCCGCCGTCTCGGGGTCCGCGAACGCCAGCGCGCCGACGGTCAAGTCGACATCGCGCTTGATCCGGACTCCCTCGCGGCCGCCATCCGCAAGCTGAAGCGCGAAAAGGTGACGTCGGTCGCGGTCTGTTACTTGCACGCCTATCGCGATGCCCGACACGAACAGGCGACCGCCGAACGCCTGGCCGAACTCATGCCCAAGGCATATGTCTCGCTCTCCTCAGACGTGTTGCCGCAGATCAAGGAGTTCGAACGGGTCTCGACCACGGTGGTGAACGCCTTCGTCGGCCCGACCCTGGCCGGCTATCTCTCCCATCTCAACCAACGCTTGGCGCAAGCGGGCTTCCGCGGTCCGGTTTTGATCGTGCTCTCCCACGGCGGCATCGCGCCGATCGAGGAGGCCGTCCGCATCGCCGCGGGTACGGTGCTGTCGGGCCCGGCCGGCGGCGTCGCCGGCGCCCGCTACGCGGCCCGGCTCACGGAAACGCCGAACCTGATCCCGTTCGACATGGGCGGCACGTCGACGGACATTTCCTTGATCGTCGACGGCCAGCCGACGCTCTCCGCCGACCGCAGTATCGCGGGCGAGCGCATCGCCCTGCCGAGCCTCGATATCGTCACCCTCGGCGCCGGCGGCGGCTCGATCGCCCGGGTCGATGCCGGCGGTCTCTTGCATGTCGGCCCGGAAAGCGCCGGCGCCGACCCGGGTCCCGCCTGTTATGGCCAAGGCGGTCGCGAGACGACAGTGACGGATGCCAGCGTCGTCCTCGGCTATCTCGATCCGAACAATTTTTTGGGCGGCAGCACCACGTTGGATTCCGCGGCGGCGACGGCAGCGCTGGAGGCGCTCGGCACCAAACTCGGCGTCGATGCGGTTCAGGCGGCGGCCGGCGTGCACCGTCTGGTCAACACTCAAATGGCCGAAGGCATCCGTCTGGCGACGGTACGACGCGGCGTCGACCCGCGTCGCTTCGCCCTGCTCGCCTTCGGCGGCGCCGCCGGCCTGCATTGCACCGAACTGGCTCGCCAGCTCAGCCTTGAGCGGATCATCGTGCCGCGCGTCGCCTCCGTGCTCTCGGCCTGGGGCATGCTGGCGACGGAACTCCGCTTCGAGGCCACCAGAACCCACATCGGCGACACCTCGGCCTTGGATGCGGCCGCCGTACGCAAACTGTTCCAGTCGATGGAGGCCGAAGGCCGAACGACCATGGCAAAATGGTTCGACGGCGACATCGCCACCAAACGGTCCGCCGATATGCGCTATGGCGAGCAGATCTACGAGGTCGACGTGGCACTCGACGGCATCGATCTCGACGCAGCGGATCTGCTCGACCAAATCAAAGGCGCCTTCGAGCGCCGCCACGATGAGCTCTATACCTACAGCCTGCCCGAGCAAGAGCCGGTCCTGGTCAACGCCCGCGTCGCCACCATCGGCGCGCTCAAAGCACTGCCGACGGAAACCGCCGCCGAAACCGGCGGACCGGCCGCACCCGCGGCGACGCGCCGGATCTATCTGGACCAATGGGTCGACGCGCCAACCTACGACTTCGACCGACTGGCACCCGGCCAAGTCGTCAGCGGTCCGGCCATCGTCGAATCAGCCACGACAACGATCGTCCTACGGTCCGGCGACCGCGCCACTACGACGCCGCAGCGTTGGTTGGATATTCAGGTGGCGGGGGCCGGGTGAGGAGCGGGCTAGTCACAGCAAGGGATCATTAGAAGCGGCGCTGATGGCACGATCGATGCCTGCGTCGTCAACCAGGAAATGTCGTTTCGCAGCATAATGCTGCATACATTCAAAAAATCCTGCAAATACTGTTTCTCAACATTTACGTGCTGACAACACAACCAGAATGTTGTAGTCTTGCGCCATGGAAAGGCGCGAGAATCAGGGCGAGAAAATAGTCCAGTGGATGGAAACTGTCCTTGCGGAAACAGGGTGGAGCGCGCAGGCGTGGGCTGAAAGAGCGAATATTTCGCCGACAACGCTGACGCGACGCATGGAAGCGCGCGTTGGCATACCGCATAAAGCCACGATCAGGAAGTTGAACAAGGCTTTGGCGGACAAGCGACCGGACCTTCAATTGGGTCGGAGCGCTGTCGGAGATTCAGACGGTAGAAGCAGAATAATAACACCCGGCGAGTCCCGGCCGCCGCCCGGCTCCGCCGTGGTGAAGGGCTGGATTCTAGGAGATGGAAAGGTGGCTAATCGACCCAAGAATTTGGCCGATATCGACATCGCGATACGGCCTATTGTGTTGCCCAGTTATTTTCACGCTAGCGGATTATGTTGCTACGTTGTCGACGATCCGATGATGTGGCCGTTTCAAAAGAACTGGTGCCTGTTCTTCAGCGAATCCAATCTTGAAGATTGCATCGATAAGTATTGTCTTGCGACTTTGAAGGATGGGTCGCAGTGGTTCAGGATGCTTCGGATAAACGGCAACCGATGGGATCTTGATCACACAGTGCCGACTATCTCAATGCGAGGCGTCGAGATTCAGTCCATTTTGCGACTTGAGCACATTATGACAAGTCTGCCGACCGAACGGCAGCCATCATGATCAAAGAATTGATGCGCCTGCCGCCTCAGCAGCGGTCCCTTTCCGAGAACCTGCCGCTGGACTTCGCTCTCGATTCGGATGAACGGATTCAGGCTGGGCTTTGGTTGTGGAAGATTCGTCCAAGCGATTGGGACAACGCCTTGAAACTTGCCCAAATCTTCGATGACACGCACATGTGGGTCATTGGTGCTGATGATCCCGGCGAATTTTATATAGAACGCCAATCGTTCATTAGCCCCTGGTCATCCGAGAACCCCGTGGATCATGTGCCCATTAAGAATTTTCCACATATGGCGTTGGGCAGAGAGCACGCGGTCTCACTGACATATGTAAAGGCGACTGGCGCACCGCTGTTTCAGCGTGTTGGTGTTATCTACGAAGATGTTTACTGCGCCTATATTCGGCTCATCTGCCCAATCCACGAGCCCAGCGGCTTGATCACGAAGGCTTATTCCGTCGTATTCAATGAGACGAGCCGCGTCGTTCCTTGCCCGGTCGATCAGCTGATTGCGTCGAATGGCGACTAAATTCACTCTCGCAAGTCCATCCCTCACCGTGGAATAGCCCGCAACAAGCGGCACTTCGATCGGGTAGCCGTATTTTCCGGCCAAGTTTCGCCCCGGTGGTGGATCTTGCTTGAGCACCCCTGTATCCCAGTCCGGGCGCCACCGCAAATAGCCCTCCAGCTGCGCCCATCGGACAAGGAAATTCGGCAACCCCCTGCCACGAAAACCCGGCAAGACCATTCCGCCGCCGCCGTGGCTGATCACGCCCTTGATACCGAGAGCCTTAGCTGCAGCATGGACGTGCGTCTGCTTTGCGCCGGGCGGCAATTCCGGCCACCAAAGACCGGCATTTTCGACAAGATCCGCAAAATCATTCGTTCGAAAAACTCTGCATGCTGCAACAGCGATCCAATTTCCATCGACTGAAGCGGTAACGAAAAAACCGTCACCGTTGCTCAGATCAAATCGCCGTGGTTCAAATGTCCAGTTGGGAACGACCTCGCCGGTACTCGCTACGAATTTCCACCAATCCTCGAAATCATATTCGATAGAGATGTGATAGCCGGCCGTTTCCAGCGCGTGACGGTACAACGAAATCGTGCGACCGATTAGAATTTTCTCGTGGTTTGTAGCCAACAAGCCGTGAATACTCGACTATGCATTGAATGAAATTGCATATTGTATTTGAAGTGTTAATGTTCAATTGATTGATTATTGAACAGTGCGTACTTCTACTTTGCCATTATGCACGACAGGCCGCTCCACCTGCCGACAACGCACTGCTGGCGCAATATTCGGGTGTCCGCCCTAACCAAGCTCCGCCCAGGTCTCATCCAACGTCCGCTTAAACCGCTCGACAATTTCGTCGATGTCGGTGCGTTCGATCACCAAGGGTGGGGCGAAGGCGATGCGGTCGCCGATGATGCGCAGGATCAGGCCGTTTTTGTGGCCGTTGGCATCCATGCGTTGGCCGACGCCGACGGCGGGGTCGTAGAGGGTGCGGGTCGCTTTGTCTTTGACCAGCTCGATACCGGTCAGCAGCCCGACACCGCGTACGTCGCCGACCAGGGGGTGGTCTTTGACCGTTTCCAGTTGCCGTATCATATAGGGACCGACGTCGCCAATGTGGCCGATGATATCCATTTCCTCGTAAATATTGATGACCTCTTGGGCGACGGCGGCGGCGACCGGGTGGCCGGAATAGGTCGAACCGTGATTGAAGCCGCCCAAGCGATCGCTTTGCGTCAGCATCGCCTGATAGATCTTTTCGTTGACCATCAAGGCCGAGATCGGCTGGTAAGCCGCGGACAGCGCCTTGGCGGAGCTGATCATGTCCGGCTTCAAATCGTATGTCTGGCTGCCCCACCAATTGCCGGTGCGGCCGAAGCCGCAGATCACTTCGTCGGCGACGAACAGCACCTCGTGGCGGCGCAGCACGGCCTGGACCTTCTCGAAATAGGTCGCCGGCGGCACCACGCCGCCGCCCGCCCCCATGACCGGTTCGGCAAAGAACGCCGCCACGGTCTCCGGCCCCTCTTCCAGGATCAGCTTTTCCAGATTGTCGGCCAGGCGGGTCGCATATTGCTCCTCGCTTTCGCCGTCCTCGGCAAAGCGGTAGTAGTGCGGCATGTCGGTGTGGCGGAAATCCGGCAGCGGCAGATTAAAGTCCGCATGCATCTCCGGTTTGCCGGCGATCGAGATGGCGCCGATGGTGCTGCCGTGATAGCCCATGGTGCGGCCGATGATTTTGCGTTTTTCCGGTTTGCCGATGGCGTGGTGGTAGTACCAGGCGAGCTTCACGGCGGTGTCGTTAGCTTCCGACCCGGAGCAGAAAAACAAGACCTTCGACATCGGTACCGGCGCCAGTCGGATCAAGGTCTCCGCCAGATCGATGCTCGGGTGATTGGCGCGGTGGCGATAGGAATGATAGTAGCCGAGCCGGCGCATTTGGTCGTAGGCGACACGGGCGACGCGCTCGTTGGCGGAAAAACCGAGGGCGGCGCACCAGAGCCCGGACACGGTCTCGAAATAGTCGCGCCCGTCGTCATCGATCACCCGCACCCCGTCGCCTTTCACGAAGATGCTGGGGCCGGTCTCCCGATGGCGGCGCAGGTGGGTCTGCGGGTGAATCTGGAAATCAATGTCGCGGCGCGCGGCCGAATTGGCGAGTTCGTTCATTTGTTCGAGTCTCCGTCGTTGCCGGCATCGAAGCCGTAATCCCGGCGGGCGGCTTCGGGCGTTACGTAACCGTTTCGAATATCCTCGGCGATTTTGGTTTTTTTGCGGCCCTCGACCGGACCGAAGCCGCCGGACCCGGGCACCTCGAAGATGACCTCCGAGCCCGGTTCGGCGATGAAAGAACCTTTGGAGTTGATGGCGCGCCGGACGCCGCCCGGTGCCTCCACATGGATGCGCATGGGCGCGCCGGCGCCACCGCCGCCAAGACCGAAGGGCGGCGACACCGCGCGCTCGCAACAGACCGTGGCATGCGCGGTGTTGCCCAAGATCTTCCACACCCGGCGCGCGCCGAGGCCGCCGCGATAGGTGCCGGCGCCGCCGGAATCGGCGCGCAATTCGTAGCGCTCGACCCGCATCGGAAAACTCATCTCGAGGATTTCGATCGGCGTATTCATGGTGTTGGAAATGCCCGCCGAGACGGTGTTGATGCCATCCTTGTTGGGCCGGGCACCGAAGCCGCCTTTGATCGTCTCATAGGACACATAGCGCTCGCCGCTTCGATAATCGACACCGCCCAGGATGAGGATCGCCGACGTGCCCTGGCTGCAGGCCATGACGTTGTCCGGCGCGAAATCGGCCATGGCGCCGAACAGCATGTCGCAGACCCGGTGTGAAATCTCATGGTTGGCGTAGACCACCGGCGACGGCATGCGGGCATGCACGACGCTGCCCTCTTCCGCCGTCACCGTCACCGGGCGCCAGCAGCCGGAATTCGGCGGGATCAAGGCGTTGGGATCGGCCATGGTCTTGACCGCGGTATAGATGCCGGATGCGGTCACGGCGAGCGGCGCGTTCATCGGCCCCGGCACTTCCGGGTCGCTGCCGGCGAAATCCACGGCCAGGCTGTCGCCGGATTTCTTCACGTGCATGCGGATGGTGAACGGCGCATCCTCGGTCTCGCCCTCTGCGATGATGCCGTCACCGTCGCATTGATCCTCGAAGTGCCCTTCGCCGTCGGGCAAGGCGCTCAGCGCCTTGCGCATCATGACCTCGGAATAGTCCATGACCCCTTGCATAATACGGAGCAATAGATCGACGCCGTGACGCGCCGCCAATGCCTCGAGCCGGGCGACCGCGCGCCGGTTGGCGGCGACTTGGGCGCGCAGGTCGCCGCGGCGTTCTTCCGGAGTCCGCACATTGGCAAAGATAATTTCCTCGACCTCGCGGATCGGTTTGCCTTCGGCGTAGAGGCGAATGGGCGGCAGCCTCAAGCCTTCGCCGAAAATCTCGGTCACGGCGCCGTAACTGCCCGGCGTGGCGCTGCCGATGTCGGGCCAATGGGCGCGGATGCAGGCATAGCCGATCAGCCTGTCGTCGAAGAACGCCGGCGTCACCACATTGACGTCCGGCAGGTGCGAGCCGCCGCGATAGGGGTCGTTGTGGATATAGACTTCGCCCGGCACCGGCTCCGGCCAGGCCTCGATCACCGCCTGCACCGATTTCGGCATCGAGCCGAGATGGATCGGCAGATCCGGGCCTTGTGCCACCATGTCGCCATGGATATCGAAAATGCCGCAGGAATAGTCGCCCGCGACTTTCAGGATCGGTGAATAGGCGGTCTTCGCCAGCACCACCCGCATTTCCTCCGCCGCGGAATAGAGGCTGTTTTTCACTACCTCGAAGGTCGCGGCATCGACATCGTGGATCTGCGCGGGTGTCGGTTCATTCATGGGCTGGTGCCTCCAGCACGAGGAAACCGCGGCCGTCTATGGTCGCCATCCAACCGCGCGGCACGGTGATTGTGGTGTCCGGCGCCTCGATGATCGCCGGCCCGGCGAACGCGCCCTCGGCCGGCAGACGGTCGCGGTCGAAGATGGCGCAATCGAGGGGACCGACGCCGGGAAAGAATACCGGCCGCGTGCCCGTGCGTGCGGTCTCGAGGCTTTTCTCGCCCGAAACACTTGGCGCCATGTCGAGCCGGCTGCGCCGGCCGATCGCGCTGAGCCGCAAATTGACGATCTGTACCGCCTCGTCCGGATTGTCGTGGCCATAGGTTTGCCGGTGGCGTTCATGGAACCGCTGCCCAAGGCGCTCCAGGCCACGCTCGGTGATCGGCCCGTCATCGAGGGGCACCGTCAATTCATAGGCTTGCCGGACATAGCGCAGATCGGCGTTGCGGCGGAAGGCCTGGGTCTCCGGTGGCGCGCCGGCACTCTCCAGCATGGCCTGCCCGGCTTTTTCCATATCCTGGAACACCGCGCCGACGGCCTCGGGTGCCGCCCGGTCGAGCCGTTCATAGAACGTCCGGACATAGTCGCGCTGCAGATCCGTGACCAGCAGGCCGAGGGCGGAAAACCCACCGGGGATCGGCGGTATGACGACCCGGGGACAATCGACCGCAACGGCAATGCTTGCCGCATGCACCGGTCCGGCACCGCCGAAAGCCACCAAATTGAAACCGCGCGGATCATGCCCGCGCTCCACCGATACAATACGGAGCGCATCCGCCATGTTGTTGTTGACCACGTCGACGACACCGGCCGCGGCTTCTTCCACCGTAATGCCAAGCGGCTGCGCCAATGTCTCATTGATGGCCGCGCGCGCCGCCTCGGCGTCGATCTTCAAGTCACCGCCGACGAACCTGTCCGGGCTCAAGAACCCGAGCACCAGATCGCAGTCGGTCACCGTCGGTCGGTCGCCGCCGCGACCGTAACAGACCGGCCCAGGCTCGGCACCGGCGCTGAACGGGCCGACGCGAAGCGCGCCACCGGCATCGATCCAGGCGATGCTGCCGCCGCCGGCACTGACTTCGGCCAAGTCGACCACCGGCACCCGGATCGGATGGCCGGTGCCGTGCAGCCAGCGGTTGACGTTGCCCCCGCCGCCGACTTCGTACTCTGACGTCACCTCAACCTGGCCATCGCGAATGAGGCTCGCCTTGGCCGTCGTGCCGCCCATGTCAAACGACAACAGGTTCGGCATGTCGAGCTGTTCGCCGACAAAGGCCGTGGCGATGACGCCGGCGGCGGGGCCGGATTCCACGACCATGGCCGGCATCGCCAAGGCCTCGGCGACATCGACGATGCCGCCGCTCGACGTCATGATGTGCAACGGCGGAAGCTTGGCTTCCGCAACGGCCGCCTCGAGCCGGTCTAGGTAAGATGCCAGTATCGGACCGACATAGGCACAAACCGCCGTCGTGCTGGTGCGTTCGAACTCGCGCACCTCCGGCAACACTTCCGACGACAGAAAGATCGGCAAACCGGGCAGCGCGGCGCGCAAATGTTCGCCGACACGCCGTTCGTGGTCGTCGTTGAGGAAAGAAAACAGCAACGAAACCGCAACCGCCTCCGCCCCGGACTGTTTGACTCGCTCGGCGATGCCATCCAATGCGGCCTCGTCGAGCGGCGCGATCACCGCGCCTTGCGCATCGACCCGCTCCGTCACTTCGAAGCGCCGGTGCCGCGGCACCAGCACGGCTGGCGGGTCCTGTTGCAAATCATAGAGGTGCGACCGGGACGAGCGCCTGAGCTCCAAAAGGTCGCGGAATCCTTCGGTGGCGACCAAGGCGGTGCTGGCACCCTTCTCTTCCAACAAGGCATTGGTCACGACGGTGGTCGCGTGCGACAGCAACGTGACCGCGGACGCCGCAACGCCATGGCGCTCCATACTCGCCCGCAACGCCGTCAACACACCGGCGGCAATGTCGCGCGGGGTCGTCGGCACCTTGACCACGGCGATGGCACCGGTTTCGTCCTCCGCCACCGCAACGTCGGTAAAAGTGCCGCCAATATCAACGCCGATGCGCCAGCTCATGCTGTTTCCCCAGAATCGGAAGATACCGGGGAAATTAGATCAGTCCCCAAGGCCTGCCACAACCCCGTCGATCCGCGCTTGAGCGCATCTCTCATTTCATCGCTTTCGCGTCACGCCAAAATCCACTTCAAAACTTGGATCCACACATGCGGTGCGACTAGGTTAGTAGTATTGGCGTATGGCATGCCAGGTATTGACTGGTCAGCCATCCAAGGCCTGACTTAGCAGCGCCGCCATTTTCTCGACATTGGGCTCCAGCAACATCGTGTTGTGATCGCCTGGCACCTCAATCGTGACAAGCTCTCCGATAACCAAACGGCGCCACCGGCGTATCAAATCAGTGCCTTGTTCTCGTTGCTTAGACATGACTAGAATGGCGGAACCCGCATAAGGCGCTGGCCGATAACGATACCAAGCACTGGACCGCGCGGCACTTTGAGCCACAGGCCCTGCGCCGGCGTTGATGCCAAGTCTTTGGCCGAGCAATGAGCCGGCAAAGCGAAACGCTTTCAGGGGCTTGCGCATAATGCGGCCCGCCAGCTTGGTCGCCGTCCCCGGCATGTCGCTATCTAGCAACACCAGCTTCGATACATCCGTACCGTGCGAACGCAATGTCTTGGCAATTTCGAAGGCAACCAATCCAGCGGCCGAATGCCCCATGATTCTGTACGGTCCGTTCGGCTGCACCTGCCGCATCATTTCAATGCAATGCGCCGCCATGTCCTCAATTCGGCGATCGGGCTGAGTGTCACCACCGACACCTTTGGCCGGCAGTCCATAGACCGGCTGCTCGGCCCCAAGATGCGGGATTAGCGATAAACAATAGACCGGCGCCGAGACCATGGAGACGACGAACAGGATTGGCTTTTCGCCATTGGTCTGGAGCGGCAATGCTTGCGACCAACGCGCCGCCGGAACTTTGCCGCTGACTGCCATGGCCAAGGTTCTTATGGTTGAGCCTCTGAGCCATAGACTTTCGAACGGGATAGAGCGGCCCAAATGCTGTTCCAATTTCAAAAACATGGTCAAGGCCATCACGGAATCGCCGCCGACCAAAAAGAAATCATCATCGACTGAAAAACCGTCTTTGCCCAACAGCTCTTGCCAGATCTCTTTCAAAGCGGCTTCAACCGGATTCGACGGTTCCACGATTTCTTCCGTTCGGCGGGCACTAACATCGATCCTTGGCGGCGGCAATACTGCGCGATTAACTTTGCCGGATGCAGTCAACTCGAAACCGGACACCGGCACAAACACCGACGGCACCATGTGATCAGGCAAATGGCGGCCGAGGAAAGTCCGAAGCTCGGAAGTGGTCGGAACGGACTCTGTTTCCCCAACAACGTAACCAATCAGGCGATCACTATTCATGCCGTGCCGGTCAGGCGCCACTGCGGCGGCCTTTATCGCCGGATGTTCACATAACAAACTTTCGATTTCGTCCAGCACCACTCGGTAACCGCGAATTTTCACCTGTTGATCGGCGCGCCCGCGTCCGTGCAGGCAGCCCCTGGCGTCCTCAATCGCCAAATCTCCGGTGTAAAGGATTCGTTGCCCCGGATTCGTGGGATCCGGCCGCCAGACACGTTCCGTAAGGTCCGGCTCGCGCCAATATCCCGGGCTAAGATTGATCCCTCGAATCGTTATCTCTCCCGGACTTCCCTGCGCCACCGGCAGTCCGTTTTCGTCAATCAATGCGATATCCGCAAACTGTTCTGGAAACCCAATTGGCACGATGTCGAGATCCTTAGGCAAAACCGATCGGTCGATCGCGAAACGTGTCATGATGTGGTGTTCCGTCGACGCATAAACATGCATCAGCGTGCTATCGTCGGGAAACACACGACCGAAGCGCTCCACATCTGTTCGGTGCAACGGCTCTCCGCCGAGACCGACGAGCCGCATATGGGAAAAGCAATCGTCTGGCTGCAATGTCGTCAGAAATTGACGAAACCCAGTAACAATTCCGCTGTAACATGTGACGCGATTGCTGTGAAACCACGCTTTCATCGCCCCCAGACCTTCACGCCGGAGGTCGAATGGATGGAGGGTTGCGCCCGACAATAAGCCTCCAAATATCCAGCACGCCCAGAATACAGGCATGAAGGCGATGCGATCGCTGGGGCCAAATTTGCAAAACTCGGTCAAACACACGGTATTGCGGAACTCGTTGGCGTGGGTACGGACTACCCCTTTCGGCTTACCTGTCGATCCGGACGTGTATGTGACGTTGAAAAGTGATTGAGGCATAATCTCGACCGTCGGATTCTCAGCTACCGGGTTACTCAAAAGGGCGGAGACTTCGATTACGGCCACGGTCGAATGCGCGTTGTCCGCTGCCCTCTGTAAGCATTGCGCATCGGCCAATACTATTTTTGCTTCTGAATGCGAAAGCAGATCACACGCACTTTGATCCGAATGCGCTTGGTCGATTCCAACATACGCAGCCCCCGCTTTCAGGACGCCTATCGCAGTTGCGATTTTCTGCGATCCGTGCGCCATATATAAAGCGACAAGTGGACCCCTTTGCACACCGATATCGAGTAAACGCCAGGCCACGGCATTGGCCTGCGCATTGAGTTCGGCCAATGACAATGTTTCGGAATCGATGATCAATGCGGGGCGATCGGGCGCCGACTTAACCAGGCTTTCGAATCGATCAATGAGGAGGCCGTTGGCAAGATCACTGTCAAGAGGAACATGCCCGTCGGCTGGAGTCACAACCGTCGACCGCCACTGCTCTTTATCCGAGCCCCCGCTGGAGCGATCGCCCGATAGGAATTGGTCGCTAGCCATTCTATTGCCTCTGTAACGCTACGTGTCGGACCTCTGACTATGCTGACGCAAACTGTATCTTGAGACAAGACAAGACCTGCATGTCCGGGATGGAGCGTGGTTGCGCATTTCGACGGAATTAACTCCGCCTCGCCCTCCGAGGATTCGGTTCGGCTCAGCCCCTATCCATTGGGCATTGTCAACGACGCGGATGTTGATTACATCCGCAATTGTTCACCCTTTTGCATTTTCCCCCACCACCGCCGCCACCAGCTCCCGTACGTCGTTCGGCGTGATCGGTTTTTCGATGTACGGACGCCCACACGACACTAGGAAGGATTCGACATCTTTGCTTAAGGTGTCGCCGGTAATGAAGGCGATGCGCGCGACCATATCGGACCCGGCGTCGGTCAAAGCGGCGAAGAATTCCGGGCCGTCCACATCCGGCATACGAATGTCGCTCAGAATGACGTCGAAGCGGTGCCGTTCCAGAACGGAAAGCGCCACCCGGCCGGATTTGGCTGTCTCGATCGAATGGCCATCGATGGTGAGAATGTCGGAGACCAGTTCGGCAACGTCCGGCTCATCGTCAACGACCAGTATCTTTAGGGGGGCCGCGGATCGCGCCGTCGGTTTCGACGTTTCGGGTGGGTTTTCTGTCAATTCGATATCGACCGGCAACCGCAGAACAAAGGTGGCGCCGCCGCCCGGCGTATTCTCGTGTTTGATTCCGCCCCCGTGGGTCGAGAGAATCCGATGACAGATGGCAAGCCCGATCCCGGTACCTTCGCCAACCTCTTTCGTCGTGAAAAACGGTTCGAAAATACGGCCAGCGACATCCCGGGAAATGCCGGGGCCGTTGTCCTTGATCTTGACGACGACTTCTTTGGACCTGCTGCGATAGTTGGAACTGATCTTCAGTTCACGCCTACCGGTGTTTTCCCGCAACGCGATTTCTGCATTGACGATGAGATTGGTGAAAACCTGGGTCAGTTGATCCGGATCGACTTGCACCATTGGCAAGTCGGGAGACAAACTGGTACTCACCAAAATACTCGAAGCGCGCAGACCGTAACCCGTCACTTCAAGCGCGGTGCCAAACAGTTCGTTCAGGTTCGTCGGGACGCTTTTCGACGGCTTCTGTCGCGCCATCGACAGGAACGCTTTGACAATTCGGGCACATCTGTTCGCCGACGCTTCGATGCGTTCCGCGCGTACCGCCACGCCCGGGTCCTTGGCAGTTTCACACAACAACGTGGACTGGCCGACCACGACGGACAGCGGATTGTTCAGTTCATGGGCAACACTGGCCAACAACTCGCCCAATGCGACCATCTTTTCGCCTTGGTGCAATACCTCCCGCTGTCGCGCCATTTCCTCTTCCATCGCCAACCTGTCGGTCAGGTCATAGATGCTGGAAATGATGACTTCCTCGCCGCGGTAGTTGATCAGCCGTGACGACAGCGCGCCCCTGAACGTGGTTCCGTCCGCACGCTGGCGTTCGACTTCCAGGGCATCAAGGGCACCGGTTTCCCTAAGCTTGCTCAGATACACAAGCCGGTCGTCCGGATTGGGCCAGCGCGACACCACGGAACCATATCCCGCGGACGCGTCATAGCGGAAGATCGTCTGCGCCACCGGGCTTTCGAAAATGATCTGGCCGTCATTGGCGCGAATCATCGTCAACGGAACCGGAGATGCTTCCAGGATCGTGCGCACGGAATCCTCGCTATCACGCAGCGCACTTTCCATTTCCTTGCGCTTGGTGATGTCGTTCAAGGTTACGACCATGCCGCCCTGTCGTGTCGATTGGTTGGAATACAAAAGCCATCGGCCGTTCGACTGTTTGAACTCATATCCGCCGCCAAAGGAGGCATATCGGTTGGTTTCGTGTTCTTCCAGCCACGCCATGACTTCATCGATGCCACGGGAATATTTGTTTCGTTCGGCGCTGGTGAGTACCAGCTTCCGGAAGGGCATGCCCGGCTGCAGGATATCGTTGCAAATTTCGTTGAATTCCCGATACCGGCTGTTGCAGGTAATTAGGCAGTCGTCCGCGTCGTACAAAGCGAACCCTTCGGACAGCGACTCAATTGCGTCTTCCAAGGTTTCGTGCGCCTGCTGAAGGGCTTTTTCCCGCTCCCGCTCTTCCGTCAGGTCGATCATGCTGACGATGTGAACTTCGCGGCCATGCCATTCGATCAGTTTCGAATTCGTCGATAGCCAATAGGTTGTCCCATCCGGCCGCTTGTAGTGGGTCAAATGATTGCGCAGTTCGCCATCCCGGCGCAGCCGGGCGACCATTTTCTGGCGGTCCTCCGGGTTGACGTAATGGTCGCCGGCCTGCTTGACCGTATTCGTGTCCCAATCCCGGCCGGTCAATTCCTTGGCGGCGGGACTGTCATACAGGACCTTGCCGCTTTCGACCTCAACTAAGGCGACGGGCAGCGGGTGGTTCTCCACCAACATGCGAAACATTTGTTCGCTTTCCCGCAGAGCCCGCTCCATCTCCTTGCGTTCGGTAATGTCCTCCTTGGTGACGACGCAGCCGCCCTGCCGGGTCGGTAAATGAGAATAGGAATAGGACCGTCCGTCGGCATGGTTGAACTCATAGCCAAGTATGGGTTTGCCGTCGGCAAGGCACCTATTGCGGTATTCGATCCAGGCATCCACCACTTCCGTTGATGCCGAAATCACGCCTTGATCGCTGACCGCTTTTGTGAGCTCCGTGAACGACGCGCCCGGTTTCAACAAATCTGCAGCGGGCTTGGTAAAATCGATATAGCGGCTGTTGATCATGACCAATCGGTCATCGGCATCGAAAAGCGCAAAGCCCTCGGACAGGGATTCAATCGCATCTTCCAGGGTTTCGTGCGCTTGCCGCAACGCGTCTTCCCGTTCGCGCCGTTCAGTTAGGTCGGTAAAACTGGTAATATGAAGGTCCTGGCCGTGCCGGGTAATCAGGCGCGAAGACACCGACAGCCAGAAAGTCGACCCGTCCTTTTTTTTGAATTCGATTTCGTAATTGCGCAATTCGCCGTGGCGCCGCAGCGCCTTGACGAAATTCGCACGTTGTTCGGGATCGGCGTAGCTTTCCTGAACGGTATGCACACCGTCCAAGTCCCACTCCCGGCCGGCCATTTCGGCGGCGGTCGGGCTTTCATAAAGGATTCTGCCGCTCTCCAGGTCGACCAGCCAAACCGCAAGCGGATGACTTTCAACCAGCATTCGGAAGTGCTGTTCGCTGTCACGCAGTTCCTGTTGCGTCTCTTTCAGGCTGGTGACGTCAAGGGCAAATGACGCGAATCCGCCATCCGGCATGGCATGAAATGTAATCATCAACCAGCCGCCGTCACGCAAATGAATTTCCGCCGGTCCGTTGACGGGATTCTTCATGTAATCCGCGATGCGTTGCGCCCATTCGTCGTTGGATTCGACCGCATCGCCATTGAAGGTATCAATGTGCCTGACCGCTTCGGCCAGCAACACGCCAAGGTCCTTACCTTGATACCAGTCCCGGCCATGTCGACCCCGGCGTGCCAATGCCGAGTTGACGGTGATGATGCGATGGTTCTTATCAGTCAGGTAAAATCCGGTGTTCAGCACTTCGACGGCATCGTCCAGAAGAGAATACACCCGCTGTTGTTCCGCCTCCGCTTGCTGTGCCTGCTGTCTTGCTTCGTAATCTGCATTTATGTCAATCATACAGCCGACAAAATCACGCCCGGTGTTCGGACCGCTTTCTGCGAGCCGTAGTTCATCGCGGTACCAACGGTATTCTCCATCGCTGGAACGGAAACGGTATTCATGGCTGAGGCGGTCTCGGTTGGCCAGTTGATCGATCTTGTCAGCGAACTCCGGAAGGTCGTCGGGATGGATGTGCGCGCGGATACGGCCGGGATCCGACATAAGGTCCGCGGCCTTATGGCCGGTCATCGCCTCGACGTTGGCGCTGACAAATTTGCAGGGCTGGTTGCCATCCAGGCTCGCCACATAGTGGATCGTCGGCGCGTGTGCGACGGCGAAATTCAGCAATGCCTGTTGGTCTTCGCCCGGCGCGCTCGAAGCGGCGCCGGTTTCCGCATCATTCAAAGTCATGGCAGCCCCGTTTGCTGATTGGCATCCGCAGAAAATGTACGCGACAGGGTGCGGTCAATGCTATCACATCAACCGCACCTAGACGCCGACCATGCCATGAGCTTCAAGATATCGAAGGTCAGCCATGATCAATTTTTGCCGACGTTCTTCACTGCTTGCTGGGCCACCCACGGGATATTGCCCCGGTCAACGCCAATGTCCTTCAAGATATGGTTATCGAGTTCGGACAATTCTGCAACCGTCTTATGGAAGGCATACTTGCGCATGGCGGTGCCGACGAAGCGATGGACTGCTTCCACGACGCTGGCAACTTGAAACCGTGGCGCTACCGCCACATACGATGCAGTTCCATTGTCTGCAGGAAATGAATGTTTTTGGTAAGCCATCGTTCCGCTTCCCTTCATGTTGGCCGATGCGATGGCAGGAACATGACGTGCGCAAGTTTCCGTCGCGTGTCGCAACCCTGCAAAAACGGTTTCAATTGTTTCAGTGCAAATAACGTAGGCAGCCTAACTGGATCGACTTAGTCGCCGCCGCCATCGCCGACCTTGCCATCAGCGCGGTCCGCTTCGATATGCGCCGCACTGCGTGCCGCCGGCAGGCCGTAGCCGCCGCCGCCGGCGGTTTGCATGTCGACGCGATCGCCGGCGCGGAGCGTGGTTACGCATTTCGACGGGATCTCCTCCGCCTCGCCTGTCGATCGGTGGATGACCGCATGCGCCTTGGCTCCGGCCAGGCCGCCATTGAAGCCTCGGGCGGCGTGCACATGGCGCTCGCCGCGATAGGTGAAGGTCACTTCTCCGGCCAGGATTTCGTACTCGCGCCTGAGGCCAAGGCCGCCGCGGAAGGTGCCGGCGCCGCCGGAATCGGCGCAGAGCTCGGTGCGATGGACGCGGATCGGCGCGTCCATTTCCAGCGCCTCGACCGGCAGGTTCATGCAATTGGTGCCGTCGGTTTCGATCACGTCGACGCCGTCCTTGCCGTCGCTGGCGCCGCTGCCCGAGGCGATGATCTCGCCGATCACATAGCGTGAGCGGTCGGCACGGACACCGCCGAAGGCCAGCAGCAGCATTTCGCCGGCGGCATCGGCCGAGGCGCGCGCGGGCACTGCTTGGCGCAAGGCACCGAGCACGCAGCCGGAAAGCCGTTTGATTGTCGAGGTCCGGGAATTGACAGGCGCCGGCTCCTGCGGATTGACGATGCTGCCCTCGGGAAAGCGAAAGCGGATGGGTCGGAAGCAGCCACCGTTGGTCGGGATGGTCGGGTCTGTCATGGCGTGCACGGCGAAATAGCCGGCCGCCTCGGCGCCGGACGGCACGCAGTTGAACGGCCCGCGCACCTGCGGGCTGCTGCCGTCGAAATCGATCTCGATTTCATCGCCTGTCACGATCGCCGTCGCCTCGATGCGGATCGGCTTATCCAAATCGATACCGTCGTTGTCGAGGTAGTCATGATAGTTGTAAGAGCCATCTGGCAGGCCGGCGATGGCGCGCCGCGTCAGCACCTCGGATCGGTCGAGAATGACGTCGAACAGGTCGATCAGGTGGGCGGCACCGTAGCGTGACGCCAGCGTCTGCAAACGTCGTTCGCCGACCGTACAGGCGGCGATTTGCGCGTTCAGGTCACCCTCAAAGGTTTCCGGGATGCGGACGTTCAAGCGCAGCATTTTGATCAGCGTGTCATTGATCTCACCGCGATCGAAATATTTCAGCGGCGGGATGCGGATGCCCTCCTGATAGATTTCACTAGCATTGGTCGGCACCGAGCCCGGGGTCATGCCACCGACGTCCTGGTGGTGGGTCATGGCGGCGGCTAGCGCGATCGGCCGGCCGTCCACGAACACCGGTTTGACCAGGGCGATATCCGGCAGATGGGTGCCGCCCAGATAGGGGTCGTTCATGATATAGACGTCCCCTTGCGCCATGGTCTGCAGCGGAAAGACGTCGAGGATCGTCGCGACCACCGGAATCAACGTGCCCAAATGGATCGGAATGGCAATGGCCTGCGCCAGCGTCTCGCCCGAGGTCGTAAACAGGCTCGCCGAGGCGTCGAGGCCTTCCTTCACGATCGGTGAAAATGAACTCCGGAGCAGGGTTGATTCCATCTCGTTGGCGATGCCGTCGAGTTTATTGCGCACCACTTCGGCGGTGATCGGGTCGATCTGGTCGCCACCTGTCATCGGGTTGCCTCCTGTTGCGTCATCAGCAAGGCGGCACTGTGCAATACGGTCGCTGCCCAACCAGGCGGCAGCCAAACCGTCGTGTCGGCCTGCTCGATGATCGCCGGCCCCGCCAACACCGTGCCGACGCTTAATCCGTCGCGATCGAAAACCCGGGCTTCAAGGATGGTATCGCCCAGCAGCACCGATCGCGCGGGTTTTTCGCCGCCGCCGACAACGGCAGCCGGCGCCGGGCGGCGGCCGTCCACCGGCCCGCGATGCACAGCCCGCAGGTTCACGATCCGCGCCGGTGCCTCGACCGCATGGCCGTAGACCCGATTATGGTGGATGAGAAAATCGGCGTATAGGCGCTCGATCGGCGCCGGTGCCTCAATCTCCAGCGGTATTTCCAAATGATAGCTTTGGCCGATGTAACAGACGTCGCCGGCGTAGGTGATATCGACGTCAGCCGCAGCTACACCGTCTGCCGCCATCAAGCGGCCGGCTTCCTGGTTGAGTGCCGCCAACCCGTCACGGATAGTATCTACGGTGAGCCCCGTGATCGGCTGCGAAAACGCCGCCGCCACTTCATGTTCAACCGGCGCCCCGAGCAGACCGGAAGCTGCCAGAATGCCCGGATGACGCGGCACCAAGATCCGCGTGATGCCGACGTCCTCTGCCAGGGCTGCGGCGTGCAGCGGACCGGCGCCGCCTAGCGCCACCAAAGTGAAATCACGCGGGTCGAAGCCTTGTTTGATCGACACCAACCGCATGCCTTCGGCCATCTGGGCGTTCACGATGCGGTGGATGCCGGCGGCCGCCGCCGGCACGGATAGCTCGAGCGGCCCGGCGATCCGTTGTTTGATTGTTTGCCGCGCCAGATCCGGGTCGAGCGCCACGGCGCCACCGGCAAAATAGTCCGGGTTGAGCAAACCGAGGGCGACAGAGGCGTCGGTCACCGTCGCCTCGGTACCGCCTTGGCCGTAGCAGGCCGGCCCGGGATCAGCACCGGCGGACCGCGGACCGACGCGCAAGCCGCCGGCATCGTCGATCCAGGCGATCGAACCGCCGCCCGAGCCTATGGCGTTGACGTCGACCATCGGCACGCGAATGGCAAAGCCGTCGATGGTGCCGTCGTGGCGGATCAGCGGCTTGGCCCCGGACACCAGGGCGATGTCACAGCTGGTGCCGCCGATATCGACGGTAATGATGTCATTGATCGCCGCCTGGGCGGCTTCGTTCTGCGCACCGATTACGCCGCCGGCCGGACCGGACAGGAACAACCGGACCGGCCGGCCGCGCGCCACACCGGCGCCGCTCAAGCCGCCGCGCGACTGCATGACCTGCAACGGCGCGTCGACACCGGCCGACACCAAAGCGTCCTCCAGCCGCCGCAAATAAGCGTCGACGACCGGCTTGATATAGGCGTCAAATGCCGTCACCACGGTGCGTTCATACTCGCGAAAGGCCGGATCGACGGCGCTCGACAAGGAGACCGGCAGGCCCGGCCAATGGTGTTCAACGAGCGCCGCGATTTGCTGTTCATGGTGTGGGTTGAGGAACGAAAACAGCAGTGCGACCGCCAACACCTCGACACCCGACGCCACCAACGCCTCGATTGCCCCCAAAGCCTGGCTTTCGTCGAGCGGCGTGATGACGGCGCCATCGGGGCCGACCCGTTCGACGATACCTTTGCGATAGCGGCCCGGTGCCAAGAAAATCGGCGTTTCCGGGTCGAGGCGGACGGCATACATCTGGCTGCGCATTTGCCGGCCGATTTCCAGGACGTCGGTAAAGCCTTGTGTCGCCAGCAGTCCGACCCGTGCGCCCTTGCGTTCGAGCACGGCGTTGGTCGCGACCGTGGTGCCGTGGGCAAATACAGTGATCACCGCCGGGTCCAGGCGGTGGTCGCGGATCAATTGGTCAAGCCCAGCAAGCACCGCCCGGCTCGGGTCGTCGGGCGTACTCGGTATTTTGAACACCGCGCGCCAACCGGCTTCGCCCAGGCAATCGAAATCGGTAAACGTGCCGCCGATATCGACACCGATGCGGATCGGCGCGTTGTCTGTCCGCGTCATGACCGGATTGGTCCGAAACTACCTATACCATTCACTTCAGTAATTCCCCTTCATCCTGATCGCGATTTGCGGGAACTGTGATCTGCCGCATTTTATTATTGGTTTTACCGTTATGGCGAGACCTGCAACACTACGGCGTCGCCAGAAACGCGGAAACCCAAATTATGCGTGGTATCGGCTCATGACGAAGTTTAGCGACGGCTTGCAAAAAGCCCGAAAAGCCTTGTTGTTTTCCTGGCAGCATTGGCAACAAGAAGACGCCACCGGTCAAAGCGACCGCTTGGCGCCGGAAGAAGTGGAGGTGATGGCGCAGCAATCGTCGTTGCCGACCATGAGCTTTTACATGATGCTGTCGCTGTCCACGATCATCGCAACCTTCGGCCTGATCACCAACAGCGCGCCGTCGATTATTGGCGCGATGATCATCGCGCCGTTGATGGCACCGATCGTCGGAATCGGTTTCAGCATTATCCGACCGAACTGGGAGTTGCTGGCCTGGTCAATCTTCAGCGTCATTTCCGGCACTGCTCTGGTCGTTCTTTTGGCTTACCTGAGCGCCTCGCTCATTGGCTTGCGGATCGCCGGCACGGAAATCCTCGGCCGCACCTCGCCATCACTCATCGACCTTGGTGTCGCGTTGGCCTCAGGCGCTGCCGCCGCCTACGGCTATGCGCGGCGAAGTGTCATGGCATCGATGGCCGGTGTCGCCATCGCCGTTGCCTTGGTCCCGCCTTTAGCGGTCACCGGCATTGGCTTGTCCATGGGTCGTAGGGCTAGCGCCGAGGCCGGCCTTTCCCTGACGAAGGTGGGTCTCTATTCCGGCGGTTACGATATCGCCTACGGGTCTTTCGTTCTGTTTCTGACCAACTTGGTCGGCATCATTTTGGTCGCGGCTATTGTCTTTCTTTTGCATAAATATGGCGGTTGGCGGAAATCGATCCCGGCACTGGCCAGCATCTTGGTGATCGGTTTGGTATTGGCCTATCCGTTGCAACAATCGCTTAATAAAGTATACGTCAAGAACCGCGTGTTGCGGATAGCCACGAAACTGGCCCGCACCTCGCCCGACGTGGTTTCCAAATCGGGGCGCATCGAAGCGGTCAATGTCCGCTACCAAGACGGTGTCATTCACGTCCACATCGACGGTTTCGCGCCGAGAACCGTGATGCCCAACATGCAGGAAAAGACGGACAAATTCCGCAGGATCCTGTCAGAGGCCCTGGACGAGCCGGTCGTCCTGGAACTCGAAGTGATCCCGGTCCACAGGCAAACCTTTGTGTCGGAGCCATGATTGCAGCATTGGCAAGTATTGTGCGACATGGCCTGGCCGTCGCGTCTGTAATAGCCGCGATCGCTGCCGTATCACCCGGCGCCGCGGCGCCGAAATCCGAGCCGATCGCCAGCGATCACGCAGACAGCCAATCCCCCCTGATCGCCCACGCACTCGAAGAATGGACTGGCGACTTCGACGGCATGGTCAAGCGCGGTTTCGTCCGCCTGTTGACCACCTACAATCCGCTTTTTTTTAGCTACAACGGTATCGAGCAGAAAGGCTTCGCCGTCGATACCGCCGAAGAGCTGCGAAAGCATCTCCAGAAAGTCACCAAATCTAAGAAGGGCGCCATCAATGTGGTGATCATTCCGGTCGCGCGCGATGAATTGATCCCTTACCTCGTCGCCGGCAAGGGCGACATGATCGCAGCCAATATGACAGTGACACCGGCCCGTCAGGCCCAAGTCGCCTTCACCAATCCGACTTATCCGAATGTCAGCGAGCTGATCGTCAGCGGACCGAAGGCGCCGACGCTTTCCGGCTTCGACGATTTGGCCGACACGCAAATTCACGTGCGCCGATCCAGCAGTTATTTTGAGCACCTATCGGCGATCAACAAAAAACGGCTGGCGGCCGACAAGCCGAAAATTCCCATAGCCGCCGCGGATGAACTTCTCGAAGACTATGACCTTCTCGAAATGGTCAATGCCGGCCTGATCCCCGCCGTTGTCGTCGACAGCCACAAGGCGGTGTTGTGGGCGCAGGTATTCGATCACATCACAGTGCATAAGGATCTCAAGGTTCATACTGGCGGCATGATCGCCTGGGCGCTGCGCAAGGAAGACCGAAAATTCCGGAAGACCCTCAATCAATTCGTCAAGAAATCGCGCAAAGGCACCTTGCTCGGCAACATCCTGATCAAACGCTACCTCGGTAACCCGAAATGGATCGACAACGCGCTCGCCGAAACCGGGCGCGATCGTCACCAAGCCACGCTCGCGTTCATGAAACGGTATGCCGGACAATACGACTTCGATTGGCTGATGATCATGGCGCAGGGCTACCAGGAATCGCGGCTGGACCAGAAAAAGCGCAGCGGCGCCGGCGCCATCGGTATCATGCAGGTGCTGCCGACCACGGCCAAAGATCCTAATGTGGGCATTGGCGACATTTCAAAAGCCGAGCCCAACATCCATGCCGGCGTGAAATATCTTCGATTCCTGCGCGACCGCTACTTTTCCTCGGATGAAATGACGCCGCTCAACCAAATGCTGTTTTCCTTTGCCGCCTACAACGCCGGCCCCGCCAATATTGCAAAGGCAAGAAAGCGAGCCAAGAAGAAGCGCCGAAACCCGAACGTCTGGTTCGGGCAAACGGAAATCGTTGCCGGCGCGACCATCAGCCGGGAACCGGTGGTCTATGTCCGCAATATCTATAAATATTACGTCGCTTATCGCAGCTTCGCCGATATCCAGAGCGAGCGGAAGTCGCTGAAAGAAGAGAATTAATTCGTCAACGTCGGCAATGCCATCGGCGCCAGCTGGTCGGCGTCACGGCCGGCCCAGTCGTGGCGGTGGACGTTGTCCAGGGACCGTTTTTGCGCCTCTTCGAGCGCTTCCGAGGCTGCCTGTTGGTCGATGGTCAAGACGCGGCCGTCCGCCACCACCTGCTCGCCATCGACATAGACGTCCCGAACCGCGCGATCGCCGGCGACAAAGATCAGGCTGCGTAGCGGCTCCCTGAGCGGCATCATCGCCGGATGCTTGATGTCGACCAGCACGATGTCGGCTTTGGCGCCTTTTGATAGACGGCCGATGTCGTCGCGGCGGAGCGCCTTGGCGCCGCCGACGGTCGCCGCATTGAACACATCGACGGTTTCCAGGTCATCGACCGAGCCCGCGGTAATGCGCGCAAAATTACCGACGCTCCGCAGCTCCTCCAAGAAATTGTGTGGGTAGGTGTCGGTCCCGATCCCCATATTGATGCCGGCGCGGACATAACCGCCAAAGGTTCGCAAGGTAATGCCGCGCCGCACGAATACGGTCGGACAATGGGCGACCGACGCGCCGCTTGCGGCAAGCAGGTCCAAATCCTGCCGGCTCGTCCAATGGACCCAGGGATGGTGGTCGAGAAATATGCCATGGCCGATGATGGTATGCGGGCCCAGGCCGCCGATATCATCGAGCCACTGGATCGGTGTCCGGCCATGACGACGGGTCATTTCGTGGAATTCGGTCACGCTTTGCGCCGCATGAATCTGGAACGGCAGGTTACGCTCGACCGCATAAGCGTAGGAGTCGCGAATTAGCGCTTCGGAACATGTATCGATTTGCGCCGGCGCCACCATCGCGCCCAAGCGCCCGGACGGATGCTGGCGTGCCAATTCCATGACATGCTTGGCCTCTTCGAACCGCTCCCGGCCGGCGCCTTCGTCCCAGGCGTATTCCAAGCGGTGACCGTTCTCGGTGAACCAGCGCGCATCCCGGTACATCGGCGCGGCGACACAGCGCATGCCGCTTTCCGCCAGGGTATCGAGCCAGCCATCGAACGCGATCGACAGATCGGCGACCGTCGTCACGCCGCTTTGCAGCAGTTCGGCCAGCGCCACCCGCATGGAGGCGATATAACCATCTCGGTCGTTTTCAAAAACCGTGAGAAATTCATAAAGCGAGGAATGCCAGAACCCGGGGCTCCGGATCTCGTCGGTAATGCCCTTGCGCAAGGGTTCGCTGGTCGGGTGGGTATGGATATTGACCAGGCCGGGCATGATCATGCGCGCGCGGCCATCGATCTCGGAATCGGCCGGCCCGTCGTAATGTTTGCCGACGAAGGTTATCTCGGCGCCGGAAAACGCCAGATCCGCGTCCCGCAGATAGACATGCCGGGCGTTCGGCTCGTCCCAAGCAACGATCCACGCGGCATTGCGAATGACGGTCGTCGGTCGCATTAGCGCCCCCGTATTCGGGGATCCAGCGCGTCGCGCAGGCCGTCGCCCATGTAATTGACGCTCAGCACGGTGAGTGAAATCGCCAGACCCGGCCACAGCACGCGCGACGGTGTGATGGTCATGAAATTGGCGCCGTCGAACAAGAGCCGTCCCCAGGTCGGAAAGTCGGACGGGAATCCTAACCCAAGAAAACTGAGCGCCGATTCCGTGATGATGGCGTTGGCAATCCCGAGCGTCGCCGAAACCATGATCGGGCTCAGTACGTTCGGCAGCATATGCCGCGTGATCACCCGCCGATGCCGCGTGCCGATGCTGCGCGCGGCGAGCACGAACTCGCGTTCCTTCAAGGCCAGCACATCGCCGCGCACGATGCGCGCGGTCTGCATCCAACTAGTAATACCGATGACAAAAACGACCAGCAGAAAAATGCCGACCTCGGGCCCAAACATATTGCGCAGCGTATCGCGGAACAACATGATGATGACCAACAACAACGGCAACAGCGGCAATGCCAGGAACAGGTCGGTGAACCGCATCAGCGGCCCGTCCAGCTTATTGAAATAGCCGGCGATGACACCGATCAACGCGCCGACCACAAGCGACAACAACATCGCCGTCATGCCGACGGCCATCGAAATGCGGCCTCCGGCTAGGACCTGGGCCAACATGTCGCGCCCGACATTGTCGGTTCCGAAAGGATGCGCCCAGGACGGGTTTTGGTTGCGTGCGCGGATATCCAGATAGGTCGGATCGAGATCGTGAATGTAAGGCCCGAAGGCGACCGCCAGCACGATAAACCCGAACACACCGACCCCGATCAGGGCACCGGTATGGGTGCGGAACTGCAGCCAAACGTCGACCCAGAGTGAGCGGTGGGCCCGCGTGACTTCGGTTTCGTCGCCGGACACGGTCTCAGTCATAGCGGATCCTCGGGTCGAGCATGCCGTAAATCAAATCAGCGACCAGGTTGAACAAGACGATCAAAATGGCGAACAGAAACGTCAGCGTCTGGACCAGCGGAATGTCGGCGCCCTGGATGGCGATGATCAGCAAATGGCCGAGCCCATTCACGCGAAATATTTGCTCGGTGATGATCGCGCCGGAAAACACCTGCGGCAGGCCGAGCGCGATCACGGTCACCACCGGGATCATGCTGTTGCGCAGAATATGGACCAGCAGGACCACCCGCTCGCGCATGCCCTTGGCGCGCGCGGTTCGCACATAATCCTGATTGAGGTTGTCGAGCATTGACGAGCGCATGAACCGGCTGAGTTGTGCCGCGTTGAACAGCGCCAACACCATGACCGGCATGATCATCTGCTTGAATTGCACGACAAAGCTTTGCCAGTCGGTGACCCGATGGGTGGTATCATATATCGACGGCAGCCATTCAAGCTGGACGCTAAAGATGACGATCAACAACACACCGGTAAAAAACGTCGGCACAGAAAAACCGACCATGGAAACGAATGTGCCGATCTGGTCGAACAGGGAATATTGCTTGTAGGCGGAAATCACGCCGATCGGCACGGCAATGAGAATACCGACCACGTAAGAGAGACCGACCACCCAAAGCGTCTGCGCCATGCGCTCGGCGATCAAGTCGACGACAGGGCTCCGCGTCGCCCAGGAGCGAACGCGCAGGCGTTCGGAAGAATCACCGAACTCCCACCCGGTCCACTGCTCGATCAAATTGATCGGTTCGTTGACAATGAACTGTTCGACCCACTTTGCGTATCGAATATGAAAGGGCTCACCGAGGCCTAAGCTCAGGCGAATTTTCTCCCGCACATCCGGCGGGATGGTTAGCGGCAATTCACCGGTCGGATCGCCCGGCGCCAGATCCAGCAGGGCAAATATGATGAAGCTGATGACCAACAACGTCGGTATCGCGAACAGCAGACGCCGGATCGAATATCTCAGCATGGAATGCCCTCAGCCGGATTGATCGCGTGATCGGCGCGGACCGTGGAAAGCGGTTCCGCGGTCCGCGCCAATCACAATCGCCTTACTTGACGCGATACCAATCTTCGGTGTTCCAAAGCTGAGAATCCCAAACATTCAGCTTGACACCGCCGAGCTTCAGCGAATGCGCTGAAACGCTGCCACGATGGATCAACGGGATCATGGCGCCGCTTTCGATGAGCATGTCGTTCATCTTCTTGGCCATGGCGGCACGTTTCTCCAGCGACGCGGTCTGGCCCATTTCGGCCACCAACGCATCATAGGCCGGGTCGCAATAGCGCGGCATGTTGCTGCCGACCCACTGCTTCTCCGGTCCCGGGATTTCGCTGCAGGTCCAGCGTGCCATGTACTTTTCGGGGTCGGTGCCATCGAAGTTGTTGGTGTACATCTCGATGTCGGCGAAGAACTTCTGGAAAGTGTCCGGGCTTGACTGGTCACCACCGAAGAAGACGGACGCGCTAATGTTGCGCAGCTCCGTCTCTACACCGATTGCCTGCCACATCTGCTTGATCAACGCTTGGGTGGCTTGGCGAACCGAGTTGGTCGAGGTTTGGTAGAGGATCGAAAGCCGCACGCCGTCCTTGGCGCGCACGCCGTCGGAGCCACGGGCCCAACCGGCATCATCCAACAGCTTGTTGGCCGCCGCGACGTCTTGCGTTTTGCACCAATCGTTGGCGGTCGAGGCATAGACCGCCGGCGCCGGCAACACGTTGCAGGTTGCCTGACCGGCCGAACCGTAACCGGTCACGACCAGGATCTCGCGATCGATGGCCAGCGACAATGCGCGCCGAACCGCCGGATCGCTTAGATAAGGATGCGGGTTCTTGCCGTCTTGGTAGGTCCCGCGCTTGTCACCCAATGCGGGATCCGGGTTGGTCAGCTGAACCATCAAGCGTTCGACGGAGCTACCGAACGCGGAGATGACCTTGCCTTTGCCGGCCTTGGCCATCTGATTGAGGATTTCCGGCTCGACCTGCAAGTTCCAGGCATAATCGAACTCACCGGTTTCCAGAACCGAACGCGCCGCGGAAGCGGCATCGCCGCCGCCCTTCAGAACGACGGTCGCGAAATGCGGCTTGTCCGCATCGCGAAATTTATCGTTGGCCGCATAGGTGACCACGTCATTGGCACGGAATTCGGTGACCACGAAGGGACCGGTACCGATCGGGCCGAAATTCTGCTTGGTGCATTCCGGTGCCTTGGCGCCCATGCAATTCTCGAACTGGGCCTTTTGGATGATCGGCACCTGGGCGCCGACGAACGGGCCATAGGGGAACGGCTTCGCCACCTTGAAGCTGATTTTGACGGTGAGGTCATCAAGCGCTTCGATCGACGAGACATCGGTGAAGTTGGAGCTGGAATTGCAGCCGCCTTCCGGATGCAGGCAATAATCGGCGGTGAAGACGACGTCCGCGGCGGTAAACGGAGACCCGTCCGACCAGACCACGCCCGGCTTCAACTTCCAGACGATCGATTTGAGATCATCGGCGGCTTTCGGCAACGCCTGCGCCAGGACCGGCACCATCTCGCCGGTTTCATTGTAGTTGGCAAGTGGCTCCAAGATCATCGACGCTGATTCGACATCCTTGGTACCGCCCGACAAATACGGGTTCAAGATCGATGGCGCCTGCCAATAGATAATCGTGAGCTGGCCGTCGGCGCCGCGTTCGGCTTGCGCCGCCGACACGGTCATCGCCGCGGCGGCCACGGCCGAAATTAGGTAGCGTTTCTTTAACATCACTTTCTCTCCCTGTTTGTGGTCGTAATCATAATCCGAATTCGTTGTCCCCGTTCACGTGGCATAGTGGCAGGCGACAAAATGGTCTGGTTCACTTTCGCGCCATTCCGGCTCTTCCGTCCAGCACCGATCCGTCGCCTCGGGACAACGCGTGCAGAAATTGCACCCTTTCGGCGGATTTCCCGGGCTCGGGACGTCGCCGGTCAAGATTATGTGTTCGCGCTTGGCCTCGGTCACCGGGTTGGGTATCGGCACCGCCGACAACAAGGCGCGCGTATAGGGATGTTTCGGCGCCCCATAAAGCGGCCCGCGCGCCGCTAGCTCGACCACCTTGCCGAGATACATTACGGCGACCCGGTCGGCGATGTGGCGAACCATGCTGAGATCGTGGCTGATGAACAGAAATGTAAGGCCAAGCTTATCCTGCAGGTCTTCCAGCAGGTTGACAACTTGCGCCTGAATCGAGACGTCAAGGGCTGCGATCGGCTCGTCGCAGACGATGAATTCCGGATTGAGCGCCAACGCCCGCGCGATACCGATCCGCTGTCGCTGGCCGCCGGAGAATTCATGAGGATACCGGTCGCCGAAGGCCGGGTTGAGACCGACGGCGTCCAACAGCTCCTCGACTTTATCCTGTCTTGCCCGGCCCTTGATCGCTTCATGCTCGTCAAGCGGCTCGGCGACGATGGAGCCCACCGTCATGCGCGGATTGAGGCTTGCCTGAGGGTCCTGGAAGATCATCTGCAAGCGCGGCCGCGTCCGTCGCAAGGCTTCGCCGCGCAACGCCGTAATGTCTTCGCCGTCGAATAGGATACGGCCGGCCGTGGCGTCGTAGAGGCGCAGCACCACCCGGCCGGTCGTCGACTTGCCGCAACCGCTTTCGCCGACCAGACCCAGCGTTTCGCCTCGCCGAATATCGAAACTGACGCCATCGACCGCCTTGATCGTGCCGACCTGCCGACGCAACACGCCCTTATAGACCGGGAAATGCATGGCCAGGTCTTCGACTTGGACCAAGGGATCGGCCGCGGATGTCGCGGTTTCAGGCGCCATTGTGCGGCGCTCCCGTCTCGGCATCCCACCAGCAGGCGACGTCATGGCCATCGCCGACCGACCGCATGGCCGGGTTTTCGGCCCAGCAACGCGCGAAGGCATGGCCGCAGCGCGCCGCGAACGGGCACGCAGAGGGTATTGCCGTCAGGCTCGGCGGTTGCCCGCTGATGGAGTTCAAGCGCCCGACCCTCGTGTCGTCCAGGCTCGGCAAGGTTTCGAGCAAGGCGCGCGTGTACGGGTGTTGCGGTCGTTCATAAAGATCGAGCACCGAGGCATGCTCGACAAACAGCCCGCCATACATGACGATCACCCGGTCGGCGATGCCGGCGACGACACCGAGATCATGGGTAATCCAAATGATACCCATGCCGAGTTCCTGGCGCAGTTTTTTGATCAAATCGAGGATCTGCGCCTGAATGGTGACGTCCAGGGCCGTCGTCGGCTCATCGGCCACCAGGATTTTCGGGTCGCAGGCCAAGGCGATCGCGATCATGACGCGCTGGCGCATGCCACCGGAAAATTGGTGTGGAAAGTCGCGCAGCCGATCCCCGGCCGACGGAATACCGACCAGTTCCAGCAGCGCCACCGCGCGTTCCCGGGCTTCCGCCTTGCTCAAACCGAGATGCTCGCGGAGCGGTTCCATCAGTTGGAAGCCGACCGTGAAGACCGGATTGAGCGAGGTCATCGGATCCTGGAATATAAAGCCGATCTGGCGGCCACGCACGCCGCGCATTGCCGCGTCGTCGAGCTGCATCAGGTCGCGGCCGTCGAACTGCACCGTGCCGGCAACGATTTCGACCGGCGGACTGGGCAGCAGCTTCATCAGCGACATCATTGTGACGCTTTTGCCCGAGCCGCTTTCACCGACGACGCCCAGCAGTTCCCCTTCGGCCAAGCGGAAACTCACCCCATTCACCGCATGGATGGTTTCCTCGCGCATGTGAAACACCGTGCGGAGGTTATCCACTTCTAAAATGGGAGCCCCGACGTGGCCCGTGCTCGTCATCCCTGAACGCTCCTGCCGCTTCGACGGGCCTTCATGCACGAGGCCCTTGGACTCGATCAAATACCATGTCCGCTGAAACGGCAACGGGTATTCTCACCGGTCCCAGTCTCCGGATCGGTCAGTTCTGTTGGGAGTCCGTGTCCGAGACCGGAAAGCCCGGAGGAAACTGGTGCACGCCGTCAGCACCGAGGGGGATCGCCACCGCCTTGGTCACGGCCGACACCGGCAATGGGCCAAAGAGGTGCGGGAAGAGCTGTCCGCCGCGGGACGGCTCCCATTTCAAGGCCTGGCCCAAGGCCACCGCGTCGACCGTCAACAAAACCAAGCCATCTTGGGCGGCACGGTGAATGGCGGTGCTGGTCCGCACTTGGTCGCGAGTCGAGAAATGAATGAAGCCGTCGCGGCGATCGCCCGGCGAACCGGTATATTTCCCGGCGGCCTCGGCCTGGCGCCAATCCGCGGCCGGACAAACATGGTAGATCACGGCCTCTGTCACGAGGCCATCCAACCGCCGTCGACCATCAGGTTCTCACCGGTGATGTAGCGCGCGTCGTCGCTGCCTAAGAACGCCACCGCCGCGGCGACGTCATCGGGCCGGCCGAGCCGCGGCATTGGCGTGCGCCGTTCGGAATAGTCGATCAGGTCGGGATCCATGGCACGGCCGGTCTTGCCGGTCAGGATCTTGCCCGGCGCCACCGCGTTGCAGACGATGTTTTGGGCGCCGTAATCAGCGGCGATCTGCCGGGTCATGTAGACAACAGTGGCCTTGCCGGTGCCGTAGGCGAGATCGCCGGGCGAGGCAATCATGCCGTGCTGGGAAGAGATATTGACGATGCGGCCGCGCGCCTCGGCCCGCACCTCTTGGGTCAACATTTGCTGGACGGCGCGTTTGCAGCCGAAGAACACACCCTTGGCGTTGACCGCCATGACCTGATCCCATTCCGCCTCCGTCGTTTCCAGCAACGGCTTGCCGACCGAAATCGCGGCGTTGTTGATCATCACGTCCAACCGGCTATGCCGGTCGACGACGTTGCTGACCACGCGATCGATATCTTGCCAGACCGTGACGTCGCCTTGGACGAACCAGGCGCGGCCGCCGGCATCGGCGATTTCGGAAACCGTTGGGCGCCCGCCTTCGCGCACTTCTTCCGTTCGGTCGAAGATCGTAACCGCCGCGCCTTCACCGGCGAGGCGGCAGGCGATGGCCCGGCCAATGCCGGACGAGCCGCCGGTCACGATCACAGCCTTGTCCTTGAATCGCATGATGGGATTGCCTCAACCAGTTAGTGCGCGCCGCATATCTTGGTTCGCAAGAGGCGGCGCCGTTGGTCCATGGGATAGGCGGCCTCGGCCCGATGCATGGTGCAGCGCTGGTCCCAGATGACCAGCTGGCCGACCCGCCAATGATGATGATAGACGAAGTCTGGCTTCGTCGCGTGGTCAAACACGGTCTTGAGCAGCGCGTCGGACTCGGAGCGCTCCAAGCCGACAATCCCGACCGTGTGCAGCGGATTGACCCTCAGTGCCTGCCGCCCGGTATCCGGGTGGCGGATGACCACCGGTTGCTCGACCGCCGGCAGCAAGTCATGTTGGTCGTCGCCGAGCGGTGCGACACCGCCTTCGGCCGGCCCGCTGCCGAACAGATGCCGCGCCGAGCGGCCCTCGATGCGGGCCTTGATGTCGTCGGGCAAGGTCTCATAGGCGCGGACCATGTCGGCGAACAAGGTGCCGCCGCCGCGATCCGGTATTTCCAGCGCATAGAGCAACGTGTGGGCACAGGGGTTGGGTTTGTAGGTGCTATCCGCATGCCAGGCCGCACCCCGTCCGGCCGATTCCGGATCCGGCCGGCCATCCGTATCGACATTGCTCAGGATAATGACTTCCCGATGATCGGGATGGGCGAACTGCGGCAAATGTTCGTCGATTTCGAGGTCGCCGAATACCCGACTGAAACCGGCAAAGTCTGCTGCGGTCAATTTCTGATCGGCGAAGGCCAGCACCGGATAATCGCGATGCAAGGCCCTGACCCGCTCGGCCAAAGGGCTAGCAGCGACGGTCGCCAGATCGATCCCGGAGACGATCGCGGCAAACCCGTCTGACACGGGCTCAACGCGCAGGGCAGAATCTATTGTGGACAGTGGTTTGGGCATCGTGATCGCTTTCTAGTAGCGGCCCTTCATTATCGCTGCACCGGGGCAATCCGTCCATATGGCGTGCTCAACCGTCGTCTATGTCCAGTTCGAACCAGTAGGGCTGATGGTCCGATCCGGCGGCATCGTTGTCTATATGCGCCGCGGTCACATTGGCGGCGAGGCCGGCGCTGACAAAGCCGTAATCGAGACGAAATCGGGTTTGCCAATCATCGGATTCGTCATGCCAGGTCACGCCTTCGCCGATCGGATGGCCGGCCTGGGTCCAGCTGTCGACGAGGTGATGCGCCACCACCCGGCTGCCGTGATAGTAGTCCGGCTCGCCGACGATGCGCTGGTATTACGGCGAGTCCGGGGTCAGGTTGCAATCGCCCATCACCACGCAGTCTTCGGGCATCGGCACTTCCGCTAGGCCACCGAGCCAAGCCGGGCCGGTCAGGGCGCCGCCCTCCCGGTGATGATCGAACAGCCGCGGCAGCAGGTCATCGATCTGGAGAATGCGCTCCGCACCATTGCGGCTATTCAGATGAACGCTGTAGACCCGCAACGGGCCGGACGCCAGGCCGACAACGCCTTCAAGGGCGCCGCATTGCACGTTTGGCATGTCATAACTCCTGTAGCGGGGCAGCAACAGAAGACGCGACGACAGGATCGGATAGCGGCTCAAGATCATGTTGCCGAATTGCGTGCGGCGGTTGGCGGGGCGGCCGTCGGCGTCGCGACCGCCGCTGTCGACATCGACCGGCGGCCCGTAGATCCAAAAATAGTCGCCAAGCAGTCCGGATAGTGCCGCCGGCTGATCGGCGTCGGGGACACCCGGCATGTTGCGGGTCACCTCCTGCAAGGCGACGACGTCGGCGCCGCGCACCGCATCGGCGATCCGCGCCAGGTCATGGCGGCCGTCCCGGCCCTTCGAATATTGGATATTGTAGGAAACGAACTTCACCATGGCCGGCTACTGATCAGCGCTTTCCAATACGGTTTCGCCGCGTGCCTTGCGGGCGGCGCGTTCGGCCAGCAAATCGTCAAGCCAGTGGGTGTCCATTTCGGGCACCGACGACAGCAACAGATCGGTGTAGAGATGATGCGGCGGGGTCAGCACCTCGTGCTTCAGGCCCTGTTGTACGATCTCGCCTTGGTACATGACAACGATGGAATCGGCGATTGCCCGCACCGTGGCGATGTCATGGGTGATGTAGAGATAGGAGATGCTCAGTTCGTCCTGCAGCCGCAGCAGCAGTTTGAGGATGCCCTCGGCGACGATCTGGTCGAGGGCGGAGGTGACTTCGTCGCAAATGATCAGGTCGGGCTCGGCCGCCAAGGCCCGGGCGATGCAGATGCGCTGCTTCTGGCCGCCGGAAAGCTCGCTCGGCAGACGATCGAGGAAGCGCTCGTCGAGCTCGATCATTTCGAGCAGTTCCTTGACCCGGCGCTTGCGCTCGGCGCCGTTTAAGCCGTGGAAGAACTGCAGCGGCCGGCCCAGTATGTCGCGCACACGCCGGCGCGGGTTAAGTGCGGTGTCCGGCATCTGATAGATCATTTGTAGGCGGCGCAGCAGGTCCTTGGGTCGAGTCTTCAGTGCCGGCGGCAGCGGCTTGCCTTCATAGAGCACCGCACCTGACAACGGCGGCAGCAGCCCGGTAATGACACGGGCGAGCGTCGACTTGCCCGAACCCGACTCGCCGACCACCGCGACCGTGCGACCGCGCGGCACCTTGACCGATATGTCTTCCAGGACTTTGACATCGCCGTAGGCTGCGTCGACGGCACGAACCTCGAGCAACACGTCTTCACCCGGCGCCTCTTCCTTTTGCAGGGAGCGCACCGCCCACAGCGACTTTGTGTAGGGGTGTTGCGGGTTGGCCAGCATCTCCGCGGTTTCGCCTTCCTCGACCAGTTCGCCGTAGCGCAGCACCATGACCCGGTCGGCCATCTGCGCCACCACTGCCAGATCGTGGGAGATATAAATCGCCGCGGTGTTGAGTTCGTGCACAATGTTCTTGATCGAAGCCAAAACCTCGATCTGGGTGGTCACGTCGAGCGCCGTCGTCGGCTCGTCGAAAACGATGAAATCCGGCCCGCAGGCCATGGCCATCGCCGTCATCGCGCGTTGCAGCTGGCCGCCGGAGACCTGATGCGGATAGCGGGCGCCGATATGCTCCGGATCCGGTAGGCGCAGGCGGCGATAAAGGTCGATGCCTTTCTGCTTGGCTTCCGTTGCGCCCATAACGTTGTGGACCAACGGCGCCTCGATATGCTGCTCGCTCAGGCGGTGCGCCGGGTTGAAGGAAGCCGCGGCCGATTGTGCCACATAGGCGGCCCGCACGCCCCAGATCTTGCGCCTCTCGGCATCGGATATGTTCAAGAGATCGACGCCGTCGAAGACGACACTGCCCGCCGTGATGCAGCAGCCGGCTCGGGTGAAACCCATGGCAGCCAGCCCGAACGTCGATTTTCCGGCTCCGGATTCGCCGATCAACCCGAGCACTTCGCCGCGATGCAGGGTCAGATCGATGCCTTTGACGATCCCCGTCCGGACTTCGTCGCTCTCGCCTTCAATGTAAAGGCCACGCACCTCGAGTAACGCTTCGCCGTTGCCGCTCATTCCTTAAGTCCACTTGTTTTATGGAGGAACCAGTCAACCACGAAATTGACCGCCACGGTCAGCAGCGCAATGGCCGCGGCCGGCAACAGTGGCGTGATATCGCCGTAATTGATCAGCGTGGCGTTCTCGCGCACCATCGAGCCCCAATCCGCGGCCGGCGGCTGGATGCCGAGGCCGAGGAACGACAACGCGCTGACCGTCAGGAAAACGAAACAAAAACGCAGGCCGAATTCGGCCACCAGCGGCGGCAGAATATTAGGCAGTATTTCGCGCGCCATGATCCAGCTGAGGCCCTCACCTTGCAAACGCGCTGCCTCAACGAAATCCATGACCACGACGTTCATGGCAACGGCACGGCTCAGCCGGAAAACGCGCGTCGAATCAAGCACGGCAATGATCAAGGCCAGGTTGATCCATGACGGACCGACGATTGACAACAGGACGAGCGCGAAGATCAAGAGTGGGATCGCCATCAACACGTCGACCGCCCGCCCGAGGATCTGATCGGCCCAACCGCCCAGTATAGATGCCAGCAGGCCGAGCGAGCCGCCGATCAGAAAAGCCAGCAACGTGGTGACGAAGGCGATGCCGATGGTGTTGCGGGCCCCAAAGATCAGTCGCGACAGCATATCACGGCCGAGTTGGTCGGTGCCGAATACGAACTCATCGCTCCAAGGTGCGTATTGCACACCGACCAGTTCGTTCTCCGAATAAGGCGCGATAAGCGGCGCGAAGACAGCAAGGATGATGTAAAACAACACGATGATCATACCGAACTGGGCGCTCAACGGTGCCCGGCGCAACTCACGCGCCGCGGTCTGCCAGCGGGACCGCTGCTGCAATGGCGGCGCCGCCTCTGCGATCGCTGCCGCGTTGGCCTGGTCAGGGTTGGTACCGGGTGCGTTCGTCATCGCGGATGCAACAGCCTGGGGTTGGTCACAATGGAGACGACATCGGCCAACAGATTGAGCAGGACATAGGCGACCGCGAAGATCAGGGCGCAAGCCTGGACCACGGGAATGTCCCGGCTCGACACGGAATCGACCATGAGCTGGCCGATGCCTGGATAAACGAAGACCACTTCAACCACGACGACGCCGACGATCAGGTACGCCAAATTCAAGGCAATCACGTTGGCGATCGGCGCCCAGGCATTCGGCAAGGCGTGATAATAAATGATGCGCCAGGGCGACAGCCCCTTCAGGCGCGACATCTCGATATAGGAGCTGGCCAACAAATTGATGATGGCGGCCCGGGTCATGCGCATCATGTGGGCAACGATAACCAAGACCAAAGTCATCGCCGGCAAGGCGCAGCGCGCCAGCCGCTCGAAAAAGGGCGTATCCAGCGATACGTTGGCCAATGAGTAGAAGATCGGAAACTTGACTGCCAGGAACAGCATTAGGATGTAGGCGACGAAAAACTCCGGCACCGAAATAGAGGTCAACGTCGTCAAATTGACGATCCGATCGAACAGGCTGTTGCGGTAGAGCGCTGCCAACATGCCGAGCGCCAGCGCCAACGGCACGGCAATGATGGCGGCCATACTGGCCAGGAATAAGGTATTGGCAAGTCGCGGCGCCACCAACGACAAGACCGTCCGGGCTTGGCCCCCGCCCAGCGCACCGGCGCTGGCAAAGGAAAAGCCGAAGTCGCCTTGCAGGACACCGACGATCCAGTCGAAGTAGCGCACCGGTGCCGGCTTGTCGAGGCCGATTTGGCGCTGGAACGCCGCCACCGTTTCCGGTGTCGCCGACTGGCCCAGGATCGATTTGGCGAAGTCGCCGGGCAGCAATTCGATCGTCGTAAAAATGATGATCGAGACCACGAACAGCGTCAGAACCCCGAACCCCAAGCGCTGCAGGATTGTCCTGAAAACCGCGTTCATCGCCGCCTCTCCTCCGCCGCCAAGCGCGACGGACGGGGTGTAGTATAGCGGCAATATCCCGATCGGATCATGAACGATTGCCCCGCGGAGAACGAGACCACTCGTCCGTTTCGACGATCGGGCAAAACATCACACGGACTGCCCGGCGGCCCGCCACCAAAATAGCGAGCCGCCGTCGTTGATCCGAATTAAGCAAACCACCAGCGCTCGGCGATCCTGAGGCCGTCCAGTTCCCAGTTCGGCGCCACCTCGCCATGCGCCAGCTTCTTCGAGTACGCACAGAGAATGTTGTTGAACACGAGCACGATCTCGCCGCCGTCACCATGCACGAGCTGCTGCATTTCAGCATACATGCCGCCGCGTTTCTTATCGTCGGCTTCGGCCCGGGCGGCAACCAGCAGTTCATTGAAGCGCTTGTTGTCCCAGAATGTTTCGTTCCAGGCGGCACCCGCTGCATAGGCCGTCGAGAACATCCAATCGACGGTCGGCCGGCCCGACCAATAGGACGCACACCAACCCTTTTTCAGCCAAACGTTGTCCCAGTAACCGTCGGCCGGTTCGCGTACGACGTTGATGTCGATACCGGCCTTCGCGGCGTGCTCCTTGAACAGTACCGCCGTATCCAAGGCACCGCCGAAAGCGGCGTCTGCGGCCGAAAGGTCGACCTTGAGCGAAGACAATCCGGACTTCTTGAGATGGAACTTGGCCTTCTCCGGATCATAGCTGTGCGTCGGTTGCGGATCGATCGAGAACTTGATCGACGGCGCGATGGGGTTGTCATTCCCTGGGGACGCATGGCCCAGGAAAATCTTCTTCGCGATTTCCTCGCGGTTGACGGCGTATTTGAGTGCCAGCCGGACATTGACGTCGTCGAACGGCGCCATCGTCGTGTTCATCGGCAGCACGTAATGGCCATAGCCCGTGACCTCGTTGATTTCCACTTCCTTCACGCGCTGCAGCAGATGCAGCGTTTTCAGGTCCGGCCGGGCGATGTAGTGCACCTCGCCTGTGGTCAGCGCGTTGGTGCGCGCCGCGACGTCCGTGATGTTGATGAACTCAACCGCGTCGAAGTACGGCCGGCCATCCTTGTGGTAGTTCGGGTTACGCTTCATCGTGGTACGGACACCGGGCTCGAATTTCTCCAAAACGAACGGACCGGTCCAGACCCCCGCCTGCCAATCGGCGCTGCCGTCGTCTTTGGCCTGCATGATCGGTATGTGATAATCGCTGGTCAGGAACGGGAAGTCGGCGCTGCCGCCGGTCAAGGAGAAGACCACGGTTTCCGTACCGTCGGCCTTGATGTCGGAAATCGAGGCAAGCACCGACTTCACCGCCGACTTCGAATCCTTGCCCATGTGATGGCGAAAGGACGCGACGACGTCTTTGGCGGTCACGGTCTTGCCGTTGTGGAAAGTCAGGTCCTTGTGCAGTTTGAAGGCCCACGTCCTGGCGTCGTCAGACGCCTCGAAGCTCTCAGCCAGATCGCCGACGACGTTGCCCTTCGCGTCCACTTCAGTCAGGCTGTTGGCGCCGGATCCCCAAAGCGGCACTTGCGTGCCGGTGTCCGGCCAGGTCCCCGGATCGAACGAGTCGGTGGTCGCACCCTGCGCCAGGCCGATCTTGGCAGTACCGCCTTTTTTCGGCGTCGCCGCGACGCCGGCACCGCTCAGCATGGTGGTCGCGAGTGCTGTACCAACACCCAGCGCCGCGGCCCGTCCCATGAACGCCCGCCGCGTCAGACGACCTTTTTTCGCCTGCTCGAGCAAATATTCCAATTCTGTCATTCGTTCCTCCCCTATTTACTATGACCTGCGCTCACTCGATCGTGCCGCAGCATTGTTCTTTGCGGCTAGCCCGCAGGCATTATTGTGGATCTTTGGGCCGCTGCCCTGACCACGCCTCGGCTAGTCCAATTTTCTTCGGGATGCGCCAGAAAAACGTATCCCAACACTGAAATTGCTAACAGATATTGGGTCGCTTGGCGACTCTATTCGGTGCCGCAACGCGGCGCGGCTACATACCTCGGAACACCGGTTTACGCTTCTCGACGAACGCCCGCCGCGCTTCGGTTTCGTCTTCGGAGCTGTTGAGGATCAAGGCGGCGTTGGAGGTCAGAACCATGGTGTGATCCAAGGTGGTGTCCAGCGCCGCCCGCATGATGCGCTTGCTGTTCCATTGTACGAGCGGCGGAATGGCGAACATGCGCTGGCAAAGATCGCGCGTCGTCTTTTCCAGTTCGTCCGTTTTAACCAGATGATTGAGCATACCCCATTCATAGGCCCGCTCGGCGCTCAAGTGACCGGTATAGGCGAATTCCAGCGCCCGCCCGAGGCCGATCATCTTGGGCAGATAGTAGGAGCCGCCGTTTTCGATGATCTGACCGGCCTGCTGGTAACCGACGAAGCGCGTGTTCTCACAGCCCAGGCGGATATCGCAATGCAAGGCCATGTCCATGCCGGAGCCGACGGCCGGGCCGTTGATCATGGCGATGGTTGGTTTGCGAATGTCGGCGATGTCCCGGTGCAACTTGGTAAAACCGTGGAAGAAATGCTGCCGGACCCCGTCCGGCCCCTCGCGTGGACTGCGGTTGCCGACGAAATTTTGACCCTTTACGTCGTCCGGCGCGCTGCCTTTCAAATCGGCGCCCGAACAGAAGCCCCTGCCGACGCCTGTCAGGACGATCGCCCTGATAGTCGGATCATCATCGCCGGCGCGCATATATTCGCCGACCTTGGCGACCGTGCTGTTTTCCTCCGCCGAACCGACCAGGGCATTCATCCGTTCGGGGCGATTGAACTTGATCCAGAGGATGCCGCTCTCTTCGGGTTCATACAGCAAATAATCGACCAGTTTCGGTCCCATTGTTTTCTCCTTAATCTCAGGCGGTTTCAATTGTCACACAGTCGCCAAAAATGTCTCGAGCGCGGCATTCACTGCCGCCGGCTGGTCGACGTTCACACCGTGTCCGGCATCAGGAACGACCACGTTGACGGCGCCCGGAATGCGCTTGGCCATATAGTTCGAGCCGTCGAGGAAATTGGTGTCGTTTTCGCCGATAACGATCAACACCGGCACGGCAATGGTCGGCAGGCTGTCGATCACCAGCGCGTCGACTTGGCTCAAGATGCCGCGCGCGGCCTCTGCCAGCGCGCCGGCCGACGGCTGGACGCTCACACCGACTTCGGAGGCACCGCCAAGGGCTGCTAGGCCGCCTTCCTCGAGGGTACGTGCCCTGGCTTCGGCGCGCTCGTTCCAGGTCGCCCTTGCGGTGTCGCTGCGATAACCCGGGCCGCAGCCTTGAAGCACCAGTGCCGCTACCCGTTCCGGATGGCGGACATGAAAGGCCAGTGACATGTAGCCGCCCAAGGAATGTCCGGCGATGACAGCCTTCTCTACCTCTAAGTGATCCAGCAACGCTTGCATGTCATCGATGGTGTGGGCCTGGCTGAAGTTGGCCGGCTCCTCGGGGCAAAGGGTTTGGCCGTGACCGCGCATATCCCAGCGAACGAGCCGGTAGCGGTCGCCAAAGGCGGCGACTTGTCCCTGCCACATGCCCGTCGAAGCGCCGAAGCCGTGACTGAGCAAGATCGGCATGCCTCGACCGCCGCTATCTTCGTAATACAGGCGGACGGGATCTCTGTCTAAATACGGCATCGCTGAATTTCCCCCAAAAAGATATCAAAAAACGGATCACCCATTGTTTGGCATCCCGTGCGGCTGTCAACGGGCCGGCTAACGGCCCAGAGCAAGTTTCGACCATACGGAACCGTTTGGTCGAAACTTGCTCTAGTCAGTGATGCTCGAAGAGCGGGCCGTGGCCGGCGAACTGGTCGGTGATACCGACCGCGCGCAAGGCATGCCAATAAGTCGCGGCGTTGATCGCGATGACCGGCTTGCCGAGTTCCTGCTCCATCTCGATTGCTAAGCCAGTCATCGACAGATTGGTCCCGACCTGCACGATGGCATCGATGTCGTATTCGTCGATCTCCAGCAAATGGTCGCGCAGCGTATCGGCCTGCACTTCGGCAATGGCGATCGGGCTTTCGCATTTCAAGCCGAGGAATTTGGCAACCTCGAAGCCGCAATCCTCGAAGAACCGCGTGACGTTCTTGTCGGAGATCGGTTGATAGGGCGAGATCACGGCGATCCGTTTGACGCCAAACAGATTGAGCGCCGCTTCGCAAGCAAACGAGCCCGCCGATACCGCGACTTCGGCATGCTCGGACAACGCCCGCATGCGCTTCTCCGATGCGTCCCGGCCGTCCCAGAACATCAGCGCAGACATGCCCATGATCAGGTAATCCGGCGCCGCCGTCTTGCAGCGGTCGACCGCCGAATAAAGCTCGCCTTCGATGACTTTGACCAACGCCAGGAAATCCTCATCGCCGTGGATCGGCATGTTCGGCACATAAATGCGGCCGAAGTGGTTGGTGACACCGGACGGCCGCAGATCGTCCATGTCCGGTTGCACGATGGTGTTCGTTGACGGGGCGACGACGGCAAACTTGCAGCGCGGCCCGAGCGCGTCCTTAGACATGTCCTACATCCTCCTAATACCTTATTCGGCGACGGCCTCGGCCAGGCTGTTGTCGACGCAATTCTCAAAATCAGTGCCCCGCTCGATCAAGCCGCCGGACAGGCACGCGGCTTTGAGCCGTTCAAATCCCGCTTTCGGCAATATCGGATTGCGCCCCCAGATGCCGAGAGCCTTGTAGCGCCCGATACAGGCGGTGAGCGTGTCCGGGTCGAGGTCCGGAAAATAAACCGCAATGGTCTCGGCGATCGTCGCAGGATCGCTGGCGTGCACCCAGTTCTGGGTCCGCTGAAGGGCGCGCGTCATCGCCAGAAACGTCGGGCGCCTCGCCGCTAGATTATTCTTCGTGGTGTAAAGGGTCGTGTAGGAGGTCGGCCCGCGCGACGCCGCGGCATACCAGATATGCCCGGCACCCGTGCCGGCCAGGTCTTCCGCAAAGGGTTGAAAGAGCTGGACGACATCGCGGTCACCGGCCCGGAGCGCCGCGGCATTTTCCGCCATGGTCCGGTCCGTCACCCGATCCAAGGTCGCCTGATCGAGGCCGGCACGGCGGACGTCGTCCTGCAGGCACATCCAGGGCGTCGGCACTTCGCTAACCGTGCCAATGCGCAAACCGGCCAGATCGGTGACCTGGAAATCCGGGCGTGGGCGTCGTCCGACAAGAAAAAACGGATCCCGCGTCACGACTTCGCAGAAAGCAACCAGCCCGCAATTTGGCTCGCGATCGTAGGTGAGCAGGATACGCATCGGCCCGCCCCACGACACGTCGGCCTCGCCGCTCAACAAACCGCTCGCCGTCGCCGCCGGGTCAGTCGCGGTTTCGAGGCGCACATCGACGCCTTCCTCTCGGTAGGCCTGCAGCGCGTGCGCGGCATAGAACGGTGCGTAGAAAACCGCCCGGAACGTTTCGAACAATGTGATGGCCACGGTGTTTCATCCCGCGCATGCGATGACAGACAACCGCCCTTTCAGGGCTTATTCCGCCACCTTTGGCTGATGGCCGACGGAATCGCTGTATTTCGCCAGCTCCTCTTCGCCCATGAACTGGCGCTCCCATTCCATGACTTCATCGAAGCCGGCAAAAGTGTGAAAATTGCCGATCGGATGGTCTTGGAACGTCTCGATGAAGCGCTTTTCGGCAAGTGGCCCTTCATCGCGCATGGCGACCGCGAGATCGTATACCGCCTGCATGGTTGCTCTCAGCGTAGCGCCCGGTGCGATGGCGATGGCGATGCCGAGCTCCTGCAGCTCATCTTGTGAGAAGCGAGGCGACAGGCCGGTTTGATTATACAGGATCGGTCCCTCGACTTCGGCGGCGATGCGCTTGACTTCGCCGACGTCGGTCGGGCCTTCGACGAAAGCGACGTCGGCGCCTGCCGCCAGGTATGCGTTGGCGCGGCGGATCGCGTCATCGAGGCTGCCGCCGTGGGCGCCGCGGGCATCGGTGCGCGCGATCAGCACGAAGTCCGGGTCGATCTCTTGCCGGGCATAGTCGGCGGCGCGGTATTTGCCGCAGGCCTCTTCGATCGAGATCACCTGACGCCCGGCGACGTGGCCGCAACGCTTCGGCGCTACTTGGTCCTCGATATGGATCGCCGAGACACCGGTTTGGATATATTCCTTGACGGTACGAATGACGTTGATCGCGTTGCCGTAGCCGGTATCGGAATCGGCGATCACCGGGACGCTGACTGCGTTGGCGATGTTGCGCGCATTCAAGTGCATTTCAGTCATGGTCGCAAGACCGACATCGGGCATGCCAAGCAGCGATAGCGAGGTGCCGTAGCCGGTCATATAGATCGCCGGAAACCCGACACGATCGAGAATTTTGCCGCTCAGGGCGTTATAACAGCCCGGCACGAACAGTGTCTTGCCCTCGCCCAAGAGCGCCCGCAGTTGGGTCGTCTTCCTTACCGCCATCCGCCCGTCCTCCTAATCCAGCCAGCCATAGTCGGCGCCGCGGTCGTCTTCGAACGCGCCGATCTGTTGCTCATATTGCAGCGTCACGTCGATGTCATCGAGGCCGTTCAGCATGCGGTGTTTGTCGAACGGCAATATGTCAAACTCATAGACCGTGCCGTCCGGACCGGTCACCGTTTGCGCCTCCAGGTCGGCGGCGATTTCGGCGCCGGGCTGTTCGTGGAGCTGCAGCCGCAGGCGGTCGCAATCGTCACGCGCGAGGCGGACCGGCAGGACGCCGTTCTTCATGCAATTGGCATGGTGGATATCGCCGAAGCTCGGCGCGATCACCGTCCTGATGCGGTTCGCGACCAGCACATAGACCGCGTTCTCGCGCGACGACCCGCAGCCCCAGTTGATATCGGCGACAATGACGCCGGCGTCGCGATAGGGCGGCTTGTTGTAAATGAAATCCGGCCGTTCGGCGTCGCTGTCGGTGAATCGTAGATCGTGGAACAAGAACCGGGCGAAGTCGCCGTGCGACGCCTGGAAGCGCAGAAAGCGCGCCGGAATGATCTGATCGGTATCGCAATTGATGATGTCGATCGGGACGCCGATCGCCTTGAAGGTTGTGAAAGCTTCCATGTCAGTTGCCTTCCATCATTGTCCGGACATCGGTGAAACGGCCGGTCACCGCGGCCGCGGCAGCCATTGCCGGGCTTACCAGATGGGTGCGGCTGGCCGGACCCTGGCGGCCGCGGAAGTTACGGTTGCTGGTCGAGGCAGAGCGTTCGCCCGGACCGACCTGGTCGCCGTTGATACCGACACACATGGAGCATCCCGGCAACCGCCATTCGAACCCGGCATCGGTGAAGACGCGGTCGAGGCCTTCCGCCTCGGCCTGCTTCTTGACCAGGCCGGAGCCCGGCACCACCAGGGTCGGCACCACCGCCTTGCGGCCCCGGGCGACCGCCGCCGCGGCCCGCAGATCTTCGATCCGGCTGTTGGTGCACGAGCCGATGAAGACTTTGTCGACGCTGATGTCCTGGATCGGCGTGCCCGGCTTCAAGTCCATATAGTCGAGTGCTGCGACCATCGCCGCGCGACGGTCGGCATCGCTTTCTTTTGCCGGGTCCGGCACCGCGTCGACCACCTGCACCGCGTCCTGGGGCGAGTTGCCCCAGGTTACCATCGGCGCAATGGCATTGCCGTCGACCGAAACCTCGGTATCGAAGGCCGCGTCCGCATCGCTCGGCAATTGCCGCCAGTACGCCACGGCCTGATCCCATTTGTCGCCCTTCGGCGCGAACGGCCGACCGGCGACGTAGTCGATCGTCGTGTCGTCCGGCGCCACCAGGCCAGTGCGCGAGCCGGCCTCGATGGTCATGTTGCACAGTGTCAGCCGGGCTTCCATCGAGAGTGCGGAAATTGCCGATCCGGCATATTCGATGGCATGGCCGACGCCGCCGGCGGCACCAATTTGGCGGATGATGGCGATCACCACATCCTTGCCGGTGACACCGAAGCCGAGGCTGCCGTCGACGGTGATCCGCATCGTCTTGGGCCGCTGCTGCCAGATGGTCTGGGTCGCCATGACGTGGGTTACTTCCGACGACCCGATGCCGAAGGAGATGCAGCCGAGCGCGCCATGGGTTGAGGTGTGGGAATCGCCACAAACCAAGGTGATCCCGGGCACGGTGATGCCTTGCTCCGGCCCGACCACATGGGCAATGCCTTGCCGGTCGTCGCCCCACGGGAACAGGTGAACGCCGAACTCGGCACAATTTCCGTCGATCGACGTGACGATCTCGCGCGCCGTCGGATCCTCGATCGCGGCAAGCGAGGACGTGTGTGTCGGCGTGTAGTGATCCGGTGTCGCATAAGTCTGCAGCGGTCGGCGAACCCGCCGCCCGGTCTCGCGCAGCCGCTGAAAGCCGGCAAAGGAGCCGTCGTGACAAAGGTGGCGGTCGATATAGAGGAGGGTCTGCCCGTCGTCGCGTTCAATGATGACGTGGCGATCCCATATCTTGTCGAATAGGGTCTTGCCGGCCATGAGTTTCTCCCTGCCCGCTGTCGATTGTCATTGGTGACGCGTAAAATTATGGCCCAGCCTGCAGGCTGATACAATGCGGCCCGCTGTGGGTTCAAACGGTTCTAGATCTTGCGGCCAACTAGATCATAGGTGACAACGGCGGCATGACCACGCAGTTCGGTTTTTCCCGCATCAACAAACACGAACTTTTCCACCAACAAGTCCCGCAGATCGGCAGATACCAGGATATGGCCCGGCTCGCAGGCCGGTTGCAGGCGCGCCGCCACATTCACCGTGTTGCCCCAGATGTCGTACGAATATTTCCGCTTGCCGATCACACCGGCGACGACCGGGCCGACATGCATGCCCATGCGCAAGGAAACATCATGGCCCCGCTCCGCCCGCAGCTTTGGCAGTAGATCCGTCACATCCAGCGCGAATGTTGCGATAGCCTCCGCGCCGGCTTGGCGATCACTGTCCAGGCCACCGCAAACCATATAGGCATCGCCAATCGTTTTGATCTTCTCCAGACCGTGCTGTTCGGCGAGTTCGTCAAAACGGCCGAACAGTTCGTCCAGCAGTGACACCACGACCCCCGGATCGCGCCGCATGGCAAAACTGGTGAAATTGACGATGTCGATAAACAATACGCTGACCCCATCCAGGCGATCGGCGATCGGGTGCTGGCCGGCCTTCAAGCGGTCCGATATGGCCGCCGGCAGCATATTGCGGATCAGGCTGTCGGATTTGGCACGCTCCGCATCCAACAGCAGCAAACTTTCATTGGTCTTGCCGACAAAATAGGCCGTGAGCACAAAAGCCACCGTCGACAGGCCGACAAAATTCAACACGAAAAACAGGACGATGACAAAATCCGGCAGATTGTTGGCCGGGCGTACCGCCGGATAGTCCACAAACGCGCTAAGGATGACCAGGACCACGAAGCCACCGAACCAGCCGATCGCCTGGCGCCGGCCGGCGAAAATCAAAGCGCCCATGGGGCTGGTCAACGACCACAGAACCACGCCGGACGAGCCGACGAAACCACCCAACGCCCCCATCAACAAAAACGGTAACACCAAGGACACGAGCAATTGACTGGTCCGCAGAATGGCGACGCCCCTTTGCCGAAGGAACCAAAAGCTGGCGGCGGAAAACACCGCATAACCCAGCGGGATTGCCGCCGCCCAAGGTTCGTCGTAGTTGAGGTAAAGCAGGCCCCAAAGCAGCGCCATGACCGCCATCAGCCCGGTCGAGAGCGTCAACGCGGCGCGCTGCAAGCGCGACTCTATAGCCTGATGCCCGGTCCCGGCGTTTGCGTGGCGCATATAGTTCCTCGACGATGACAATCGATAGTCCGACGCCTAACAGGATTCCCGCGGAATGTCATTGTTCGGCATAGGACTGGACACGATGATTTGGCGTGACCACAGCCACGACATCAACGCCGTCGCATCACCCGGCGGCACAAGCATCGACCACGCCCTGATCAGATCGTCGGCCGTCATGTCCGGCGCCATGGCGTCAAGGAGCGGTTTGACCGGCGTACTGCCAAGGAACGTCATCGGCCCGTCCAAAGCCGGATGCGCGATACCCGGCATGGATACGACGAAATCTCCTTCGATGGCGGGAACGTCGAGCACCTCGGCCGCATCGGACAGGCCGACGCGACAATCCCCGGCCAGCGCGTCTGTTGCCGACTGCGCTTCGCCCAATTGCAAGGCACCGGCAGACCTGTCGTGCCAGAAGGGTTGGTCGGACATGGCCGCTTTTTCAGCGTAGAAGCGCGCCGAGGTTTGGCAATGCCGCACCAGTTTTTCCGATTGGCGGTCCCGGTAGAATGACATCGCCAACGCCGCGTTCTCCGGTCGGGCCAGGACGGTGTTGACGACGATGGCAGCCTGTAACCCTGAGACGATCGCCGACTGCACGCCCTGGGACGATAGCGGGTCCATGGCGAAGCAGGCATCGCCGACGCGAATGAAGCGATCACCGACGGGTTCGGCGGCGTGTACGCAGGACGCGTCGCACGCCGTGACGGCGCTGATCAATTCACCGTCGAGACAGCCGCGAACGAGGTCGCTGCGGGCCAGCAGGTCGCGGTACAAGGTCTCGATATCGCCCGCCCTATCCGACGACACGCGTTTTGGGTCGACAAACACCGCCGCGGCCACCGTGCCGCCGGCGAGCGGCGCGCACCAATACCATTCCCGGTCGCCGGCATCGACACGGGTTTCCGGGCCGTCGATGGCGGTATCGCGCCAGTATCCGTAGAGCGCCAAGGTCGGCGCCGATGCCCGTAGGCGTCGGCCGGGAACAACGCCGCCGCGGCCGGTCGCATCGACGATGTAGCGGGCTGAGAGCGTGGCATGGCTACCCGCAATCCGTATTGGCAGTGTCCATTCCTTACCGTCGTCGCCGAGCCGGCGGCCCACGGTAGCGGGTTGCAGAACTCGCGCACCAGCGGCTCTGGCGCCGTCAAGCAGCAACGCGTCAAACCGTCCGCGATCCACTTGCAGGCCGGGCGGACCTGGATGAACTCTTTCTTCGGCCGAAGGCTCGGCCCAGCGGACCAGCGCCGCCCTCGGCCGCAGGAAACCGGCGCCCTCGACACGCTCGCGAACGCCGAGGGTGTCGAGCAGCGGCAGGATGCCGGCCGGCAGCGATTCACCGACCCGCGGCCGCGGAAACGCCTCCCGTTCGAGCAGGCAGACGTTATAGCCGTGCGCTGCCAACCGATGCGCCGCTGTCGAGCCCGCCGGCCCACCGCCGATGACACAGACGTCCGCCGTCAGGCGATCACTTGCCGGCATGGTTGGTTTTTGTGGCGACGGCGCTCGCGGCGGCGGCATCCAACGTCGGGACCGGCACCGAACCGAAGAAATCCGGCCGCTGCTCGAGTAAACGCACATAGGCCTGCAAGCAATAATGCAGCCATCCGCGGATGTAATCGCAGGCCGGCCGGCCGCGGTGGATAACCTCGTGATGGCAACCGCCGCCGCAGAGGTAGCGCGCCCAACAGCTGGTGCAAGGTTCCTGGAAATGAACATGGCGGCCGGCCAGCCAGTCGCGCTGCCGGTCGTCGTCGACACCGCTGGCGACATTGCCCATGGCGCCGGAAGCGTCGTCGACGAAGCGGTGGCAGGCGAACAGGCCGCCGTCGGCCGAGACCCCCATATACCCGGCGCCGGCGCCACAGGGATACGGTCGGTGGGTGCCTTTGTGGATCTCCTGCAGCGCCGTCGCCATGTTCGAAAACGGATAGCGCTCACCGGCGATGGTCCGACGTTCGAACGCCCGCCCGCACTCGATCATCTGGTCGAGCATCTCCGCCAGTTCGGGGGTGTCCATCTCGTCGCTGCCGGTCGGCGAGCTCAGCATCGGCGAGAAGCCGACGCTGTGGAAGCCGAGATCGATCAGCCCGTCCAAGGTCTCGCGAAGACGCAGATTGCGGGGCGTCACCGTGACGCGGGCCGAGACCTGCATGTGTCGCTGCAGGGCAAGCAGCGGCGCCACGCGCTCGACAATGCGGTCGTAGCTGCCGCGGCCACCTTTGAAGGCGCGCTGGCCGTCATGGGTCGCGCCGATGCCGTCGAGGCTCACGGTGACCGCGAAACCGTGACGCTCGAAGAAATTACCATCTTCGGGGGTCACCAGGGTGCCGTTAGTGGTGATCGAAAAGCCGATCCGGACGCCCTTCTCCGCGGCGCGTTCGACGGCGAACTCGGTTGCCGCACGGAGCACCAGCCGATTGACCAGCGGCTCGCCGCCGAGGAAGGCAATGTTGGCGCGCTCGCCGGGCGCCGTCTCCGCGATCACCCGGTCGATGCTGGCAAAGGCGATGTCGAGTGCCATGTTCTTCGCCGGCCCGCCGAAGTCACCGCCCTCGGCATAACAATAGGTGCAGCCAAGATTGCATTTCTGCGCCACGGCGAGCGAGACCGCGCGCAGCGGAAAGGCCTCGGGCGGGCTGTCGTCGACATAGGCCGGCACGTCGAGGCCGTATTGCGCGAGCAAACGTATGACCGCGGCTTCGTCACCGCCGGTCATGGCGTCATCAAGCGCACCGGCAACGGTTTCCGTTAGGTCGTAGATGCGCGAGCCGTTGGCAAGCAAGACATGCGCCCCCGCCTCGGTCTCAAACCGATGAACGTCAGGATGCCATCGCCTATCAGGTTTGGCGTTTGCCGCCATCGCCTGCGCCCCGCCCGTGAAAAAATTCTTTGCCAACAGATAGCATGCACTTGATTGGGTATTGAGCCAAGGCCCACCGCAGTCGTTCTAAGAACGCGAAAATTCGGACTCGGGACCCCATAACTTTGCAGGCGCCCGAGCCCATCGACCCGGGTGAGAACCGATTTTTGATTACCGTAGCAGCATCAGGAAGAACTGACGAAGGTGTTATGCACCCAGTTGATCTAACATGTGTATTACAAAACCAATACTCAAACTAGGAACCTATTTGTGATTACAGCCATCGGCATTGTCTCCTTGTGGCACTCCGCTGCCGGAAACCAGCTTCGGGGCCGACGTCAGCTGATCACCCGTTCGCTACCGTTTGGCGGCGCACACGACAAATCGGTCGAAATCAGAGGCCTTTCGGACCTGTTCGCGCTCGGGCAGAAACGTCGATCCTGACCCGATGTATGGGCTGACCGCGCAACTGACTACGGGAAACGCGCTAGACCGCCGTTTCTGGTCCGCAGATTTGGATAATGGCCACAATTGTACGAGCGACCCCGTCATCGCGACCCTGCTAGTTGCTATTAAATTGCACGGTCGGAGCCTTAAAGATCCATCCACCTGGCTTCACGCATCGATCTTTATTGCCGGCATAATTCTTTTTGTAACTGTACCCTGAAGGGCAGGCGACTGGACTGATCTCTGTCGAATTCGTCACACCACCAACTTTCAACGTTCCTTTGCACTTGTCTTTCCCATATTTCGAGACTTGGAACGTGCCAACACTGGTCCCTAGAATTTTCACATGCGGGCAACTAATTGGCTTGACCTTCGGCGCAATTTGTTTTTTGCAATGACTGCCAGTACCAGCATTATTCATGTCGAATGTATAACCTGAGGTACATTTGAAATACGGAAGGGCGCTAGCGACATTATTCGAAACATAGGGAGAACAGAAAAAGAGCCCGGCGACTACGGCGCAAAATGTGCTGGTTCTCATATCAAGCTCCTCTTGGACGGGGTGGAATTCTTAGGTTAGAGGCCGTCCGTTATTTGAGCGTGATATCGTCGTGACGTCGGCGTGAAAAAAGGCCTGTGCCAACGAATTATGCCGCTTTTGTCCACGCCGACTCAAACCGCTTCCGTGTTCCTCGCCCCGCATAGTGAGCTCATCGGAAGGTTCGTGTTATGGTCTAGCCAACAAGTACCGGACCAGATGCAAGGTGAGGTATTTCATGAGCGGAACAACGGACGACAAAGTCCGCATTGCTGTACTCGGGCTCGACCACGACCATGTCTGGACGGTGGCGGGCGAAGTTCGTGCGCGGGACGACGCAGAGCTCGTCGCTGCGGCCGATAACGATGCGGCGCTTCGAGCGCGGGCGGCAGCCGAGCTTGGAATCCCGACCTATGATGACCCCGCGACGTTGCTTGAGCGCGAAGAACTGGATGCCGTTTTCATCTATACCAATAACCGGCGCAGCGCCGAACTGGCCATCGAAGCCGCGTCCAAAGGCCTTCATGCCCTGGTAGAGAAACCGATGGCAGCAGATCGCCCCGACGCGGAACGGATGATCGAAGCGGCCGAGCAGAACGGCACGCGTCTGATGATCAACTGGCCCTTTGCCTGGTGGCCCAATCTGCAGCGGGCCATTCAGCTGGCGCTCGAAGAGGACGCCATTGGACGGCTGTGGCAGGTGCGCTATCGCGCCGCCCATGAAGGCATTGTGGCCATGGGTCACAGCCACCAGTTTGCCGCCTGGGTGGAAGATCGCGAACGAGCCGGTGGCGGCGCGTTGATCGACTATTGCTGCTATGGTGCCGTCCTGGCCCGTCGATTGCTGGGGCAACCCGACGCCGTTTGCGCACTCTCCGGAAACTTCTTTCGTGACGACATAGATGTCGAAGACAATGCCGTCCTGCTGATGCGTTATCCGCGGGCCATGGCCATCGCTGAGGCGTCCTGGACACAGCACGGAAAACTCGACGCCTATACGCCCGTCATCCATGGCGAGCGGGGCAGCCTGTTGGTTGGCCCGCGGGCCAACGGCGGCCTCAGGCTCGCCAACATTGAAAATTCGTCCGCTATTGATGTCCCTGTACCGGCGGCGCCGGCGCACCTGGCCAATGCCTGTGCTCATTTCCTTTGGGGAATCCGAAGCGGCGAGCCGTTCACGCCGCTGTGCGAGCCGACGATATGCCGTGACACGACGTCGATCTTGGATGCCGGACTGGCGTCGACCAATTCATCCAGCGCATTGGTCGTCACGCAATGAGCGGTTTTCTTGCCTTCGCAAGATGTAACGGAAGGAAATGACACATAGCGTTAAAATCGACCGACATGCATATTATCGGCGATCGAAGTTAAAGCTGACGTCAAGGCCGATTGTCGCGCCGACGATGGTGCAGAGCCGGAGCCGGCCGCTGGCCGCCGATCGAATGTCAAACCGAAACGCCGCCACGATCGCCAATACGAACCTCTTAAGGCGGCGGTTCTTCGGGAAAGCCCACCGCGGCAACGACATACAGGCCAGTCGCGGCGAACACGACAAACGAGAACCCGAACTCGATGGCGATCACGGTTGCCAGCGCCGCGCTGATCACCGAGGCGCAGCCGTTGATGCCCCAGGCCCAGGGCACCAGATGTGCCCGCCCGGCACTGAGCGCTGCGAGTCCTAAGGGAAACGGCAGGCCCATGGCGAAGGCAAGCGGTGCGATCAGGGCTATGGTGAACACGATTCTGAGCCATGTGGCTGTCGGACCCGCCGTCGAAATCAGAGTCGGAAATAGCGGTAGATAGGCGAGCGCAAGAACGATCAATGCCGCGACCGCGAGACGCAGACTCAATACCGCACCAAGCCGCGCCGTCAGCCATGCCGAGGCGCGGCTGCCTATGCCGGCGAAAATCAGGAATCCGCTCAGCACGACCGCGACGGCATACAAGGGATGCCCCAGGTAGAGCGTGATACGCTGGATAAATGCGATCTCCATAAACAGGAAGCCTAGACCTAGGGCGGCAAAGTACATGAAGGTTTTGAGCCGCGCGCCGGCCGCCCCCGCGGTGCTCGGCAGCGCCGCCAACGGCACCAGGATGAGCAAGACGCCGGCAACCACCGCCTGGGCCAGTGTCGCCCAGAGCACCACATAGCCCCATTCGATCAAGGTCGCCCGTCCGGGCCCTGTTGCCTGCAGGATGGCGTCCAGCCGGCCGAGCTTCAGGGTGTGAAAGAAATACGGCCGGTCGTCGGTGCTCGGCGAGACGTCGTAGGCGTAGGCCTGCGTGAAGGCCACCGCCCGCGGGCCCAATAGTGCTGTCGCCGCTTCGTATAGGAACGGGCGGGTCAGGATGTTGCGTCGGTTGACTTCGGCCTCGGAGATGCCCGCGAAGTAGGCCGGATCGAAGCCGCGCCGGTCGACGAAGGCTCGGATCCGGCCGATGGCCTCGGCGGTCAAGGCACGATTCGCGATCAACAGGGTCACCGTGTCCCAACTGCGGATCAGCGCCAACCGGGCGCCCGGCCGTTCCACGCCTTGCGCTTCGAGTGCCGCGACCGCGATGGCGAACAAACGCAGGCTGTCGCGCGGCGGGTCCTTTAGCCAGCGCGTGATCGAAATCAGCCCGGCCGGCTTGAGGCGCCGCAGCATGGCCGTGACAGCCTCGACCGTATAGAGCGTGCTTTCGTGCAAGGCGAACAGGCCGGTGGCGGCGGCAGCGAACGAATCCAACAGCGAAATCTGGATCAGGTCGTAGTGTCGCCGGCTGCCGGCGGCGAAGGCGCGCGCTTCCCCGACATGGAGCTGGACCTCGGGTCGGTCGTAGAGGCCGCCGGAGAAGTCGCCATAGCGGCCTCGGACAAGGTCGGCGATATCGCTGTTGAGCTCGACCGCGTCAATTCTCCTTGCCCCGTGGTAGACGGCACGCAATACGTCGGATCCGCCGCCGGCGCCCAACACCAGCACCTCCGGCGACTGCAACAGATGATAGGCCAGCGCCGCCGTCTGCTGATCGAGGAAGGCGAGCGGGCCGGTCTCGCCGTCGAAGCGGGTAATCGCGGTCGGCCCATCGCCGTCAACAAACAGCCCGACCTGGTCCGGGATCGGCAGTGCCGCGGTCAGGCTCAGCCCCGGCGCATGGCGGAGCGGCACCTGGCCGGCTTCAACGACGCTGACCAGGCCGAGCGGGCCGGGCCGTTCTTCCACCAGATCCATACCCGGCAGAGCCAAGACCTGCGGCAGACCCTTGTAGGGCGAGATCTGCGGTTCCAGCCAGGGTGCCGGCCACGGCAAGACGAACGCGATCCCAGCCAACGCCGCGCCGAGCGCCGGCATCATGCGTCTTGGTTTCCGCAGCAAGATCAACGCTGCCGCGACCAAGCCGGCGCCGGCGACCAGCTTCAGGCCGTGTGCCGGCGACAGCCAGAACATCGCCGCAATCACCGCCGGCGCGCCGATACCCGCACCTGCCAAATCGGCGAAATAGACCTTGCCCACGGCCTGGCCGGCCTCACTCAAAGCCAGGCCGATCGCCGTCGCCGCACACAGGAACGGTAGCGCCAGACAGAGGTATAATGCCGCGAGCCATGCCAGCTGGAGCCGATCCCAATAGAGTTCTAGGGGATTGAACGGCAACGCCTGGACCAGGGCGAAAGCGGCCACCGCCAGCACCGCGAAGCCGGCAGCGCCGGTCGCGAAGGCCAAGCGGAAGCGCGCCAACAGCCAGCCCCGGGCCGCGGTAATGAGGCTGCCGCTCATGCCATAACCAAGCAACGCCAGGCTGATAATCATGTAGGCGAAATGATGCCAGCTGATGATCGAAAACAGCCGCATCAACAGGATTTCATAGGCGATCGCGGCGGCCGACAGGACGGATACCGCGGCCAGGATCATCTGATTAAGGCTTCCGGGTCCGCTCGAACGGCACGAACGCCACCGGCAACAGCCGTCGTGTCGTCACCGTGCCGTCGGCCGCCTTAACCACCATCACCAGCTGTTGGGCCATGAATTTCGGCCCGACCGGAATGACCATGCGGCCGCCGGGTTTAAGCTGCGCGACCAGCGGCGGCGGGATATGGCTCGCCGCGGCAGTGACGATGATGCCGTCAAAGGGCGCCTGCGCCGGATCACCATGGTAGCCGTCGGCCCAGCGCACCGTGACGCTTTCATAGTTGAGTGCCTTAAGCCGCGCTTCGGCTTCGGCAGCCAGCGCTTTGATGAGTTCCACGCTATGGACCCGGACGCCAAGGGCCGCCAGCACAGCCGCCTGGTAGCCCGATCCGGTACCGACCTCGAACACCGCGTCACCCTCTCCAACGCCCAACAAGTCGGTCATCAGGGCGACGATATAGGGCTGCGAAATGGTCTGGCCGTGACCGATCGGCAGCGGGCGGTTTTCATAGGCCAAGGCCCTAAGCGGCGGCGGCACAAACTTATGCCGTTCGACCGCTGCCATGGCGGCCAATACGCGATCGCTGATCGGGTAATCCTTGCCGGCGATCGGTATCGATTGGGCCATCGTTTGGATGGTGCGGACCATCCGCCCACGGGCCTCGGCGACTTCGTCGGCCAGCGCCGGCAGGCCGACACTTGGCACCAGCCAAACCGCGAGCCAAAACAGGACATGTAAGTGTTTCATGACGTGCCACCCGTCGGAAGCCGGCATCAGACGAGCAACTATAACACGGTGACGGGTCTTACGCGGTCCCCTCCCTGACAAGGGTTACGGCTTGGCTTCGAGGCATGCGATGCGTCGGTTCAGTCGCGCAACGGTGGTACGCAGCCGCGCTGTTTCGTCATGGTGGAGCGCTTCGTCAAAGGACCGAAGCCAGCGCCAGACCCGTGTCCAGCGGGTGGCGCCGGTCGTTGAGGTCTCGGTCGTCGTTGTCATGGTTATCTCTCCCACTGTTGGACAGGCCCGGCCACCGGTGCCAGGCGCGGCTCGGCGGCACGGCGGAGCTGGCGGACCTTGAACAGCACGGTCAGGTGCAGAATGATGAAAATCGGTACGAAGAAACTCGGGAACAGGTTGAGCGGCCAGACATCCATAGGCGCGCTGCTGATGCCCGCCGGGATCAGGGCGGGAAAGGCCCCGGCCGCGAGGCCAGCCGTTGTCACGGCGACCAGGAAGTCGAGCAGGCCAAGCAGATGAAATCTGACCAACCCGGGCGAGGCCGCGTAATCCGGATCGCGGGCCAGGCGCGCGACGACGAAAGGCGCCGCCAGGCCGATGGCGACATCGCCGAGGCCGGCGGGCCAGGCAAACAACCCGGGTAGGACGTCGTGGAAATAGAGCGTGAGAAAGCCGAAGCCCAGGACACGCCAGTGCTGCAACATGGTCAGCGTCCGAATGTCCTGGGATAGGACGAATTCTCGAAACGGCCACCAAAGCCTATAAAGCGCCAGAAACCCGACGACCGGCACAACGACGGAAATGGCAATCGGAGCGAACAGCGATTGCCGGTCATTCACTAACAGTTGTTCCACGCCAACCCAATAGGCGACACCAAACCACACGGCCAGCAAAGCGGTCACGCCGATGATCCGGCCAGCACTCCAATGCGGAGATGAATGCGTCTCGTTCATAATGGTCACTCCTCTATTTATGTGTATATGCACATATCAGTGCAAAAAAAATGTCACCGCGCCTGGACCGCTTCGACCGTTGACGCAAGGTCGTCGATCAAGCCGCCCCAGCGGTCCTGCCCGAGCGCTTCGATGATTTGGCTTTGCGCCTGTTGCCAGAGCGGCATCGCCAGCGCGAGAACGCGGTCGCCTGCTGCCGTCAAGGTCAGCGTCTTGACCCCGCGCTTGCTCAGCGTATCGGTCGAAACCAGGCCCCTATTCTCCAAAGGTCGGAGATTTCGGATCAACGTCGTGCGATCCATGGCCAGTATGTCGGCCAAGTCCGCTTGCCGGCTCGGCCCGCGGTTGGAAAGCGCGGCAAGCACCGTGAACTGGCCCGGCGTCAGCCCGGCGGGCTTCAAGGCATTATCGAAGAACTGTGTCACGACCCGAGAGGTCTTGCGCAGGCTCGCGCAGGTGCAGAGCGTGGGATCCAGGTCGATGGTCGATAGTACGGATGTTTGATCGTCGTCCATATATGTGTATATGCACATAACAGGCGTCACTGTCAATGCCAACAATGACGATTTTCTCTGGCAGGACCGGCGGCGCCGGTTACATGTTGGTCAAGTAGCGCTCGGTTTCGACCGGCGTGACTTGATTGGCGAAGAATGCCAGTTCCCGCTCGGCCTGGCCGACCAGAACGCCCATGCCGAGTTCGCCGATGACGGCCGACATGAACTCGGATCCCTTGGCCAGGGCGACGGCCGTCGCCAAGTCGGTCGGAATGGCCTCGACACCTTCGGCCTCATAGGCGTTGCCGGGTGTTGGTTCAGGCGGCGTCATGCCTTGTTCGATGCCGTCCAATCCGGCGGCGATCTCGCAGGCCATCAGGTAATACGGATTACAGTCGGCCGATCCGTCGCGTTTTTCGACGCGCACCGCGGCGTCCTTTCCCTCGATCACCCGCAAGCCGACGGTGCGGTTGTCGACGCTCCAGGCCGTGTTGATTGGGCAGAACGTGTAAGGCTGGCGGCGGCGATAGGCGTTCGGCGTTGTTGCCGCGGCGAGCGCCATTTCGCTCATGCGGCTTTGCAAGCCGGCGAGATAATTCAGCCCCAATGCAGACAGCTTACCCTTATCGGAAAAAACGTTTTTCCCGTCCTGCCAAAGCGAGTGATGAACATGGAAACCATTACCCGATTCCTCAAGAAACGGCTTGGACATAAAGGTCGCCGTATAATTGTGCGCGACCGCCAGTTCCTTGACCAGGCTGCGGAAGGCAATGACGCGGTCGGCGGCGGCCAGCGCCTCGGAATAGCGAATATTCACTTCCACTTGTCCGGCGGCATATTCCGGGTTGGACTGCTCGATGGGAATGCCGACGTCATTCAGATGCCGGCGGATCGGACCCAGGACGTGCTCCAATTCGGCGGCGCGCGCCAAGCCGTAGACCTGGATGCCACGGTCCCGTGGTTGAAGCGTTTCCGGATCCAGCAGATAGAACTCCAATTCGGCGCCAATTTTGACCTCGTAGCCCATGGCCTCGGCCCGTTTCAGCACGCCGCGCAACGCGTTGCGCGGATCGATGGGCACGGGCTTATGGTCCATGCCTTCGGCGCGGCCAAAGCAGAAGGCAACGCCTTCTTCCCAGGGCATGGCATAAGCCGGTCCGTTCGGGAACAGATGACAATCGGGATAGCCATTGTCGAAACTGACGTAGGGCGTATCCCAGATGTCGCAGGTCATGTCCAGGGCGAATATGGCAATCGACAGCGCCACCCCGTTCTCGCATATGGTCGGCCAGTGACTGGCGGGAATGCGCTTGCCGCGCATGATGCCGTTCAAATCTCCGACGCCCAAAACCACCGTATGCGTGCCCGCCGGCAATTCAGTACTGCTTCCGCTCACCACAACCCTCCCATAACGATTATTCTGGCGATTTCTCTTAGGCTACCACGAATAGGTCTTGTCGATGCCGGCCATCTTGACCCCGGTGAAGGCCGACGCCTCCAGAGACAGCGCCCTGAGATCCTCGACCTCGAGGTTATGGACCGACGACTTGCCGCAGGCCTTGGCAAGCAAGGTGATCTCCATGGTCATGGCGGTCAGATAGCGGGCCACCCGTTCCGACGCCGCCGGCACGTCGACGCGCACCTCGAGCTCGGGTTCCTGTGTCGTGATGCCGACAGGGCAGAGGCCGGTGTGACAATGGTGGCATTTGCCCGGCGCCGTGCCGAGAGCCGCGTAATCGTCGAAATAGCGCGGCGAGTTGCAGCCGAGCGCCATTAGCGCGCCGGTGCCGATCATCACGGCGTCCGCGCCGAGCGCCAGGCACTTGGCGGCGTCGGTGCCGGAGCGGATGCCGCCGGCGGCGACCAGCGACACCTTGCCGGACATGCCGCAGTCATCGAGCGCTTCGCGCGCCGCCCGAATGGCGGACATCGTCGGAATACCGGTATGGTCGATCAGCAATTCCGGCGAGGCACCGGTGCCGCCCTCGGCGCCGTCGACGACGATGACATCGACGCCGGCCTTGGCGCCGATCGCGACGTCATAGCGCGGCCGTGTCGCGCCCATCTTCAGGAAAATCGGCACCTGATAATCGGTCGCTTCGCGCAATTCCTCGATCTTCACTTGCATGTCGTCGGCGCCGAGAAAATCCGGATGGCGCACTGTGGAGCGTTGATCGACACCCTCCGGCAACGAGCGCATTCTGGCGACGCGTTCCGATACCTTCATGCCGAGCAGCACACCGCCGGTGCCGGGCTTGGCGCCTTGGCCGACCACCAACTCGATGGCGTCCGCCATGCGCAGATGTTCCAGATCCAGCATATAACGCGACGGCGTCATCTGGTAGACCAGTTTCTGCGAGGCGCTCCGTTCGTCCTCCAGCATGCCGCCTTCGCCGGTGCAGGTCATCGAGCCGACTTTCGAGGCGCCGTAGCCGAGGGCGGCCTTGGCGTTGGCCGACAACGCACCGAACGACATCGACGCGACATAGATCGGAATGTCGAGTTCCAACGGCTTCTCGACCAGGCCGGTACCACCGCCGAGAACGGTTTTGGTGTCGCAGCTTTCGCGGTAGCCCTCCAGCGGCAGCCGGGTCATGGTCGCCGGCACGAAGGTCAGATCGTCGAAGGTCGGCATGCGGTGGTTGAAGGTGTTGAAGCCGCGGATTTGATATCGACCAAGGCGCGACAGGGCGTGAACTTCGGAAATCGATTCCGGCGTCCAGCGTACCGATTCACCGCGCTCGTAGGACGCCGGCACGCCGGCCGGACGACCGGCGACGCCGCCGTCGACCATGGCGACCGCGTCTTCCGACGGTGCTTCAAACGGATATTCGTATGGCGTTTTCAGATCATCAGCCATGCGCCTGCGTCCCTACTTTCAAAATGCCAAAGCCGCTCGGCGGAAACGATTTTCTGCCATTCGCGAGCGTTATCGCCGAGGCCGCGTTCGGCCAACAGCGCCTCCACCGAGGCGACGTCCTCGGCCGTCGGTTCAATCACCTTGGTATCAACACCAAGCGACTCGATCGGTCCGGCGACCCAGACCTCACCGCCCCACAGGGAATCGGCGCAAGCCCCAGCGGCGCCGCCGAGCGCAATGATGCGGCCGGCATGGGCCATGAAGCCCGACAAATAGCCGATCTTGCCTTCAACGATGATGTCGCCGCCTTTCATGGCGACGCCGCAACGCGGGCCGGCGTCGCCTCTGATATGGATGAGGCCGCCGCGCATCGAGGCACCGACCGCCATGCCGGCATAACCGTTGATCAGGATTTCGCCCTTGGCCATGGCTTCGCCGGCCGACCAGCCGACGTTGCGTTCGACCTCGATATGGGCGCCGTCATTAAGGCCGCCGCAAAAATAGCCGACGCTGCCCTCGAAGCGGAGCCGTGCACCTTCCGGCAAACCGATGCCCAGATTGTGGCGCGAGCGCGTGTCCCGCACGGTGACGGCGTTGCCTTCGGCCAGCGCCGCGCGGATTTCTCGGTTGACCTCCCGGATCGGGCGGTCGCCGACGGTAACGATCACCGCGCTCATGCCGCGTTCCTCAAGGATTTGATCTGCCAGGTGTTGGTCATGCTTGGGCCATCGTAGTTGATCACCGGGTTTTCGCCGGCATAGATCATGCGAACCGCCTGCTCTTCCGTCGCCACGGCCATCTCGCCATTCTCTTCGATCGCCACCAGCGGTTTGATCGCCCAGCGGTCCTTGGCGAAGCCCATGCTTTCGGTGTTCGAAATCAAAAAGGTGAAGACGCCGTCGATTTCGGAAATCGATTTCTGCAGCGCCTGGGCTTGGCTTAGGCCCTTCGACATCTGATCGGAAATCCAAACCGCGATCAGTTCGCTGTCGTTGTAGGTCATAAAGCGGTAGCCCGATTGTTCGAGACGCTTCCGCCAGGTGTAGTAGTCGGTGATTTGGCCGTTGTGGACGATTGCGATGTCGGGGAAAGGCCGGGCCCAGAACGGATGGCTGGCGGTCGGCGAAACCGAGGATTCGGTTGCCAAGCGGGCATGGCCGAGACCGTGGGTACCGATGAAATCGCGGATACCGTGTTTGTCGGCAACCTCGTTGGCGCCGCCAAGATCCTTGACGATTTCCAGCGAGCGGCCGACCGACTGGATTTCGAACCGCTCGCTGATCAAGTCCGCCTGACGCGACCATTCGGCGAAGTGGGTCGGTTCCTTGATCACCATGCGAACTGAAACATGGTCGGTGCCGGCATCGTCATGGGTGGGGTCGGAGACGAAATCAGAGCCGTTGTCGCGCAAGATTTCCAGGAAGGCGGTCAAGTCGTCCGACAGCCGGCGGCGATCGGCGGCCATAGCGCGGACGATGAAGCCGCTTTCCAGCGCCGGGCCATACAGTGCAAACCCCGTGGAATCGGCCCCGCGGTGGCGCTGCGCTTCCATCAGATCCACCAGATCGGACCCTACGCGTGCCGGCTTGATCAGAATTCTTCCTGCAATTCCACACATTTATCGGACTCCGTTAATTTATCGAATACTGTATACAAAATATTCGTCATTGGTACATCTTGTTGCCTGCGAACGCAAGGTTGGCACGCCGTTCATCGCATCGGTTCCGGGTTGGTGGCGATGATGCCGTTCGGCCGAAACACCAGGAAAAACACCAGGATCAGCAGCACCACGGCGTCACGGAAGACGACATAGTCGTCCGGCAGGATGTTGAGCAAAGTCGCTTCCAAGGCGCCGAGAAAAAAGCCGCCGTAGAGCGCCCCTTTTGGGTTCGACAATCCGCCGATAATGGCGGCGATCAGCGCCTTGATCAGCGGCGTCAGTCCGAGCGTCGGGAACACCGCACCGCGCTGTGCGATCCACAACAGCGCCGCAATGCCGGCGAGGATGCCGGACAGAAAGAACGCCAGCGCAATCACCCGGTTGGCTCGAATGCCCATCACCCGGGCGACGTCGAAGTCGGCGGCGGACGCGCGAAGCGCGATGCCGAGCCGGGAATTCGTCAGGAAGACTTTGAGCAGCAACAGCGAGGCGAGCGCGACGATGATGGTGAAGATCTGGGCACGTCCAATATACACCTCGCCGAAGGTGATGTAGCCCGACAGAAACTCAGGGATCGGGATGGGTTTGGACCGCGGGCTGATGGCGACTTGAAAGATCACATGCAGCGCGCCGGAAATCGCAAACGAGGTAATCAAGAGCGACATCGGACTTTTTCCGCGCAACGGCCGAAAGGCGATCCGCTCCATGGCGACAGCACAGAAGCCGGCGAACAAGATGGCGATCAGGACGGCAAGCCAGAACGGCACGCCCCACGCGGTTTGGAACAACAAGGCATAGCCGAACAACGTCATCAGGTCGCCGTGGGCGAAATTCAGGAACCCCAGCTGGCCGAACACCACCACCAGACCAAGCGCCAACAAGGCATAGATGCTGCCAAGATTGACCACGGCGATGAGATACTGGATGAATTCCTCCACTGGCCGCCCCCGCTACGCCGCCGAGCCGAGATAGCTGTCGTGGATGCGGGGATCGCTGGCCAACTCGCCGGCCGGCCCCGATTTGACGATCCGTCCGAGTTCCATGACGTAGGCGCGGTCGGCCACAGCCAAGCTTTTGTGGACGTTTTGCTCGACCAACAGAATGGTCACGCCGGCCTGACGCAGCTCCGCGATGATCGCAAACACCTGCGACACGACCTTGGGCGCGAGCCCCAACGACGGCTCATCGAGAATCAGAAATTCCGGGTCGACCATGAGCGCCCGGGCGATCGCCAGCATCTGCTGTTCACCGCCCGATAAGGTTCCGGCATCCTGTTCCCGCCGTTCACGCAACGCCGGAAAACGCGCCATCGCCGCTTCGATGCGCGTCTCGGTTTCACCCCGGCTCAAAATAGTGCCACCGGCCTTCAAGTTCTCCAGCACCGACAGCGCCTTGAACACGCGGCGTCCTTCCGGCGAATAGGACATGCCCAAACCGGCCCTGCCCTCGACCGGCACCTTGAGCAAGGACGCCCCGTTCAGCGAGATGTCGCCGCCGGCAATAGCCACCAACCCCATGACGGCATTCAAGGTCGTCGATTTGCCGGCGCCGTTGGCGCCGATGATCGTCACCAACTCGCCTTTCGCGACCTCGAAGGAAACCCCCTTCACCGCCGCCACCGGCCCGTAAGACACTTCAAGGTTCTGTACGTTCAACATCGCAAGTCATCGATGCAATTCATATGTCTAATCATGGCCGACTGACCGCCGGCGATGGCACTCGCCGACGGCCTTCTGCCGGTTGCAGTTACTTCTTGGCCGTGGGGATTTCGGCGGGATCAAGCTTGATCGACTTAACGTATTTCCCCTCTCCGCCTTCGATACGCATGATATGGACCGGCAAGTTGGGCGCCTTGCCCACACCCTTGAACGTGACCGTCCCGATTTCGGTTTCGACGTTGACCAACTGACCGAAAGCATCGCGTATGGCTTTCGGCTCCGTGCTGCCCGCCGCATCGACGGCCGCCGCGAGCAGACGCATGGCCGAATAGCCGACCATGGCCGGATAATAGGCGTCGGCGTTGCCGAATTCGGCTTCGTAGGCTTTCACGAAGTTTCCGGCGGCAGCACTGGCGCTCGGTGCCGCCATGGTGACGTAATAAAGGCCTTCGACCATCTTGCCCAACCCCTTGACGGACGGCTGATCGAGCACGTCAGGGCCAAGATAGGTCGATTTGACGCCGCCCGCGCGGAGCTGGTTGATGAAAATTGGAAAATCATTGTCAAACGGCATAGCAACAATGACATCAGGTTCTTGCGGCAGTTTCTTAATGTCGGCCACGACCTTGGAGAACTCCTGCTGGTCATAGGCAAACGACGATTGGCCAATCACTTTGCCGCCCAGCTTTTCAAACAGGTCCTTGAAATAGAGCGGCAGGAACTCCGTATAGGGATCGAAGTCGGACGTCACGATATAGGCGGTCTTTGCCTTCAAATCGTCGCGCGCGAATTTGGCATAGACGCCGCCCATATGGGCGTCGGACATCATCACCAGATAGCTGCCGGCACCGGCGCGCGCCGGTATGGTCGGCTGCGAGGCGATGGTGTGCATGATCAGCAAGTCTTTCTTGGCGACCATGTTGCCGGCGGCGATGGCGTTGGGGGAAATCGCGCTCGAGACGAAGGCGTTGAGCTTCTCCTTCTTCAGCAGTTCGGCCACGGCGATCGCCGCTTTCTGCGGATCCGAAGCGTCGTCACGTTCGATCAGCTTGATGGGATATTTGCCAAGCAAACCGCCTTTCTTGTTGGCCTCGGCGATATACATAGTGACGCCTTGCATGAACGGCGCATCGTAGGCCGCCATGAAGCCGGTCCGGGCACTGACGGCGCCGATGACGAAGTCTTCGGCAAGTGCCGGCGCCGTCCACAGCGCCGCGAATGAGGCCAGGCTCAAGCCGGCGGTTAGCAGTTTTCTTAAACTCATGATGGATCCTCCTTTGTATGGGCGTATTCAGTTTCGTCACCGACATAGGCTTCAACGACGGCGGCGTTGGCGGCGACGTCCTGTGGCAACCCCTCCGCGATGAGTTGCCCCTTGTTCAGGACGTAGATGCGGTCGCAGAGCTGCATGACCATTTTCAGATCATGTTCGACTAGCAATATGCCGATACCGAAGTCGGCAACGATTTTCCGAAGCGGTTCCTTTAGGGCTTCGGTTTCTGCGGAGTTCATGCCTGCCGCCGGTTCGTCGAGCAGCAGGAATTTCGGTTCCAGCGCCAACGCACGGGCGATTTCAAGTCTGCGTTGATCGCCATACGCCAAGTTGCTGGAAAGGACATGGGCTTTGTCCTCCAAATGCAGGAAGCCGAGCCAACCGAACGCCCTGGCCTCCGCCTGCCGGCGGCTCAGGCCCGGCGCACGGACGGTCACCGCGGAGATCACATTCTCCAGCGCCGAGAGGGAGGCGAACAATCGGATATTCTGAAAAGTCCGGCCGAGCCCTTCGCGAGCCAACTTCACCGCGCTCCATGCCGTGCCGTCCTGCCGGTCGAGCGTGATGGTGCCGCCCGAGGCGAACAGCGAACCGGTCAGGACGTTGATGAATGTCGTCTTGCCGGCGCCGTTGGGGCCGATCAGCCCGACGATTTCCCCGGCGTTCACGCGCAGGCTGACGTCCTCCAAGGCATTGAGGCCGGTGTAGGTTTTAGACAACGCATGCGTCTGCAAGACGCTATCGGCGGGAACTTTGTATGCCGGCCGATCGATCTTTGTCGCGGAATGGGTGTCCATGGCGGCGCGCTTACCGATGAGTGTCGCCAGCTCGCGATACCCCAGCACGCCTTCGGGGCGAAGATAGAGAATGATTAAAATCAACAGCGAAAAAGAGATGGCCGTCAGTCCGAACACCAAGGGAAATTCAATGCCGAAAGCGAGTTCGGTGCCGGCGAAGGTGCCGAGATGCTCTTCGACTTTGCGAAATATTTGCTCGGCAATGGTAATGACCGCCGCACCGATCACGCAGCCGCTTACCGAGCGGTAACCGCCAAGGATGATCATCACCACGAAGGCAAAGGTCTTCTCGAGGTAGAAGCCGTTGGGCGAAATGACCCCGGTGACATGGGCGAACAGCGCACCGGCCATGCCGACGATGCCGGCACTTGCCACCCAGAACAGGAAAATGTGGATCTGCGGTTCGATGCCGATGGAGCGCGACGCCTGTTCTTCATCCCGCGTCGCCTCGAGGTTCCGGGCGAACCGCGTGCTTTTCAAAAAAAATGCCGCGCCAAGGGCGATGCCTAAGGCGCCGATGAAGACCGGCCAGGTCGCCTCCTCGGTCGGGACGCCATAAAGCGCCTGCTTGCCGTTGGTCAGCGCCTTGGCGCCGATGAAGAACAAATAGGCGATGACGACGAGCCCGAAACTGGCAATCACCGCCGCGGTATCGCGCAGCCGCATGATGACGACGCCGGAGACCGCGCCGACCAGCATACTGGCCAACACCGCCACGGGAATCGCGGCCGGCAGCGACCATTCAGCTTCTTGCACGAAGGCCGGCATGTCGGCGAGCAGGAACGACTTCATGCCCGGCGGCAAGGTGAACCAGGACGCGACATAGGCACCGACACCGAAAAACGCCACATGGCCGAGCGACAGAATCCCGCTGGTGCCCGAAAACAAGCCCAATCCTGTGGCGGCGATGACATTGACACAGCCGAGCAGCAAAAGCTCGCGCCCGGCAATATCCGTCAGCGCGGCCAGCGCGATGAGCACAAGGATCAGCGGCAGCAACAATCCAAAGGAAAGCACGCATTCCTTAGACCGCTGATCGATGAACCCCATCGCGGGAAGCGCCGCATCAGCAGGCCCGTCGGTCATGTCATCGACGCCCGGAGCCGGCGTTGCCCGCAGGCCGGCAGGCCGCGATCATTGCGTCGACAGCCCGATTTTCCGGCTGTTTCCCGTCTCCCCGCTTTGCAAGCATGCGAGGCCCCTCCCGTCGGCGTCGAGCCGTAGATTGTTCTTATCATTTAGATACTGTATTCAGAACACACTAGCACCCCTCTCCCGCATCGGGAACTTGAATTTCGGAAGAGCGAAGACACAAAGCATGAATTTCAAACAGGCGCCCGACGCCCAACCCCGTTTGGCCATTGACGTCTACGAGCAAATTCTGTCCGCCATAATCAATGGACAGGTCACGCCGGGAGAACGCCTGATCCAGGAACAGATCGCAGCGGAGATAAACGTCAGCCGCACACCGGTACGCGAAGCGCTTCTCAGATTGGAACAGGAAGGCATTTTGGAGCAGACCAGCCGCAAGGGCTTTTCGATCCGAAACATTTCCGACCAAGAAGTCCACGCGATCTACGGCGCACGCGAGGCCATTGAAGGCTACGCCGCTTATCTGGTGGCCGGCGCCGGCGGCGCCGAGAAGCTGGCCAAGATCAAATCCGGCGTCGATGCCGAACAGGCACCGGGCGAGCGCAGCCTGGAAGAAGATTTCACCCTCAACCGCACCATTCATCGCCTGATCGTCGAGCAGACCGGCAACCCGGTGTTGCTGGACATGTTCGACAACATCTGGAACCGCGGCCTGTCGCTTTGGCTGTTTGCCGCCACCAGGTCCGGTCGGGTGAAACCCGACCCGGACGCGCATCTCGACCTATACAACGCCATCGCCAACGGCAAGCCCGAAACTGCGCACAGGGCAATGATCGACCACGTTCGCGAAGGTCTCGCCTTACACCTCAAGGAAGACTAGAGACAACACCATCAGTCGGCGGTCGGTTGACTAAAGCGGTTTGCGTTTGTTGTGAATCGATTTAGGGATTCCCATGAGAACGAATGTCTGATTCATTTCGTGTTGGAGGTGAATCATGGGCAAGCCTTATTCGTTGGATCTCCGGGAACGGGTCTG
>Ga0315336_1000260_pt1 | contig 191460 bp, 176 predicted proteins | sample ASW5metaG_FD_204512 | JGI IMG/M metagenome (GOLD analysis project Ga0315336, IMG submission 204512) | Ammonia-oxidizing marine archaeal communities from Monterey Bay, California, United States - ASW #5 | ecosystem: Environmental > Aquatic > Marine > Intertidal zone | place: USA: California... | reverse complement strand
GGCCTTAACCATCTGGCGTTCATCACCAACGATATGACCATGACCGTGCGCTTCTATCGCGATTTGTTGGGCATGGAATTGACCGCGGGTATCGGCCATACCGGGTTTCGGCATTATTTCTTCGGCATGGGAACCGGCCAAGTCGCGTTCTTCGAATACGATCAGGCACAGCCGATCAAAAACAAAAAATCCCACGGCTCGCCAACCGACGAGCCGCTTGGTTTCGACCATGTCGCCTTCACCGTCGACAGCAAAGAGGCGCTGTTTGCCGCCAAGGACAAGCTCGAGGCGGCCGGAATCGAGGTTGCTGGCGTCGTCGACCACGGCACCATCTGGTCGATCTATTTCTTCGATCCCAACAACATCGCGCTCGAGATATCCTGGGATTGCATGGAGATCCTGCAGACCCCAGCGATCGAAGACGTCGAGCCCTTGGGCGTCGCGGCGGAGGGATCGGCGCCACAGCCCGGCCACTGGCCCGAGGTCGCCAATCCGACGCCGCCGGCGCAAATGATCGCCAATCCCGGCAACGGCTATGCCATGCGCCAAAGCTTCGTGCGCCGCGGCCTGGCGCGCGCCCGGCCAGGCTTGCCGCCCGACCAAGAAGCGGCTGAATAGTTCACCGTGATCGCGTAGAAGGCGGGCTTGCGCCCGCCGCCATCAAACGCCGAGCGCCATGCCGTCGTGGCCGGGATCGGCGGCACCGGTGCAGCGTCCCTGGTCGACGCGGATGCCATGGACCGCGGCAATCCCATAACTAAGATGCGAGCGAATGACTTCGTATCCCTGGTCTTCCAGTGCATCCGTCACGTATCGCGGAATACGGTTCATGACGTCGATCGCATTGCTGGTCGCCGAGAATCTCGGGGCGATGATGGCGTCGGTGATCGACATGTCGAAATCGACGACGTTCAAAATCGCCTGCAGCACCCCCATGGCGATTTGCGTACCGCCCGGCGCGCCGATCACCAGATGAGGCGCACCGTCCTTGAATAGGATCGTCGGACAGAGCGAACTGAACCGGCTTTTGCCCGGCGCCAACGAATCGGCACGGCCGGGCCTTGGGTCGAACACGCCCATGCAGCCGTTATACATGAAGCCGAGGCCATCGGTGATGACGCCGGACGGCATGCCGAGGGAATGGGTCATCGACACCGCGTTGCCGGCGGCGTCGACCACGGCGACATGGGTCGTGTCGCGCGGCTCATCGGCGCCGAACCGTGCTACAGTGGCGCGCGCTCCGGATTTGATGGCATCGGCCAATCCGGCGGCGTAGCCCGGGTCGGTTAACCGTTCCACCGGCACGTCGAAAAATGCCGGATCGCCGACATGGGTGTCCTTGTCGACGGTCGCGTGTTTCATGACTTCGGCCACGACCTGCAGATAGTTGGCGCTGTTGTGGCCGAGGGCGCGAAGGTCGAAATTCTCCAAAATGTTCAGCATTTCAACCAACATGATGCCGCCGCCCGGCGGATGATTGGTGGCGAGCCGCAAACCCCGGTAGCGCCCTTCCAGGGGCGCGGTCTCCACCGTTTGATAGGAATTGAGATCGTCGAGCGACAAAAGCCCGCCGTGGGCGGCCATGTCCGCCGCAATCCGTTCGGCGATCTCGCCTTGGTAGAAGTCGTCGGCGCCATGCTCGGCGATGCGCCGCAGGGTCTCCGCCAGGTCCGGATTACGGATGAAGGCACCGGCCGGCTTCGGCGCGCCGTCCGGCGTACAGTAAAGCCGTCGGCCGCTTTCGGTGAAGCTCAAGCGCTCGCCGTTATCGACGCGGCCGAGCTGATCGGTCAATGACCACCAATAGGCGACATGCGGGCGCACCAGGAAGCCGTCTTCCGCCTGGGCGATCGCCGGCGCGACGATCTCGCGCCAGGGCAGGCTGCCAAATCGTTGATGAGACTGATAATACGCCTTCAGGCTTCCGGGCACGGTGATCGATTGGTAGCCGAGGTCGTTGACCCGGTCCTTCAAGATGAAGCCGAAACCGTCCCGGGTTTCGCCTTCGATCATGTCGGCCCACATGTCATCGCGCGTCGCCGCCGGCGCGTTGCCGTGGAAATCGATACACAGATGCTCACCGGCGCCCGGCATGTAGATCTGCATGTTGCCGAAGCCGGCGATGCCGCACATCATCGGATCGACTACCCCCTGGACCAGCGCACAGGTTATCGCCGCATCCACCGCGTTGCCGTCTTGGCGCAAGGCCACGGCGCCGGCTTCCACCGCCTCCGGCTGCGGTGCCACAATCATTGCTTCGGACATGACGGTTTTTCCTTGTTCGGCCTCGACCAACGGATCCGTCATTGTGGTCCGTCGGTCATGACCGCGCAACGGTGCGGCTCATTTTCATGTCATCAAAGAGAACGGCGTCGATCGACCATCACTGCCAGTCCGGTGGCCGCAGGATACCCGCCGCCCACAATCCGCGGCCGGCCCGGCGGGCCTCGGCCTCGGTGCCATTGAACCGGTCGGTTTGGCCGCGGTCGGCACGCGCCCATCCGGTATAGACCATGCCGCCGGCCAAGTCGTAGCCGTCAACGCTGCAGCGCGCCAAGCGGCGGCCGGTTGCGGCATGGTCGATTGGAACACAGCGGACGGTCGCGCCCGCGGTCAAATCGGCGAGCTGCGAGGCCGCCACCTTGCCGCAATCGAACGGTCGCTCCTGGCGTCGGCAGACCGTGCCGACCTCCGGGACGGCAATGCCATGAAGCCGAAATGACTGGCCGGCGATCGTCAGGGTCTGGCCATCGCTGACCGCGGCGGCGCCGACGACATCAGTCGCGGCGAGCCCTACGCTCGCTGCCGTCATGAACAGGGCCACAGTCCCAGCCTGGCATAAAATATGTAACCGCATCTGTGCGCCCGTTCCAACTGCTCGCCGCCTGACCCTCTTAACGTGGCCGCGGCGGGCGGACAAATCACATACGCTCGACTGCTGCGTCCGAGCGTCGAGACACACCGTCGGGCAGCCGCAGCACGATTAACCGGTCGCTCTGATGGACGACTTTGATTCCGGCTAAGGACAGTACCGTCTTGTCGGCCATGGCATCGGCGTAGAGAACCACCAGATAGTGTTTGTCCATTAACTGGGGACTAGGTTCCAGCCTGCCGGTCGGGCTTTCCGCAATGGCCGTGGCGAGACTGACGGGAATGCCGTGATCGCGATCCAGGGCCCGGCGACCGGCGGTCGCAGCCAGCGGCTGCTTTTCCGGGTCCGTAAACATCGTTGGCAGAAAAACCCGCTTTTCGATCACGGCTAGGCTCGGCACGTGGATCAAGTTCGGAAATCCGCCCAACGTGTAAAGCCAAGCCGGCTCATGCCACCGCCGGGACTGATACTGGGTTCGGTAGCCCTCGAAGGACATCGCACTTTCAACAACGGCGCCGTCGGTGACACGCTCCAATCCGGCGCGAAGTTCCGCCAGGTAATCGTCAAAGCCATGCCAATGCTGCGTCAGCACCGCGGTCCGGCCAAGAAATATCAACCCGAGCGCCGTCACCACGACAACCAATCGGCGCTGATTGAGCGGCTTTGGTCGGAGCGCTGCAATGCCGACCAGCACGGCAATGATCGGAAACCGTTCGGCAACGAACGCGGTGTCGGCAAAGTTGCTCGGTAAAAGGAGAAATCCCAAAAAGAACAGCGCCAGCGCCGGCGCCATCGGCGTGGCGAACGCGAACCCGGCGCGCCGCCAAAAATAGACCATGAGGGCAATCACGATCGTCAGCCAAAACAAATTGCTTTCGAGGCCATAGCTCAGCAGCGGCATCACCAGGCCACGCACCCGAGACCCGGCCGTCCACGGGCCCGCCGCCGCGGCACTATCGCCCGGCGCCGACAGATATAACGCCAAAGGCAGGACAAACTGCAGGCCGATGATCAGCGCTTCGATAAACGCTGCCTTATGGGCAAGGCGCCAGGGCCGCCCCGCCCCCGCGACGACCAAAAAATGACCGCCGATCAGCGCACCGTAGAACGCAAGCGCACTCAAATGGACGAAAAACAAGCCGAGTGCCATGGCCAGGCCGCAGGCCAATCGCACCGCCGCCGGCGCCCGAGCCAACTGAAGCCACGCCGCCGTCGCTGCCATCGACAGACCGACACCCAGGGTGAAGTTCATGAAGCCGGCGATAAAGGCGCCATGGTGGACGAACAAGGCGGCGACCACGGGCCACCAATGCCATTCCCGCCACAGCACGCGATGCAGATAGGCTGTGCCGGCAAGCGTCGCCAACACGCTCAGGGCGAGAAAAATCTTTCCGGCGACATAGATCCCGGTCCATTGGCTGAGCACCAGAAGAAAAACATCGTTGGCAAGATTGGGCAGCGGCCGCCAACGCGCCTCATAGCTCGCCGCCAGTACGGCGTCACCATTCAAATTGGACAGAATATGCGCCCGCGCCAAATGGTTCGGATAATCCAGCAATGGCGGGATTTCGACGAAGAATAGCGGCATACAGGCAATGGTCGCGACAATAAGATAAAGCCACGCCACATGACCACCGGACCACGATTGAGCCGGCGTGCCGACGTCGCGCGGCATGGCGTATTCGGCCGACTGCACGTGGCTTTCTCCTCTAGTCAGGCGGGCTTTCTCGGCAAACTGTGCCGCCCGTGGCTTAAGGACCCGTAAACGGCTTGGCCGCTCCGAACCACTGCGCTAAGGTCGCCGGCATGCGCTTCCCCGATCCCTTGATACCCGGCCGACTGGTTCGCCGCTACAAACGGTTTTTGGCCGATGTAACCCTCGAATCCGGTGACCTGGTGACCGCCCATTGCGCCAACCCCGGTGCGATGACGGGTCTAAACCTGCCGGACACCGAAGTCTGGCTGTCGCCGAGCCGAAATCCGGCCCGAAAACTGGCGTATTCCTGGGAATTGGCGCGCGTCGGCGATGGCCTTGTCGGCATCAATACCGCGCATCCCAACGGCCTTGTCGAGGAAGCCATCCGCGACGGGCGCATTGCCGAGGTCCGCGGCTACGAAACACTGCGGCGCGAAGTGAAATACGGCAAGAATTCGCGCGTCGACATGTTGCTGAGCGACGCCGCCAAGCCCGATTGTTATGTCGAGGTTAAGAACGTGCATCTAATGCGTCAGCCCGGCCTCGCTGAATTTCCCGATGCGGTAACCAAACGGGGCACCAAGCACCTCAATGAATTGGCCGATATGGTCGCGGCCGGCCATCGCGCGGTGATGGTGTATCTGGTCCAGCGGGAGGACTGCCAACAATTTACGATTGCCGCCGATGTCGACCCCGATTATGCGGCGGCGTTCAAGGCGTCGACCGGCCGCGGCGTCGAAGCGGTGTGTTATCGCTGTTCATTGACCACCGACGGCATCGACGTCGCCGACGCCCTGCCGATCGTCGTCTAGACGACGATCCGGATCGATGGGAGGTATCTCATGGGCAAATCCACCGGTCAGACTTCTCGCGCTGGTGTCGAACCAAGAGAGGCTTCGGTCGAATTCCGCCACGATGTTGCCGAACGCCTAATCAAATACGGCCGTATGGTCGTCGCCCGCGGCTATATCCATAACTCGCTTGGCAACATTGCCATCCGCGTGCCCCATCCGGCCTTTCCGCACGGTGTGGCCTATGCCAAGCATGCCGGCGTTTCGCTCGAGGAAATGGAGCTCGAGCATGTGGTGATCACCGACATACCGACGGACCGATTGCTCCATGGCAGCGTTCCGACCAGTGTCGGCCACAAGCTCAATCGGGAGATCCTGCGCCTGCGCCCGGACGTCAACGCCGTGATCCACGTGCACCACGACGAGACCATCGCGCATTTCGCCGCCGGCCGGCTCAAAGAGGTCAAGGCGGTGTCGCTGGAATACCCCTACGTCATGGCCAAGCCCGCGCATGTGGTGCCGTCCCATCTCGACGTCGAGGCGGATGTCGAACCGATCAAGGACTTCGTCCAGGACACCAATTCGCTGGTCATGGTGCGCCATGGCATCACTACACTGGGCCGCAACGTCTCCGAGGCGTATCACCGGCTCAACACGCTGACCTCGGAAGTTCGGCGCATCGTGACCACGGAGTTGTTGGCGGCGGCGCGCGGCACGGAGGGCGATTTCCTCACCGACGAAGAAGTGCGTTGGATGTACGAACGCGCCGAGGATGTGATCTACCCGGAAGGCTCCGCGGTGTTCGGCGAAGACCTGTAAGGTGTCGGAACAGCCGGATTGAGCCCTAGATCAAACTGCATAAAAATGGAATCATTTTGATGCAGACAATTTGATCTATTTTAAAGTGTTAGAGCAACGTATCTGCGTTCGAATGAACACAGGTTGCTCTTGATTTTCAAGGGCGTTCGATTTGGTCGTCGGTCGCCGGCGGACCGGTTGACTTTCGTGGCCAAGCCTTGACCACCGCGGCCGCCAAAGTGGCCAGTGGAATGGCAAAAAATAACCCCCAAAACCCCCAAAGTCCGCCAAAAACCAGCACGGCAATAATGATGGCATTGGGGTGCAAGCTGACCGCCTCGGAAAATAGCAATGGCGACAGCAGGTTTCCGTCGAGCGCCTGAATAATCAGGTAGACGATCGCGGCAACGGCTAGTTCCGTCGACAGCCCCGATTGAAAAAACGCGACGAAAACCACGGGTATGAACACCAGCGCTGCGCCGATATAGGGAATCAAGACCGAGAATCCGGTGAGCACACCAAGCAGCATCGCGAATTGTAATTCGATGATGGTGAAACTGACATAGGTGACCGAACCGACGATGACGATCTCATAGGCCTTGCCGCGCACATAGTGGCCGGTTTTCTGATCAACTTCCTGCCAAACGCGTTCGACCAGGTGCCGATCCGTCGGCAGAAAATGCCCAAGCCAGCGCAAGATCGGTTGCTTGTCCTTCAAGAAAAAGAACACCATCAGCGGCACCAAAATCGCGTAGACCACGATCGACACAAGGTTCATGACGCTGTTCAAGGAATATTGCAGAGCCGTCTGCCCGAAACCGACCAGCTCCAGTTTCACCGTGTCCATGATTTGCCGAACTTGCGCCTCGTCGATCAACGTCGGGTATCGCTCGGGCAACGCCAGCAAAATCTCTTGGAACCGGGCCATCATGGACGGCATTTGCTGGACCAGCTGCGCCAGTTGCTTGGTCAACAGCGGCAGGATCGTCAACAACGCGAACAGCGCGGCCGCCAGGAAACCCAGAAAAACGATGGTAACGGCGGTAAGGTTGGGCAGACCGCGGTGCCGCAACCAGGTGGCCGGGGAATCCAACAGATACGCAATTACCACCGCGGCAATCGCCGGCGCCAACATCTTGCCGGCGAAAATAACGGCCGCGAAGCCGCCGACGAGAAGCACGAACAGCAACACCACCTGCGGGTCGGCAAAACTGCGCCTCAGCCAATCTCGAACCAGGTCCATCTCATCTCCAGCCACCGCACCAGATACACGTCCACGCCGTTCACGCCGAATACGGTCTTTCGTCCGCCGCCAGCCAATCATAAATTAGTCGACCAGTGCCGCCCAGTTAGGCTATGACTGGCCACGAGTGCAAGTTTCGAGGCGACACCTACGGGACCGCGTCACTATAGCGGAAATGATGGAATGGATTACTTAGAAAGTCGTAACGCGCCTGTGCGCAACACCGGCCAAATCAAACTGCATGGACCCGAAGAATTCGAGGCCATGCGCCGTGCCGGCCGTCTCGCCGCCGAGTGTCTCGATCTCATTCAGCCACTGGTTGTGCCCGGCGTCACCACTGGAGAGCTCGACCGATTTTGTCATGAGTTCATTGTCGACAACGGCGCCATACCGGCACCGCTGAATTATCGGGGCTTTCCAAAGTCGATTTGCACGTCCATCAATCACGTGGTGTGTCACGGCATACCCGGTGACCGACTGTTGAAGAACGGTGATGTCATGAACATCGACGTCACCGTTATAGTTGATGGCTGGCACGGCGACACCAGCCGCATGTTTGGTGTCGGTCGTGTCGCCCGCAAGGCCGAACGCTTAATGGACATCACATACCGCTGCATGATGGCCGGCATCGCGGCGGTCCAGCCGGGCGGTCATACCGGCGACATCGGTCAAGCCATCCAGGCTATCGCCGAGGCCGAGCGCTGCTCGGTGGTGCGGGATTTTTGCGGCCATGGCTTGGGTCGCGTATTCCATGACGCGCCAAACATTTTGCATTACGGCCGACCGGCGACGGGCGAGGATTTGAGGCCCGGCATGTTCTTTACGATCGAGCCCATGATCAATCTCGGTAAGTGGCAGGTAAAAATCTTGAGCGACGGCTGGACCGCGGTCACCAAGGACCGGTCCTTGTCGGCCCAATTCGAACATTCCATCGGTGTGACCGAATCCGGCTACGAGATCTTCACGCAATCGCCAAAAGGCTTGCATTGCCCTCCTTACGCCTAGAGCAGTTCTCGCGCTCCGTTGATCCGCGCGCGGATAGGTGACACCATCCCCGGGTGAGCGACAGCGACCTCAACAAGGGCCATCGGGCTCGCCTTAGGCAACGGTTCCTGAAAAGCGGGGCCGATGGGTTGCATGACTATGAGCTGATCGAGCTCGCCTTGTTTGCAGCGCATCCGCGTGGCGATACCAAGCCGATGGCCAAACGTTTGGTCAAGCGCTTCGGGTCGTTTAACGACGTGGTGACCGCCGAACCGGCGCGGTTGAGGGAAGTCGACGGCGTCGGCGACGCCGCGGTGGCCGCATTGAAGCTTGTTGAAGCCGCGGCCGTGCGGCTGGCGCGCGGCACCGTGCTCAATCAGCATATCATCTCGTCTTGGCAAGCCCTGCTGGATTATTGCCATGCCAGCATGGCCTACCACCCGACAGAGCAGTTCCGCATCCTGTTCCTGGATCGCAAAAACCGATTGATCGCCGATGAATTGCAGCAAACCGGAACCGTCGACCATACCCCGGTCTATCCGCGTGAAGTGGTCAAAAGGGCACTCGATCTCAACGCCTCGGCGATCGTCCTGGTGCACAATCACCCAAGCGGCGATGCGACACCCAGCAATGCCGATATCGACATGACCAAGGAGGTAGCCAGCGCCGCCAAGGCCGTCGGCATCGCACTGCATGATCACGTGATCGTCGGGCGACAAGGTCACAAAAGCTTCAAAGCCCTGCATCTGCTGTAGCTCGACATATTATCAGCCTACTATACACATGATGTATAAATACTGAAATCTGTGGTCGAGTGGCCAAACGAAATTCAACAATTTCGAATTACGGGTCTACCGCTTCGTCCGACGGCAACGCCTCGCCAACCAACTCGGCGATCATTTCGGCATCGTCATCGAAATCGATGCCCAGCAATTTGTCCGTGGCTCGCACTACTTTCCCCCGCAACACACCGAAGCGAGAAATCGTCAAAGTAACGGAAGTCCCGATCGATACGGCTTGATCGGCCCGCACCTGGGCACCGCCAAGCGAGAGGTTCATCACCAGGCACTTTATGACTCGGCTGTCGACCACCAAAGTTCCCGAGAACAATGACGACGTGCGGCGATACCGGCGACGATTGTCGCGCTTGGGACTAGCGTGTTCGGACCGTGCTTTCGAGGTTCGCATGGCATTTAGCTCCGCAGCAATCGGGCCACCACGCCGAATGGAACCCGCACCACAGGGTATCCTCACCAAGCTTTAATTTTTGTTAATAGACCGTTTCTTTCGTCATCATCCAATCAACTGCGTATCACAGGCATTTTACCGGCATTTATCCAAAATTGATTTCCCGTCGTCGGCAATCCGTATCATCATGAAGTATAGCCTGGATGGCTGTTTAACTATGGAAATCGAAACTTGCTCTAGATCGACGACGCGGCAAGATGAATTAGCCGCGTTGGAGTGTTGGTCTGACCGCAAGATTTCTTCTGTCACATACTGATCAAGAGTTTGGACAATGAAATATGTCGCCGCTCTGGCTGCCATGATCACCGCGTCTTCGGTCGCCGCCATGAGCACGGAGCACCAATCTGCGGCTGAGATCGGGACAACGACCTGCGCCACGCATATCACCCGAGGCGAAGCCGATAACCACTACAATATGGCTATATGGATGGCTGGATATTTGTCCGCCTACGATCTCTTGACGCACAACAATTTCAAAGTAATCAAGGCCACCGATCCGGGAACGGCGTTGATTTGGATCGCCCAGTGGTGCCGCGACAATCCCGAACGCCGGCTCAATGACGCTGCCGCCAACTATGTGTTGACGCTGTGGCGCAAGTAATACCAACCTGCGGTGATAGGGACCCATTTGACCGGGATTATTTTGCGCTGTGGCGGCGTTGCGTTGCGCCATGCGATGTGGGATATCGGATAAGCAGCGCGACGCCGCCACAGCACAAAAGAACCCGGCCTTCGGTGGGGAAAAAAAGCCCAGCCAGGGCGTTACGACGCTTGCCCGATGCGCCGGCATCGCGCTGCGCGACGTGCCTTCTGGACTGAACTCTTTTTCCGCCATCAAATGGGTTCCTATCACCGCAGGTTGGTATTAACCAACCGTCGGCAAATTTTACGATCGCCTTGATACTTAACCATCAACTCTTCCTAAGTCGTTGATTTCATTCTTAAATGTAAGACGGCATGCATGTTGCGAGTTGGTCGGGCTAATCACGAATCACGTCGATTCGTAGAAAAAATAGCGCGACAACATGGCAACGGGTTCCGGACGATGAAAAAGTGGATAGCGACGCTTAGCGACGCCGGCGATCGAAGCGGCTTTATCGAATACGGCCTAATTCTGGCAATTCTCGTAACGGCGCTGGTCGGCGCCATCTCGGCCAACAGCGATGAAATCGCCACGCCTCATCAGCGGCAGCCGATCAACGATACAGACGCCGTCGGCCAGCAAAGTTCCCTATTATCCGGCCTCGGACCGCTATTCGAAATGACGTCGGGAGAGCATCGTGACTAATATTATTGAACAAGCGGCAGAGAGTCGGCGCGTCGACCATTGGCAGGCCTTGGCATTGATCGTTGCCATTCTGGCCCTGGTGGTTGGCGTTGGCGACGTTATTTCCACCAATCATGGGCTCGCAGCGGGCGCCGTCGAACTCAACCCGTTGATTGCGTGGCTTCAAGCGGAAATGGGCACCTGGTGGTTCTTGCCGAAGATGGTGTTACATGGCGTCGTGGCGGCAATGGTGCTGTGGTATCCGCGGCCGATTGTCATGTCCGTTGTTATACCGGTCATACTGGCAAACAGCGCTATTATCGTCAGTAACTTTGCCTTGGCGGTGGTCTGACCGCCACAGCAAATCCTTGAATTAATAAGAGAATCATCGCATCATAGTGTCGAATATCGCTCTATGGGGATAGCGGCGGTCGGCGTTGACTTTTCCATTCGGCAGTCCGACCGGAAAGGAGGCACGATGCAGGTGAGCGCAGTCCTTGGCCAAAAAGGAGACCACGTCGTGACCGTGTCTCCATCAGACAGCATTACCGACGTTGCGGCGGTTTTGAGCAAAAACAAAATCGGTGCCGTGCTGGTCCGCGCCGAAGACGGCGATGTGCTCGGCGTGCTGTCGGAACGCGATATTGTGCGTGGCGTCGCCCAATCCGGCGTTGACAGCCTGACCAAATCAGCCGCAGATCTTATGACAAAGGACGTCATCACCTGCGGTGCGGAGGACACCGTGAACGAGGTTATGGCGACCATGACCGATCACCGCATTCGCCATGTGCCGGTGATGCGTGACGGCGCATTGGCCGGCGTTATTTCCATCGGCGATGTGGTAAAGAACCACCTCGCCGAGATCGAGCGCGAACGCCAAGCGCTCCGCGATTATATATCAACCGGTTGAAGCCGTTTCGGACTGCGATTGATGCGTCCTTTGCACACGTTCCCCATGGACCGGCGGCGGCAGATTCGTGGCGTGTTCTTCGATATCGACGATACCCTGTCGACGGAGGGTAAGTTGACCGCAGACGCCTATGGGGCGCTTGCCGAGTTGCAAGCCGCCGGCTTGATCACCGTGCCGATCACCGGGCGCCCGGCCGGCTGGTGCGACCATATCGCCCGCATGTGGCCGGTTGACGGCGTTGTCGGCGAAAATGGTGCGTTCTATTTTCGCTACGAGCCGCGCATAAAACGATTGAGCAAACGGTTTTTCGCATCAAGTTTGGAGCGTGAGCAGAACCTGGAACGGCTGCAAGCCCTGCGCGTCCGCATATTGGAGGCGGTGCCAAGCGCCGACGTGGCGTCGGATCAGCCTTATCGCGAATCGGACCTGGCGATCGACATATGCGAAGATGTGCCGGCTTTGACCGAAGCCGACATCGATCGCGTGGTGGCGCTGTTCAAAGAAGCCGGCGCGAATGCGAAACGCAGTTCCGTGCATGTCAACGGGTGGTTCGGCGCTTATGACAAACTTTCTATGACCAAGCGCCTGATGCGCGACGTTTTCGACGTCGATCTCGACAGAGATCAACCGGATTTCGTATTCGTCGGCGATTCTCCCAACGATAGCCCGATGTTCGGCTTTTTCGAGAACGCCGTCGGTGTTGCCAATATTGCCGCGTTCGCCGGTCAGATTGAGCACGCTCCCACTTACGTGACCGAACAGCCTTGCGGGGCCGGTTTTCAGGAACTGGCGCACGCGCTCCTCGTCGCTCGCGACGCTCGCTAGAACAGCCCCCAATCTTAGACGACCAGACCAAAATCCCCGGTACCTAACAGGGTTAAGCCGAATGTTAACCTAGTCTTGCTATGACTCCTTTTGGGGCAAACAGGCGGTGGTCGCGTGGCCACGGGTCAAGGGCAGGTTATGGACGTCGAAGTCGGCTATCTGACGGAAGTCATCATCATCCTCTTAGCGGCCGTCGTCTCGGTTTCCATCTTCCAACGCCTCAAACTGACGTCGGTCCTCGGCTATTTGGCCGCCGGCGCGGTTATCGGTCCGTATGCGCTGGGTTTGATCAAGGATGCGGAGACCGCCAGGCCGCTGGCCGAACTGGGCGTGGTGTTCCTGCTCTTTACTGTCGGTCTCGAACTTCCGATTGGCCGGGTAAAACTCCTGCGCGGCTCAGGATATGGCCTCGGCGCCATGCAGGTGATTGTGACCATTGCCGCCATCGCTTTGGCTTGTCTGCTGGCAGGAATCGAGCTCGCGACGGCAATCGTCATCGGCGGCGCGTTGGCGCTTTCATCAACCGCGGTCGTGTTGCAGTTGCTCACCGAACGCGGCGAGCTGACCTCGCGCCTTGGTCGCTCCGCCTTTGCCATCTTGATCATTCAAGACCTAGCGGTCGGGCCCCTTCTGGTCATTTCGTTGGCGTTGGTCGGCACCGAAGCGGCGATTGGTCCAGCGCTCGGTATGGCGACCCTAAAAGCGATTTTCGCCTTGGGATCGATCGTATTCTTCGGCCGCCTCGCCTTGCGGCGGTTGTTCAAGTCGGTGGCCGTCGGCCGCAATCCGGAAATTTTTGCGGCGACGACATTGCTTGTAGTGTTCTGTATCGGCCTGGCCACCAAGACCGCCGGATTGTCCATGGCCTTTGGTGCGTTTCTCGCCGGCATGTTGTTGGCCGAAACCAGCTATCGTCATCAGGTCGCCGCCGTTATTCAGCCCTTTCGCGGGCTCTTATTGGGCTTATTTTTCATCACCGTCGGCATGTCGATCGATATTCACGTGGCGTTGGCGTCGCCGATGCTGATCGTCGTCCTGTTGACGGCTTTATTGACGAGCAAAGCGGCGTTGATCGCCCTAATAGCGGTCGCCGCCGGCCAGCCGGTTCGTTCAGCGATTTACCTCGGCCTGTTGCTTTGTCAAGGCGGTGAATTCGCCTTCGTACTACTCGGTGTCGGCGCCGGACACGGTGCGGTCCCGGCGGCAATGGCAGATCACTTGGTCCTCGTTGTCATTCTGTCGATGATGATAACTCCGCTCCTGGCGGCGCTGGCCCGGCGCTTGCTGCGGCGCATGGAGGCTGCGGATCCGAGCTTCGAGATGGTCAGCCATGGCGATACCGAGAACCTCGAAAACCATGTCATCATTGCCGGCTATGGCCGTTCCGGCCAAGCCATCGCGGAAGTGCTGGCACGCGAATCGGCGTCATTCATTGCCATTGACCTTGATCCGGACATTATCGCCAATGCCCGCAAAGCCGGCGCGCCGGTCTATTACGGCGACGCCTCCCGCCCCGAAGTCATGGCCGCCCTTGCCGCCAATCGAGCCAAAGCCGTCGTGGTCACCGTCGACAATGCCGTTCTGTCGGTGCGAATTGTCGCGTTTATCCGCTACTTTTTTCCCGACGTTAAGGTGTATGTGCGCGCCCGCGACGAGGCCCATCATAGAGAATTGCGTGCCGCGGGTGCCGACGACATCGCGTTAGAACCGCAAGATGCGGCGCGTAAAATGGCAGCAACGATCATTGCCGCGGATCTGAAGCCAAAATCATCTGATTCGGAAATTCCCTTTGTCGCCCGAGGATAGCGACATTGTAAGACGGGAAAATAATCAGCAGCGTTTTGCGAAATCTTAGAATTTCACAAATGGCTGGTTAATTGATCAACGCGCAATTGACGGAATTGTTTTAAATAGTGAGCAAGTTAATTCAGGCGTGTTCTTCTATATCATAAGTAAATATAAAATATTACTCACCCCAACAGGGAAATATTGATGGTGAAAATTCTGTTATCCGACGTCAACGCGCATGCACTGAACCTACATTGGAGCCAAGGAACTGTCCTAAAATCGGCCAGCAATCGAACGCATTGCAGCGATGTATCGATCGGACCGCCGGTCCGCACGCTTAGAGCGAACAATCTATGATTTGTTGGTGCATACGGCAAAATTTTGTGTTAGGACGGGTCCCAATTCAAGCTATGCGCATGGCTCGCAGTGTCAGATAATGAAATCGAATTTTACTGCAGGTTGGCGCAAATCAACAATCATTATGGTCGGAGCAACTGAATGCCGAGAGTAAAAAGCGAAGATGGCGTCAAGCGTCCCAATCCGGTGGACGTTCATGTCGGCAAGCGCGTCAGGCTACGGCGGACATTAATGGGGATGAGCCAAACAAAGCTCGGAAACGCGCTTGGATTGACGTTCCAGCAAGTCCAGAAATATGAAAATGGATCCAATCGAATCGGCGCAAGCCGGTTATATCAGATCGGCCAAATTCTTGGTGTTCCTGTCTCGTTCTTTTTCGAGGACATGGATCCCTCGACCTCGCCGGGTAGCGACGGCGCGTATAACTTCGCCGACGACGAACGCGGCGACATGGTCGCAAAACGCGAGACCCTGGAACTGGTCCGCGCCTACTACCGAATCGATAGTGCCCGTGTAAGACGCGGCATTGTTGACATGATTCGGGCGATCGGCAGCGAAGACGCCGATCACTAATCACGACCGCTCGCCAGCCGACTTCACGTGCCTACGGCGGCGCGTGGAGCCGGTTTAGTGTGGCAATTCCATGCCAGAGCAGATTCGGACAACACGGGACCGTTTGACCGAATCTGCTCTAGCCGCCGAGCGGGCCGGTTTGTCGTTGCTTGATCCGACACGAGACGCAGTGGTATAGAGGCGCGTCGCCGCGACGGGCCAAACCACGACGGTTTTCCGACCATGATTGAGCGCTATGCACGACAGGCAATGACGGCCGTTTGGCAGCCGGAGAACAAGTTCCGGATCTGGCTGGACATCGAATCGCATGCCTGTGACGCGCTAGCCTCCCTGGGAGTCATCCCTAAGGAATCGGCCGAGGCCGTGCGCGAACGCGGGGCTTTCCAGATCGATCGAATCGACGCCATCGAACGCGAAGTGAAGCACGACGTTATCGCTTTTCTTACCAACCTTGCCGAAAACGTCGGTCCGGAGGCACGCTTCGTTCATCAAGGCATGACCTCATCGGACGTGCTGGATACCTGCTTGTCGGTACAACTCATGCAGGCAACCGATATCCTGCTCGCAGACTTGGACGCCTTGCTGGTGGCGCTAAAGCGCCGCGCCTTCGAGCATAAATATACCGCCTGTATCGGCCGAAGCCATGGCATCCATGCGGAACCAACGACTTTTGGCCTGAAACTGGCGTCGGCCTATGCGGAGTTCGACCGCAACAAAGACCGCATGGCCGCGGCGCGCAGGGAAATCGCGACTTGCGCCATATCCGGAGCCGTCGGCACCTTCGCTAATATCGACCCACGCGTTGAAAGCCACGTCGCCGAGGCCATGGGTCTGCAAATTGAACCGATATCGACGCAGATCATCCCGCGGGATCGCCATGCCATGTTTTTTGCGACATTGGCGGTGATCGCCTCCAGCATCGAGCGGCTGGCCACCGAAATACGGCACTTGCAACGCACCGAAGTTCTGGAGGCGGAAGAGCATTTCACCGCGGGGCAAAAAGGCTCCTCCGCGATGCCGCACAAACGCAATCCGATACTGACGGAAAACCTGACCGGGTTGGCGCGTATGGTGCGCAGCGCCGTCATCCCGGCCTTGGAAAATGTGGCACTTTGGCACGAGCGCGACATTTCCCATTCTTCCGTGGAAAGGATGATCGGGCCGGACGCGACGGTGACCCTCGATTTCGCACTCGACCGGCTCGCCACCGTCATAGACGGCCTCGTCGTCTATCCGGCCAACATGGCACGCAACCTGAATCACCTGGGTGGGCTTGTCCACTCACAACGTGTTTTGCTCGCATTGACGCAAAACAATGTCAGCCGCGAAGACGCCTATCGACTGGTGCAGCGCCACGCCATGGCCGTTTGGCGAGACGGCGAGGATTTCTTATCGTTACTGCAGGCCGATCCGGAAATAACCGCGTCATTGACCCCGGCTGACCTCGACGGGTTGTTCGACTTTGGCTTCCATACGAAAAACGTTGACACCGTGTTCGACAGAGTATTTCAATTCGACTAGTTTCTATCCGTAAACAATATTGACGTCGCGGCACGAATATACCGACGGGTTCCGTAGTTCACCGTGAAGAAAAGTCTTTCTCTACGCTCAGTGTACTTTTCTTCAGTTGTAATATTGCGTTAGCCCATCTTGAGGCGGCTCGGCAATGCGCCAACAAGTTTTTTGTTTGCAACAGATTTCGCCTGAAAGGCGCAATCTGTTGCGGACTCTGATCATGACCGAAGGTCATGATCAGTCAGAGAAAGGGTCGAAATCAGACCACCGGGCCGCCCCAAGGCCTGATTTGGCATTATTGCTCGGTAAAAAGTACACTGAGGCGGAGCCGAAGGACTTTTAACCGATGGCATCCGTAGTTGGAGATTTCCGCCTGACCATGCGCATCCTCATGATATCACCTGTTTACCCGCCGATGCATGTGGCCGAAGCCGATCACGCGTTTCACCTTTGTGATCATTTTTCTCGACAAAACGCGGATGTCCATGTGTTGACCACGAATGCGCCGGATACCGCGGCGCATACCGCAGTCAAATGTCATCCGATAATGCGCAATTGGTCATGGTCTGAAATATTCAAAATTATTAGAGTAATAAACGACGTAAAACCTGACGTCGTATTTATTCTATTTCTTGGAAGCCTATATAAATACAAGCTAATGATTACGGCTGTTCCTGGTATTATTAAAATTTTTTCTTCCCATATTAAGTGCGTGACGATGTTCACGAACGTCGGCGCCGGCGGTGGGCTTTCGAAAGTCGGCCGATGGCTTGCCAATTGGGTAGGCAAGTACAAATACGGAACGCTTTTAACATCAAGCAACTGGATTTTCGCTCTCTCCGAACGGTCCCGGGACAGACTGCTCGATTTTTGTCCGGACGCAGTATCAAGGATCAGATTACTGCCTGTCCCGGCCATTGTGAAAATCGCGCCGACCGCCCCAGATCAGGCACGATCGGAGGGGCGCGATCAACTCGGTCTCGGCCCCGACACGCCGGTGGTTGCCTACTTTGGCCGAATTTACCCTGGCAAAGGGCTGGAGACCCTATATCGCGCGTTCAACAAAGTGTTGCGCGTTCGTGCCGACGCGCGGCTTCTTATAATTGGTGGAAATCTCTCTGAAGATAATTGGCTCATGCCGCAGGATTACGCGCAATCGCTGGCCGATCTTAGCGAGGACCTTGAAATCAACGATAGCATCATCGCCACCGGAGAATATCCCTGGGATAGCGATATCGCCTCGATCTGCCTCTATGCGTCCGACCTTTGCGTCTTGCCTTTCGATGGTGGCGTCGTAATGCATAGCAGTTCGCTATCGGGCGCCGTCGCGCATGGTCTGCCCATCGTAGCCACACAAAAAGGCGAGCTCGAAGCCCCGCTCGAAAACGGCGTCAATAGCCTTTTTTGTCGGCAACGCGACCCCGACGCCATGGCTGAATTGATCTTGAAGGTGTTGGACGACGCCAAACTGCGAGCGCGGCTGCGCTCCGGAGCTCTTAAATTGGCTGCGGAGTCGATGTCTTGGGATGCAACTTTATCCATACTGTCGGACACTCTCGAGCTCGGTTGGCACAATACCCCTGTAGAAGTTCCGGACATCGCGGGATGATCTGGAGCTCTTGCCTTGCCGAGGCATCTGAAATGGTTATTAGAGCTTCCCGCCAGAACAAACTGCATAAAAATGCAATCATTTTGATGCGGATAATTTGATCTATTTCAGTGCGTACGAATGAACGCAGGTTGCTCTAGGACCTATGCATGACCGGCAACGTGACGGTCATGCGTAACCCGCCTTGGGCGCGGTTGTCGGCAATAACGGTGCCGCCCATCGCCTCAATGTGTCGTTTCACCACCCAAAGCCCAATGCCCATATGTTGCGACCCGTGGGCGTTCTTCGCCTTGTGCTGTTCGGAACGAATTGAACAATAGCGCTCGAAAATCCGCTCGAGATTGCTTTCAGTAACACCGGGACCGTTGTCTTCGACCGTCAAAACGACGGTGCGGGATTCGCGCCGCAGCCGTACGTTTATCTCACCATCCGGCGGCAGGAAACTCATGGCGTTTTCAACGAGATTCTCAACCACCATCTCCAACAGGCTCTCGCTGCCGACTATGGTGACGCCGTCAACGACATCGGTCTCGAGACGGAGCCCGCGATCCCATGCGATTTCAGAATACTGATCCAACAATCGTGCCAGCATGCGGGAAATGTCGATCCGTTCGAACGTTGGATCGATGATCTCGGCTTCTGCCTCATCCATACTACGCGCAACGGAAACGAGAATGTCGAGCCGGTTGGTTGCCGTATCGATCATCTCCAGGGCACGGCGCCCGCGCGCATCGTCGGCCGAGACCGACCGTGACAATGGCTCAAAGGATTGGCGAATCACGGCGATCGGCGTCTTAAACGCATGGGCGTTGTCTTCCGCCGCACGTCGGATGGCGCGCGCCGATTCCTGAAGTGTGTGGACCATGTCGTCGAACGCCGAAGCGACACCGTTGAGCTCCGGTATTCGATTGTGCTGGCGAAATGTCCAGCCATCTTCGGTCCGTGTCCTGATGCCGCGCGCCAGGCGGCCGAAGCGCCACAAACTACTCCAGACACCAGCAAACACGCTAAGTGTAACAAACGCCAACAAACCATAGAAAATCGCAGCGGTACGAATTTCCGGCGTGCTCCAGAACGGTAGACCGATGGCGCTGCCCTCGAATTCGGTAGTTGAATGCGAGGCGACGATGATCCAGCACCCCGCCTTGGTCGTAACCGGTACGATCGAGGTTACCAGTTCGTCGGTCCCGGCCGGATTGCTATAGCGCAACGCACGCTCGATACCACCGTCGCAGGCCGGCGCCAGGCGTTCCAGAATTCCCTGGCGGATGAATTCGCGGCGTTCGTGTTCCAGGAAATCACTCGACGTCGCCGGCGCCGCGGCGACATAGTAGAAGCCTTTGACGCCGACCACATTGGCCGGACGGAATAAGGCGCGAATCCGCACATCGCTTTGCGCCAATCGCTCGACGGTCGCATTCAATCGAACCGGAATAGATTTACCGGATTCATCACCTGGTTCATGCAGTATGGGTTCTATCGCGCGCACGATAAGGCGCCCCTGTTGTTGTACGCTTTGCAACAGCAGTTCTTGATTGGCGCGATAGGCTTCTTGGAACTGATCGTAAAGGATCAAAGGCACGACGGCGAACATCACAACCAACACAAGCAGCTTGGTTACGATCGATTGCCGGATCAGGCGTGCCACTTCGCTGCTTGAATGCCGGGTTCGATTGCGCCAGCGTTCTCTGAATCGTCGAAGCTGTATCACCGCTCGATGCAACCCGGCACCATCGGGGCCTTTGATCGGCCAACTTCGAGATCTTCTCAGCACCTGCCCTTGCATGTCGGCACCGCCTATACCAACCTGCGGTGATAGGGACCCATTTGACCGGGATTATTTTGCGTTGCGGCGGCGTCGCGGTCCGCCATGCGATATGGGATATCGGATAAGGACCGCGACGCCGCCACAACGCAAAAGAACCCGGCCTTCGGTGGGGAAAAATAGCCCAGCCAGTGCGTTACGACGCTTGCCCGCTTAAACAAGGGATACCCCTTGTTTAAGGAGCATCGCGCTGCGCGCCGTGCCTTCTGGACTGAACTCTTTTTCCGCCATCAAATGTGTTCCTATCACCGCAGGTTGGTATTAATCCACGTCTGCGCCGCGCCAGCGATAACCGAAGCCCGGGTAGTTCTCAATCGAATCGAATTGCTCGTCGACATCTTTGAATTTCTGTCGAATGCGCTTGATGAACGTGCGCACGTTCACCCGATAGCCCTCCATACCGCTACCGGCGACAAAGCCCTTGCCGTGGGCGAGATCATAAATTTCGCGGTACGTCACGTCGCGGCCGGCGTCGACTGCCAGCAATGCGACAATGCGAAATTCCGTCAAAGTCAGTTCGACCACCCGTTCCTTCCAATAGGCGCGATTACTGTCGCGACGAAGTTTCAGATCGCCCAGATTGTAGTCGGAGGTGTCGTCCGCGCCGCCGGCGGCCTTGGAGCCTTCGGTGATGAGCGCGATGCGCCGAAGCAGGATGGAAAACCCGCGCGATTTCTCGACGAAGTCCACCGCGCCGCCAGCCAATGCCGCTTCTTCATAGATTTCGTTGTCGAGCACCGTCAAAAAAATGGTTGGAAAATCAAGACCGCCGGCACGCATGGTTTTGAGCACCGTGAGGCCGTCGACGCACGGCATGCGCCAGTCCAACAGCACAACGTCGGCCCGCCCGCCGCCGCTGAAGAATTCCAAGGCGCCTTGACCGTCATCGAACTCCGTGACCTGAAAGTCGTGATCCAACAGGTTCAGACGAAGCGATTCACGGAACAAATCGTCATCGTCAACCAATACGACGCGCGTCCGGATCGCACCTTGAACCGGCTTGCCCGAATCAACCGTCGTTTCGGCGGTCGGCGCGTCCTGCCAAGATCTGATTGAGGCAGTGCCTTCTTGCATTACTGTCCTCCGCGTCAACACCATCAATTTCATAAAACAAGGTTCGGTACCGGACGGTGACGACGTCCAGATAGAGGAAAAGCTTCAGGCTGCATCGGTCAGCATTGTATTGCCAAATTCTTGCCGGCGGCTGGTCGCGCCGCTGCGAGGGCTGACCCAGAAGCACGAGCGCGCCGTCCTGGTCCAATCCGACCAGCCAACTCGGGTCTACGGGTTTGTCTGCGTCCGCTGAGCCGGGATTCGTGGCCGTTCGCGGCGGCCTGGATAGGCCGCTGAACCGTGATGTCGGCGTCGCGGCCGGTTGCCGCCGTGCCGGTTTCAAATCAGTCGCCGGCGGCGCGCTGGCGGCATCGGCAGGTTTTTTCTCGGCCGGCGTGGCTTGCCGTTCGGCAACGCGGAGGCCGGCCGGACGCGGCGCCGGCACAGGCGGTGTCCCACGCTTGGCGGGCACTGGCTTGGCCTGCACGGTGTGTTCGGGGACCGAGATCGCCGGTTCTGCAGATACAGATGCTTTCGGTTCTCGATCCACTACATCAAGGGCCTCACGCAGATTGACCGTGCAGCCCGACAGCGCGACCGCGGCCAATATTATCAGCACGTTGGTAAAGCGGCTCCGCATGAGGCAAGTAGGATCCAACCGGCATTTATCCCGCAAACATCGATCGACCCACTCAGCCGCCACCGCGCGCAAGTCGCCGGCACGTTGTCCGGCCTGGCCCAACGGCCTTCGATACCGGCGCGTCGCGCGGCGACCCTGCGGTGCCCAAGCAGACCCCGATGTCACCTCTATAAAAACATAGGAATTGTTTAAGAATGCTTATGCTTACACCAGCGCCGTTGGCGTATAACGTGGATGCATATTAGCCTTCATTTTCTACTTGAGAACGCGCAACGTCCATTAGAGTTGCCATCTCACGGCGCACTTGATGTTCAGAAACGCCCTTGTCTTTCAAATCGTTGTGGACTTTTTCAAAAACATCTTCGTCACCGGGTGCCTCCAAATCAGATATCACGACTTGTTTGGCATAAGATTCCGCGGCATCTGTCGCCAAACCGAGTTTTTCTGCCGCCCATAATCCTAACAATTTATTGCGCCTGGCTTGCACCTTGAACGCCATCTCTTGGTCGTGGGCGAACTTGGATTCGAACCCTTTTTCGCGCTTATCGAAAGTCGCCATTCCCAAACTCCATGGCTTTGGACCACTAAAAAACAAATCGCTGCCCGCGCCGGTAGCGGTTCGCGTCGCACCAACTCAGGGTATCCCACATATAGGACGCTCCAGGCGTCCTGGCAATTCCGAGAAACCGGAAACCTGTATGGCCACGTACAAACGTGGTCGTGACATGTTAGCCGCTATTGGCTGCTGGCGGTCGCGGTCGTAGCAGTCTGACCGCGCAAATTTTCAAGCAACCCGTCAATGCCGGATTTCTTGACCACGGCCGCGAAATCCTGCCTTTGCGTCACCGCCATGCTTATCCCTTCAATCATGACGTCGACGATCTTCGGGTCGCCGTTGACGGATCGCACGCGCCAATCCGCATGAATATCTTTCGCATCGGGGCGTTTCAGCGCGGTCTTGACTATGGCATCGCTCTTGCCGGCTTTGCGCGACTTGATGATTTTGAAAGCGACGTCTCGATAGGACGAAAATCGACGCGTGTAAGTTGAAACAACATATAGCTTAAACATCTCTTGATAGGTTTCGCGTTGCTCCGGCGTCGCCTTCCGCCAGGTTCTGCCAAGCACGAACCGGCCGATCACGCTGAAACCGATCCCGGCGCCCATCAATTCCCTCAGATCTTGCTCGCGATCCGCAGGGGCGCTGTCGGTCGCCGACAAGATTGTGGCTAATTTGACACCGAGGTCGTTGATAAAGGTCTCGGCCTGCTGCAATTCCGTCGCGGAACCGGCCGGCATGCGGCCGAAAGCCGCAAACACAATGGCCGCCGCCACGAACAACGCTTTGATATACGCTCCCCAACGCGGACGGTTAGGCATGAAACTGCTCCCGTTTCCTCGCACCATCTCCCAAATTCGACCAAATTCGATGCCAACAATCAATTAACATTTGATTGAGCAATCGCCAGACCAACTCCCGGAGAATCAACAAAGCGCGACCCAGACAGCCGGTTACACACTATCCCGACTTTTGTCCAGGCTTTCAGCGCGGTCTCAAAACGGCAAATGGCAACTCCAGAGTAGTTCTCGACCATACGGAACCGTTTGATGGGTGCAAATCGGCTTTTCGGGCAGGCGCGATGCGCTGTGCGATGTGGGACATCGGGCAAGCATCGCAACGCACCCGAAATGCCGAGTTGCCCCACCCGAAGGCCGGGTTCTTTTGCGCTGTGGCGGCTTCGCGCGTCTTATCCGATACCCCACATCGCATGGCGAAGCGCTCATTGCCACAGCGCAAAATAATCCCGGTCAAACGGTCCCGTATGATCGAGAACTGCTCTGGAGCAGTTCTTTCATGCCGCTTGCGCGTCTCGACCACGATACCATATAAGCGTACCTGTCGCTGGCGCCAGATTCCAGCAAACCGCGCGCGCCACGTTCGCCCGGTTCTTCTACATCGAAGGATACTTCAAATGACCCGCCGCAGACGCGTATACGAGGGCAAGGCCAAAGTGCTGTTCGAAGGCCCCGAACCCGGGACTTTGGTGCAGTATTTCAAGGACGACGCCACGGCCTACAACAATCAGAAGAAGGGCACGATCGCGGGCAAGGGCGTCCTGAACAATTGCATTTCCGAGTATCTGATGACGCAGTTGGGCGGCGTTGGCGTACCGACCCATTTCATGCGTCGTTTGAACATGCGCGAACAACTGGTGCGTGAAGTCGAAATCATCCCCCTGGAGGTGATCATCCGCAATGTCGCCGCCGGCTCTTTTTGCGAGCGCTTTGGCATATCCGAAGGCTCGTCATTGCCGCGATCGATCGTCGAATTTTGCTATAAGAACGACGAGCTTGGAGACCCCTTGGTTTCAGAAGAGCATATCACCGCCTTCGGCTGGGCAACGCCCCAGGAAATCGACGATCTCATGTCGATTAGCCTACGGGTAAACGATTTTCTAACCGGATTGTTCCTCGGCATCGGCATTCGCCTGATCGATTTCAAACTCGAGTATGGCCGGCTCTGGGAAAACGATCAGCTTCGTGTCGTCCTCGCTGACGAGATCAGTCCCGATTCCTGTCGGTTGTGGGATAGCACGACCAACGCCAAATTGGACAAGGACCGGTTCCGGCGGGATCTCGGTGAAGTCGAAGAAGCCTATCAGGAAGTCGCCCGCCGGCTTGGCGTGCTGCCGGGCGAGAATCCACGCGACGGCGACGGCGAACCCTCCACCGCCATGCACTGAGAGAGACGATGCGCGCCAAGGTCTACATCACCTTCAAAAACGGCGTCCTTGACCCTCAAGGCAAAGCCATTCACCACGCCTTGCTTGCCTTGGGCTTCTCCGGCATCAATGAAGTTCGCCAGGGCAAGCTGATCGAATTGGACCTTGCTGAATCCGACCCGGACGAGGCACATCGGACCGTCGACGCGATGTGTTCGAAATTGTTGGCGAACACGGTAATCGAAACCTACCAAATCGAATTGACGGCGTGACGCCACCGACCCATTGGCCGCAAACGCTAGAGTGACCGCTCATGCGCGCAACCATCATTGTCTTCCCTGGTTCCAACTGTGATCGCGATGTCCAGGTCGCAATCGCAAGCGTGACCGGACAAAAGCCGACCATGGTTTGGCACCGCGACAGCGACCTGCCGAACACCGATCTCATCGTATTGCCCGGCGGTTTCGCTCATGGCGACTACCTACGTTGCGGCGCCATCGCCGCGCACTCGCCGATCATGAAGGACGTGGTGCGCCTGGCCGAAGCCGGCACGCCGGTCCTGGCCATTTGCAACGGCTTCCAGATTGCAATCGAAGCCGGCCTGCTGCCCGGCGCATTGATCCGCAACGCCAACCTGAATTTCATTTGCAAACCGGTCCACCTGCGCGTCGAGAACGCCCACACGCCGTTCACGCATATGTATGACGAGGACGAGGTCATTCGGTTGCCGATCGCCAATCATGACGGCAACTACATTGCCGACGCCGAGACCTTGGCCGCCTTGACCGACGAGGCGCGCATTGTGTTTCGTTATTGCGATGGGGCGGGTGACGTGTCCGAAGCCGCCAACCCCAACGGCTCGGTCATGAACATCGCCGGTATCGCCAATGCCCGACGCACGATCCTCGGCATGATGCCGCACCCCGAACGCTTCGTCGACGAGGCACTTGGCAGCGACGACGGACGCTCGGTTTTCGGCTCGCTGATGGGAGCCTTGTCGTGACCGCCATGCCAAACCGACCGCTCGCCGACATTGCCTCCGAACATGGCCTCAGCGATCAGGAATTCGACCTGGTGATCACGCTGCTAGGCCGCGAGCCCAATCTCACCGAACTCGGCATATTCTCGGTCATGTGGAGCGAGCATTGCTCCTACAAATCGTCGAAACGCTGGCTGAAGACGCTGCCGACGGACGCCCCCTGGGTGATTTGCGGCCCCGGTGAGAACGCCGGCATCGTCGATATCGGCGATGGCCAGGCGGCGGTGTTCAAGATGGAAAGCCACAACCACCCCTCGTTCATCGAGCCCTGCCAAGGTGCTGCGACCGGTGTCGGCGGCATTTTGCGCGACATTTTCACCATGGGCGCCCGCCCCATCGCCAACATGAACGCTTTGCGTTTCGGCGCCGCCGATCATCCGCGGACCCGGCATCTGTTGGCCGGTGTCGTTGCCGGCATCGGCGGCTATGGCAATTGTATCGGCGTGCCGACGGTCGGCGGCGAAACTAATTTTCATCCCGCTTACAATGGCAACATCCTGGTCAATGCCATGACCGTCGGCATCGCCGATACGGATAAAATATTCTATTCGGCGGCGTCCGGGCTCGGCTATCCGGTAGTCTATGTCGGATCAAAGACCGGGCGCGACGGCATTCATGGCGCGACCATGGCGTCGGCGGAATTCGACGATGATTCGGAAGAAAAGCGCCCGACCGTGCAAGTCGGCGACCCGTTTACCGAAAAATTGCTGTTGGAAGCCTGCCTCGAACTGATGGCGACCGATGCGATCGTCGGCATCCAGGACATGGGCGCCGCCGGCCTGACCTGCTCGACCGTGGAAATGGCGGACAAAGGCGGCGTCGGCGTCGAACTCGACCTCGATCGCGTGCCGACCCGGGAGAGCGGCATGACGGCCTACGAGATCATGCTGTCGGAGAGCCAGGAGCGCATGCTGATGGTGCTGCATCCGGGCAAGGAGGCGCTGGCTCAGTCGGTCTTCGAAAAGTGGGAACTGGATTTTGCCATTGTCGGCCAATTGACCGATACCGAGCGCCTGGTCTTGAAGATGGACGGTGCGACGGTTGCCGATATCCCGATCCGTCCGCTGGTCGATGCCGCGCCCGACTACGACCGGCCCTACGATCTGGCCGAGCAGCCCGCCGCGTTGTCGCCGGTCGACAGTGCCCCGCCCAATGATCTGGCCGATGCCTTGGCCACAATCATGGCGACACCGGACCTGGCCGACAAAAGCTGGATATGGACGCAGTACGATTACAGCGTCATGGCCGATACCATCCAGCCGCCGGGCGGCGACGCCGCCGTTGTCCGTGTCCACGGCACCGGTAAGGCGCTGGCGATATCCACCGATTGCACGCCACGCTATTGCCTGGCCGATCCCCGCCAAGGTGCTGCCCAAGCGGTCGCCGAATGCTGGCGCAACCTGACCGCCGTCGGCGCCCGGCCGTTGGCGATCACCGATTGCCTCAATTTCGGCAATCCGGAACGCCCGGAAATCATGGGCCAAATCGTCGGTAGCATCCAAGGCATGGGCGCGGCCTGCCGTGCCTTGGATTTCCCGGTCGTCTCCGGCAATGTCTCGCTTTACAACGAGACAAACGGCAAGGCGATCTTGCCGACGCCGGCCATCGGCGGTGTCGGAATGCTAACCGATTCCGCGAAAATGCTGAAAATCGCGTTGGCCGAAGCGGACCAAACCGTCCTGTTGTTCGGCCGGACGACCGGCCATCTCGGCCAAAGCCTCTATCTCCGGGAGATCGAGGGCCGCGAGGAGGGTCCGCCGCCACCAGTCGATTTGGACATCGAACGCCGCAACGGCGATTTTGTACGCGGTCTGGCCGATGCCGGCCACTTGCAGGCCTGTCACGACCTTTCAGACGGCGGCCTGATCGTCGGATTGGCGGAAATGTGCCTCGCCGGCGGCGTTGGTGCCGAAATTCAGGCACCCCTGGACGATTTGCCGCTGCACGCGTGGTTGTTCGGAGAGGATCAGGCGCGCTATCTTGTGGCGGTCCGATCGGACGCCGCGTCCGATATTCTGGCGCAAGCAGCCAGGGCAGAGGTGCCGACGGCACTGATCGCAACCACAGGCGGTGAGGATTTGACACTTCGGGGTGCTTTCACCATATCCCTTGAGAGACTGCGGCAAGCGCATGAATGCTGGTTGCCCGACCTCATGGCAGCGCCTCGTGAAGAAACCAAGGCGACGCAATAGGCGGAGGACTAGGCCATGCCAATGCAAGCGGGAGAGATTGAGGCGATGATCAGGGCGAGCATTCCTGACGCGAAAGTGACAATCGAGGATTTGCGCGGCGATGGCGACCATTACGCGGCGCATGTGGTATCCGCGGCGTTTGCCGGCCTCAGCCGGGTGCAGCAGCACCAGCTAGTCTACAAGGCGCTGCGCGACAAAATGGGCGGCGAATTGCATGCGCTGGCATTGCAAACCTCGGCGCCATGAGACCGAAACACGAACCGAAACAGAGATCGCGAGAAAATTAGATGACTGAAAATCCCGTTCATGAGCGTATCGACCGAGACATCAGTGACAATGACGTGGTGCTTTACATGAAAGGCACGCCGGTCTTTCCGCAGTGCGGTTTCTCCGCCGCGGTGGTGCAGGTGTTGAGCTATCTCGAGGTCAAGTTTCACGGCGTCAACGTCCTGGACGACCCGAGCCTGCGCGACGGCATCAAGTCCTACAGCGAATGGCCGACGGTCCCGCAACTCTACGTGAAGGGCGAGTTTGTCGGCGGGTGCGACATCATTCGCGAAATGGCCGCCAACGGCGAATTGCAGGAACTGTTTCGCAACAAGGGCGTTGCGTCAGCCGCTTGAGTCCGGCCGGGCACGCCGTCCCGCCAAGCCATATTTCCGAAGCTTGTTGCGCAGCTGATCGTAGGTCAGCCGCAGGTCGGCGGCTGCCCGCCTCTGGTTGAATTTCGCCGCTTCCAAGGCCTGCTCGATCAACCGGCGTTCGAAGTCGGCGACCGCGGCTTTGAGGTCGGCGCGCGCGGCCTCGGCCACCGGCTTGGGCGCTTCGGCCGGCACATACACGCTCGTTACCGGCTTGTTCGCCAGCGGTCGGTAGGGCGACAGGAACGGATCGAAAATAATGTCGGCGATCGGCTGGGCAGGATCGGCGGCGCGATAGACCGCACGCTCGACCACGTTTTTCAGTTCCCGGACGTTGCCAGGCCAGTCGTAGTCGGCCAATGCCTGCATGGCCGCCCTTGTGAACGCCGGTACCGACGGCAATGCCAACTCCGAGGCAAAGAGCCGGGCGAAATGGTGGGTCAGTACAGGGATGTCTTCGACGCGATAGCGCAGCGGCGGCAAGGTCACCACGTCGAAAGCCAACCGATCCAACAGATCCTGACGGAACCGCCCGGCCGCCGCGGCTTCCGGCAAGTCAACGTTGGTGGCGCCGATGATCCGGACGTCTACGCTTACCGTCGCGTTGCCGCCGACCCGTTCGAATTCACCATATTCGCTGACCCGCAGCACTTTTTCCTGGACCGGCAGGCTCGCATTGGCGATTTCGTCCAAAAACAGCGTGCCGCCGTCGGCGAGCTCAAACCGGCCGATGCGGCGCCGTTGAGCCCCGGTGAAGGCGCCGGCTTCGTGGCCAAACAGCTCCGATTCAAGCAACTCCGCCGACAATGCTGCGCAGTTCAACTTGACGAAAGGACCATTCCAACGCTTCGACAGGAAATGTATCCGCGCCGCGATCAGCTCCTTGCCCGTGCCCCGTTCACCGATGGCAAGCACCGGACGATCCAGCGGTGCAAGCCGCGACACCTCTTCGACCATTTCCAAAAAGCTTGGCGACTGACCGATCAGCGGCGGTAGTTCCCGTTCCTGAGCCATTTAGGCAATTTACACCAGAGATCGGCTTTTTACACCCATTATTGGGCTTTTTTCATCACATCCATCGTGCGCAATTTTCACCGATCTTCGATTTCTTCATTGTTTTCAATGCATTACGAGAATTTCTCAAAATTGGCACGAATTCTGCATATGTCAGGACAACAATGGCGGATCAAATCCGCGCCGAACCGAAAGGAACCGAGGATGCACTACACCGGTGATAATTTTGAAACCTATCGCCCGTCCCGCACAGACAGCGTCGGACGCGTTGTCGGGGATTTCATTCGCAGCCGACGCCTGGAGCATTGGTTGATGTTCGGCGTCGGATTGATCATCGGATTGATTATCGGCTGATCGCTCGATTGGCCCCTAGACCCCAAGGGAGACACCCGGAAATGAGTATTTTTTCCCGCCTGGCCGATATCGTCGGCTCCAACATCACCGTCTTGCTGGATCGTGCGGAAGATCCGGAAAAGATGATCCGCCTGATGATTCAGGAGATGGAAGACACGTTGGTCGAGGTGCGCGCCACGGCCGCCAGCGGCATCGCCGATCGCAAAGACGTGGAACGCCAGCTCGATCGCATTGTCAAAGCGCAAGTGGAATGGGACCGCAAGGCCGAGCTGGCGCTATCGAAGGGCCGAGAGGACCTGGCCAAGGGCGCGCTGCTGGAAAAAGGCAAACTCGCCGACAGCGAAATTCATTTGCGTGACGAACTGGAACGGCTCGACCAGACCCTCGGCAAACATGAGGCAGACATCGTCAAGCTCGAAGCGAAGCTGCGCGAAGTTAAGGCCAAGCAGAAGGCGATCACCGCCCGCAGCCAAACCTTGTCGTCGCAAATCAAGGTCCGTGAACGGGTCTATGACAGCCGCATCGACGACGCCTTCATGCGCTTCGAGAAAATGGAACGGCGCCTCGACGCGACCGAGGGATCGGTTGAATCGCTCGACATGGGCCGCGGCAAGTCGTTGTCGGATGAGATCCACGACCTCGAGGCCGAAAGCGCGATCGAAGAAGAACTCGCCGCGCTGAAGGCGCGGGTCGCCGATCGCAAACCCGCCAAGAACGATTGATCGGGGAGATCATGATGTTTGGATTCTTCTGGATACCGGCGATCATCTTCGTGGTATTCGTCGCGCCGATTTGGATTATTTTTCATTACGTAACGCAGTGGAGAACCGGCAAGGCGTTGACCCGCGAAGACGAAGACCTGCTCAACGAACTCTGGCAAACCACGGAACGAATGGAAACCAGGCTGAACAGCTTGGAACGCATCCTCGACACCGAATCGTCTGATTGGAGGGGCAGCGCATGACCTATCGGGGAGGTCCTAAACCGCAGAGCCCGGCACGGCTATACCGTGATCCGGAAGGCGGCAAGATCCTGGGCGTCTGTGCAGGTATCGCCGACTATTTCGGATTCAATCCCTGGGCTGTTCGTGCTATCGCCGTCATCGCCTTGTTCATGTTCACGCCGTTCACGATCATCGCCTATTTGATCACCGGCTTCGTGCTCGACCGCAAGCCGAGAGACCTCTATGAAACCGAGACCGAAGAAGTGTTTTGGCGACAGGTCAGGACACGACCGAACCAGACCGTGCGCGACATCCGCCACCGCTTTCGGGACTTGGAAAAGCGCCTGCGCGACCTGGAAGCCCACGTCACGTCGCGAGAATTCAAGCTCAACCGCGACATTGAAAGCCTCGGCGACTAGAGCAAATTTCGACCATACGGGATCGACATCCTCCCACTTGACGCCAATTTGTCTTGAGCAAACCGCGCCAGCAGTTAAGCTTCCTGTAAGGATATATAACAGTCGGAGGCAGATCAGATGACGATCCCCACGGAAGGCGTCGGCAGTGTGCCGCGTCCGCAGTACCTGATGGACGCGATGGCCGCTCTGCAAGCGGGCAGTCTGAGCGACGAAGACTTCGCGGCCACGGTCGACCGCGCGGTCGCCGAAACGATCTCTGAGATGGCAGCGACCGGCTCTCCCATCATCACCGACGGCGAGCAATCGAAGTCGAGCTTCGCCACCTATCCGCTGGACGGTCTGACAAATCTGGCGCCCGACGGCGTTGTTATTCCTTTTGTCGACGGCCACACGCGGCAATTGCCGCGGCTGGCACAGGGTCCTTTCCGCTACAGCAACTATTCCGGCCGATTCGTACTCCAAGCCCGAAGTCATACCGATTTACCGCTCAAACAGGCGGTTATCGCGCCCTCGGCGCTGAGCTTGCTCTATCCCGAATCCGGCCTCGACGGATACGATCAAGGGCAGTTCATCGAAGACCTCACCGCCGAGTGCGTAACAGACATCCGCTCGGCATTCGAGGCCGGCGCGGAAGTCGTGCAGATCGACTTCACCGAAGGTCGTCTCGCCTGCAAGCTCGATCCGTCGCTTGGCCTGCTTCGTCAATTCGTCGCGTTGAACAATGCCGTGTTGGATAATTTCTCCGACACCGAACGGGCCCGCATCGGCATCCACACCTGCCCGGGCGGCGATCACAATTCAACCCATTCGGCCGATGTCGACTATGCCGAGCTTTTGCCGGATCTGTTCCAGATGAATGCCGGCCGCTTCTATATTCAGCTGGCGAGCGAAACCGATAAGCCGCGCGTCCTCGACATCATCCAGCACGAGCGCCGATCGGATCAGATCACCTTTATCGGCGTCACCGATCCTTGCGACACAACGGTCGAATCCGTCGACACAGTACGAGACCGCGTTCTGCAGGCAGCCGAATACCTGAAAGGCGAACGGTTCGGCACGACCGACGATTGCGGCTTTTCGCCGTTTGGCGACGATGTCGCGATGGCGCGCGCCACCGCATTCGATAAAATTAGAACGCGGGTCGAAGCAACGGCGTTGGCGGATAAGAAATTGGCTTAGCACACAAGCCTCAACAGCCGGTCGGCTAGAGTTTCGCCACCATTAGTTTATTGAAGGATTGTTCGATTTCTTTCAGCCGGTGGTTCCACTCTTCCAATTCGCCGCGGCGCACCAATGCTTTACGGAACGGCGTGCCCTTGGCGCTCATGGCACGGGCGCGCTTGAGCATGACGCGAAACCGTTTGGCGCCGGAGGGATGGGTCGAGCGCCGTTCCTCGTCCGCCGAATAGCGATTGGTAGCAGCGGCATACATCATCACGGCAAAAGCTTGGATCGGGTTGAGGCCGATTTCCGCCATGCGCGAAAACGCCCAGTCGTCCGCCGCCGATTCCGCCGCCCGGCGTTTCTCAAGGAAATCGACAAAATCGGCCGCCTGCCATCGATCGACATGGCCGAGAATATGGTGCGCGACTTCATGGGAGAGCAAATAGGCGACGCCGCCCTTCAGCAAGGCACGGCGTTCTTCCACCACGGTCGGATTGCCATAGAAGGTGTCGACGGCCATGTCTTTGCAGGGTGTTGTTTCGGCTTTTGCGTGTTCAAATACGCTCGGAATCCGCTTCGGCAGATGACCGGTCAGAATGCGTTTGCGGTTGCTTTTGTCGACCGCCACGATGGCTTTCATATAGGCCTGCACGCAGCCGGCAGCGGCGTAATGGCGTTCCAGCAACGCGGCGTCGGTCAGAAACTCCATGATCGCCAGCACGCCACCGTAGAAAACGACATCACGGTAGCCGCCCTGATGGCTGGCATAGGCCGCGACCCGCCAGTTCGGCCGGACGGCGTAGTCGATCTTTCGCTCCAAGGATTGCTGTTCCTTGTCCAGCGAATGGAAGAGTTCCTTGCGCAGCGCCCGGAGCTGGGTCTTGGTCTTGACCAGATACGAGCCCGGACCCGGCCGGCTCGCCGCCACCGCGTCGAAGCTGGCGGCAAATCCGACCGCCGCTATCAGTCCGAGACAGGCCGCGGCAACGGCAATTCGCGAACCCGCCAGTGCCCGGCCAACTAGGGTTAAATGCCTGATAACCATAATAAATCTCCGCCCTGTCAAAGGACGGGCCAGGATAGTCAGCTACCATGAACAAGCCGTTTAGACGGACGCCCCCTTGCCAGGATCGCGTAGGCGCGCTAGAGCCGGTCTCGACAATTTAAGGGACGAGCGACGATGAATAATGACGTAGAAAACGCCGTCAAAGAGGCGGCGATCAAAGCGATTTCCGAACTCTATCACGCCTATTTCACCGGCCTGATGTTGACCGTAACCACCCGTCGAAGCGCCGCCGATGCCGGCCGCTTCACTTTTCAAGTGTTCCGCCGCCAGCACCATGACAAATTCCTGTCGAGCCTGGAAAAGCTTGGCTTATCAACTTTGCCGCATGCGGTATTGGCCGCTCAGTACCATTACCTCGCCAATGGCGTCGGCGGCGTCGAAACCCAATATATGTACGAATCCGACCAGAAGGCCTGGGTCCGTTTCGTTCATCCCCGCTGGATGTACGAAGGCACCGCCCTCTGCGCCATTCCGGTCGAGGTCAGCCACGGCTTTCTCAATGCCTGGTACGGCCAGAACGGCGTGTCGCTCGGCAATCCCCGACTCGGTTTTGTCTGCGCCTCGCAAGACATGACCGGCCAATATGGCATGGCCGGTTATTTCCAGGAGTTCGACCATGACCTGGCGCCGGATCAGCGGGTGCAGTTCTCGCCGGGTGAAGAAGCGCCGCCGTTCGATCCGGCGGCCGCACCGGTGCTCGACCTGTCGACCTGGCCGGCCGAACGCCTGCTCAGAACCCGCCGCAACTACGCCATGGATTTCGTCAAAGTGGCGATTCCGGAACTAATCGGCTTATTCGGGCCGGCCGAGGGCAGTTGGTTCGGCAACATCACCGGACAGCTGATCGCCCGACAATATTACCGCCAGCTCGCCGACGCGGTCGGCATCACAGGCGACGGCCCGGCCGAATTTGCCCGCTTCATGTCAGCGATGGCGACCGCCCAAGACGATCCCCACGATTGGGACCAGGTCGACGACACGGTATTTTTCCGCCAACAGGGTTGGCGCATGATGCGCGGGCGGAAGGATCTGCATTGGTCGGCCTTCGACGCCTGGAACGGCCTCTGGGAAGGGGCGCTTAGCGCCCACAACCGGTTCCTCTGCCTGGAAGTGCTGCAGCGGCTCGATTACGGCGACGATTGTTTCGAATGGCGCATCCGGCCGCGTGGTCCGACCAACGTCGGCTAGACTTGTTTCGATTTTCATCGAATCAAGTCTCGTTGGTTGCGCTCACGCCAATGCGCCTCCGGCGCAAGGCTCCGCGGGGGCGGCGCTAATCGCGCCGGGGCCGCAGTCGCGTCCCTGACCGCTTATCTCAAAATCGAACGCGGTCCAGCACAACGAGAAAGGGCCGCGACATCCGTCGCGACCCTGATTTTTTTAATCCCGTATCGCTGAGCGATCAGCCGCCGGAATAGAACTCGACCACCAGGTTCGGTTCCATGTGCACCGGATAGGGCACGTCGGCCAGTTTCGGCACGCGGACGAACGTGCCTTGCATTTTCGAGTAGTCCACATCGAGGTAGTCCGGTACTTCCCGTTCCGGCGATTCGATCGCCTCGAGCACCAGGATCATCTGCCGGGATTTATCCTGCACCTCGATAACGTCACCCTCTCGGACCAGGAAGCTCGGGATGTTGACCCGGCGACCGTTGACCTTGACGTGGCCGTGATTGACGAACTGACGGGCGGAAAACACAGTCGGCACGAATTTCATGCGATAGACGACCGCATCCAGGCGCTGTTCCAGCAGGCCGATCAGATTTTCCGAGGTATCGCCGCGCCGCCGCGCCGCCTCGGTATAAATGCGCCGGAATTGCTTCTCGGTGATGTTGCCGTAGTAGCGCTTCAGCTTCTGCTTGGCCCGCAGATGGATACCATAGTCCGACAGCTTGCGCCGCCGCGTCGCCTGGCCATGCTGGCCGGGGCCGTATTCGCGCCGATTAACCGGACTTTTCGGTCGGCCCCAAAGGTTTTCGCCGAATCGCCGATCGGTCTTGTATTTCGATGAAATGCGTTTGCTCATGGTGGCTCTTGCCTACCCCAAATGTTCGACTGTCGTGCGGCCATAACAAAACAGCGGCCCCGCGGGCCGCGACGCACGCTTATAGTACGCTGGAATTTGCTCTGTCAACGCAAATGGCAGCCGAGCGCAGGACCTGTTTCACTTAGCGAGGGACCGCCAGATCTCGTCGAGCTTCAGCGTGGCCTCGTCACGATTGGCGCATTTTTTCAGTGTTGAACGAAGTCGGCGCCCGCTGTCCAAGGTCAAATAAGCCACCACATTCCAGCTGTCCTCGATCGGTTCCTCGACCTCTGCCTCGTCCTCGCTGGCACTGACATGCTCGAGAACAATGGTGGCCCGCTGTGCGCTCTCAGCCATGTTTCCACTCCCAATCTGTCCGTCTCCGCCGATCGCGCCAAAGCCTACCAGATATGGGCGGCTCCCACCATCAATGCGGTCGGTGGGATTGCATCCGGGAGGCGACCCGATAGACTGCGAGCGAAGCCAAGTCAACGAGGCAAAATCAAAACCAGCCATGAGCACCTATACCGACTACAATGCGGCCGCCGGCGACTACGATCGAACCCGCTATCCCGTGGGCAGCGAGCTTGTCGTCGCAGCGCTCGCGACCCTGGACCAGCCGTTAGCCGACATTCGGCTGTTGGACGCGGGTTGCGGCTCCGGTAACTACGCCGCCGCGCTCATGCGTCACGTCGGGCGCATTGACGCCATCGACGTGAACCCAGGCATGCTGGCCGTTGCCAAGACCAAGTTGGCCGACGCGGTCGACCAGGAGGCTATTGCATTCCACCAAGGCACCTTGCTGGCACTGCCGTTCGACGACGCCAGTTTCGATGCGGTCATGGTGAACCAGGTTTTGCATCACTTGGAGCCCGGCACCGACGCGCGCTATGACCGACACGCTCAGGCACTAACGGAAATCCACCGCGTATTGCGCCCCGGCGGAATCGTCGCCGTCAATTTCTGCTCCCACCGCCAAATACGCCACGGCTTCTGGTTCTACGGCCTGATCCCGGAAGCCAGGGCGGACATCGTGCGCCGCTGCATTTCCTGGCCAATCCTTGATTCGACCCTGAAGACCATCGGCTACGGCTCGGTCAGCCGCATCGTGGCGCTCGATGCCGTATTGCAGGGCCCGGCGTATTTTGACGGATTGGGGCCGCTCGATACGGCCTGGCGCGCTGGCGATTCGATTTGGTCGGCGGCAAGCGACGGCGAAATCCGTAGCGCCGAAGCGGAAATCCGCCGACGCGACAAGGCCGGTAGTTTGGCGCAATTCGTGCGCGACGAAGACGCCCAGCGCCCCGACATTGGCCAGTTCACCCTGGCCATAGCCCGCAAAGGTTAAGCATGGCTGACCGCCCTTTGGACCCGCCACCTTCGGTCTACCGACACGATCGCGGCTTACGCGATCGCATGGTGCGCCATGTTACCGCCTTCGATCGCCTGGAACAGGGCGAACACGACTTGAAGCAAGCCGCCGTCGGCGTCACTGTCGGCCCCGGCCCGAGCGGCGAAGCTGTATTCCTGCTGACCCGCCGTGCCTCGGGCATGCGCCGGCATTCCGGTCAGTGGGCACTGCCGGGCGGCCGCGTCGATGCCGGCGAAACGATCGAGCAGGCCGCACTGCGTGAGCTTGCCGAAGAGCTGCATCTTCATCTGCCGGCGCAGTCGGTGCTTGGACGGTTGGACGACTACCCGACACGCTCCGGCTACAAAGTCGCCTTGGTGGTCCTGTGGGCCGACAGTTTGGCCGGCCTGAAACCCAATCCGGGCGAAGTCGCCAGCGTCGATTACGTGCCGCTTGCCGAACTCGACCGGCCCGACGCGCCGACCTTCATCAGCATTTCCCAATCGGAACGGCCGGTCATCCAAATGCCGATCTGGGACCGGCTGGTGCATGCGCCGACGGCGGCGCTGATCTATCAGTTCCGCGAGGTTGCCCTGCACGGCCGCGCCACCCGGGTCGACGGCATGGAGCAGCCGGTCTTCGCCTGGCGTTAGCCCTGTTTCGATTTTCATCGAATCAGGGCTCAATTGTCGCGCTCACGCCAATACGCCTACGGCGCATGGCTCCGCGGGGGCGGCGCTGACCGCGCCGGGACCGCAGTCGCGGCCCTGGCCGCATATTTCAAAGTCGAATGCTGTCTAAAGCCCAAGCACCTGCTTGGCGATGACGTTGTATTGCACCTCGGTGGTGCCGCCGGCGATGGTGTAGCCGCGGTGGTGCAATAGGTTCGACATCCGGGCGACGGCGTGCTCTGGACCGACGACGGCTTCATTCTGGCCGGCGCGTAGCGCAGCGAGATTATCCGGCACGGCGTAGTAGCCGACGGTATCGGCGATCGCTTCGTCCATGGCCTGGACCAGTTGGCTGCCGAGCGCCTTGAGCGCCGAGGGTTCGGCGCCGACCGCTTTGCCGGCCGCGGCGTCCGCCAGCATCCTCAGGCTCATGATCTCCAGCGCCTGTAGGCGGATCTCCAGGTCGGCGATCTTGGCGCGAAAGCCCGCATCGTCGGCCAGTGCTTCGCCGTCGCTCTGTTCGAGGGCAGCAATTTCCTTCAGGATGCCGAGCAGCCGGCTGTTTTCCGAGACCCGCGAGACCAGCATGCGCTCGTCGCCCAGCAGGCTTTTGGCGACGGTCCAGCCGCGGTTTTCTTCGCCCAACAGGTTGGCCCGGGGCACGCGCACATTCTCAAAGAACACTTGGTTCCAGAGTCGGGCGCCGTTCAGGGCCATGAGCGGCCGCACCTCGATGCCGGGGCTCGCCATATCAATCATCAGGAAGCTGATGCCGCGTTGCGGCTTGGCCTCCGAATCGGTGCGCACCAGGCAGAATATGCGATTGGCTTCCTCGGCGCCGGAGGTCCAGATCTTGGTGCCGTTTACCACATACGCGTCGCCATCGCGCACGGCGCGGGTGTGGAGAGAGGCCAGGTCCGAGCCCGCCTCCGGTTCGGAATAGCCCTGGCACCACCAATCTTCCATATCGAGAATACGCGGCAAGTAATGGGCTTTCTGCGCCTCCGTGCCAAACGCGATAATGGCCGGCCCCAGCATGTTGAAATTAAACCCCATGCTCGGCGGGCAATGGACGCGCCGGCATTCCATGTCGAAGATATGCCGGCGCACCAGGCCCCAGCCGGTGCCGCCATAATCCACGGGCCAATTGGGCGCGGCCCAGCCTTGACGGCGCAGCCGGGCGATCCAGCGCCGCGTCTCTTGCTTGGGCACCGGCAGGCCGCGTTTCACCTTGCCCGCCAGATCGGCCGGCAGGTTGTCGGTCAAAAACGCCCGCACCTCGTCGCGAAATTCGCGATCCGCCGGTGTCAATTCCAAATCCATTGTCCGTATTCCTTATGTATTCTCAGCGATGGCCTTGGCGGTTGCCGGAGAGCGCCCGGATGATGCCGTGCAGACTGCGCAGGTCCTGTTCGGTCAGATCGGCACGCTGCCACATGTTGCGGAGGTTTTGGATCATCGCCGGCCGCTTGTCGGCGACCGCGTCGAAATGCCCGGATTGATCGAGCTCTTCCTCGAAATGCCGTAGGAACTGATCGAGCTCCGCCTTGTTCGCCGGCCGGGATCGGCCATAGACCGGCTCGAAGCCCGGACGCTCGTCGCCCGACAGGAACCATTCGTAGGCAACCAGCAGCACCGCTTGGGCCAGGTTGATCGAGGCGAAGTTGGGATTGGCCGGAATGGCGATGACGGCATCGGCTTGCACCATTTCGGCGTTGTCGAGGCCGGCGCGCTCCGGCCCGAACAGGAACCCGACCTGCTGGCCGGCGGTTATCGCTTGGCGGGCTTCCGCCACGGCGCGCCGCGGTGTCATGACCGGCTTCAGCATATCGCGGCCGCGGGCGCTGGCGGCAAACACGCGATGACAATCGGTGATTGCCGCGGCCGTGTCCGGATAGAGTTCGGCGCTGTCGAGCACCGCATCGGCCCGGCTCGCCATGGCCCGGGCTGCTTCATTCGGCCAGCCATCGCGCGGCGCTACCAGCCGCATCTCGGTCAGGCCGAAATTCAGCATCGCCCGCGCCGCGGCGCCGATGTTCAGGCCCAGTTGCGGCCGCACCAGCACAATGGCCGGTGCCGCGGTCATTCCGCCGCCCGTGGCGCGCCGATCCCGGCCGGCGCTTTGTCGCGGAATAGCTTGTAGATGATGGCATCGCTCAGCGCGATGAAGGAGGCGTCGACGATGTTCGGCGACACGCCAACGGTAAACCAACGATTACCCTCGGCGTCGGCGCTTTCGATCAGCACCCGGGTCACCGCCTCACTGCCGCCATCGAAGATTCTGACTTTGTAATCGACCAGGCGGAGGTCGTCGATATAGCGGGCATATTTGCCGATGTCCTTGCGCAGCGCCAAATCGAGCGCATTGACCGGGCCGTTGCCTTCGGCGACGGAGATGTATTCTTCACCGTCGACGGTGACTTTGACGGTCGCCTCGGAGACGGTGACCAAGTCGCCGCGGGCGTTGTAGCGGCGCTCGACCAGCACCCGAAATCGCTCGATATGAAAATAGTCCGGCACCTGGCGCAGCACCCGGCGCGCCATCAGCTCGAAACTCGCGCCGGCGCCGTCGTAGGAATAGCCTTGGAACGCCCGCTCCTTCACTTCGTCCAGGATGCGCCCGACATTGCGGTCGTCCGGTTCCAGTTCGATGCCGGCCTCCGCCAGCCGGGCCAGAATGTTCGACCGGCCGGCCTGATCCGACACCAGGATATGGCGTTCGTTGCCGACGCTTTCGGGGGCGACATGCTCATAGCTCTTTGGGTCTTTGAGCACGGCGGACACATGCAGACCGCCTTTGTGGGAGAACGCGTTGGCGCCGACATAGGCGGCGTGCCGATCCGGCGCCCGATTGAGCAATTCGTCCAACGACCGCGAGATCGCCGTGAGCTGATGCAGGCGTTCGGCACCGATGCCGGTGCCGAAGCGCTCGGCATAGCGCTCCTTTAAAACAAGATTGGGAATGAGCGAGACCAGGTTGGCGTTGCCGCAGCGCTCCCCCAAGCCGTTCAGGGTGCCCTGGATCATGCGCGCCCCGGCGTCGACGGCGACCAGGCTGTTGGCGACGGCGTTTTCGGTGTCGTTATGCGTATGGATGCCAAGCCGGTCGCCCGGAATGATTTCGACCACCTCGCTGACGATCCGCTCGACATCGCCCGGCAAGGTGCCACCGTTGGTGTCGCACAACACGATCCAGCGCGCGCCGCCGGCAAGGGCAGCCTTCAGGCAATCCATGGCATAGCCCGGATTGGCCTTGTAGCCGTCGAAGAAATGCTCCGCGTCGAACAGCGCCTCGGCTTCGCGGCCGACGATAGCGGCAACGGAATCGCCGATGATCTCGACGTTCTCCGCGCGCGGCACGTCGAGCGCCACGTCGACGTGAAAATCCCACGTCTTGCCGACCAGGCAGACAGCCGGCGTTTTGGCACCCAGCACTTGCGCCAGGCCCGGATCGTTGGCCGCACTGCGGCCCGGCCGCCGGGTCATGCCGAAGGCGACGAACTTGGCTTGGTCGAGCGTCGGCGGATCGGCAAAGAACGCGGTGTCGCCCGGATTGGCGCCCGGCCAGCCGCCTTCCACGTAATCGATTCCTAAGCGGTCGAGTGCGGCGGCAATCACGCGCTTGTCCTCGACTGAAAAATCCACCCCTTGGGTCTGCGCCCCGTCGCGCAGTGTCGTGTCGAATAGATAGAGCCGTTCCTTGCTCATCCCGCCCGCCTCCAACTGGTCCCCTGCTGGCCATCCTCCAGCACAATGCCGAGGCTGGCCAATTCATCGCGGATTAAGTCGGCGCGGGCGAAGTCCCGGTTTTCGCGGGCCTGCCGCCGCGCCTCGATCTGCGCTTCTATTTCATTTTCCGCCAAGGCGGCATTATCCGGCTGCCAATGCGCCCAGGCGTCGGCATCCTGGGTCAGCAATCCAATGATCTGGGCGCCGGCCTTGAGGCCGCGCGCTGCCGCCGGGTCGCCTTTCAAAGCGGCATCGCCTAAGCGATGCAATTCGGTGATGGCGCGCGGCGTGTTGAAGTCATCGCACAAGGCGGCCAGCACTGCCTCCGGCAGATCGGTCGCAGGTTCAGCGTCGCCGACCGCCTGATACCAGCGGTCCAAAGTTCGCTTGGCTTGGGCGATACCGTCCCCGGTGAAATCCAACATTTGGCGATAATGGGTGGTCAACAGCGACAGCCGCAGCGCCTCCCCCGGATGGTCTTGGCAGAGGTCGTGCACGATCAGATGGTTGCCGAGCGACTTCGACATCTTTTGGCCTTCAACCATCAAGAAGCCGTTATGCATCCAATAATTCGCCAACGCCGCCCCGTCATGCACCGAGCAACTTTGCGCGATCTCGTTTTGATGATGGGGAAAGACCAAGTCTTCGCCGCCGCCGTGGATATCGAACGTGACGCCGAGATAGCGCTTGGCCATGGCTGAACATTCGATGTGCCAGCCCGGCCGACCCCGGCCCCACGGACTCTGCCAGCCCGGCTGGCTGTCATCCGAAGGCTTCCACAGCACGAAGTCCATGGGACTCTTTTTATACGGCGCGACCTCGACCCGGGCGCCGGCGATCAGCTCGTCCTGATTGCGCCGCGCAAACACGCCGTAGTCCGCCATCGACGCCACCTCGAACAGCACATGACCGTCGGCCGCATAGGCATGATCGCGCTCCAGCAGGGTCTCGATCATGGTGATCATTTCGGCAATATGGTCGGTCGCCCGCGGCTCCACATCCGGCGGCAGGCAACCAAGTGCGGCCATATCCTCTTGGAAAGTCTGCGCGGTGCGCGCGGTCAGCGCGGCGATGGGTTCGTTATTGGCTTTGGCGGCATCGATGATCTTGTCTTCGACATCGGTGATGTTGCGGACATAGGTCACGGCCGGATAGAGCCGCCGGAGCAGGCGCACAAAGGCATCGAACACCACGATCATGCGGGCGTTGCCGATATGGGCGTAGTCGTAGACGGTGGGACCGCAGGCATAGATCCGAACATCGCCGGGATCCATAGGCCGGAAGCGATCTTTACGTCTCGTTGCCGTGTTGTATATTGAAAGTTCCACCGAAGAAAATTCGCCTAATATGCTGATTTTAAAATACTAAATCCAACGTTTTCCATCGACCCCTAGGCCGCGCGGCCATAGGGTTAGCAGGTTTTTTCAACAACGTCCATCCGCCGGTGCACGGGCCGGCGCCTCGGTGCCATCGGAACGCCGACTGCTTATTTTGCGCAGAGCCGTGCGCTCGGGCTCAACAGGTCCTTGCTAGAAAGGTAGTCGAATAGCGCTAGCGCCACGACCTGGTGCCCGAGCGGCGTGAAGTGGTCCGCATCAAAGAAATAACGGGATATCTCTTCGCGCCGCGCGTCTCGGATTTGCCGGGCGGATCGCCGTCCGCGGCGCAGGTCTTCGATGTCGTCGTCGGTAAAGATCAGGTCCTCGAACTTGCCCGTAAAGTCGATTCCATCGATACCATTCTCGGTGGCGTGCCGGGCCAGGATGCGCTGCGGCTGTTTGGCCTCATCGTCCAGGAACTGGAAGGTGTACGGAAATACTATCAGGACAAATGGGACCCGTTCCCGCCGTGCCAGCGCGTAGACCGCGCCCAAGTCGTCCTTGACGACGGACCACGCTTCGATAAGACGCGGGTCGGAATTGGATTCGCGCGCCACCCGCGCCACGTTGTCGAGCGCCGAAGATTTGGTCTTCGCGGCCAGGAAACCGAGCAAAAGCAGAAATGTCCCTATTCCGATCGCCCAGAACACATATGACAGGCGCGTGTCAGGAACATCGACGAACATCTGCGACCGCCAGTACCCTGCCCACGGTGGAATCATAATGGGAACCGACAGCAGGGCGCAAAGCCCGGCACAGATGCAAATCACCGCAATCGGCTTTCGGCCCTTCAGCAACCGGTTCATCAACGAAAATTTCGCCTGCTGCGGCAACCGCCCAAGGTCGTATGGATTGGCATCGTCACTTTTACCGATAATGTCTCTTATGGATCTTGCCCCAGCCGTCAAAGTAGCGGGATACCAACTGTGGTACAACGCGCAGAAAATCGGCAATAAACGCCGCCGTCGACGCACGACTTTCAATTGACACGTTCGTATAGGCCCGGCCATCTGCTAACCTGTTCGCCGGAGGGTTTGGAATGTCGGGCGCGGTCACACGTTGGCTTGAAGAATTGGATCTCGGGAAGTACGCGGACGTCTTCATCGACAACGAAGTCGGGTTGCGCGATCTGCCTCACCTCACGGATGACGACCTCAGGGAAATTGGCCTGCCCTTGGGGCCGCGCCGACGGATCATGGGCGCGATCCAGGATCTGGCCGCGGCGCCGGTCGAAAGCGACGGCGCCGGTCCACCGTCGACTGCCTCCGCAGAACGTCGGCTATTGACAGTCATGTTCTGCGATCTCGTCGGCTCGACGGAATTGTCGCACCGATTGGACCCTGAAGATTTACGGGAGGTGATGCGGCTCTATCAGGATGCCGTCAGCGCCGTCATCACGGATCACGACGGCTATGTCGCCAGTTACCTAGGCGACGGCGTGATGGCCTATTTCGGCTGGCCACTGGCGCACGAAGACCAATCGATCCAAGCGGCGCGCGCCGGCCTCGCGGCAGTCACGGTTGTCAATGCTATCGTCGTCCCGGGAACGGATGGTGAAACATTGGCCGCCAGGGTTGGCATTGCCACGGGACAAGTGGTCGTCGGCGATCTTACCGGTGAGCGTGCCAACCAGCGCGGGGCGGTCAGCGGCGAGACACCGAACCTTGCCGCGCGACTGCAGGACATCGCAAAGCCGGGCGACGTGATGATCGGCGCCGTCACACGCAGGCTGCTGGCGAACAGCTTCGAGTTGGAAGACCGGGGCGCGCACGGCCTAAAGGGTTTCACAGATCCGGTATCGACTTGGTGCGTGCGCGGCGAACGCGCCACGGAGAGCCGCTTCGAGGCCGCGCGCGGCCAGACGCTGACCCAGTTCGTCGGCCGCAACAGCGAGCTCCAGCTTTTGCTGGATCGCTGGTCCCTGGCAAAGGGCCGGGAGGGCCAAGTCGTACTGATCTCCGGCGAGCCCGGCATCGGCAAGTCGCGCCTCATGCAGGAACTGCGAGAACATGTCGAACAGGAACCGCACTATCGTTTGCGCTATCAATGTTCGCCCTATCACACCACGAGCCCGCTCTATCCCATCATCCGCCGGCTCGAGCAGGCGGCTGATTTCAAAGCCGGTGACAGCGACGCGATCAAGCTGGAGCGGATTGAGACCCTGCTGTCCAGCTCGTCGGATGAACTCGAACAGCATGTGCCATTGTTCGCTGCTCTTCTGTCCGTGCCGAGCGAACAGCACTATCGGGCCAATGACCATTCTCCCGAACGCCAAAGCCAGCTCACAATCGAAGCGTTGACCGACCAGGTGTTGGCGCTTGCCGAGCGGCGACCGGTGCTCTTCGCGTTCGAGGACGCGCATTGGGTTGACCCAACGACGTTGGACCTCCTCACCCATTCAGTTTCCCGGATCATGGGTGCCGCGGTCATGATGGTGATCACGCATCGACCGCTCTGGACCGCACCGTTCGTCAATGAACCCCATGTGTCGGCGCTGGCCTTGAACCGCATGGGGCGGGGCGCGGTGACGGAAATCGTGCGGTCGGTGCTTGGCGATGCATCGTCCGACCATCTCTTGGCGCAGATTGCCGAGCGTTCCGATGGTATTCCGCTGTATGCCGAAGAGATCACCAAGTCTTTAAAGGAAAGTGGCGCTGATTTCGCCGAGTCGGAAATTCCGACGAGCCTGCACGCATCACTACTGGCGCGCCTTGACCGGCTCGGTCCCGAAGCAAAAGAGATCGGGCAGATAGGCGCCGTAATCGGCCGAGATTTCAACCATGTCTTACTGGCCGCGGCGGCGCAGAAATCCGAGCCGGACCTAGCCTCAGCACTGGATCGACTCGTAGGGTCAGAGTTGGTCTATTGCACGGGCGTGCCACCCGAGGCGACTTATACGTTTAAGCATGCGCTCATACAGGATGCGGCATACGGCAGCCTGCTCAATGCCGACAGGCGCGCCTATCACGCCCGGATCGGCGATACTATTCAGCACGCTGATCCGGCAACGGCAATGACCCGTCCGGAGTTGCTGGCCTATCACTATCAGGAGGCCGGCGAAGCCGATCGCGCCGTGCAATATTGGTCGGAAGCGGGCGATCTTGCCGCCGGAAAGTTCGCCGCCGACGAAGCGGCCGCGCACTATTCAAACGCCCTGTCGCTCGTCGATGAACTAACCGACGACGCGCAACGCCAGAGCCACGAGTTGCGCCTCAACCTCAGGCTCGCGGATTCGCTCACGTTGGCCCGCGGCTATGCATCGGATCGAGCCTACGGCGCGTGGGACCGCGCACGGTCTCTTGCGGCTGGGCTGAAGCGACAGGAGGAGTATGCCAGAGCCAGCGTCGGCATGGCACCGATGCTGTTCGCCAAGGCGCGATATCAAGATGCGTTGAGGCTTTTTTCTGGCGTCGATTTAACCGGAAATTCGTCGCTGGATATGACGGTGCGCGTGCTTGCGGAAGCAACGAATGGCGTGAGCCGCTTCTGTCTGGGCGACCTCAAAGACGCCGAGTCCGCCTTTGCCGCGGCTCTGGCATTGGACGAGGACGCGCAGTGCACCCACCGTAATCCGTTCGCCGGCGGCGATCCCGCCGTGTCCGTGCGCAGCTATTACTCATGGATCAGTTTCATACTCGGATTTCCGAGCCGGTCGCTCAGGGTGGCCGACGATGCAATGCAGGCGGCCGAACGATCCGATCACCCGTTTTCCCTGGTGTGGGGCGTCCTGGCCCGAACCCGGGCGTTGCTGCGCAACGGCTTGTTTGCCGAGGCGGAAGCATCAGCATCGCTGGTTCTGGAGCTCGCCGAGAAATATGGTTTCGAGGCCCGAATTCAAAACGCTCTGATCCACCGCGGCGAGGCCCGCATAGCCCTTGGGAACGGCCAACGCGGCTGCGAGGAATTGCGCACGGGGCTGCGGGGTTGGCGGGAAACCGGCGGAATTTTTCATTTGAGCCATTGGAACGCGGATGCCGCGCACCTCGCCCTCAAGGCCGGCCTAAGGCACGATGCTGAGTCCTTCCTGGCACAGGCGGCAAAGGTTCAGCAGGAGACAGGGGAGCACAGCACGCAGGCTGAAATCCTGCGCTTGCAGGGCGCGCTTTTCCGGCTGGACGGAAAACATTCGGAAGCCGAACACGCCCTGCTGCAAGCGCTGCAGACGGCCCAAGCAAGCGGCGCGCAAATGTTTGCCCTCAGGGCGGCGACCGAACTCGCCGGGCTATGGCAGGACCAAGAAAAGATTCCTGAGGCTCGGGATCTCCTCTCCGCCACGTACATTTTGTTCACCGAGGGCTTCGACATACCGGAGCTTAAAGATGCCAGGGAACTGTTGGACGAGTTGTCCTGAACCTGCCTGCGCTTGGATCATGGCTGGATGAGAGCGGTCGCCCAACTCAACCGTCCCAGCCAGCCTTGCGTAGACCATCGAGGAAGAACTCCAATTTATCGGGATCGGAAAACGCATATGCCGCCTCGAAATACGCACGCGTCGGCTCAGGCATGTAACGTCTCGAGCTTTCCAATGCGGTCTTTGCACCTTCGAGATCGCCTTTATGTCCAAGTGCGCAGGCAAGCCGGTGGCCGGCGGTAAGATTGGCCGCGTTATCCTGTAACGCCTTGCGCGCATAATCGACGGCAGCGTCGAAATCTTTCATCAAAAGGTGAGCGAGCGCCAGTTGGGACCAAGCCACTGTGATCGTCGGATCGCGCGGGCTAAGCCGCAAGGCGGTATGCATCGCTTCGATCCCGTCCTTTGGGTGCCCGGCAAAAAGCAGCGCGTAGCCGAGTGCCAAGTGTCCAACCGACATGGAAGGATTGAGATCCACGGCGCGCTCCGCTTCCTCGACGCCGCGTTCGGGCTCACGATTGAATACGCGTAAGGAGGCAAGCACCGTTCGCGGAAACGGCTCCTTCGGGTCAAGCGTCGCGGCGTGTTGCGCAACGGCAATGCCATCCGCCACAGAGCGCGCAGCGTCCGTGCTCCATCCCATGACGGCATCAAACATATGCGTTGCCGCAATGTAGCCGTTGGCCAAGCCCGACATAGGATCGATCTCGAGCGATTGCTCCATGTAGCCGCGTGCTTGGCGCATGTCCGCTTCGGTGAAGCGGTGATAGTGCCAGCTGCCGCGCTGTATGAGATCCCATGCGCCGAGATCGGTCGGCCTCTTGCGGACCGCCCGTTGCTCCTCGGCCCGTCCCATTTCGGGTACGATATGGGTGGCAATGCGCTCGGCGATCTCGTCTTGTAGATCGAAGATATCGACGAGGTCGCGATCGTAGCGTTCAGCCCACAGATGCGCGCCGCTATCGGTGTCGATAAGCTGTCCGGTGATGCGCACACGGTTACCGGCCTTGCGCACACTGCCTTCCAGGACGTAGCGAGCAGACAATTCGCGCCCAACCCGCTTAGCATCAACGGATTGCCCCTTGTAGGTGAAGCTCGAATTCCGCGCGATGACCGGAAAGCTGCGCCAGAGCGAGAGCTGGGTGATGATGTCATCGGTGATGCCATCGGCGAAATATTCCTGCTCCGGATCGCCGCTCATGTTGTCGAAGGGCAAGACCGCGATGGCTGGTCTATCGGATAAGTGATGCGCCTGCACAGCCTTATTGGCCTGAATGGCCTCACGCCCGAGCCGCACACAGTAGACCCGTATGGGTTTGACAATGTTTTTGACTGTGTGCTCGCCGGTGTCTTCGAAGTCGGCCGCGGCCTTACCGACTACTTGGTCGTAAACGACCTGGCTCAACGCAATGCCGCCCGATTCCGCCAAACCCTCAAGCCTGGCGGCAAGGTTGACCCCGTCACCGTAGATGTCGCCGTCCTCGACCATCACGTCGCCCAAATGGATGCCTATTCGAAACAAGATTGGATCGCGCGTCTCCGCCTGCCAGGCTAGCGCACACTCGACGGCGGCGACCACACTGGCGAATTCGACGAGATAGCCATCGCCCATGCGCTTGAAGATGCGCCCGCCGTGACGGTCCACCGTGGGCTCGACAAACTCGGCTTCACAGGCCTTGAGGCGCGCCAGCGTACCGGCTTCGTCTTCGCCCATGAGCCGTGTATAGCCAACGACATCGGCGGCGAGTATGGCCGCGAGGCGACGCTCCATCGATCCCTCCTTGCCAGAAAAGAGTAGCCGAGCGCCGTTACTGAATCCATGCCGCTGAGAGATCCTGCGACTATTGGCCGAGATAGATTTCGTTCAACAGGAATCCGGGACGGAACTTCTTGCTCTAGCAATCGCAGAACCGGTTGGTGATCGGGTAGCGCCGGTCGCGGCCAAAGTTCCGGCGGGTGATCTTGACGTCGGGCGGTGCCGCGCGGCGCTTATATTCTGCGACATAAAGCAGATTCTGGGGAAAATAGGGACAGTAACAGATTTATCTGCTTCAAAATTGTTACTGTCCCTATTTTCCCTTCCTTCTGTTGCAAACAAAAAAGCTGTTAGCGTATCGCCGAGCCGCCTCAAGATGCGCTAACGCATTATTTAAACTGAAGAAAAGTACACTGAGCGTAGCGAAGGACTTTTCTTCACGGTCAGCGAACTATCTTGAAACCGCCAGCGTTCGGATCTTATTTTGATCATTCGGCATCGCTACGCGACCCAGAAGCCCATCAGCGCGCAGCCGAGGAACTTTGAAGGGATAGAGTTCATCAATGAGGCGCCGCTTCGGCGGCGCCCCTGATATTTTCGCTCACTTGGCCTCCGGCGGCTTCAGCGCGTCGGCCACAGTCCAACCGGCTTCCTTGTAGTAGCGATAGGCTCCAGCATGCAGTGGGATGTTCATCTCCTTCAAGGCCGTTTCCTTATTGATCGCGCTCATCCAGTCGGCGGTCGCATGGACGTCGGCGATGTTCTCCCAGAAGACCTTGGTCATTTTGTACACCAAGTCCTCGTCAACCCATTTGTTGGCGCCGAGTCCGACCCAGGAGCCGATCGATTTGATCGGTTTTTCGTTGACCAGATTATTGTAGATACCAGGCGGAATGTCATGGATCGTGCGGCCTGGCAGACCAAGTGCGGCCTTCATGGACGGTTTGTCCCAAGCGTAATCCGGAATTCCGATTATGCGAATTTTACTAACCAAGGCGAATTGCTGGATCGACGGGCTCGGCACCGTGGTTGGCGCGATGTAGACGTCCATTTGCCGATCGAGAAACGCGGTTTCCGCCGACTTCCAATCAAATCGCACGATTTCGTAGTCTTCGCCCGGCTTTAGGTCGGTCGCAGCCGCCATGATTTGGGTCGCAACCTTGGTGGCGGCGCCCGCCGGCGGGCCGAGGAACACTTTCTTGCCCTTGAATTGATCGAGAGATTTGATGCCCGAATCCTCATAGACGACGATCTGATAGGGCCCGAGCGCGTAATTCAGGATGCCACGCAGATTGGCATTCAATTCCGGCGCGTTGGCGACTTTTTTGTACATCGCCGCCTTTTTTTGCATGAAATGATTGATGGTCGGCGCGGTCAGGAACAAGTCGACCTTCTTCTTGGCCGCGTCGACGGCGGATTTTGTCGCCGGCTTGCCGACCGAGACCTGGATCTCGACCGGCAGGTTCTTCTGCACCACCTGGGTGAAGGCGATCATCAGCTGACCCGGTGTCGATCCGGCGGGAAAACTGTCCATGGTCAGGAACGTCTTGTCCTGCGCATGGGCAAACGTGGCCGATGCCATGAGGGCGACGGCTGCCAATAGAGGTTTGTGATAGCATCTCATCGAAACGTTGCTCCCTTAAGTGTCGTTGAATTCTTTGAATCGGCCTCTTGATATCATGGCGGCGAGACCTCGGCTGCAGCACGCCGGCTCAGCGCACTGTCGATCACAATGATCGCAATTCCGGCGATGACCCCGGCAAATTGGAGGGTTGGAAAAGTCATGATCGCGGTAAAACCGGCGACCAGTCTGATTAGCCGCGACCAGGCAGCGATCTTGCCGATCTCAAAGCCGGAAAATGCGGTCGAAAGGAGCCAGATGGTGAGACAAAGCCGGGCCACGACCCACAGAAAAGCGATCGGCGAAAATTCACCTACGACCAGCAGCAAACTCGGTTCGTAGACAAACACGAATGGCACGATGAAGCCGACAAGTGACAGTCGCAGCGCCGTGATTCCCGTTCGAACCGGTTCCGCGCCGGCAATCGGCGCCGCGGCGACCGCGGCCAGCGCCACCGGCGGGGTAATCGCCGACAACACACCAAAGTAGAATACGAACATATGGATCGACAGCGTCGGCAGCCCAAGCTTTTTCATCGCTACGCCCAAGACCAAGACGATGATCAAATAGGCCGGCAAAGTCGGCATGCCCATGCCGAGCACCAAGCAAGAGGCCGCCGCCAACAACAACGCCATGAACAGGGTGTTATCGCCGAGCATAGCCACCTGCGTCGCGAATTTGAGACCGACGCCCGTCAATTCAAACACGGCGATCATCACGCCAATTGTGCCGACCGCCATCATGATACGCGCCCCTGCGACGCCACCTTTGGCGAGTGCATGATAAAGCAAGACGGGATTGCGGCGGAGCGCCGGATTAAACACGAAGCCGGCCCCGATGGTCACCACGGCCGCCCAAAAACCGGCCATGGAGGGCGATCGGCCCATCGCCAAGGTCACGATGATCGCCAGCAGCGGCAAAAAGAACATCAGGGATTTGAGCTTGTCGCCAGGCTCCATTCTTGGCCGATCGGCCTTGGGCAGTACGGCCAGACCGAGCCGGCGGGCTTCCTGCCCGACCGATACGAACAAGCTGCAATAGTACAGCAGCGCCGGAACCAGGGCGGCGATGCAAATCGTCTGATAACTGGTGCCGGCGAGCTGTGTCATGAGAAACGCCGCCGCCCCCATAACCGGCGGCATCAGCTGGCCACCGGTCGATGCTGCCGCTTCGACGGCGCCGGCGAAGGCGCCGGGAAATCCCCGTTTCTTAATCAGCGGGATGGTAATCGCGCCGGTGCCGACAACATTGGCGGTGACACTACCCGAAGACATGCCGAATATGCTGGATGCGATGATCGCCGCATGCGCCGGTCCGCCGCGAGTGCCGCTGGTGACCGCAAGCGCCATGCGTATCATCACCGCCCCGGCACCGGTGCCTTCGAGCAACGCGCCAAAAACAATGAAAATGAAGATCAACAAGACGACGATACCGGTCGGAAAACCGAAGACGCCCTGGAAGCCAAACCAAATGATCTCCATGGCCAGTTCCAGGCTGAATCCGGAATGGCGGAAGACCCAGGGCAGGTCCTGGCCAAACAAGCAATAAACGATGGTTAGTAGGCCGACGCTCGCCAAAACCATGCCGAAGGTGCGCCGCGTAAGCTCCAAGATGGCTAGGATCGCGAGTAAAGCCGTCATCTGATCCCACATCGAGAACTCGACCACGAGATTTTCGATGTCATCGATTTTGCCGAGGAAATTCAAGCAGGCGTAGCCGATCACCGCCACCATGGCGCCATCGAAGGCCCAAGCGGCAGCAACCGCGACGACATTCTGGGTCGGTAGACGGTTGGCCAGCGGTGTCACTAAGGTCACGATCACCGCGCAGACGAACAGCGCGCCGGCACGGATGATCTCGGGATCGGTGTATTGTCCCGCATAGGCCACGTAGATTGAGTGCGTGGCGATCAGGGCCGCGAGGAACAGGCCGATCACAATAAGCCATCCCGACGAGCCGCCAGCCGACGGAACCTCTTCGTCTTCAAAGCTTTCTGCCATCGGCAGTTTTCGTCCCCGTTTAGCGCCCGGCCCTTATGCCGCCCTGACTTTGTCCAGAAGCGCCCGTGTTTTTTCCGTGACCGGCGCGGCGATCGCTGCGACGGTCATGTCGATCAGATTTTCGACGGCGCGCTCAAGGTCGAATACGCCACCGGATTCGTGGCGACGGGCCATTGCGAGTTCCATGCCGATCAAGGCAAACGCCGTGTTGTGTTGAATCAACAAAAACCGTTGACGCAACAGCGGTTCCGCAACGTCGGGCACCATGTCGCGGATCAACACAAACGCTCGACGCAAGCCATGGTCAAACTTCTCGCCGACCATTTCACCGATTTTGGTATTCGGGCTATTTAAGACATTGGCTAGAAATCGCACGTAATGTCGGCTGTCTTCCGGTTCGAAAAGCCGTTCGGCGATCGGCCAGACGAGGGCCGCGACGACCGCGCGAAGCCGGTCGCTGGCCTCAACTGACTCGACCGTTTCCAGCATTTTCCGCCGCCGCGCATCGATCCCGTTCATGCGCTTTTCAAAGATGGCTTCGATGACTTCGTTTCGGGAGCCGAAATGATAATAGAGTGCCGACACATTCTTTTGGCCTGCCTCGCGGGTGATTTCCCGCATGGAAACGCCATGAAGCCCGCGTTCCGCGAACAGGCGTTCCGCCGTCAGCAACAACCGTTCGCGGGTATCCATGTCGCGTCGCCTCCGCGCCGCCCAAATCGGGCGGTGACAGCAACACTAATACAAGTGTATTAAACTGGCAATGCTCGAATTCTTGCGCCGCCTGCGGCTTCAACGATCGCGAAACCGATTGGTGATCGGGTAGCGCCGGTCGCGGCCGAAGTTCCGGCGGGTGATTTTGACGCCGGGCGGGGCCTGGCGGCGTTTGTATTCTGCGACATAGAGCAGATTCTGGATGCGGTTGACCAAGTCGGTCTGATGGCCGCGGGCGACGATCTCCTCGACCGCCATTTCTTCCTCGATCAAGCAGCTCAAAATGTCATCCAAGGCGTCATAAGGCGGCAGGTTGTCCTGGTCGGTCTGGTCGGGCCGGAGTTCGGCAGTCGGTACCTTGGTGATGATGTTCTCCGGTATCACGCGGCCCTCCGGACCCAGCGCATCGGTCGGCAAGTGCTGATTGCGCCAACTGGACAAGTCATAGCAGGTGGTCTTGTAGACATCCTTGAGCACCGAATAGCCGCCGCACATGTCGCCGTAGATGGTCGCATAGCCGACCGACATTTCAGACTTGTTGCCGGTGGTCAAAACCATGTGGCCGAATTTGTTCGACAGCGCCATCAGCGTGACGCCGCGAATACGGGCCTGGATGTTTTCCTCGGTAGTGTCCGGATCGCGGCCGTCGAAATGCGACGCCAGCATGCCCTCGAAGGCACTGACCGCGTCACTGATGGCGACGGTGTCCAGTTTCACGCCGAGATATTTGGCACAGGCCGCCGCGTCGCCGAGGCTTTCATCGCCGGTGAAACGGGACGGCAGCATCACGCAATGGACCCGGTCGGCGCCCAGGGCATCGACCGCGACCGCCGCCGACAGGGCCGAATCAATGCCGCCGGACAGGCCGAGCACGACACCGGGAAATCCGTTCTTGTTTACGTAGTCCCGGAGGCCGAGGATCATGGCCTGGTAGATCGCGGCCAGGCGCTCGAGCGGCGCAATGCGATCGCCTGTGGTGCACGCCCAATCGCCGGTTTCGTTGCGCTGCCAGGTCGTCGCCACCAGCCCCTCTTCGAAGGCCGGCAGCAAAACAGGCAGGCTGCAATCGGCGTTCAGCACAAAACTGCCACCGTCGAAGACCAACTCGTCCTGTCCGCCGACCTGATTGAGGTAGATGAGCGGCAGGCCGGTTTCCGTCACCCGCGCCACTGCAATGTTGGCGCGCGCATCGGTCTTGTCGTCCTCGAACGGCGAGCCGTTCGGCACAACCAACAGCTCGGCCCCGGTTTCGGCCAAGCATTCGGTCACGTCCGATGTCCAGATATCCTCGCAAATCGGCACGCCGAGGCGTACGCCGCGAAAATTGATCGGCCCAGGCATCGGTCCCGGTTCGAATACGCGCTTTTCGTCGAACACACCGTAGTTCGGCAGGTCGCGTTTGCTGCGCATTGCCGCGACTTCACCGCCATCGAGCAGGGCCACGGCGTTGTAAACTTTGCCGTCAACGGCGTGACAGGTCGGCAGCAAGAGCGCCGGGCCGCCGTCGTTGGTTTCCGCAGCCAAGATTGCCAGCATGTCAGCCGCCGCGGCTTGAAACGCCGGCTTCAACACGAGATCCTCAGGCGGATAGCCGATCAGGAATAGTTCAGAAAAAACAACAAGATCAGCGCCCATCTCGCGCGCTTGGGCACGCGCGGAGCGGACTTTGTCCGCGTTCGCGGCGATATCGCCGACCGTCGGATTGAGTTGTGCCAGGACGATTGTCAAAGACTCGGACATGATCACTCTATACTAAATTTCTGACGAATCAGGCGGCATGCTTGTCAAGAAATGCAAGAAGCGCGCCATTGAACCGGTCGGCCTGTTCCAAATTCGACAGGTGCGAGGCCGACGGCAGCACCACCAACTCGGCACCGTCGATTTCCGCCACGATCGCCTCCGACGCCGCGACCGGCGTGCCGACGTCTTCTTCACCGACCATCACCAGGGTCGGCCGGTCGATCGCCGACAGCCGCGCCGTCAAATTCAAGGTCCGGATGGCCTCGCAGCAGCCGACATAGCCGGCGACAGGGGTGGTGCGGATCATGGTGCGTACGGGATTGACGACGGCCGGCGCAGCTTCGATGTAAGGCGGCGTAAACCAACGCTCGATCGTCGGCGCGACCAACGGCTCCATGCCATTCGCGTGGGCGTTGGCAATCCGCTCCCCCCAAGTCGCGGCGGCCGCCGCCGGCACGGCGCTGGCGGTGTCGCACAAAACCAACGCACCGATGCGATCGCCATGGTCGAGCCCCATGACCTGGCCGATCATGCCGCCCATGGACAGGCCGACCCAATTAACCCGGGCGATGTCCAGGGCGTCGATCAGCCCGACCGCGTCGGCGGCCAACGTTGTCAAATCGTAGGCGCCCGCCGGTGCCGAGCTTTGGCCGTGGCCGCGCGTGTCGTAGCGCAGCACGCGGTAGTGCGCCTGCAGCGCATCGATCTGCGGCGACCACATCGTGTAGTTGGTGGCCAGCGAGTGGCTGAACATGACCACGGGAGCGTTCTCGGGACCGGCCAGTTCATAGGCGATGGATATACCGTTGGCGTCGATCTGCATGATGGCGTCCTTTTGGTCAATGGCCGATGCGTGGCTCCGCTCCCCTGTTTGTACCCGGTTTTTCCGGCCGGTGAAACGCCGCGGGCGGCGCCGTGTTGCGTGTCGGGCCAGGCCGGAGGAAAATGGCGCCGACTTGGAAACGGAGACCAGCATGGCTTACGCGGTAGCGATCATCGGACTAGGCATCATGGGTCAGCGCATGGCGGCGCATATGGCGCGCCACGGCGAATTCACTTTCGCCGGCGGCTATGACCCGTCGCCGGCGGCGGTCGGCGCCGCCCGGGACGCCGTTCCCGGCCTGACCGTCCACGGCGATTGGCAGGCGCTGATCGAGGATTCCAAGACCGATTGCGTCTATATCGCCTGCCCGCCGATGTGGCACAGCACCTATGCGCGTCACGCCGTCGCCGCCGGCAAGCCGATTTTCTGTGAAAAGCCCCTCGGCATCGACCTGCCCGACAGCCGTGCCTTGGTCGACGAATTGACGGCGGCCGGCATTCCCAACGTTGTCAATTTTGCCCAGGCCTCCTCCGAGGCGGTTCGGCTGACGGAGGAAAGATTGCAAGCCGGCACGCTTGGCAAGGTCGTCGGTGCCGAGGCGATCGTGCATTTTTCCGATTGGCCGCGGGCCTGGCAGCAACAGGCGGATTGGCTTCGCTTCCGCGAGCAAGGCGGTTTCACCCGCGAAGTGCTGTCGCATTTCGTTTATGTGATGGGCCGCCTGCTCGGGCCGCTCAGTCTAACCGAGTGCGTCGCGACGTTCGGCGATGAACCCGGCACGGCGGAAACCCGCATCGTTGCGGCGCTCAGCGCCGGCCAAATTCCGGTGTCCGTTCTCGGCAGCGCCGGCGGCATCGGCCCCGATCGCGTGGAACTCACACTGTGGGGCACGGAAAACAGTGTCCGCCTGCACGATTGGTACGCACTCCAATCGACCGACGGCGGAAATTGGACACCGGTAGTGCCGATTTCCGACGCCGGCCGCGGCGCGGCGATCATGGATCAACTGGATCAATTGGCGCGCTGGCTGGCCGGCAAGGCTCACACGCTACCGTCGGCTCGCGACGCCCTTGCCGTGCAAGAACTGATCGAACAGATGCTCGCGCCGTCCTGACGCCGTTATCTTTTCAAGGGAAAGAAATCGACCGGCTTCATCAACTTGTTCTCCTGACTGACCAAGGCGCCGAGCTTCGCACTCTCTTGGGTATAAGCCAGCCATTCCGGATCGGCCCACATCGCTGCCCGCTTGGCCTCCCGGTCGCCGGCATCCTCATAGACCCAGATATGGACATACTCGTTGGGGTTGCCGGTTTCGGTAGTCAGATAGGCCAGCGGATCACCTAAATTGCGGAACTGCGGGCCCTTGCCCATTTTTTCGTAGAGTTCAAGATGGCCTTTGATTGTGCCGGGACGACAGGTATAGGTGCGAACGTCCAAAAGCATTGATCTTCTCCTAGCTCGATGCGGGTCTGCGTTGCCTGCAATTTGGCAGTGGATGGCACTGGACCGCAAGTCCGCATCGGTGCCGATTGGGTTGTCCGCTCGAGCCATTCATGCTCCGATTTGCGCCACAGCAAGTTTCGGAGCAAAGCATGACCGACGGCAGCCAAAATATTCAGGTGGTCTTGAAATCACGCCCGGACGGGTGGATTGACGAAAAGAATTTCGCGGTTAGGGCGGCGCCGATGCCGATCCTGGCTGACGGTCAGGTGTTGACCCGCAACCTCTATCTCTCCTGCGATCCCTATTTGCGCGGCCTGATGGACGGCGCCGCCACCTATCAGCCAGGCCAAGACTTGGAAAAACCGATCCGGGCGCGGGTGGTCGCCGAAGTCCTGGAATCCCGCCGTCCCGGGCATCGCGCCGGCGATCTGGTCTGGGGCTTCCTCGGTTGGGAGCTGCATAGCCTGGTGCCGGAGACCGAAACCCTTTATCCGGTCGACCCGTCGCTTGGCCCGATCTCGCATTTCATTTCGATCCTCGGCATGCCGGGACTGACGGCCTATGTCGGCATGCTGGAAATCGGTGCGCCGCGCCCTGACGAGACGGTCTTCGTATCGGCGGCGGCCGGCGCCGTCGGTCAGATCGCCGGCCAGCTGGCGCGCTTGCACGGCGCCCGCGTGCTCGGCTCTGCCGGCAGCGCCGCCAAGGTCGCCTATTTGTCGGACGACCTGCATTTCGACGCCGCGTTCAACTACAAAACCGAAACCGACATTACCGCAGCACTTGCCCGCCATTGCCCGAACGGCATCGACGTCTATTTTGAGAATGTCGGCGGCAAAACCCTTGACGCCGTGCTGTCTCATGTCAATCCGCACGCCCGCATCGCCGTCTGCGGCATGATCTCTCAGTACAACGCCGCGCAGCCTGAGCCGATCTTCAACCTCGGCAAAATCGTTCGCAATCGGGTGAAAATGCAGGGCTTCGTCGTCGGCGAACATCTCGCCAAACTGCCGGAATTCACCCAACGCATGTCGGCCTGGATGGGTGAAGGCCGCATTCGCTATCGCGAAGACATCATCGACGGCATCGAAAATATACCGCGGGCCTTCGTCGGCATGTTCAAGGGCGACAACATCGGCAAGCGTCTCGTCCGCGTGGCGCCGGATCCTCCCGTCGGACAATAATTGTCGAAATACCTAACACTCGGTACTGCCGACGCTAAACGTTTACCATAAAATCGGTACAGTTCGCCGGCTGTTGGCGCCTGGCAAGCGGCTTGCAAGACGTACTGCGACCTATTACCGGTGGGGGATTCCACGTCTTTCCCGATCGGTAGGGCGATTTCGGTGATCCTCCAAGCACCGGAATAACCCACGCCGTGGCCGTTTTTCCACGGCAGGGTCACCTTGCGGGCGGCAACGGGGTCGACCCCTGTGACTTGCCCCCTAAGTCGGCGTCGAAGTCGCTCGCAAGGCTAAATTCCCGCATTACACCATGCACAGAAATTAGTGCCTGTCCCTAATGTCTGACGCCGGCTCGTTCGGTGGTCAGGATTGATTTCTATCTTTGGCTAAAAATTCGCGCACGTCTGCCAGCGCCGTCTTGATGTCGGTAAGTTCCCGGTCGTGGCGTTCATGCACGACAGACAGGTTGGAAATGGCACGCTCGACATGGGCATAGACCGATTCCGCCGACGGCATGCGCTGGACGAGGTCCTTGTTGGCATCGGCGAGGCGGTCGAGAGTGCGAAAAATCGCTTCGTCCTTGCCGGTGCCCGAATGATCCCGCCGCAGGACTTCGCCGCGCAAATAGGTGACTTCCTCTTCGAGATGCGAGAGATACGCGTCGCTTGGTGATGGACGCGCTTTGAGCGTTTCCGGTTCTTGCAACAAATCGTCTCCTTCCCCGGCCTCCCGGCTCGCCGTGGTTCCAGCACCTTGCGGTGGCGGGTCTGGTGCTTCTTTCGCCGTCGCCTGATTGGTTGCTCGGTGGATTGGAATCGGTGCGATATCCCGCGGAGTTTCGTCCTCGGGTTCCGCCGCCGGTTCAGAATCTTCGGCCTGTTGATCCGACCCGGCGCCCGGCTCCTCGGAACCGGTGTCCGAGCGCTGATTGACGTTGGCGGCGCGTGGCTGCACGCCGTCATCGAGTGGAACGTCGGTCAACCGGGTAAAGTTGTCTTGCTTATCCAACAAGACCCGCCACGAGCCGTCTTGGGCCCGAATACCGTCGATGAAGCCTCTCTCCAGCGCCCGCTCTACTGAAGTCGCTGGCAGGCGCAGTCGTTCCGCGGCTACGGCCACTTCAACCGCTTCCTTGCCGCTTGGGATGGGAGGCGTTTGGTCAGAATTTTCCATGTCGCTCACGATCACGCGTACTCATCACACTAAACCACTCTTTACCAGCCCGGCGTTAAGCGCCGCCAGTCTCGCCCCACCGTCATTATACAGTGTTTGACGGAGATAATCGACCACACAACCTAAAGAGACTATCGCCCGCGGCGCAGCAGGAATTCCCGTCCAACCTTGACCGAAGACCGACCGTCGTATTCGATGGCGTCGGCCGTCGCGTAGGTTTCGCTCCACAGGTCGGGCAAGTACGAACCGCTGCCGATGACGTCGATCGGTGCCTTGACCGATGCCATGACCTTGCATTTTTCCGGACCAAACCCCGAACTGGCGACGATCTTGACTTGATCGAAGCCTGCGTCATCGAGACTGGCGCGAATATGGAAGATCGCGGCGGCGGAAACCCCCGTCCCGATCAGCCATTGCAGTTCCTGGTCGTTGCGAAAGGCGCGCGTGGCCTCCGGCTTGTAGCGTTCCAGCACGCCGTAAGATTTGGCCGGATCCAGGCCCTCGACATAGCGACCGCCATGGGTGTCGAGCCGCACCGACAGGGTTCCGGATTGGGCATGATCCGACAGCTCGCGGCAGACCGCCAACGCGTCGGTGATCTCGCGCCCGTAATAGTCGACCAACACCGTAACCGGGTCATCAGGAAATGTTTCGACGAACATCCGCGCTGCCTTTACCGTCGAGCCGGCATAACCGATCAAGGCATGCGGCATGGTACCCATGCCGCGCTCGTTACCGAAGAAATGCGCGGTGGCGTCATTGGCATTGCCGATGAAGCCGAGCGCACCGACATCCCGCTGCGCCGCCATACTGCCGACGGACGCCGCATAGGCCATGAGCTCGACCATACTTGGGCCGGTGCAATGGCGTGCGTCCATGGCGATAAAGCCGACCTTCGGCAGTTCGCAACACATGGTATAGGCGTTGTAGGCGGCGATGCAGGCGGCGCCCAATTTCTGAAGGTACAAAGTTTCCAAGTCAACGATCTGCGTCAGACTGCCGCCCAGATACAACAACGGTTCACCACCACCGACCATATCGCCCTCGGCGTGACAGAGCTCAATATCGAATTTCGTGTCGCGCTCGGCCGCCACCCGTTCGAGCCATTCGACCAACATACGTGGACAAAATATCACCGGGCGGCGCATGAAAATTGCATACACAACACGCTGGTCGCCAAATTTTTCGACGATTTTTTTCGTGCGAAGGAAATAGTGATCCGTACGCCGGGCTATCTCTGATTCCAGCCCGTCGTCGGCCGCATCCTCGATCATCGACATGACTTCGCTTTCGACGTTTGGCGTAGCGCGCAGTACTACGACGCTTGGGCGACTTCCCGCTCTTCGTTACCGCGTTGCTTCTTGAGCATTTCGGCGATCAAAAAAGCGAGTTCCAGCGATTGGTCCGCATTAAGCCGCGGATCGCAATGGGTGTGATAGCGATCGCTCAATCCAGCGGTCGTGATCCGCTGACCGCCGCCAATGCATTCCGTCACATCTTGACCGGTCATCTCGAAATGCACACCGGCGGCGTAGGTGCCTTCCGCCGCATGCACGTCGAAGAAGTTCCGCACTTCGTCCAGGATCTTGTCGAAGGGCCGAGTTTTGTAACCATTATCGGTCTTGATGGTGTTGCCATGCATGGGATCACAGGACCAAACGACCTTCGCCCCTTCCCGTTCGACGGCGCGAACCATGCGCGGCAAATGTTCGAACACTTTGTCCGCGCCGAACCGTCCGAACACGGTCACTCGGCCCGGTTCGTTGTCCGGATTCAATTCCGCGATCAGTTGCACCAGCTCATCCGGGTCCAGGCTCGGACCGGCTTTCAAGCCGATCGGGTTGGCAATGCCTTTGAGAAACTCGATATGCGCTTCACCGAGGCTGCGCGTGCGATCGCCACACCATACGAAATGCGCCGAGGTGTCGTACCAACGGCCGGACGTCGTGTCGATCCGCGTCATGGCCTCTTCGTAGCCGAGCAACAAGGCTTCGTGGCAGGTATAGAGATCGACGGAGTTTATTTCCGGCGTCCGTTCGGCGTTGACGCCACAGGCCTCCATGAACGCCAGCGCGTCCTGAATGCGGTCCGACATTTCGCGGTAGCGCTCCCCGGCCGGGCTGTCGCCGACGAAGCCCATGTTCCAACTATGGACGCGGTGCAAATCGGCATAACCGCCGTGGGCGAAGGCACGGGTCAAATTCACCGTTGCCGCCGCCTGGCTGTACGCCTGCAGCATACGCTGCGGATCCGGTAGCCGGGACGGCTCATCGAAATCCATGCCATTGATGATGTCGCCGTGATAGCTCGGCAGTTCGACACCATCGATCACTTCCGTCGGTGTCGAGCGCGGTTTGGCGAACTGCCCGGCCATGCGCGCCATTTTCACCACCGGCAATTGGGCGCCGAAGGTCAACACCACGGCCATTTGCAGCAGCACTTTGAAGGTGTCGCGAATTTTGTCGGGATGGAATTCGGCGAAGCTTTCGGCGCAATCGCCGCCCAACAACACAAAGGCCTTGCCGTCGACGGCATCCGCCAACCGCGCCTTCAGGTTACGGGCCTCACCGGCAAACACCAACGGCGGAAAGCTCTTGAGCCGAGATTCGATTTCGCCCTGAAGATCCGGGTCCGGATATTTCGGAACCTGTTTGATCGGAAGGTTGCGCCAACTGTCCGGCGCCCATTTTTGCGCCATAATCTCACCTCATGATGCCCAAGGACGGACCAACGTCGATTGCCCGCGACCGGCCGGTCGCAGGCTTGGCCCATATAAACCTGAAAGTTGCCGCTTGCCAAGCGTATTCAGGCGCCGTCAGAAGCCGCCTCGCCGTCCGGCAGGATCAGTTCGAGTCTAGGCCAAAACCGCTCCCAGCGCTTCGTCTCGATCCGTTCGCGGTAAGCTTCCGGCCGTCGCCGACCACCATCCAGTGTCGGTGCCAAGCGAAGGTCAAACAGGTCGGTCAGACCGAGCGGCGCCAAGATCTCGATATGGTCGCCGTCCTGCAGCCGCACGGCGACCGCCGTCGGTGTCTCTAGCCAAAAACGCAGCGCGTCGGCGCAATCGCGGTATGGCCGGTCGCCGTGGCCGGCATGCATGCGTGCTTGATTTCGGACTTGCCATGGGACCGGGTCGAGCGCTTCGGGCCACAACTCTCCCAGTTGCCCCTCGACGGCCTGCTCACGCTGCTTGGACAGATTTTCGGAATCGAAGAATATTACGTCGACGTCGTCCAGCGGCGTCGCCACCGCGAATTCATGCAAATGATCCCATACCAAGGCCCGCACAAAGCCGGCGCCGATCCAGCGGTCGGGCAACGCGACGGCACGAACAGTTCGCATGACGGCCATACGCCAGGAATCCGCTTCCAGCAGGCGCCGCAGCCGGGCTTCCAGATTCGACTCGGCCGTCATTCCGCGGCTTCGGCAAGTGGTGCTACTTTGTCCCGCATGGTCACGAATTCTTCCGCCGCGGTCGGGTGGATGCCGACGGTCGCATCGAATTGTGCCTTGGTCGCACCCATTTTCACGGCGATGCCGATGCCTTGTATGATTTCCCCGGCATCGGGCCCGACCATATGCGCGCCAACGATGCGGTCCGTGGCCGCGTCGACGATCAGCTTCATCAAGGTTTGTTCGTCACGCCCGGTCATGGTGTGTTTCATCGGCCGAAAGGTGGAGCGGTAGATGTCGACGCCGTCGAGCGCCTGACGCGCCGCGGCCTCGGTCATACCGACGCTGCCGACCGGCGGTTGCGAGAATACGGCAGAGGCGACGTTGTCGTGGTCCGACGGGGTCGGAAGGCCTTGGAACAGTGTTCGTACCAAGGCCATGGCTTCCATGATCGCGACCGGCGTCAAATTGATGCGATCGGTCAAATCACCAATGGCATAGATCGACGGCACCGAGGTCTGCGAAAATTGATCGACGACCACCGCGCCCTTCTTGTTCAGTTCGACACCGGCCTCTTCCAAACCGATGCCACCGCTTCGCGGGTGGCGGCCGGTCGCAAACATTACCTGGTCAACGACAATCGTACTGCCGTCGGTCAATGACAAATGCAGTCCGTCCGCCTGTTTGTCGATCGCGGTGACATTGGTACCGACCCGAAGGTCGATGCCTTTTTTGAGGATTTCCCCGGCCAGCACGTTACGCACATCGTCGTCGAAGCCGCGCAAGATCTGTTCGCCGCGATAGAGCTGAATGACGTCGGCCCCAAGACCGTTGAATATCCCGGCGAACTCGACGGCGATGTAGCCGCCGCCGACCACCGCCACCCGGGCCGGCAACTCGGCCAGGTAGAACACTTCGTTGGATGAGATCGCAAGCTCGATTCCCGGAATGTCGGGCAAGCTCGGCCAGCCGCCGGTCGCCACTAGGATGCGTTCGGCGCTTATCGTCCGGCTCGCCATACGCACGCTATTAGGCCCGTCCAGTTCCGCGCGTTCTTCAAACAAATCGACGCCGGCATTGACCAGCAGCGAGCGGTAGATGTCGTTCAGGCGGGATATTTCTTTGTCCTTGTTGGCGATCAGTGTCGGCCAATCGAAGCTGCCGCGCGGCACCTGCCAACCATAGCCGGCGGCATCCTCGATTTCCTCCGACACATGGCTCGCATAGACCATCAACTTCTTCGGCACGCAGCCGACATTGACGCAGGTGCCGCCGAGCCGGCCATCTTCGGCAATACCGACGCGCGCGCCCGCGACGGCCGCCATGCGCGCCGCCCTGACACCGCCCGATCCGGCACCAATAACGAAAAAGTCGTAGTCAGCCATAACCTGTTCCTCTCAGGTAAGGAGGGGTTCTTGAAGAAATATGTAAAACGCCGGCCGCAGCCGGATTCGCCTAAGTGTCGACACCGCCGATGCAGAGATATTTCATCTCTAGATAGTCGTCGATGCCGTATTTGGAACCCTCGCGGCCCAAGCCGGATTCCTTCATGCCGCCGAATGGCGCCACTTCCGTGGAAATGATGCCGGTGTTGATGCCGACGATACCGTATTCGATCTGCTCAGCGACGCGCCAGATGCGGCCGATATCGCGCGAATAGAAATACGACGCCAGGCCGAATTCCGTATCATTGGCGAGCTGCACGGCTTCCGCCTCGGTTTTGAAGCGGAAGAGCGGCGCCAAGGGGCCGAAAGTCTCTTCGCGCGCCACCTTCATGCTCGGGGTCACGTCGGCGATTACGGTCGGCTGAAAGAAACTGCCGCCCAATTCATGACGCGCGCCGCCGACCACGACCTTGCCGCCGTTTTCGAGCGCATCGGCGACATGTTCTTCGACTTTTTCAACCGCCGCCATATCGATCAACGGACCCTGTTGAAAGTCACCGGTCAGGCCGTTGCCGACCTTAAGAGCCGCCGTCGCCGCCGCGAGCTTGTCGACAAAGGCGTCATAGACGCCATCCTGTACCAACAACCGATTGGCGCAAACGCAGGTCTGGCCGGTGTTGCGGAACTTCGACAATATGGCGCCTTCGACCGCGGCGTCGAGATCGGCGTCATCGAAGACGATGAACGGCGCGTTGCCGCCGAGCTCCATGGAAGTCTTCTTCACCGTCCGCGCGCATTGCTCCATCAGCAATTTGCCGATTTCCGTCGAGCCGGTAAAACTGAGCTTGCGGACAACGGGATTGGACGTCATTTCGCCGCCGATGCCGCCGGCCGAGCCGGTAACTACGCTCAAAATGCCTTTCGGCACGCCGGCCCGTTCCGCCAGTTCGGCCAGGGCCAGCGCCGAATAGGGCGTGGCCGTCGCCGGCTTGACCACCATGGGACAGCCGGCCGCCAGTGCCGGGCCGGCCTTGCGGGTGATCATGGCTGCCGGGAAATTCCAAGGCGTGATGGCGACGGTGACCCCGATCGGCTCCTTGATGACAACGATGCGCTTGTCGGCCTGATGTTGCGGAATGGTGTCGCCATAGATCCGCTTGCCTTCCTCGGCAAACCATTCGATGAACGACGCCGCATAGGCCACTTCGCCGCGCGCTTCCGCAAGCGGCTTGCCTTGCTCCGCCGTCATGATGATTGCCAGATCCTCTTGGTTCTCGAGCATCAGATTGAACCAGGACCGCAGGGTCTTCGCCCGTTCGTTGGCGGTCAACGCGCGCCAGGCGGGATAGGCCCGGTCGGCCGCCTCGATCGCCCGGCGGGTCTCGTCGGCGCCCATTTTCGGAATGGTGCCGATCTCTTGGCCGGTGGCCGGATTGATAACGGAAATGGTCGCGCCGTCATCGGCGTCACACCAGGCGCCATCGATATAGCATTGTTGGCGCAACAAGGACGAATCCTTCAAACCAAGCTGGCTGGCTGCGCTCTTGTCATGGACATTCATGGCCACCTCCTTTGCGGGCGGAACGGGGCGGTTATTATAAACGGAGACCGGCGGGTCGTCTAACGCTGCGGCGCCTGTCGACCGTCCAATGGATCAGCGCCGGGGGCCAAATTGGCGTCGGGGCCGACGACGGCGCCGGGCGGCACTTTCACGCCATCGATGCGGCAATGCGCTTTTATCCGCGCGCCGGCGCCGATTTCGACGCCGGGCCCGAATTGGACATCGGCCTCGATGACCGCATTCGGCCCGATAATCGTGTCGTGGGCCAGGCTGACGCTTTCAGGCGCCATGAACAGCACGCCGTTCTCCAACGCCGACTGCCGCAGCTGGCGTTGCACGACGGCTTCGGCCTCGGCGAGTTGAGCCTGGCTGTTGATGCCGAGAAGCTCTTCCTCCTCGCCCATGATTGCGGCCGCTCGGCGCCCGGCGCGGCGCGCCAGCGCGACAAGATCCGTCAAATAGAATTCACCCTGGGCGTTGTTGCGATCAACCTGATCCAACAACGCGAACAGACATCCGCCATCGATCGCCATCATGCCGGAATTACAGACCTCGATGGTCAGGTCTTCCGGCGTCGCGTCCGCCTGTTCAATGATCCGTTGCAGGCCGTCGCCGTCGTCCATAGCTAAGCGCGCATAGCCGGCGGCCTCGGCCGGTCGAAACCCGAGCACCACGACCGCGGGATCGTCCGGCCCATGACGCGCCGCCACCAGGCGCCGCATGGTCGCCGCCGTCAACAGCGGCGTATCCGCGAAGGTCACCAGCACATCGCCTCGAAAGCCGGCCAGCGCCGCGCGCGCGGCCATCACCGCATGGCCGGTGCCGAGCGCCTGGTCCTGAACAACGATTTCCGCCGGTGCCACAAGATCGGCAATGTCGGTCATGGCCGGCGACACCACGACCAACGTGCGCGCCGGCCGAAGGTCTCGGAGCGACCGCAGTAAATGGCAAATCATCGGCTGACCGGCAAGCGTATGCAGAACCTTGGGCAGCGTCGACTTCATGCGTTTGCCCGAGCCCGCGGCGAGAATGACGACCGCAAGGTCAAGCGTACCGCGATCATTCGCCTTCACATTACCAGCCATCACCCAACTCTGTTTGCGCATCGTTAATTTCGTAGAGATTACTTAACAGATTCGCCAAGACCATTGCACACGCCTTGCGCCACTGCTTTTATGCCGTCATCGGTGGTAATATCTAGCTTTAGTTCGGTCCATGACTTTCAACGCACTGCTTTTCGATTTGGACGGCACGCTGGTCGACACGGCGCCGGATCTGCACGCCGCGCTCGACCATGTATTGCGGTCTTACGGGCGCCCCGGTATCGCCCTGGAGGACGTGCGCCAAATGGTCGGCGACGGCGCCCGCGCGCTGGTCAGACGCGGCCTTGATGCCACCGGCGGCGTGCCGGCGGAACCGACTTTCGAGGCCTTGGCGCAGTTGTTTCTCGCTTTCTACGGCGACCATGTGGCTGATCTGAGCCGGCCGTTTCCGGGTGTCGCGGCCTGCCTGGAACGGCTCACGGCGCGCGGGCTGGCGCTTGGCGTCTGTACCAATAAGCCGACGGCATTGTCTGAAAGCCTGCTCGACAAGCTTGACCTCGGCGGCCATTTCAAGGCCGTCGTCGGCGGCGACCGGCTGGTGACGCGAAAACCCGATGGCGGCCATGTTGTCGGCACCTTAGCTGCCATGGGTCAGCCCGAGGCTCGGGCCGCCATGATCGGCGATTCCGCCAATGACGTGGCGGCCGCCCGCAACGCCGGCCTGCCGGTCGTGGTGGTGACTTTCGGTTACACCGCGACACCACCGGCCGAACTCGGTGCGGACCTGTTGATCGACCATTTCGACGCGCTGGAAGACGCCCTTACCCGGCTTGGCCAGTTGGCTTGACAGCCTGTCGCTGTGGACTTATAGACGGCTCCCTGTTAGCCGGGCGCATAGCTCAGTTGGTTAGAGCGCTGTGTTCACATCGCAGAGGTCCCTGGTTCGAATCCAGGTGCGCCCACCAGTCCCCCCGTTGTTTCTAAAGGGAAATTTCCGGCATTAGTGCCGGATTACACAGTTCCGCCTGGTTCAATTCGTGGTTCAATGCGCCCGGCCACGGTGATTTTGCATGCCTAGGCGTGTCAAATCCATCCCGGACATGCGTGGCAACCCGCTCTGAACGGGTGATCGGCTCGATCAGGAGAGAGCGCCTGGATCACGTCATTGTATTCAATGAAAACCACCTAAGGATCGCCATGGACTGCTGTGTACTTTTTTAAGCACCGGGAGCGCCGCCAATGACAGGCAGACAAATGCAACCGGCGATCCGCGAAGACACCTTGCCTCCCGCACTGTGAAATGGACGTCGCCAGCGGCCGCGAATCACTCGTTGGCGCCGCGTATGAGGTGAACAGCAGGGACAGCGCCTTTGATGTCGTCGCAATCCTAAAGTACCAGAAAACGTTCGTTTGGCGCCGCGGAACCGGCTGAACAAAGGCTGGACATATATGAAGCAAGACGGCGAATCCCCCGCACCCTTGCCATCCAGGGCCTTAAGCGGCACATTCACCGCGGCCATGAGCCAGGTCACAGTTGCCGGCTCTTGCAGCAAATCAGAATGGAAAGGTAAACCATGACTAACATCACCAACCCCGTTCACGGCGGGGCCAGCTATCGTTACATAAAATGCGCGACGCCGGGCTGCGACTGGACGCTTAGCGTTACCCAAAAAAGTGCCGAGCGTGCCGTCGAGCAGTTCTCGTGGGTGTTTTCGTCCGAGGACAACGGCTGGATCTGCGCTGCTTGCGCGAAGGGAACAACCCGCCATGTGCGCGATGTGACGCACCGAGCGAGGGCTACAATGTGATGGCGCCTGCTGGGCCTTGGCCGCAGACTTGATATCCTGTCGTTCCTGAAAACCTTATCGGCGCCAGGAACCCTGACATTTTGGACCGATGCTGGTTAAGGTTGTCGTGGACTGGGAGCCTGGCCGACGACGTGTTTCTGCCTGACACGATGTGGGGCATCGGATAAGACGGGCGAAGCGGCCACAGCGCAAAAGAACCCGGCCTTCGGCGGGGCAAATCGGCTTTTCGGGTAGGTCGATCATGCTCTAGGTGTTGGTCAGGTACCGATTCCGAAACGTCGAAACCAGTAAAAAGCGCCGGCATTTCCGGTCCGCGCGCTCGGTTGAACGAATGCGAGGCTGGCGGTTTCTGCCTTCAGGTGCGGCGGAACTCGCCTTTCGCTGTCTCGCGATGCTGCAAATCCACTTTGCCAAGCTCGACGGTGCGCATAAGATCGCTGCCTTCAGGCTTGGCATTCGGATGATCCAAGGCGCGAGCGGCTTGTTTCCTGAAAATTTCCCGTGACTGAAGCTGCTGGAGCTTCACCATCTCCTTGGCCATATCACCATCTCCTCGAAAACACGGTCATAAACACGAATGGTGTAGCGACTGCATGCGGCAGTGGCATTGCGTTAGATCAAGGAAGCGATCCGACGTTTCCCGCGACAACAACTTGGCGTTCCAATAAAAGTCGGTCACGCAAACGATGCGGCTATTCAATCGGAGACAATTCGCCTAATTGTTGATAACACCGGATCATGATACCGCCAAACTTTATCGTACGATCAAAGATTTATAATTATTTTAAAACAACTGCTTATATGTGTTTTCTAAACTTAGAAATCCATCCACTTAATGGCTCCTCGCCCAGGAAAGTCGACCAGCCAAGTGTCTTGGATCTGCAGCTTAATGATTCTCTGTAAACCGACGTCCCCTAGACATGGGGAGTCAATACGATAAAGTTGCATAGGTAGTGTGCCACGTCTCGATTCTGCTTGCGCGTCGGGCTCGTAAAAGACCGATCAAAAATGATAGGCATTGACCGCAGGGTGATTTGCCGTCTCAGAATTCTTGATTGATCGAACGCCTTCGTGAAATAGTGGAACCTAAGACTAAATAAAACGCCGCGGAAAGCGGCGTGAGACAAACGATTCAGGACTGAAAGGACAAGAAATGGCATCCGGAACAGTAAAATGGTTCAATTCGACCAAAGGCTTCGGCTTTATTCAACCGAGCGACGGGTCCAAGGACGCGTTCGTGCATATCTCTGCGGTCGAACGGGCTGGACTGACCGGTCTTCGCGAAGGGCAAAAAATTCAATTCGATCTCGTGCCCGGCAGAAATGGCAAATCCTCGGCTGAAAACCTGATCGTCGATGATTGAGAAATCGGCGTGAACAATAATTTTTCGATGACCGATTTGTGCCAACGGCTATAGACCCTCGTCACCGGTGGCCAATACGGCGGCCGGCCTCAAAACTTCAAATGACGGCCACCATATTCGGTGGCCGTCAGTGTTTATCCGGTCTGGTTTCCGGTTTCCTGTTGCTGGCGCTGTCGGCGATCACAGGCTGCGACCGGGACGCCGGATTTTATGCCTTGGATGCTACATATTGTGATAATCGGCCCTGCGTTTGCGATTCCCATTTCGCGGAGAGCCATCCCGCCAAACGCGTGGCGATCAAGCGACATCGGGACGGGCGGGCTATGTGTCCGTCGAATTATTGGCTGGCGCCGGACCGTTTGGCCGAGACATGCCTGTCGCAGGATTGCTATTGCACGCGGCCGACAGCACCGCTTTTCGGCACAGCCAGAACAGCACCCGCCCGGCGCCGCGCCGACGGTGCGCTCGGCTGCCCCGGCGACATGATTTTGCGTCAAAGATTTCGCCGCTTCGATCCCTAGAGCATGATCGACCTACTCGGAATCATTTGCCCCACCGAAGGCCGGGTTCTTTTGCGCTGTGGCCGCTTCGCGCGTCTTATCCGATATCCCACATCGCATGGCGACGCGCTCATTGCCACAGCGCAAAATAATCCCGGTCAAATGACCCCGAGTAGGTCGATCATGCTCTAGATCAAGAAGGGCAACGAAGCGAGACTTGTTTTAATTTACGACAACAACGTCTTCTTCGCGCAATTCTTCGATCGCCTTGTTACAGGCCAGCACGACCAGATCGCGATAGCCCTCCAGATCCTCTATCGCTTCGCCCGACGTAAGACGGCGCTCGTTTACGAACGCAATCGTGCGCGCGATGATATCCTCTGGCGATAAAACAGACTCCATACGCTCTCTCCAACTTATCCTCGAATCCGCTCGAACGAGCAAGTAAGGAAGCGTTTACCGAATCGGTTAACATATTCTTGACATAAAAAAGACCATCCGTCTCGGATCAAATGGCCGGCTTGCCGATCAGAGATCGGAAAAGCGTTTCGGATTGAGCAGCAAAGCCCAAAGATCGGGTTCGGCCTGGATGAGAAAATTGGCCAACGCCGGGTCGTCCTCTCGCACCAGGCCATTGACCGTATCAATGATATGATCGAACCGCCGTCGAAGCTGCGCCAGCTCGATCGCTTCGGCGTTGTCATGGTAGGCTTTGAAATCGTCGATCAAGCCATCGATCCGAAATTTTATCCAAAGTTTGGTGACCACGCCGACTGATTTGGTGCGGCGAAGTTGTCGTTTCAGCGTTCGCAACGTACCTTCGCGCTGTTCGCTGACGTCACCAAACTTGCTGGCGAGTTCGGTGTTTTTGGTCGCCACTTCAACCGGTTCGACCGCCGCGACCGGCATTGATGCGGCCAGAAACGCCGCGACCGCGCAGATCCAAACCAGAAAGCCCTTTTGCCGCATTGGGATATGTTCACTTTCTCTGATTTTTGCCGGTCTTTGCCGGCACATTGTCCATGAATATTGCTATGGCAACATCAGGGCAAGGATTTCTTGACGGCCGCTGCAGAATTTCTTGGTATTTTTCACGGTCTTGCGTATGCGTTACAGCCGACTACTCTGAGCGCCCGCAAACGCCGTTTGGATAAATCAGCAAGGCCCCGCATGACCACCGTTTTTGACGCTTACCGAGACGTTGTCCGGCCGGAATGGATCGACAACAACAACCATATGAACATGGGCTATTATTTGGTCGTATTCGACGAAGCGACCGGCGCTTTTTTCGACGCCATGGGATTGACGCGCGCGCACCGGCGTGAACAAGCGATCACCACTTTTTGCCTAGAGGGCCACATCAACTATCTAGCCGAAGTGCGCAGCGGCGACCCGCTCCGCTTTACCACTCGCTTGCTCGGCTTTGACGAAAAGCGCATCCACTATTTCCACGAAATGCATCACGGTGAAGACAATTATTTGGCGGCCACCAACGAACTGATGTCCTTGCACGTCAGCGAAAAAGCCCGGCGGGCGGCACCCATGCACACTTCCGTCTTGGAGCGTTTGGGCGAGACATTGACAAACCATCAGAAACTGCCGATGCCACCGCAGGTTGGCCGCGTCATGGGTCTCACGTCCGGCGCCGCAAGAATTTTGCTCTAGTTTTCGGCAAACAAGGGCAGGCGGCGGCGTTCTTCATCGGACGGCAACGGTGCCGATGGGTCTTTGATCCAACCGGCGATGTCGCGCCAAACGGTCTTGGCCTGCAAATCCCTGAGCAGCATGTGCCAGCCGTCGCGATATACGACGACACGATAAGGGCCGGTCAAGCGCGACATCATCAGTTCCACGGGCCCCTTCGGTATCAGTTCATCACGGCCGCCGTAGAGTACGAGCATCGGCACCCTGATTTCCGGCGCCGCGGCCAGCGCGGCGTCCATGAGATTGACCAAACCGTAAATGGCATCAATTCGGGTTCGCTTGATAATCAGCGGATCGCGACCGAGCCCCCTCAACATCTCGATATTGTCCGACGGTCGGATCCGCAAAGCCCGGCCGGTAGCTTTGTTCGCCGGCATCACCTGGACGCCGAACCACAGCATGAAGCGGTAGAATCCGTTCATGGTAATGCGGCCCCAAACTGCCGGTGCGACCAGCACGAGACCGGCGACGTCGGCCCGGTCGTCGCGCCTGATCGCCGCCATCGCCACGGACGCTCCCATGCTGGAGCCCAGCAAGTAAATCGGCACGCCCGGATGGCGCTGCCGAACGGCGACAATCGCCGCGTGAAGATCTTTGGTCAGGCCGTCGACGCCAGCCCAAATACCGGGTTCCGGCGCGCTCCCGAAACCGCGTTGATCGTATGCATAGATGGTCAACCCGTGCTCGGCCCACCATGGGCCGGGACCGTCAAAGGCTTGGGCGTAATCGTTGAAGCCATGCAACGCGATGACGACCGCTTCTGTCCTGCCCGCGGCCGGCCATACCCGCATCGGCAAACGCGCACCGTCCGGCGCGACCAACGCGTCCGGTGCCAAATGCGGCGCAACGCTGGCCACGCCATAATCTTGAATCCGCGGGCCACAACCGGTTAGCGCGAGACCAACCACCAAGAGAATCAATACGATCACTCGAACCATCGCCGCACTATGACGTGACGCTCTCCATCACTCAAGAAAATCGAACTAGGAGCAAGTTTCGGTCAAACGTTTCCGTATGATCGAAACTTGCTCTAAATTGGCGGCGGGGACCGGTTTGTGGAAGGATGATGTCATCGAGCCGTCCGACGAAAGGCATTGACCCATGACCGACGCGGAGATGGCGCTGGCCGCCAACGAGGAATTCTATCGCGCCTTCGCCCAAGGTGATTTGATGGCCATGGACACGCTATGGTCCGGCGACGACGACGTCACCTGCATCCATCCCGGCTGGGACATTCTGGGCGACCGCTACAGTGTCCTGCAGAGCTGGCAAAGCATATTGGCGGCGCCGCCGCCGGTCGAATGCCGAAATGCCCGGGTTCGGATGAGCGGGAACGTGGCCGTCGTGATCTGCGACGAAGTGATCGTCGGCGACGCGCTGGCGGCGACCAATGTCTATGTCCTGGAAGAAGACGGCTGGAAAATCTGCCATCATCATGCCAGTCAAATTTTGGCGGCAGTGCGCGACCCGGTCGCGCCCCAAGCGGCCAACGACCCCTCGCCATCCATTCATTAATCGGTAAAAAGTCCTTCGCTTCGCTCAATGTACCTTTCACCGGGAAAGTGATGCCAAATTAGACCACCGGGCCGCCTCAAGATGCGCTAACGCATTATTACTACTGAAGCAAAGTACACTGAGCGTAGCGAAGGACTTTGCTTCACGGTGAATTCACTGACGATCGTCAGCGATGAGCGGCTTTATACGGCCCCGCAGGTAGGGCAACAGGTCGGTCTCGAACCACGGATTGCGCTTGATCCAGCCACTGTTTCGCCAGGACGGATGCGGCAGCGGCAAATAGTCCGGCAGATAGTCGCGCCAATGGCGGACGGTTTCCGTCAGGTTCTTTTTACATTGCCGCCCAAGATGCCAACGCTGCGCATGCAGGCCGAGACAGAGCGTGAACTCGACACGGTCGAGCAGCGGAACCAGTCGGCCGTGCCAGAGTTTGGCGCATTCCGGACGCGGCGGATAATCGCCACCGCGCGGGTCGGTGCCGGGAAAGCAAAAGCCTTGCGGCACGAGGGCAATACGGTTCTCATCATAAAAGTAATCGCGATCGACCGCCAGCCAATCGCGCAACCGTTCTCCGGACGGGTCGTTCCACGGGATGCCGCTTTGATGAACCCTGACGCCGGGCGCCTGTCCGGCAATCAGCAGGCGCGCGCCGCGCGCCGCGCGAACAACCGGCCGCGGTTCGTGGGCCAGATGCGGCACACAGTGGCGGCAGGCGCGAATGTCCGCCAACAGGGTCTCGAGCTCGAATTCTACGTCGGCGGCATCGCCGGGATTGCTGCTTGTCATTGCCAAGACCTTTCACTCACGGCCATTGTAGCCATCGAAAGGACGGCGCCGGCAAAAAAAAGGCGGTTTCCCGAAGGAAACCGCCCAAGTTAAATTGGCGCGACGGTCAAGATGGCGCAATGCGGCTATAGGCATCGCGCGATTCCAACGGTCTACGGGCCCTAGACTTCCCGCTCTTGACCATGACCGAAGGAATTCCTTCCCCGTTGCGCGCCGACGCTTGGTGTTGTTGCTGTTCGCGACGGACGCAGGGTTCCCCTTATTTGTCGTTTTCGGACTTATCGGTTTGAAATGCCGTGTTTAACCGAGTCTTCAGCAAGACCCGGGCCAACGGAATTAAGGTCGACATTTCAACGGATTAGAAGTTCCAGCCTGGATACGTGCCCGGTAATTGCAAGTATTACCGACACTCTCCGGCGATTGCGCCCAGAGCAAATGACGCTTTAGGCGTCGATGGTGAGGTCGCCCTTGGGCACGGCAATGCACGTCAAACAACTGCCTTTGCCGACTTGTGCGTTTGGCTGTTTCAAATAATCGATTTCACCGCTGCGCACGGCGGTTACGCAGGTGCCGCAAGACCCGGCTCGGCAGCCGGATTCCATCTCGATATCATTGGCTTCGGCGAATTCCAACAGCGATCCCGCCGCCGGATCCCAGGTCAGCGACTTCTCGGTCCGGGCAAAGGTAATCGATATCTCTCCGACCGGCACCGCGGCGGCCGGTTCATGGGCCTCGCTCACGCGCTTGACTGTAGCGGGACCGAAAGCTTCGAAATGAATGTGCTCATCGGGCACGCCCCAGCTCTCGAGTCCCTCATAGACCGAAGTCATCATCGGCGGCGGGCCACAGAAGTAGTAGTCATAATTGTTGGCCGGCAGGACTTCCTTGAACAGATCGAGGCCGACGCGGGAATGATGCTGGAAGTCGACGCCCTGCACATCGCCGGCTTCCGGATTGGAATAGCAAATTTGTAAATGGACGTTGTCGTTGGCGCGCGCGAGGTCTTCCAGATGCGTTTTGAACATATGCTCCGCACTGTTGCGCACGCCCAGAAAGAACCAGACTTCACGGCGCGAACCGGAATCGATGATGGCGTTCAGCATGCTCAACACCGGTGTGACACCGATGCCACCGCCGATCAGCACGACCGGCGTCTGTTTCGTCATATCGACGAAGAAATCACCGCCCGGTGCCAATACGTCCAAAATGGTGCCTTCTTCGACGCCGTCGTGAAAATAGTTCGAAGAAGATTTTCCGATATCGGCCTTGGCCTCGTCGCGCGGCGGCGGCGCACGCTTGATCGAAACCCGGTAAAATTCATCGCGCGGCCCGTCAGACAGGGAATAGCAGCGCGTCGCCTGCCGGCGCGTAGACGGCAGATCAAGTTTGAACGTCAGGTACTGCCCCGGCTGAAACGGCGGCAGCGGCCGCTCATCATGCGGCATCAAATAAAACGAGCAGACATATTCGGCTTCCTCGACCTTGCGGCCGACGCGGAACTTGCGAATGCCTTGCCAAGACAATTCATTCTGCGCCCGCTCGAACTCGCGGCGCGCTTGAACGCGGCCAATGCGCTCCCGCAGCAGATCGACTTCCAAGGCCATGGTGCGTTCGGTCAGCGCCGCACCCCGAACGTTGTTGGCCAGCGCGGTGGCGGCATAGAGCGCGAACAACGCCAGAACGATCAACGCCAAATAATTGAGCAACGCACTATCGAGTACCAAGAGATCGCTCATCGCACAGCCCCATCAGAATTTGCGGCGCACCTCGAACCGAAGTCCAAGTAAATCCGCATCGTCGACAATCACGCCGTACATGGCGTCGGCACGCAGGATCCAGGCATCGGTTACCGGTTTTTGCCAGCGCACGCCCAACGCATATTGATCGTCCTGTGCCGGTCGGCCGTTACTGTCGCCATGGACCTGCACGGTTGCCGCCTCGACGACGATTTGTTGATCGAGCTGGAAGAGGTATTCCACACCGATGGCACCGCCGAACGTGTCGTTTGCGGTATCGTCCAACTTGGGAAATCCGGTCAGCGCATCGGTCTCAAAATTTATGCCGACGTTTTTCAGCAAGCCGTCGGCGCCCCGTGACAAGGGTTGCGGCCGCTCCCAGCCGGCAAAGACGTTGAAGTACGGAACCAACGTCGTCGGCAAAGACGTGACCAAACTGTTTTCGACAATCACCGCATAGCCATCGACCGTCTCCTGGCCGTTGTCCACATCCTGGCCGAAATCACCGAACAGCCGCACGCTGTTCGACAACCAACCGCCATAGCGCCGCGTGAAGGCGGCGGTCACTGCATGATAGCTCTGGTCATTCAATTTGCCTCTGCCATCCGTATAGGCATAGCCAAGCTCGTAATAGCCAAGCGACGCGTCGATGAATGCGGTGATGCCGTAGACCTTAAGATCATCGTCGTCGACATTGCCCTTGTCGTTCAGGATCGCCCTGTTTTCAACGTTATTCAAACCCATGAACAAGGTTACGTCCATGTTCGAAATGTCGAGTGCCGGCACGTTGCGCGCTGGTATGGTGACCGCGGCGCCATCCCAGGCATCGTCGACCCAGATCCCGTTCTGGAAGAAAAACGGTACCCGGCCAAAGGTAAACGGCAAGTCCCACTTTTGGTACTCGTCGCTCAGGCCGGCAACGATGGCGCCGGCATCGCCTTCGAAATACAAGGTCTCGAACTCCTTGTTCTCTTCGAAGGTGAAACTGTCATCGGCGTCATCGCCAAAAAACTCGGCGCGGGTGAATTTGTTGCCGTTGTCGATCGGCCGGACGAACGCGTGAACGCGTTCGGTGGCGGTGAACTTATAGTCGATGTCGAGATTAAGGCGCCACGCAACCTGACCAATTTCCTTGTCACCGTTGTCGTTGTAGGCAAGGGCCGTACGGACGTCGCCGTAGATCGAGAACTGGTTGAAGGCACTATTCTTTTTGCCGAATATGTCGGAGCTCGGCTGAAACGGGCCTTCGGTATATTGCGGCCGGCCAAGTTCCAACAACGGGCGCGGCGGCAACAAGCGACGCTTGCCGCCATAGATTTCGATCTGGCCCTCATAGTCGTACGGTTTATCCTCATAGCTCGGATCGGGACGAAAGATTTTTGGATTGAAGCTTTCCACCGGCCGTGCTTCCGGCGACATCTCCGGCTTCGCGGCTTCCGCCGCTGCTGCCGCATCGACCGCGACTATCGTCCATGACAGCAGGCTTGCCGCCAATAAAATTCGATAGGCGTCGCCCCGAACCGTCGGTCGACGGATTATTCCGTTCTTGCTTGCCACAATCACCCCCGCCTCCTCACGTCCCGACTATCGCGGTATTCGATCTGCCGGTTATTTGACATCGAACTCGACCACGTAGGCGTGCGCATCCAACATCCACTGATTCATGGCTTCTTCCATTTCCGGCGTGGCGCCGACGAAGCGCATAAAGTAGATCGGCTCCGCGCGCGAGCGCAGCCGCACACCAAGACGGTAGGTTCCGGCTTTTGTCATGACCCCGGCCGGCACTTTGTATGACGCGTTTCTGGAACTGAGAGGTGGCAGCGACCGATTCTCCATGCGCACGAACGGCGGATGATTGAGCACCGTCGTCGGCACAGCAGGCGGCCGCAAGAACGGTATCTGATCGACATCGAAATTGACCGGCAGATACATCTCACGATCCGTGCCCTTTACGTTGGTCGTCAGGAACTTGGTTTGCAGATTGAACAATTGGTCATCATGCTCAATCTTGCCGGCCGCGACGTCCAGCGAGTGCAGATCGGCCATGTCGCCGTTGCTATCGACATAGCCGGATTCCCACACGTTTTTTCCATCGGGATCGATCAATGCGACGTTGAGCCACAATTCCGGCTGTGCGCCGAGCGAACCCGACGGCAAGTTGTGGCCGGAATTGACGTTCGACACCTTGTAGGAAAACGACAGGGCCGAGCCGGCCTGCGGCGGTGCGTTAAAAAATGGACCATCGATATGGCTGCCATTCTCCATAACCTGGCGCCGCAGTTCGCGTTTGTGTTCCAATTCTTTCAAGTTAGTTTCGATGATCTTGCGCGCCCGCCTCCGCTGTGCCGCCTTGCGCCACTTCTTGGGAAACGTCACGTCAATCTCGCCCTTTTTGACTTGCCGCTCGAACTTCTTGGTGCCCCATCCGGCGCGCCAGTCAAATTGTAGCCATTCTTGGATGCTGGCGCGTTTCTGCGCCTTTGGATTATGCGGAAAAATGCCTGGATGAGCGATCGGATAGCCCGGACCGTAGAAGGCATGATTGGAGTGTTTGCGTTCGGGATTGACCGGCTCGCCATTGATTACCGCCGCTGGCGCCTTGGCGTAGCCGTCGGCCCGACCCGGCACCTTGCCCATGTGGCAATCTTGGCAGGTGACACCCGCCTCAAAGGCCGGGCTGTCGCGGTATTGCTCCCATACGATTTCCAGCTTGATGCCGAGATTGACCGCGACCTGATGGCAACTCATGCAGAATTCGGACTGGCCGAGCTGTTCGAATTTCACGACTTTTGCGTGAATGTCCGCGCCACGCTGTGGATCGTCGGCGGCGCCGATCTTTAGCTTGTTCTCATCTTTTTTGGCGATCACCGCATCGAACGACGAGTCTTTCTTGGTCGAGTAGACCGGCTGGTGGATGTCGCCGGCTTCGATCGTCCGCTCGCCGTTCATCTTGGAGTATTGTTCTTTGACCCGATGGCAGGTGATGCAGGTTATGCCTTCACGCGCCAATTGACTGCGCTCCCACAACGGCGCTTCGCGCTGCTCGCCGAGTTGCGTGCCGACGGTTTGATGACAGCGGACGCAAAATGTGCCGATCGTCCCTCGCGACAAGTCGGTGATCGCTTGTTCGAATTTGTGAAACATCGGCGAAATCGACGCATAGGCGTGATTGGATGATGCCCATTCGTTGTAGATTTGTTCATGACATTCCGCGCATTGGCCGGCATTTGGATAACTACTTTCGCTCAACAGCGCCGTATGCGCGGCGTCGCCGTCAACTTTGCCTTCGGCGGCATACGCCGTCGGTGCCAAGAAAAGCGCTGCCGTCAGGACGAAGGCAATCCGTCCAGACGGTCCCGAAGCTTTCGAGAACAGTATCCTCATCTGCGCCATCTCCTAGCCCTCATGTCGGCCCTGCTAATTTTCCGCCGCCCCCATCATGGCGTGACGGAATCCAGGCTCCGTATGATATTCGTGACATAACTGACAATCGTTTCTGACCTGTCCGCTGGTATGGCATTCGGCGCAGATCTCTTTGCGGATCGGCGCAAAGCTGCCGCCGACAACGTCGATATCGAAAGCCTCGAACATCTTTGATATCTTTGCATCTTCGCGGCGTTCATGACAAACGCCGCATTTCGGCGTCGCGCCGAGCAGATCGACATGCGGTCGATGGTCATATCTGACCAGCGGCCGCTTCGATGCCGGTTCTTGCCGCCATTCGGCCAGCAAACGTAGTTCTGGCGCGCCATCCTTGGCGGCAACGGCCATGCGGCTCACCGCATGGCAGCTCAAACATCCGCCAACCCCGGACGCTAATACTGAATCCGGCATCATCTGTGGCCGAAATGCCGCCAGGACCGCGCCCGCGCCGAGCGCCTTCTTGCCCTTCAAATTGGCGCTGGAAACGGCAAAGTCGATCCATGCCCGCAACACAGGATCGCCATGCCCGGTCGGCCGGTAGCTCAATCCGTCGGCTGTCGCGAACCAGCCGTTTTTTGTTTTGCTTCGTGGCTTGTAGCCGCCGTCAATCAGCCAACCGCAAGCCACCGACCGCACCAGGTCCGGACTGAGCCCGGCCAACAATGTTGCGGTCTCGCTTCGGGACGCGCCTTTCTTGGATAGAAGCTTGCCGAGCGCCTTGTTCGGTTTGCCGGCCAACGCGACCAACAGCTTGCCGACATTCTTGGCATAGGCCTTGTCCTTATTCGCCTTGGCGCCGGTCAGGAACGCAGTCACCGCACGCGCTTCCAAATCCTGGTCGTTAAGTTTTGCCTTGGCCTTACTCGATCCAGTCGCCTCACGCAGTTCTGCGATCCGTTCTGTCAGCTGGCCTTTGGCATCGTCATCCAGACGACAGGCCTTGGCGAGCTTCTTGATTTTGAATTTCTTCGCCAGCACCGGCGAAGTCTTGGCGTCGAATTCCGGAATTCGAAGGAGTCGCAGGTCCCAGCGTTCAGCCGCGGTCGCGTCCGTCGACCGCAACAGGTCGCCGTGGCATTCACCGCAGCTTTCATTGAAGCCTGCGACCGGCACGTTGCGCGCCGCGGCGTCGACTTGGTGGCAATCATTGCAGCTGAGCTTCGCGTGCTCCGTGACGTTACTATGATCGAATTGAATCCCGGCCCGGCGAATATGCGGGTATTGCGCACTGAAGGCGGCGTGATCGGTGTCGAAGGCGGCGAATTTTTTCTCGTGACAGGAATTGCATTGCACATCGCTGACAGCGGCAATGTTGGCATCGACGCCCTTATGTTCGGTATGGCAGTTCAGGCAGGCTGTCTCATCGTCTGACGCCATGGCTGCGACCAGGGTTCGGTTGTTGTGCGGGATGTTCGCCAGCGATTGCGCGTCTTCCGGTGCACCGAAACTGTGGCACCCCAGGCAGCCGGCGGAAACATTGGCGGGCTCGAACAGCGCCTGCGTCATCTGCAGCAAGCCGGAATCGTGGGCCTTGTGGCAGGCCGTGCAGCCGATATCGGCCAAGGCAAAGCTGGTATGGGCGCCTGAGAGTGGTCCCGGACTGACCGAACTGATGCCGCTCCATGAGGCGCTGCCGCCGGGCTGGAAGCCGACGAACGCCAGGATCAAGACCAAGGTGAGCGCCACCGCGATCTTGGTAAAACGACCCCGTTGAACCCGGATCGACCGACGCGGCCGGCACGGCGGCTGGGATTGGCAACAGCTGCCGTCGGGCATCGGACCGTCTTCGCATGGCCCGCCTTCTGCCGGCGAACGCCGGCAAACCCATCGGTCATCGTCCCGAAACGGTGTACAAACGGTTGTTCCGCCGCATCTGCCGTCCAAATTAGGACCGCGGGAACACGGTTTCCCCCACATGCAGGCGCGCCCGCAAATATACGGAAAATTCGGCCGCTCGTACCGGCTGTTGTCATAGGCGTAGCGGTCTTGATCGGTAATCATATCACATACACATGAACAAGAATGACATGCCAAAGCGCGAGTACGATCGCGGCGGCAGCCAACGGTAGATGCACGAACAGCCAGTAGCGCAGCACGGTTTGCAACGACCAGTGAAAGTCGACCCGGTCCTTGATCTCGGCGAGTTCGGCAATTTCATCGAGGCAAGTTTTTTCGGAATCGTCGAGATAGCGCGACACGGCTTCGGTTTCCCGCGCCACCCAAGCGAGACCACGGCGGCCGCCACCGAGGTGATCGAAGAAAAACCGCGGCCGGCGAAAAAACCAGCTCAGCGATTCGACATAATGGCGGGCCAACGTGTCGCTGCCATGCTGCTCCGTCGCGTCGGTGACAAGCGCTTCCACGCGCTGGCGGATATCGGCCAGTTCCGCCGGCACGCGCTCATAAATTACCTCGACGCCGGCCCGGGTCAGCCGGCTCGGCAACAGCCGTTGCAAGGCATAGCCGATCAACCCGGACAGGCTAACCAGATAAAACAGTGCCGCCAGCAACCTTTCGGCCGAACCGCCGGGCCAAACCGTACCGCTGGTGTGGACGAAATAGAGCCCGATCGCCATAAGGCCGCCGACCGAATGGGCCGCCGTCCAATAGGCCGCCCGTCCTGCCGGTAGCATCGCAAGCTTCTTCCTGCTGCTGAACAGTCCGAGCAACAGGAACAATACGATCAGGATGTAGCCGCTCAGCGGCGTCGCGTCTTCTGCATGCCGCCAACTTTGATAGGCATGACCGGCAACGCCAAGAAATACCAGCGCTGCGGCGATGCTGACGGAGACACCGAACTTCTGGACCGGCCTCATCGCGCCGTTCCCGCGAACGGGTCGGAGCCGTGAAATTCGACCCGGCGTAACGCGTCATGGGGACAGGCGCGGACACAAGCCGGCCCGCCGATGTTGCCGACACAGAGATCGCATTTCGTCGCCTTTTGTATAGGCAAATGGGTTTCCGCGTCCTGCACCAGATCGCCGGCATTATTACGAATCTCGACCAGGCGAATGTTGTCATAGGGGCAAGACGCCGCACAGGTGCCGCAGCCGATACAGGTATCGTCATTGATGATGACCATGCCGCCTTCGATGGAGCGATGAATGGCGCCGGTCGGGCAGCCGATCATGCAAACCGGGTCGGCGCAATGCATGCACGCATTGGCAACCATCCAATGGTCGGCGATTGAGCCATGCCGTAAAAACCGCGGATTGCCGCCATGGGTCGACGCGCAGGCCCGCACGCAATCATCGCACCGCACGCACCGGTCGAGGTCAATCAACATGGCCTGCGTGCCGTTGATATATCGCATATCAACGGCCCATTCCATCAACATATCCTCGCCGACGTCACGTTCCGCCAACTGCGACGTCCGGCGCTCCGGCGCGACGTAATTCGGGAACACATACTTTTCCAGGGCCTGCCGCGGAATGCGCAGGAGATCGACATAGCCAAGCGCCGTCAGGCTCGTCTCGAGCGCGACATCGCCTCCAGAGGAGCCTTGCGAAGCGGCATAGAGCTCGTCAATGCCATGGAAATCGCCGGCGCCGAGATAATTAAGCGTGCGTTCGCCATTACCCATGGTCTTGCTAACGCGGGCGAAGCCCGCGCGCACGAATAACAAGCCATCGGGATAATCGCCTTCGCGCGCGATCACCGTGCCGTGCTCTGACGCCTTGCCCTGTTCGCGCATGCGCTTGTAGGTCGTGTGCCAGTCGAAGGCACCATGGGTCTCAAACAATACGCTTTCCGAAACTTTCTGCAGGTCGTCGCTGTTGAGATGGCTAAACATCGGCGCTTCGCGCAACGCGCGAAGCAATGCGTTCTCGCGATAGGTTTCATCAATTTGCCGCCGCCAACCCGGATCGAACCGCCGCAGCTCGCGCAAGCCCTGCCAACGGATCTCCAGGACACGGGCCGGCGTTTCCGCAAATATCGTTGCCGTTCGCGGAATGCGCCCAAGGGCTGCCAATTCACCGAAAAAGTCGTTGACGCCAAGTGTCGCCGTGCGGTGTTCATTGAGTATCGTTGGTATGTCCTGGATCACGACATGCGCCGATTCGAGCTTGGCACCGCCGCGCAACTGTTGGCCGTCGTAGCGCGCCGTGTCCCGAAGTTCGGGCCGCCAGCTGTTTGTCCACAATTGGCTTATCGTTTCGAAAAAGCCTTTGCGCGTCAGCGTTTGACGCCCAAGAAGCCGTTCCGGCAGGTTAGGCGACAGCACCACCTGAAGCGTGCCGTCGAGGATCAGGAAAGCTGAATTGCCGTAGTCGTTCTCACGAACGACAAAATCGCCTGGGCCAAAGTCGACAATCCGGGTGTCGTAACGGAGAATATCACCCAGCGCTGTGCCTGGCGGAAAACGGTCGGCCTCAATGGCTGCGATCACGTCGTTCGTCATCAGACGGTCAACGTCATCCTCGGTCATCTCTGGATCAAATGGCGAATCCCATCTTTGCGGACGGGTTATTGTTTCGATTGCCCTTGCCATTTTCTTACCCGTTAAGCCGACATTGCTCCGTCTCGGTCGTCGTCAGGTCTCGCGTCGCTCAGCGCTGCACTATTTGTATGCGGCAGCTTTCGGCAGCATGCCTCCGACCGCCGCCGACAAGTCCTTGTCGGCGATCGCGCCGACCAAAGCTCTGGCATTGTCTTCGGAAGGATCGGACAAGAACGCCGCGGCTTCGGCAACGCTTCCCTTGATCGCCCCGATCGCCGCCATGGCCTTTGCCGCCCGAGCTTTCTGAGCGGCCTGATAGGCGCCGTCGTCGGTTTTCCCGAGGGCCGCATTGGCTTGAACAATAGACGCCGCGGCACCGGTCACGAACCAGCGTGCCGCCTCAACCGGCGTCATCGCCGCATTATCGCCGGCGTTCGGCGCATAAAAGCGATGGCGGACCGAGCCTTGCGAGTACATCACCAACTCAAAGTTCGGATTGAGCGGATGGCCCGCGGCAATCAGTGCGGCGGCATCGTCACCTTCGAGGGACTCGCGCGCCATGCCGTGGCAATTGAAACAATTGGCAGCGGCATCATAGCGCGCGCTCGGCCAAATCATGCCGGCCTCCGCCGCCTTCGCCAGGCGCATTTTCTTGTGATCGGCGCTTTCGTCGGCGGCTTTCTTGGCTTCGCCATAGTCGTTGTGGACCTTAAGCCAGTCGCCGGCCGCACCATGACAAGATTCGCAAGACGGACCGGCTTCGGCGGATTCTTCGACCAGCGTGAAATGACACTGGCTGCAAATCTCCGATTCCTCCATGTCATCTTGCTCGAGCTTCTCGAGGATCTCTTCAGTCTTATCTAGCCCGGTTATGTCATCATACGATTTCGCGTGTTTGGTTCCTTCCCACACCGCAAACTCGGCCTTGTGACATTTCTTGCAGACTTCGGGCCCTTTGACATCCGCTGCCATTGCCGAAACGGAAAACGTCCCGAGAAAAAGGGCGAGGCTTGCGGCGATGATCGCTTTAACGACACCAGTTTCGAATCCGCGCATTGATTTGCTCTCCGCTACCAGTTCGCACTGAATAGCACCGGCGAAGGGTCAGTCAAAATCCACACCGCGACCCGTTATCCGGCGCCTCCTCACTATATTCAGGCGTTACTATATTTGCTCGGCGTCGGCCGAACAGACCTTTTTTGTGTGCCCGCATACCAAGTTCCTAAACCATTGTAGCAGCGCCGCCCCGCGTGGCTAGAGCAGAAATTGATTGGCCGAAACCAATTAATCGAATTCCGTGCCCGGCCAAACCGCCAACCTGACATTCGCATCGGCAGCTGATAGGTTGTTTTTTCAACCTTTTTCTGTCGACGAATTTTTCATGGCATCCATGTCGCCCGCGCAAAGTCTGGTTCTGTTCCTTGCCGTTGTGTCAGTTGCCGTTTCGGTCGCGGGATTGGCCTGGCAGCAGATCCCAGATAAACCGGTTGCTGAACAGACTATACCCGCCGGCCAGAGCGCGTTGTCCAGACTCCAGGCCCACCTTTCCCGCCAACCCGAAGACTTCGACGCGTGGATGGCGTTGGGCGGCCTGCATAACGCTGCCGGGAAACCCAAACTGGCCGCCGCGGCCTACGCCGAGGCGGCCCGCATCCGTCCCGCCGACCCGGCGGTCAACCGCGCCCTGCTTGGCCTCGCCGCCGCTTTTGCCAAAACCCGCTGAGGAACCCCCCACAATGTCTGCAGACGATCCGCGAAATGCCCAAGGACCGAGGGCGCCATGGCGGATCGGCGTCGATGTGGGCGGCACCTTCACCGACATGGTCATGCAGGATGCCGACGGCCGGCACTTCGTCTTCAAGGTACCGTCGATACCCGACGACCCGAGCGTCGGTGTGTTGCAGGCGCTGAAGCAGGCGGCTGGCCAATTCGACCTGTCGCTCGCCCAGTTGGTCAAGGATACGGCTTTGTTCGTCCATGGCTCGACCGTCGCCACCAACACCATCCTCGAGCGCAAAGGCGCCACCGTCGGCATGCTGACGACTGAAGGCTTCCGGGACTCCGTCGAGATTCGCCGCGGTATCCGAGAGAATCAATGGGATCATCGCGCCCCGTTTCCGGCGGTGTTGGTGCCCCGCTATCTGCGGCTGCCGGTGCGCGGCCGTATCGATCGCGACGGTCGCGAGCGGCGGCCGATCGAGCATGCAGACATCGATGCGGCACTGACCACGTTTGCCGACCATGGCGTCGAATCGATCGCCATCTGTCTGATCAATTCTTACTTGAACGCCGACCACGAACAGCAGGTCGCCCGGCACGTGAAGGATCGTTGGAACGGAGGCTGGGTTTCGCCGTCCAGTGAAATCGCTCCGGTCATGGGCGAGTACGAACGCGCCTCCACCGCCGTCATCAACGCGTATTTGGCGCCAAAGGTCGTCCGATATCTGCACGACTTGAACGACCGCCTTCACGACCTCGGGTTGGCGCGCTCGATTCTTTTGGTCCAAAGCAACGGCGGCGCGGTATCTATCGATCAGCTGGCCATGCGGCCGGTCAATCTGGTGTTGTCCGGGCCGGCGGCCGGCGTCGGCGCGCTCCGCCTGTATCGCGACGGCGCCGAATCCGACGACTTGATCGCCATGGAAATTGGCGGCACCTCTTGCGACGTGACCTTGATGAGCCGTGGCGACGTGGCCGTTAGCGACGCCCTGATGATCGACGGATACCATTTGGCCACGCCGTCGGTCGAAATCCACACTGTTGGCGCCGGCGGCGGCACCATCGCCGGCGTCGACGCGGCCGGCATGCTGTTCGTCGGACCGAAAGGCGCCGGCGCCGCGCCGGGCCCGGCCTGCTATGGCAAAGGCGGCGTCGAGCCGACGGTGACCGACGCCCAATTGCTGCTCGGCCGGCTGCGCCCCGGTGTCTACGCAGGCGGCGCCGTGAGCCTGGATCGGAAAAAGGCCGCCGCGGCCATCGACAGCCGCGTCGCCGGACCGCTCGGCATTTCGCCGGAAGCCGCCGCCGTCGGCATCATTCGGTTGCTTGAACAAAATCTGTTGCATGCCGTCGAACGGATTTCGATCGAACGCGGCCACGACCCCCGGCGCTTTACCCTGGTCGCGGCCGGCGGTGCCGGGCCGATGCACGGCACGGCGGTTGCCCGTACTTTGGGTTGCCGGCGCGTCTACCTGCCGCGGCAGGCCGGCGCGTTCTGTGCCATCGGCATGCTGCATTCGGACATTCGTTTGGATTTCCTTCGGGTTTTCCTTGGCGATCTTGAAACTGCGGACGATGCTGTCGTCGAAGCGATTTTTCAATCGCTTGAAGAAAGCGCCCGCGACCAACTGGCGGCCGAGGGCTTCACCGGTGGCGATGCCGATGTGGTGCGCGAGATCGACCTGCGATATTTGTCCCAGCAATGGTCTATCCGCGTGCCATCTGCCAGTGTCGACGGTCGGCTCGACCGGTCGACGATCCGCCGCCACTTCGAGGCCGAGCACGATCGCATGTTTGGACATATACAGCCGGACGGCCGCATCGACATCACTTGCCTCCGCGTCGCCGGCAAGGCTCGCTTCCATTCGCCGCCGCCGGCGCCGCCCGAGCCAGCCACGGTCGCCCCGACGCCAATTTCGGACCGCGACGTACATGTCGGCGATGCCGTCGGTTGGCGTGCCGTCCCGGTCTATGCCGGCGGCGACCTCTGCCCCGGGCATGAATTGACCGGCCCTTTGCTGGTGGAAGAAGCGACAACGACCGTATTGGCCGGCGTCGGCGACCAACTGCAGGTCGACCACACCGGCAATTTTCTTATCACTCTGGCCCAAGAGGACGGCAGCCATGTCTGATAGCAGCCACACGCCGGATCCGGTTCGGCTGGCTCTGGTCCAAAACCGGCTGGATCATATTTCCCGCCAAATGGGCTGGGTTATGACGCGCACGGCGCGTAGCGCGATCTTCAATCAGAGCCACGACTTTTCCTGCTTTATCGCTAATGCGGACGGGGTCTTGGTCAGTCAAGCCGACGGCATCCCGATCCATACCGGCGGCGGCGGCTTCGCCGTGCGCGCCTTGCGCGCGCGCTTTGGCGACGAATTTGCCGACGGCGACGTCTATCTGTTGAACGACCCCTACGCCGCCGGCGGCAACCATTTACCCGATTGGGTCATCGCGCGCCCAGTGTTCATTGGCGACGATTTAGTCGGCTTCACCTGCAACCGTGCGCATCAATCCGACATCGGCGGCGGTGCCGCCGGTACGTACAATCCGACGGCGACCGAAATTTTCCACGAAGGCCTTCGGCTGCCGCCGCTCAAACTGATCGAACGGGGCCAGTTGCGCGAAGACCTGTGGCAGCTCCTGGCGCTCAACTGCCGGACACCGGAGCTGCTCGACGGCGACCTGCGCGCCATGATCGGCTCGACACGAATCGGCGCCGAGCGGGTGATCGCGTTGATCGAAGAACTCGGCCAAGCATCGGCCCGCGCCACCTTCGACGGCATTCTCGACCACGCCGACCGGCGGTTTCGCCAATTGCTGGCGGCCTTGCCGAATGGCTGCTACGAGGCGGTCGAGGTCATCGACAACGATTGCTTCGATCCGGTCCACATCGAGGTAAAACTCGCCCTCACCGTCACCGGCGACCACATAACCGCCGATTTCACGGGCAGCGGCGGACAAATGCGCGGCTTCAAGAACAGCTCGCTAGCCAACACCTATTCCGCCGTCTACATGGGACTGGCGTCATTCTTCGAGCCGGACTTGCCGCGAAATGAAGGCACATTCCGGGGTGTTGAGATCATCGCGCCGATCGGCAGCGTGGTGAATCCCCGGCCACCGGCACCGGTGACCATGTGCACCGTGTTTATCGCCCACGAGATTGTCCACAGTGTCTGGCGGGCGTTGTCGGTGGCGGATCCGACGCGGTCCTGTGCCGGCTGGGGCAAAAGCATACACGGCGTCACTGCCGGCCGCCGACCGGGTGAAGATACCGACGCCAGCCCCTACGTGATGTACCATTGGAATTCCATGCCGGGCGGCGGGGCGGTCGAAGGCCGCGATGGGTTCAATCAAATCGGACACTTGGTTGCCCTTGGCGGCCTGACCTTACCAAACGTTGAAACTTACGAACAACTGTACCCGGCGCACTTCATTCGTCAGGAGTTTCGCTGCGATGCCGCCGGCAGCGGCCAATACCGCGGCGGCACCGGCATCGACTACGCCGTCGAAATCGACGGCGACGGCGAATATTCGTTCCGCGGCGAAGGCATCGGCCGACCGAGCGGCTATGGCGTCAACGGCGGCGATTGGGGCCTGCCGGGCGCCATGACATTGTACCCGGCCGGCGATGCTCCGACGTTCGAGGCGCCGGCCTATGGCAAGGCCGACTTCGGGCCGTTGCGCCTGGAGGCCCAGTCGCCGGGCGGCGGCGGCTGGGGCGATCCGCTCGACCGGCAGCCCGACCAGGTCAGGCGCGACGTCATGGACGGCGTCGTCAGTCTCGAGGCAGCGCGCCACGTTTATGGCGTCGTCGTTGCGGCCGCGGATATGGCGCTGGATCCGGCGGCGACGGAACGCCTGCGGCAAACGCGACGAAATACCGCATAGCCTGAGGACCCCGCCGAACCGCCGATTTATTGCACCGCAGCGCCATCCTTGTTATAGGCTGAGCCACCATGCAAGTACTGATCAAAAAACTGACGCGGCATCTGGTCATGGCGCTGGCGTTTTTCCTGTCCGCCGACAGACGGGTCGCGTTGGAGCGTTGGCTGCGGGGCCGCGAAGAATACCGCAAACTGCGGCTTTCGGATTGCGTCGTGGTATCCTTCGGCAAGAGCGGCCGGACCTGGCTGCGCGTCATGATGTCGGGTTATTTTCAGGCAAAGCACGGCTTGTCGAAACGCAATTTGATCGGTTTCGACAATCTGAACCGGAAGCACGCCGATATTCCGCGGGTGTTCTTCACGCACGATAATTATCTGCGTGACTACACCAAGAACCGCAGCAACAAATCCGATTTCTACGGCAAAAAGGTCGTGCTCATGGTCCGCGACCCGCGCGACACCGCCGTATCGCAATATTTCCAATGGCAGCACCGCATGCGCCCGGGCAAGAAGTCACTGAACAAATACCCCGAACACGGCGCCGACATCACAGTCCAGGATTTCGTCCAAGACCGAGATGCCGGGCTTACGAAAGTCATCGATTTCATGAACGGCTGGGCCGACGAGATGGCCAATCTCGAAGATATCCTGGTGGTGCGCTATGAAGATCTGCGCGCCGATCCCGGCGCCTGGCTCGGCAATATCATCAGCTTCCTCGGCGGCGAACCGAGCGCGCAGGATATTGCCAGCGCCGTCGAGTTCGCCTCGATCGACAACATGCGCAAGATGGAACAAGAAAGGGTGTTCTGGCTCAGCGGTTCGCGCATGGTGCCGGGCGACAAGAGCAATCCGGACTCCTACAAGGTCCGCCGCGCCAAAGTGGGCGGCTATCGGGACTACTTTACCGATGCCCAGGCCGCCGAGCTGGACGCCATCGTCGCAACCGAGCTCTCGCCGGTGTTCGGCTACGGCAAACCGGCCTCCAAAGACGGCGCAAGCGCTGCCTAAAACTGCGGCTATGACAATGCGTTAGGCGCCGTAATTTGTTCATCGTGAAGAAAAGTCCTTCGCTATGCTCAGTGTACTTTTCTTCAGTTGTAGTAATGCGTTAACGCATCTTGAGGCGGCTCGGCGATGCGCTAACAGCTTTTTTGTTTGCAACACATTGCGCCTGAAAGGCGCAATGTGTTGCGGGCGCTGATCATGACCGAAGGTCATGATCAGCAACAGATAGGGTCGAAATCAGACCGCCGGGCCGCCCCAAGGACTGATTTGGCTTTATTTTCTTCCGGTATAAAGTACACCGAGGCGGAGCCGAGGGACTTTTTAACGAGGGACTAATTCGCCCTTAACCTGTCCTCGCTATCGTTGCCATCGGACAGCGATGGCGGATGATATAAAGTGAAACAGGGCTTGATGGCGGTATTCGGGCTGATGGTTACCGGCATGGTAATACCGGAAACCGAGTCAAAAACCGCGATCGCAGCCTGTGAAGGCCACTCCGGCAAAGAAATCGCAGTTACCGTGCAATCGTCGTTTGCCGATCCGACGTACGATTTCACGCGCCGGCAATCCGAGCTGAGCGGCCGTCCCGGCCTCGCCGGATATCGCTTGATGGGACTGACGGAAATCGAAAAGACATCGCGCATCTCCGTCGGCATCCGCTATCGGCATCCGCAAAATCATCAGGGCGTCTGTTATGACGTCGCCGACATTCAGGTCACATTGATCGCCGAGCCGGTCCGCGTTTACGTTGCCACTGAGCACCCAAAAGGCTCCTGCTCATTCAAAGTCACGCTGAGCCACGAAAACAAGCATGTCGCCATCGAACGCGCCGCGCTTGCCCAGCATACGGAAAGTCTGCGCCGGCGGCTGCAGCAGACCGGCCGCTACGGTTGGCACCACGCCGCCTCGCCGGACGCCGCAGTCCGGGATGCTCATCAGTGGCTGCAGACGATCGTTTCGGCCACGCTCCGTTCCATGGAAACAGAGACGGCGTGGCGACATGGTCGGTTGGATTCTCCGGCCAATTACCAGCGTGAACACACCCTATGCCGTGACGCGCCGGCAGAGGCATCGGTGGAACCCCGTCTTTGACGACATCCTGTTGGCGACTGAATCCCGCAGGGTACGCATTTTGCACAGCAACCAAATTTTTCTTGCCTGCCTCAGAACTATGCAGCCATAGTCCGAATCGCTTAGAACAGCCCGTCCCGTCGACATCACAGGGGCCCCGATGATCAGTAACTCGAGCGAAGTGCCGCAGCATTTCGGATTTCTGCTTATCCCGGATTTTTCGCTGATCTGCTTTGCCTCCGCAATCGAACCCTTGCGGTCCGCCAACCGGCTGTCCGGCCGCGAACTCTATCGCTGGCAGCTGCTGTCGTCGGATGGCCAGCCGGTCAAATCGTCCAACGGCATGATCGCCCAGCCCGTCGTCGCCATACACAATGACTATTTTGTCGCCAACGTCGCGGTCTGCGGCGGCGTCGCCACCGGACGCTTCGCCGATCAAACGACCACCAACTGGCTGCGCCGCATCGCCCGCCAAGGCGCCAACATCGGTGCCATCTCCACCGGCAGCCATATCCTCGCCAAAGCCGGCCTGCTGGACGGCTATCGATGTACGGTTCATTGGGAAGAATTATCTGCTTTCAGAGAGTTATATCCGAATCTTGAGATTTCAGATGAAATATTTGAAATCGATAGAAACCGCTTTACATGCTCCGGCGGCACGGCTGGCATGGACCTGATGTTGAATATCATTTCTTCCCAGCATGGCCATGATTTGGCGGCCGGCGTCGCTGAGCAATTCATGCATGAGCGGATCCGCGACCGGCATGATCACCAACGCATGGACCTGCGCTCCCGCCTCGGCGTGACCCACGCCAAGCTGTTGCAGGTTGTCGGCCGCATGGAGGAATCGCTGGAGATGCCGTTGAGCCGCACGGAGCTCGCCTATGGCGTCGGTTTGTCGACCCGGCAGCTCGAGCGGCTGTTTCGAAAGTATCTGCATCGAACGCCGACGCGATTTTATCTTGAGCTGCGGCTCGAAAGGGCACGGCTGCTGCTCCGCAAGACGTCCATGTCGGTGTTGGACGTGGCCTTGGCCTGTGGCTTCGTGTCGGCGTCGCATTTCTCGAAATGCTACCGCGAACATTTCGCCCGGCGACCGGGTGAGGAACGCCGGGTGCCGTCGGAAACCGGTGAGGCGAGCGGCCTGCCGACACAATGACGGACATTGCCATTCGCCAGGCCGAACCCGCCGATGCCTCGGCCTTGTTCAATTTGGCGGAAACGACGAGTGCCGAAACCGAGTTTCTGCTGCGCCAACCCGGCGAAGGACCACGCACCGCCGCCGCTTGGCGCGATATCCTTGCCTCGCAGCAAACCGGCGACGGCAACATTATGCTGGTTGCCGCGGCCGGCGGTCGTCTCGTCGGCCACTGCGGTCTCTATCGCGGCGAATTCGCGCGCAATCGGCATACGGCGACGATCGGCATTGCGGTTCGGCAGAGCCATGTCGGTCGCGGCCTTGGCGGGCGACTGCTGACCGCTGCCATCGACCGGGCGGCGACAGCGGGCATAACCCGGATCGAGCTTACGGTGATGCCGGACAACGACCGCGCCGTGCGGCTCTACCGCGGCCATGGATTCGTGGTCGAAGGGCGAAAACGGGGATCGGTCACTTTACGCGACGGCCCCGTGGACGAAATCATGATGGCACGGATTTTCGAGGACTGATGACATGAACCAGCCCACCGCTTCGAGCACCATAAAAGCGTTGACGTTCGATGTGTTCGGCACCGTCGTCGATTGGCGGAAAGGCATCGCCGACGAAGGCCGCGCCTTCGGCGCCCGCCACGGCATCGACGCCGACTGGGTAGCATTCGCCGATGTCTGGCGTGGCCGCTACCAACCGGCCATGGCCGAGGTTCGCGAAGGCCGCCGACCCTGGACCATCCTCGACGTACTGCATCGGGAGAACCTAGACGCGGTGTTGGCCGCCATGGACATCGACGGCATCGACGAGGTCGAGCGCGATCACCTGAACCGAGCCTGGCATCGCCTGCCGCCGTGGCCCGACGTGGTGACAGGATTAAACCGGCTCAAAAGCCGGTTCATCCTGGGCACGCTGTCGAACGGCAACGTCTCGCTGATGGTCAATCTCGCCAAACACAGCAGCCTGCCCTGGGATGTTATCCTAGGCGCCGAGGTCGCGGGCCATTACAAACCCGATCCCGAGAGTTACCGCGCGACCGCCCGCTTGCTCGGCCTGCCGCCGGAGGCCTGTGTCCTGGTCGCCGCGCACAACGGTGACCTTCAGGCGGCGTCCCGTGAAGGCTTTCGCACCGCCTTCGTCAAACGCCCGACAGAGCATGGACCGGCACAGACGACGGATTTGGCGCCTACAGGCGACTTCGATTTCGTGGCTGAGGATTTCCTCGACTTGGCCGAGCAACTGGGTTGCTAAAATTCCGCCAGAAAGGCCGCAAGATTGGCGTCCAATTCATCACAGAGATAACCGCCTTCTTGGATTAGTACGGTGGGCATTCCCAAATCGGCAATGCGCCGGGCCACGGCGGCAAACCCGGCGGTCGTCACTTTGAGGATACCGAGCGGATCGTTTTCTTGGGCATCCAAACCCAGTGAGATCAGCACAAGGCCGGGATCAAAGTCGCGGACGGCGTCCAACGCGCCGCCCAAGGCCTGCAGAAAACCGTCATCGCCGGTGCCGGGCGGCAGCGGCAGGTTGAGATTGAAGCCGAGCCCGGCGCCATCGCCGCGCTCGTCCGCGTAGCCTGAATAATATGGATAGAAGCCGGCCGGGTTACCGTGCAGCGACACAAACAAGACATCGTCGCTGTCATAGAAGATCTGCTGGGTACCGTTGCCGTGATGCACGTCCACATCCAGGATCGCGACGCGGGCCATGCCGCGGTCCCGGCAGCGTCCGGCGGCGATCGCCACATTGTTCAGATAACAAAAGCCGCCGGCCATGTCGGCCATGGCGTGGTGGCCGGGCGGCCGGCACAGGCCATAGGCGACCGGCGCCCCGGCCAGCACCGCATCCGCGGTGGCGACGGCGACGTCGGCCGCCGCCTGGGCCGCCGTCCAGGTGCCGGCCGTGATCGGACAGGCGGTATCGGCCATATAATAACCGGCTTGACCAACCACGTGTTCCGGCCGGCCGGCACGGTGCCGGGACGGATGCACATTCGGCAAAACAGTTTCGCCGGCGCCGGGCAATTGACGCCAACGATCATGGGCGGTCGCCAAAAATTCCAAGTAGCCGGCATCATGAACGCTTGCGATCGGCGCCATGCCATAAGAGTCCGGTGCTTGGATGTCATGGCTGCCAGAGGCAATCGACGACAGGAAGCGGTCCACGCGCTCGCTGCATTCGGGCATCGGCGCCAAGCGTCCGGCGGAAATGAATTCAGCCGGCCGATGGCTCAAATGGTGGTCGGTGTAGAGGACTTGCATGCCGCCAACTTGCCAGTTCTAGGCGGCGCTGACAATTCGTGCCTGTGCCGTTTACGAAACCGGCTGACAATAAGCACCGCGCTCACGAAGCAACCGGCAGGTTTGGCGTTCCGGTGCAACGTCGATCACCAGGCGCTGGAACAGCCCGCGCGGCGGGCCGAAATCGACAGCCTGGTAGGTCGGCTCAAGGCCGCGGAGCACATCGCCATGGCGCTGCTTGAGGCGCCGCCAGGCGTCTTCGGCCTGTTGCCGAGTCCGAAAAGATGCGAGATGCACCCGCCGGTCACGCGGTGACACGCCAACCGCCCCATCGGCGGCGTGTTCTTCCACTGCCGGCTCCGCCGGCCCCGCAGCCGGCGTCATCTCCTGAAATCCAAGCCGATCAAGGGCTTGCTTCGCGGTCTTCAGTTGGTGGCGAAGGTCGGCCAAAGCTTGCCGACGCTCACCCGCCTCGACCTCCAACGCCTGGAGCTCGCGCGAGACATGCTGCAGCGCTTGGTCGGATTCGCCGGCCTCGAGGGGACTGGCAACCCCAAAGGTCCAAGCGGTTATGGCAGCACTGAGTAAGAGCACCAATTTCGCAGGCCATCTGTCCATGTTAGCGCTTCCAGGTTCAATTACGTTGTCCTTACCAGGACACCGGCAAACCAACGCTAGCGCTTGGCCCGTAAAGGGATGGTAAACGACAGAACCGAAACGGCTGGTGTGGCGTGGAATCAGGCTTCCGACGCGACTGCGCCGACCGAGGCATAATGCCCGACAACCTCGATCAGCCGTTCGATGCTTACTGGCTTAGTCAAATATTCCTCGCAGCCGGCCCCAAGAATCGTTGATTCGTCACCAGCCATGGCATGTGCCGTCACGGCAATCACAGGAATAGACTGCAAGTCAGGGTCCTGTTTTAGGTGTCGAAGAACTTCGAACCCCGACATCATCGGCAATTGAATATCCAACAAGACCACGTCAGGGCGCCGCTCGCGCGCCAACGTCAAGCCACTGCTGCCGTCCTCCGCGGCGACCGCATCATAGCCGTGCAGCTCAAGGACCTCCTTGAACAGCTTCATGTTCAGAGGATTGTCTTCAATGATCAGCACGGTTTTCGCACCGGCGTCCAGATTGCCGGAGGATGACATTTGCTAGAGTCTCGCCAAATTAAATGATAAAGTCATTTCTTAATATATTCCTTTAAATTACCACATTCAAAGAACATTTCGACGATGGAGGTTGCGCAGTAGCGCTGTCACGCCATAGGTCCATTGTGGCACGTCGCTGGCCATACCGACGCGATTGACCAGCCTGCCGAGCCGCGGTTCGGCAATCGACACGACGTCTCCCGCATGGTGGGTGAAGCCCAGACCCGGACCATCGCGATCCTGGATCGGCGCGAACATGGTGCCGGTAAACAGGATCAAACCGTCGGGATATTGGTGACAATCGAAAGCCTGGGCCGCCAGGTCCGTCAGGTCGCGGCTGATTTTCTCCAGTGAGCTGGTCTCCTCGAGGCGGAAATTGTCGGCGCCGGCGACGATCAGCTCGATCTCGGCGCGCCGCATATCGTCCACGGCATAGCCGTCGTCACAAAGCCGCAGGAACGGCCCGAGCGCGGTCGAGGCATTGTTGTCCTTGGCGCGGCCGAGCAACAGGGCGCTGCGTCCTTCGACGTCTCTGAGATTGACGTCATTGCCGAGCGTCCCGCCGACGATCTCGCCGCCGGCATCGACGACCAACACCAGTTCCGGCTCCGGATTGTTCCATTGCGACGCCGGATGGATGCCAATGTCGGCGCCGGCGCCGACCGCGGCCATCGGCTGGCATTTGGTGAAGATCTCGGCATCCTTGCCGAGGCCGACTTCGAGATACTGCGACCACTGCCCCGATGCGGTCAGTCGCTGCTTCAGCGCCATGGCCGCGTCAGACCCCGGTTCGATACTGCCGAGATCGACGCCGAGGCCGGATTCCAGTTCATCGCGCCATTGCCGCGCACCGGCGGGATCGCCTTTGGCGCGTTCCTCGATCAGCCGTTCCAGCATGCTTTGGGCAAAGGTAACGCCGCAGGCCTTGATCGCCTGGACGTCGACCGGCGCCAGCAAATACGGCGCGTCGCCCGACGGGTCGTTGCCGGCGATGTCGCTGAGCGGACCGATTACCTGGCCATCGGCTTGGCGCACCCGTTGCACGGCACCGGATTCGCTCAACAAATGGCCGATCGTCGGAATGTCCCGGGTGATATCGAACAGCCTGCCGTCGCGAACCGTCACCACCGCCGGCCCGGCGTCGGGCTCCGGCAGATAGACGCGGCCAACCAGCGTCGCCTGGTCGGCGTCAGCCGGCAAGATGTCGACCATTGGCCATTCCAAATCGGTGGCGTTATGCCCGGCCATCACGTCAGGCCCATTTGTTGCAACAGCAGCATCGTCAATTCGCGGTCGCCATGGGCCAGACTGGCCACCACGCTCATGTGATGATGGCCGTCGATCGCAACCAAATCGGCATCCAAGCCGCGGTTTCGCCAGGCGGTAACGTACTCGGCGCTTTGCCGGGCAAATTCCTCACTCTCCAGGCTGCCATAGGCAACGATCAATGGGCCGGCCTTGCTGGGCACATGGAACAGGGGGCTGTTCCGTTGCACGGTTGCTTCGTCCAAACGCAACTCTTCGTTCAAAAAACCGAGCCGGATCGGTTCGAGATCGAAAATGCCGCTGATCGCCACGCCACCCTTCAAGACATCGGCCGGCACGGAAAATTCCGCTTCCCAATCCGTCGACATCAAGGCGGCGACCAGATGGCCGCCGGCCGAATGGCCGGACACGAACAGGCGATGCGGGTCGCCGCCATACTCGGCGATGTGGCGCCAGCACCAAGCCACGGCAGCACGGCATTGGCGCACCAATTCATCCATCGTGATCGTCGGCATCAATTCATAATTGACGATGACGGCCATGCCGCCAGCGTCGACGACCGGGCCGGCGACAAAGGAGAAATCGTCCTTGTGCAGCAAGCGCCAATAGCCGCCGTGAATGAAAATTTGCACCGGCATGGGTTCGGCACGGTCATGGGGCCGGAGAATGTCGAGGGTTTCCGCTGCGCTGTCGCCAAACGCGACGTCAAGCAGGGCGTTGGTTTCGGCTCGCACCGCCGCGCTTTGCCGTTGATAGAAGTCGACATAGCCGGCAAATGAATGCTCGGACCGGTCTCGATTGTTGTACTGCCAGTTGAGCTCGGTCTGGTCGAATTGCCGATATACCCGTTCGCCCATCGCCGAACCTCCTCGTTTCAATGCCGCGGGATCGCCGCGCCCGGGCTTAAGCGGACCAGACGCCGGCATCCCGCATAGCGCCCCAATCCGGCTCGGCGCCAACCGCAAATCCCGGCCGCTCGAGCGAGCCGACGGCAATCTCGCCGTTGCGAATGCGGAGCCGGGTGACGCCGTCGCCCCTATGATAAAGGTCGGGGTGCGCCTCGACAAAGTCTTGCTGCTCGCGCTCTGACACGCCGCTCATGCCGTTGACGTAATGATGACCGTTGCGTTCGACGTGGGCGATGCCGATCAATCCGGCCAAGGCGAGGTCTTGCTGTACCGACACGCCGGCCTGGGTCGTCAGATCCTCGCCCGACATGAAGTAGCGCTCGGCCCCCGCCTGGTCGTTCCAATGCCGGCAGCGCGCCGCATTCAGGATGGATTTATAGAGGCCTTTGCAGGATTTCGACGACACGCCGTGATAGCCGAGCGCCCGCGCCCTCGGGAACGCATCGATCTCGCCATCGGACTCGTCGATGATCACGGGCTTCTGTTCGGCCAACCGATCAATGTTCGTGGCCAGCGCCAGGCCACGGGCTATCGGCTGTTCGATCATGATGATCGAGCCTGCGAAACGCTCAAGCTCCGGGTTGCCGAGGATTGCCTGCCAGAGCGCCAGCACACCGTCCTGATCGGCATATTGTTCGTTGCCGTCAAGCGTCACGTAGTACCGATCTTCGATTTTATCGAGCAACACGGCAATTGCGGAAAGCCGCTCCAGATCGGCCTCCCGATCGCCGCCAACTTTCACCTTGAAATAGCGGATCCCGTAATACTCGATGATTTCCGACAGTGTTTCCGGCAGGCCGTCTCCGACGGGCGTCGGGTTTTCGTCAAGCGGGTCGACCATGCCGACGGTATGGCGGGCGTGGATCACACCGGGCGGCCGCAGCCCTTCGAGGAATCCAGACACGTCGAAACCGGCAAGATCCGGCGTCAGTGCATCGCCGCGGATACCGGCCAGATTGTGCCGCACCGCATCATAAAATGACACTTGCGTTGCCCGGCACACCCCATCCAACACCGCCCGATCGACCAACGCCGGGCCGAAGCCCGCGACCAACGGCTCGAGGTCATGGGTCCGTCCGGCGGCGATTTGTGCTTCGTAGTGCTCGGCGAAGTGTCCGAACGCGGTCTTGGCGCCGTTCGCAACGTACGCCGCACCGACAATCGCCAATGCCTGTCGCAGTTGGTCGAAATTGTCTTCGTTGGACAGCGCCAGATTCTTGTCGAACCATTTCGGCGCCAGCATTTCCGCCGCCATGCCCCAGGACTCGCGGCCGTCGGCCAAGCGTACCCGGGCCCTGGCAAAACATTGTGGTGCGGCCGTCAGGGTGACGACACCGAACCGAAACGGGAGCCGAAGGACAACGTCGCGTTCGAACAACCGAATTTCGCGAACCGTCAGCTTTGGTGCCGCATTCAGCTCGACCATGACATGCCTTCCTCCAGCCCGCGCAAATAGCCAATCGCCCGCGCCGCCGAACCGGCGCCATCGGGAGAGTAGTCAAACGGCTCGACAGCGACAACGCCCGAATAGTCGTGCGCCTTGAGCGCACCGACAATACCGGCAAAGCGGTCATGTCCCTGGCCCGGCCCCAAACGGCTTTGATCGTTGACTTGGACGTGCGCGATCAAGCCGGTCGGCAGCCATTGATGCAGCAGGGCGTCGACGGGCTGTTTTTCGTCCAGGCTCGCGGCGGCGCAATCGACCATGGTGCGCAAGGCCGGATTATCGGCCTCTTCAACGATGGCCGCGGCGTCGGCAACGCAATTGATGAAGTTGGTTTCCCGGCCCGCCAAAGGCTCGATGCAGTAGGTGACGCCGGCCTCTGCCGCGGCCTCGGCGATCTCCAGAAAAAATGCTTTGCCGCGGGCGGCGTCACCGGCCTCGACGACGCGGCGCTGTGCCGGCGACCCATGGACCAAGAGTCCGGCGCCAAGATCGACCGCGAGCGCGATCAGCCGCCGCGCTACATCGAACGTCCGTGCCCGCACGGCGTCATCCGCCGAGGTAATCGACAGCCCCTCCGGCACCACCAACAGCCAATGCAGACTGGAGACCGACAGTCCGGCCGCCTCGACCGCTTGGCGAAACTCCCGCCGCGCGCCGGAAGCCATCAGGTGCGGTTCCGCCGCCAAGGTGAACGGCGCGATTTCGAGCGCGTCATAGCCCAGCTTCGCGGCCAGATCGCACTGCGCCGCGAACGACCGATCGGCAATCACCTCATTGCATAGGGCAATCTTCATCTGTCCCCCTAGATAAGGATGGATTTTAGGTCAATTTTCGACACCACTAGCGCCGGACGAAAGCAAGCGCGGAATTGATAATCGAATCGATGTCGCGTTCCTGTTCGGTATCGATGGTAATTTCGGCGGTCATGCCGGCGCGTAGCGGCGGCGCCCCGTCGGGAATATCGACGGCCAGGCGCACCGGCACCCGTTGCACGACTTTGACCCAATTGCCCGACGCGTTTTGCGGCGGCAATAAGGAGAACTCGGCGCCTGTCGCCGGACTGATGCTTTCGACGCTGGCCGTCCACGAGAGATCGGGATAGGCATCGACGACAAGCGTTACTTTTTGGCCTTCGATCACATGGGTGAGTTGGGTCTCCTTCAGGTTGGCCTCGACCCAAGGCCGATCCTGTTCGACGATCACGAATATCGGTTGTCCGGCGGTGACGAACTCACCTTCTTCCAAGTTAAGGTTGGTAACGATGCCGTCGAGTGACGCGAAGACTTGGGTATAGGAGATATTCAGAGCAGCGCGTTGTTTCGCCGCCTTGGCGCGCAGCGACCAGGGATGCTTCTCAATAGAACCGGTCGCCTTGCCACCGAGACTGGCCAGCACGCTGTTGATGCGTTCACGCAAGGCCGTAACGCGTTCCGCCGCGGCGGAACGCTCTTGTTCGATCTCCTCCAACTTGGCGGTCGAGGCAATGCCCTTTGATGACAGATTGCGGTAGCGCGCGGCTTGCTGATCGACGTATTTCAGGCGTGCTTGGGCTTCCATCAGTTCGGCCTGAACGACGCGATAATCGGCCCGCAATTGCTTGACCTTGCGCGCAACGTCAGCAATTTCGGCCTCGGCCTCGGCGCGCGCGATCTCGTACTCACTGCCATCCAGTTCAAACAGTTTTTGACCGGCAAGTACCCGTTGGTTCTCGAACACCATGACCGCCGTCACACGGCCCGAAATATCCGGGCTAACCGCGACCTTTCGGGTTTTCACGTAAGCGTTTTCGGTGCTCACGTAGCGGCCGCCGGAGACATAGAGGTACGATCCTACGGCGACCGCGGCGAGCGGTACCACCAAGAGGAAAAACACGCGAACAACTATTCGCAGCAACCGTCCCATATAACGGGCTATCCTTGCCAAATTGGACTGACGTGCCTTGGCCCCAATGTTGGGCCACCCGACGGGCGCGCCAAGTATCAGTATTAGGGTTTTCGCCGACTAATCAAATCGGCCGGCAACTTTTTTTACGGCGCGTCCCGGAGCCGATGCGGATGCAGGTCGGCAATCAACGCTTCGGCGGCGCGCTTGAACTGGATATGGGGTCGCGCGCGGCAATAGTCGATGACCCATCGCAGCGCCGAAAAAAGTCCGTCTCGACCGACGATGTCGAAGGTGTTTGGCAGGCCGTTGCTGACACCAGACAAGAAGCCGATCAGCCACCACGTCGATGCCGCTTTTTCCAGCGTCTCGGCACCGGATTGCAGTTGCACAAAAGCACCACAGCTCAGCAAAGGATTGTAGGATTGGAAGCGGCCCTTGCTGTCGCCGGCGACCACATCGCGCCCAACGATCAGTAACGCCAACCCCAGGACCGCCACCAACACCCACTTTCTGCAGCCGGTGTCTCGGATCACACTTTGCGTTTGCCTTATTGCCACGGTATTGGCGCCACTGGTCCGTCCGAATTGGTCCTATTTTGGCATGCCGTGGAGACATAGGCTACGGTCGCAACGCGATAACAAACCGAATACAATGGGAAAAACATGCCGGTGTGAGTGCGGCACTCCATCGCGCGAATTGAGGTGCCGAAGCACCCAACAAACCACAACACTCAAGGAGAGGCTCATGCGAACGATATCGAAATTCGCCGTCGCGGCGGCGATCGGCCTGACGATGGCCCAATTTGCCCCCGCCTCGGCGGAAACGCCAAAACGCGGCGGCACATTGGTCATCGGCGGCGGTGCCGGTGTCCGCCACCTTAATCCGGCCGTGCAGTCCGGCGGCGCCACCGGCGTGCCGGGAACCCAGATCTTCGCCGGCCTGGTGGAATTGGACGACAAGTTCAACGCCATGCCTTATCTGGCGACGAGTTGGGAGGTCGGCGACAACGGCCTGTCCTACACCTTTCATCTGGTCGAGGGCGCGACGTTCCATGACGGCCACCCGATCACCTCTGAGGATGTCGCCTATTCGCTGAACGTGGTGAAAAACAACCACCCCTTCGGCATTGCCATGTTTGCCGCGGTCGACAAAGTCGACACGCCGGACAAGCACACCGCCATCTTCCGGCTGAACAAGCCGCACCCGGCGCTGCTTTCGGCGCTGTCGCCGTTGTTGCTGCCGATCATTCCGAAGCACTATTACGACGACGGCCAAGAGATCAAAACCAGCCCGAAAAACGGCAAGCCCATTGGTTCTGGCCCCTTCAAGCTGAAGGAATGGAAGAAAGGCTCCCACATTCTGCTGGAGCGCAATGAGAATTTCTTCCGCAAGGGCAAACCTTATCTGGACAAGATCATTCAGCGGTTCATGAAGGACACGACGGTCCGGATGCTGGCCTTGGAAAAGGGCGAGATCGACTATTACTCGTTCACCGGCGTGCGCATCCGCGACATTCCGAAAATGCGCGCGGTGCCGCATTTGGTGCTCACGACCAACGGTTACGCGGCATTGGGCCCGGTTGACTATGTCGAGTTCAATCTGCGGCGCAAGCCGGTCAGCGATAAGCGGGTGCGCCAGGCAATCGCCTACGCCGTCGACCTAAACTTCGTCGTCGAGAAGCTGCATGTTGGGGTATCCCATCCGGGCGTTAGCCCGTTCTTCCACGCCAGTCCGTTCCATGCAGACGGCCTCAAGAAATATGATGTCGATCTCGACAAGGCCAAAGCGCTGCTGGACGAAGCCGGCTTCAAGCCAGGCGCCAACGGTATGCGTCTGAAGCTTACGCTCGATTATCCGCCGTTTCAAAAAGACAGCATGGAAACGGTGGCTAAATACATGAAGCCGCAATTGAAGAAGGCCGGCATCGAAATCCAGCTGCGCGGCAGCCCCGACTTTCCGACTTGGGCAAAGCGCATCGCCAGCTGGGACTATGACATGACGTTGAACAATCACTGGAACTATCCGGATCCGGTGATCGGCGTGCACCGCATCTATCTCTGCGGAAACATCAAGAACGTCATCTGGTCGAACACCCAGGGCTATTGCAACAAACGTGTTGACGAGCTGCTGGTTGCCGCAGGCTCGGAGATGGACTTCGAAAAGCGGAAGGGCTACTACAAGGAGTTCCAGCACATCGTCAACGACGAGTTGCCGCTCTATTTCTTGAACGAGCCGCCCTACCTCACGATCTACAACAAGAAAGTGAAAAACGTGCCGCTGTCGGTGTGGGGCGCCATGCAACCCATGGACAAGGTTTGGCTTGATCAGTAATCAGGTTATCCGCCCGCAAGTGATTTGACGCGGGTGTGTCAACATGGGCCCCGCCGGCCGACGCCGGCGGGGCCCAATCTTTTTTCCGATGTCGGCCTGGATCGGTTAGTATGATTCAGATAGTAAAAGCAGATCTACACTGCGACACCATCGCAAGCGAATCACTTGCTCACGGGACCTCCCGGCCACCAGCAAATCGAACGCCGTCACCGTCATTGCCAGTGAAAATCACGGTATTGGCGCTGTTGAATCGGAAAATCCAAGCAAAATAGCGGCGATCGTGGCGATTGGAGCTGAATAATGTTTCATCCGGAATCCAATTCGTGTACACGGGACTGGGATTAACTCTGGAAATAGGATGCAGATATGAGCAAGGCTGCGTTTATCGATCGCGTAGCAAAGAAGGGCAAACTGAGTCGTGCTGAAGCCAAGCGCACGGTTGAGTTAGTGCTTGGTGAAATGGAAGCCGGCCTGAAATCGTCAAAGAAGGAAGGCAAGTACACCATCGGTACGTTCGGTACGTTCTCCGTTACAAAACGCGCGGCCCGCAAGGGACGCAATCCGCGGACGGGCGAGGCGATCCGGATCAAAGCGTCCAAGTCGCTCAAGTTCAAACCGTCTGCCCAGTTGCGCAAGTCCGCCGGCTGCTAATCGCGACCGCCGCGACGACGTTACGAATCCCCGCCGGGTTCGCCCGGCGGGGTTTGTTTGTCAATCGTTAGAAAGTCCTTCGGCTCCGCCTCGGTGTATTTCATGCCGGTGAATTTGTCATTTCGTCATTTCACCGTAGGCGGCAACAAATTCATCAAAATCGAACGGCTCGGTGCGGGCCGCATCGAGCACGAGTTTCTCTTTCGCCGCGACGCCGGCGGCGGCATCGGCGATGCTGCGGGCGTGGTCGTGAGGAATGACCACGGCGCCATGTTGATCGGCGTGAATTAAATCACCGGCCCGAACATTCATGCCGCAAACCGAGACGGCGACGCCGAAGTCTTCCAGATGCACGAACGCATGCGAGGGCACGACTTTGTGCGCCAAGATCTGAAATCCCGGTGCGATATCGTCCAAGTCGCGCATGCTGCCGTCGGTAATCGCTCCGGCACAGCCGAGCGCCTTATGTATGGCGGAATTCACTTCACCCCAAAATGAGCCAAAGCCGGCACGGCCGCCGTCCAAATCCTGTACCACCGATACCGTCGGACCCGGCGTTTCATAGACATAGCGATAATAGTCGAAGCGCTGCTGGCGCATCTCCGCCGCGTTGAGTGACCCGGGGCGGATGCTGCGAATCATCGCCGTCGCGGCGTATCCGACAATCGGCGGCAGGCCGCTATCGACGGCGACGAAGGTCTCTTCGGTGTAGCCGTGACCGCGGCGCTCCGGGCACACGACTTCAAGCGCATTGCAGACGGTGGGCGTATCCAAGGCCCGTAACGCGGCGAGTTCTTCGGCGTCCAGCACTGGGTGAGACATCATCGATTTCGCTCCTCGGTCGGCTTTTCGGTGGCGTCGAGTGTGCCGGTTCAGGCCAGGCGCTGGCAACCCTAACCGGTCTTAATTTCAAGACGCCGGCTTCCGCTCCTTGGCAACGCGTCCTAATGTTCTTCTAACGCGCCACAGTCCAAGACCGAGGAGACGACGTCATGCAGCTAAATCGCGATCAACTGCTCCAAGCCTACCGTCAGATGCGTACGATCCGCGTGTTCGAGGAGCGCATTCACGACGAATTCGCGACCGGGGAAATTCCCGGTTTCGTTCATCTTTACGCCGGCGAAGAGGCTTCGGCGGTCGGCATTGCGCTGAATCTGGATGACCGCGACTACATCGCCTCGACCCACCGCGGGCACGGCCATTGCATCGCCAAAGGCTGTGACGTGAAGGCAATGATGGCGGAACTCTACGGCCGCGCCGACGGGTTATGCGGCGGCAAAGGCGGTTCCATGCATATCGCCGATCTGGATACTGGCATGATGGGCGCCAACGGCATTGTCGGCGGCGGACCGCCACTGATCTGCGGCGCCGCGCTGACCGCCAAGACACTGGGCACCGGCGGCGTTGCCGTCGCCTTCATCGGCGACGGCGCCTCGAACCAAGGCACGACCTTGGAATCTTACAATCTTGCCAAGATTTGGACGTTACCGGCGATCTTCGTGGTCGAGGACAACGGCTACGCTGAATCGACGTCCAGCGCCTACGCCGTTGCCGGCACTCAGACCGCGCGGGCCGCCGGCTTCGGTCTGCCGGCGCGCGAAGTCGATGGCCACGACCTGTTCGCCGTCGACGAAGCCGCCCGCGAAGCGGTCGAGCGGGCCCGCGACGGCGGCGGCCCGAGCTTCCTGCACGTCCGGCTCAATCGCTATTTCGGCCACTTCGAAGGCGACGCCATGACTTATCGCGGCGCCGGCGAGGTCGAACGCCTGCGAGCGGAACGCGACTGCCTCGACTTATTCACGCGACGGGTGACGGAGGCGGGCCTGCTTGGTGCCGAGCAGCTCGATGCGGTCGACAATGAGGTCGCGGCACTGGTGGACGACGCGGTGGCAACCGCCCGGGCAGCGCCCCTGCCCGAGGCCGACGCCTTGGAACGCGACGTCTATGTAACGTATTGAGCAGGAGACAGCCCAATGACCGAGAAATCATACCGTGAAGCCATTAGCGAAGCGCTGTCCGGCGAAATGCGCCGCGACCCAACCGTCATCATCATGGGCGAGGATATCGCCGGTGGCGCCGGCGCACCCGGCGAAGACGACGCCTGGGGCGGCGTGCTGGGCGTCACCAAAGGCCTGGTCGGGGAATTCGGCCGCGAACGCGTGCTCGATACGCCGCTCACCGAAAGCGCCTATATCGGCGCGGCGGCCGGCGCCGCGGCGACCGGCCTCAGACCTGTCGCGGAGCTCATGTTCGTTGACTTCATGGGCGTCTGTTTCGATCAAATCTTCAACCAGGCAGCCAAGTTTCGCTACATGTTCGGCGGCAAGGCGGTCACCCCGATGGTCATCCGCACCATGTACGGCGCCGGCTTTCGGGCGGCGAGCCAGCACAGCCAATGTCTCTATCCGATCTTCACCCACATTCCCGGATTGAAGGTCGCCCTACCGTCATCGCCTTACGAAGCCAAGGGTCTGCTGATCGAGGCCATTCGTGACGATGATCCGGTGGTGTTCTTCGAACACAAAGCGCTTTACGACCAGACCGAGGATGTCCCCGACGAGGCCTATACCATCCCCTTCGGCGAAGCCAATCTGACCCGCGAGGGCGACGACGTGACCATCGTCGCGTTCGGCCGCATGGTTCAGTTCGCCAATCAAGCCGCAGACGCGGTGGCCGGAGAAGGCATTAGCTGCACCGTGATCGATCCGCGCACCACCTCGCCGTTTGACTGGGAGACCGTCCTCGATTGCGTCGAGGAAACCGGCCGCCTGGTCGTCGTCGATGAGGCCAGTCCCCGTTGCGGCATGGCAACCGATGTTGCCGGAAGGGTCGCGCAAGAAGCCTTCGATAGCTTGAAAGCGCCGATCAAACTGGTAACGCCGCCGCACACGCCGGTCCCGTTCGCCCCCAACCTGGAAGACCTCTATATCCCGAACCCGGATCAGGTCGCCGATGCGGTCCGCGCGGTGGCCAAGGTATGACCGGCGCCATCCAACCATTGACCATGCCGAAATGGGGCTTGGCGATGACCGAAGGCATGGTCACCGAATGGCTTGCGGAAACGGGCGAGACGGTCGCCGCCGGGGCGGACCTAGTAGAGATCGAAACCACCAAGATCACCAACGTCTACGAGGCGCCGTTCTCGGCGACGTTGCGCCGTGTCGTCGCCCGGCCGGACGACGTCGTCCCCGTCGGCGGTCTGCTCGCGGTATTCGCCGAACCGGAGGTGAGCGACGCCGACATCGATGCCTTTGTCGACGCATTCAGCGAAATCTTCGAGGCGGAACAGGAGGCCGAAGCAGCGTCAGAACCGACATCGGTCACGATCACCGTCGCCGGCTCGGCTTTACGGTATCTTGCGATAGACGGGGATCCGGCGGCACCGCCGCTGGTTCTTATTCACGGTTTCGGCGGTGACCTGATGACTTGGATGTTCAATCAACAGCCGTTGGCCGCTGGTCGAACGGTCATTGCCCTCGACTTGCCGGGCCATGGCGGTTCGACCAAATCGATCGGTAGCGGCGACGTTGATACGTTCGCCGATCTGATAGTCGCCTTTCTTGATGCCATTGCCGTCGCCGAAGCCGATCTTGGCGGCCACTCCTTGGGCGGCGCCATCGCGCTTCGCATCGCCGCCCGCTACCCGGACCGGGTACGCCGGCTCATTTTGCTGGCGTCGGCCGGTCTCGGCGCTGAAATCAATGGCGATTTTCTCGACGGTCTGATCAACGGCAGCCGGCGCAAGGAAATGAAAGCCGTGCTGTCGGAATTGGTCGCCGATCCGAGCCTGATCACCCGCGACATGATCGAACAAATGATGCGGTTCAAGCGCCTGGACGGCGTAGTCGATGCCATGAAGACGATCGCCGCAGCCTGTTTCGACGGCGACCGGCAATTGCCGGCGACACGGACCGGTGCCGGCGACCTGCCGCACCCGGTTCTCGCCATTTGGGGCGACGGGGACCGGATTCTGCCGGCGTCGCATTTGTCGGCCTTAGGCGCTACGACCGACAGCCACAGACTCGCCGACACCGGTCATTTGCCGCACATGGAGAAAGCTGCGGCCGTGAACACCTTGATCGACGCGTTTCTGCAACGACAGTGAAAGCAGTGAATATTTGTTGCTCCACGTAAATAGTTGAAGGATGCTAGAGTGGCGTTTGTGTAGACAGGAAAGCGGAAATTATGGGGACGATGATTATCATCGTTGGTTATTGGGTCCTCTTTCTAGCGGCCTGGGTTACGGTACTTATGATCCGAGGGCTTTTCTTTAGCTCCCGCCGGCCGAACAGCGGCCTGGTTTATCTCGCCATTCCATTGTGGTTGGTTGGACTGGTCATGGTTGGGCTTTTCAACTAATACGCCGCTTGCCAAGTGACGGAGCACGCACATGTCGCCGGACATCAGCCTCGACGATATCAAGGCGGCCGCAGCCACATTGGGCGATACCGTCGTGCGGACGCCGTTGGTGCCGTCGCAGCCGATGTCAGGCACCGCCGGCTGTTCGCTGAGGCTAAAGCTCGAAAATCTTCAGAACACGGGCTCCTTCAAGGTGCGTGGCGCCGGGGCCAAGCTCGCCAGTCTTGGTGTCGACGCGACCAAGGCCGGCATCGTCGCGGCGTCGGCCGGCAATCACGCCCAAGGCTGCGCTTACCATGCCCGGCGCCTGGGCATTCCAGCGACCATCGTCATGCCGACGGACACCCCGTTCAGCAAGATCGAACGGTCCCGCGCCTTGGGCGCCACGGTGGTTTTGCAAGGCGACAGCGTGGACACCGCGGCCGGCGTCGCCCTGGCAATGGCCGAGCGCGACAACCTCGCCTTCATTCATCCATATGACGATCCTGATATCATCGCCGGTCAAGGCACGATTGGCCTGGAATTGATCGAGGAATGGCCGGACCTCGACACCATTATCGTGCCGATCGGCGGCGGCGGACTGATCGCCGGCATCGCGATCGCGGTCAAGACACTGAAGCCGGCCGCCCGGATCATCGGCGTGGAAGCGGCTCTGTTCCCCTCCATGAGCGACACCTTGCAGGGCAGGCCGCCGACATCGGGCGGCACCACGATCGCCGACGGCATCGCCGTCAAGGAACCCGGCCGGATCACCCGCGCTATCATCCAAGAGTTAGTCGACGATGTGGTGACCGTCGACGAGCCCGCCCTTGAATACGCCGTAGCTCGTCTTGCTGAGACCCAAAAGGTCGTCGCCGAAGGCGCCGGTGCCGCGGCATTGGCCGCGGTGTTGTCCGAGCCCGGCCGCTTTGTCGACGGCCGCGTCGTCGCCATCGTCTCCGGCGGCAACATCGACTGCCGCCTGTTGGCTGAATTGCTCAATCGATCGCTGGTTCGCGACGGCCGGCTTGTCCGTTTGCGCATCGGGCTCGTCGACCGACCCGGCATGCTTGGCCAGATCGCCGACATCATCGGCGCCGAGGGCGGTAACATCATCGAAATCAATCATCAACGCCTGTTCTACGACGTGCCGGCGCGGCAAGCCGAAATCGACGCCATTATCGAAACCCGGAACGTCGACCATGTGCGCGATATCGTTGCCGCCTTAATCGAAAACGGTCACACAACGCGCGTGCTCAGCAGCCGCTCCAGCGACAATACGTCCGCATGATAGACAGAACGGCAAAATCCCATCATCTTTGACACTTGTTGGGCACAATTGGCCAAACAGGACCGATCAATGCGGTCATCGTACAGTGTTGTCGAGTACCGATCCGACCACAGAAGCGGCGTATTAGAACTGGCGCGGCATATCTGGTCTTCCGACCTTGACCGCAATGGCGCCTATTTCGACTGGAAATATCGGGATAATCCAAATCTCGGGCCGGAAGGCGGGATCGTTTTCGTTGTGATGCATGACGGCAACGTCGTCGGCATGCGTGGGCTGCACCCGGTGCGGCTGGAGGCCGATGGCACGGCCGAGTTGACGGCGCTCTGTTGGGGCGATGCGATCATCGATCCAAGACACCGGGGCAAGGGCCTGCTTACGCCGCTCACCGACGCGCTATTGGCAAGGGCGTCGGAGGCGGGCTACCGCTACATCTTTGGCGTCAGCAACAACCGGGCGACTTTTTTCCACTTGATGAAGCTGGGCTGGAAGCCGGCCGTTCCCTATCGGCTCCTGCATCGCTACACCGGCGGCAAGAACGTGCTCATCCGAAGCATTCAGCGTGCGCGGCGTATGCCGATTTTATCCGATTTGGCCGACGCCATGCAGCACGGTGCCCTTGCTAAGCGCGTCGCTAAATTTGCCGACCAGTCCGATCTCTTAGCCAGTCTGGACGATAACGACGCCCGGAAATCCGAATCCGTCGCCGTCGCCTCAAGCCCGAAGCCGGACGCGATGGCAGATCTTATACGCCGGCTCGGCGGCGACGGCAGAATCCGATTGGTCAGAGACACCGACACTATGAGCTGGCGCTTTGCCAATCCGAACGCCGAGTACAGGTTTTTGTTTTGTGGCGAACCGGAACTCAAGGGCTATTTGGTGGTCCAAGCCAGACGCTATGACAATTTTGGCATCGCCAATTTGGTCGACTGGGAAGCCGAAACGAACGACGTTCGGCGTGCGCTTCTCAGCACGCTTCTGAAATTCGGGCACTTCCATTCACTGGCACTATGGTCCGCCGGCCTGCCGGACGAGACTATGGATTTGTTATGGAAAGAGGGATTCAGGCCGAAAGAGCCGCCGCCGGCGGACGGCGCCTACCGGCAGGGCCTGATCATCGGCAGTCTCGGAGCCCAAAAAGACGAAGAAGGCTGGTCCATGGGCCGGCGCGACCTGTTGCTGCCGGAAAATTGGGACTTGCGAATGATCTTTTCCGACAGTTTCTAAAGCAAGCAGGTCGACAAATCGTCGAAAATCATGTCAATCGGTTTGCGTCACGATGTTCGCTGACACCCGTTGTTTCTGAAAGTTTGGCAAATGCCGGAACACATCAAAGGCCTCGCGTTGACCGCGGCCGGCGTCTTGGTCATCACCCCGGACAGCTTGCTGGTCCGCCTGATCAGCGCCGATCAATGGACGCTCATATTCTGGCGCGGCGTATTAACCGGATTGGCGCTGCTGGCTTACCTCGGCATCCGGGAACGACGGCGCCTGGTGCCGGCGATCCAAGCCATCGGCACTGATGGCATCATGGTCGCCGTCCTGTTCGCCGGCAGCACCATCTTCTTCGTCCTGTCGCTGACCCATACGCGGGTCGCCAATACATTGATAGTGCTGGCAGCGATCCCGTTGTTTGCGGCGCTGCTCGGCCGGATTTTTCTCGGCGAAGCTGTTGAACGCCGTACTTGGGCCGCCATCGCCGCCGCCTTGGTCGGCCTGTCGCTGATCCTGTTCGACGATTTGGGCAGCAGCTCACTGATCGGCGATCTGTCAGCCTTTGCGACCGCTTTCTGCGTCGCCGGATCCTTTGTTGCGATCCGCCGGCGACCCGATGTGAATATGATCCCTGCCATGGCACTCAGCGGCGGCATGATCGCGCTTGTCGCGCTGCCGCTGGCACCGACACTGGTGCTTCGTGGCACCGACGTACCGGCGACGTTGGCCCTTGGGTTGGTCGTACTGCCATTGGCTATGGCGTTATTGGCGCAAGGTCCGAGGTACCTGCCGGTCGCGGAAGTGAGCCTGATCATGCTGCTGGAAACCGTCCTTGGGCCTTATTGGGTGTGGCTGGTGATCGGCGAACGGCCGAGCACTCTCGCCTTCTTGGGCGGCGCCATCGTGTTGTCGACGTTGGCCGCCCATGCCTTGGCCGGGCTGCGTCGAACACCCGGCTTGCAAGCGACAGGACCGACGCCATGAAACCGATCGCCATCGCCGAAGCCGCCGAACGGATTGCCGCCGACCGTATAGGTCGACGCCAGGTTCGCGCCTTGCCGCCGGAATGCCGGCCGGCAAACGAGGCCGATGCCTACCGGATCCAGCAGGCCGCGCACGATTTGATGACAGATCGCGGACAGGGTCCCGTCACCGGCCACAAAATCGGCTGCACGACGGCCGTGATGCAGCGCTTTCTCGATATTGCGCAGCCGGCCGCCGGCGGCATCTTTGCGCCGACCTGCTATCGGCAGAGCGGGACTTTCACCGCCGCCAACCATCACCGGCTGGGTGTGGAATGCGAAATCGCTGTAACCTTGGCTCGCGACCTTGGCCCCGGCGACGGCCCGTTCACGGCGTCCGGATTGGCCGATGCGGTGGCCAACGCGATGGCCGCCATCGAGCTGGTCGACGACCGCTATGACGATTATGCGACGCTCGGTGCTCCGACCTTGATCGCCGATGATTTCTTCAACGCCGGCGCCGTGCTCGGCGAGCCAATCCCGGCCACGGCGATCGGCGATTTGGCAAGCGTCCAAGGCGTGATGCGCATCAATGGCGAGGACGTCGGCACCGGCACCGGAGCCGACATCATGGGTCAACCGTTGGCTGCCCTGGCGTGGCTCGCCACCTTCCGCGCCGGCCTCGGGCTCGGCCTCCGGGCCGGCGAGTACATCCTGCTTGGCAGCTTGGTCGAAACCCGTTGGGTGTCGCCCGGAGACCGGATCGATATTGCCGTCTCCGGGTTGGGAACCGCGCAGGCAATCATCGCTTGATGGGCGCGGATAAGATATGATCGCCGCCAGCATGAATTAAGGACTCAAACGATGAACGAAGCCAGCCGCCCGAGCCAATCCCCAGCAACCGAAAAAGCCGCCGTAGGCGTGTGGTCGCCGGCGCTGACGCCATTCGACGACGATCTCAACCCCGATGCCACCCGGTTTCTGAGCCATGCACGGTGGCTCTTGGACAACGGCTGTCATGGCCTGGCGGTGTTCGGCACGACCAGCGAGGCGACCTCGCTTACCGCCCAGGAACGCAAGCAATTGCTGGAAGTTCTGTTAGCGGATGGCGTCGACCCGGCGCGCTTGATGGTCGGCACCGGCTGTTGCGCCTTTCCCGACTCCGTCGACTTGACCCGGCATGCGCTCGCTAACGGCTGCAACAAGGTGCTGATGCTGCCGCCGTTTTATTACAAGGGTGTCTCCGACCAAGGCCTGATCGACAGCTATTCACGCATCATCGAGCAGGTCGGCGACGCCAATTTGCGCATATTTTTCTATCACTTCCCAGCGCTGTCCGGTGTGCCGATAACGGCCGGCGTGATCGAAACCTTGGCGGCCGCCTATCCGGGAATCATTGCCGGCCTCAAAGACAGTGGTGGCGATGCCGATCATACCGCCGATCTCATCGGCCGGTTTCCGGACTTGGCAATTTTTCCGGGCGCGGAGACCAATCTGCATGCCATGCTGGAACTGGGCGGTGCCGGCTGCATCACTGCCTCCGCCAACGTCAACGCAAGCGCCATTCGCGCCTTGTGGGAATCCTGGCAGGCCCAGGACGGCGAAGCCGAACAACGCCAAGAACACGTTCGCGCCATCCGCAAAACCATTGAAACCGAGGCCATGGTGCCGGCGCTGAAAGCCGTTGCCGCGCATTATCGCGACGACGACGCCTGGGCACGGGTTCGGCCGCCGCTGGTCAGCCTGGCGCCTGATGCGGCAACCGGTTTAGTCGCCAAATTGGCAAACAACGGGTTCGAATTTCCGGACGGCGCGGACCGCTAGTCGGCGACCAACGACTGCAGCTTGGCGACGACTTGACGGCCGAGTTCGCCGCCATCGCCTTTGATGTTCTGGTCGACAACCACCACCATCGCACTCAGATGGTGGCGGATGATGTCGCCATCGCCGTCACCTGGATCACCCAGGTTGCGTAGAAAATTGCACAGCGAATGGGCAATTTCCGTCAGCATTTGATAACCGAAGGACGAGCCTTGGCCCTTGACGTTGTGGGCAATGGTGAAAATCGATTCCACGGTGGCCAGCCGTGAACCCGGGTCGGCGATGAAACGATCCAAATGGCCGCCGAGCTCGTCCAGGTCCTTGTGGACCAGCGCCTCATATTGCTCGGCAAGGGCCACAAGCTTGGCCTCGGCGTCGGCGATACGCGCCGCCATCTCGTCTGAGACATCGGCCATCTCGGCGGCGGAATCCGTTGCAGACAACGGTTCCTTTTCCGCCTCGTGAGAACCCATTGGACTATCCCTACACTGCTTGCTCTGGTCGTTTGGTAAACTAAAAAACTACCCTTAACAAAAGCACAACAGGCGTGACGTTAGCTGCTACAGATCACTGAATCCCTTGCCCTCGGCGGCCAATTTGACAATCAGATCCGCCGGCTTCCAAACGTCGCCGTGCTGGGCCTGGAACTCTTGCAACCGCGCCAGAACCCGGTCCAATCCCATCAAATCGGCATAGAACATCGGACCGCCCTGATAGACCGGCCAGCCGTAACCATAGACCCAGATCACGTCGACGTCGCTGGCCCGAATGGCCTTGCCTTCTTCTAGGATCTTGGCGCCTTCATTGATCATCGGCAACAGGCAGCGGTCAAGGATCTCTTCGTCGCTGATCTGCCGCCGTTCGATGCCCATTTTCTTCGATTCCTCGAGGATGATTTCCTCGACGATGGGATCGGGAATGGCGGCGCGACTGCCGGCTTCATATTTGTAGTAGCCGGCCGAGGTTTTCTGGCCGAAACGATCCATTTCGCACAGGCGATCGGCGACCGGCGAGGTGGTGCCGCGCATTTTGCGGATGCGCCAACCAACGTCGAGCCCGGCCAAGTCGCTCATGGCGAATGGCCCCATAGGAAAGCCGAAATCGAACAAAACCTTGTCGACTTGCTGCGGCAAGGCACCCTCATACATTAAGGCCTCGGCTTCACGGGCTCGCTGGTGCAGCATGCGATTGCCGACAAAACCGTAGCAAACACCGACCAAGACCGGCACCTTGGCGATCCGCTTGCCAAGGTTCATCGAGGTTGCGATGACGGTTTTGGAGGTCTTTTCGCCGCGCACCTCTTCCAGCAGCCGCATCACATTGGCCGGGCTGAAGAAATGCAGTCCGATGACGCTTTCGGGTCGGTTCGTGGCGCTGGCAATCTCATCGACATCCAACGTCGAGGTATTGGTCGCCAGAATCGCGCCGGCCTTGCAAACCTGATCGAGCTGGGCGAAGACCTGCTTCTTCAAGTCCATGTCCTCGAACACCGCCTCGATGACAATATCGGCGTCGGCGGCATCGCTGAGCGCCAATCCCTGACCGATCAGCGCTATACGCTCTTCCACCTGTTGCTGGGTAATTCTGCCTTTCGAGGCCGTGTTCTCATAGTTTTTGCGGATGATGGCGATGCCGCGGTCGAGCGATTCCTGGTCGCGCTCGATCAACGTCACGGGAATTCCGGCGTTCAGGAAGTTCATGGCTATGCCGCCACCCATCGTCCCGGCACCGAGAACGGCGGCGGAGTTGATGTCGATGGTCGGGGTGTCGCGCGGTACGTCGGGGATCTTCGCCGCTTCGCGCTCGGCAAAGAAAATATAGCGCTGCGCCTTCGACTGATCGCCGGTCATCAGCGCCGTGAACAATTCGCGTTCGCGTTTGATGCCGTCGTCGAAGGGCAAATTGACCGCCGCCTCGATGCATTGAATGCAGCTTTCCGGTGCCTCGAAACCGCGGGTCTTGCGGGCCACGGACTTGCGAAAATTCTCAAACACCTCCGGCTTGCCGCGCACGGCATCGATCTTGTCGGTCAAATCACGGATTTTCTTAAGCGGCCGACCTTCGGCAACCACTTGCTCGGCAAAGGCGACGGCGCCGTCGGTCAGGTCACCGTCGACCAGCTGATCGGCCAAGCCGACGGACAGCGCCTCTTTGCCGCCGACCGGGTTGCCACCAACAATCATGTCCAGTGCCTTCTCGACGCCGACCAGGCGCGGCAACCGCTGGGTGCCGCCGGCACCCGGCAACAGGCCGAGTTTGACTTCCGGCAATCCGAATCGCGCCGACGCCAGGCCGACCCGGTAATGACAGGCAAGCGTCACTTCCAAGCCGCCGCCCAGGGCCGTGCCGTGTATCGCCGCGACCACCGGCTTGTCACTGTTTTCCATCAGGTCGAGCACTTCCATCAGGCCCGGGTCCTGCATCGGTTTGCCAAACTCGGTGATGTCGGCGCCGGCAATAAAAGTGCGACCGGCACAGACGATCACGATCGCCTTGACCGCGTCGTCGGCGATCGCCGCCTTGACACCGTCGCGCAGGCCAAGGCGTACACCGTGGCTCAAGGCGTTGACCGGCGGATTATCGACGGTCAGCACGGCGACGGCACCGCGCTTGTCCAAATCGACCTTGTCTGTGATTGCTGTCATTTCATAAACCTCCCAAAAAGTACTGAAATCGGATCGAAAAATTCTGTCGCTATGCCTAGACCACGATAACGTCGGCCGGCGGCGTCTCCGCATAGAGCCGTTCTACCAGATCGGCTCGGTTGGCCAATACCGCCCGCTGATTGACGTATTGTTTATCGGTCACCTCGTTGGCATCGATCGATGGCGGCTTGGCCATCAACAGAGCCCGGCGGACGCGCATGCTGCCGCCGCCATGGCTGGCGTTGTAGCGCCGAAGCCGGTCGCGAATTGCGTCGCGAACGGTCGTTTCGACGAGTACTGCTTGAAGCGGCGCGTCGGCGGGCAAATCTGGGCACATGGACCGGCAAGCCGCGGCAATCGGCCACAGCAGGAGCCCGAGATAATCACGGTTTTCACCGGTCACGACGGCGTCCTGTATCAACGGCGACAACGCCCCCAAGGTCGAGATGCGCACCGTACCGGTCTGGACCCAGGTGCCCGACGTCAGCTTGAATTCTTCGGCGACCCGGCCGGCAAAGGCAAGGCCTTGTAGTGGATCTGTATCGTCGGCCCAGCGCGCCGCGTCGCCGGTGCGAAAAAAACCGTCCTCGTCGAACACGGCGGCGGTCTTCTCCGGTTCTCGGAAATAGCCGGGCATGACGTGATCGCCCTTAATGCGAACTTCGTACTTGTCGCCGACCGGGACCAATTTCAGGATCGTCCCCGGCAACGGCAGCCCGATTAACCCCATGCGTTCGGTGGCCCAAGAGACCGACATGTTGACCGAACTGGTTTCCGTCATGCCGTAGCCGGAACCGAAAGGAATGCGCATGCCGATGGTCTCAATGGCGAGTTTTTGGAACCGATCGTAAGTCGCTTGCGGCATCGCCGCGCCGCCATACAACAGCGAGCGGAGATTGCGGAAGAACGTCTGCCGCAGATCGCCGTCCTGCTCCAGTGCATCGGCCAGCATGGCCAGCGCCGCCGGCACCGAACTGAAGCGGGTCGGCGAAATTTCGCGGAGATTGTCGATGGTGGCTTCGAAGCGTCCGGCAACCGGCCGGCCGGCATCGATGTAGAGCGTCGAGCCCGACCGCACCACGCTGTTGAGCACGGCATTGCCGCCGAACGTGTGATGCCATGGCAGCCAGTCCAACAGCACCGATGGATTGTCCGGGTCGATCGGTTCGGCGACCGCGCGGACCATTTCCAGTGCCGAGCACAGCATGCCGTGGTTATTAATCACGCCCTTCGGCATGCCCGTCGACCCGGACGTGAACATGATCTTGGCAACCGTCTCCGGTCGAATGCGGGCGACGCGATCAGCAAGTGCTGGATCGGGCGTCATCGCCAACAGTGTCTCGAAGGACACGGTGTGTGGACAATCGGGCAGATTTTCGACGGCAATAACTGTCGTTTCGGCCAAATCCAACGCCGCCAGGGCGGCCGCGAACGGCGCACCGTCGTCGACGAATATCGCGCCGGGCTGGATCAGCTCGAAAATGTGCCGGAGCTTGGCAAAGTCCTTGCTCATCAACGCGTAGGCGGGCGAGACCGGTACGACGACGGTCTCCGCCCCCATCGCGCCGAAAGTCATCGCGGCATGCTCAAGACCATTGCCGCTCAAGATCAAGAGCGGCCGGTCTGGCCCGAAGCCTTGGCTGATGAACCACTGCGCGACCGCGTCGGCCTGGCGCAATACATCGCCATAGGACAGCGCGCACCAATCGCCGGCGCCATCGCGCTTGGCCAGAAACGTCCGATCGGGATGGGCGGCGGCGGTGCGGCGCAAATACAAGCATAAATTCGGTTCCGGCGTCTCCACCGGCGTGTTCGAACGAACGAAGACCACACCCGTTTCGTCCCGGTCGATCGTGACATCGGGCGCCGGGCGATTAAGTGCCAAATAGGGCGGCAGCGCGTCCGCTTTGTCGGTGACGATTTGGTCCATCTCAAAACGCCTCCGCCGGCGCCGCCATCAAGGCCTTTGCGCCGGCGGCTATTTTTGTTTTCAATGCCCCGGTTTCCGGCATCATGCGTTGCATCCAATAGTCGGCCGACAGCAGTTTCATTTCATAGAACGAACGGCCTCGCTCGCCATCTCCCGCGGCCAGCTTGGCTGATGCCGTCCTCGCCATTTGACACCACATATAGCCGAACACGACGATTGCCAAGAGCCGCAGGTAATCGGTCGAGCCTGCACCGGCGTTGTCGCGGTCTCCGGGACCGTTCTGCGCCAACCAGACGGTCGCCGCCATTAAGTCTGAAAGACCCTCGGCCAGCGCGTCGACGTAGGGCGCCAGGGTCTCGCTATCCTTGTTGTCATCGATGAGTCCGTTGATCAAAGCGAACAGGTGGCGCGCCGACTGGCCGCCATTGGCTGGCAGCCGCCGCCCTACCACGTCGAGCGCCTGGACTCCGTTGGCGCCTTCATAGAGTTGCAGGATGCGGGCGTCACGGACGAACTGTTCCATGCCATGATCTTTGATATAGCCATGGCCGCCGAAGCATTGCAGCGCCTGGTTGACGCAGTCGAAGCCCATGTCGGTGAAGAAGGCCTTGATCATCGGCGTCAGCAGCATGGCGAACTCGCGTGCTTGTTGGCGCTCTTCAGCGTCCGCCACGCGATTGCTTTTGGCCATTTCCATAGACACGAACAGGGCGAGCGCCCGCGCACCTTCGGTGAAACTCCGAATATGCATCAGCATGCGCCGCACATCGGCGTGCACGATAATCGGATCGGCCGGCAGCTCCGGGTGTTTGGCACCATTGAGCGCCCGGCCCGCCAGGCGTTCGCGGGCATAGGCCGCGGCATTCTGGTAGGCGACTTCCGACAGCGCCATGCCTTGCAAGCCGACACCGAGACGGGCGGCATTCATCATCGCGAACATCCCGGCCATGCCGCCGGCAGAGCCTTGGCCGCCGCCGGTTTTGGCGGCGCGCTCGCCACCGATCCGATAGCCGACCGCGTCCTCGTAGTGCAGCACCGCCGTCGCCGAGCCGCGGATGCCCATCTTGTTCTCGATGGAACCGCAGGTCACCCTATTGCGCGCGCCCAAGCTGCCGTCGTCGTTGACCAGATACTTCGGCACCAAGAACAAATTGACTTGGCCGAGCCCCTCGCCTTCGCCCGGAATTTTCGCCAACACCATATGAATGATGTTTTCGCCCAAGTCATGCTCGCCGGCGGTGATGAAAATCTTGGTTCCGGTGACGCTATAGCTGCCGTCAGCCTGCTCCACCGCTTGAGTTCGCATCAGTCTAAGATCGGTACCGCAATGGGGCTCGGTCAAGTTCATTGTGCCGGTCCAGCGGCCGGCGACCATCGGCGGCAGGTAGCGCGCCTTCATCTCCGGGCCGGCGAAGCCTCGGATCGCACCCATGGCGGCCGACGACAGGCCAAAATAAGTCGACAGCGCATGATTGGCCGACACGGTCATTTCGGTCATGGCGAGGCCGAGCACTGAAGGCAGGCCCTGGCCGCCCCATTCGGGGTCGAAACCGAGCACATGCCAGCCGCCCTCGACATAAAGGTCGTAGGCTTGCTTGAAGCCGTCGGGCACCCGAACCTCGCCGTTGTCCCAATGGCAACCTTCTGCGTCGCCGGATTGGTTGAGCGGCTGCAGCACGTCCTCGCAAATGCGGGCGCCACCGTCGAGAACCGCATCGATGACGTCGCGCTCGAGGCCCGGCATGCCGCGCAAATCGGCCTGATTTTCGATATCCAGGAGTTCGAACAACAAAAACCGAATATCGTCCAGCGGCGCTTTGTAAAGCGGCATCGTTCGTTGGTCCTCGCCTTATCGGCTTAGGGTCTGTCGTTCGGCGGCAGCCGTCGCATCAATAGAGCGGCAACACAGGCCGCGGCGGCGAAGCCCCACGCCAGTACCATATAGGCATCCTGAAAGGCCAGCATGTTGGCCTTGGCGGCAACAGTTTGCGCCAGGAACCGCATCGTCACCCGGGTCGCGTCGATCGCCACCACGCCGTCGCGCGCCAGCAACTCGTGCAAATGCCGGAGTAGATCCTGCGTCACTTGATTGTCTGAGGTTTGATAGGCCTTGAACGTCGCACCATGGCTTTGCGTGCGGATCTCGAGAAACACCGCGATGACATTAACGCCCAACGCGCCGCCAAACATGCGGACAAAATTCAGCGCGCCGGCCCCGTAGGGCAATATCTCCGGCCGCAAATTGACCATGGCGCCGGTATTGAGCGAAGGCGTGATCAGGCCGAGTCCGACGCGCCCGACAGTCGCCCAAATCGCCAGGAACGCGAAGGAGGAATTTACCGTCGAGTCGGTCAGTATCAGCGACGAGAATCCAAACATCAGCAAGCCGACGGTCATCGGATAACCCGACGGTATCTTGCCCGCCATGCGCCCGGCGATCGGAAACACCACGGCCACCAGTAAGCCGGCGATCAACAGCAACAATCCGGCCTTCGTCGCAGTGAAACCCTGCACCGTCTGCACAAAGATCGGCATCAAGTAGATCGAGCCGAACATTCCAGCACCGAACATGAAACCAACCAGCGCCGAAATGGCAAATGTCCGGTCGGAAAACACCCGAACGCCGACCAGCGGCGATTTCGAGTAAGTTTCCAGCAACAGAAACGCCAGCGACGACGCGAAGGCAAAAAGCAACAGGCCGACCACAAATGGCGACAGCCAGCCCTCGCGCTGGCCGTTCGATATGCCGGTCAGCAAGGTGGCTACGGCTGAGCAAATCAGGATGAAATTTAGCCAATTGAATTTCACGCGTTCGAGAGTGTCATCGCGCCCCGGCAAATACCGCGCACCCAGCATCGTTGCCACCACGGTGAACGGCAGGGCAAAGGTAAACACATAGCGCCATTCCGCGTTGTCGATGATGAAACCGCCGATGGTCGGCCCGATCGCCGGCCCCATGACCACGCCCATACTGAAGATACCCATCGCCTTGCCGCGCTCTTCGGGTGGAAAAGCCGGGTAGATCACGGTCATCGCGAGCGGTTGCAGAAGACCGGCACATGCACCTTGAACGATGCGGGACATCACCACCAGGTTGAAATCGGCCGCCGTTTGGCCGACGATGGAGGCACCCGAAAACACTACCATCGCCATGACGAACGTGTTGCGTACACCGAGATTTCGCACAAACCACGCGTTCAGCAGCATGGTGCAGGTCATCGCTGCTAGAAAACCCGTGGACATCCAATGGGCGCGATCCTGGCCGATGCCAAAGGTGCCCATGATGTCGGGTATCGCCACATTGATCATGGTCGACGACAGGATCGTCGACATCATGCCAAGCATGACGGTCAGCGTGACTGACCACTTGCCGGCACGAAATTCAGGAGTGGTTGGGGCGGATTCAGTCGCCGTCGACATCGATGTAGACCTCAACCATCATGCCCGGGCGCAACAGACCTTGTTGCTGTTCGATGGCGACACGAACGGGCAGGCGTTGGGTCACTTTGGTAAAGTTTCCGCTCGGATTGGAGCTCGGCAACAGGGAAAACTGGCTCGTTGTCGCGTGGCCAATGCGTTCGATCCGGCCTTCGAATTCGCGATCCGGATAGGCGTCGACAACGACGTCGACACGCTGGCCGACCGCCAAATGGCGAACCTCTGTCTCGCGTATGTTGGCCTCGATCCAGATGTCATCCGGATCATGAACCATGGCGATGCGTTGACCGGGTATCACATACTCCCCGACCGTGACGAATGTCTGCGACACAATGCCGTTGACCGGGCTGACCACCGCACGATCGCGTAGATCGAGTTCCTGGCGGCTGGTACGCGCCTCGATTTCCGCCCGCCGGTGATCGAGTTTAGCAAGCCCGCGGCGCAGCACGAGCAGTTGTTGGCGCTCTGATTTGGCATCCGCGACCAACGCCTCGGCAGTGGCGACCTGCGTCTGGGCGCGCAGCATTTCCTGCTGCCGGTGGAGATATGCCGCCCTGTTTCGGTCGAGCTCTTTGACCGCGATGACACCGCGCTTTGCCAGAATCTCTGTGCGCGAAAATTCCACTTTAGCGAAAGCGAAATCGGCCCGCATGGCTTCCAGCAGTTCCTTGGCCGCGGCCAATTTTACGCGCTCGCTAGCCTGCCGACTGCGCGTACTCTCGTCGACCATGGCGATTTCCGCCTGCAGCCGCTCGCGCTCGGCCACCAGTCCATTGCTTTCGGCGATCAGCGCCGCGTGCCGGAGCTGCGAATCACGGCCGTCGATGGTCGCCAACATGTCCGACTTTGCGACTTTCAAACCGGAAGTCGCCGGCATTTCGACGACCCATCCGGCGACCCTGCTGCTGACGGAAATGACATCGGAATGAATGCGGGCATCGGTTTCGTGTACGTAGATCAGCGTCGACCGCATCCAGTCGGCCGCCCAAATACCGACACCGAGGACCAACACCGCAATGGCGGTGACGCGGCCGTATTTGAACAACCGCCGGCGGCGGTCGCCGGATTGCTGGGTTGGTTCGGCTAACGTATCTTTTTTGAGCGACTGGAAGTTCATGACCGAGCGGTCCCCTGCCCGTCACCGCCCTTAGCGCTCGGCGGTGGGCAGTTCGACGACAGGTCCATGTTCGACAAGACCCGGTCAAACACGATCACCGCCGCTTCCAAGTCGGCGGCAGGCACCCCAGCCAACATCTCGAACCTGAGTTCGTGCAGTTCGATTTCGGCTTCGGCCATGAAGGTATGAGCGCGGTCGGTCAAATGGACCGTTTTGAAGCGCCGATCCTTGGAATCCTCGCGCCGCTCGACCAAATCCTGTGCCACCAAACGATCCAAAACGCCAACCATGGCCGGGCCTTCAATGCCAACCGCTCCGGCCAAATCGCGCTGCACCAAGCCGTCGCCTTCGGTCAGCATGTGGCGCAAGGCGTTCCACTGCACAAAACTGACGCCCATGCGCTTCAACCGGCGATCCATGCGCATACGCCAATGGCGACCAAGCAGAGCGATGCGTTCGGCGAAGGCGTCGTAGAGCTGCGATGAGGGTTCGGCAACAATTTGATCCATTACCTACTCATATCGTGAGCTAGTTGGAACTGAAATAGTTTCATAGTGTAATTAATATAGTCGTAATCCATCGGCTCGACAATACCGCCGGGGCGATGGCATTCTGCGGACCGGGAAACAGCAAACAATAATGTCATTTCAGGCAACCGTTCATGCAAGATTTGTCGGCACTGACCGTTGGCGCCAGCGGCTACGTTGGTGGCTATTTACTCGAAATGGCGCTCAGCCACGGCGCATTTGCCTCCGTAACCGCGCTGGTGCGCCGTCCATTGACGACCAGCCACCCAATGCTGAAGCAACGGATCGTCGATTTCGAGCAAATCGCCGAGGAAACGCTCGACGAACCAATCACCGACTTCTTCTGTTGCCTGGGCACGACACGGCGCACAGCCGGCTCCAGAGAGGCCTTTCGCCGAGTCGATTTCGATTATGTTTTGGAATCGGCCTCTTGCGCACAACGCGCCGGTGCCGAGGGCTGTTTCGTTGTCTCCTCGGTCGGCGCCAATCCAGGCGCATCGAATTTCTACTTGCGCGTCAAAGGCGAGATGGAGCACGCGCTCGGCCGGTTGAATTTTCGATCTCTGCATATTTTCCGGCCCGGCCTGCTCAGTGGCAATCGAGCTGAGCGCCGGCCGGCCGAAAGAGCCGCACAGGTGGCGATGCCGTTCGTGCAGCCTTTTCTTGTCGGCGGATTGCGCCGCTACCGCTCCATATCAGCGGAAATCGTCGCCGCCGCGATGATCGGCGCCGCGTTGACCGACAGCCGCGGTCGCCACATCCACCACAATGAAGACATGTATGAATTGACGGCGAATTTCTGAGTTCTGTCGGGACATTCAGGCGCCGACATCCAGCACCACGCGGCCGATCGAGCGCCGCTGCCGCACCTCCGCCATAGCATCGCGAAACGCCGCCAACGGGAATGTCCGATGCACTGCCGGAGCGATTTTTCCGGCCTGCCAGAGGGCGTTCAATTCCGCCATCACGCCGGCCACCGCCGCGGCGTGCCGATGCCGCTCATCGACCGGGCTCCAGCCCAAATAGTGCCCCCAGTTGAAGCCGAGGACGCCGATGTTCTTGAGTAGCAACAGGTTGGTCTTGATCTCCGGAATGGCACCGGCGGCAAAGCCGATGGTCAATGACCGGCCACCGATCTTCAACAGCCGCAGCGATTGATGAAAGATGTCGCCGCCCATGGAATCGTAGACCACATCGACGCCGGCGCCGTCGGTCGCGGCGCGCACGGCGTCGGCCCATTGGGTATCTGAACTGTCGATGACGTGATCGGCACCGAGACGCTTAACCTCGGCACGCTTGTCGGCCGTCGACGCGAGTGCCACGACCGTCGCGCCTTTGGCCTTCGCAAGCTCGACCGCGGCCATGCCGACGCCGCCGGCGGCGCCATGGACCAGAAGCCACTCGCCGGCCTTGAGTTCGGCACGCCAGAACAGCGCGCCATAAGACGTACCGTAGGAAATCGGCAACGCAACAGCATCCGCCAACGACGCGCCGGCCGGTAGCGGAAACAGGTTTTCCCGGCGGACCACCGCCTCCTCACTATAGCCACCCCAATCGATGGCGGCCATGACAGGGTCGCCAACCTTGAATTCGGTCTCGTCGGGGCCGGTCTCCAGAACCTCGCCGGTGATCTCCGTGCCGGGGACAAACGGTAACGGCGGCCGCCGTTGATAGCGTCCGGCGACCACCAGGGTCGTCGCAAAACTCACCCCGGCGTAGCGAATACGCACACGAACGGTGCCAGGCTTGAATGCCGGCCGATCGATCTCGTCTAAGATCAAATCGTTATAGTCGCACCAGTCGCGACAGACGACGGCCCGCATCTTTTCGCTCATCGGAATATTCTTCGCCGTCGGCGGACTACTCGACCAAGTTCAGAATTTGCACCTCCGGCCGGCCGGCCATATGCGCGCCCATGGCCCGGCCGACGGTCTTGAAATGATCGGTACCGCGGTGGTTCTCGACGGCCGCCATGTCGTCATAACGCTCGATCATGACATAGGTCTGCGGCTCTTCGCTGCGGTAAAGCTGGTAGTATTGGCAATTCGGCTCGTTGGCATTTACCGCTTCGACCAATTGCTTGGCCACGGCTTCAAACTCCGCCTCCGCGCCTTCTTTCGTTTTGATTTTGGCAACAATGCCGATCATGTCCGCCTCCGTGTATGGGAAAATCTCCGGTTCAGCCGTTTCCCGGCCGGCGCATCATGGCGAAGCACTGCCGTTGCGCCAAGACCCCAACCGAAATTTGACGGCCGAGCCATTGATCTGCTGTTCGGAATCACGCCACTCTATGACAACAAACGCGCCGTCACTTTGGAGGGGACCATGGCTTACGAACATATTTTGTACGACGTCGACGATCAGATTTTGACCGTGACCCTCAACCGCCCCGACAAATTGAATGCTTTCACCACGACCATGCTCAATGAAATGATCGATGCCTTCGATCGTGCCGATGCAGACGATTCGATCCGCGCCATCATCGTGACCGGCGCCGGACGGGCGTTTTGCGCCGGCGCCGATTTGTCCCGCGGCGCCGAAACCTTTGATTTCGACAAGCGCGCGGATCGCCGCGATGACGGCGGCCGCGACGGTGGCGGCTTGCTGACCTTGCGCATATTCGAAAGCAAAAAGCCGGTGATCGCGGCCGTGAACGGACCGGCCGTCGGCATCGGCGTTACCATGATTCTGGCGATGGACGTTCGTTTGGCCTCAACCGCCGCCCGCTTCGGGTTCGTCTTCTCCCGCCGCGGCGTGGTGCCGGAGGCCTGTTCGAGCTGGTTCCTGCCGCGCGTGGTCGGTATTTCCCAAGCCTTGGAATGGGTCTATTCCGGCCGCGTGTTTCCGGCCCAGGAAGCCCTAGACGGCGGCCTGGTGAAAGCGCTCTACGAACCCGACGCCTTGCTGCCGGCAGCGCACGAGATCGGCCGGGAGATTGCCGGCAACACCTCTGCGATCTCGGTCGCCCTATCGCGTCAGATGCTTTGGCGCATGCTGGGCGCCGACCATCCGATGGAAGCGCACAAAATCGATTCCCGCGGCATTCGCAGCCTGGGCCAAGGCGCCGACGCCTATGAAGGCGTGCAGTCGTTCTTGGAAAAAAGGCCGCCCAAGTTCTCCATGCGGCCGAGCGCCGACATGCCGGATTTCTTCCCCTGGTGGCCGGAACGGGAATTCGAATGAACGCAGGTTGCTCTATGAAACGATGCCGAGCGCACCGCCATCGACGTGGAAGTTCTGCCCGGTCAGGAAATCCGCGCGCGGACTGGCGAGATAGGCGACCAAATCGGCGACTTCCTCGGTCCGGGCGATGCGCCCCACTAGGTTGGGCATGATCTCGCGGGCAATGGCTTGGTCGATATCCTCCCACGCCTCGCCCCATCCCCGTTTCGCCGCCTGACGACGGTAGTGCGCCTCGACTTCCTGGGTGCGGATCAAGCCCGGGCTAACCAAATTTACGGTCACGCCGGTGCCGGCCAGTTCCTTGGCCAGGCTGACATTGAGCGTCGCCAAAGCACCCTTCGCGGCATAGTAATGCGGCATGGCCGCGTTCGGCCTGGTCGAGCCGACGGTGCCGAGGTGAATGATCCGGCCCCAGCCTGCCGCGCGCATCGGTGTCATCAGCCGACGCGACAGCCGCACGGCCGAAAGCACATTATGGGAATAAGCGTCAAACCAATCCGCATCCGTCATGTCTGACCAGCTGCCGCGGCCGGCGGTACCGTAATTGGCGACCAAAATGTCGATGTGGCCGCCGTCAGCCAAGCGGTCGGCCATGTCGGCCGCACCATCCTCAGTCAGAATATCGCCGCCGATGGCCTTGGCCGAGCCGCCGATCGTGGCCGCCACCGGCTCCGCCTCGGCCAAAGTCGGCCCATGTACCAAGACATCGGCGCCTTCGCGCGCCAATGTTTCGGCGATAGCCGCCCCGGTGCCGCGATGGCTACCGGTGACCAGCGCCACCTTTCCTGACAATTGCAAATCCACGATGGACCCCTCGATCAGTCGAATTTAGGGTCATCGTCACCGATAAAACGGCTTTCCTGCAACAATTTGGCAAGTTGCGTTTGCAGCGGATGATTGCTATCGGCTTGCTCCGGCTCAAGGTCGGATTCTTCCATTTCCTCGCGCGGTTCATGAAAGGCACGGCTGAGCTGCTGGAACCTTTCCGCCGCCAGTTCGTTCAAATCAGCGGCCACCAGGGTCGCATCATCGGCGTCTTCGACACCGAAGGCGGCCATGTCGTCGGCGGAAAACAAGCCGCGCGTGATTTCCGCGACGATCTCCGCGATTGTCGTCTCCCGGGCCGCTTCCTGCGCCATAGTGAAGGCAACGGACAGTTCGAGTTCCCGCGGCCGGCCGATTTCACACCGTTCACGCTGCCAGCTTTGGCTGAGTTGAGCCGCCCGTTCTTGAGGCTTGAGATGCGTCATTCTCAATTGCTCCACACGATCCGTGGCGAATCCAAGATGCACCAACCCCTACCCCAAGTATCACTCGAGGGCCTCGGGCCGGCAAAGCCGTACCCAATACGCATTTATGAACTGTGATTACCCTACATCTGCCAGGTTTTTGGCGCCGCACCGCAAATTAACTTGCCCGATACGGTGCGGCGCCGCGCTGTCTCACGACAGCAACCTGACTACGCTATAGCCGACAAGGAATACTAAGCCCCAACCCAGAACGATTCCTCCAAGTAGGATGAGTGCCTTGGTGCGTCGAGAATAGCCGTCCGATTCGCCGTACCGATAAGGTTCCTCGGATGCTGACGCTACGGAATGGCTAACGGCCATTAGAGAGGCCGTCGCCGTATCCACGCTTACATGCGCACGCACAACACCGTCCGGAACCGCGTCATATTCGGCTCGTTTTGGATGCCACTGCCAACGAATTGGCCGCAGTCGCGCTCTACTTTCATTGGTCGCAAAGAGCATGCCCGTTTGCCCTACACGTTTATCGTATCGGGATACTGCGATAATTTCATGGCAATTGTAAAGAGAATTTTATTTCGGGTTTTTCGATTGGACAACATGATACGAATTATACCTGTCGAATTGGCGGGCGAGGCCAACTAAGAAGACTCATCAGGCGCGGTAGAACGGCGCTACGTAAATCATGCGCAAAATGGAGTCCGGACTCCGACCAACGGTGAATGTGCCTTAGAGACGTGGCCTTGATTCTCAAGCCTATCTTGGCTATGAGCGTGGCAAGAACTTTTAGATAGGCTTTCCCTGTGCCCGACAGAGATAGTCGTCGGGTGGCCAAAGGATGTGGACATTTGTTGTTGGCGTTGCGGAATATCGGTATTCGGTTCGACCAACAACCGTTGTTCGAAGGCGTCGATATTGTCGTCAATCGAAACGACCGATTGTGCCTCGTTGGGCGAAATGGGTCGGGAAAATCGACGATATTGCGTATCGCGGCCGGGTTAATGGCGCCCGACACAGGCGAGGTCCATGTCGAAGTCGGCGTCCGTGTTGTCTATTTGGAGCAGGAGGCGCGCCTTTCGGGCTATCAGAGCGTGACGGACTATGTCGAAAGCGGCCTGTCGGAGGTCGAGCGCGGCAATCGCCATCTCGTGCAGCGCATTCTCGCCGAGATCGGCGTCGACGGCGCGGCAGAGCCCGATCAGCTGTCCGGCGGTGAGGCCCGGCGCGCCGCGTTGGCCCGGGCGCTGGTATCGTCACCGGACGTATTGTTGCTGGACGAACCGACTAACCATTTGGATTTGGCGACGATCGAATGGCTGGAAGAGCGGCTATTGGCCAGCCAAACCGCTTGCGTCATCATCAGTCATGACCGCGCCTTCCTGCGCCGACTGACGCGGAAAACCTTGTGGCTGAATGGCGGCCAAATGCAAATTCTTGAAGACGGCTTCGCGGCGTTCGCCGATTGGTCGGAGGCGCTGCTGCACCAACAAGCCGAAAGCACCCACAAATTGAACCGGCGCATCGCCGCCGAGGCGCGCTGGTCGGTGGAAGGCATTACGGCGCGGCGCAAACGCAACCAGGGCCGGCTGAAGCGCCTGCAACAATTGCGCGCGGCGCGGGCCAAGCAAATTGCCCGTATCGGACGACCGGATCTGGCCGTGGAACGGGGCGGTTTGTCCGGTCGGCTGGTGTTCGAAGCAGATGGCATCGGCAAGCAGCTTGGTGACCGCCTAATCCTGCGCGATTTCTCCACCCGCATCCAACGCGGCGACCGGATCGGCATCATCGGCCGAAACGGCGCCGGCAAGACCACCTTGTTGAAGCTGTTGACCGGCCAGCTCGAGCCCGACCAGGGTCAGGTTCGGCTCGGCACCAACTTGACGCCGCTCTATTTCGATCAACGCCGGCAATCGCTCGACCCGGAAAAGTCCGTGTGGGATACGCTTTGCGAAGGCGGCGGCGACCAAATCCTGGTCCGGGGGCGGCCGATCCATGTGGTTTCCTATCTACGGCAGTTCCTGTTCGCCGAAACTCAGGCCCGCAGTCCGGTGAAAAGCCTGTCCGGCGGCGAACGCAACCGCCTGGTATTGGCGAAAGCGCTGGCACGGCCGTCAAACTTCCTCATCATGGACGAACCGACCAACGATCTCGACATGGAGACGTTGGAACTGCTCCAAGAGGTGTTGTCGGATTACGATGGCACGTTGCTGCTGGTCAGCCACGACCGTGATTTCCTCGACGCCCTGGTGACCTCGACCATCGCGCTCGACGGCAATGGCCAAGCCATCGAGTATGCCGGCGGCTTTTCAGATTATTTACGGCAGCGGCGGCCGGCAGCGGCAGCGTCACCCAAGACCGCGAAAAACACCGCCGACCACCCCCTGAAAGCGACCGCGAAGCGGTCTTCCCCGGCCAAACGCTTGGGATACAAGGATCAGCGGGACCTTGAAATTCTGCCCGGCAAGCTGGCTGAACTGGAACGCGACATCCAACGCCTGGAGCAAGCGCTGTCAGACCCCGGCCTTTTCGAGCGCGACCCGGACGGCTTCAAGGCGACTGCCGACCGCCTGGAAACAGCGCGCGCGGCGTTGGCCGCCGCCGAGGAACGCTGGTTGGAACTCGAACTGAGGCGAGAGGAACTCGCTGGCGATCGCTAACCCGCGGACCGCAAAAGCTGGGCCCAGGGCCGGCGGTCGGCCGCCGGCTGCAGATGCACGTCGACCTCGCTAAGCGCTTCCAGCCACAACCGCCAATCGTCGCCGTCCGGTACGATGAAACTGTCGAAGCCGCAGCGCACCAGGAAAGCAAGCTGATCGCGCCCGAAGTTGCCGGCGGCCCGGATCTCGCCGGTGAAGCCAAGGGTTTCACGCAAGGTCCGAGCCTGGGAGTACGCGCGGCCGTCGCTGAATTTCGGAAACGTCAGTTCGATCAATTCGACGTGCTCAAGCGCCGCCGCCAACGCGTCCGGCTGGACGTCGTTGGGCACCTGAAGGCCAATTGGCCGTGTGCCGGCCGACAATGTCGAACGGTTGGCTTGCCAAACCGCGAGCGTCACGATGATGGCATCGTTGCCGCCCGTGGCATCGGCATCGGTGATCCTGCGCCAGCCATCCTCGACCGGCCCGTCTACATTAATGACCGCCATAGAGCGTCTCCTTGAACGGCTCGAGACCGACCCGCTCGACCGTCTGCAAAAATCGTTCGTCGGGCTCGGCGCGCTGATCGAGGTAGGTTTCAACGATGGTTTCCACCGCGTCGCCGACAGCGTCGCCGGAAAAGGCCGGACCGACGATTTTACCGATGGCGGCGTCATGACCCGACGTCCCGCCCAGGGTAATTTGGTAGAATTCGACACCCTTCTTGTCGACGCCGAGGATACCGATCTCGCCGACATGATGATGCGCACAGGCGTTGATGCAGCCTGAAATGTTAAGCCTGAGCGGGCCAATGTCGTGTTGGCGTTTTAGGTCGGCGAAGCGGTTCGAAATGTCCTGCGCCACCGGAATGGCTCGGGCATTGGCGAGGTTGCAATAATCCAGGCCCGGGCAGGCAATGATGTCGGATATCAGACCGACGTTGGAGGTCGCCAGCCCGGCGCTTTTCAGATCCAGCCACAGCGCATACAGGTCGATCAGCCGGACATCCGGCAACACCAGGTTTTGATGGTGCGTGACGCGAATTTCACCGAAGCCGTAGCGCTCGGCCAAATCGGCGACCGCTTCCATTTGCTCCGACGTCGCGTCACCGGGAATGCCGCCGATCGGCTTCAAGGAGATGGTGACGATGCCATATCCGTTTCTGGTATGATCCGACACATTCGTCGCCGCCCATTGCGCAAAGTCCGCATCGTTTGCCAATCGAACCTGGTAGGTCGGCGCCTGTTCGGGCAAGTCGGCATAGTCCGGCGCCGCGAAGTAGCGGTTGATGCGATCGATCTCATCGGCCGGCAGCGCCAACGCACCATCGCGGATGCGCAGCCATTCTTCCTCGACGAGATCGCGGAAGCGGTCAATGCCCTCCTGCGCGACCAATATTTTGATGCGCGCTTTGTAGAGGTTATCACGCCGTCCCAGCAAATTGTAAACGCGCAAGATCGCCTCAAGATAAGACAACAAATGCTGTTTCGGCAGGAATTGGCGAATGACCTCGCCGATCACCGGCGTCCGCCCCTGGCCGCCGCCGACAATCACTTCGAATCCGACGGCGCCGGTATCGTCGCGCACCATGATGAGCCCAATATCGTGCAGCCGGGTTGCCGCGCGATCAGGATCGGCACCGGTAACGGCAATCTTGAACTTACGCGGCAGGAAACTGAATTCCGGATGCAACGTCGACCATTGCCGGATGATCTCGCAATAGGGCCGCGGATCTTCGATCTCGCCCGCCGCGACACCAGCGAACGGATCGGCGGTCACGTTGCGAATGCAGTTGCCGCTGGTTTGGATGGCATGCATCTCGAACTCGGCCAACTCGGCCAACAGATCCGGTACCTGTTCCAGCTTGGGCCAGTTCAGCTGCAAATTCTGACGCGTCGTGAAATGGCCGTAGCCTCGGTCATAGCGCCGGGTAACGTCGGCGAGACCACGCATTTGCGGCGAAGACAGCACGCCGTAGGGAATGGCGATCCGCAGCATGTAGGCATGCAGCTGCAGGTAAAGGCCGTTCATCAAGCGCAGCGGCTTGAACTCATCCTCGGTCAGTTCGCCGGCGACGCGGCGGGCGACTTGACCGCGAAATTGCTCGACGCGCTGAAGCACCAAGCGCCGATCGAACTCGTCATAGCGATACATGGGTTACGCTCCGCCGGCGGCAAGTTGACCGACGGAACCGCGATAGGCATCGGCGACCGAAGGCAACACGCTCGGGCCGCGACGCGCCCGGATCAGCTCTCGCATGGAACGGGTCGACAACCCGTCCGCTTCGGCCGCGACCGGAAAATCATAGACGCCGACGACCACTTGGGCGGAGACATCGCGTTCGGCAATGGATAGCGTCCGTATTAGTTCGTCGCCATCGTCGATCGGCTCGGCGGCTTGCAGATCCTCGGCCCAACATCCGATGCCGGCCCAATAAACCACCAGCCCATCCAGCAAACGGTTAGCCGTTACCACATGTAAGGTCATCGCACTTCTCCATGATATGTCGGATGTGTCTCGTAAATGTCGTCAGGCGAAACCGGCACCAGCCTGACAATGTCGGCACCCGCGTCCAACCGGCGCCGCAGGCGCTCGTCATGCGCCGGCTGGCGCCCACCCAGTTCGATTTTCTCGGCATCGCGACGGCCATAGTCGGCGACGTCTGCCGCCGTGGTCGGATACAGAATGACATCGGCCCGGCCCAAACGGGCGAGGTCGCGGAGCGTCATGTCCTGAGGATCGTTGCTTTGAAGCACCAAATCGGCGATGCCAGGCGCGGGCGTTCCGGCGTCGGACCAACGGCGGATACGGCGGATCATGGCACGGCGGGCTTCGGCACCGGCACCCGCCATCACGTCGGTGGCCAATTCCGAATCGAAAAACGCCACCCAAAACCGACGCCGGCCGGCACCATCGGGAAATCGATGCTGAACGGCCTGGCGGAAGCGGCGGGCGAAGGCCGCCAAATGGCCGATACCGGGCGGCAAGCATGCTTCGATGCGCTGGCGCAACCGCTGTGCCAGCACCGGCGCGCCGCCGCCTGTCGAAATGCCGACCACGACATCGCCACGATCGACGATCGCCGGCATGAAGAAGTCCGAAAGCGCCGGCCGGTCGACAATATTTACCGGCACGCCAAGGTGCTGCGCCGCGCCGGACAGACGTTCGGCTTCGGCTGGAACCAGGTCGCCGCCAAACACCAGGGCAGCGCCGCGCAGGTCATCCGGGCGCCAGGATCGTTCAATAACCCGACTCCCGGTCTTTTCGGCGACCGCACGCAGCTGTCGGGAAGGGTTCTCGGACACCAGGACGAGGCGCGCGCCGGAATTGGCAACGAGCGACAGTTTGGCCAAGGCCGCCGGTCCGTCACCGACGACGACCACCACCCGGTCCTGCAACGGCCAAAACAATGGCAGGCCGTTCATGACGACCACCAACGGAACCGAATAGGTGCAATGAAATTTGCGAATAGTGGAATGGGAATGAATATCATCCCTAGACGTCCTCCGTGACCGCTTCACAAACCGCGGAGGATGTCCTCCGCCGCTTTAGCTGTATTTTTGGTGCGCCCGCAAGCTGGGGTTCAAATCGGCGCTTCACATCAAAATATGGGAGAACTTTAATTTATGTCAATAAAAATTGTTATATTTATGTTTATACGAATATTTACTGTGATTTTGGCGTCTATGCCCTAACCCTATCTGCCATTAGGCTGTAAGCCACTGTATTGAACCAAGGGAACCCGCGCATGGCGCCATCACTTCGGCTTGCTTTCGTCACCGACATCCATCATGGCGCCGACAAGCTGACAAAGCTGGGCAGCCAGGCTTTGCCGTTGATCGAGCAGTTCGTCGCGTTCGCCAATGACTATGCGCCCGACGCGGTGATCGAACTCGGCGACCGCATATCCGACATCGGCCCGAGCGCCGACCGCGACTTGCTTGCCGATGTGGCCGGGGCGTTACAGCCGCTTGATGCGCCGTTGTTTCATATCCTCGGCAATCATGACGTCAATCATCTGAGCCCGGCCGACAACGCCGCGATCCTCGGCCAATCATTTGACCACCAGAGCATTGACATCAACGGCTGGCACTTGGTGTTTTGGCAGGCAGACACCCGCATATCGCGGGAAACCGGGTTCCAACACCGGCCGTCGGACCTCGATTGGCTGCGCCAGGACCTCGAGAGCGCGGCCAATCCGACGATCCTGTTTAGTCATTTGCCGCTCGACGACGCCGCCATGCACGGAAACTACTACTTCCAACGCAACCAGCGTTTTGCCACTTACAGCGATTGCGCGGCCATTCGCGCGGTCATCGAAAACAGCGGCAATGTCGTGCTGTGCGTCGCCGGCCATTTGCATTGGAACAACCTGAACCGCATCGACGGCATACCCTATATTACCGTGCAGTCCTTGACCGAGAGCTATACCACGCCGTCCCGGCCCGCGGGCGCTTGGGCGAGCATCGAGATCGGCGACAACATTTGTTGGCGGACCCATGGCGAGGACGCGATCGAGGTGTCGTTGCCCTTGGCGTCGCGCAACGCCCGTTGGGTCGCACCGCTGCCGCGCTTCGAAGAGCTTCTCCGCGCCGAACCAGGTCGCGGCGATCTTGCCGGCATCAAAGGCATTTTGCTGGACTTGGACGGCGTTATCTATCGCGGCGACGAGCCGGTTGCCGGCGCCGCGCATTTTCTTGAAACAATTCGCGCCGCCGGCATCGAGGTCCTGGCTTTGACCAACAACGCCCGGGCCGACGCCGACGCCTATGCCGACAAGCTTAACGCCATGGGCATTCCGTTCGCGGCGGACCGGATCCTTACCGCCGGCGCCGCCACCGCAGCTTACCTGTCGACATTATCGTCGAAACCGCGGGTTCGGATCTTGGGCAGCACGACCCTGCGCCGGGAGATCCTGGCCGCCGGCGCGCTCGAGGTGGCAAGACCGGACTACGTCGTCGTCGGTTACGACCCGGCGCTGACCATCGAAGATCTATCGTCGGTCGTCGATGATCTCCGTCGCGGTGCCAAACTGATCGCCACCAATCTGGACGCGACCTTGCCGGTCGGCGCCGGCTTGACGGCGGAATGCGGCGCCGTGGTGGCGTTTCTGGAAACCGCCGGCGCCACCAAGGCGACAATCGTCGGCAAGCCCAGTTCGATCATTTTCGAGCAAGCCCAACAGTGCCTCGGCCTGGCCGGCGATGATGTTTTGATGATCGGCGATACGCTTGCCACCGACATTGCCGGCGGCAACGCCGCCGGCCTGCGTACGGCTTTGGTGGCGACCGGCAACCCGCCGGAAAACGACGGTGCAACTGAACCGTCGGTACGGGTCACGAACTTGGCTGAGCTTATCGATCTTCTGCCGCCACTGCCCTGAGCGATCGGTCGACCGAATCGCTCGCACATTCACGTGCCATTTGAGGCAAGATCTTGCCGATTTCGAGGCTCCCGGGAACCGATAGATAAACTCCCGCGATTTTCATCAAATTTGTCGGAAATCTTGACATTCGCCGCCGCTATTCTGGCTTTCAGACAGCAGATATTCCATCTAACACACTGGTAAACCTCGGTAAACCCGACCCTGGCCCGGCTCTTGCTTTACCTACCCCAAACAAACAAGAAACAGCGCGACACCCCGGTCAAGACAGGACGGACGAACCCCTAACGCCAGTTATCTAGAGTTTTAGGCAAATTTGCCTGGGCTTTGAAAGAGCTTTTGTTAGAATTCGCCCGCGCTGTCGCATCGACCCGGTTCGATGACCGACAGACAAAGGATACAATTCAATGAGCGACCGCACCGTGACCAGCAGCAGCGATCAGCCTGCCTCCGAAGAGCTGAAGATCGCCCAGGCCACCAACTCGACCGGCGACTCCGTGATCCTCGACAAGCCCGCCGCGGGCGACGTCACGCATGTCAACCTGCAGCCCGGCCAACATATCACGCTGACGTTCGATCTCGACGCCGTCGAAACGGTCGTCGATGAAAACGACATCATCATGCGGTTCAGCGACGGCTCGGCCATTAGGCTTGAAGGTTTTGCGCAAGCAGCCTTGGCCTCGGCGCTGCCGCAGTTCGTTTTGGCCGATGGCTCTTCGGTCGCGCTGCCGAGCTTCCTCGGCGCCGCCATTGCCACTGCCGCCGCACCGGCAAGTGCCGTACAGAATTCAGGCGCTGGCTTCACCCCGGCCTCCGACGCCGGCGGCCCCGGCGGGCTGTCCGATCTCGGTCCGCTGGACCCGACCGCCCTGGCTTATGTAGCGCCGGTGCCGGACACCGAAGTCGCCGACGATGGCGACGGTGCCGGCGATGACGACGGATCCAGCGACGGCCTAACCCAGAACGCTTTCCTCTCGATTAACGACATTTCGCTGATCGAGGGCGGCGCCGGTGCGTCGTTCATCCTGTCCTTGACCGAGGCGCAGGATCAAGACGTCAGTGTCGGCTGGGTCCTGCAGAGCGTCACCGCAGCGCCCGGCAGCGATTTTTCCGGTCCGGTTTCCGGCACCGCCATCATTCGGGCCGGCGACACCGAAGCCACGGTTGACGTTCCCGGTGTCTACCAAGCCCACGAAGACAACGTGGCCGAGGGCGATGAGACCTTTGTCGTCAATCTGACGTCTGTCACCGCTGACGACGTCACCATCGGCGATGGCGAGGGCCTTGCCACCATCAGCGACGCTTCAGGCGGCCCGACGGTCGACGCCCAGTTGGTGGTCGAACGGGGCTCGGTCACCGAGGATCCGAACAGCCTGATCGCGCATGACTTCGCCACCACGACCGATTATCCGGCCGGCGATATCGTCGAATCCCAAGAGTTCGCCAATCCGGCAGGCTTCATGACCAATCTCAGCGATTTGTCGCTGCAAGACGTCCATCAGGTGACCGTCACGTTTGAAGCATCGTCTGCGTGGTTTCGCAATTCGGTGGGCTATTACAAGATCGGCCCGAACGGCGAAATCACCGGCGTCGAAGTGATCTCGAAGGACGCGCGTGACTCTTCCGACAACACCGAGAGCGTTGTCCTCAGCAATCTCGGCACCAACGCCCAGATCGGCTTTTTCCTGGTGTCGGACGGATTCTCCGTCTATGGCGACTTGAGCGCCGGCAGCATCGAATTCCAGGTCGACGACAACGGCACCTTGCGCCCGGCGACCATCAACGACCTCGCCACCGACATGATCCTGACCTTCACACCGGATGCCGATCCGCAGAACCCGATCGTCATCGACGGTGCCGAGATATTCCACAGTGCCCATTCCTCGGCCGGTCTGATCGGGCTCAATGAAGGCGGCCAGCAGCATGCCATCAGCGGCATCGACGGCAATGATGCGGATACGTTGATCCTGTCGTTCGAGGATAAGCCCTCGACCTCCGACATCGACCGCGATTTCAACGACGTGGTCATGAGTATCACTGTTGAAACCGTGCCGGCGAAGATCGTCGATCAGGCCGAGCTGAGCTTTGAGTTCACCGTCACCGATCCCGACAATGCCGAACTGGCTGGCGCGACGGTCGAATTCACCGGCGGCAAGCAGGCCGGCGACACCTTGGAACTCGACGGCTTCACTGTCGTCAACGGCGACATATTCGACGGCGCCGACGATACCGGTATCGATTTGGCGCAAGGCGCCGACGGCAGCTTGGCTTTCTCCGGCACCGCCGCGCTCGACACCTACGAAACGGTTCTCAACGGCGTCCGCCTCGGCGGCACCGGTGACGCCGGTGAGCGTACAGTGGAAGTGCAAGTCGAAGACACCGACGGCAATCAAAGCACCCCGGTCGAATTCGCCCTCAACATCTTTAGCGATGTGCTGGCCGGCGGCGCCGATAATGATTTGCTGAACGGCACGGCCAACGCCGATGAGATCTATGGTGCCGGCGGCGACGACAACATCGTCGGCCTCGGCGCCAATGACTTGCTTGATGGCGGAACCGGCCTCGACATGCTGCATGGCGGTGACGGCAACGACATCCTGATCGGCGGCGCCGGTGCCGACGATCTCTACGGCGGCGACGGTGCCGACCGCTTCATCTGGGATGCGGCGAGCCTCGACGGCTCTGTCGATACCGTCCACGATTTCGATGCGGCCGAAGGCGACGTCATCGACATCTCCATGGTACTGACCGGCTTCGACGCGAATTCCGAAATCGGCGACTTCTTGGCGGCGACGGAATCGGGCGGCAACACCCACCTGTCGATCGACCCGTCGGGCAACGGCAATCTCACCGAGTTCGCCGTCCTGGAAGGCGTCACCGGATTGGACATCAACGATTTGGTCGCCAACAACTCGGTCGACCTGTAAGTCGGCGATTTTTAGGAGGCGTTAATACCCGATGGAGTAAAACGAGTCAGGTTCGTTCAAACTTCGTTTGAGGGATAACGTGGCTCACATCACGGATGGTGGACACCAGAATCGGCGCCGGTGTAAGTTCGACGCGGCGTCGAGCTGCAGCGGCTCCGTCCGTGATTCCAAGAAAATAGCGATCCATCGGGTCTACTGATCACGTGAGCGAGAGAGGATCCCCGTGAAAATACCATTGTTCGCAGAATGCGAAACCACGACACCGAACATGCACCGCCGAATGCGGCCCTTGTTTATTCGGATCTTGTTAGCCGGCAGCATCCTTGGCGGGACGGCGGTTTCCGCGTCCGCCACGTCCTTGAAGGAAGCCGTAGGCCTGGCGATTTCGACCAATCCGCAGATTGGCATTGTCGCCAGCGATCGCAAAGCGATCGACGAGGAACTCTCCCAGGCTCGCGCCCTGTTTCTGCCGTCGATTGATTTCCGGGGCGAAACCGGACCGGAACATACCGACAACGTGGCGACCCGGGCACGCAACCACTCCGGCACCCTGGACGGCGACGAAGACCTTTGGCGCAGCCAAGGCGCGTTGACGCTGACGCAGTTGCTGTTTGACGGATTCGGGGCGCAGAGCGAGGTCGACCGACAGACCTGGCGCGTGCAATCCGCCGCGCTCCGGGTCCGTGAAACCTCCGAGGTCATCGGACTGGAGGTGACCGAGGCTTATCTCGACGTGCTGCGCAACCGGGCGAATCTGCAGATCGCCGGTGAAAACGTACGGGCGCACGAGAGCCTGTTGAGAGATATCAAGGACCGATCCAGGGCCGGCGCCGGCACCCGCGGCGACGCCGAGCAGGCGGTCGCACGACTGGCCGCGGCCAGGGCCGCGGAAGCGACCATTCGCGGCGAACTGCGCGACGCCGACGCCAATTATCGCAACGCCGTCGGCGACCCGCCGGGCGAATTGGACGCGGCACCGAACCCGACCAGCCTGCTCGCGACCAAGGTCGACGATTCCGTGCAAAACGCCAACGATTCTAGTCCGAGCATCGCCGTCGCCAACGCCGACGTGGAAACCGCTCGTGCCGAACTGGAAGGCACGCAATCGACGTTCTATCCGCGCGTTGATTTGCAGTTGGGCGCCCAAGAGGGCCGCAACATCGATGGCGCGGAAGGCAACGACCGCAGCCTGTCGGCGCTCTTGGTCATGCGCTGGAATCTGTATCGCGGTGGCGCCGACAGCGCCCGCAAGCGCGAGTTCTCGTGGCGTTATTCGGAAGCCCAGGAACGGACAACAGATACCCGCCGCGACGTCGAACGCGACGTCCGCGTATCTTGGAGCGCCATGTTGGCGGCTCAGGAACGCTCCGAACAATTCGCCGCGCAAGCCAAGGCCAACGCCGCCGTGGTCGTCGCCTACAGGGACCAGTTCGATCTCGGGCAGCGCACGTTGCTAGACGTGCTGGACGCCCAGAACGAACTGTTCAATTCACGCACCAACACCAATACCTCGAATTTTGTCGCGATGTTCGGCGCCTATCGCATTTTGGCGACCGAAGGCCGGCTGTTGTCGTCGCTCGACGTCGCTAACCGGTCGGAAGCGGCGCCGTTGGAATCGGATTGATATATGAACGCAGTGCCCGGGCGCGAACCGCAACATTCGGAATTGGAGGCGACGACCGACGATACCCATAGCGATACCGTCGACAATCCCGGTCACCAAAATCTGACCCTCGCCGCTGACTGGCGGCTGCAGGCGGCTCGGCTGGCGGGCGGCGACGCGCTGCTTGATTCTCTGGTTATCGCCGCGGCGGAGTTGGACCGGCCAACGACCGCGGCAGCACTGAAAGCCGGGCTACCAATCCCGATTACCGGCATTACGCCGGAACTGTTCATTCGCGCCGCCGATCGCATCGATCTTAGCGCACGCCTGGTTCGACAACCGCTCAAACGCATCTCCGCGCTCACCACCCCGTGCGTCGTCCTGCTCAACGACGGCCGGGCCTGCGTCGTCACCAGTCGCCTGACCAACGGCCGTTTCGTCGTGGTGTTCCCGGAGACCGGGACGCCTCAGCAACTCGAACTCGGGCAGATCAACGACGATTATGCCGGTTACTGCTTTTTCCTGCAGCCGAAGGTTCGCTACGATTCACGAACGACCCGCGGTGCCACCGACACTAAGACCGACTGGTTCTGGAGCACGATATCTCGGTTCAAGGGCATCTACGCCGAAGTCGCGCTGGCCGCGATCGTGGTCAATCTGTTCGCGTTAGCAAGCCCGCTGTTCATCATGAACGTCTACGATCGGGTTATTCCGAACAACGCCTTCGATACGCTTTGGGTGTTGGCGCTCGGCGCCGCGGTTGCCTTCGGCTTCGACTTCCTGCTGCGGACGTTGCGCAGCTATTTCGTCGACGTTGCCGGGCGCCATGCCGACCGGGTCATGGCGGCACGCCTGTTCAGCCACGTCATGGACATGCAAATGGCATCCCGCCCGGCGTCCGCCGGCGCCTTGGCGGGCCATGTCCGAGAGTTCGACACATTGCGCGAGTTCTTTACCTCGGCCTCCCTGATCGCGCTGATCGATTTCCCGTTCACGATCTTGTTCGTCTTGCTGGTGTGGCTGATTGGCGGGCCATTGGCGATCGTGCCCGCCGTCGCCGTGCCGATTGTCTTGATCGTCGGCCGCGTCCTGCAGGTCCCGCTGGCCCGGGTGATGAGTGAATCGCTGCGCCAAAGCGCCCAAAAAAGCAGCACCTTGGTCGAAGCCATAAGCGGCCTGAACACCATCAAGGTCCAAGGTGCGGAGGGCGAAGTCCAACGCCGCTGGGAAGAAATCGTCGATGGCTCGGCGGCGACCTGGGTCCGGGCTCGCACGCTTGCCTCCTTCGGCCTCAACTTCTCGATGCTGATCCATAATTTGACAACCATCGCGATCATTATTCTAGGCGCCCATTTGGCCGCCGAAGGCATGATCACTGTCGGCGCCTTGATTGCTTGCGTCATCCTGTCCAACCGCGCCATGGCGCCGTTGACACAAATGGCCGGCGTGCTGACGCGGTTGCAGCAATCGCGGGCGGCGCTGCACAGCCTCAATGACATGATGCAGACGCCGGTCGAACGGCCGACCGACAAGTCTTTCGTCTCACGGCCGGTGATCAACGGCGATATCGAATTCCGCAATGTCGATTTCCGCTATCCCGACCAAACCGCGAACGCCGTCGAGCGGCTCAACATCCGCATTCAGGCCGGCGAGAAAGTCGGCATTATCGGCGGTATCGGCACCGGCAAAAGCACGCTGCAGCGCTTGCTGCTTAACCTCTATCAGCCGGACCACGGATCGGTGCTGGTCGACGGCCTGGACGTTCGCCAGCTCGATCCGGCCGACCTCCGGTCCAACATCGGTACTTTCGAGCAAGAGCCCTATCTTTTCTACGGGTCCATTCGCGACAACATCGCCCTAGGCCATAAAGGCATCGATGACGGCGCCGTGCTGCGCGCCGCCGAAGCCGCCGGCGTGCTGGATTTCGTAAAGCATACCGAGAACGGCTTGGATCTGCCGCTCGCCGAACGCGGCACCAACTTGTCCGGCGGACAGCGTCACGCCGTAGCCTTGGCCCGCACCATGCTGCTGGACCCGCCGGTGCTGGTGCTGGATGAACCGACCGGCAGCATGGATCCGGCGACCGAAGGCCGCTTCAAGGACCGGTTGCGCGACCTGATGACGGACAAGACGATGATCCTGATTACCCATCGCGGGTCGATGCTATCGCTGGTCGACCGCCTGATCGTCATGGACAGCGGCCGCATCATCGCCGACGGTCCGCGCCAAGCGGTAATCGATTCTCTACGCAACCGCCAAGTACGATCGGCGCGCCCGACGGGAGCCGGACAATGAGCATGGTACGGGCAAACGGCGACTTGCGCGCCTTGGCGCGGGCGTCGGCCGCGCATCAAGGCATGGTCATTCCCGCATCCCATCATTTATTGCTGGCGACCATCGCGGTGATCGTCGCCGCTTTCATCGTCTGGGCATATTTCGCGCCACTCGATGAAGTAACCCGCGGCATGGGCCGCGCCATTCCGTCCAGCGACATCAAAGTCATGCAGACCTTGGAAGGCGGCGTGGTCGAAGACATCTTTGTCAAGGCCGGCGACATCGTCGAGCCGGGCCAGGTGCTGATCCGCCTGCGCGATACCTTCGCCGCGGCGGATTTTAAATCCAACCGCGCCCGTTACTTCGGTTACAAAGCCGCGATCGCCCGCCTGACCGCGGAAATCGACGGCCACGAGCCCCGGTTTGGCAAAGAGATCATGGCCGAAGCGCCCGAAGCCGCGGCCAGTGAACGGGCGGCGTATGATGCGCGACGGAAACAGTACAAGAGCCAGTCGGCGATACTCAAGGAACAAACCTCGCAACGGCGTCAGGAAGTCGTCGAACTGAAATCCAAGATCGTCAATCTCAAGAAATCCCTAAAGCTGACGCGTGAAGAACTGGCGATCATGGCGCCGTTGGTCAAACGCGGCAGCGCCGCCAGGCTCGAATTGCTGCGGCTGCAGCGCGGTGCGACGGAACAGGAATCGGAGTTGGAAGCCCAGCGCCTGTCTTTGCCGCGCAAGCTGGCGTCGGTCGCCGAGGCCCAGCGACGCATCCAGGAACACAACAACACCTTCCGCGCAGAGGCGCTGAAGGAAATGACGACGTTGAAGGTCGACTTATCGGCGATTTCGGAATCCATCACCGCGCAGTCCGATCGCGTGCGCCTGACCGAGGCGCGCTCGCCGGTCCGTGGCACGGTCAAGGAAGTCAAGGTGAACACCATCGGCGGCGTGGTCGGCGCCGGCCAGGACTTGATCGAAATCGTGCCGTTGGACGATCAGCTGCTGATCGAAGCGCAGATCCGCCCGTCCGATATCGCCTTCCTCCATCCGGGCCAGAAAGCGACGGTGAAGATCACCGCGTATGATTACTCGATTTACGGCGGCTTGGAAGCCAAGCTGATCGACATCTCCGCCGACACCATCATCGATGACGACGGCGAGAGCTTCTACCGGGTTCGCCTGTCGACCAACAAGAACTATGTCGAGAAGAGCGGTCAGAAACTACCGATCATCCCCGGCATGACCGCCATCGTCGATGTGCTGACCGGACAAAAGACGGTGCTCGATTATCTGTTAAAGCCGTTCTTCAAGGCCCGTGACAACGCGCTCCGTGAGCGCTAGAGCATGATCGACTTCGAAATAACGCGGTCAGGGCCGCGACTGCGGCCCCGTCGCGGTTAGCGACGCTCCCCGCGGAGCCATGCGTCGTAGACGCATTGGCGTGAGCGCTAAGTCGCCGCTTGGCGGTAGTTGGCGAGCCAGATACCGACGACCACGAAGACCAGACCGGCGAGGAAACTCGTGGTGATCGCCTCGCCTAGCAAATAGGCGCCGGCGAACGTCGCGGTGATCGGCGCGAGCGGCAAGAACACGGCGACACGCCCTGGTGTCATACGCGCCAGCGCCCAGTTCCAGAGCAAGAAACTGACCGCGCCGGTGGGCACCGCGAGAAACAGGATCGCGGCCCACGCAATCGGGCTAAATTCCGGCATGCGGCGCCACACGTCTTCAGCGCCAGCGAACGGGGTCATGAAGGCAACACCGGCAAAAATCGCCAACGTGGTCAATGCCAAGGCCGGGTAACGAGCGACATAGCGGCGCGAGAAGATGTTGTAGACTGAACCGCAAATAACGGCGATCAGGATGAAGACTTCGCCTTGCCAACCGGCGCCCGTGGCACCGGCCTTATCGCCGAAAGCCAGGACCGCGCCGCCGAAGGTCGCGACGACACCGACGATTTTCAAGGCCCGCGCCCGCTCGAATCCCACCAGTACCGAGCCCAGCAAGGTAAACACGGTCACCAAGGAAAACAGCACCGTCGCCCGCGAGGCCGGCACGGTTTGCAGCCCTTTGTTGAAACAGAGATGAAACAAGCCGAATTGCACGATGCCGAGCAATAGAATGGGAATGAGATCACGGCGCTGAAACCGTGTGCGCCGCCAGATCAGCGCCAGACCCAACAACACCAGGCCGCCAATCAAATACCGCAAAAAGCCCAACGACGCCGGCCCGACCTCGCCGACCGCCTGGCGGGAGACGACGAAGGAAAGCCCGAGCAACACGCTGGAAACAAACGCAGCGCCGTGCGGCGCATAGCGGCGCGCCACGCTCTGTGGCGGTTCCTCGCCCACCCCCGGCAACGCCTGAGGCGCATCTCGCTTGGTTTGATGATTGCGCACGGGATGACTATCATAGCCAACCGTAGGACGATCGGAAATCGACCGCACCGCCAGGAGGACATCACACATGCTCGTCGTCGAAACCCCTCAGGACTTGAAAGCCCATGTCGGTGAAGATCTCGGCACCAGCGAATGGATTACCGTCGACCAGGAAATGATCGACAAATTTGCCGACGCCACCGGCGACCACCAATGGATTCACGTGGATGTAGAACGGGCCAAGCGGGAACTGCCGATCGGCACAACGATTGCCCATGGCTATTTGACTCTGTCGCTGCTGCCGCGCCTGGCGCAACAAATCTCGCAGGTGAAAAACAAAAGCCGCGGCATCAATTACGGCTCCAACAAAGTCCGTTTCACCGGCATGGTGCCCGCCGGCTCTCGCGTCCGTTTGCGGCAGAAACTGAAATCCGTCGAAGACGTCAAAGGCAACGGCGTCCAGATCATCACCGAAAGTACCATCGAGATCGAAGACGCTGAGCGACCGGCCCTGATCGCCGAAACCATCGGCTTGAGCTACGCGTGATGGCCGAAATTCGGGAGATTGCCTCCGGCCTTCGGTTTCCCGAGGGGCCGATCGCCCTGCCAGATGGCAACCTGTTGGTGGTGGAGATCGCCCGCGGCACCTTGACACGGGTCTCCGCCGACGGCGCGACGAGTGTGGTCGCCGAGATCGGCGGCGGCCCGAACGGTGCCGCCATCGGCCCCGACGGCAAATGTTACATCTGCAACAATGGCGGCTTCCGTTGGCATGAGAAGCCGGGCCGGCTGGTACCGGGCTGGCAGGCGGAAGACTATGCCGGCGGGCGCATCGAACGGGTGGATATCGAAACCGGCACCGTCGAGACCTTGTACACCGAATGCGACGGCGTGGCCCTTAAAGGGCCCAATGATTTGGTCTTCGACGCCCAGGGCGGATTCTGGTTCACCGACCACGGCAAGCATCGCCGCCGTGACGAGGACGTCACCGGCATCTACTACGCCGCCGCCGACGGCAGCGCCATCCGCGAAGTCATCTATCCCGTCGATCAGCCGAACGGCATCGGCCTCTCGGCCGACGAGAAGCATCTGTATTTTGCCGAAACCCGGACCGGCCGGGTCTGGGAGTACGAGCTGGAAGCGCCCGGCCAGGTCCGGCGCCGACGGGGCTCGGCGCCGTGGCTGTCAGGCCGCATGCTGGCGGCGGCCGACGACTACTATTTGTTTGATTCCTTGGCCTTGGATAATGCCGGAAACATATGTGTCGGCACCATCGTCAAGGGCGGGATTACTGTGGTCGCGCCGACCGGCGGCATCATCGACCACGTCCCTATGCCCGACGACCTGGCAACCAACATCTGCTTCGGCGGGCCGGATCTGAAGACCGCCTACGTCACCCTGTCGTCGACGGGAAAATTGGTCGCCACGGAGTGGCCGAGACCAGGTTTGCCGCTCAATTTTTCGAATAATTAAGGCCGTCGTTACTCGGATAGATCATGATTTCCACCGGTTGGAGCGTCCGAAGGTGAAATCCAAAATTATTTACCGAGAATTGGCGCCTGAGCAGGAAGTCGCGTTTATCGATCGGGGGTACGCGCGACAGTACGTTTTCCCCCATAGGGTCTACTGCATTCCAAAGCCGGCGCCCGACGCCATACAGCTTGAGCACCGGATGCTCGGCAATCAACGCAGAATGAAGCATCTGACCCTGACCTTGCACGCAACGGGCGAGGCCTTGTCAGGGTTTCCGGACGATCTGTTCTTCGACAAGGACCTTATCGTTCACCAGCAGCATTTCGGCGTCCCCGGCCATGTTGCCTTGGCAAATCTGGCGACGAGCGGCAAAGACCTCTATGCGCTGCAAATCGTAAGCGATGCCGTTCAACGACGCACCCGGGTGAAGACCCATAGCGAACGCTTGCGGAGGCGTTTTCGCGGTTGGCGGTACATGATCGTCAACAGCATGATCGACTTGGCGCTGGCGCGCGACATCGATCGGCTTCGCTTGCCTAAGGCCGCGTTCGTAATGCGGTTCACCGATCCCAACAGAACCGTATCGAAGGAATTATTCACGCGCGTCTATGACGACACGATCACCGAGCACTTCGACGTGGTCAGTGAGCGGGATTGGTGGCTGTTGGATACGCGAGCGAACCGACAACGCGTGGTGCCGCTCGAGGTTAAACGCGAAGAACCCGTCAGCCCTAAGATTATCTGCATTTCACATGATATAGAGCGCGGGATCGGCCATCGGGAAGCGGATCCCAAGTTTGCAACCGAAGCGGATCGATGCGCACCCAAGCACTTAAACGACATGTTGGCCATCGAGCGCGAATTTGGCTGCCTAGCTACATATTGCGCAGTCGGCTCAATCCTGCCGGACGTCAGAGGAGATATCGAGCGCCTGGGCCATTGCCTTGCTTTCCATTCCTTTGACCACAGGCCTCATCCGAAACGGCCGTGGCACAAACTGCATTTGCCCTATCTGCGCAACCAAATCCTCAGCCGCATCGGCAGCTATCCGCCAGCCGTACAATTGAAGCTGTGCCGCAAGGTCGATTACTTCCTTCGCGGCTACCGCCCGCCAAACTCGATTATCACCCCTGAACTATCCAACGAGAATTTGCGCTTCTTCAACTTCGACTGGCTCGCCAGCTCGGCGGAATCGCTTGGCACAAAGGTGCCGCGTTTTCGCGGCGAGATCGCGTTCATTCCCATCCATTTCGACGATTACCCGCTTTATCGCGGTGACTGTTCCTATGCAGACTGGGAGGCTCGAGCTTTGTCCATCATCGAACGCAACGATTTTACGGCGTTCGGTCTGCACGATTGTTACGCCGCACATTGGCTGCCTCACTACCGGTCGTTTCTGGAGCGCGTCATGGCAATGGGCACATTGATGACGTTCGACGCGGTCGCAAACGATATATTCCTTGATCAATGCCAATAGAGCCAACCGCCAAGGTCAGCGTGATCATTCCGACTTACAATCGGGCGGATCTGATTTTGGAATCGATCGAAAGCGTGTTCGCGCAGTCTCTCACAAACCATGAGATCGTCGTTGTCGATGACGGTTCAACCGATGCGACGCGCGACGTCCTGGCGCCGTTTGTCCGGGCTGGCCGGCTGCGTTACACGTTCCAAGATAATCGTGGCGAGTCGGCGGCACGAAATACCGGCATTGGCATGGCTCGGTGTGACTACATCCTGTTTTTGGATTCCGACGACCTACTGATGCCACAGACATTGGAAAAGCTCGCAGCCTGCCTCGACGCTTGCCCGGAGGTCGGGCTGGTTCACGGCGGTTATACCAAGTTCGACACTTGCGGCCGCGACCTCGGCTATCGGGACACCTCCGGACTATCAGGGCCGGTGTACCCGGAGATTCTTTTGAAATGGTCGATCCTGATGGCGGTACCGACCGTGATGGTGCGAAGATCGGTACTGGATGAAGTCGGCGGGTTCGATGAAGCCATGATCATAGCACCCGATTTGGATCTGTGGCGGCGGATCGCCAGGCGCTTCGCATTCGGGGCCTTGCCGGAGTCGCTTGCGAAGATCCGTTCCCATGACGGCAACAAATCGCGCGACAAGACGGGCGCTGCGGCCGGCTTTGAAACCTATTTGCAGAAGGCTTTCCGGGAAGACACGAGTTTGGGCTTTGTGCACCGCCAAAAGGCAACCGCCGCCATGTACGCAAGCGTTGCAATAGCGATGGTCGGAGACGGTGAACCCAAGCACATGCCTCTGGTCAGGCGGTGCTGTTGGCACGCGCTTGCTGCCTGGCCGCTTCAGGGACAGGCGTTTCTCGGTATAGCCGGATCTTTCCTTGGGGCGGCGCTCAGAAGCCGCATCGCTGCCCTGTGGCGCCGGCACAAATTCCCACGGCACGCCGTATGAACGGGGACCAGCGGCCGCGGCTGCTCCTGCTTGGCTCGCAAATGGCGCGGGCCGGCGCGCAGCACATTCTTTTGGCCCAAGCTGACTGGTTCCGAAACAACGGATACTACGTTGTCGTGGCGTTCTTTTACGATAGGGAAGGCATTCGAGCCGAATGGCAGGCGCGACACGCCATCGACATTGTCGATTTGCGGGCATGGCGGGCCGGCGCGGCAGCGATTGGCAACGTCGTTCGGCTTGTTTGCGGCTTGTGGCGGCTGTTTCGGCTTATTGTTCGGGAGCGTGTCACCATTGTCGAATCGTTCACCCATGAAGCCAATCTGCTCGGCTTGCCGATCGCCTGGATTGCCCGTGTGCCGACACGCGTTGGCACCCACCATTGCCTGCCGGCCATGGTACCGGTTTTGCGCAAAGTGCATAGTTGGCTAGCCAACACCGGCGTGATGACGCATTTTGTCGCGGTCGCCGAGCACTTGGCGGTAGCGGCCACGGAGGCAGAAGGGATCAAGTCCGGTAGAGTGAGCGTCATCGCCAATGGAATTCCACCGCCCCGTTGCGACGGCCACGACAATCGGGCGCCAGATCAGGTCCGTTCCGGGCTCGGCTTACCCAAACCGGGACGACTGGTGCTTTGCGTCGGCCGCTTGTCGCCGGAAAAAGGCCATATTCATCTAATCGAGGCGATGCCTGCCGTACTGAAACGCCGCCCCGACACGATAGTCGCGATCGCCGGAGACGGTCCGCTTCGCGACACGCTGCAGCGGCGCGTTGACGAACTGCAGTTGACCGACCATGTGCGCCTGCTAGGCACCCGAATGGACGTCGATCGGCTGCTGGCGGCCGCCGACCTGTTCGCCCATCCATCGATCCGCGACGGCGGCCCGCTCGTGCTCATGGAAGCTCTGGCAATGCGGGTCCCGATAATCTGCAGCAATTTCGACGGGGTGACCGGCATCCTCGAACATGGGAAAACGGCTTTGCTGGTACCGGCAGGGGACGCGAACGCCTTTGCGGCAGCATTACTCGAAGCGCTTGACGCGCCGGCAAAGATGCAAGACTTGGCCGACCATGGCGCAGACGTTGCCGCCGATAGATTCTCGGTGCAAACCATGTGCGAACGCTACGACCAGCTGTTTCGGCACGGGTTTGGCCGGCGGTCACGATGACCTACGCCGCCACCATCTTGGTGCCGGTGGCACACCAAGACGATCGCTGGTTGCGCCAATGCTTGACGTCGGCGGCGACGCAATCGGTGCCCTGCGCGGTGATCGTAATACCAGCAACAGAAACGCCGGACTCCAATCACCGGATTATTGACGAAATACGCCACCGATACGCCAATGTCGCCGTCACGCCGCAACCGGCTGATCGTTTCGCCAAAGCTCTGAATCGCGGCATCGCGGCCGCGGCAACCGATCGCGTCGGTTTCCTGCTATCAGATGATTGGCTCATGCCAACCGCGGTGGCGGCCTGTCTTGAGAAGGACGCGGACATCGTCTGCACCAATGTCCTGCTCGTCGATGCAGCGGGAAAGACGGTGCGCGAGCAGCTACCAGCGGTCACCCAAGCCGACTACGAAAGGCGGCCGACCCTGGCCGACAAAGCCGCCTTCCTGGAACATTTTTTCCTGTTCAAACGACAGGCGCTATGCGCCGTCGGCGGTGTCGACGAGATGGTCGGTGATGTCGGCCCAGACGATTTCGACTTGATTTGGACGATGTTGGAACGCGGTGCCGGCGTCGCATTGGTGTCGGAGTCGCTGTACGTCTACCGCGATCACAATGGCATCAGATTATCGACGCGGCCGGTTCGCGATCAATTGACCGATTTGGCCAAAGTGCTCGACAAACACAATGTCGGCGGCTGGCGACGGCTGAAAATGATCACTGACCATGCATCATGGTTCGGCCGCCGGGTTACCCAGGTTCATGCAGAACTTAGCCAAGGTACATTGCCGACACGTCTGTTCTTTCTCTGGATTAGGCGGATCCAAACACTTTGGTACTGCTTTACGCATCCCAAAAGGCCATGGCGCCAACGGCCCTACAAGCCCGAACAGGCGGCACGTGATCGTGGCCCTGGTCATGAGAATCCAGGCGGATAATCAGATGCGTGTCGCCGTGCTATTGGAGCAGGATTTCTGCCACCCAAGTTGGCGGTTCCATTCCTTTAACGCAGCCATCAGCCGCGAATTTCCCGATGGTGAGCTGTTTCCCGTACGCAACAATTACGCCGTCGTGGCCGAGAAAATCGCCGATCGGCGCGCCGACTTTCAATGCGTCATCAGTTTCTGCTACTTCAGCCGGATGCGCCATCAAGCGGCGGCCATGGCGTCGATCGGTTTGCCGCTGGTGTTGTACGAGACTGATACCCTCCTGAACTATCGTACGGGCTATTATAAATTCGGCCGGTTGAGCAATTTTCTTTCAATTTGCCCGGTCGATATTCTGGTTACTACCGGCAAGTGGTCTTTCGACCGATTCACGGCCGATGGACAGCACTGTTTTTATTTGCCCAAGGCCGCACCGGCAGCCTTTCTCAGTCAACCCAATCGACATAGCGGACATTTTTGCCTGTTCGGCAGCTTCAAGGATCCGATATATGCGGATAGAGCCGCACTCTTCGAACAGATAACGCCGAGCAGCCGGTTTGAACCAATGCGCCTCGTCTTTCCGGAAACCATGACCAGGTTGCGGCAACGATTAGCGGCCCGGCGGCGCGAACCCGGCGTTCACCGGCTACGCTTTAGGTTTTCGCAGATGGCGGCAGTTTTGCGCCATTACAGCGGCGTCGTCATTTGCGACAAAGGCCTGAATGAAACAATGGCAAAACACTTTGAAATCGCCGCCCTCGGCCTGGCCCCATTCCGCGATAACGAAGTGGTGGATGAACTGGAAGAGCTCGGCTATCGGGACGGCCAGTCGATGGTCGTCTACGAATCCGTTGATGATCTTCGTGAAAAACTCAACTACTATGGCCGTCATAACAACCAGCTGATGGCAATCCAACACGGTGCCCGCGCCGCCTCCGTCCACAATACCTGGGAACGCCGTGCCAGCGACTTGAAACGCTTCTTGCTGGACCGTTATTGAAGCAAATTTCGATCGCTCGGAAACCTTAGATTTTCCCGACAATCACCCAATCAATCCGAGTCGTCAGCTTCAAATTTCGCATGTATGCCGTACCAGCCGACCGGTTCCTGGCGGAAAAAATCATGCAGTCGATAATACAGAAACGGCAAAACCGGCCGGAATTTCTCTACCTGAATGGTGTGCTTGGTTTGCAAAGGCAATATCCTTTCGTACGCAGCGATGGTCTGCTCGATGGATTGCCAAGCCCCGGGAGTTTCTTCCCCGAACGGACCGGAAGATGCCAATATCAAATCGGATCGAAAGGCAGCATTATTCAGGGACAATGATGGATACCCTTTTTTCGTCACGTCATTGAAACACATCGGGCAAGAACATCGAAGAAGACCTGCTCCAATCGACGGCCGGTCGTCCGCCAGTCGCCCATGCTCATGACCGATTGGCGCGCCAAACCGCCCAACTCCCGAGCCAGCTCACGATCGTCAAGAAGCCTATCCATCGCTGTTGCAAACGCCTCGACATCGCCGTCGGGAACCGCCAAACCGATTTCATTATTGGATAGACCTCGAACAGTGCCGGCATAGGACACGATCGGCATGCCGACCGCCATGTAATTGAGCAGCTTCTGTGGGATGCCTGGTCCAGCAACCCGTGGATTGACGGCGACATCGGCGCCAGCAAGCTCGTCAGGCAAGGAGTCGAATTTGGATGAAACGACATCGATGTCGGCAACAAGATCTAGTTTTCTCGTCGCAGCCCGGTAACGGCCAAAATCGTCGCTGGTGACGATGCGGAGCCTAACATCACTGCGCCGCCGTCGCAGTGACGCGAAGGCCTCCAACAGCAGCTCGACGCCCTGATAGGGCGCCATATTTCCTGTGAAAATGACATTCTTGCTTCGATTGTCATCGGTATTTGGCCTCCATTGAGTTTTCGTGAAATGGTCGATCTCGACACCATTGGAAACCACACTCAAGCCTCGGTTTTGCACCAGATGGGGTCTAAGTCGAGCCGCAATGGCCTCGGTCACGGCTACGATGTGATCCGCGCGTTTGGGCAACGCCGTGTCCAACCGGGAACCGATACGCTGCGCGACCGTTCGCCAAGTTCTTGAAAAATAGCAGGATAATTCGGTTTCAAGAGTCGTATGGGCATCGTAGATCACCGGGCAATTCAGTCTGCGTCTAATGGCAAGGCCAACGAGCAATCCCTCATAATGATGGGCGTATAGGACATCCGGTTTTTGTCTTTTGCCGACCCTAAGGGTTTCGCGAACGAGTAGCGGATCCAAAATGGCGAGCTTCGACAAGCTCGGACCCGGCGAGACTTTCTTGTAGAATCCCACTGTCGGGATCCTATGCACCAAGAGGCCATCGATCTGCGGCATCGCGGTCGAATTGCCGAGATGGTAAGTGACGATGTCCACTGTGTGCCCGAGTTCGGCCAACGCCTGAGCCGTCCGCAATGCCCGGATCGGCGAGCCCCGCGGGGCCGGAAAGGGGCAGGCTGCAATGACGACTATTCTCAACGGCGTCTTCTTAGATCGCTCTGTTTGGCGCCTAGGCCGCATCGGCGCACCACTAAAACTGGATACGGTTGGTGAGCGCGCCGTCGACGATCAAGTTGGTGCCGGAGATGAAGCTGGCGGCCGGGCTTGCCAAAAACACCGCCGCGCGCGCCACTTCTTCGGGCCGGCCCATGCGGCCGAACGGGTTGCGGTCGAGCGCCGCCTGATACATCGCCGGTGCGTTCTGCTCAACCAGGTTCCAGACGCCGCCTTCAAAATAGATGGTGCCGGGCGACACCGTGTTGGCACGAATGCCTCTTTTCCCCAACACTTTCGAGAGATTGGCCATATAGGCGATCAGCGCCGCCTTGACCGGGCAGTAGGGGCTGATCCGATCAGCGGAATTTTCGACGCCGGAGACGCTGGAAATGGCGACGATGGACGCGGCATTGGATTTTTCGAGGTGGGGCATCGCCGGATCGACGGCGTTGAAGGCGCCCATGACGTCGATTTTCAAGCTCTTTTCCCACGCGGCACGATCCGCCGAAGCGCCCGGCATGGCGCTGACATTGATGATGAGGATATCCAAACCGCCGAACTCTGCCGCGCTGTCGGCGACGAATCCGGCCATGCCGTCGGCATCGCCGACGTCGACAGCGCGGCCGAAAACCTCGGCACCTTCCGCCTTCAGGGCGGTCACGGTATCGTCGACGCCGCTCTCCGAACGCGCGCAAAACGCAACCTTGCAGCCTTCCGCCGCCAACTGATCGACGATGGCTCGGCCGATACCCCGGCTGCCGCCGGTCACCAGGGCGTTCAGCCCTTTCATTTCAAGATCCATGTCACCGCAACCCTTTCCAACATTTCGCTGGCCATTGACGCCTTGGCCAGCGCCGCCTAGCCTGAAGCTAATCCAATTATCAGCCCGTGAGGCCGATGTCGACTTCAGCCCCCTCTTTCGCCGCCATTCCCGCCGTCGACCGCTTGATGCAACAGCCTTCGGTCGCCGACTTGGCGGCGCGCCATGGCCGCCCAGCGGTGACCGATGCCGCACGGCTGGTCCTGGACGACGTGCGCGGCCGCATCGCGGCCGGCGCCGAAGTGCCGGATATGGCGGCATTGGAGGCGTCGCTGGCCGATCGCCTTGCAGCCGCCTTCGCGCCGAGCCTGGTCCGGGTGTTCAACCTGACGGGCACGATCCTGCACACCAATCTGGGCCGCGCGCCACTGCCCCGGGAGGCCATCGAGGCCATGGTCGCGGTCGCCGGCGCCCCCGGCAATCTGGAGTTCGATCTGGCAAGCGGCCGGCGCGGCGACCGGGACAGCCATTTGGAGGACTGGATCATCCGGCTGACCGGGGCTGAAGCGGCGACCGTGGTCAACAACAACGCCGCGGCCGTGTTGCTGGTGTTGAATTCCCTCGCCCATGGCCGCGAGGTGCCGGTCTCCCGCGGCGAGTTGATCGAAATCGGCGGCGCCTTCCGCATGCCCGATATCATGGCCCGGGCCGAATGCCGACTTCGCGAAGTCGGCACCACCAACCGCACGCACCTGAAGGACTTCGAAGTGGCAATCGGCGCCGACACCGCGCTGTTGATGAAAGTCCATACCAGCAATTACGTGGTCCAAGGCTTCACCGCGATGCCGGCCGAGCGCGACGTCGCCGCACTGGCGCACGCCCATGACATCCCCTTCGTCGTCGATCTCGGCAGCGGCACCTTGGTCGACCTGACCCAATACGGCCTGCCGCACGAACCGACGGTGCGCGAAACCCTGGACCAAGGCGCCGATCTCGTGACCTTCAGCGGCGACAAATTACTCGGCGGACCGCAGGCCGGGTTGATCGCCGGCCGCGCCGACCTGATCGCCAAACTGAAAAGCAATCCCCTAAAGCGCGCCATGCGCATCGACAAACTGACCATCGCGGCACTCGGTGCCGTCTTGAAGCTGTACGCCGACCCGGACCGCCTGGCTGAGCGGCTGCCGGCCCTGGCCTTGATGACCCGCCCCGTCGAGGCCATAGAGCGCGATGCCGGCCAGGTGGCAGATGCCTTGACCGCTTGCCTCGGCCAAGCGTTCACCATCGCCGTCGAGCCTTGCAAAAGCCAAATCGGCAGCGGCGCCTTGCCGGTGGAAAGCCTGCCGAGCCTGGCCGTGGTGCTGCGCCCCGTCGGCGCCAAAGCAAAGGGCCGCCGGCTCAGCGCCTTGGCCGCGCATCTAAGGCAATTGCCGGTCCCGGTGATCGGCCATATTCATGATGACGCGTTGCGGTTGGATATGCGCGGCCTCGATGATTGTTCGCTCTTCCTCGACCAGTTGAGCGCGTTGCAGTGGAGCGATGCGCCATGATTATCGCCACCGCCGGCCATATCGATCACGGCAAGACCTTGCTGGTTCAGGCGCTGACCGGCGTTGATACGGACCGGCTGCCGGAAGAAAAGGAACGCGGCCTGACCATCGACTTGGGCTTTGCCTATCAGGCCCTGCCCGGCGGCGGTATGCTTGGGTTTGTCGACGTGCCGGGTCATGAGCGTTTCATCCGCAACATGCTCTGCGGCGTCGCTGCCGTCGATTTTGCACTTCTGGTGATTGCCGCCGACGACGGCCCGATGCCGCAGACCATCGAGCATCTGGCGATCTTGGACTTGTTACGCATCAAACACGGCGCAATCGTCATCACCAAAATCGACCGGGTCGAGGCCGAGCGCGCCGTGGAAGCCGCCGAGGAAGCCCGCATGCTTGTCGCCGATACTATGCTGGCAGAGGCGCCGGTCTTTCCGGTCTCGGCCATGACCGGCAGTGGTATCGAACCGCTCCGGGAGCATTTACATGAGGCTGCGGAGGCCTGGCAGTCGCGCGCCGGGGGCGGCAACTTTCGTCTGGCCGTCGATCGCGCCTTCACCATTGCCGGCGCCGGCATGGTGGTGACTGGTGCCGTCTTTTCCGGGTCCGTCACCACGGAAGACCGCCTGATCCTGTCGCCCGGCGGCCAGGAAGTCCGGGTGCGCGGCATCCGCGCCCTCGACCGCCCGGCCGATAGTGCCCACGCCGGCGACCGCGCCGCCCTGAACATCGCCGGCCCCGATCTCCGCAACCAACCGCCGCACCGCGGCAATTGGCTGGTCGCGCCGGCCGGCCACGCCCCGACGCGGCGGCTCGACGTCAACCTCACCATTTTGAACACCGAGGCCCGGCCGTTCAGCCATTGGACCCCGGTCCATCTGCATCTCGGTGCCGTCGACGTGACCGGCAGGGTCGCCCTGTTGGAGGGCCGCAGCCTGGAACCGGGCGCAACCGGACGGGCACAGCTCGTGGTCGATCGGCCGATTGGCGCCATGTTCGGCGATCGCTTCATTATCCGCGATCAGTCGGCACGCCGTACTTTCGGCGGCGGCGACGTCGTCGACCCATTGTCGCCACCCCGCGGTCGCGGCAGCCCCGAACGCCTGGCCGATCTCGCGGCGCTGGATCAATCGGACGTCGATACGGCACTGAAAGGCCTGCTGGCCCGCTCCGCCCGAGGCGTCGACGTGGCGCGGTTTTTGAGTGGCCGCAACTTAAACGAAGCCGAACGCCAGGCCCTGTTCGAGCGCGTAGCGGTCCAGTGGATCGACCGCGATCAACAGATTGCCGTGGCGCCGGACTATTGGGCCGGGCTTGGCCAAGAAATCGAAGCCGCCCTCGTCGCCCATCACAAACACGAACCGGAAAGCGTCGGCCCGACCGATACGCAACTGCGCCCGCGCCTCGCCGCTGGCCCCAGGCGCGACGTGTTTCGCGGCGCCCTCGACCAGCTCATCCGCGCCGGGCGCGTCCGCCGGGACGGCACCAGCCTGCGCCTGCCCGACCACCGGCCGCGCCTGGCCGAACGCGAGGCCAAAATATGGGACCGCATCGAGCCGCTGCTCGAAGAAGGCGGGCACCGGCCGCCGCGGCTGCGTGAAATCGCCGACATCCTGAAGATGGATTTCCCGCCGGTCGAAAAAGTCATGCAGCGCGCTGCCGCCATGGGCCTGGTCACGCCGGTCGCCAAGAACCGCTATTTTCCGCCGGCCGCAGTCATCGCCCTCGCCGAAATCGCCGAACAATTGGCCGCTGAAGCGGCCGACGGCGTCTTCGACGCGGCCGGCTATCGCGACCGCACCGGCATCGGCCGCAATCTGACCATCGAGGTGCTTGAGTTTTTCGACCGCAGCGGCTTCACCCGACGGGTCGGCAACAACCGGCAGATACGCCAATCGGCGGCGGAGTGTTTCGGCAGCATCAGCTGAGCGTATTTCGACTCGACATCGTATTGGTACCATGGTACATAAGTACATGGAACGATCAATCGAGCGGGTACAAACCGGCGTGCGCCTGGAGCGCCGCCTGTTGAAAGTTCTCAAGGCCGTTGCCGAATTGAAGGATCTCAGCCTGGGAGAACTGTTGGAAGGCCTGGTGTTGCATGCCTTCGACGGCAAGGCGCCGTTCTCGCCCGAGACTTTGGCGCAAATCGCCGAACTAAAGCGCATCTACGACCTGGACCTTGATTCCCGCGACGGCCACCTTCGCGATTTCAGCGAGTCTACGCGGCGGAACGGAAAGAACTCTGACGATGAACCAGACAGCACCGGCACTGGATGACCAAACCTTCGTGACCGCGTTCGAGGATCTGACCCTACCGGCATCGGCCTTCCGCCACGCCGATCACGTGCGCCTCGCCCGCCTGTATTTGCTGGACCAGCCCTTGCCCGCGGCCATGACCCGTTTCGCGGACGGCCTGAAACGCTTCGCCACCAACCTCGGAAAAACTGAAAAATACCACGAGACCATCACCTACGCCTTCATCGTTCTGGTCAACGAACGCCTGGAACGGACCGGCCGCGACACGGATTGGTCCACCTTTCGTGCCGCGAACCCAGACCTTTTCGACTACCCGAACCCAGTCCTCGACCAGCTCTATCGCCCGGAAACACTGGGCTCTGCCTTCGCCCGCCGGGTGTTCGTCCTGCCCGACGCGCGAGCAGCGGCCTCAGCTTAGCCTGACGACGCGGAGCAGACGATCGAGGTCTTCATCGTGCAATGCCGCACGCCGGAGATCCGCCAATGAAAATCGTTCTTTGAGTTCCTTTGCCAAAGGAGGTTTTTGGTAGTCTGGCCATAGTTTCCGAAGTTCTGTTTGCGCGATCGCGGCAGAAATCTGTCTCGTTTCATTTCCGGCGAATAGACGCACAAGTAGGCCTTCAAAATTTGGGGCCAGCAAGATGAGGTACGGACCTTCCCTATTTGCCAGGTTTTGAATTTCTTGCCTTCGCGCGTCGCGGTCGAATTCATGACGGTCCATGACGCACAGGCTTGCCACGTAGGTACCGTCTCCCCTGCCGATTTTCCTCCGTTTCGAGGATTCTTTGAATATGGAAATCGGCGCGCCACCCGAACCGATGTATATGTCCAGATGCAGATGGCGGTCATGCTCGTTGCAAAGATCTTGGAGGAATGCCGCGAATGCCGCTTCCGACCGTCCTTCCGTTCCGATGAACACACGTTTTCTTGCGGGTCGAACCGGCCGACGGCGCACCATCCGCCATTTATCCGATATTTGGCAGCGCCCCAAGCGCGCCACTTCGGTATTTTCGCTCTAGGCTAACGTCGCGGCGTAGGCCTTCCACATCTTGTGCCCCGTAAATCGTCGTAGCTCCCTCTAAAGATTTTTCGACGAGAAAGACTTCCTCTTTTTCTAGGTCTTGCAGCGCGGCAACGTTATGCATCGTCAGGAAAATCTGAGCTCCGATAGGATTGCGTTCGTGAGAGTGAAACCAGCCAAGAAGCTCTCTCACAAGATCCGGATGCAAATCCGCATCGAACTCATCATACACCCCAGATTGCCCCGACTGCAGCATGTAGTGAATCATGGGAAACATGACCATGAAATGCTGTGTGCCAGCGGACTCTCCCTGCAAGACCATCGGTACAGACAATGTATCGTGTTGAAACAGGAAAAATGGTTCAACGCCGGGCTGTTGCTGGATCGTCACTCCATTTATTCCAACGTCAATGCGCCGGACGTCCCGTTGCAATTGCTCTAATACGTCTGGCATATCGATATAGTAATTGACGACCGTTCTCAGGTCTGGATACAGGCGATTTAGATGCCACGTATTCGATTGCATACTAGCAAGATCGTTTCTTACAGCCTGCATCAACGGATGGTTCAGATGTGCCAATGTGGAGATAAAGGAGGCATTATTCCTGACGGCCTGGATACGGGCATCATTTGCTTTCATCCGCATTTCCTTGCCGAGATAAGTGTGACGATTCTCGACACGTTCGAAAACCCGTCTGAACCGGCCTTTTGGTTTGTATGAAAGGGCTTCTCGTCGCACGGACGAGGCTAGTCCATAATTTGGATCTGGGTTCAGTTCCAATTCATACCGAAATAGATCGGCTGATCCTTGAGCGGCGTTTTCAACCAACCAATTCGCGTCAAACTCGAGACAGATTTTGATCGTCCGGCCCATCCATTGTTCCCGCAAATGGGACTGGAATCCGGAAATGGCTTGACCAGTTTGGGAATTGTCTAAATCCAAAGCAAACGAAAAAACGGACGTTATCGCGCGCAGAATTGTGGATTTACCGGAAGCATTTGGGCCAACAATCGCTACGACGGTAGGGAGCCTCACATCCGGTTGCGACCACGACTGTCGAAGCCCCGGATGGTCTGGCGCTGAACCGCTGGCACGAAGATCCATCACGATCTCGTCGGCAACGGAGTAGAAGTTCTCTATCGTTATTTTATGAATCAAAGTCCCGAATCCACGTTTATCCGTTAATTCTACCGTTTAACCTAGTGACAGGTGGTTATTAAATCAAGAACCCTGTCTAAATCATCGACCTCACCTCAGCCCGACAGCCCCCGCAGCTGAACGCTGTGCAGGCGGTGGTAGAAGCCGTCCGTCCGCTTGACCATCTCGTCGGGCCGGCCCTCTTCGACGATGCGGCCTTCGTGGAACACCAGGATGCGATCGACCGCCCGGATGGTGGAAAGCCGGTGGGCGATGATGATCGTCGTGCGGCCGGCCATCAGCCGCTCGATCGAGTCCTGGATCAGTGACTCGGTCACTGAATCTAAGCTACTGGTTGCCTCGTCTAGGACCAGGATCGGCGAATCCGCCAAGAAAGCCCGCGCCAAGGCCACGCGCTGGCGCTCGCCGCCGGAGAGTTTGACGCCACGTTCGCCGACCAGGGTCTGATAGCCCTGCGGCAGGGCGCGAATGAAGCCGTCGGCGTGGGCCAGGCGCGCCGCTTCCTCGATCTCGGCGTCCGTCGCTTCCGGTCGGGCATAGCCGATGTTTTCCAGCAAGGTCCGGTGAAACAGCACCGGGTCCTGCGGCACCAGGGCGATGGCATGGCGCAGGCTCGCCTGATTGACTTGGGCGATGTCCTGTCCGTCGATCAGCACCCGGCCCCGGTCGACGTCATAGAGCCGCTGCACCAGCTTGACGAAGGTGCTCTTGCCGCTGCCCGACGGCCCGACCAGCGCCACCCGCTCACCCGGCGCGATATCGAGGCAGAATTTGCGATAGAGCGGCGAGCCCTGGTTCTGATAGGTGAAGGTCACGCTGTCGAATTCGATGCCGCCCTTGCCCGACTTCAACGACGGTGCGTCGTCCCGGTCGGCGACGCCGAGCGACGTGCGTTCGAAGGCCACCAGGTCCTCGATCTCGCTAACCGCACGCTGCAGATTGCGCACATGGCTGCCGACCTCGCGCAGCCGGCCGTTGATCAGGAAATAGCTGGTCAGCACGAAGGTCACGTCACCCGGTGTCGCCAGGCCCTGATGCCAGAACCAAAGCGCCAGGCTGAGCAGGCCCAACTGTAGGACAACCGACAAGGCGGCCTGCACCGATTCCACATTGACGTCGCGGGTCCAGGTGATGAGCGACCGCTTGCGCCAATTTTCGATTACGGCGGTCAACCGGTCATCTTCCCGCGCCTCGACGCCAAACGCCTTGACCGTCGCGTTACAGCCGATGGCGTCGGCCAAGGCGCCGCCGATCGCCGAATCCGCTTCATTGGCGATGCGCCGCGCCGGCGCCACGTAGCGGGTGACCAGCAACACGCTGATGCCGACATAGACCAGCGACGACAGGAACACATAGGCTCCCATCAACGGCCAGCGCGTCAGCAACAGGATGGTCACGCCGAACACCACCACGATGGTCGGGAACAGCCCAATATAAAGCGTATCGGCATAGGTGTCGTAGGCCCACATGCCACGGGTGATCTTGCGCACCGTCGCGCCGGCGAACGCATTGGCATGCCAGTCGGTCGAAAACCGCTGCACCCGGGCAAACGTATCGGCAACAATGCGCCGCATCACCTGGGTCGCCAGCCGGAGCCAGAGATAGATCGAGGTGAGCCGCAGGCTATGCACGACAATTGCCAAAGCGACGAAGGTACCAACCGCCCAGATCGCCGCGGTCAAGCGTTCGCCGACCGCGACATCGCCAGCCGACAGCGCGTCGATCAAGCGGCCAGCCAGCACCGGCATGAACACATCGACGATGGTCGCCGCCAGCATGGTCATGCCGATGGCGACGAACAGCATCGGAAATTTTTTCCAATAGCGCCATACGTAGCGTGAGCAATCGATAAATCGTATTTCTGACATTGGCTCGAACCGTCGGGTTTTGACCCAGGCGGCCCTCGTAACAAGCATCGTTCAATGGTGGTTGCGGCCCCGGTGATACAAAGCACCGGAAAGGCGGCCCACGTGAACGCTGCGACTTAGCTAAATGGCTTCGAAGATTGAGAGATCGTGAAGCGCGGCGACATGGCCCAGGCGAGAGGTCCCAACCCGAGCCGGCAAGGACTCAGCCCAAACTGAGTCCGCCTACGGGGACAGCGGGTATTTGCGAATACCATCCGATCATTGCTCTGACCCCATGCTCGTTCACGACAAAAGAAAGTGCCGCCAATGGCGACAGCGACCGGTGTTATGGCATAGATAGGTTAATTTTGGAAGAAATATTTGCAACTCCACGTTTCCGCTGGAAGGATTGAAGCATGACAAAAATCGCATTCCTCGGCACCGGCGTCATGGGGGCTGCCATGGCCGGGCGGCTGATCGACGCAGGTGAGACGCTGAGCGTTTATAACCGGACGGTCGAGAAAACCCGGCCGCTGGTCGAAGCCGGCGCGACGTTGGCCAAGACACCGCGTGATGCGGCGGAGGGCGCGGACGTCCTTATCGCCATGGTCGGCGACGATGGGGCATCCGAAAACGTCTGGCTCGGCGATGACGGGGCGCTGGCCGGCGCCATGACGACGGGCGCGCTCGCCATCGAATGCTCGACCCTCTCTCACGATTGGGTGGTGGACTTAAGCCGGACCTGCAGCGATCACGGCCTGACCTACATCGATTGTCCGGTGACCGGCTATCCCCACATGGCGGCGGCCGGCGAGCTCACCCTGTTCGTCGGCGCCGCGGCGGACGACCTCGCCCGGGCGCGGCCGATCCTCGAGCAGATGTCCGTCGAAATCATCCATTTCGGCGGCATTGGTGCGGGCACCGCCTACAAGCTCATGGTCAACCTGATGGGCTCGGTCCAGATCGCCGCCGCCGCCGAGGGCCTGCTGACCGCCGAAAAGGCCGGCCTTGACTTGGAGACCGTTGCCTATGCACTTTCCAAAGGTGCCGCCGCCAGCCCCCAGGTGATCCGTAACAGCCAGCGCATGGTCGCCGCCGACCACGAAGAGAACATTACATTCTCCGGCGCTTGGCGCCTCAAGGACACGCTCTATGGCCTGAAGCTGGCGGAAAAAGTCGGCCAAAACGCCCGCTTCGGCCGTGTCGCCGGCGAGATCTACCGCCAGCTCGTCGACGACGGCTACGGCGACGTCAACGAAACCAAAGTGATCGACGTCCTGCGGACGTGAGGCCATAAATTTACGCTCGTCATGCCGACAGATTGCAATCTGGCGCCTCAGAACGGGACTTCGACGCGGCGGCTGCGTCGTGAATGTCATGGTTTTGACGTGCAGGCGCCTATGCAAAAATTCAACGACCAAATAGAATTGGCAAAGGAGAAAATTACCGGAGCATGCAGGCGTCAAAAAAAATAGCGACAGAACCGACAATCCAATACATTTATCAGTTCTAGTCGAATTTTTGCACTTTGGCGGAACGTTGCGCCAAGACACGATTAGCTGGACACTCGGTAGCCGGTGTTATGCAAGGACTTAGCTATAAGGCAAACATCAGACCCTATTGCAGGGCCGCCGCCAAGAATCCGACCTGGCTGATCATGGTCGTCTTCGGCCGGTTCAATTGGGTGCGCGCACTCGCGCGCCTGCGTCACAGACTGACGGACCATCCGTTGAAACAGGTAAGCAAATCTTCGGTGTTTCGAGGAATTGTTGTTGACCGCACTGTCGCCCGTTTGGAGGACCAGGGGTGTACGCCGTCTTTCAATCTACACAACGACAGTCTTCTGGCGATCAGGCAATTTTTGGACGAGAAAGTATGTCATGATGGTGGCGATCCGCCGGTCGCGTTTCACGTCAATGGCTGCGACAAGGCAAAGGCCACAAAGGATCGTATCTTACGCCATGGCTATTACTTCCATGACGATGTGACCGATCCGGTAACCGACGAAATTGCCAAGGGTCCGCTGATCCTTGCCGTCGCCCGAAACTATTTCAATGCGGAACCGGTTCATGTGACGACGAGTATTTATTGGTCGTTTCCTTTGGCGCCGCACGAACGCCCCAAAGGCCAGCAGAAGGGCGTCACGACCTTCCATTTCGATGTTGACGACTATCAGGCTATGCGGATGTTTCTTTATCTCACTGACGTCGACGACTTCGCGGGTCCACATGTCCGCGTGCCCAGGAGCCATCGGCAAAAACGATTCTCGCACCGGGTTTCACTCTTCAAATCGCGGTCGGACAAAGTCATTGCCGAGGTCTACGGTCGCGACGCCATCGATTCCGTAACGGGGCCGGCCGGTACTGGATTTTTGGAGGACCCCTTTTGCTTTTATAAAGCCAAACCGCCGGTGGCTGGGCCGCGACTGATGATGATAGCCCACTACGCCGTCCGCGATTACCGAATTCACGCGAACCCGGATTCCAAAAGCGTTCTCCCGGCGTAGGCGTCGTTGCCTCAGGACGTGACGACGAAACGCCGGCTGAGTGAATGCTTGTCTACTTTCCCTGACGTCGTGCGCGGCAACCGCTCGACGACGTAAACATCTTCCGGAACCTTGTGCGCCACCAGCCGTGCGCGGCAATGGTGCCGAATGGCCTCGGCGGTGGTGCTTTCGACCAAGACCACAAAGGCGGCGACAGTCTCGCCGAGTTCCCGAGACGGCTTAGCCACCACGGCGACCTCGCGAACCTGGATGCAAGATCGAATGACCTCCTCGATCTCGTCCGGAAAAATGTTGGCGCCGCCCCGAACGATGACGCTCGAGACACGGCCCTTTAGGTGGAGATAGCCCTGTTCGTCGAAGGCACCGAGTTCCCCGGAATAGAACCAGCCGTCGTCAATCGTGCCGTCATGGACATATCGAGGATCGCCAATAAATGCGGCCGCCGCGTCGGTCGCGATCCCGGGGCCGCGGCAGCGAATGCGCCCGACCGCGCCGGGCTCCAGCGCTCTGCCCTGTTCGTTGACGATCTCAATTTCAACCCTGTGAGCCGGCCGCCCGACGCTGCTGCCATGGTCATCGATTTCCGACGGTCTCAGGCAGGTTAGGATGCCGGTCCCGGACGTCGAATAGGTCTGAAACAGGTTCGGCGTCAGCCGTTGCCGGAACAAGTGCTGCTCCTGCTCGGTGATGGCATCACCACTGATCCCAAGCAATTTGAAGCCTGCCAACACAGGTGGGCGGTCGTCGATTGCGAGCAGCCAGCGGGCCGCCGCGGGCACCAGAAAACCCATATTGATGCCATAACGCCGCACGGCGTCCATGTAGTCTTGTCCGCTGAACAACGTCGGATGCATTACAATCGTCGCGCCGCCCAGCAATGAAAACAGGCACAAATTGCGGCCGGCACTGAAACAGAGTGGGGTGACGGAGAGATAGCGATTCCCCGCGATAGGGCCATAAATCTTGACAAAGCGCGTCAAGCGATCGGTGTAGTGCTGAAAGGTCACGGCGACGCCGCGCGGCGCGCCGGTGGTGCCCGACGATAGGTTCACCGCGAACGTCCGCTCACCGACGTCCGTCGTCTGGCTTGGCAGGTCCGACGCCGGCGCAAGATCGGAAAAAACCAGATGGTCCAACGACCGATAAGCCGGATGCGGTTTATCGGTCAACAGACGCGCTACGCCTAAGCGTTCAAGCAATGCGCGGGTTTCGACCGGTTTGGCACGCCAATCGACGGACGCCGAGCCGGCCCCGATCCAGCCGAGCGCCAGAATCGCGATGATATGGTCGGCATCGTCCTTCAGCCGCAACCCGACGACGTCACCGGTGCGGACGCCGACCGATTGCAACCGGCCGGCAAGCGCGACGACAGCCGCGATGAGACCGGCGTAGGTCAAGATCCGGTCGCCGTCGATTACTGCCGGTTGATCGGGCCTTGTCGCCGCCTTACTTGCGATCCCTGAGATGAAGTTCATCCATTATCCCCAACACCGTACGCAATAATATTTTCGACCCGGATCGTTCGGTTGGCGCGCTCGCGTCGGCGATGACCATATCACAAGGCGCCTTCGTTGGGGCGGCCTTCGCGGTTTCATGGCGGCCACACCGGCATTGGACTCCGTTCTACCAGTTCGCGCGAAAATCAAAGCGGCGAATTCTGTCCTCTATGAAGACCGGAATGTCATTGACGCATTCAAGGAGTGTTTTGTACGAGATTTACAAAGGCCTGCTTGATCTGTTGCCGCTTCGCCAACTTATTTCAGGTATTTGACAATCTGATCAGCAAATAATCTATGGCCGTCTTTGGAAAAATGAATGTCCTTCTTCAGGTAAAGCGTAGCGCCCAACGCGACCGCTTCCTTAAAAGCGCTCAGCGGATCTACGATTTCAATATCGTTCCGATCAGCAAATTCTTGCATAAGGCGATAGGGTTTCTGCAAATCAAAGTCCTCTATTTTATATATTGTATATATTAGAATTTTCCGTAGCAATTTCTCATCCAACCAAGCCTCCAGCGGAACAATCGCGATGATCAGCCTAATGCCATTACGGTCGCAAGTTCTTTTCAGGTCCAACAATCGCTTTTTGGTAATTTCCCATCGTCGTCCAAGTTCCGGTGGATACTGACGGAGCGCCGGCCGCAAGTTATCGTGTAGATCGCCAAACCCGCCCTTGGCTTCCTTGAGGCCGAATTTCGCGAATACATTGAACAATAAGCTATTGTGGTTGACGAAGTCCCTGAGCAGCGAATACAGCGCGGAATTCTCGGCAAGTATGCGTTTGGCGTCTCTAAAGCTGTTTTGAAAAGCGTCTTGCGTTGCCCCTACTTTTTGCGACTCTTCCGCAGCATCCAGCTTCGCTGGATATATGTCATTCATCACGAACGCCAGCAAGAGTATGTCGGGGTCAAATAAAATACCCAACTTATTGAAGTAGTCGACCTGCTGGCGCAGATCATACGCGCTTACGCCTAAGTTTATAACTTCCGTATTGTCCAATTTCGTTTCCAGAATATCTGTGAAATTCTCTCCGTCATTGACGGCGAACCCCCATGTAAACGAGTCGCCGAGGGCAACAATGCGCGCGATATTCCGTTTTCTCGGGATGCCATGTTCTCTGTCGCGAAGGCCCAGACTGTTTGTAGAGAAACTACTTTCGAAGCTGCCGGGGCGGTCATGCCGGCCTTGAAATTTCTTCTTCGGAAGCCACCCAAGTTCACCATGTTTTTCATAACTTCCCGACAGTCCGGCGTATGTCCCGAGTGCGGGATCATAAAAAACGCGTGTCAGAAGTTCAGCGAAGATGATGGAAACAAAAATGCTGATCACGAAAAGTAAACTATTTTTCATAGAGCACGCTCTAGCATCATTGATTTCCGTGGAACGGTCCTGGCCTTGGTAGTGACAACACGGTTCCGTCATAGTTCGGCAACTTCGCGCTCTGGCGATCCGAATAGAGTTGGTTCTCCGTTTCCTGCAGATCCAAGGACGAGCCGGCAAAATCGGTCATGGCAACGATTTTGTTGCCGCGCACCGTGAACGGTCCGAACTGTTTGGCTCGGAACAGCAAGCGGCAGCATCGACTGAGGTCGTCGAATATGAACCAATTGTTCTCCACAATGGTCAAATGCGGTTCCGGGTTAATGCGCCGCGCCTCCAACGAAATGCCAAGAGCTTCATGATTATCCGAGTTCTTCCCTTGCTGTATTACGCTGCGCCGGATCACGACTTCGCCGCCGCCAAATGCATCAACCGCGCGGGAGTTGGCACCGTCCAACGCGGCGATCATGGAATCTTCGATGATCGTGCGCTTCGCGCCTGACTTCAGGCTGTGCCCTCGTCCCTTGGTTGAAAGGATTTTGCTGTTCCGCAAAATGAAGGCATCACCCTGACTGATATAGAGGCCGTGTGCTTGGCCCTGATCGGCGCCATTTCTTTCAAAAGTCGAATTCTCGACTATTACGGTACCTTTCAGCGGGCCGCCTAAAATTCCATTCTCGCTGTCATGGCAATACAGATCGCGGACGATAACGTCGCCGGCCCCCGAGTCGATCCGGATGCAAGCACCGTTCCTGTCGCCGACAGTGACATTGGAAATCTCAAAGCCTTCGATGAGGACATCGGAAGCTGTGACGACCAAGGATGCTTTTCCCCAACAAACGCCGCCAGCCAGATGAGCGCGCTTGTTCGAAGGGCCTTTTAGGCCAATCAAACGAATAGGCTTCTGAATAACACCGCAGCTACCGTGCAAGCCAGGTGCCACGGTAACCGTTCCCCCGGATTCCGCTGCCTTGATTGCCTCGTTCAAATCCGAGAATCGGCAACCCTCTCGGCAGACGGTCGCGACACCGCCTGGCGGATTTGGCTTAGCGGCGCCGGGTTCACTCATCCGGCCGGCGGGCCGCGAACTTTCCGTATCGGCGGTTGATTCACCGTGCCCCGATTCCAATTTCTTCAGCCTTTGCTCGATCGCGATCATTTGCATCTCGAACTGCCGGCGGATCTTCGACAGTTCCCAACGGATCTGATTGATGTCATCCGCAATGGCGCTTGGACCGGAATGCGTCTGGTCCAAGTCGTCTTTCGAAATAGCCGCTCGCGATGCCACTAGAATAAGGCCGGCGACCACCAAAATAATTAAGCCAACGTGAATGGATTTGCCGTTGCCGACCATGACCTATTCCCCGACCCCCTTCTTCACAGCCAAATTCAATGATGCGCGCGGCTATTGTGAAGGGCGCCGGTATCGAAAGAAAGCCACTATCGGGCGCTTTGAATACCAGCCCGTGCCCGGTGATGGCGCGTTGCGCCAAAATCCACCAACGGGAAGCAGGCGGGCGGCGCGGCCGCAATGTGTTGCCCATACCCAAATTGCTTCGCCTTCCACCCACCTTGCCACCCCACCCCCAACCCACTACAAAATAAGACCATCCATCGTCGGGGAAGGGAATCGCGGCCCGGTGGCGCGCTTGGACTTCAAATCCAATGAGACCTGTTGGACAGGTTTGGTGGGTTCGACTCCCACTCTCTTCCGCCACACTGCCGAGGACATGCCGGTCTGATCCGGCAAAGCGCCGAACGAGCCAAAAGGAAAGGTAGGGAACAGGTACTTTATGACGTCTAACACCGGGGAACGGTCGTTCCCCAATGTTTGTTCCCGGCCGCGGCAAAGCCCGGAGCCGTTCGTTCCCTCCAGGAAAGGACCGGGCTGATGCAATCGACCGGTCCCATCCGCCGTGACATCGTGCTGGTCGGCGGCGGCCATTCGCATCTCGCGGTGTTGAAACAATTCGGCATGCGGCCCGAGCCCGGCACCCGGCTCACCCTGATCACCCGCGACGACCAGACGCCCTATTCCGGCATGATCCCCGGTTACCTGGCCGGGCGCTACGCGCGCGACGTCTGCCACATCGATTTGGGCCGGCTCTGCCGGTTCGCCGGCGCCCGATTCTATCACGAGGCCGCTACCGCCATCGATCTCGAGGCCGAACTGGTGCACTGCGCCGACCGGCCCGCCGTCGCCTACGACCTATTGTCGATCGACGTCGGATCGGCGCCCGGCAAGGGCGCGATCGAAAGCGGGGCTGAGCATGCCATCCCGATCAAGCCGATCGACGGATTTCTGGGACGCTGGGAGCGCGTCGAAGCCAGCCTGACCGAAAATCCGCCCGAGCGGTTCCGGCTGCTGATCATTGGCGCCGGCGCCGGCGGTACGGAACTGAGCCTGGCACTGCGCTATCGGCTCAAATCATTGCTGGCCCGCAACTGCCGCACGACGCCGAAGCTCGCCGTCACTATCGTCACCGACCGGCCGACACCGTTGCACCAGCACGCGCCGGCCGTTGGCGACGCCATGCGGCGGGTGCTACGGGACCGCGATATTCAGTTGAAGACCGATTTTCAGGTGACTTCACTGACCGCCACGACGGCGACGGCCAAGAGCGGCGACAGCGTCGATTTTGACACCGCGGTGTTGGTCACCGAAGCGGCCGCGGCGCCGTGGCTGAATGAGACCGGCCTCGCCTTGAACGCGGATGGCTTCATCCGGGTCGATGCCATGCTGCGCTCGGTCAGTCATCCAAATGTCTTCGCCGCCGGCGACGTTGCCGATTTCGACGGCCGCGGGCTTGCCAAGTCCGGCGTTTACGCGGTGCGCCAGGGCCCGGCGTTGGCCCGCAATCTGCGCCGGCTGTGTTCCAACCAGCCGCTTAAAGCCTACCGGCCGCAGCCCCGCACCTTGGCGCTGATCTCCACCGGCGATGGCGCGGCGATCGCCTCATACGGGCGTCTGGCGCTGACCGGGCCGGCGCTCTGGCGCTTCAAGGACTGGATCGACCGGCGCTGGATGCGCCGTTATCAGGACCTGCCGAAAATGACCCCGGCGCATTCGGCAGGCGCCGAGTCCGAAGCGGCCGAAGACGCCGCCATGCGCTGCGGCGGCTGCGGCGCCAAGGTGGCGAGCCCGATGCTGAGCCGCGTGTTGGGTGGCTTGAAGCCGCAAGCCCGAGCCGACGTGTTGGTCGGACTGGACAGTCCCGACGACGCCGCCATCCTGGATTTGCCGCCGGGCAAGTTGCTGGTCCAGACCGTCGATCATTTCCGCGCCTTCATCGACGACCCTTACCGGTTCGGCCGCATCGCCGCCAACCATTGTCTGAGCGACATCTACGCTATGGGCGCCGAACCGCAAGCGGCGCTCGCCATGGTGAGCCTGCCCTACGCGGCAGAAGCAAAGATGGAAACCGATCTCCGCGAGCTGTTGGGCGGCGCCCTGGAGGCCTTAAACGAAGCCGGGGCCGCGCTGATCGGCGGCCATACCGGCGAAGGCGCGGAAATGACCTTCGGCCTGTCCGTGAACGGCCTGGCTGATCGCGAAGCGCTGCTGCGCAAAGGCGGAATGCGGTCGGGAGACCGCCTGATCCTGACCAAAGCACTCGGCACCGGGGCGCTGTTCGCCGCCGACATGCGGGCCGAAGCCGACAGCCGCCATATCGATAGCGCATTGGCCGGCATGCTGCGCTCCAACCGCTCGGCGTCGCAAATATTGCAGCATTCCGGTGCGACCGCCTGCACCGACGTCACCGGCTTCGGCCTGGCCGGCCATTTGCTGGAAATGATGCGGAGCGCCGGCCGCTCGGTCCAATTGGATCTCGGTCAACTGCCGGCACTGCCCGGGGCGTTGGCACTGCTCGAACGCGGCATCACGTCGACCTTGCATCCCGAGAACCTCAAAGCGACGGCACCAGCGATTGTCGACACACCGGCGGTGCGCGACCGGTTTGAGCTGTTGTTCGACCCGCAAACCGCGGGCGGCCTGCTGGCCACGGTTCCGGCGGATCAGGTCGATCGCTGCCTAATACGGCTCGCCGAAGGCGGCGACGAACACGCCTGCGTGATCGGCACGGTTCTTGACGAAGAGAGCGAGGCACCGCGCATTCACTTGACGGAGAGGCTGGATTAGGATGCTTCACAATCGGCTTAGAGCAGTATCGGAGACAGCACCCAGATGGCACGACTAGAATACATACCCGAACCGACCGCGACATCGATCCGGGAAATCGACTGCCCCGATCTCGGCGACCCGCCGTTCGTGACCGGCCCGGCGCTAAAGGATCGGCGCATCGCCATGATTTCGACCGCCGGGCTATTCACCCGCGGTGACCGGCCGTTCGTCGGCGGCGATGCCGATTATCGTGCCATTCCGGCCGATGTTGGGGAGAACGACCTGCTCGTCGGCCATGTGTCGGTGAATTTCGATCGCACTGGTTATCAGCGTGACCGCAACGTAATGTTCCCGATCGACCGGCTGCGCGAGCTGGCCGCCGGCGGCATTATTGGTTCGGTTGCCGACACGCATTTTTCTTTTATGGGCGCCACCAACCCAATCGAGATGGAAGCCCATGTCGCGCCGGTTATCGCCCAGTTGAATGCGGACCGGGTCGACAGCGTCGTTCTGCTGCCGGTTTGACCGCTTTGCACGCGCGCCGTGAGCGCGCTTGGCCATTATATCGAACGCGAAGGCATCGCCACCACCATCGTCGCCCTGGTGCGCGAGCATTGTGAACGCATCCGGCCGCCGCGGGCGTTGTTCGTGCCGTTCGAGTTGGGGCGGCCCATGGGGTCGCCCAACGACCCGGCGCTGCAGCACCGGGTTTTGGCGGCGGCGCTAGCGCTGTTCGACGCCGCCAAACCGTTGATCGTCGATTTCGAGGAAGGTGATCCCGACCGCCAGGGTATCGACGGCTGGACGCCGCCCATCGATCTGCCGGCCGTCGCCGACGGACTCAGTGACGCGGACCTGGCGGCGGCACTCCGCGCCGAAACCGACGTGATTTGGCCGCGTTACCTGGCGACGGTCGAAAATCAGGGCCGCACGGCGGTCGGTATCGGCCCGGTCGCGCCGAACGAGATCGTCGCGTTCCTCTGCCGGTCGCTGGTCGACGGCGTGCCATCCGAATCCGCCGACGACTTCCGGCCGCAATATTTGCTGCGCTTCGCGTGCGATGACTTGAAGGCAGTCTATTCGGAAACCATCCTGAGCGATCCGCCCTATCCGAACAGCCGCCAAGTCGCCGACTGGTTTTGGACCAAGACCGCGGCAGGCCTGATCCTGCGCCGGCTAAGACGCGTCTGCCTCGACCATCCCGGCCGCGGCTATCAGTTCGTTGGCCGCATGTTTATTATGCCGGCCTATTTGGCCCGGCGCCTGGAGGCCTAGATGACCCGGATCGCGATCCTCGACGATTATCACAATGTTTCCCTTAAACTGGCGGATTGGGAAAGCCTGCCCGGATCGCCGGAGATCACGGTCTTCACCGATTATGTCGGCAACGAGGACAGGGTCGCGGAGCGCTTGGCCGGCTTCGATATCGTCGCCATCATGCGCGAACGGACGCCGTTCCCCGCTAGCCTGATCCGGCGCTTGCCCGATCTCCGGTTGTTGGTTACCACCGGTGCCCGCAACGCTTCGATCGACCTGGAGGCCGCCGCGACCGCTGGCGTCGCGGTCTGTGGCACCGGCGGCTCGGCCGCCTCGACAGCAGAACTCGCCTGGGGGCTAATCCTTGCCCTAACGCGCTACATCCCAACTGAACACACCTCCATGAAGACGGGCGGCTGGCAGACCCGTTTAGGCCGCGGGCTCGGCGACCAGACCTTGGGCATCGTTGGCCTCGGCCGGCTCGGCAGCCAGGTTGCCACTGTCGGCAAAGCCTTCGGCATGGATATGATCGCCTGGAGCCAAAACATGACCGACGCCCAGGCCGAGGCCGCCGGCGCTCGCCGGGTCGACAAAGCCGAGCTGTTCGAGACCGCTGATATCATCACCATACACCTGGTGTTGAGCGAGCGGAGCCGCGGCCTGGTCGGCACCGCCGAGTTTGCGGCAATGAAACCGACGGCGTGCCTAATCAACACCTCGCGCGGGCCGATCGTCGACGAGGCCGCGCTGGTCGACGCCCTGTCGAGCGGCCGGATCGCCGGCGCCGGCCTCGACGTCTTTGATATCGAGCCGTTGCCGGCCGACCATGCGCTGCGCGGCCTCGACAATGTCGTGCTGACCCCCCATATCGGCTATGTCGCCGAGGACGTCTATCGCATTTTCTATACGCAAATCGTGGAAGACATCGCGGCCTATTTGGCGGGCGCGCCGATCAGGGTGATAACGCCCTAGCCAATTTACAGGAGAAAATGATGAGCCGCATCGAAGAGCTCACGCCTGAGACCATGACGCCGGAGCAACGCCGGGTCTATGACGCGATCCTGGCCGGCCCGCGCGGCCGTGCCGCCGGCCCGTTCCATGCCTGGCTGCGCAGTCCGAATCTGGCTGAACGGGCACAGGAACTCGGCGCCTTCGTGCGCTTCGGCACCGCTTTCCCGACAGTGTTGTCGGAATTGGCGATCCTGGTGACGGCACGCCACTGGCGCGCCGAGTTCGAATGGTGGGCACATAAAAGATTAGCCCTTGAAGCCGGCCTCGATCCGGCTATCGTCGACGCCATCGCCCGCGGCGAGGATCCGGTTTTTGCCGACGCCGACCAACAATTGGTCTACGATGCGGCCACGGAAATCTACGGAAACCGGACCCTCGGCGCCGATACCTACGCCCGAATGGTCGACCGTTTCGACGAGGCCGGCGTTGTCGAACTGATCGGCATCCTCGGCTATTACGCCATGGTATCGATGACGCTCAACGTATTCGACGTCAACTTGCCGAGTGGTGAGGAACCGGTTTTCTCGAAGAACTGACCCCGATCACCAATTAGGCTTGCGCTTCTCGACGAAAGCGGAAAGGCCTTCCTGGGAGGCCTCGGTCTCGACCAAGGTACACATGGTATCGACCACGGCGCCGATTTCCCGGCGGTAGTTGGCATCATTGACCCGCATGAAGGAATCGCGGCCGAGGCGGGTGACGACGGCCGACTTGGCGGCGAAGGCTTCGGCCATTTCGTGCGCTGTCTTGTCCAAGTCAGTATCCGCGACCACGCGGTTTATGAGCCCGAGCCGTAGCGCCTCAGCCGAGTCAAAGCTTTCGCCCAGGAACAACAATTCAAAGGCCTTGGCGCGGCCGATTTGGTGCGGCAGGTGCACGAAATGGATGGCCGGCACCAACCCGACATCGACTTCCGGGTAGCCGAAGCTGGCGGCCTCGCCGGCGACGATGATGTCGCACGACACCGCCAAGGTCATGCCGCCGGCCCGCGCCGCGCCGCCGACCACGGCGATGGTCGGCTTGCCCAGGGCATACTGCACGTCATAGAGGCGAATATAGAGTTGCTTCAAGAATGCGCGAAAATCCAGGCCGCTGGCGCCGCGCACGATGTCGATATCGAGGCCGGCGGAAAAAGCCCGGGCCAAGCCGCTGGTCAGCTTCACGCAGCGCACCCGGTCGTCACGGCCGGATTCTTCGAAACAATCGACGATGGCGGTGACCATATCGAGGCTCAAGGCGTTTACCGGCGCCCGGTTCAAGCGGATCTCGGCGATGCCATCGGCAACCGCGTAACCAACGTCTTCGGTATCTGTCATAACACTCCTCAAGCGCGCCAGAGTCCTCGCCGGGTCAGCACCGCGCGCAACAATGCGGGCCGGTCGGTCATCAAACCGTCGATGCCGAGGTCGATCAACCGCACCATCTCGTTTTCGTCGTTGATCGTCCAGGCATGAACCTGAAGCCCGTGTCTATGTGCGGCATCGATGAAGCGGCGATCGATGACCGGGATGCCGTAGTGTCGAACCGGCACCTGCACGCAGCTCGCGGCCATGGGCCGTGGCGGCCTGGATGGCCGCAGGCTGGCGAGCCTCAGACGCGTCACGTCCATCGGCCCGAGGGAGCAGCACAGACGCGCACCGAGTGCGTGTTGGATGCGCTGCAGGCGTCGGCCGGAGAACGAGCCGACGCAGACCCGGTCCAGGGCCTCGGTCCGGCGCAACAGATCGACCAGTGGCTGCACGGCGCGATCACTCTTCGGGTCAATATTAAAATGGACCCACGGCCAGCGGGTCAGCAGATCCTCGAACAGCGGTATCTCGTGGGCGCCGCCAATCCGCGCGGCCCGGATCTCCGCCAGGGTCTTGTCGGCGACGCGGCCACGCGCGTCGGTCACCCGGTCCAGCCGATCGTCGTGGAACGCCACCAACCGGCCGTCACGGGTACAATGGACATCGGTCTCCAGGTAACGGTAGCCCAGTTCCACCGCCGCTTCGAAGGCGGCCATGGTGTTTTCCGGCGCCACTTCGTCGCCGCCCCGGTGGGCGAAGGCCAACACGCCGTCATGGGCCAGAAACGGATGTGATGCCGGCCGCCGGTTAATTATCCGATCCCTTTGTCCGTCCCGACACCACCCAGGCGATCTCATGATGGATGGCGAAGGGCGCCAGTATCGTGGCCACGGCACCGGCAACGCGCGGGCGATCCGCGTCGCCGACACCGGCGAGCGTAATCGTGGCCAGGGTGCCGTGGCTGTCGTGGGCGCCGACATCGACGGTCGCGGTGAAGCCTTCCGCCTCGGCCAGCGGTGCCATCAGACCGGTGAAGACCCGCTTGGTCGCGTCCCAGCGAAGCGCCGGCTTGAAGATCTTGCCGACGCCGGTGAGCGGCATCTCGTCGAGCACGAAGACGCTCGCCGGATTGGCCGCACGCTCTGGGATGCGTTCGCGCACAAACGCCTGCAATTCCTCCGGTTCGACCGATTGGCCGGGGCGGTATTGCACATAGACGATGGGGATTTCACCGGCGTAGGAATCCGGCCGGCCGACGGCGGCGGCCATCTCGACCGCCGGATGCTGGTGCACGGTTTCCTCAATGACCGACGGGTCGATGTTGTGACCACCGCGGATGATCAAATCCTTGGAGCGGCCGGTGATCCAGAGATAGCCTTCGGTGTCCAGGCGGCCGAGATCGCCTGAATTGAGCCAGCCGTCCACCAATATGGCTTCCGCATCAAATTGCGACTGAACATAGCCGGACATGATGCAGTCGCCGCGCATCACCACATTGCCGATCTCGTCTGCTTCACAAAACCGCTTGATCCGGCCATCGCCCACTTCGGCAACTTTGACGTCGACATGGGGCAGCGCCAACCCGGCGGAGCCAAACCGTGATTCGCCGTTGCGCGGGTTCATGGTGACGTATGAGGTCGTCTCCGTCATGCCGTAGCCTTCGATGATCGTCTGGCCGAACGTTTCGGTAAAGGCCTTGCCGACTTCGACCGGCAAGGGCGAGCCGCCGGTTAAGGCATAGCGCACGGTTTTCACGTCTTCCGCTTCAAACGGCATGTTGAGCAGTGCGCCGATCACGGTCGGCACGCCGGCCACCACACTGGCCCCATACCGGCGAACCAGCCGCCAATACGACCGCAGAAAATTCACGTCGCGAAAGCCGTCCGGACTGCCGATCACCAAGGTCGTGCCGTGGCTGAGCGGCACCACGCCGCCGACCACGGAGCCACCGATATGGAACAGCGGCAAGCCGACCAGGATCGCGTCGCCCGGCCCGATATCGAGTGCGACCCCGGTGGTCCATATCTGTGACGCCTGCATATGGTGGGTGTGTTGGGCGAGCTTGGGCGTTCCTGTCGTGCCGCCGGTATGGAAATAGGCGGCAATGTCGCTTGATTTAATTTGGCGGCCGGAAACCAGCCGATCGGCCGGTTCCTTCGCCACCTCCTCATCGAACTGCAGCGCGCCCTCGGGCGCCGGGCCGCCGACGGTGACGACGGCAACGACGTCGGGCAATTCATCTTTTAGCGAGGCAATCTTGTCCCAAGTCGCCTCGTCCAACGCCGGCGACGGCACCACCAGGACCTTGGTGCCCGCGGCTTTCAGGATACGGCCGATCTGCCAGGGCTCGAGAAACGGGTTGACGGCATTGACGATGCCGGCCGCGGCGCCACCGAAGATCACCGCATACGCTTCCGGGCAAAGCGGTAGCAGGAACGACACCACGTCCTTGTGCCCCATGCCGAGCCGGCCCAGCATATTCGCGGTTTGATGCACCAGATCGAGGAACGCGCGGTAGTTGAATTCCGTCGGCTCGCCCTCGGGATCGCCCTTGGGCGCGGCGATCAAGGCCGGCCGGTCGCCGTGTTCAGCGACGGCAGCGACCAGCGCCTGGTAAATGTTTTCGTGGCGCATGTAGTCGCTGAGCGGACGTTCTTCCAAACGTGCAATGTCCGCCTGCGTGGCGATTTCCGGATACATGGTGTTCGTTCTCCTCCCAAGACGCTGGGTGGCGTTATAGCAAATGCCTGGAATCGGTCAATCGATGCCGGCGGTGCGTGGTTTGACCGGCCCTAAGCGAGCCCCTATGACTAGAGCCAATTCGAAGATTACGGAGGCAAAATTGCTCGCAAACGACCTGCCGATCTGGCGTTCACTCTTGTTCATTCCCGCCAATGTAGAGCGCTTCCTGGCCAAGGCCGGCCAATCCGGCGCCGACGCCATCATTTTGGACTTGGAAGACAGCATCGCGCCGTCCGAGAAAGCCGCCGCGCGCGCTGCCTTGGCCCATGCCGTGGCAACAGTCGCCGCGACCGGCCTCGACGTGGTCGTCCGCATCAATCGGCCCTGGCGGTTGACCATCCGGGATCTGGAGGCTGCTGCACTAGCGGACGTTGCCGCCATCGCCCTGCCGAAAGTGGCCGACGCGGGCCATATCGGCGCCGTGTCCGAGGTCTTGGACGAGCTTGAATCCGAGCGTGGCATCGCCGCCGGACGGATCCGCCTGATCGCCATGATCGAAACCGCTGCCGCCTATTTCCACATGCCGGCGATCGCCAAGGCCTCACCCCGGGTCATGGCTATGACCCTGGGATCGGAGGATTTTGCACTCGACATGGGCATGCCGGCCGAGGCCGACGGCCTGGAGCAGGCGACCCGGCAGACCGTGCTGGCCGCCCGGGCAGCGGGAATCATGCCGCTTGGTTTTGTCGGCAGCCTCGCCGATTACCGGGATTTGGCGGGTTTCGAGGCCATGGCGCGCCGCGGCCGGGCGCTCGGCTTCGAAGGTGCCTTCTGCATCCATCCTGCCCAAGTCGATATTCTCAACCGCGCCTACGGGCCGACCGAGGCGGAAATCGACCACGCCCGCCGGGTCATCGAAACCTTCGAACAGGCGCTCGCCAAAGGCCAAGGCGCCGTCGGATTGGACGGCGTCATGTTGGACGGCCCCGTGGTCGAACGGGCGCGACGGCTGCTCGGCCGCCACGACGCCATTGCCAAGCGTACCGCAAACAAATCTCCTTCCAACGGATAGCACAGCCATGAGCAAGATCCTCGAATCCCGGGACGGTCCGGTCACGACCATTACCATCAACCGCCCGGAAGTCCGCAACGCGCTGGACCAGGAAGCCGCCGCCGACTTGGCCGCCGCCTTCCGCCAGTTCGACGCCAATCCGGATGCTCGTGTCGCCGTCCTGACCGGCGCCGAGGGCAGTTTTTGCGCCGGCGCCGACCTCAAGGAAATGGCAACCCGGGTCGATTACCAGGCCTGGGCCGGCCACGAAAACGGGCCGACTCATCCGCTGTTGTCGAAACCGGTGATCGCCGCGGTCGCCGGCCATGCCTGCGCCGGCGGGCTAGGGCTGGCACTTTGGTGCGACCTAAGGGTCGCTGACGAAACGGCCGTATTCGGCGTGTTCTCCCGGCGTTGGGGCGTGCCCATGAGCGACGGCACCACGGTCCGCCTGCCGCGCCTGATCGGCATGAGTCGGGCCATGGACATGCTGTTGACTGGGCGCGCCGTAAACGCGCAAGAAGCCAAGGAGATCGGCCTGGTCAATTACCTGACCCCGGCCGGCCAAGCCGTTGCCGAGGCCCAAGCCATGGCCGCCAAGATGGCGGCGTTTCCGCAGATCGCCATGAACTCCGATCGCCGCTCGGCCTATGGCCAACAAGGCCTGCCGATCGGTGACGCCATCGCCGCGGAAATGGCCTGCGCCGACGAAGCCCGCCGCAACGAAGCACAATCAGGTGCCGCCCGGTTCTCCGCCGGCGCTGGGCGGCACGGCCGCTTCGACGACGCCTGAATCAATCAAGGATAGACCTGCATGAAAGCCCTGGTGTGCCGGGAATACGCCCCCTACGACAAGCTGGTCCTGGACGATATCGAGCCGCCAGTCCTGCGTGCCGGCGGCGTCCGCATCCGTGTTCGTGCCACCGGCCTAGCCTTCGCGACCAGCCTGGTAATCGCGGGCAAGCATCAAAATAAGCCCGACCTGCCGTTCGTTCCGGGCACCGAGGTCGCCGGCGAGGTAATCGACTGTGCCGATGACGTCACCGGACTGAAACCCGGCGACCGGGTTACCGCGGGGGTTCGCAGCGGCGGCTTCGCGGAAGAGGTCGTGGCCGAAAGCCATGCCGTCTACCCGATCCCCGATGCCATGGATTACGCCGGGGCGACGCAATTTCCGACAATCTACGGCACCGCCTATGGCGGTTTGATTTGGCGCGCTGGGTTATCCGAGGGCGAGGTTTTGCTGGTTCATGCCGCGGCCGGCGCAAGCGGCCTCGCAGCTTTGGAAGTCGGCCAGGCCGTGGGCGCCACAGTGATCGCCACCGCCAGCGGCGACGATAAACTGGCCGTGGCGGCGGCGCATGGCGCCGATCATGTCATCAACTATCGGACCGACAATTTCCGCGAGCGGGTGTTGGCATTGACCGGCGGCCGCGGCGCCGACGTCATCTTCGACCCGGTCGGCGGTGACGTGTTCGACCAATCGCTTCGCTGCATTGCCCCTGAAGGCCGAATCCTGCCCATAGGCTTTGCCGGCGGCCGCATTCCGGTGGCGCCGACCAACATCTTGCTGGTCAAGAACATCACCGTCATCGGCTTGTACTGGGGGTACTATCTCGGTTGGGGCCGCGTCGCCGCGAAGCCGGCCGAAATCGCCCGAGTGCCGGAGGCCATGGCCAAGATGTTCGATTGGTATGGCCAGGGACTGCTGCGACCGGTCACCCATGCCGAGCTTGCGATCGAAGATTTTCGCCAAGGCTTCGAAGCGTTGTTGTCACGCCAAGTCGTCGGCAAAGTGGTGTTGACGCTGTAGCTAGAGCAACTTATCTGCGTTCGAAGAACGCAGGTTGCTTTATGAGTCGAGCAGTTCAGATCCTTCGCGATGCCGCCACAGGCCGTAGGTTTCAACCGCTTCGGAAACCAGCCTGCCGACGCGGACGAACGCTTCCTCCGGGCTCATCTCCGGGTGGCGTCCGCGAAAGACCGCGAGCGCGAGTTGAAAGGCCGGTTCTTCGTCGCCTTTGGCCGACTGCACTTGCATATAAGCTTCCGCCACGGCCCGCAGGTCGCCTTCATGTACGCCCATCTCGTAAGCTCCCAAATCGAATCACTACGATTGGTTTCCGATCATGGCGAAGCTGCGTTAAAGTTTTATTAAGCTTCGCGCAAATCCCGCTAATCGATTAATATGAAAGACATAATTTCATGCCGGTTCTGACAGACGCTCTTGGACTTGAGGCGACCGGTGAGCCGAGAGAAATTACGGCCCGCCAAACCCTGTCCTACGCCGCTGTGCTCAATGAGACCGACCTGCGCTACTTCGACGACGCGCGCGCCGACGGCATCGTGGCGCCGCCGCCTTATTGCGTATCCTTGGAATGGCCGCTTGCCGTCGTGTTGCGCGATGCGCCGGAGCTCGGCCTAACAGCAACTGAGCGCTTGGCAAACGTCCACGCCAGTCAAGAGACGGTCTTTCACCGCCCCATTCGGCCGGGCGACCGGCTCCGCACGGACGCTAGGATCGTCGAACTCGACGCGATACGGCCTGGCACAAAAGCAGTGACAAAATTTTTCACAGTGGATTGTGTATCCGGCGAACCGGTGGTTACCAGTTGGTCGACCGGCATCTACCGCGGTGTCGCATTGGATGGCCCGGGCGGTCAGCTCGAGCATGGCAAGGAACCGCCGTCCGACTCCGACGCGGATCAGACGACAACGGACATCTACATTCCACCGACGTTGCCGCATACCTATACGGAATGCGCCGACATTTGGAATCCGATCCACACCGAGCGTGCCGTCGCCCTGGCCTCCGGCCTGCCGGACATCATTTTGCACGGCACGGCGACCTGGGCCTTGGCCAGCCGCGAAATCGTCCGGGCCCATGCCGGCGGCGACGGCACGCGGCTGCGCGCGCTCGGCGGACGGTTTAGCGGCATGGTGCTGCCCGGCACCACGATTACCTTGCATATGAGCCGGGCCAAGACCACCGACGGCCTGGTTCACTTCGATGTCCGCAATCCGGATGGCCGGCCGGTGTTGTCGGCCGGCGCCGCGGAAATCACCGCATGAGTGCGCTCAGCGCACAGGGTCCCCTGGTCGAGCGGCTGGAAGAGACAGCCGACATCGTGCAGTCGCCCTGCGGCGACGGCCAGATGGTCTGGCACGTTTGGGGCGACGGACCGCCGATCATGCTGCTGCATGGCGGCTACGGGTCTTGGACGCATTGGGCCAAGAATATCGACGCCCTCAGCGCCGATCGACGGGTCATCGCCGCCGACTTGCCGGGACTCGGCGATTCGGCGGCGGCACCGCCGCCCCATTACGCCGACGACCTGGTCGATATTCTGGAGGCCGGCCTTAGCCCCCTTGGCCTGGCGGAAGCCCAGTTCGATATCGCCGGCTTTTCGTTCGGCGCCATGTTGGGCGGAGTCTTGGCCGCACGACTGGGCGATAGGGTTGCTCACTTCGCAATGGTCGGCGCCGCCGGCCTCGGCGCCGAGCCGCGCACCGGACCGGGGCTGAAGCGCGCGCCGATCACCGCGTCGCAAGAGGACTACACCGCCCTGCAGCGTCGCAATCTCGGCATCTTGATGTTGTCCGACGGCGCCGAGATCGACGACGCCACATTGGCGATCCATGTCGCCAACAACACACGGGCTCGGGTTCGCTCACGACCGCTGTCCCGGTCGACGATTCTGCTGGCGGCATTGCCCGCCATCCGGGCCCGCCTGATCGGCATTTGGGGCGAACACGACATCACGGCAACGCCGGATCTCGCCAGCCGGGAAGCGGTGATCCGCCAATGCCGGCCCGACGTCGACTTCCACGTCGTCGCCGGCGCCGGCCATTGGGTCCAGTACGAAGCCGCCGAACGCTTCAACCCGCTGCTGCTGGAAGCGCTCGCCGGCGGCTAGTGGATAGAATCTGACGCTTGGTACCCATAGCGCAAGACCGCGCTCGACCTTGCCATTGGTCCGCCGTGGACCCGAAGCGGCCATGACTCGCTAGATTGTTGACAAACTTGGATAAGCCTTAATAGAGATAAAAGCGACAAACAGATCACATTCTTGCAACAACTATTTGGGTACCACAGATTTCGGACCAACAATTTTTTGTTGGATAAGGGCTATCCAGATGCGATTTTGGAAGTCATGAGATACTCAAGCTAGGCCATCAATTGCAACCGACGGGAGAGCTATCATGGCAATTGAGCTAAACCACACAATAATTCACGCTGTGGACCAACAAATGTCAGCGCAGTTTTACTGCGACATCTTCGGATTAGAGTGCCAAGAGTTGTTTAGTGGTCACTTCTTGGCGGTTCAAATCAATGCCTCGCTCACATTTGATTTCGAAGGCGCCACAGACGCGCCCTCTTCCTCGCAACACTATGCGTTCAAAGTAAGCGAGCAAGAATTCGATGAAATATTTGATCGGATCAAAGCGAGTAACTTACCTTATACCAGTTCTCCAGATTACACAGTCAATGACATGAAGGTTAATCACCACAACGGTGGGCGTGGTGTGTACTTCCGCGATCTGGACGGAAATATGTTGGAGATTTTGACGGCTGACTACAATGATTCCCAACCCTTCGAATACGGAGTTCACGATCGTTAATTCCTGATTGGGCGGAAGGTCTGGTAAGCTGCACAACCTGGTGTGTGAAATTTTGGTTGCGAGGCAATAGCAAACGAAATTGATCACGGATAATGACAATTTCAAATTTCCACTTCCGGCTATCTTCATTTGTTCGGACCGTCTGTCGATACCGACGGCGATGCCGACGGCGATGCCGCGGTTAAGCCGACGAGATTGGCGGATACGATTGCCGCAGGCCTTCGATGTTTTCGCTCGGTCATTTGGAGAGCTTAACGGCTATAAGCGTCAATAACTATAATACCGTGACTGGCAGCAAATGCCACACAGCCGACAGTCCGGGCCGACTACGCCGACCCAGGCTGATGAGAACCAAACATTAGATTTCGACCACTAGAAACCAATATGTGAGCCGCCGTCGATGGTGAGATGCTGGCCGGTCACGTAGGACGAGGCATCGGACAACAGATAACAAACCGACTTCGCCACCTCTTCGGGTCGCGAGAACCGGCCCATCGGAATGCCTGCGAGCACGTTGTCGTGGAACTTCGGGCCGCGAATGGTTTCGGTCATCGGCGTCTCGACGACACCGAAGCAGACCGAATTGACCCGAATGCCATAGCGGCCCCATTCACGTGCCGCACTCATCGTGATGCCGAGCACGCCGGCCTTGGCCGCACCGTAATTGATCTGGCCGATGGTGCCGCGCCGGCCGGCGGTGGACGAGACATTGACGATCGAGCCGGGCTCTTTCTCGCCATTCTTGGATCGCGCCATCAAGTGGCGACCCATCTCCTGCAGGCACAGGAACACGCCGGTCAGATTGACGTCGATGACTTCCTGCCATTGCTCGACCGGCATTTTGTGGATCATCGCCGCGCGCACGATGCCGGCATTGGCGACCAGGCCATGCAAGGCGCCGAGGCGATCCGCGGATTCATTGACCATGTTCTGCACGAACGCCGGATCGGCCACGGAGCCGACATAAGGCACGGCGTTGTCGGCACCAACCTCTTCGACCAACGCAGCAATGTTGTCGCCGTTTACGTCCGCGACGACGGCTTTACCGCCGAGATCGATAACCATCCTGGCGACCGCCTGGCCGATGCCTTGGCCCGCCCCCGTCACCAAGACATTCCGGCCGGTCATATCCATTGGATTTAACATGTTTCGCTTCCCCTCTGTTGAATTCACCGCAGTATAAATTCACGCCAATCCGTTGTCTGCCCATGGTTGGTGGATCAGCGCGGATTTCGTTATTATTGGGAAACCGATCCGTTCACATAATGATTGTCCGAGATGCCCCAAGCCTTTTCCACCATCCGCGTCCTCGATTTCACCCAAGTCTTTGCGGGCCCCTATGCGACATTTCAACTGGCGCTGCTCGGCGCCGACGTGGTCAAGATCGAGCAGCCGGGCAAAGGCGACCAGGCCCGCCGCCTGATGGCCGGGCCGCCGTTCGACGCACTCGGCCAGGCACCGGGCTTCATGGCGCTCAACGCCAACAAACGGTCTCTGACCGTGGATTTGAAGCACGAACAGGCCGCCGAGATCATCCATCGCCTGGCCGCCCAAGCCGATGTCGTCGTCGAGAACTTCCGTGCCGGCGTCATCGACCGGCTGAATTTCGGCTATGAGGCGTTGGCCGAAATTAATCCGCGACTGGTCTATTGTTCGATTTCCGGCTACGGCCAATCCGGACCGCGCAAAAACGACCCGGCCTATGACGGCGCCGTTCAGGCCTCATCGGGGATGATGTCGATGACCGGCCATCCGGACCACGTCCCGACCCGGGCCGGTTACACCGTGGTCGACATCGCCACCGGCATGAGCGCCGCCTTCGCCATCGCCGCGGCTTTGCACCGGCGTGCGGTCACTGGCGCCGGGCAGTATCTCGACCTCTCCATGCTGGACAGCGCGTTGAACGTCATGGGCCCGCAGATCAGTAACTATCTGAACGGCGGCATCGTGCCCGAGCTGCTCGGCAACCGGTCGCCGACGTCGCAGCCGACCGGCGACGTGTTCAAAACCGCGGATGGCTTCATACAAATTTCTGCGATCTTGGACCGTCAGGTCGCGTCGTTGTGCGACCGGCTCGGACGGCCTGACTTGCTCGAGGATCCGCGCTTTGTCTCGGTCGAGGCCCGCATCGAGAACGCCGACGCCATGCGCGACGAACTCGCCGCGGCGTTCGCCAAGCGAACAACCAACGACTGGCTCGAAATTCTACTGGCTGCCAACGTCGCCAGTGCCGCGATCGCCACGGTGCCGGACATCGTCGAGGATCCGCAACTGGCGCACAGAACCATTCTGCAAAAGACCCCGTCACCGCCGGGCCTCGACGGTGACATCACGCTGGTCAATGCCGCCTTCAAGACCGAGACCGACGGCGCGGCGATCAATCGGCCGCCGCCGGCGGTCGGCCAACACACCAACGAAGTGCTCCAGGAACTGGGTTACGACCAAACCGCGATCAAAGACTTCCGTGCCTCAGGTGTCATTTAACCCCCACAAGTAGAGGGCAAAGGCATAGACCCGCGCGACCTCTTCGATCTTGTCGAAGCGGCCGGCGGCGCCGGCATGGCCGGCTGTCATGTTGGTCCAGAGTAGTACCGGGTTGTCGCCGGTCTTAGTCGCTCTGAGCCGCGCCACCCACTTGGCCGGCTCCCAATAGGTGACCCGTGGATCGGTCAGGCCGGCCGTTGCCAAGATCGCCGGATAGGTCTGCGCCGTGACGTTCTGATAGGGACAATAGCCGCGGATATAGGCGAAATCTTCCGCGCCGGTGATTGGGTTTCCCCATTCCGGCCATTCCGGCGGCGTCAACGGCAGATCCGCGTCGGACATGGTATTCAAGACGTCGACGAACGGCACCTCGGCGAGGATGCCACCGAACAGATCCGGGCGCATATTGACGACCGCGCCGACCAGCATGCCGCCGGCGCTGCCGCCATGGGCGATGATGCGGCCGGCGCCGGTAAACGAGCCCGCGACCAGATGGTCGGCGGCGGCGATGAAATCATCAAACGTGTTGCGCTTTTTTCGCCCCCGTCCGTCGCGATACCAGCGCCAGCCGCCGGCCATGCCGCCGCGCACATGGGCGATGGCGTAGATCGCGCCACGGTCGACCAGGCTATACCGGTTGGGCGAGAACCCCGCGGGAATCGTATGGCCGTAGGATCCGTAGCCGTAGAGCAAGAGCGGCGCCGATCCGTCCAAAGCGGTCCCGCGTCGATAAAGCAGGGATACCGGGATCTTTTCACCGTCGTGGCTTTCTGCAAACACGCGCCGCGTCACATAATCCTGTGGATCATGCCCGGACGGAATTTCCTGCTCCTTCATCAACTCACGAGTCCGGCTGTCCATGGCGTAATCGTAGGTCCGCTGTGGCGTCGTCATGGATGAATAGGTGAACCGCAGGGTCTCCGTGTCGAACTCGTAGCCCGGCGCCAGCCCCAAGTCATAGGCTTCCTCGTCGAAGGCAATCTCATGCTCGGTGCTGTCCGATAGCCGCCGGATAATGATGCGCGGCAGGCCATCGCGCCGCTCCAATCGCACCAGATGGCGGGCGAACAATAATTGCTGGCGAATCAGGCACCCGGCCGTGTGGGCCACCAGATCCCGCCAGCCGTCGCGCGCCGGCTTCTCGACCGGCGCGGTGACGATCTTGAAATCCTCGGCGCCGTCGGCATTGGTCCGAATGATCAATTGATCACCATGGTGGGCGACATCGTATTCGATGTCTTTTTCGCGTTCCGCGACCAGGCGGCGTGGCCCGTCAGGATCGTCGGCGTCGATCAAGTGGACTTCCGACGTGGTGTGGTCATGGGCGGTGACGATGATGAATTTGCCGCTTTCGCTCTTATCCAGACCGACGAAAAATCCCGGATCGGCTTCTTCATAGACCACCGCGTCCTGCAACGCGTCCTCACCAACCCGATGGCGAAGCACGCGATGCGGGCGATGATTGTCGTCCAACGTCGTGTAGAAAACATGCATCCCGTCATTGGCCCAAACAACGTCGCCTTGGGCGTTGATCAGGCGGTCCGGCAAATCGGTTCCGGCGTCGATGTCGCGAATCCGTATCTCATAATATTCCGATCCGTTGTGGTCGGCCGACCAAGCGATGCGCCGGTGATCGGTGCTGTGACTGCAGGCCCCGATGCGGAAAAACGACGTGCCGTCGGCCTCCTTGTTGCCATCCAACAGAACGACTTCCCCGTCGCCCGCCTGCGTCTGCCGACAGAACAAGGGCTGTTGGCCGTCGGTGACATACCGGGCGAAATAGGCGAAAGCGCCGTCGACCGCCGGCACCGAGGAATCGTCCTGTTTGATGCGTGCCTTCATTTCGTCGAACAACCGGCGGCGGAAATCGGCGACCGGCGCCATGACCGCCTCGGCATAGGCGTTCTCCGCCTCCAGATGGCTGCGGACTTCTTGATCCAAAAGCTCCGGGCGGCGCATCACCTCCTGCCAGTTCGCCACTTTGAGCCAGTCGTAGTCGTCAACCAACGACACGCCATGGCGTTCGGATTGGCGCCGATGGATCGGCGCGACAGGCGGCGTTTTGTTCATGAAATCCCCTTCGTGTTTGGCCGGCCCGCGGAATGAATGGCGCGCCACACTTTTTCCGGTGTCAGAGGCATATGAAGATGCCGCACCCCCAGGTGCGACAGCGCATCGACTACGGCATTGACGATGGCCGGCGGCGTGCCGTTGGTGCCAAGTTCGCCGACCCCCTTGACGCCAAGACCGTTGGTCGGGGTCGGCATCATTGCGGCCACGGTGTCGATTGCCGGCACGTCGTCGGCCCTGGGCAACGCGTAATCCATCAACGACCCGGTCAGCAACTGGCCGCTTTCAGGGTCGTAGTGGCAATGCTCCAGCAACGCCTGGCCCAATCCTTGGACAATCCCACCATGCATTTGACCGTCCACCAATGTCTCGTTCAAGCGGTAGCCGACGTCGTCGACCGAGATTAGAGATACCACGCGAACCGCGCCGGTTTGCGGATCCACTTCGACTTCCGCCACCTGGCAGCCGTTCGGAAACGTCACAATCGTCCCGTCGAATTGCACCCGTTCGATCCAACGCTCACCGTCGCCCTCGGAGCCGCCGGTCAAGGCGCCGTACCGCGCCGCCAAGACGAATAAGCCGATGCCGCGATCGGTGCCGGCGATAGTGAAGCGCCCGGATTGATATGCGATGTCCGCCTCAGCGGCTTCCAAGGCTTGAGCCGCGAGCCGCGTGCCTGTTTGAATGACCTTGACCGCGGCGCGTTGAAGGGTCGGGCCCGAAATAAGCGCCGACGACGAACCGCCGGTGCCGCCACCGCGGCCGAGGATAGCCGTGTCGCCCTGACGGACGTCAATGTCCTCGCGCGCCAAGCCAAGCTCGGCGGCGACGACATCGGCAAAGACCGTTTCATGACCCTGGCCGGAAGATTGCGTGCCGGTCCGGGCCACGACCGCTCCCGCCGGATCGACTTCCAACTCGCTTACTTCGTCGACGATGCCGCCGGTCCCGTGGCTGTAACAGGATAGTCCGCGGCCACGCAGTAATCCTGATCCGGCCACGGCCGCGCGGCGTTGGCCAAAGCCCTGCCAATCGGCCCGCATCAGCGCTTGTTCCAGAACCTTGGGGTAGTCGCCGCTGTCGTGGACATTGCCCAAGGCGTCACGGTACGGCATGGCGTGAGCGGGAATGAGGTTGCGCCGGCGCAGCTCTGCCGGATCGACGCCGAGCTCCCGCGCCGCCCGATCCATCAGTCGTTCCAGCATAAACAGCACGCCCGGTTTGCCGGCGCCCCGGTAGGCATCGACCGGCGCCCGATTGGTGAAGGCAACGCGGATGCTCAGGTGAACCGCCGGAATGCGATAGAGCCCTGTTGCCACCTTCGCCATGCTTTCGGTCGGCACCGACGGCCCGAATGTCGAGACGTAGGCGCCGAGGTCCGCCGTCCCATCGAGCCGGAACGCCAACACCCGGCCTTGCTCATCCAAAGCCAGTGCGCCATCGATGATCTGATCCCGAGACTGGGTGTCGCTGAGAAAGGATTCCGTCCGGCTCGCCAGCCAGCGCACGGGCCGGCCAAACCGGCGGGCGGCCCAAACGATGGCCGCTTGTTCGGGATAGGCAAAATACTTTGGTCCGAAGCCGCCGCCGACGTCGGCTGTTCTGACCCGCAGGCGGGCGCGCGGAACACGGAACACATGGTCAGCCAGCAACCGTTGCAGCAGGTGCACGCCTTGCGACGGCGTAAATAGCGTCGCGGTATCGGTCTCCCGATCATACTCGGCGATGGCCCCGCGCGGCTCGACCGCGTTGCCGACCAGCCGGTTAATCGGGCAGTTCAGGTGGACGCGGTGCGCCGCGGTCGCAAACGCCGCTTCGACCGCATCGGCGTCGCCTTTCGACCAATCCAGACAAAGATTGCCTGGCGCCATCGGCCAAATGTCAACAGCCCCATCTGCCACGGCAGTGTCGACGTCGACGGCGTGCGGCAACACCTCATAGTCAACCACAAGTGCCTCGGCGCCGTCCTCGGCGGCGTGGATCGTCTCGGCCAACACCAAGGCCACGTGATCGCCGACGAAGCGTGCCCGGTCGCGGACCAAAGGATAGCGCGGCGGCTCGACATAGCGACGGCCGTCCCTGCCAACCAGTTCAACAATACTTGGAATTGTGCCAAGTCCGTCTTCGGCGGCGTTTTGGCCGGTCAAGACGCCGACCACGCCCGGCACCGCCAAGGCCGCTTCCGTTTGGATCCGGGCGATGCGGGCGTGGGCTTGGGGTGAGCGCACGAAAACCGCATGCAGCGTGCCGTCGCCAACGGCGCTATCGTCGGTGAAGCGACCGGCGCCGCAAACAAACCGATGATCTTCGATCCGGGTCAGCGGACTGCGCCCGGTTCAGCTATTGAGAGACACAAAGGCTGATTTCTCCTTCTACACGGCACCTTTTAGTCGATTCACCAACTGATCGGAACCGCGCGCTTGACCTTGGACACCTGCAAACCCGGCAGCGCACATAACCTATACCTAAGTATAAGTTATTGTTTTTGCGCATTTTTCTGGTGCCGTAAACACTTTGTTTACCGTCCGGACCCATGATCACTTCACCAAGACGACAGCTCCGACCAGGTGTTGTTTCTCGCAAGCCGCGTAAATTAGTCCGAATATCATAGCGTTATCGTGG